>ERZ1643251.52-NODE-52-length-209263-cov-26.208673_pt1 | contig 209263 bp, 210 predicted proteins | sample MGYA00579261_ERZ1643251 | MGnify/ENA primary metagenome ERZ1643251 (study PRJEB29033, sample SAMEA4952267) | chicken gut metagenome | biome: Broiler Chicken; feature: Gastrointestinal Tract; material: Caecum | place: Ireland | collected 2018 | study: Broiler... | reverse complement strand
ACAAGAAATGGCGAATACTTATTTTGATGAAACAAGATCTTTAAGAAATATACCTTATGAATTCATCACTCAAGAAATGGCGAATACTTATTTTGATGAAACAAGATCTTTAAGAAATATACCTTATGAATTCATCACTCAAGAAATGGCGAATACTTATTTTGATGAAACAAGATCTTTAAGAAATATACCTAAAGAGCTTATAACACAAGAAATGAAAAATATAGTAAGATTCAAGAAGATACTTTAAAGTATCTTCTTATTTTTGTAAAAATCAATATTTTTAGATATATTATAGAAGTAATAAATAAAATTAATAAATATATATGAAATTATCTATGTTAGATAATTCAAAGGAGGAAATTATTATGAATACAGAAACTAAAAATAAAATAATAAGCAATATAGAAAAATTTTACGAAATATTAAAATATGATGAAAAGAATCAAAAGTTTATGATAAAATAATATTAATATTGAAAAATGTACATGAGAAATTTATTAGTAAAGATATTCTTGTTGAAATAATCAAAGAAGTTCCTTATTTATTTGAATATATAGATAAAGATTTATTATCATATAAAGATTTATTATCTATTCTTAAAAAAGCTCCTAATTTAATGATAAACTTAAAAATCCCTAATAATATAGACAAAAATAAACTATATTTAAATATAGTAAAGAAACATGGATATACTATATCATATATCAAAGAAGAAGAGTTTATAACTTATGAATTATGGTTAGAAGCTATTAAATCAGGCTATATAAATAAAGATATACCTAAATATTTTATAGATTATAATATGTGTTTAGAAATATCAAAAATTAAAAATGGTAATTCATATATTCCAATAGAAATTATAGATAAACAAATTTTAATAAATATAATAAAATATGATGATGTAAATATTATTAGAAATAATAAGATTAAAAATCTTATAGATAAAGAAGTTATAGATATTTTATTAGATACTTTATTAAATGATATTTATAATTTTCATAGAAATTCTACAATAATAGACTATATACCTAAAGAATTTATTGATAAAGAAAATGCTATTAAGTTAATAAAAATTCATGAATATAATATATGTAACATTCCAAAAGAAATATTAGATAAAGATATAATTTTAGAAATAACTAAAAATAAATTTAATGCTCATGAATTTATTCCAAGTGAATATTTAGAAGATTATGAAATATGTTTAAATATATTATTAAATAATAGAAATGGTTTTAAAAGTATTCCAATACATATGTGGGATAAAAATATGATAATTGAATATATTAAAGAACATAAAGATGGTATATATTATATGATTAGTGAATTAAATATTTATGATATTATAGATAAAGAAATTGCTTTATTAATAATGAATTATAAATCTAAATACACAATGTCATATATACCTAAACATTTAATAGATAAAGAAATTGTTATAAAATGTATAAGGGAATTAGATCAAAATAATTTTAAATTTATACCTGAAAATTTCTTTTTGGATGAAGAAATATTATTACTTATTGCTAAAAATAATCCTTATTGGTTTATTAAAAATATAAATAAAACTTTATTCACTAAAGAAAATATATATGTTGCTGTTTCTAGTTATGGAGAAATATTTGAATATGTACCTAAGAAATTTTTAGATTATGAGTTATGTTTACTAGCAGTTAAGGAGTATCCTCATAATATAGAATATATTCCTAGACAATTTATTACAGAAGAATTATGTATTATAGCTCTTAAAAAAGGTGGTGGTTATGTATTTAATTATATACCTAAAGATTTATTAACTGAAAATGTATGTTTAAGTTATTATAAAAATATAATACAATTGTATTAAAGGTTATAAAATAGTATACTATAAAAGTATACTCTTATTTTTTTTTTGTAAAAATACTTATAATCATAGATATATTATATTAATATAAAGGAGGAAAATTTTTATTAATATTATTTATTTTAATTTTAGGAGGAATAATTATGAATTTATTTAAATTAAGAAAGGAAATATACTATGTTGAAACAAAATATAAATATCGAAAATATTATACAAGAATTTGAAAATATAAAGTTTAATGAAGAAATTATAATTGCAATATTAGAAAAAGATGATAAATATTATATAGAAATTGTAAATAAATCGTATTTATTATATCTTTTAAATAATAATTATAAACTCATAAAAGCATTTATTGATATACCAAAAAATTTTGAATTGACTGAATTTAAACAAATATTACAAAATTTATTAGCATTTAATAGTATAAAAAAAAATTATGTATATTATCACTAAATAGATTGGAAAAATATAATGAATATTTATTAGAACTATAATTTTATATAAATTATAATAAATTTGAAAGAAGGTGCAATTTATATGAATATTATTAATAGTCAGGAAGAAGCTAATAAATATTTTGATGAAAAAGAATATTTATATAATATCCCAAATAAGTATATTACTCAAGAAATGGTAGATATATATTTTAGTAAATATAATGCTTTACTAGATATACCAGAAGAATATATTACTCAGGAAATGGCTAATATACAATTTAAAAAACATAAAACATTATATTTAATACCAGAAGAATTTATAACTAAAAGTATGGTAGAGGAATATTGGAATTTAAATGAAAATTTAGTATTTATACCAGAAAAATTTATTACTAAGGATATGGTGGATAAATATTTTTCTAAATATAATTCAATCGTTGGAATACCTAAAAAATACATAACTAAGGATATGGTGAGTAAATATTGGAATAAATATGAAACATTGTATGAAATACCTGAAGAATTTATAACTCAAAGTATGGTAAATATTTATATGAATAATAATGATGATTTATCATTTATTCCAGAAAAATATATAAGTGATAATATGATAAGTAAAAAATAGAAAAATAAAATATATAAAGAGTATACTTTATAGTATACTCTTATTTTTTTTTGTAAAAATCAATATTTTTAAATATATATTATAGAAGTGATAAATAAGATTAATAAATATATAAAGAAATCATCTATGTTACAGATAATTCAAAGGAGGAAATTATTATGAATACAGAAACTAAAAATATTGATTACAAAGAATTAGGTTATGATAGCGAACAATCTTATTGGTTAGATATGTTTAATAAAAATGGTATAGATACAATACCAGAAGAACATATCACTCAAGAAATGGCTAATATACATTTCAATAAATATAAAACTATAAGTTTAATTCCTAAGAATTTTATAACTCAAGAGATGATTGAAGAATATTGGAATAATGATGTACATTTTAAATTTATTCCTAATAAGTTCAAAACTCAAGAAATGGTTAATAAATACTGGAATAAGTATAAAACTTTATATTCTATACCTCATGATTTAATGAATAAAGAGATGGTTGATGAATACTTTGATAGAACTTTTGATATAAAACCAATACCGCCTAATTTTATAACAGATGATATTATTATAAAAGTAATATGTAATGTTGGTATATCTAAAGCAATAGATGAGTACTTTAATAGTAAAAAAATTAATGAAGATTATATATATCAGTTATATAAAGATAATCAAGATTATATAATTAAAAATTCAAAATTTATAAAAGATACTCAACAATATTGGGAAAAATATGGAAAAGAAGTTTTAATTTATATAGGAATAGAATATATTCCTGAAGAGTATCTTACTCAAGAACTTTGTAATATGCATGTAAGTTTGAAAAATAATGTTTCAAATATACCTACTCATTTTATAGATGAAAATATTATAATTTCATTAATTTGTAAAAATGGTATTTGTAAAACAATTGAAATATTAAAAAATAAAGTTGATGAATTTTCTATAGGTTTAATATATCAAAATAGTCAAAGTTATATAATGGAAAATTCTACACTTTATGGTGATAAAACATATTGGGATATATATGCAGAAGATGTATGTCATTCTGTTGGTTTATATCATGTTCCTGAAGAATACATAACAAAAGATATGTGTTACTTCGAGTTTATAAAATCAGAACCAAAATCAGTTTTAATGATACCTGAAAAATTTATAGATGATAATATAATTATGACTTTAATAAATGAAATTGGACTAGAAAATGCCATTGAAGATTGTTTAGGTAAAGTTGATGAAGATAGAATATTAGAAATATATTCTAATATGAATAAAGATAATGTGGAAGAAAATGAAAATGAAACTAAAGAAAAAGGAGATGAAGATAATATGGAACAACAATATAACAATGAATTAGGATTAGAAAACCTTAATAATATAATACCAGATAAAGAATTTTATCTTAGTATAATAAAAAATAAAAATATTAATTTTGAACCTGAAATTATTAAATATATACCTTCTGATATATTAGATAAAGAAATATGTTTAGAAGCTATAAAAAGAGATGCTTCATCATTCAAAATTATACCTAAATCTATAGCTAATGATGAATTTGAAAAAGAAGCTGTAAAATTAAATGGTTTAATAATTAAACATTTTAATAAAAATAATATAACTAAAGAAATTGTGAAAGAGGCTGTAAAATCTAACCCAAAAGCTTTAAAATATGTTAATAGAAAACTTATTGATAATGAAACAGTACAATTTGTTGTAAATGACTATAATGCTTTGAAGTATATACCTGAAAATTTAATTAATGAAGAAGTAGCATTTGAAATAATTAAAAATGGTAAAGATAGTATTAGTTTTATACCTAATAACATATTGAATTTCAAAATATGTTTAGAAGCAGCAAAAATTGATCCTACTTCTATACAATATATGCCTGCATCATGTGCTAATATATTATTAACAATATATAGTATAAACTAATTATAAAAAACTTCATAAAAAATAATTACATTTTAAAAATGTAATTATTTTTTTTTTGATTAAATAATTACATAGTAAATAACTAGAATTTAAATATTCTTTAATTAAAAAGGAGGTGAACTAAATGTATGGATAATTATGTATATTTTTTGTTTTCACAAAGAGTTTATAATTATGAAAAAGATATAGCAGAAAAAAGAAATGTAATTTTTAAACCAAACAAAGTATTACATGATGGAAAGTGGAAAGAATTTACTCATAGAACAACAACACCATCAAAAATACAAGAACTAATTTCTGATGCTATAATTATCGCTAAAGTAAAAGAAACAGATATCAAAATAATATAAATGTGTGTGGTGAAGCTAAATGATGATTCATTGGAATACAAGGAATCAAAGCTTTATTAAAATGCATTTTAACTTAAAACAAAAAGGGATAACAAATAACACATATTTTCTAACTCTTTTAGATCCAGAATTAGAATTTGTAGATCCTTATGATCCAAATTTAACTAGAATACAAAAAGCTAGAATATTAAATGAAATAATTAATAATTATTGGTATTTTTTGAGAGAAGTTGTAAGAGTACAAACTCCTGGTGGAAGTAAAATGTATGAGCTGAATTCAGCATTTTTAGCATTCCATTATTTATCTGAATTAAATATAAATATATATATTGAAACAGCAAGACAAATAGGTAAAACTACAGCCGTTTTAGTTAGAAAACTTTATACTTACAACTTTAGGGCTAGAAACTCAAAAATACTATTCTTTCATAAAGCTCATTCTGAATCTAAATCAAACTTGTCTGAACTTAAAAAAATAAGGGATAGTCTTCCTGCTTATTTAAGAATGGAAAGTTTAGTTAGTAATGGTAAAAAATTAAAAGCTAAAAATAGTGTTGAAAGTATTCAACATGTTATAAATCAAAATATGATTATAACAATGCCTAGTGCATCTTCTGAAGAAAAAGCTGATTCATTAGGTAGAGGTAAAACTGCTACTGAAATATATTTTGATGAACATGCATTCATGAAGTATAATGATGTCATATATGCATCTGTTATACCAGCTTATAATACTGCAGCAAATATATCTAGAGAACAAAATAATCCATTTGGTATTGTAATAACAACAACTGCAGGTTCAAGAAATAGGGATTATGCAGAGTATTCTTATCAATTTAAAGAAAATGCAACTAAATGGGATGAAAGTTTCTATGACTTAACACCTGAACAACTATATGCAGAAATAAATAAAAATACTAAATCTAATTTTGTGTATATAAAATATCAATATTATGAATTAGGATATAGTAGAAAATGGTTAGAAAATATTATCCGTGAAATGGGTAATAACTGGGCTAAAATAAGAAGGGAATATCTATTAGAATGGGAATATGAAAATAAAGATAATCCATTTGATAGTAATGATCTTGAGTTAATAGATAGCTTAAAAAAAGAACCTATAACAAAATTAAGATATGGTTCTCATGTGGTAAATATATATGAACAATATGATCCTAGATATTTAGAAGATCATCCTCCTATTATAGGAGTTGACGTTGCAGGTAGTCAATCAAGATTAGACTCTTCTGCTATTACTATTATAGATTCTCTATCAACTAAAGTAATCGCAACACTAAATTCAAATTATATAGGATATAGAGATCTATCAAGTATAATTGTAGACTTAGTAAGAAATTATTATCCTAGAGCTGTAGTTAATATTGAAAGAAATGGTGGTTTTGGAGATAGTGTAATAGAACATTTAAAACCATATATTAAATCTAATTTATATTGGGAAATAGTAGATTCAGTAGTAGAAGAAAGAGCTGGATTACAAACAGCTTTGATTAAAAAAACAAGGAAAAGATTTGGTACAAACTCTACTGCTCGTGTTAGAAATCAGCTTATGAATATATTATATAATAGAGTAGAATTTCATAAAGATAAATTCTTATGTCCAATTATAATTTCAGAACTAAAAACTTTGACAACAAGAAAATCAGGAAAAATTGAACATTCATCTGGTAATCATGATGATCAAATATTTTCATATTTAATTGCATTATATGTGTGGTATGAAGGTAAAAATTTAGCTGAAAGATATGGAATATCTAAACGTCCATTAGAAACTGATGAATATTCTAATAATATAGATGAAGAAATTCCTGATATTCCAGTAGATAATACTGATCATAATTTACAAAGAAATATGATGAGTTATTATTCTAATGATGAATTACCAAATTATGAAGATCCAAATAAAATAATGAAGACTAATAGTTATACGACAAATACAATTCAAAATAGTAATGTTAATATTCCAAGTGAATATATGGATACTTCTAAAGTATACACTTTAGAAAACTATTTAATGAATAATAATGCAAATATACGTCAAGGTGTAAGTAATAATAATTTCTATATTGATAATAAAGTTGATGAAAGTAGCAATAAAAATTTTTGGGAATTTTAAATTCTAAAGGAGTGTAATAAAATGACATTAAATATAGAAAAAATAATTTTAAACTTATCACCAGATACAATTACTAGTATAATAAATAATATTATGAATGATATATCTGCATTTAAAATGTATAATAATCAAAATTTAGTTGATATAATTAAAATGAATGAAGAAGTAATTCAAAATAATTGGAATATAACTTCTAATGAAATATATAGTAATATTTTAGAAAGTCTTTCATATAATACTGATATATTTATAGATTATGAAAATTTAGATGATTATAATTTATATTTATTATCATCAACTATGTATGACATATCAATATCAGGATTATATAATGGACTAATAAATTTTATAATAAACTATATAAAAATGAATAAGTATTCTTTATATAAAGTATTAGAAGAAGATAAATTCAAAAAATCAAGAGATGTTGATTTAATGTATAATCTAGATATAATATCAGATAAAGAACTTGCTTTAATATTATCAAAATTAGACAATATTATTAATATTATTTTAAATATAAATTTATCTGATATTGATGTATTAAATATATCAGGATATAATAGAGAAAGATTAAATTGTATATTAACATATACAAATATTAATGGTGATTTACTTATTAATAAATATAAAAAATTACTTGAAAATGATTTAATTAAATCAATAATTATGAATGATATAAAATTATATTTTCATGAGCAAGAAAAAATGGTATTAGTATAAAAAGGAGAGTTATAAACAATGAAAAATTTAATAGTAGAAATTTCTAAAGACTGGGATATATTAGGTGAAATATTTAAAAATAATAAAAATGATATACCTAAAATAAAAGAAGAACTTAAAAATATTGATAAGTTAAGTATAATAGAAAATTTTAAAAATAGAAATAAAGTAGGTACTGATGAAGATGCTATAGAATTTATATTAGATCTTATAAATGAAGGATTTGATTTTTCAGAATTAAAAGATGATGCTAAAGATATATATGATTATATAAATTCTTTAAAATTAGATTATCTTCATAAAAATATTATTAATAAAAATAAAAAAAATATTTTAGATATAATAATAAATTTACCTAAATATATCGAAGATATAAATAAAAATAAATTATATAAATTTATAAATAAAAATATAGATCTTGATTTTAGAAGGTTATCATCATTTAAAGATAAATATAAATTTAAAGATAGCTTTGATGAAGAGATTGAATTCTTATACGATATAGATCCAAATATTTTTTATTGTAAATTTTTATATATAACTGAAAATTGTAAAAAAATTCAAGAATTATCTTTAGAAGACCAATTATTATTCACAAGATTCATGTTATTATCAATTTCTTATTTATATGAATTAAAAGATAGTAATGAAGATTTATATAATAAAATATTAAATAACGGAAATATTATAAAAGATATAGATATTAATAATACAGAATTAAAATTTATACTTCCAATATATAGCAGAAATTTAAATATAATAAAAAACTTATAGATATATAAATAATATCCCATATAACTTAATCGGTTATATGGGATAATCTTTTAAGGAGGAAAAATTATGAGTGAAAAACTACCATTTTTTTTAATAAGAGAAGGTTTAAAAATTAAACCAAATAAAGGTTATACTATAAAATTCTTTGTACCTGAAAAATATTTTGAATCAAAATATGCTACACAAACAGGTTCTTATTTTGATATTATAGGAATATTCTTATATAATGTTTATGATAAAAATAATAAAGAACAATTTAAAGAAAATAAATTATTTTATTATCCTACGATATTTATGTGTAAACCTACAGATATAAATAAAATAAATAAAAATGATATATATGAAGATGATACATATAGAGAATTAATATTTGAAGATGGAAGTGAAGTTATAACATCTACTCAATGTATTCAATATGCTACAACAGCAGAGAAGGTTTTAAAAATGCTAATTAGAGGTAGAATTCCAAAAATAATACCATATGAAAAATTACATAATGTTATAACAGATTCAGCTAAATTAAATGGTATATCATTTAGTAATGTTGCAGCATTAGAAGGTGTAATAATATCAGAATCATGTAGATCTAAAAATGATTTGAAAAAACCATTTATAAAAGAATATTCTGAAAATCCCAAAATTAAAAATACTGATTATACAATAATAAATATAGATATGCTTCCTAAGTTAGCATCATCATACTCAGCAATGTTATCTTATGATAAAGTAATAGCTATAGCAGCAGCTTTACAAAATAATGAAATTAATGATGCTGTAGCACTAGAAAGAATACTTATGGATGATTTTTAAAAAACATATCTTTAAAAAGAATTAAAAAATTCTTTAAAAAATTATAAATTTAAAGGAGGTAAAATTATTATGTACTATAATAATAACGGACTTACATCAATTAAAGCTGTTCCTGGAACAGAAATTAATATTATAGATCAATCACAGATAAATCCTAAAGGTAGTAATATAGTAAATGGACCTATATGTCTATGTGCTGCAGCATGTGATAAAGGTACTGAAAAATTAACATTATATGAGAATGTTAAAGAATTTAGAAATGCACACTTAAATAATAATATAGTAAATTTTAATAAATATGGATTACCTTTATACATGGTTGATGAATTATTAGATTCAGGTGTTAAAGTTTACTTTAAACGTATAGTATCTAATGATGCTGAACTTGGTAATTTAGGTGTAGTAGCAGTAGTAAATAAAATAGAAGAACAAAAAGTTGATGCTGAAGGTAGACCATTATATAAAGACCAAAATGGAGAAGAAACTACAGAAGCAACATCAACTATACCTAATCCTAATTATGTAACATTATCTGTATCAGGAAATGTTACTGGAACTACTAATTCAGAAATTAATTCTGAAATAATTTTAACTATAAATAATGATAAATTTAAAGGTATACAAGTATCATCTGATAATAATATCAATGCATGGTTTACAGTAAAAGATAAATCTTTAATATCTGAATTAACTTTTAAAGTTACTGAAGCCCCTAGTGGAGAAAATAAACAATTTAAGTTTACTGTAACTGGAACTCCTACATCAGATATTGAAAAAGATATAACTTTAACTATTCCTGCTGAAAATGTAGAAACTAATAGAGCTAGAACTGTAGATATTAATTTTAGTATTAATGCTACAGGTGGAACTCCACTTAAAAAGTCAAAAAATAAATTCCAAAGAGAAGTTAATACTGAAGATGAATTTATAACTGTAGATAATACTCCAGTAATGAATACTAAAGCAAGTATTCAATTTGGTGTTAAATATATCAAAAATTGTAAAAATATATTAGATGTTGAGCATGGTTTCGATTCAATATATCAAGGTCCAGAAAAAATAGACTTTGAAAATATGAGTATACAAAAAATGGAATTTGATACTATTGATGATTTACCAGATGCTGAAGTATCTAATTCTTATGAAGATCCTGAATTTCCTGATTTAATTATTGATGAAAATTCATATGTATTACCTTTATTTATTATAACAGATAAAGGTAGAGGAATATCTAATAGAAGAATTAGAATTGTTCCAGATTATGCAGTTTCTAAATATAGAAACTTCTTTAGATATAATTTAGAAATAATTGAATCAGGTAGAGTTTTAGCTACACATATATTCTCTTTTGATCCTGAGTATATTGAAAATTCTACTAATAGAAGTATAGAAACTCAAACTATAGGTTCAAGTCATATAGATGTTAAAATCTTAGATTCATACTATAATGAATTTTTCAAGATAGTAGAAGAATTTTCAGGTTTAACTAAATCTGAAATAAATAATAGAATTTGTATAACAGAAGGTAAAGATATAACTGGTAAACCTGTTCCTGAATTACAAGTATCAGGTGTAAATTTACAACATACATTTGGTATAAGATTATCAGGTGGTAATTATGGTAAATTTGGTAATAATAACAATAGCATATTAGATAGTGAAGAATATAATCTTTTATTAAAAGATTTCTATAATGGAGATCTTGATGATAATGTATGGAGAAGAGATGAGTTATTCTTTAACTTAATATTAGATGCTAATTATCCACAGGAAACTAAAAGAGCAATTGAGTATTTATGTAAAACTAGAGAAGATGTTTCTTGTTTATTAGATATGGGTACAAATATCACAGAATTTAATGATTTTATTATTGAAAGTGATAGATATGAAAAGCATTTTACTACTAATATATATTATCAATATGGACAAGTACAGGATAAATTTACTAAAAAGAAAATTACTGTAACATTACCTATGTTAATAGGTAAAAGATTAAGAGATCACTTTATGACAGGTAGATCTAAACCAATGGCAGGTAAAACTTTCGGATTTTCTTTCCCTGAATTTATACCAAATAGTATAAACCATTTACCTAAACAAACTCCAAAAGTTGATGAAAAATCTATATTAGTTGATAGAAATATTAATTATGGTACTATGCTTAATAATATATTTACATTAGAAACTAATTATACAAATCAAACACAACATACACAATTATCATATTCTTCAAATGTATTAGCAATTCAACATCTTATTCAAGATATCAGAAAAGCTGCTCCTGAAGTTAGATATAGAACATTTAATGATAAAGATTTACAAATACAAAAAGATAAGTATGATTCAGTATGTAATAGACATATGAATAGCTTTAACTTATGTAAATTTGATTATATAGGTAATGAAGAAGATGAATTATTGAAAACTTTTAGAGGTAGAATACTTGTAGTTTGTAAAGATTACACTATGGAAGAAGAATTTGATATATTTGTTGTACATAAAGAAGATGCTAATAAATTTGTTATTAGCTAAAATAAAGGAGGTTATTTAAATGAGTAAAAGTGAAACTATGAATGGTATTAGAACGTCCTATGGTGCTGGTGCTAATTTTTTCTCATATTTGAAAAAGCCTAGAAATGGTTTTGAATTTATGAAATTCAAAGGTGTAGCTGACTTTACTAATTTATCTCAGTTTACATTATTTGAAACAGGTTATGCATATTTCATATGTATCGAAATACCAAAATTTATTCAAATGTTAGCTAGTAAAAATGAACATATACAAAACTTAGTTGATATTTATATAAAAACTATTGAAAGTGAGTTTAAGTCTTTATCAGGACTTGGTTCATATACAAGTGAGTCTGGTAATATTACAGATGGTATAGTTGAAATAAATCCACTTATTAAAGTTGGGTTTGAATATTCTGGTACATTCTCAATTCCATATAGTGAAAAATCTGGTGCACCATTATCAAAGCTACATGAAATTTTCCTTCGTGGTGTTAAAGATCCAAGATCACTTCTTAAAACATACTTTGGTGAATTAGAAGCTGACTATAGTATGGAAGCAGGATTTGAAAAAGAATGTTTTACATTCTTATATATGGTTACAGATAATACAGGAAGAGAGATTGAAAGAGCTATATTATTTACAGGTTGTCAGCCTCAAAATGCTCCTTTTAGTGAGTTATATGAAATGACTAAAGGTGATATTCAAAATCCTGAAGTGTCATTAGAATATTCATATCACTTAATTGAAAGCGAAGAAATTAATAAAATTGCAAGGGATATACTTGACTGGCAAAATAATGACTTAAATCCAGATAAAATCATTAAAAATGCATACGAAAAACAATTCGTTGGTGTTGATGCACTTAGAAGTTTTTCAGAGTCAAATGGACCTGGGGTATTAGCTTAATTTTTATTTTTAAAGAATTTCCCTTAGGATAATTTATCCTAAGGGATTTTTTAATCCTGTTGTTCTGAGTTTAAAGTTGTTTTATATTTTTCATATTCAATATTGGTTCTTTCTGTAATTTCATCTAAATTTAAATCTGATAAATATGCTGAAATATTTTTACTAACAAAATTCTTTTTCCATAATTTTATTTTTACTTCAGAATGCTGATCATCAGGGTCGACATCTACATATAAATCAGCTAAAGACATTGCTAGAGTATTATGACTATCAATTATATTTGTTACTATATTATTTTTAAACATTACTGGGGGAGTTAATTTAACTTGTATATCTAAATCTGTATTAAATTCATATTTATAAGCTAATCTTATAAATTTACTCATATAAGGTTCTAATATAGATTGTCTTTTCATACAATGTTTTATAAATTTACCATGTTGATGATTAAGTCTAGTGGCATAATCAACTTCATTACTGGATTTTACATAATCATATGGCATTTCCATAGATTCAATGGCTTGTTTTTCTTGTTCTTGTAAAAAGTCCATATCTACATTAATATTTTGTCCTGGAATAGTTTCAAATTGTATAGATGCTTCATTACTATCATTTACAGGTACAATTAAGTCATTAAATAATCCACTAAATCCTGCTATTGAAGCCATGTTATTAAAGAAATTTAAACCATTGTTAGTTCTTTTTATATTATCTATAGCATTTTGTATAAGTTGAGATGTATTAACATCACTTTTATTCTGTTTAATATAATAAGCTCTTTTATCATGACTTCTTGTTATTATTCCATATTTATATGAGTTTGATAATAGTAAATATGCTTTAGCTGGAACAATTGATTTTTCTAAATCACTTACTCCTCTATTATTTCTATTTTTACTAAAATACCAATGAATCATATTATTTGGAGATATGTAACTTATATGAATACTTTTATTTTCAACATCATCTATATATTTTAGTATATTATATATATCATTAGTATACATATGATTAGTATTAATGAATTTAAAGTTAATATTTTCAGATATTTTTTTTGCTAACTCTAATGTAATATCATTATCTCTTTTATTATACTGAAAATTTCTGTATAACATTGGTTTATTTTGTTCTTCTGAACCTGTAAAATCTATATAATAATATCCTAAGCATGTATCATTTATATATATTGGTATAACATTTTCTCTTTTAAGAGTTCTTATTATAGCCCCTCTTTTAGATATTTTATTTTTTATATCTTTTGTATCTTTTGACTCTGTAAATATATCTTTAAATTTATATGAACATTCTTCTAATAAATTTGAAGATGTGAATTCTTCTAATATCATATTATCATAAAAATATACTTTGAATTTATCTATATTAACAATACTTCTATTATTATATATATTATTACTTTCGGTAAGTGTTTGGTTATTTTTATCTTTATCCTTTTTAATTAATCCTGATATATTTTCATCAAAGGAAGTTATATGATGAAATACTTCTCCATATTTACACATTTCATGGAATGTTGTATCAAATACACTAGATAAATTATATTTATCTTTTAAATATTTAATATTTTCTTCAAATGCATTATCTGTAGATATAGATGATTTATTTATTATTTTCATATAATCATCATTTATTGAATCTCCTGGTAATATATTATCTTTTTTTAAATCTATAGCTGTAGCAAGTATTGGCATATTTGCAACAAGAATATCTATTTCATTATCCTTATATTTAATATTATTAGTATTTATTGTAGATAGTAATTCTGAATTATTAAAATCTAATGATTTTTGATCAATATCATATAAATCTTTTGAATATTTACCAGAATTTTTATAATTATTTTTTATTTTATTATCTAATGTATTATTTATATCTTTTACTAAAGAAGTAACTTTTTTAATATCATAAGAATTATTTTTAGTTAAATTTATTATATTTTTTAATATATTATTATCCATTTTAGTATATTCCTTTCTAAATCAAAATTTTAAATTAAACTGTGTTGATTTATAAATCAACACAGAGTACATAAGTATCTAATATATAATGTGGTGTTTTTAAAGTAAATTGATATAATTTATTATTACTTATACTATATCTTGTAACGTCAACTAATTGATTTTTAGTTAAATTTAACATAGCAGGATATATGAATATATAATTGTAATCATTAAATATATCTACAAATTCACCATTATCTGCAGTTCTATACGACTTTAATACATGGTAAAAAAACTGATCTTCTTCATGAGTAAGACTTTTATGTTTAATTTCAGTAGCTAAACTTTTTAATGTTTCTACTTTATTTAACTTTCTTATATGTTCAGATTTAATATTCATACTACTCCATAATCCAATGTTATCTACTAAATTATTTTTTTTAGCTTTATTATAAGCATTAACATCTATACCAGCATGAAATACATCTAAATTTATATTATCATTTGTTATATATAATACTTTAAATATACCTCCATACATATCTTCACCTAGAATAGTTTTATTATCAATTATAGTAACTTTTTTTGTTTTAGTTGCTTTTATATAATTTATCTGATTTTCATTTAGCATAATTTATTAATTCCTTTCTTTGTATTTTATTTTTATTTAGAAATTTTTTATAAAGCATTCATTTAAATATATATTTATTAAAATTTGTATAAGAGTTGATAATGCAGTCCCAGATGGTGTTACTGTAATAATATTATTCATATCAGTTTTAGAATAGCTTTCTAATACTTCTTTTGATATATTTCCAACTAAATAACCATCATCATAAGTTATACCAAAGTCTATAATATTACATTTATCTTTATTTACTTTATCATATAGCTCACTATTAAAGAAATTACTAGAACTCATACATAGAAATATATGATCAATATCTGGTAATATTTTATCATATATATTTTGGTTTGATTTAGAATTAAAAACTAATACTGTACAACCCATTTGAGATAATATATCATATAAAGGTCTTCCAAGTATATCAGATTTACCATATACAATACAATTATCTCCATGTTTTATTTTATTATAATACATTAACATATTAATTGCACCTACTGGAGTACAAGCACCAACTAAACATTTACCAATAAAATTACGATAACTACCTATTATATTTGATACTTGATATGCATCTAATTGTAAATTAAAGATAGGTGTATTTGAATAAGACGGATTCAAAAATTCAACATCTGTTAAATTTAGTTTATTATATTTAATAGCATTATTTAATCCTTCATATATATATCTAAAATCAAAATTATTAATTGTATAATCTTTTTGAAGTAAATAATAAAAACTATAGCCTTTATTCTTTTTCATATAGTACTTTATAGTATTTATTAATTTATCTATATCATTTTCTTTATAGTCATTATATATTATTGATACTTTTACATTGAATTTTTTCAATAATTTAATTTTATTTTTAATATATAAATCAGTAGCTTTACATTCTGTAGTAGGTCTTATAATGAATAAATATGTTTTATCAAACATTTCTTTGTTTTCTAACAATATATCTTTTACATCTTCAAAGTATTTTTTACAATGGTTTATATTATACTTTGGAGATTTAGGTTCAAAATCTCCAAAGTCATCATAGTTTATAGTTTCAGTTTTTAGTATTTTATTGTTAAACATCAATTACATCTCCTTTATACATATTAATATAGTTATACATTTCTGTAATGTCAGGTAAATTTAAAAATTGATTTCCTATCCCTATAAAATTATTAGATTGTAAGCTCATTATAAAGTGTGAACCTGATTCAAAGTATTTATAATTATATGGCTCATTTACATATGATATATCTTTATCAATAGTAACTTTACCAATCATAGCCTCATGTCCAATGTTAAATTGTTTATCTGTATATGGATATAGTGCAATATAATCAAAATCAAAATTATTTCTATATAGCATTACAGGCACACCATTAACATAAGTTTTTGAATAATCATTTATTAATAATGGGTCAGCAACAAATGCTCCAGGATAACCAACTTTATCTTCATTATCAACATCATCTATTTCATCTTTATTATATTCTTTTCTATTAGTAACTAGTATTTTACCATTTAACTCTAAATTCATTCTTAAAGCATTAGTTAAATAAACTGATTGTCTATGAATTTTAGCATATCTTGTACAGTTTTTTAAAGACTTATTGAATATAAAGTCAACAACTTTAGACATATTCTCAATAGCAACCTGAACTAATACGTCTATGATATTATAATAAATAAATCTTTTAAAATTCTTATATGGAAATTCTTTAAAAGAATAAACTTCATCTGAATAATCTAATTTTCTCATTTTTGCAACTATATTACCAATATTATCAAGTTTCCAGTTACCATATTTAGATAGCTTTGTTGAGTTTACTGAAGCAAAATGTATCATTTGATCTATATATACAGAATATGATGATATATTAGCATAATCAGTTCTTTTATGATATTCATTATAATTAAAAATATCTATGAAATAATCATAATTTTTAACACTAAAATCATCATCACACATAATTATAGATGGATCATATCCTAAATTTATTATCCTTGCAATAATATATGGTATATCAAATGCCATATTCCATGCTAAAGTAAAATCAGGTTTAAATTCTTCACTTATTAAAAATATAGTTCTTATTAACTCTATTTCATTATCAAAGAATATAAACTTAAATTCCATATCTGAAAATCCATATTTATATATATCATTGGTATCATACATAGTTCTTTGAATTTCAGTATATAATTCACCTAAAACCTTTTGTTGATTATTTTTAAGCTCTTCTTCAAATTCAGAAATTTGAGTATTTTCATCATTTCTTAAGATTAAAGTATAGCTTGTTTTTTGTTCTTCTAATAAATATGTTACAGCATTTATAGGACATTCTCCCATTTCAGGAAAATCATTAGGAGATTTAATATTATCTACCTCTATATCTAAAAATGATTTAGTTAAAGGATATGGAGAATTTTTATATAATCTATTAAATTCATTCATATAAAAATCACAAATATTATGATCAGTCCCTTCAACTTTATAATGTTTTCGATAACGTCTATTAGAAATAAAATCTCTATTTCTAACATTATCATAATATTTATTTTCTTCGCCTACATTACATGCTATACTTAAATTTAAATCTTTATAATTACATATAACAGAATCATAATCATAAGCATATCTATAAAATGAACCTGGATAAGATATTAATTCTAAACTATCCTTAGCTTCAGGTTTTAGTAAATAGTATTTAAATTCAGGATTTTCAATTACTTGAACTCCTTTTCTACCTGTATCTAAATCTTTATATACTATACTTATAGCATCAGCTATATCACTTTTATAATCTCCTCTATTATATAACACATTTAATAGGGTTATATTAGCACCTTCATTATACCCATTTATCATAATTATTCTCCTTCTAATATATTATTAATAGAATTTAATATAGTTAAAACTTTATATCCTATACTATTTATATTTGAATTTATAATTATACTATTTTCATGTAAATTTAAGTAGTTATCTTTAACTATTTTATTATAAAGTTTTTTGGCTAATGAAAAATTAAGTTTATCATCTAAAAATTTTTCTCTATTATCACTATACTTACTACCTCTATTTTTAAAATTTATATATTTTAAATCTAAATATATTAAAAAGTCAATGTTAAATTTATCTTTATAATCATCATTCATTATAATATTTTCAATTTCTTCATTAACTAGAATTTTAGTATCATTATATAAATTCATATTTTGATATACAAAAGTTGAATGAGTCCATCTATCAATTATATTTATATTTATTTTATCATTTTCAATATTATTATTAATATGATCTATTAATTTATTTTTACATTTCATAAATATATTAGCTTCTTCTAAAGGACTAATAATATTATTTAGTAAAAATTCTCTTTCATCTTTACAAATTTCACTATTTGGATGATTATATAAAGAAACATTAAATTTTTTTGAATTTAATGTTTTTGATAGATGATTATATAGCTCTTTTGAAATAGAGCTTTTTCCTGACCTATCTAAACCTTCTATTACAATATTTATAACATTTTTATTTTTTATATCGAATACTTTATCTAAATTTATCATTTTTAAAAATTCAACCCTTTCTTTTTATTATAACTTATATAAACTAATGTTATTTTTCAACTAAAAAGTTAAAAGATTAACAATATAATATATTAATATGAGAAAGGAGTGAATAAAATATATTAAGTAATAAAGATTATTCTCTATCAATAAATAAATTAAATTTACCAAAAGTATATGAAAATTTAGAAGCCCTTGAATTTCAAATAAAAAAAATATTATTAATGGAAAAAGGTACATATGAATCTGTACCTAATATGGGAGTTGGTATAAGAAGTTATAGATATTCTGATACTGATGATATAAATAAATTAAGAGATGAAATTCAACACCAAATTACTACGTATTTACCATATTTTCAATTAGTAGAAGTGACTGTTAAAAGTATAAACAATAAAACAGTAACATTCAATATTATATTAGATGATAACTTACTACAATTTAGAAGTAGTTCAGATGATTATACTTTAGAAAATATAACAGTAGGGAGGAATATAAATGGCTGACAAAATTATCAATATAAATAAAATTGTTAAAGATAATAAAAAGAAACAAGAACAAGAAAGAATTGAAGCTATACAAAATTTAAATATTGAAAGAATTAAAAAAGGTGTTGAAGGATTTAAAAAAAGAATAGTGGAATATTGTAAAGAAGATTTAAAAGTTTTAGGTGCTTATGATAATGTAAATAATGAAAAAAATGAAAATAACTACTTTAATGACTTGGAGGATTAATAAATGAGTGAATTAAGTTTAAATGAATTTAAAAGTGATGAAATATCTAAAGATAAAGATGAAATTATTATTCCAGATGATAATCAAATGACTTTAGATGAAGTAGAAAATAAAAAAAATAGTGAAAAAGATAATGAAAAAAGCAAAGATAATATAGAATTAATTGATATATCAAACTTTAAAATAGTTGATGAAACTAAAAAGCTTGAATATTTATTAGACAGCATAGATAACTCACAAAATGGTGATATGCTTAAACATTTAATAAATGGTAAAAAATATTATATTGAAGCATATCGAGGTATAGATATTAAAAGACTTCAAAATATAATGATAAATGATAATAATAGTAGTGAAATTGAAAGATTATTATCTATATTGAAAGAATTTTATAATCATTTAAGACATACTGGAATTAATAGTTTTAATAAATGGTTATCAACTATTACAGCTAATGATTTAGAAGATATATATGCAGCAATATTTAAAGCAACTATATATAATCAAGATACAGTATTAGTATCATGTGATTCTTGTGAAAGTAATAGTCTAGTTGTAATGGATAAACCTTTTGAAGATTTATATATGAAATTTAATTCTACTGAAGATAAAGAAAAGTATATGGATTATTATAACAATGGAGATGACTTTACTTGTTTTAATGAAGGTAGAAGCTATATAGCACAAATAAGTAATGAAATAGCAATAGAAGTATCTCAAGTATCTTTATATGACACATTAATAGTAAATAAAGCTTTAGTTAAAAACTATCCTGAAATTACAGAAAATTTTAAAGAAGCATTAGAGTATGCTTTATATATTAAAAATATATATAAAATAGAAGATGGTAAATTAATTCGTATAGATATGTATTCTAGTAAAATCAAGCATAATAATACAGTTGAAGATGATGTAAATAAATTAAGACTTAAAGTTAAACATATAAATAGTTTACTTAAAAAAATAGGAGTTAAAGAAGTTAATAATATTGAAAAAGCTATTGTAAAAGTTGAAAAAGAAGAAAAATTTTATAGCTATATAACTCCTAAAACTATATGCCCAAAATGTGAACATGAAATTGCTGAAGTTAAAGATATAGGATTACAAATGCTTGATTTGGTTTTGCTAAGAGCAAGTGCTATAGTAGAGTAGATTTTTATTCAGATATAGCATCTATACTAAAATTTTATAAAGGTTCAGTAACAATAAAAGATTGTTTTGATTTAGAATATCATATATTATTATCACTTAAAAATAATATGATAAAAGAAAATTTAACAATAATAGAGGAAAGAAAAATTGAAGAAAAAGTTTCAAAAATTAAACTTAAAAATAAAAATAGTAATATAAGTATAGAAAAATTAAAAGAAAATATAAAAGTATTATACTTATATTCAGAAATATTAGAGAAAAGGAATAAATAAATTATATGACAGTAATATCAAAATTAATATTAGAATATGAGAATTTTGAAAGATTAAGATTATTAAAATCTATGGTTTCATCATATAATTTATATAATGCTAAAATAATTTATAATGAAAATGATACATTCATTATAAAACATGATAATAAATCAATAAATATTAATATTCCAAATAGTCAAATAGTATTTGACAAACCAGTAAACTTTGAAATATTAGAAAATAATGATAATTTATTGATTATTAAGTTTGTCCAATAAGAGTTTCTCTTATTGGACGTTTATTTTTTATAAAGGAGGTTTAATATGAGTAAAGGTAGAAGAATTAAGTATAATAATCTAAATCAAGATAAATTCATAAAACGATTAGGTTTAAAAGAAGTCACAGATCCAATATTATTTTCTGTAAATAATATACCTACAGAGAATGGTTTATTATCTGATAGTATATTTGGTGTAACTCCTAAAGATAGAAGTTCAACATTTGCTTATATAAGATTAGGAGATAAATTTTTACATCCTACAGTATATGAAGAATTACTTAGATATGATAAAAAATTTGCATATATAACATCTGGAACTAAAAAATATAAGTTAGTAAATGGTGAACTTCAAGAAGATGAGAATGGTGATACTGGAATAGAATGGTTGGTTGAAAACTTTAGAAAAATAAATTTCAATAAAGATAACTCTATAGAAAAACAAATATTATCAGCTTCATTAAAAAAATATCAAAATGAAGGATATTTTATGGATAAATTAATTGTTACACCTCCTTTTTATCGTGATGTTGATACTAGTAAAGGATTTTTATCTGTTGGTGAAGTTAATAAATTATATACAGAAATATTAAGAAAATCACTTTTAGTTAAAAGAAAAGATATATATTCACAAGAAGCTAGAAATGATACAATGTATAAAATGCAAAATCTAATATTAGATATAATGAATTATTATATGGATGAGAAATATAAAAATGGATCATCTGATACAGTATTAGGTAAGGAAGGTAGTATATATAGGACTATATTAAGAAAGACAATAAAATATTCCTCTAGGTTAGTATTATCACAATCTAATAATGAAACAGAACATTGGAGTCAAATACCTGTAGATCTTGATACTTCTTTAATACCATTAGCTTCATGTCTTGCACAATTACAACCTTTTGTATTATTTCATTTAAAAACAATGATACATAATAGATATAAATCAGGTGATGTTATTGAATGTCTTGATAAAAATAATAAAAAACATAAGGTAACTTTAAAAGAAGTTGATTATTTTTATGATGATGAGGCTTTAAAAAAATATATATCAAGATTTTTAAAATCTAATGGTAATAGATTTGAATCTGTAAAAGCACCTAATGAAGAAAATAAAGATGTCTATTTTATATTTAACTATATTAATGAAAAAGATGAACATATCGAAAGAAGATTAACATGGACAGATTTAATATATATTGCTACAATAGAAGCTGCAGTAGAAAAATATGTAATATCAACAAGATATCCATTAGATACTCCATTTAACCAAATTGTACATAAATTAAAAGTAGGTTCAACAAATGAAACTATGAAAGTTAAAATAAGAGGTATTGTATATGACAATTATCCAAAAATATTATTAGATGATCCAGATACTAATACTGAAGATAAATTCAGAGAAACTTGTAATATAAGTAATGCATCTATAGGATCTATGGGTGGGGATTATGATGGTGATACAGTATCAAATAAAACACCATTTACAAATGAAGCTAATGAAGAATGTAAAAATTTTATAAATTCTAAAAAAAGAAGTATTGGTATGTCTGCTAAATTTATTTATGGTATAGATAATGAAACTATACTTGTAGGTTATACATTAACTAAATGTGATGATGAAAGCAAATTAACTGAACCAGTATTTTAACATAAATATATAATAAAAATATTTAAAGAGGTGATTAAATTGAATAATGATTATTTTATTTTATTGGAAAATCCAATAGATGAAGATTTAAATAGAAGTTCAATAAAAATATTAGATAAATCTAATAAAAATGGTAAAACTATTATAGAAGCAATATTACAAGATGTTGATAATAAAAATAGAAATGGACGTATATATGCTAGAGATAGAATGTCACAAATGATTAGAAGTCCTAGATTTTTAGAACAATTGCATTACAGAGGATTAAAAGGTGAAGCTGGACATCCATCTAGTACAGAAACAGGACGTCAAGCTACAGTTGATCCTAAGCTTGTATCACATAGAATTTTAGATTTATGGATGGAAGGAAGTTATATTAAAGGAAAAGTAATGGCATCAGGTCCTTATGGTAAATACTTTGAAGAAGATATTCAAGAAGGTGAATATCCAGCTTTCTCATTTAGAGGTATAGGACATTTACAAACTATTAATGGACAACCTCATGCTATTGTTACTACTCCTATAACATGGGATAGAGTTTATTATCCATCTCATAAAGTAGCTTATATGATTAAAACATTAAATGAATCTTCTAATAATGATATAGATGATATTAATGATAATGAATTAGTAATGACTGAAAGTAAAGCTATAGTTATAACTAATAATCAATCTGTAGAAAAATTTATAAAAGATGAATCTAAAAGATTGAAAAGACTTTCAGAATGTTTTAATAATCATGAAATAAAATCTGTAGAATATAATAAAAGAAGTAATATGGTTAAATTAAATATGAATGAAAAACAGTTATTATTTCCATTAGAAGAATATGTTACTAATCAAATTATAAATTACGTTTAATATTTAAAATATATAGTATGAATATAAATTCATACTATATAATTAAACGTTTTAAAATTGTAAAACTTAGTAATTTCATATATATTATAGAAGTGAATATATACATAATATATATATTTAAATAAAAATAATTATATAAGAAATTATCTATGTTATGTAAGTGGATAGTTTAGAAAGTGGTACACATGAAGAATTGATAAAATTAAAATCACATTATTATAATATGAATAAATAAAGGAGTAGATGATATGTTTTATAGTAATTGTTTAATAGAAGCATTAAAAGCTAAAATAAAAGATCCAAAAAATGCAAAAATAACTTATATTTCACCATTTAAAAATAAAAAATTTCAACCACATTTTTTATGGAGTGATGGTAAAGATGATTATGATTTTGGAGTTTCAGATAAAAATTTAAAATGGTATAATTTAATTTTATTTAAAGGTGAAATAAGAAAAAGACGTCTTGGATTTAATGAAAATTATAAATCAAAGTTATATAGTAGAAATTAAAATACTATTAAAAATAATAACTTATTAATAAGTTATTATTTTTTTTTTAATACATTAAAACTATATTTCATATATATTATTAAAGTGAATATATAATAAATAATTACATATATTCATTAAAAATATTACTAAAAAAAGAAAGAATATATCTACGTTGCTATCTAGTAGATATAAAAGGAGGAAATTATTATGAATAAAGAAAGAAAAATTAATTTAAGTTATGTCCCTAAAAAGTTTATTACTAAAGAGATGGTAGATGATTATTGGTATAAGTATAAGGAATTGAGGTTTATTCCAGAAAAGTTTATAACACAAGAAATGGTAGATGAATATCTAAATACTAAAGAAGATTTTAGTAATATATTAAAAGGATTAAATAGAAATTTTATAAATACATTCTTTAGTGGTTATAAAAATTTAACATTTATTCCTGATAAATATATCACACAAAAAATGATTGATGAATGTTGGAATAAACATAAAGACATAAGGTTTATTCCAGAAAAATATATAACACAAGAAATGGTTGATGAATATTTATCAGTTTAATATTATTAAAATATATTTTATAAGTGTATACTCTATTTAGGTATACACTTATTTTATTTAAAGGAGGAATTAATTATGAATAAAGAAATGAGTTTAAGAAAGAAATTATTATATAGATTTCAAAACTTCAAAAATTTATTACAAAAGAAACAACATGACAAATACTTTAATAAAAATCAATCATATATTTATGATGAATATGAAGATTTATCAATTATTCCTAAGGAAGATATTACCCAAGAGATTGTAGATACTTATTTTAATAAATATAAAAATTTATCTGATATACCAGAAAAATTTATAACCCAAGAAATGGTTAATGAACGTTGGAATAAAACTAAATCTTTAGAAAATATACCTGAAAACTATATTACTGAAGATATGTGCGTGGATCATTTAATATTTAATAATGGTATAAGATTTATTCCTACTAAATTTATGAATAATAAAATGATTATATTTTTCATAAAAAATAGTCATATTTTAGACTGTAATAGAGAAATTAATGAATTTAAAAAAAAAATTATGAGTGAAGATTTTATAAATTATATTTGGAATGAATATAATAATTTAGCATTTATACCTAAAGAATATATCAATCAAAATATGGTAAATATATATTGGGATAAATATAAAACTTTATTGTTTATACCTGATATATTTATTAATCAAGAAATGGTTAATGAATATTGGGATAAAAATAAAAATTTAAGACTTATTCCTGAAAGATTTATTACACAAGAAATGATAAATGAATATTTATCAATTTAATATTAAATATTGAATAAACCACTTTAATTAGTGGTTTATTTTTTTTTTGATTAAAAGTTTATCTATATATTATAATTTTGTATTAAATATTATACTAATATATTTATAGTATATTTTAAACAAATATTTAAATGAAAGGAGAATAAATAATGAAACCAAAAATAACTTTAAAACAAACTTCAATTGTTATAGACAACTACATTATAGGTAGTTGTCAAAATTTAGAAGAGTACTTCACATTATTTGATAGAAATACATTTACTTATTATATGTATGGTATTGATTATAATGAAGAAATTAATAGGCTTATTATACCTAGAGGATTAGATGTTAATTTAGTTGAAAAATTACTTGAAAGTAAAGCATATGTAAATACCAATTATGATTACTATGACAATATCGAACCTTTTAAATTAAAATTACCACCTAGAGATGATAATCAAGTTCAAACAATTAAATTTCTTGTAGGAAGTGGAGAATTTGAACATACTAAATATTCTTCTCAATTAGCAATAAATTTAAATACAGGTGCTGGTAAAACATATTGTGCTGTAGCATATTTAGGTATGATAGGACATAGAGGAATTGTAATAACTTCTTCAACTTCTATAGTAACTCAATGGAAAGAAAGATGTGGGCAATATAGTAATATTTCTAATAAAGAAATATTAGTTTTAAGTGGTTCAAATGTATGTTTAAAAATATTAAATGGTAGTTTAGATATGAGTAAGTATAAGCTTGTATTATCCACACACTCTACAATAAGAAATTTAGCTATTACTTATGGTTGGGAAAAAGTTACAGAATTATTTCAAAAAATGCAAATTGGTACTAAAATATATGATGAATGTCATAAAGATTTTCAAAATTTATATATGATTGATTATTATACTAATACTTATAAGACTATATATATTAGTGCTACATTAAATAGAAGTAGTGTTGATGAAGATTTTATATTTCAACTATATATGAAAAATGTACCTGTTATAAGCTTATTTAATCCTGAAAAGGATAATAGAACAAAATATGTTTCAATAAAATTTGATAGCCGTCCATCTCCTAAAGATAGAGGTGATGTATTTGATTTTAAATATGGGATAAACAGATTAAGATATGTTAGATATTTAATAACTAATGAAAATTTTTATAAAGCATCTATTTATATAATTAATTTAATTTATAACAAACTAGAACCTCATGAAAAAGCTCTAATATATATAGCAACAAATGAAGCTATTAAAATATTTTATGATTGGTTTATAGATGTTTTTAATTATAAACAAGATGATATTGGTGTTTTCACTTCTATTATGACACCAAATCAAAAAATAGAACAGCTAAATAAGAAAATAATTTTAACTACAACTAAATCAGCAGGTGAAGCTATTGATATACCTAATTTAAAAATAACTGTGGTATTAGCAGAACCATTTAAGTCAAGAGTTATAGCTAAACAATCTCTAGGAAGAACTAGAGATAGAGATACATTATATATAGAATTAGTAGATATTGCATTTAATAAAATTATAGAATATTATGAATTTAAAAAACAAGTATTTGAGAAACATGCTACTGAATGTCTAAATACTCATTTAACCCAATCAAATATGGATAATGTTAAAAAACCTAATTATTTATTTAAGGTATTTCCAAAAAGAAATAATAATATATTCTAAAAAATTTTCCCATTACTTATCAAGTAATGGGACTTTATTTAAAATATATTTTAACATTTAACAAAAAAGGAGAATTTGGAAAGTGATTACTTAAATTAAAAAATTAAAGAGTTATTTATAATTCATACAACACTAAAATATTTCACTTATAAATTATAAAATTTTCATATACATAAAAAATATTTTATAATTTATAATATAATGTTTATTACTATTTTTTTATAAAGATAAAAACTTTAATCTATAAAAAATAATTTATTAAAAGGAGGATATTAATTATGAAAATCAAAATAATTAATAATAATTTACAAACAGATGAAATTTTAAAAATGACAGGTTCTTATGCTGCTATATGTTATTCTTCTAAAAAATATGATGATTTTAAAGATGAAGATGAAAAAAATATAAAAATAGCTAAGCATTGTATTAAAAATGGTCATCATTCTATTTTTGATCATATAATGATAACTTTAAATATAGAAGGAATTCCTAAAATATTAGCTATGATGTTAAATAATATAGAATTTTATAACACATCTGAAAAATCTGGCAGATATACAAAATTTAAAGGATATTTATATGAAAAATGGATTGATAAATTTAAACATATAATTTTAAATTCAGATAGAGTAGAAAATCATGTTAAAGAAGATTTAAAGTTAGTTGAAAAACTAGCTATGGAAAATGCTAGATACTTTTTAGATATATTTCATGAAACTAATATGATTTATACTATATCAGTAAGACAAGTTTCATATTTATATTATAGTATGATTAAATTATCAAACTTTATAAAGGATAAGTATTCTAATAATTTTATAGGGGGTGGATATACTAATGATAATTATGAATATTTAAAAATGTTAATATGTGATTTTACAAAAGAACTTGAAAATTCTATTCCATTTATTAATGATTTATGTATAGAACCAAAAGATGGAAATGATTATTTATTTAATAAAATCAATTTCTTTAATAAAGATATAGTTAAAGAATATGATGGTACAGAAATAATAAATGATGATGATTTATCTTATACTATAAAATATGAAGCAAGTTTAGCTTGTATAGCTCAACTTCAACGTCATAGAACTACAACTTTATTCATTGATTTAGAAGATGTATTCTATAATGAATATGAAGTATATATTCCAGAAATATTATATTATTCTTTAAACTGTGAAGAATATGAAAAAGAATATATTGAAGATATGAAATCAATAAATTATATTCCTATAGCAGCTTTAAGTAAAGTTATAGAAATTGGAACACCTAATGCTTATAAAATCAAATCATTAGAAAGATTATGTTCTAGAGCACAATTAGAAGTTTGTAGAAATGTTCAATCAGCTAGTAGAGATATAAATAACTTTGCTTTCTGTAAACCTGATGAATATAATGTCTATGCTAAATGTAAAAATTTTAAATGTCAAGAACCATGTAAATATGGTATAAATGGATTAAAAAGATATATATAAAAATTTTGTAAAAGTTAAATATTTCATATATATATTATTAAAGTGTAATTATAAAAATAATTATTAAAATAAACTATCGAAAGGAGGTAGGGTGAGTTTTCTATGATACGATAATTATTTTTATATACATTACACTAAAACAGGAAATAAAAATATTTTTAACTAAAAGGAGAATAAAATTATGATGAACAATAATAGAAACGAAAACAATAAAGAATTTGAATTATGTTATTTTGGGGTTAATAAAACAGATCTAATATTAAAAAATCTCAACAAAACTGAGTTATCAAAAGATGAAGCTGAGATATCTCAAAAAAGATTAGATACTTTTGTTAATACTATAAATAACTGGATAAAAGATTGTACTTATGGATTTTTAGAAAATATAACTAAAGAAGAAGATGATGCTGAAAATTATGCAAATTTAAAAAATCTAAAAATAGAACGTCTTCCATATACAAATGAAAGTCATTATAATAAAAAAGAAGAATATAACATGCCATCTATAGGAATACATCCATTAAGAATAAAATATAATAGTAAATCACAAGAGTATATATTGGATAAAAATATTACTAAAGAATGTATGTTATATTTAGATACAATGGGAAGATTTGAAAATGATAATATTCCTACTATTATAATTACTTTTAATAACTGTTCATTAAAATTGAAATGTTTTAATTTTGATGATAATATGATTACAGAGTATAAAGTTACTTGTTATCTATATTTAATATTCAAAAAAGCTTTGAGCTTTTATAATACATTTATTAATTCTGAATTACAAGGAGTTGAATTATTAATATTAAATAATATTGATAATGATGATGCTGATTTTAAATATTTAGCATATACTAATGAAACTGATATATATGAATTTACAAATTCACAAGAAGATTTCATAAAATATTTTGATGAAGAAGATAAAATGAAATTTCCTTCAAATGATCAAATGAGAAGAAATGTAGTTAATTTAAATAATACTAATAACTTAAATAATGAAAATGATATACTAATTAAATTAGAAGAGTTATTAGATAACAATCAAAATATTAATATTATTGATTCTAAAAATATTATTATAAAAACATTGATAAGTACATCAGTAAACAAAATAAATCAATTATTTAACAAAGCTGCTCATGATTCTGATAATGATAATGTACACAATGCAAGTGATATATTAAATATTTTAAAAAATATTGATAAAAAATTTTATGAATATATTTTAAATGAATTTATTAACGTTAATGTTGTAAAAGAAATAACTGAAAATTTATCAATAGAATTTCAAAAGTATAATAATCATAATAATAATCATCAAAATAATCAATATATTAGTAATCAAGTATATCCACAAAATATTAATACAATTAGAATTAATGATAATTTTGATCCTAAAAAAATTAGTCAGTATGAAAATATGCTCAATGATAATGTACAAGATGAATTAGCAATAACATTAGCTCCTAAAATAGAAGAGTCATATGAAGAAAAAGGAAAAATTGTTAACTTTTCAAATAATACTAATAATACAACAAATGAAATTAACAATAATATTAAAGATGAAAGAATTGGTAATAAAATAATAAGAACTTATTTAAATATAAATGGTAAGAATTATAGAAAAGAAATTCAATTACCAATCACATCTTTAAAGCTTTTAAAAAATAAAATCAACTATAATGATACTAGACTTAATTATATATATGATTATTATATGACTCTTATGGAAAAAAATACAGGGTTAGATTTTGTAAATTACTTTATAGAAACTACAACTAAAGAATTACAAAATAAAGATTTACCTGTATTTTATGCTAGACGTGGTGATATTATGCATGATTTAAACTGTAAAGATAAACCAAAATCGTTTAAAACATATAAAATAGGAGAAAATAAAGAGTTAATTCCATTAACTTGGGGTGAAGAAAATTTAAATGCTACTATAGCTAACCAAATTTTACCAGAAATATCAAGAATGGCTTTTGGTGAACAAGGTAGTTATGAAGAATATTTACCATTAGCAGAAGCTCTTACATTTGAATTTAAAATTATGTTAAGATTTTATTATTTATTAGGATATGACTTAGACAATAATAAATTTAAAGGAAATTATAATAGTTTAGTTACTGATATTGGAAGATATATCGAAACTGTACAATAAGAGAGATTAAGAGGTTTTGACATATGAATTCATATTATAAAATATCAGATATAGTTTTTAGATTTGATAGTAATACAGTATTAAAATTTAATACTGTTCTTTCATATGTTGATGGAAATGGAAACTTAAGATATTCACATAATGAATATCAATATCCTTTGAATAGAAATTCAAAGGAGCAAATAGTTAGAAGTGTCGTTAGACACTCTAACTATTTTCTTTCAATAGAGTCTAAAAATTATAATATAAATTTAAATTTATATCTTAAATTAAAGTCAGGTGATTTTTATCAATTTAAAAAGACTTTTATTAGATATATGGAAAATCCTAATAATACTAATAATGTCACAATGCAATTTGAAAGTGGACAATTTGTAACTCTTTCAAGAACTAGTGATTACAATATAACAATTGATTGTAATTCATTATATAAAATTCATTTAGAAGGTTTTAGAGCCATAGAATTTGTAAGTATATTAGAAGAAATTAATATGCTTCAAATGTGGAATAATCATATGATTTATATGACTTCAAATAATTTTTTAGGTGAATTTGATAATTTAGGTGCTTTAGAATCATTAGATAATGATAATATTGGGGTTGAAACTAAATCAGGATATACAGTAAAACCTAAAGTAAAAGAAAATAAATCATTTTTTGATTTATAATTTAATACAAAGGAGAATAATATTATGGTGCAAGATGATTATAATGATGAAATTACTTTTGAAAATGATGACTGGGAAGAAGACGACACATTTGATGATTGGGAAGAAGAAGATTTCGACTATGAAGAAGACATATTTGATGACTTTGATGATGAATATGATGATATATTTGATGAAGGATTTTTTGATGATGATCTATATGGATCAATAATATAATAAATTTTAAAAAGGAGGTTAAATTATGTATAACTTAATAAAAAAATATATACCATCAGCGAGATTAGTTTCAGATAATAGAGAGATTTTAATAAGGTGCAGATATTGTAATGATAGTGACAATCCAAATCATGCACATATGTATATAAGTAATAATGAATTACTTGAATATCATTGCAAAAAATGTGGAGCTAGTGGTAGAATAACAAAATCTAAATTAATAAGTTGGGGTATAATAGATTATGAAATATTAAAAAAAATAGGAAATAATCAGCATACGTATACACAATCAAATAAAAACTATTTTGTAAGACATTGTCCAAATTTAAGCTTTATTGATGAAAGTTTAGCTTTGAAAAAAGTTAAATATATAAATAAAAGACTTGGTATAGATATAACTATGGATGATATAATAGAAAATAAAATAGTTTTAAATTTGAAAGATTTATTAAGTATAAATAATATAACTTCCTTAACAAGAAAACCTAATATAGTTGAAACATTGAATGAAAACTATTTAGGTTTTCTATCATATGATAATTCATCTATAAATATGAGAAATATTGTATCAGATGATTATAGGTATGTTAATTATACTATATTTAATGATAATATAGATTCATCTGGAAAATTCTATATAATACCTACAAATATAGAAATCAATAAACTTACAAGAGTTCATATTGCTGAAGGTCCGTTTGATATATTAGGAGTAAAATATAATGTGGTTGAATATGATCCTAATTATAATGATATATTTATAGCAATAAGAGGTATATCATACCAAACAGTAATATCATTTATATTACAAGAAGTTGGTATAATATATCCTATATTTCATATATATCTTGATAATGGAATTAAGCAATATGTAACTCAAAATATAATAAATATTTTAAAGTATATTCCATGTGAATTATACTTTTTCAAAAATAAATTCCCAAATCAAAAAGATTTTGGTGTTCCAAAATCACTTATCAATGTAAATGTAGAAAAAATTTTTTAATAAAACTCTAAGTAATTAATATTACTGTTATATAACTTTTTGATACGTTAATGAGTTATATAACAGTAAAATTATCTATATATCGAAAGATATATAGATTTTTTAGAGTTTTATATAACTATATTCATAAAGTTTAAAAAATAAATAAAGGAGAAATAATTATGTTTAGAACATTTACAACAAAACAAATTTATGAAGGATTCTATAAAATATTCTATGATTTTAAAATACATAGAATTTATAACAATGGATTAAATTCTTGTGTTGCTGATATTGAAAATTATAACGTATTAAATGGTAGACGTAGAATGGATAATATTTCACATATTATAACTGTAAACCAAACATATAGATTGAAAAAATCTAGTACAAAATTAGAAATTGAACAAGAGCTTGAAAATAGAAGTAATACAAAAGTAATGTATATATCAGCAAAGGATAATTATATATATTACAAATTTGATACATCACCTACAAGTAGTTTATATGTATATGAGAATAATAGTGTAATAACTGAAAGTATTAATAAAGGTAATTATGACCCAAATATTTTAAATAAAATAGTTGAACTTTTATTTAGAGATCAAAGTAGATATGATTTATTTAACAATTATGATACTTTAGCTAGAATTACTATAACTCAAGGATTTATAAAGAAAGAACGTATTACTTCATGTAATTTAAATACTATTCCAAAAGTTTTAAATAAATATAGTGCATATACAACAAAATTTACAAGCTATTTTGTATTTGGATTTTTAGAAGTGAGAGTATATGAACACAATATAAGTCATGAAAATAATAGTGGTTATTTTAAAATTAAAGTAAAAAATATAAATAATAAGTATACAGAAAACTTTTCAATTAGATATACTTATAGTTACAAAAATCATAATTTAGATTGTTATGATATATTCTTAACAGGTTATAATCAACATTCAATGGTAATAAGTATACCAAAAATAAAAAATAAACAAAATAAATTTAGTACTTATGGAGCATTGGAAGAGTATGACCAGACGGTCATATTCTTCTTGCTCTATAAGTACTATAAAAGTATTTATTAAGTCAAAATATAAAAAATATGTTATTGGAAACATTTAATTCTAATAACATATTTTTATCATCTTTTATAAAATATAAACAAAAAATAATAAGAAAGGAGGATGATTAAAATGAAGTATATAAATACTTATAAGAATGAAGTCATTGAAAATTCATTGAATGGATTTTCCGAAAGAATGAATAATAATTTTTATTTATATCAAAGTAACTATGTCTTGGGTATCTACTATAATATAGATGAGGCATGGTCTACAAGTACTAAAACGACTAACTTAATAGAAAGCTCTATGGGGGTAAATTCCCCTTTAAAATATAATAAATATATTAATATGCCTATAGCAGGTATGTCTAATATAGATATAAATATAGAAGCTGATGAATTTGGAGAAGAAGGTTCTACTATAGAAGGAGAAATTTTTTTGTTTCCTAATACTATAATTCCTGTAGCTGAAGATAGATTTAGTTTCAATCATATACCACATTTATTATTTAAAGTTACATCTACAAGTACATTGAAACTCGATAATGGTAAAAATATGTGGAAACTAGAATATAAACTAGATAAAGTTAATAAATCAAAAACTAATATTGATGAATTAGTTATAGATACTTATCATATAGTTATAGAAAATATAGGATCTGATATGAGAGTTGCAATAAAAGATGATATATATGATAAAGTAAAAACTCTAGATAATATATTAAGTGATATAAAAAATCAATATATGTGTAATTTTTATTCAAAAAAAGTTGATACTTTAATTTTGGAGTATGATTATAAATTTATCTATGATCCTATGCTTATTGAATTTATAATTAGAAATGATTTATTATCGGACGATAATATAAAAACTATTTTCTATCATCAACTGGAAAATGACATATCATTTTCAAGTACATTTAATAATACTATTTTTAATGCTATTTTAAAAAATGACATATCAAAGTTTAAAACTAATAATTTCAATATAAAGAAAATAGATGATCAATTATCTATTTTTCTTACACAAAATAATGAATATTTTGAAGTTACTAGAGGAGATAATAAAAACTTTTTTTTTAGTAAATTTTCATATTTTCCTATTGAAATAGAATTAGAAATAAAAAATATAAATTCAAAAGAACCTATAATAAAAATAATAAACTCATGTATAAATAATAGAGATATAAGTACAAATGATATATATTTACTAGATAGTATAGAAATAGAAAATAATAAGTATTGGTTTTATATAACACCATTATTAATATATAGTATAGATAAATATATAAAAAACTTATTATCTAAATCGAACAGATAGTTATATAATATATTTTTGGAGGTGTTTGTAAAATTGGATAAATATTCAGATGAATTAAATGAAATTTTCAAAATATTTTCAGAAGAATTTATTGATGAAAATAAAAAAGAAGAAAGAACTATAGAAGATATCAAAATAGATTTATATAATGGAGGATTTTAAGATGAAAAAAAATATTTATATTATACCTAAATTTCAATCATATGTTGATAGTGTTCAACCTCATATATACTACCCTACTAAAAAAGAAAATGTTGATTCAGGATTTATAATGGATTTATTTAGAGATAATGCTTTAGTTTTTGAAATTATAGATGATAAGTATTATCCTTTATATTTTAGTAATTATCAAGAAGAAACTAATAAAATTAAAGAAAATTCTAGATATAAATTTACTAAAGAAGAAATAAAAGAAATAGAAAATCATAAATTTGGTAATTATATACCTAAAATTAAAGAAGATGATGATTTAGAAGAATTAATATCTAAATTGACATTATCAGGATCTATAAGTGGAGAAACTTCAACTTCTGTTGAAGCCGAAGTATCATTTAAAATAGAAAATGATACATTTAAACAAGTTAATCAAGGTGATGATATTAAATCATGGTTCAATGGCAATTCTTTAGGTTCTTTAACTGCTAATGTTAAATCAAATCCTGAAGAAAGTAATACTAAATTAACTATTACTATAGCTGGTACTAGTGAAGAAGAAATAAATAAACAAACTAAAGTTACAATTCCAGCAGAAAAATTAACTAGTGGAAAATCTTTAGAAAGTAATAATGAAATCACTATTAAAATAACACAAAAAGAAGAAGTTGTAGCTACAGTAAATGCTACTGGTGATATTACAGGAAATACATCAACTCCAATATCTAAAGAAGTAGTATTAAAATTATCAAATGATACATTCAAAGATTTAAATAGTAATGATGATGTTAAATCTTGGTTTGTAGATGATGGAAGCTCCCCTACTTTAGGTTCTTTAACTGCTAATGTTAAATCAAATCCTGAAGAAAGTAATAGTAAATTAACTATTACTATAGCTGGTACTAGTGAAGAAGAAATAAATAAACAAACTAAAGTTACAATTCCAGCAGAAAAATTAACTAGTGGAAAATCTTTAGAAAGTAATAAAATAAATATAAGTATATCTACAGCTAGAAATAAAAAACAAAAATAAAAAAAAATATACACATAGACTGTAATAGTCTATGTGTATTTCTTATACCTTTTTATATTAAAGTTATATAAGTTAAAATTTGATATATAATAACATCAGGAACAATAGTCAATATATCACCATAATTATCACTATCAGGATCAATAATTTGAAACTCTGATGTTATGGTTGTTGCTATTATACTTCTTACTTCTGTTATTATTCTGTCATCATAATTATATTTTTCCATTACATTTTTATACACTTCAGATGATTCAAGTAATAACTTTTCTTTTTTATTTAAATCTTTTCTTGAACTCATAGAAATTATTTTTGATGATACAACTTCTGCGAGTAAAAATAACTTTTCATATCTCAACATTTCTCTTGCAATTAACATAAGTCTTATATAATCTCTAGAATTACTATTCTTAATACTACAACATTCACCATAATATTTATAAAAAAGGTTAAATATTAATCTTTCTTGAAATGGGTTTATCATATTATTTCCATTTTTTGTTAGTTCATAATAATAATGATCAATTAATCTTTCCTCTATATAAAATTTAGATGATAAAGAACTTAAAACATATTCACTATTATATAATGAATAAATATAAATAGCTTCACTACTTGAAGTTACTGATATTTCAAACTTATCAAATTCATTAACATTATTTTTTAAACTTCCACCAACTTTCATATATTCATAATCAAATTGAGGATTTGTAATATTATTTTTTAGATTATTTCTTGCTGATTTATAAATTAAAATATGACCTGGATTTTTATATTCAAGTTTTGGTAAAACACATGATATTAAATCATTTAAGTTTTCTAAAGTATGAATACTAGGATTTATACCTCTAATATTAGCTTTATTCCACATAGGTAAATCTGTTTTCAAAGAACTATTAACTACATTATCTACTGTTGCTGTCATTTTTCTTTTAATATTAATATCGAATATATTAAATACTTTATTGTAATAATTCAATAAGAATTCTGTCATATTTAATACAATATCTGTTTTTACAAAACTATAATGAACTAATAATGGAATAGATATTTTCATTATTAATGATATATTGTATAGTAGATTAACATGATGATCTTGATATACCAATCCTTCATGCATGTATGATTTCTTTGATTTAACTTCAAATATATTATGTTGATTCATATATGCTAATTTTTGTAACATAGTTGGTGTTAATAAAATATTGAACAGATCGTCATAAAATTCATCTAAAGGATAATAACTACCTTTTAAGTCGATCTTAAACTTAATTTTAATATAAGCATCCAAAAGTTCATGTTGAGTATCAAAAAACGTTAAGAAATAATTAAAGTATTTAGAAAAGTTACATTTTATATCCATATTATTATAAGACTTTTTATTGCTTAAGTTAAAATATGGTAATAAAGAATCATCTGGTAGATTAAATACTCCTTGTATATAGCTACAATATAAGTATTTATCATTGAATTGAAAAAATTCGTAGGTATCTTTCCATTCATCTATTTGTGGTATAAATACATTTCTAAACTCAAATAGCTGTTTCATTATTTTCACTTCCTCCTAAAATTTTAAACATTAAATATAATGTTCACTATTATAATATATGTATTATTTAAAATTTAATAATTCTTTGTATCATTTTGTTCTTTTGTTTGTAATTTTTGAATTTTTAAAATTATTGGTAACTACAGGTTTAACAATCGGTTTTATATTTCTTTTAGGTTTATTACTTATTTTATTAAAATTACTTTTTTTATTTATGTTAGATTCTGAAGGAGATTGTGATTGATTTTTATTACTTTTTATTTTATTATTTCTTGATATTTTTATTTCTTTATCAATTAAACTAAAATCTTTAATATTATTTATAAATTCTTTATTATAAGGTTTTGATATAGATTTTAAATTTATTTTATTATCTAAATGTAAATCATTTATTAGAAGACATATCCAATATAGAGATTTACAGTTACTTATATCATTTTCTTTATTAATTATAGTAGGCTTAATTTCAAAACATTCATTAGGTAACTTTGACGATAATTCTGATATAAACATATCAGAATTATAAAATAGATTACTAAAATAATAAACAAAATCAGGAGAGTTAGAAAAAAACTTTAAATCATAGTCTTTTACCGAATTCGATAAAAGACCAGATGATTTATTAGGAACTAATTTTATTATAGAATCATATTCAATATCATCATAAGTTTCAGAAGGAATTTTAAAATGTATTATATATGAACCTGAATCATTATATACATTATATTTAAAATTCCCTCTTTTTTCTATTAATTTATCAAGCCTACTCCTATGTCCAAGTTGTATAATATTAAATGTAAGTCTTCCTTGAACACTTAACTTCATATATTCATCTATTGTCATAAGAGTACACTCCTTTATAATTATTTATTTAATATATTATTATAACTTAAGGCTTCAACATCAGAAGAAATTAACATTTGATTAGTAGTTATAAGATTAGATAAAATAACACTAATACTATTAAGAATTTCTATATCAGACATAATAGTCGTTAATAAGTTATGATCATATTCACTTGTAATTATATTATAAGGTAATTTCTTTTCATCTATATCTACAAATATCTTAGATATAGAAGTATCATCATACTTTTTAGATGTACTAATTAAATATGATATTAAACTTATTGTTGAAGACGAAATACAATTATAAATATCTTTTTCTAAGTTATTATAATTTTCAATATTTAAACTACTTACAGCATTATATAACTCATATGATGCAGCTCTACCAACACCATTTTTAGCAGCATTCATTACAGAAGTACAAACATCTTCATAAACTAAAAATTTATTACATTTATCTGATGTAGATATAGAATTTATATAAATTTCTATAACTTGAGATGTTAATTTATTAATTCTTTTCATATATGAAGATATATGAGAATGATTAGGATTCATTTTTCTTTCTTCATTAGTTATTTGTAATTTTAATTGTTCAATAACTTCTTTAAATCTTTCTTTAGATGCTATACCTTTAAACATAGTTTTTGAACCATCAATTATAATTTTTTCACATGTTCCACAATTTTGATTAAGTGTTTCCATATTATTATAATCAACTTTATTATCACTTGTTAAATATTTAGCTATAAAAGTAGCACCTGAAAGATTTCTTATATCATCTAAACCTGTTAAATCATGATCTGCTTCAATAAAACATAATGGCGGTCTTGCTAAATTGTGTAAATTCTCTATAGTTTTAAATAGCTTAGCAAATTCAATATCAAAATCTCTACTAAATCTAGGTGCAATTATAACTGTAGGTACTTTATTATTAATATCTTTTTTAATTATATTTTCATTAACTATAGTTGCAACACATTCAATCATTTCTTTAGTATCTATAGCATCTTTAAAAAAGTATAATTTAGGATTATCTATAATACAATTACCTTCATTATTATTAATAAATATAGGACTTCTCATTGGATAATCAAGAGTTGTACCATCAAATACTCTTACTTCTTCTTTACCATTAAGACTATATTTAGGTTCAAGATATATATCATTTCCATAGTCATCATATATATCTTTAATTAGCTTAGATATTTCAACATTACCATTAGAAGCTGTATATGCAATATGATAAGCTTTATCAGAATCAAAGTCTTGTTTATTTTCAATAATAATATCCTTCAATTCATTTGTAACTTTATTTATTGCATTTATAATATATGATGATGGATATTTTCTTAAAATACTATTATCTAAATCTAATTCATTTCCTGATTCAGGACTTAGCTTAACACAAAATATTCTTTGTAAGATTAAATGAGATAAGAGTACAACTGTAGTTGTAGCATCACCTACATTACTTGCTATATGATTAGTTATAGACTTGAATTCATTTAATATGAAATCAGAAATTTCACCAGTCATTCTAATATTATCTAAGATAGTTTTACCATCTTTACTATAAATTTTTGTTTCAAGATCTCCATTTTTGAGTAATGTATGAGAGCCAAAAGGTCCATAGCTCTTAGATAATATTTCAGATATTTTACCTACTATATCAGCCATATAGTATCTTAATGCATCTTCCTTAACACAGTTAGTTAAAATTTCAGTTCTAAAATCAGTATTTGTCATAATTTAATCATTATCCTTTCAATTTATTATTTTTAAATATATTTATTATTGAAATATCATTATCCATATATATCAAATTACCTACAGATAATAACATTTCATTAAATCTAAAGTTAGGTAAGTAAATTTTTTTATTCTTTATTTTTTTTATATTAGTATGATCATATATTTTAAATATATAACAATCATAAATTAAATCTAAATCATTAGAAACAATAATATTAAATTTATTATATTTAGTATTATTTTTAATATAGTTATATTCAAGAGTATTTTTACATCTAATAGTTATACTAATATTTTCAATATCATAAATTAAAGATAAATAAAAAAAAATATTAGTATCAAATGAATTTTGTAAAATTTCAAAATACTCGCTAGAAATCAATTCATCATATATTTTATTTAAGTTATCTTCAGATATATCTTCAATAGATATAATCTCTAAAGGATTAGGATTATATCTATTTACTATTATATCTTTTGTTATTTCAATATCGTTAGAAACTAATTTTGAGTATTTATTCTTTATAATATTACATGATGCAATATCAGTATTAATTATAACATCAAAATCAATTAATAATTTCATATTATATCATATCTTCCAATGATGATGATTCTATATTTTTAGTAGGTGCACTAGGAGTATTATTAGAATTATTATTATTAAAAAATGATGAATTATTTGAAGCTCTTTTATTTTGTCTTTCTACTCCTAATTTATCAGCAATAGAATTTAATAATTCTTCTCTTTTATTATTTTGATATTCAAATGTATATGAATTCCAGTAAGCAGAAGCACTATTAGCATAGCTAATAAAATCAGATAATACATTTAATAAAATATCAATTTCAATATTATTTTCTAATTGTTCTCTATTATTTTGAGGATTATTATCGTCAAAGTTTATTATAATACCATCACCTTTACTAAATTCATAAGTATTAGATGATAAAACATTACCTGTATCTTCATGACATTTTCTAATACAAATTAAATAATTATTAACATTATAATCAGAACCATCTGAGAATGTAATTAGTCCTACACCAGAGTTTATACCAACATTAGTATATTTTCCTGGATTTTCAAGATAAGTTTTAATTGAGTTATAAAATACTCTTGCTTTATAAGGTGTTAAGTAAATAGCTATGCCATTATCACTATCAACTTTTATAGATGATTTACCATTTTCATCTGTAATATTAATACAATTTTCAATTCTTAATACTAAAAGTCCATTCCAGTATTCAAATTTTAAACATGTATGATTTAATTCTCCTTTATTGAATAAAACTTGCTTACTTCTTATAGTAAGTGATTTTGGTTGATTATTTTGATTGTTTCCAATACTCATAATATTTCCTCCTTAAATTTAAATAATATTTTTATTATAGTAAAATGTCCTTTACATGTTAATAATATATTTATTAAATATTTTTTATTATAAATCATAAGGATTTCTATCATAATCTTTAGGAATCCATATACCTAATGTACTATACTTAGGAATTTTTTTCTTAACTAAATCTTGTCTTAATAAATTATAGTCATATATTAAATCATTTATTCTATCTTTATTATCTCTAGTCAACGTATCTGAATTTTCAAATAAGTACTCTTCTAATGTAGTTACTATACTATTAATATCTCTTACAAAAACTAAAGCTGTATATTCATCATTTATATTTTTAGATCGTACTTCTATTTCATAAAATTTATTACTATATAGTGAATATAATTTATTAAAACTTCTAATTTTATTTAAAGCTTTAGTATGTTCATATTTATTTTTTATATTCTCTTTAACATCTTTTAATTTATCTTTAATACTTGTATTTTCAGATAAATTAGAAATATCTCTTAAAAATGTGGAAGCATAATTACATATTGATTTAACTATACTTATAGATGAAATTTTACTAACCATTTCAATTCTTTGTAATAATAACGAATCTGTATCATCACTACATATTTTATCGGAAATAAAGTTTAATAATTCAGAACAATTAAAACCATTATAATCAATATCATTATATTTTAATCTTGACATTATCATAAACTCTACAGCATCATAGGCATATTCTTCAATAATTTTTATTATAAATATATCAGTTCTATCACATCTATTTAATATTTGACTAATAGCTCTAAATGTAGAACATTTTGAATTAATATATAAAGTTGATACAAATTCAACTAACAATTCATTTACATCATTTATTTTAATTATACCATTTTTAACTGCTACTCTTCCCGAAATATATCTTATAATATTTTCTCTTTCAAACTCAAATACAATTAAAAATGTTTCAATAATCATTAATTTAACTATTGTTATAGAATTGATATCACTAGATAATAACATGTTATCTATTTCAATGAATATAGTTTCTTTGGATCTTTCCATCTCATATCCTTTTGAAATATTATGAAATATATTATAATGATTATATCTATTACCATTAGAAGTATATAATCCAAAGAATTTTATATTATTATAATTTATACTTATTCTTACATTATTATTGTTAAAAATTTTTGGATATATTTTAGAAAATTGATATAAATTAGCAGATGAAAATGATTTATCATATTGTAATGTACCAATATCTTTTCTTATATTATCCATAATTTGTGATAATTCATTAATTGTTTCTTGATTATTTATAAATATATTTTTAAGCTCTTCCATTTAAATAAACCTCCCAAAAGAAATAAAAATAATCAGAGTAGTTAAAAACTACTCTGATTGAAAGATATATTTTTATAATAAATAAATAAGTATTATTCAACATTTTCTGGTGAAACTGTACGAAGATTACGTTCGATAGTTGCAACTTTAGTATCAGAAATATTAAGATCAGCATCTGTTTGATCAGAACGTAAACCACTTTGATTAAGAACTCTAATTCTACCTTGAACAGCTTCAAATTTAATTAATTCAAATCTATCAAAAGCTGTAATTGTTGGTAAATGAGCAGAAGCTGCAGGTTTAATTTCTCCACCTAAATATGTTTGATATTCTACTAATTTATACATAGTTCTTTCATTAGTTGGATTTAAAATAATCATAAATTCATTATTATCTGAACCATTTTGTTTATTTTGTAATTTTTGAGAACTAATGAAAGATACTTTTCTATTTTGCATTGAATATGTACTCTTAGCAAATTCAACATTTTGATTTGATCTATTTGGAGATCTAAAGTTAGTTATTTTACCACTTTCATTTTTAGGCATAACTTTTCCAATTAAAGAAGGTTTACCATATATAAGAACTTCAGCATTTGGATCATTAATAATTCTGAATAAACTATCAATCATATCATTTAATCTGAATGGGAAAATATTATCAATCCATGCTTGAATAGAATCATGATAACCATCTTTAGCAGCAAAGTCAACTTCCATAGTTACTTTTTGTGTTGGATGCATTCTTTCAAAATCTGCATTAAGTGATTCAATTAAATATACATCTTTATAATCTTCAAGAACAGTTCTTGTAGTTTCTATAATAGTACCTAAAATATCTACATTATGTAAAGTTTTATGATCATATACAGTTTGAGGTGTATAATTTGTAGCAACAAATACTTGATTATCAATAGAAATTTGTTCACTTCTAATTTCCCATTCAACTCTTGGAGGAGTAGTTGATAATACTGAATTATCTTTAACACAAATTACTTCTACTGATTTAACTTTTTCATCTTGTGTAAATAAAGTTAATTCATTATATCTTCTAGTAAGAACAAAAGCACCTACATTTCTACCATTAAATTGAATTGAATAATATAAAGTTGGATCATTATAAGTTTGATTTAATTGTAATCCACCTAAATTTAATGTAACATCTTCAGTTTTATCTGATTCAACTTTAGATCCATCAGGCATTATATCACCCTCTTTAAGATCTATACTTACAGTAACTTTAGCAACTTTAACATTATCAATATTTTCATTTTGACCTAAGCTTAATTTTTCTACTAAATTAACTGTTTCTCCTCTTTGAATACTATAGATTTTAGTAGGATTTGATTTATATAAAAGTTCAAATATTTTATTTTGTTCTCTATATAAATCAATTGAATTACCAGATACTGGATCTATTAATCTTCTTATTTCAAATTGTTTATTAAGTATTTTATTATCTGCAACCATAGAAGGTAAAGTATTTACAAACATATTATTCATTAATATATCTTTTGAAATAGGTAAACTTAAACCTACAATTGCATTTAAGTTAGTTAAACCAAGTGATTGATTTGTACCAGCACTTTCTAAGATAGTATTAAACATTGCCTTAATATTATTATCGAATTTCTTTTCAAGAAACTCAATATGTTCATTAATAGCATCTTCATCAGCATCAAAGTTTAAAGGATCAAAAGCTCCTTCAATAAATGATTGTTTAACAAAATCTCTAACTGATGGATCTTGTAATACAGACATACCATTTCTCGCAATTGAGCAGTTGAATGTAGCCATAAGACTTTCGTCTAAATTTATAAAATTTTCAGCTAAAGCTTTTGATTCTTTACTAACACGAATGTTTTTATTATTTTTTTCTATTTGCTCAGAATAAAGCATGTTTATTCATCCTCCTTTAATATAGTAATTTTATTATAATTATCTTTAAAAATATACATGTTATTAATATATTAATTATTAATTAACATTTTAAAATAATGTTTTATTTATTATTTTGTATTTGTTCAGTTTTAATACCTTTTATAAGACTATTTAAGTCTGTTAAATATGTGAATATATCAGTAAAAAAGCATTTTGATTCTATATAAGATTTCTTGTTATAAAAATTAACCATATATAAATAAACACTATTCTTAACTGTATTTAAATCATCAATTATATTTTCATATTTGTTAGTTTTATCTAATATATTCAAATATTCTTTAAGAGTATTATATATATAATCAATAGATTCATATAAAAATTCAAAAGACTTATAAAGTTCCATTTTTCTTACTTTTATATCAATAGGATCTAAATCTTCATCTATTTTACTTTCAATTTCTTTTAATTTAGATGATATAGAATTAGGATTATCTGAAGTTGAACTAGAATTTGTTTCATCATCAGGAATTTCTTCTGAATCTCCATCAGCTTCTCCATCAATATCTTCTTCAGAATTTGTTTCATCATCGGGAATTTCTTCTGAATCTCCATCAACTTCTACGTTATCAACATAATCTTCAGAATCTGTTTCATCATTTGATGATTCTTTATCTTCTTTAGATTTATCTTCACCTGTAGGATTGATATGATCTAACTCATCTTCGTTAGCATCAAGCTCATTAAATATTACATTTTCTAAAATATATCCACGAAGCATGATATCACTCTCCTTCTATTCACCATCATTTTTATATGAATCTAATTTAGTATAGTCATCTAATTTATATAAAATTTTCTTTCTTTCAGTTTCTAAAACTTTTTTGATTTTTAAATAATTCTCATAATCTTTCATATTGTCTTCTGCTTCAGCTTTTGCAATTTTTTTATTCATAACTTTTATTTTAACTTCTATTTCATCAAGAATAACCTTTCTTTCTTGTTTTGTAGCTTTAGAAGATATAGCCATAGCACCTAAAAATGATAAAGCCCCTGCAATAGGATTTATAAAATATCCAATAGCTCCAGTAGCTAAAGTAAGTTTAATAAGCTGTGATAAAGAAGGAATAACTCTTCCTTTTATTATAGCTTCTCTATTTTTAGAAGTAAAAGCAACTTTTATATCATCTTGAAGTCTAGCTGCTGTATTATCTATTTGATTTGAAATTTTAACTTCACCATCTCTAGCTTTACCTACTTGTACCTTTAATGAATCTCTCCATATTTTTAATTTATTTCCTATCTTACTACCTTCATTAAGATTATCTTCAAAGTATTTTAAATTATTAACTAAAGATTCTATTACACTTATATTAGGAGATATTAAAGAATATTCTAATCCTAAATTTCTTAGAGTATTTACATCTTTATCTTCAATTAAATGTAAATTATCAATAATATAATAAATATAATTATATTTTATAATAGTATATTTATTTGAAGTTGAAACAATTTTAACTTCACTATCGAAGTTTGTGGAATATCCAAATGGTATTATTATCTGTCCTCTATCATTTATATATTCTATAATACTAAAGTAATTATTTTTATCTAAATTATATATTGGAATTATATCATCTTTTGAGTTACCAATAAATTCCAAAAATGCATTATTTAACTCACCTATACGATTATTTATATATTCAACTAATGTAATTGGTTTTGAATATTTATTAATTTCAAATCCAGTATTAAAATCTAAAGAAATATCATCATATTTATATACATAATTATTACAATGTGAATTATAAGTATTTATAAAGTTCTTATAAATACAGTTACTATCAGCACTTATATCATCAATTTTAACTATAAACATTTTTTGATTAGTATTCAAAAATTCACTTGATAATATTTTTGATAAAATATTATTTAATTCATTAAATATTAATTCAGATTCATTTGATTTAATAAATATTCTCGATAAATAATTAATACAAGATGATATTAATCTTCTACAATTTTTTATATCATCAAATTGAAAATCATCTAAAGATTTAATATACTTTATTAAATCTAAAGTTGAACTGTAATCAAATAAATCATCATTTAAAGGTTTACTAACAATTCCATTAGATATATAAATATAATTATTATCTATATTTATATCAAAGTCATTATTAATAAAATTATCCTTAGTTATATTACAAATAGTAGTAAATATAATATCAATTTTATCATGTAATAAAGGTATTATATTTTTTGTATCCATATAATAAATTAAAGAATTAAATATAAATTCCAAAAACTCAAATTTATTATCTAAAGTACCAAATAACTCATTATACCTATTTAGTAATTTAAAGTATTCTATTTTAGTAGTATTTTTGATTGATATATCATCTTCTTTATTTTTCATTAGTTCGTATACTGAATCTGAAATACATTTCTCCCACTCAGTAAAAGTATTATACTTTTTGTTAAAATCATCAATTTTAACAAAATTTGACACTAAATCATAATTTATATAACCAAAGTTTTCAAATAATATATCTGTATCTAAGGTTGATATAATATTAGAAACTTCGTCTAATAAAGATAAATATTTTGGATTATTGTTTTTATTTTTTACTAAATAAGAGAAGTATTTATTAAAATCTTTATATCTTTTATTGACAATAAAAGATTCCATAATATTTTTAACTTCATTCAAGTCTTTAATTTTTTCATAACTTTCATTTTTTGTTATAATTCTATCAATTTCATAAAAACTTTCATTGATAGTATAGTTATTATTAATACTATCACCTTTAAGTCTTTTATTAATAATATTAGTAACTTTTCTAATATTTAAATATATACTATTCATTTCAAATAAACCTCCTTTAAAATAGTAATAAAGTATAGTTCAACATTTTTTTATAGTATTAATTTTTAGGAGGTTTTATAATGAAATTTGTAAATAATATGTCTATATTAATAGATAAAATATCTACAAGATTAGGTATAGATACTATGATGAGTAATTTACCTAGTCAAATTAATAAATATAAATGGGTAGAATTAATACAAGGGGATATATTAGATTTATATAGCAGATATTATCCACATTGTATTAAATATAAATGTATACCATCTAGAGATTATAATAAAAATACTGGATTATATATAATAAATGATGATTTTATCAAATCTAAAAATGTTAAAATATTAGGTGTTAAAGGAATATCAAGTGAAGAAAAGAAAACTACAATAATGCCTTCAGGATTTGTATATATGAATGATGCTTATTATATGGGATATTCAGATCAAATTCATTCAACTATAGATATAATGCAAACATTAACAAATTATTCATATTTTCCTGATCAATTATTTGTTGAATTCTATCCTCCAAATGGATTTAAAATAACTAATATAGATTATGTAAATTTAATAGAAAATAGAAATAGTATTGAATTAGATATTTTTATAAATCATCCAAAGAATCTTATAACAATATCTCAAACATCATTAAATTTATTTGAAGATTTATGTACTTGTAAAATTGCCGAATTGATATATGGACATTTAAAATATTTTGATGGAATTGAAACTGGATATCAAACTATAGATTTAAAATTAGATACAATTCAAGAATGGATATCAAGAACAGATGATATTATAAATACTATTAATGATAGTTATGTATCATTAGCTAATAAAAATCAACCAGCATTTTATTTTATATAATTCAAAAAAAAAAAATACCGTGTACTTAGAATTAAGTACACGGTTTTATAATTTATAAACTAACTATATTACTAAATGGTGTATGAGGTTTTTTATGAATTCCTATGAACTCTATTGGTAATTTAGATATATTATCATCAACAATCGTATTATAATCTATAAAATCAATAAGAAAATCAGGAATTATCTCATCCTTTGGTACTGTTATATGCGTAATATCTGATATAACTTTATCTATTTTATCACCTTTTGTAAAATTATTATCTTCTAATAAATAATTATATAAAATTTCATATTTATCAGGATATTTTTCTTTCATTACTTGAGGATTTATTTTTATTTTAGCTATATCAGCATAATTTGTTTCATTAAAATCGAAACTTCTTTGTCCGTCATCTTTTAATAAATTCCATAATATCATACCTTTAACACCTGATGTTCTATATGGATCTTCATAAGTTGATAATGATTTAATTTTCTTTGGATTATAATAATGCTTTTCTTTATTTCTTAAACTTTCTTTTAAAGTTTCTTTTAAAACAGCAAGTTGATTTATTATTTCTTGATAATCTATTGTATCTGGATTTAAAATTAAATGATATAATAAATTCTCTAATTCACTTCTAACTTTTTTATTAGTAGTTGACTTAGCCATTTGTAACCCTTTTATATCTAATTTATTATTTTCAATACTACCTTCTCTAAGTTCAATAATAGAAGCATATAGTTTTTTAGCATCTGTTAATAAGATATTTTTCATTAAGAATTCATTTTTCAATACCATAAGACATTGTTTATCTTCATTTGTTATAAAAGCATTACAATTATCAACATATCTTTCAACATAATCATTTATTATATTACCTAGTATATATGAACCAAAATTTAAAAGTGAAAATCTATGTCCATCTTTATTTTCAAATGTAAATAACTGTGGTTTATCATTTAATATATCATTATCTTCTACTTTTTCTTCTTTAAAGTTAAATCTTTTTGGAAATGTATACTTTGAAAAAGCTTTTACTTCTCCTTTTACTAATGTACTATAATCTATAGATTCAGCACTAGGCTTCATTTTAGCTTCAGAAACAATATCACATAAAAGTTTGTACCAATTATTAAAACAAACTATACATGAGTCAGTATCTGTTATTATATTTACAGATCTAATCATATTCGAGTATTTTAATATTGCATTATTTATTATATTTTTATAGTATACAAAATCATATATTAATGAGTATAAATAATCTAAATCTACCTTTATTTCTTCTGGTGGCTCTAATGGATTTATATAAGGTTTATCTAAAGTCATATACATTTTTATTATTATATCTTTTACTTTAGGTAACTTAATAAATTCAAATAAATTATTTTTATAGTAAAAAATATTTAATACTTGTTGTGGAAAAGAATTTAAATAGTTCAATATAAAATTTTTATCATAATCATTAGGAAACCATCCTGAAATATTGTTTATACAACTATTCAGAATTTTTTCAAAACACTTTTCAACTGTAATATTAACATTATTACTCTCTAAAAATCCTACGTTTAAAATAGTATGTCTTTGAACTTCATCAAATGCATTTATAATATCATTCATATCTTCATATTTAACGTTATTATTCAAAAACATTTCAATCTGTGTTCCAGCAATAGATATTAATCCTCTTCCTGTCAATGTTACTGATGCAGCTATATCATTATTAAATACTAAAGAACAAGCTAATCCCATCATACCATATAATGCATTAGCATCTATTTTTGCTAATAATTGTAAAAGATCATATAATTCTCTTTCATAAGTACCTTCGGGAAATGTAAACATTTTATCTTTTAATTGTTTTCTTTCATTTGTATAATACATAAACCTATTTGGTAATACAGAGTCTACACCTTTACTATGATTTTGAAAAATAACACCTGAAGGTGTTAATATAGGTTCTGATTTTTCTATAAAATTACCAAATTCTAATAAATTAGATTTTGCAGTTTTATCTTTATATGAATTATATAAACTCATATCAGGAATATCTAAAGTCTGTGAAATTTTAATGCTTATGAGATCTCTAAGCTTATTTTCATCAATATCAGAAAAAACCATTTTCATATGCTCAAACATATTATTTCTATATTCTCTAAGTAAGTAATAAGATTCAATAAAGTCATTATCTATAGTTTGATTATACATAATTTATTTCCTCCTGTCACAAATAACTCCTTATTTTATAGGATATATTTAATATAAATTTATAAATTATAGTTACTTATTTAATTATAAAACATTATTTTATTAGAAATTAAGTTTCTAAAATTTTAAATAAAATATATATTATTAAGGAGGAAATCATTATGGGTATTTGTATAGAACCTATAGATCCAAATAGTGGAGAAAATTTAAATGAGTCAAGAAATTATAGTAATGAAAATTCAGTATTTATTGAAAATATTGATATTAATACTGGAGAAACTATGCTTTCTTATGATGATGAAGATGAAGATGATTTTATAGGATTAGATGAAGAAGCAGCTTTAGAAGAAGCATCTAAAGAATTAATTCTTGATGCAATATCTAAATTAGATGACACAACATTTAGAGAATTTTTATCTTCAGAAGAATTTAATATTTTAGTAGAAGCTGGAAAATTTACTAAAAATACTATTATATCTTTAAGTAAAGAAGATGAACTTAAAAAAAGAATTTCTGCTATTGCAATAAGCATTGAAAGACAGAAAAATTCATCTTTATATCAAAGATATGAAAAAGCTAGAAAAACTATGCTTACATTAAAAGAAGAAATAATAAACAAAAATATGTCAAAGGCTACTAAAGCTGCATCTAAACAACTTAAACAATTTGCTAAAGCAGTAAATGTTGATAGAATACCTTTAACAGCAAGAACATTAGATAATAAGAAAAAAAGTAAATTATAAAATAATAAATACATAACATATAATTATAACAATAAATTAATTTAATCTGGTTTCAATAATTTATTAATTTTTGTTATATATTTGAATTCCTTTATTTTTATTTAGAAATGGTATATTTATAAAATTTTATATTCTCATGTATTAATTTACATGAGAATAACTTTCGATTTAAATATATATTATATAAATGAAAGGAGGAATTTAAATTAATATAAATATAAATTTTTAAATTTAAAGGAGGAATTTATTATGTTTAGAAACCCTGAAAATTATAGTATATATACTATGCAAAATGAAATTCATACTTATGATATTAATAGACAAAACTATGAAATTCATTATTATCAGCCATTAATAAACATGATGAGAGATCATATTGATGATCCAAATGTAATGGATAGAAAGTATAAAATAATATTTGAAGATGATGAATATGTTATTGTAAATGTTATTGATTTATTTATAAATCTTACATTATGGAATATACCTATTCTTGCAAATATGAGATTGACTAGTGAATACTTTGTATTTGATCATGTTATAAATAATGATATTATAGCAAAATATATAGATAATATTATTGATAAGTTAATTGATAAGGTTGATAGAAAATTTATTAATAATATAATTGCAGATACTATAATAAAGTTTAACTTAATAAATGAATTTGCATTTTTTATCAGTAATTCAATATCATTATTTGATATTATAAATTTAATGGATAGATCTTCAAATGTAAAAGAAATATTAGAGAATGATTTATCTAACTCTAACTTTGTAAATATAAAAGAAGATTCTGATAAACTAGCTAAATCATTCTTTAAAAATATCAAAGAGGATGGAAATTCATGCTTATACGACTATGTAGCATCAGATAATGGATTTTCTTTAAAACAATTTAGAGAATGTCTTACATCAATTGGTGTAAAACCTGATGGTTTAGGTGGTATATTTCAAATACCTATATTCAACTCATATATGAATGGTGGATGTAATAATCCATTATATTATAGAATTGATGCGTCTACCGCAAGAACTTCTCAAATTATAATTGAAAGTAATGTTGGTAAATCTGGTGATTTTTCTAATAGATTATCATATAATAATCTTGATACATTGTTACATCCAGATCCAACATATGTCTGTGATACTAAAAATTATCTAAAAGTAACTATCGAAAATGAAAAAGATTTAAAATTATATAGTAATAGATATTATAGATATCCAAATACAGATTTAGAACATTGTATTTCAGATAAAGATTATCATTTAATAGGTAAAACTATAGAAATGAGAAGTCCTATGAAATGTAATTCTTATACTCAAGGTAGAGGAGTATGTTATAGATGTTATGGAAAACTTGCAAATATAAATAGAGGTTTAAATATTGGAAAAATAGCATCTGACTTATTATCATCATCATGTACTCAACCTCAACTATCTTCTAAACATATATTAGAAGTTAAAATGTATGTTTATAACTGGAGTGATATATTTAATGAGTATTTCACAGAAGATGAATATATAATAAGAGTAAATGAAACTACTGATCTAAATGCGAGATTAGTTATCTATAAAGAAGATATAGAATGTATTGAACAAGATGGTGATATGGATGATGATGATGAAGATAGTGAACTTTTTACTGTTTCTTCAGTATATTTAGAATTAGAAGATAATGGGGAACTAATAAATATTATACCACCAAATATAAATCATTTAATAGTTATGTCACCTTTATTAGAAATAATAGATGATTATACTATTATAAATGAAGAATTAGATGAAGAAATCATAGTAATACCTTTATCAAATATAGAAAAAGAAATAGTATTTTCAGTACCAATTCTCAATGATGATTTAATAAATATCATTGAAAACTGTAAAAAATATATTTCAAGAAAGAAAAATATAGAAGAAGTATTTGCTAATGGTGGCACAATAGATACATTAGCAGAGTTATTTAGAAAATCTGTTATAAATGATGCTAAGTTAAATGTAAATCCATTACATTTGGAAGTTATAATGGCTTCACAAATATATAAAGATAGAACATGTATGGAAAGACCTGATTGGAGTTTTTCAAATCCTGAACATACCATGGTTGATTTAGGATATTCTTTAAAGAATAATCCTTCTGTAATAGTGTCATTAATTAATGGTTATCTATCTCATATATTAAGTAAACCTAATACATTCAAAAAAGAAAATAAATCTGTTTTTGATCCATTATATTCTCCAAGTTTAGTTAATTATTATAACAAGACTTTATAAAATAAAATTATAATCCCATTATGATATCATAATGGGATTATAAATCTAAAATTGAGGTGAAATTTATGAAAAGATATAGATGTCCATATTGTAAAAGTATGGTGGAAAGAAATTCAATGGGATTTCATATTATGGATAATCATGAAGAATTTATACCAAAAGGATTTACTGCAAATAGATTAGCTTTTAATATAGTAAATAAAAAAGATAAAGGTTATTGTGTAGAGTGTGGTAAAGAAAGTGAATGGAATGAAAATAATAAAAGATATAATAGATATTGTTCAGAAACTTGTAGGAGTAATGCTGCAAAAAAAGCAAAGAATAATATGATGAAAAAGTATAATAAAGAACATTTACTAAATGATCCAGATATACAAATAAAAATGTTAAAAAATAGAAAAATATCTGGAACTTATAAATTTTCAAATGGACAAGAAAAAGATTATGTTGGGAAACTCGAATATAACTTTTTAGAATATTTAGACAAAGTTATTAAAATAGATCCAAATGATTTAGTTACTGATTATCCAATAATTGAATACTATTATGATGGGAAGCAAAGATTTTATATTCCAGATTTTTATCTACAATCTTATAATTTAATTATAGAAGTAAAAGATGGAGGTGATAATAAAAATAATAATCCATCTATGATAGATACAAGAAATAAAACTTTGGAAAAAGAAAAAGCTATTAAAAAGCTTAATAAGTATCACTACTTAAGACTAACAAATAATAACTTTGAACAATTTATGTTATGTATATCAGAAATTAAAAATGGTTACAAAGATGATAATCATATTCATATTATCAATGAAAATAATATCAATATTCATATAAATAATATAAGGAGATATTTAAATGGATAATGAGCTTATTACAGGAATGATATTATATAAAAATATTAATTCTATAACAATGGAATGTTTAAGAGTATTGAATATCAATGATAATAAAGTTACATTAATAAGACTTAATGATAATAAATTATTCAAAGATATAAATATAGATAAAATAAAAGTTGTGTATAATATACTAAATCCACATATTGTAATTTCACATATAAAATGTGAAGATACAGATAGACTTTTAATTAGAAGCATAAGAGAGTCAAAAGTACCTAATTATATATATGATGATATTTTAAAATATCATTATTCACCATGTGATAAAAATATAATAGGATTTAAATATATATCCAACCCATTAGAAGTAAATAAACTTCATTTATATTATATTGATAACATAAAAGAAACTTTGGACTTTATTATAAAATATAACCCAAACTATATAACTATGAAAAATATTATTAATGATAATATATTAATGGATATATATGATGATAATAATATTATATTTATAGATAAAGATATTGAATATGATAATGATCTTATTATAGAATATAATTTAGGATTAAATTTGAATACTATAAAAAACTATAAAATAATACATGCTAAAAATGGTATTTTTATAAATAAATAAAAACAATTTAACTTATATATTATAACAATGAATTATAGTTGTTATAATTTAAAAAATAATTTAAAATTTAGGAGGAAATATTATGTTTAATAATTTTCAAAATGAACAACAAAAAAATTTACAAAACATGGAATTGGTAAATAGAGCCATACATGGTACTGATAATAAAGGAGGTAATAAAGATAATAAAAACAAAAAAGATGATCTTGTAGAATTTGAAATTACACCAATAGAATTTCCTGAAAGTTCTATTAAATGTACATCTATTACAATGTTTAGTTTATGTAAATTAATCAATGATTCTATTAGAGATATAATTAATGGATATGAAGGTAGTATGCCTAAAATAATTTATGAACCTAATAATAATATTAAATTTACATTTGGTATATCTATAAAGGTAACACCTACAGGTGATCCTTATGAGAAAACTGATGAAAAAATTGTTGTAGTTCATAATGTTAATGCACCTAAAAATCAAAATTCAGGAAACTATATGTTAGATCAATATAGATCAGTATTTGATAAACATAGACTTAATAGATTTGCACTTACTAAAGAGGGTAAATCAGTATTATCTAAATTCACAAAAGATGTTAAAAAGTTAATTTTAACAGAAACACATCTTGATGATGGTACAATTAGAATTAATATACATGGTTTAGATATAGAAAAAGCTTTACCATATATATATGGTAAAAAGTCTAAAGATTTAGGTAGATTAGAATATACTATAAATCTAACACCACATGTTGATAAAAATATTATGAATAGTTATAATCAAGATACAGCAAAAATTGTAACTATTACTCAATATAATGAAAGAGAACTTCGCTATATTGAAGAAAAGATTACTACTAATTTTAATAGAAACAGTAGTGATTATTATGTTATAAAATAATTTTATTATTCAGAGTAGTATTTCAAATACTACTCTGTTTATTTTTTAAGGAGGAAGTAAAAATGTCATTTTCATATGATATATCAAAAGAAGTAATAATATCAGAAAATACAAATAAAATACTTAAACTATCTTGGATTAAATGGGGTAGTTCTGATAAAGAAAAAATAGATATAAGAAACTGGTACGAAAAACCAAATCTAGAAACGAATGAATTAATAGCTGGTAAAGGTATTTCATTGGATGAAGAAAGTGCAAATGAATTAACTAACATATTGGTAGAAAATAATCTTGGAGATCCTGAAAGAATTGCAAATGCTTTAGGAGAAAGATGTGGTATATCTATAGATATACCAGAAGAATTTAAAAATAGTACTAATAATATTAATGATAATATAAATTATATAGATCCTAATGATATATTAGGATTATAAAATAAATAAATTAAAGAGTGGTATGCACATTAGTTCATACTATTCTTTTTTTGTAAAACCTCCTAAAAATACATATATATTATAATAGTGAATAATAATAATAAATAAATATTTGTATTCCCGTATTTATTTTTTATTACTATTTGTAATTGTTTTTAGTTTTTGATTAGAAGAAATAATCATGTTAAAAATTGTTAAATAAAGCTTAAGATTATTTAACAATGCTCAGGATTAAAATTAATTTTAATCCTGAGTCCTCCTTCTTTTAATTTATAAATCTAATTCAATTACATAAATAAATTATAAAAATATTTTTAATTTTTAGGAGGACACCGATATGATTAATAATGAAAAAGATTTAGTACTAAATTTTCAAGATGAAATAGTTGATGATAACATTCCATATTTAGACCCAATAAATAGAAATATCTATGATACTAATAATGAATATATTTATAGTAATAATTATTATTATAATGAATATCCAGTAATGTATTATAATACTATATGTTATCCAATTATACAACAATTACCACCACAACCTAATTACATAAATAATAATTATATAACTAATAACCATATAAATAATAATATACTTAATGTGAATCAAATACAAGGTTATCAAAATGATAACCCTGAAAATAATAATTTAAATGTTGAAAATAAAACTAGTGGTTTAATTAATAACTTAGATGTTTTAAATATATCATTTAATAATTTAAAAAATATAATTACAGAGAATGATAACATCTCCCAAGTAACACTCTCTGTAGAAGAAAAATCTAATAATAAATTTGACATATCTATGAAAGTAGATAAAAATAAAGAAAATTAATTAATTTATTATTAGATAAATTATAGTTATAAGTATATTATTTTAATACAAAAAATAAAAAGATAATTTACTATATCTTTTTATTTTTTTTTATTTAAAAGTAGACTTATATATATATTATAATAATGAGGAGGTGATAACAATAAGTTCTTTATTAAGTTTTTATATAACATATGATAGATTAAATAAAATTATAAATGATAATTTCAAAACTAGTAATAAGAGTTATGATAAATGTAATATCTTTATAGATTTATCTTCAGGATTAAATAGTTTATATTATAATAAAGTATATATGAAAAATAATGAAAATTTAAATATAGATATATTAAAAGATATATTAAATATGATATCACATTATAAATTTGGACTTAAAAATTATAATGTTTCTATTAATTTTTATTTTATATATTCTGATAATAATTCTAAAGTATCAATAAATTATTATCCATATTATAATACTAATATGAAACTTATAAAATCAAATAATAGTATGATTACAGACAATATAAGATCATCATTAAATTTATTTAAAAAAATATGGAAATTTTTATATAATGTATTTTATATAGAATCTGATAATGATAGTTCTCATATTATATATAAACTCTTAAAAGATAAAACTTTGAATGATGAATTAAATATGATAATAACAAAAGATCCAGTAATATATCAAGATATTTATCAGGAAAATATTTTAATTTTAAGACCATTCAAAGATATAAAAGAAAAAAAAGATACAAGCTATATTATTAATAACAATAACAAGCTTGATTATTTTATTAAAAGTTATAATATATCTAAAACTATAAATGATTTTAATATAGAATTTGATATAAATAGAAATATAATATCATCTATAATGAGTTTATCAGGAATTAAACAAAGATCATATAATAAAATATTTAAAATTTCAGAATCTATAGAAATATTAAATAATTATTGTAGTATGTATAATACTAGAAATATAATTCCATTAGATTTATTTAAAATGTTTAAAGAAAATAAATTATCATATGAATTAGAAAATAGATGGAAAGCAATAGATTCAGACTATAATTATAATACAATTAATGATATTTTTGATTATGATATAAAAAGACTAGTTGATAGAGATTTTCTTTATAATTTAAATGAAAAATATTTTAACAATGAAGTTAAAATAGATGAAATATCAAATTAATAAAATGACGGAGGAAAAATAAATGAATATTAATATCAAAAAAAGAAATGGAGAAATAACTCCATTCAACGTAGAAAAAATAAAAAAGGTTATAAACTTTGCATGCGAAGGATTAAATGTTAATCCTTTAGATTTAGAAATGTCAATAAAACTTCAAATTACTGAAGGATTATCAACAAAAAGTATTCAAAAAACTTTAATACAAACTGCTAGTGAAAAGGTTATAGATTATAGTAATGGTATTAAAGATATATGTCCAGATTGGCAATATGTAGCTGCTAGATTATTAATATATGACTTATACAAAGAAGCTGGATTATCAAGAAAGTATAATCATTTTGGATACGGTAATTTTTATGAATTAATAAGTTATGGTTCTAAAATAGGTGTTTATTCAGATATAATTTTAAAAAAATATTCTAATGATGAAATAAATGAACTTGGAGAGTATATTAATCATGATAGAGATTTACTATTTAATTATGATGGATTAAATTTATTATCAAAAAGATATTTAATCAAAGATTATAATAATGATATATTAGAATTACCACAAGAAAGATTTATGATTGTATCAATGTGGTTAGCTCAAAATGAGAAAGATAAAATCAAAATATGTAAAGATTATTATGATTTAATATCTACATTAAAAATAAGTTTAGCTACACCTATATTAGCAAATTCAGGTAAACCAATATCTCAACTTTCATCATGTTTTGTATCATGTGTCGATGATAATTTATGGAGTATATATGATACTAATTCAAAATTTTCTGAAGTTAGTAAATGGGGAGGTGCTTTAGGAATATACTTAGGTAAAATAAGATCTATGAATTCTTCCATAAGAAATTATAAAAGTGTATCAGGTGGAGTAATACCTTGGATAAAAAATTATAATAATACAGCTATAGCAGTTGATCAGTTAGGTACTAGAAAAGGTTCTTGTACTATTACATTGGATATATGGCATAATGATATATATGAATTTTTAAATATAAGAACTAATAATGGTGATGATAGAAGAAAAGCCCATGATGTATTTCCATGTGTGAGTATACCTGACTTATTTATGAAAAGACTTGAAAAAAGAGAAGAATGGACTCTATTCGACCCTCATGAAATTCGTCAAGTTATGGGATATAATTTAGAAGATTTCTATGATGATGAATATTTAAATAAATATGAATTTACACAAAAATATACTGAATGTGAAAATTCTGAAAAAATAACAAGAAAAACTAAAGTAAAATGTATTGATATAATGAAACAAATACTTACTTCTAGTATAGAAACAGGAACACCTTTCATATTCTTTAGAGATACTTCAAATTCTTTAAATCCTATGAAAAATAAAGGAATAGTTTATAGTAGTAACTTATGTCAGGAAATAATACAAAATATATCACCTTCTATGTTTATAGAATCAGTTATTAATAGTGATGGAACTAAAACTGATAAAGTTCAAATGGGAACAATGGCTACATGTAATTTATCGTCAATTACATTAGGTAGAGTTGACATAAATAATCTTGAAGAACAAATAAAATTACAAGTTAGATTATTAGATTCAACTATAGATATAAATAATCTACCAGTTACTGAATCTATATATACAAATAACAAATATAGAGCTATAGGAATAGGGGTATCAGACTATCATCACTTATTAGTTAAAAATAATATAAAATGGGAAAGTGAAGAGCATTTTAAATTTGTTGATAAACTATTTGAAGATATAAATTATTATGCTATAAAAGCTAGTATGGAATTAGCTAAAGAAAAAGGTAAATTTGAATACTTTGAAAATAGTGAATGGGATACTGGATTGTATTTTGAAAGAAGAGGATATAATTCAGAAAGATGGGTTAAATTAAAAGAAGATGTTAAAAAATATGGAATAAGAAACTCATATATATTAGCAATAGCACCTACAGGAAGTACATCTAATATAGTTGGAAGTACAGCTGGAATTGATCCTATATATAAGAAATTCTTTACAGAAGAAAAGAAAGGTATGTTAAATATTAAGACTTGTCCAAATATAGATAAATATTTTTGGAATTATAAAGAAGCTCATAATATAGATCAATTATATAGTATTAAAGCATGCGGTATTAGACAAAAACATATTGATCAATCACAATCATTTAATTTATACATAAATCATGATATGAAAGCTCAAGATATATTAAATCTATATATAGAATGTTGGAAAAATAAACTGAAGACTATTTACTATATAAGAAATTTAAGTTTAGAAACTGAAGAATGTACTAGTTGTTCTAGTTAATTTTATTTCAGAAAAAGAAGGAGGTGATAAATCTTTAACTTTTTAATTATTATAAATAAAATTTTAGAAATAAAGGAGTAAAAATAATGGTAAATATATTTAAAATTTTAATAGCACTAATTCTTACAATGTTTTCTTTATTATCATCATTATATACATCAATCAAAGTAGATACATATTTAAATAAAAATTTTAAATATACAGGGATTGTAAAGTATATTCCTATTATAATATTTGTAATATTATCTATGATTATAACACATTTTATCATATTAATTATTAAATTTATATAGGAGAGGATATAATTTATGGCTATTTTAATAGGAATAATGACATCTATAATAATATTTATAATATTATCATTACCAGTATATTTTTCAATATTGATTGATAACGAACTTATTAAAAATGAGGCTTCATTATTTACTAGAATATTAATTTCTTTTACTTTTTATATTTTATGTAATATGATAATTATGATGTTAATATTATTAGCAATAATTTAAGAAAGGTGGAGTTTATAATTATTACAACAATAATAACTATTATAATAATATTACTTTTATTATCACTTTTTACTGATTTACTATTATAAAAATTTAATAACTTTAAAGGAGAAAATTATGAGTTCATTAATTACTGCGATATTAACTACTATTATTATGATAATATCACTTTTATTGTCAGTTGTTTTAGATATATTCTAATAAAATTCAAAGTTTCATTATCAATAAGATTTATAATTTGCACATTATTTATGGCTACATGTACATTTATATTAACAGATATATTAATAATTTTAAAAGATAATATAAATGAATTTAAATCTAATTGAAGTATATTTGTTGAAATTTCACCATCTATATATTTAAATTAATAAAAAAGGAGATCTAAAAATTTATGATGTTAATAACACTAGGATTAATTATATTAATTTTTCAAATCATTATTCATTATAATTACTATAAAAATATGAATATAAATGAAACTAGAGAACTTAAAGATGAAATATTTTATAATTTAATTCATAAAAAATAAAATATACTAATATAAAAGTTATTCCATATAATTCAAATATTATTAATAATATAGATTATTCATATGATGTAGAAAAAAGAAATGTTAGTAATTGTATTGATAAAATAAATAATGAAAATATTAGAAATTTTCCAATTAAAAATATACCCTTCATAGATAATCCAATTAATTATTTTGAAAGAGTTCAGTATTTATCGCATATTATTATAAAATATTGTGAAAATTATAATAATTTAGAAAAATCTACAAAAATGTTATTATCATTAGATAATATGTATGAATATAAATTTACTAATGATATAATTGTGAAATATTCATTATATTTATTTGAACATGAAATTAAAAAATTGGAAAAAAGAAATAATAAAAATTATAAAAATATTCAAATATTATTAGAAATAATTTCGAGATATGAAGACTTTTATAATTATCCTTTAGATATTCTAATAATGGATGATGAAATATATATATATATTATACAATTTTTATATAATGTTAAAATTACCATATGATAAATTAAATAAATTGAATTATCATAAATATGCTTGTAAGTGTATGATGAATATAAAAATATTAAGAAAATTTCACAAAGAAACTCTCGATATTAAAGAAAAAATAAGTAACTGGAATATTTTTGTGAAATTATCAGAAGAAGGATATTTAAACTAAAGGAGGAGTATATAACATGAAATGGTTAATGTTTATATTAGAAATAATATGTTTTATTAGATTATTTTATATTTATAATAAATATAGTAAAATAAGTAAATTAGCATTTATAGGAGTTATTCTATTTTATGCTTTATTTAAATTTATATAAAAAATCAAAGGAGATTTAAACTATGAATGAATTAAAAAATATGTTAATTGAAAGAGTTATATTAATAATTACAGACCCAATATGCTTAATATTAATAATAGCTATCATAGCTATGAATATATTCATAAAAATATATGATAAAAAGCATAGTAAAAATAAGGAGGAATAAATATTAAAATAATATATTTATCAAAAATTAACAATATATGGTATTTAATTAAATACCATATATTGCTACTAAAACTAATAAAAGAAAGTGGAATATACTTATTATACGATAATTTTTTTATATGGTATTATAAAAAAGTATTCAATAAATTAAAACTTAACAAAAATAGAGAAATAATTTTATTATTAATTAATAATAAAATTATAGGATTTACAATACTAAAGAAAACATATAGTGAGAATAAAATATGTAGTTTATATATTAAAGAAAATTTTAGAAACAAAGGATATAGTACTTATTTAATAAATGAAGCTATAAAATATTTAAATGATAAATATCCCATAATTTCAATCGATAAAAGAAAAATAAATGAGTTTAAGTATATATTTAAAAAATTTAACTTTAATTGTACTAGTATTGTAAATTATATATATATAATAACAAAACTGAAATATATTTTAATGAAAAATAAAGGAGATTTAAATTATGGAACTTAAATTATTAATTGTTATAGTTATGCTTGGTATATTACCTAGAGTTATTATAGATATAATGAATTTTATATCAGAAATTAAAAATGAAGAAAAGGATAATAAACAAATTATAAAAGGTAAAAATATTAAAAATAATGTAATAATTCAAAATAATAATACAAAAGAAAATACACAGACTATAAAAGGTAAAAATATTGAAAACAATATAATTACAAATTCTAATCCTAATAATTATATTAAAATTAGTAAATTTAAAAATTCAATGAAAAATACTCTTATTAGTATAGAAAAAAATAGAAAAATATTTAAATATAAAAATATAAAAAATATTGATAATCCTAATGATCATTTTGAAAGAAATCAATATATAAGTCATGTAATTAAAAATATATATGAAAATCTTAATGAGAAATATGAAAAAGATAGAATGGAATTCATGATTAATTCTGATAAATATAAAATATCAATAGGTAGTTCTATTTATAAATGTTTATCACCAATTTCTTTTATAAGTGAATATTACACACATCATTTAGATTGTCATTATGATTACTATAAAAAATTTAGAAAATTACTAAATTTAATAGATAATTACGAAGGATTTGATAGATACCCTTTAAATATAGTTATTGATGAAAATGACATGTTTATTACATATAATGATTACATAATGCTTAAAATAAATTATAAGGAATTAAATATATTTAACTATCATAAATATTGTAAAAAATGTCTGATAAATATAAGAACTTTAAAAAGATATTATGATAGATATTATTTGAATGAAAATAGAAATGAAAAATGGCTTATAATAGTAAATATTTTTTAAACTCTAAAATAGAAGTGGTAAATATACCACTTCTATTATTGTTACCATAGCTCACCATAACCTATAATTATTTTATATGGTATTGGAGAATTATTTATTTCGTGATATCCTAATGGTGACTTATATCTCTTAGTTACTTCATCAACTCTATCTTTAAACTCTTCTATAGTATTTACAGAAGAATGATCTATAGCAATATCATCATTATCATTAAAATCTGGTATAGCAACTTTTAAATCTAAATTATTTTTATAAAGTTCGATTTTTAACTTTTTACCAATAAATATTGGATAAGGACCAACCCCAACATTATCAGAATAATAAGAATCACTATTACTATGATGACCTGAAAATTCAGGTTTTATTTTACCATCAATTGTATTTTTTTCAGTAATACTATATCCAGCCATTACTTTTACTGAAGATCTATTTCTTTTTTCAAACAGTCCTTTTCTTCCTGCTATAGAACATGTTAACATAAAATCTCCATTAAAATAATATAAATAATTTGATCTACCACCATAAATACTCCAAGATTGTATAGATTCTTCATAACATTTATAAGAATAACTATCATATCCTATATTACCTATTATATTATTACTAAATTTATAACCTGTATCTACTCTATCGACAGTAAAATATTCTACATCATATTCTCTACCATACAATAACTTGTCATCTATATATAATTTTACACCAAATTGATAATGTATATGTTGTTTATCAGATGTATGATAAGTATAATTTCCCATTTTTAATTTATCAGTAATTGTTTCATCACCAAAAAATGAAATATATCTTAAATATTTATTTGATAAGTCTATTTCTATAGTTTTCGTATTTTGTATATTTACTTTTTTAGTACTTAGAATTAAATCTGAATCTTCTACTCTAATCTTTCTTTGTAAATCTATAATTCTATCTATTATTTCATCTCCTTTACATTCAGGTATATTATCAAATCTTTCAATTATATTTTGATATGGTTTATTCATTATAATATTCCTCCTTAAAATTTATAAAAGTATCAGTAGTAATTATACTACTGATACCAATACTTTTTATTAATTTTTAAATATATTTTTTAATTTATTTGCTATTTTGTCTTTTAATGTCAGTATAATAACATTATTAGTTTCATCATATAATACATTGTATCCTAAGTTATCACTAATTTGTCTACAATTCATATAATTAGAACCTTCTATATTTACAGCATCTATATATACTTCTTTTTTATTATGTACTTTGATTTTAACTTTATTTGTAACATCTTTAAATGTTGTGTTTTTTGTATTTGAATCATAAGTTATATCTTTATTTAGAAGTGTAGCCATATCTCTAGCTCTAATAAAATATTCTCCATCTTTTTCAATAACATTACATGCTTGAGTTTTATTATGATATGAATAATTTCTTTTAATAGTCATATATTCTTCCACCACCTCATAGTTCCAAGTCTTTTTAAAATTTTCTGGAGTTTTATATTTTTTAACTAAACTATTTGTATCCCCATATTTAATCAATTCAAAATGAGGTTTATCTGGAGTACCTTTCCAATCACCACCCCAAGTTAAACCGAATTCTTTACCAACTTTACCAACTTTAGCAAACCATCCATCAGAATCATTATAAGCACCTTTACCATCATTTCGACATATATCAAATGCCATCCCCCAATTATGATTACTATAAGGATATTTAACCCAAGTAACAATATTACCTGGTTTAGTTCTACCTTGTGCATATAGATCATCTTGTTCTTGTTTAGTTCTTATTGTATCAGTAGTTTTAACTTTTAACCCTCTTTTTTCACATTCTTCTAAAAATTTTGGTATTATAGCTTGAACTTCAGGATGTAATAACTTTATATCTCTACTCATATATATTAACACCTTCTTCTTTTAAAAACTCTTCAAAATTATAGTCCATATCATATATAGTTAGATATTTAACATTTTTATTGCAACTGATATTAATAAAAGTTGATTCTATATCAAATTCATTTATACTTTCTTCGTATTTATCTTCAGCGTTTTTTAAAGCTTTAAAGTCTTTTACTAATTTAGCACTTTCATATCTTTCTTTTAACTTATCTATCCACTTATCCTTTAAATTTATTGATGGATAAATAATTATTATTTTATCATCTTTAATTTTATTAAGTTCTACTCTAACTTCTTTGTGTGATGATATGAATACTATATATCCTTGTAACGATAAATGATGAGCGATTTTTACATATTCTTTATACCAATCATCATTTCTTTTTCCATCTACAAAAAATGATGAACTTTCTAAATCAATACATTTATTTGATTTTTTACAAAGAGTTGTTTTTCCAACTCCTTGATAAGTAGAAATTATCATTTATAATTCCTCCTTTTATAACTAAATTTAATATTATATGTATTCTATAAACTTAATAATCTTGTTATATCGTTTGAAGTATGTCCATCCCATTCAGGTGCTTTATCGAGTTCTTTAACATTAAACATATCCCAATGTTCAATACTATAATGATAAGTAAATTGTCCTTCAGGAGTATCTATTCCTACAATAAAATAATTTTCATACATTGTACCATCATGATGTTGTAACGATTTCCATGAAATTTCATTAAATTTATTACAAATAGTAGCAAATAGCATCATTCGGTGATAATATAACTCTTTAAAAGTATGATAACCATCAGATATATCTTCTATATTATCACCTTCTCTTCAATCTGTTATACCTTTAGTAATAGGATTAATTGTATTATTCCATAATGAAATAAATGATAACCCTAAAACATAAGGATTTTTAAGAGCATCAAATATTACATCAAAAACTGAAGTCCAAGTAGTAAAATCTTTAGCAGTTAAGCCATAGTAAGCCATAATTGGTAATACAAATGAAGCTGCAGTATTAAACCAAAATATTGGATTTTTAAACCTAGAACTCCAATCAAAAGTTTTATTGTTCATAATGAACACCTCCATTTAATTTTATTTAGTTTATATATGAATATTCATATATAAATTATTGTTTAAATAAAATTATCTACATTTGTTTACTTAAAAATACTTAATTAAAAATAAATAATAGTTCTATTATTTATTTTTAATTAAGGAGGAAACATTATAATGAGTAAACCATATCAAAACATAATTGAAAGATTTAAAAATATTGAAATTTATACTGGATATAATAAAGATCCAAATAAATTACCAAGTTTATATGAAAGAATTGAATCTATAAATAATAAAATAATAAATATAGAAAAAAAGTGTAATGAATGTTGTGATGGGACAAAAAATTTATTTGATATAAAAACAAGACAAATAATAGACTTAAAATCACATCTAAATCAAGCCGTTGGAAATCAAGCTCAGTATGATTCATTTAAAGCATCTTTTATATTTGAACTTACAAGTAATGACTATATGAAAGTTGGGTCATTTTATTTGGGAACTCATAATGATTATGCAAATAGCTCTAGAGATTATATAATATCATATGATAAACCATTATCAATATACGGAATAGATGATATAAATAATATAAAAAATATATGTAGTTGGACAAATACTACAGATTTTCAACATATGGGATTATCAGGGTACAATAAATCTGCATATATGTTTAGTACAATAAACGATATAAAAGGTAGATCAGGTTTTGATATATCACTATTATTACAAGATTCATTATCAACCTATGATGAAAGTTATATAAAATTTGGAAAAAGTTCAGGAACAAGTTTTGCAACAATAATAGATTATGATCATAAAATTAAGATGAAAAAAATTTTCATAAAAATCTTTATATATTGTATGAGAGGATATGATAGACCTGATAATACTATGATTTCAAATTTCTCAATTAGTATTTACTGTAAAAGTAATATTAATATTAAAGTACACCAATTAGATTATTCTTCAAATGAAATGATACCTAATTAATCCAGAATAGACATTTGTCTATTCTGGAATTATTTTAAATCTCATAGTTGTATTTAAAACAAAATCCTCTTTAACATGTAAAAACATATCTACTTTTTCTACTAATAAACCTCTCAATACTTCATTTGTATCATTATTTATAATATTATATTCTTTATTTATAGTAAATTCTCCAGTATCAAGTCCAGATTTTGAAACTTCTATTATTTTATTATTTAATAAAATATTATATTTATATATATCTACTATATCAACATTAGGAGTATTTATTTTATAAATTTTTATAGAATCATTTTCATATATTTCAACTTCTTTATATTTTCCATTAGAACCAATAACTCCTATTTTACCTAAATCTTTTTCATTACTTATTTCATTTATAGATAAATCATTTTTATTTGCAAAAATTAAAACTCCTATATTATTATCTTTATAATACATACCACTTGTTTTTTTATATATAGCTTGTTCATTATTATTATATTCTAAATTAAACGTTGTTATATTATCTCCTTTACACTTTATAAGATTTCCTGATTTAGATATAAAATATGATTTTTCAAAGTCATGAAATAACGTATATCCCGTATTATAAATACAATAGTAATTAAATATATATTGTATTAATTCAGTTATAGACTCCATTGGAGGTATTATAAATTGATCTATTTCAAAATCATTGAATGGTTCTATTAATATTTTGTATTTTGATAAGTAATATAACAATAAAGATTTCAATGATGAATTTCTAACTACAGTATTTATTTTTATTTTATTCTTTTTAAATAAATCAAAATCTATCAATCCTATAGTTATATCTTCAACATCATCTTTATCTTGTGATTCATCATATTCTAATTGTTTATTAACAGAGTTTTCTGATGATTCTAATATATAATTAAATCTTTTAAATAAAACTCTACTTTTAGTTTTCATAGGACTACTATAATTTAAATCTTCTTCTTTTTCATCATATATATATTTTTCTATACTTAAATTTACAAAATCATTTGTTTTAGTAATAAAGTTATTTACTATTGAATTCTTTATTTTCATATCTGTTTGTAAATGTAACATTGGTATTGGCATATTATATTTTTCATAATTATAAGTAATATATAGAGATTTTATATACATAGGTCTAAGTTTTATTAATTTATTTTTATACATTAATTCAACTGTAATATCATATCTATATTCTTTATGCACAATCATAATATTCCCCCTTTTTATATTAAATATTATAGAACTATATTTTATAAAAATATTATTTTCTCCTAAGTATAAAATTATGATATAGATTGATTTTTTAATTCCCTATCATTAATTAATGATAGGGATTATATTTATGCTGTATATTCATTAATAAATTTATTTATTGAATTACAAGATTTATTAACTAAATTTATTTTTTTTATAATAAAATTTAGTTGATTTTTAGTAGTTTGAGTTTTTTCATTAAAGAAATTAAATGGTAATATATTTACTTTATTATTCAAAATATATTCCTCCTTTTATAATAAACCATCATTAATTAATTTTATATAACCTTGTATACTATTAGTAATATTTTTAATTTGTTTATTTTTTATATTAAAAGATATTATATTATTATCTTCATTATTTTGACATATTAACTCTTCTTTTAATAAATCTAATGGTATTAAATTTTTAGGTAATATATCATCATATTTAGAAGTTAAATTATTAATAGATTCAAATATTGGTAACTCTCTACCATTTAAGAATCTATATTTTAATAATAGAAACTCATTTAAATTTGTAGTCATTTTTCTATTATAAGTATCTTCATATTTTCTCATCTCATTATAATTGAAATTTAAATATTCATCTTTTAAAGGTTTTTCTCCTATATATTCAAAAATACTTTCAAATATATTTTTATTATTATTCATATTACTAAAGTTTATATTATTAGATTTTTCAACTTTTAATTTTGAAATCTCATTAAAAGGTACATATTTGTTTAATGAGAATAAAAATATCTCGTCATTTTCAAATAGTTCACCATTTTTAATAGTTTCAAATTCAATTAAATTATAATTAATATCCATTATATATTGATCAAATTTTTCATTTAATTCATCTATAGAATTGATAGTATTATTTAAAAATTCTAATAAATTATTTTTACTATATTCATTACCATTTAAAAATAGTTCATCTTCATTTATTGAAAATTCATTTATCATATCCATAGATAAATCTAAATTTGTATTATTTAAATATCTTGATAAAGCTATATGATCAACATTTTCTCTAATTTCAAAAATAAAGTCGTCATCTAATAATTCAACATTATTAATAGTTTCTTTTAAAGTTTTTCTACAATTATTAATATATTTTTTTACATTATCACTTATATCTTTAATTTCATTTATAAATTTTTCTTCTATTTTATCAATATATTTATTATGTATTTTATTTATAGTAGAATAATTTGTACCATTATTTAAATAAGTACATTCATCAAGAATTAGTTTATAATATAATGATTTTATATTATTTTCTAATATATTAAAACTATGATTAATATATTCATTCAATGTAAATTTATTTTCAGTAATTATATTATTATAATAATCTACATTATTTAAATAACTAGATAAATTAAACATATATTCAATTAAATTATGAGATGAATAGTTATTAATCATATTATTCAAATCTATATTTCTTAAAATTTCAATATTTCTATCTTTTAATTTATTATACTCTTGTATAATATTATCATAGTTTTGATTTTCATATAAGGTATTATTTATTTTTAAATTTATTCCTATACCATTATTATAATCATCTATAGTGTTATATAAAATAATTAATTCATTTTCATTTATATATGATGTGTTTATATTATTATTTTTAAATGAGTTTAATTTAATATCTACTTCACTTACAGAAGAAAAGTAATCTTCTGATAATGATATGATTGAGGATATATTTTCTTTAATTAGAGAATTATCTACTTTAATTTCTTTATTATTTATAGTGTTGTTAAATATTTTATTACAAGTTTCATCAATTACTTTATTTATATTATTAACTATTTTAGATAAACTAGAGAGAGGTTTACTCTCTCTAGTATTAAAATAATTAATAGAAGGTTTAACAATATTTTTAATCATAAATATTTCTTCTCCTTATATTAAAAATTTTTAGTTGTCATTGCTTATTTTAATTAAACTATTAATATTCAATGACATAGATGCTATATGTTTAGCATTAAGATAAAGTTTATAAGCAGTTCTATTTGGAGTTTTCTTAGCTCTTTTAATAGCTGATTTACCAACTTTATGAATGACATCTATAGCTTTTTGATAATATTTATTAATATTAGTTAAATAAGTATCAATTTCATTCACTTTAACATTCTTTTTAAATATATCTTCTCTAATAGATGCCCACATCTCACCAGATATTCCTTCTTTTTTAAAACGGTCAAGGTCAGTATTATCTTTATATTCTTTAGATAATTTTTTATCAGCATCATCTGCATCATTACCTTCTAATGCATTATTATTTAGTGTTACGACTATAAAAGATAATTTTTTATATACTTCTTCAACATCTACTACATTAAATTTATCATTATCATCATAATTAAGTTTCTTAATTCTTCTAGCTTTAGCATAGAATGCAATGAATTTTTCGCCATTTTCTTCACCTTTTTCAACACTTAAGTTATCCATTTGACCACGGATTTTTTTCTGTATGTATTGAATTGCTCTTTTAAAGAAATCTACTATAGCATCCCAAGCTTTTTTAGCTTTATCTTTAATATCAAAAGCAGAAAGTTCATTTAAAGTAACACCACTTTCAGATAAAGACATACATTCATCTAAATATTCTTCATGAAGTCTATCAGCATTTTCAGATAACATATCTAATAATTCAGCTTCTGATTCATTAAGATCTACCCATGCACTAGTATCAAAATTTTCAACTAAAGTAACGATTTTTGAGTTACTATATCTTTTATTAGAATACCTATTATTTTTATATTCACCTGTTTCAAGATTAATATGCTCAATAAATACATCATTACTATTATGATTATTATAAGAAGATCTATTTACACTTTCACCTGTATTTAAATCTATAGCTTCAATAAAAATATCACTCATGTAAATCAAACCTCCTTATTAGTCATTTTGGATTTTAATTAAAGTATTAATATTTAAACACATTGCTGATAATGATTTAGCAGCAACATATTTTTTATATTTATCTCTTGTTGGTGTTTTCTTAGCATTTTTAATAGCTGATTTACCAACTTTGTGTATCATATCTATAGCTTTTTGGTAGAACTTATTGATTTTAGGTATATAATCTGATTTTAAGTTTTCAACAGTTTTATCTTTTAATTTTACATAATGTAAAAAGTCCCTATAAATATTTCCAGTACCTTCTTCTTTATCATCAGTTCCATGATTATTTTTAGAACCCTCTAGATCTTTTTTATTTTTAGCATCCCTATAATATCCAGCTTCATCTAAACTATATGATTCTTTAAGTCTAGACTCTAAGTTACTATCAACTTGTTTTAAAATATCTAAAAGACGATTATGAGCTTCTTCAACATCTATTACAGTAAATTTATCACTTTGTTCAAAATTCATTTTCTTAATTCTTCTAGCTTTAGCATAGAATGCAATGAATTCTTCACCATTTTCTTTTTCAATTTCAACACTTAAGTTATCCATTTGACCACGGATTTTTTTCTGTATGTATTGAATTGCTCTTTTAAAGAAATCTACTATAGCATCCCAAGCTTTTTTAGCTTTATCTTTAATATCAAAAGCAGAAAGTTCATTTAAAGTAACACCACTTTCAGATAAAGACATACATTCATCTAAATATTCTTCATGAAGTCTATCAGCATTTTCAGATAACATATCTAATAATTCAGCTTCTGATTCATTAAGATCTACCCATGCACTAGTATCAAAATTTTCAACTAAAGTAACGATTTTTGAATAATGTTCTTCATAATTATTATAATTCATTTTATTTACCTCCATAAATTAAAAAATTTTATATTTATTTAAATTACTATTTTACCTAGAAATCTAAAAATACATTACTTGGAATTTCATTAGTAACATCAGAAATTTTCTTTTTAGGTTTTTTAGTAGAAGATAATTTATTTTCAGCTTCTACATTTGCTTTATTAAAATCAACAGATATTTTACAAGATAAAGCTTTAAAATTATCTAACCATTTTTGTTGTTTTTCTTTAACTTCTTTGTCAAGTTTTCCATTTTTAATATTACTTTCCAAAAATTGTATTTGTAATTGTAAATAATCATCAATGGAAACCCTAGTACTATAGAATAAGTACACAGGATATCTAACAACGTTAATAATAAACTCTAATAATGTATTTATGATTCTTGCAGGCAAGAATAGTAATTCATTTAAAATATTGTTTTGTTCAAAATTTTCAACAAGGTTTAATTTTCCATTATTTATAGAACTATTTATATATTTCATATTATTTTTATCTATTTTAGATAATGATTCTATAGATCTATATGTTAAAGATCTATCTAAAGTTTCATTAATTCTTTCAGCATGTATAAATGTTTTAAATACTGATGTAGAACTTGAAACTATAGCCATAGATATAAATGTAGCTATAAATTTACCTATTTCAATAGTTATTAAAAAAGATAAAATTACTAATAAAAATTTATTTGAACATATAAAAGCAACACCAATAGCAGTAATCATTACATCACTCCATCTAGCAACTTTTCTTTTAGCTTCATCTCTTTCATTTTTATTTCCTTTTAAATGTATTATTTCAACATTTCTAATTTTATTAACAGTATCCTCTAAAATTTTTCTTATTTTACTTCTACCTTTATCAGTATCTAATTCTTTATAAATTTTAGAAGATTTTATTTTTTGATCAAACCTATCACTATTTGCAATATTACTAACATTTTCAATTTCATCAGAAGTTATTTTTGCTGAAATTTTAGCTTCTTCTGATTCTGTTAACTTAGCTAAACATTTTATTGTGTTTATATCAGTTAAATCAAAAAAACTACTTAAAACTTTACTTTTCATTATATCACCTCTTTATTAACCAAATATAGAAACAGATCTTTTGATTGTTTTTTGATTTAAAAGATCATCTAATTCTTTATCTAAAAATCCAAAAGTAATTTCAGTAAATGTTTCATCTCCTGAATCAGACATAATATAACATAATTCTGTAATTTCATCTACTACAACTAAATTCATAAGATTATTTTTAGCCATAAAATCAGATGCTATTTTAGGATTCATTAAATCTATTGATTTTAATCTATAAATTTCATCAACAGTAGATTTATTTATAGTTAAAGTAGCAATAGATGCATTATCCATAGAATTTATTCTTAATGTCCTTTTTTGATTTTTACCTCTTTTTCTAAGAATTTTCCAAAGTTTTCTAATTCCTGAGTTAGAACTTTTATCATATTTATCAGCAACAGTATTCTTCACATGATCAATATTAAATATGAAATCTTTAAAGAATTTTATTTCTCCTGTAGACATTTGAATAAATTTAAATAATTTACTAGACATATTTGCTGATACAGCATTTATAATATCATCTGAAGTTGTAGGATAAATTTTAGATTTAACACCAAAAAGCATAGATATTATAACAGCTCTAGTATCACCTTCTTCAGAAGTTGGAACACCAACTTCTATCATAGTTGGGGATAAGTTATTTAAAAATTTAACATCTTTATCAGCAAATTTAGAGCTTTCATTACCTTTTGATGTTCTATAATCATTATTTGATATATTACTTGTATTAAAGTTTATTGTATCATTAGATTTTGAAAATATACCTATATCTCCTTCTACATTATCCCCTCCAATATTATCACCATTTATATCTTTATTAATAATACTACCACTACTTCTTCTACCTTTATTTTCATTAAATGTGTTTTCTATTATATTATTATTTCTAAAAGTATAATATCTATTATTTAATGAAACTTCATTAATAAATGGCTTATCAGTAAACTGTTCAAGAGTATAATTAGATTTTAAATTAGAAAAATCATTTAAACTTTCACTAAGTTCATAATCAATAAAATCGAACTTATCAAAATTTCTATGAAATTTTCTTAAAATATCAGAAGATGTTTTACCCATATTTTGTTTACCAAGAGAGGTTAAAAGTAGCCTCAGTAAATTAGAGTTTTTTATCTCTATAGCTCTATTAATTTTTTCTACATTTCTCAATGATAATGTTCTATCAACTATATTAGGAAATATAGCAGTCAAATCTTTAGTTTGTTTTTCAATGGAAGTATGTCTAACTTTACCACCAAAAATAAGTTCAGATACAAAATCATAAGAACTACTAGAAAAATTACGGATTAGATCACATAGTTCATCAAAACTATTTAAAAGATCATCTAAAATATCCAATTTTAATCACTCCTTTAAAAATTTTTATAAAAAAATGTTTTTATTATTAAATACTATCTCCCTGTAATCCAGTTAATAACATTCATTGAAATATTATTTCCTGCTTCTTCAAGTTTTAATCCTATATATCTTGAAAACATTCTAGGAGAAAATGATTGATATAATCCTACTGTAAATAATTCTACTGCTCTTTCAAATGATGGTTTATTTATATTTATACCAGCAATATTTGCAAGATAATCTAAACAAAATGAGTTTGTACTTAATTCAGGAATAGTTTGAGAAATTGATAATGATGAATATAAATTTTTAATTTCTATTTCTATTTCAACTTCAGTAGGTAATCCATCTACAGTCCATTTTCCTAAATCACCTTTTTTTATGTCTAGCGAAGTTATAATACCCATATCTATAGACATTGATGATTTACAATATGCTTTAACTAAAAATGGAGATGTATATGCATTATTATCTATATTATGTGGTGCAGTCATTGCAACTAAACTCATATATGGTAATCCAATATCAAAAAACCATCCTAATTTACAAGGATTTTGAGCTACAAGTTTAATTGTAAATGTATTTCCACCTTGAAAACTAAAGTTGGAATCAGCCCATATTTCAGGTAAAATTAACTTTCCACCTTTAGCTATTGTATTTATAGCATCTGAAACTCTTTTTCCTAAAACACCAAACTTTTCAGTAAGACCTGCAAGTAATCCACTAACACCATCTATCATACCATCAAATAAACCATTTATAACACCTGTATTTCCTGTTGCTGAATTTACTAAAAATGTAACTTCATTTACAACATCAGAAGCTGAATTTAGTGCTCCTTCTAATTTTGATGAAGTTGTTTCATTTGAATGATTTTCTGATAAACTATCAATAGCTTCAACATAATAAACTAAAGTATTAGAATCTCCAACAAAACTAGAAACACTTTTAGAACTTGAAGTTACATACTTTTGACAGCTTATATTTCTAAGACGACCTCCAACTTCAGGTATACTTATATCTCCTATACCTAAATATAAAGCTAATCCTCTAGCTAATGTATTAAATCTATTATAATATTCAGTAGTAGCAAATTTAGTAGAAAAGTACCTTGCTCCAGACTTAGAGTTGTTAGTAAATAAAGATAATGCTGATTCATCACCACCAAACATAGCTGTTAATAAATTATTTTTATCATCTTTACTAAATCCTGGCATAAACTTTGGACGAACTGGAGTTAAATATAGTAGAGGTGATCTAGATATATATGTACTATAAAATTTCCAACCTATACCATTATCATCATCTTCATAAGATGGATCTGAAATATTATCATATTGATAAGGAACTCCGAATATACCTCTTAAATGCTTAACTTTTACTGATATATCCTCTAAATCTTTACCATTATCTTTCAAAAATCCTAATGATTCATCATCAATAACATTTGTCTGACTTTCTTCTAAGTTTGTACTTTCAGATTTATTATCAGTATTATTCTCTTCAGAATCTCTATTTTTTTTATTTTCGCTTATATATTTAGGGTTTATCGGTTCTGATATAGAGTTATTATTCATAAACTCTATATAGGTATTTATATTATATTTAAATTCATTCATATTATTAATTGTAATATTGAAATTAGTCCTAAATACTAATTTCAATTTATTTATTATGTCTAGCAATTTATTATACATAGCTTTATCAATGTAAATTGGTAAAAGTTTATTTTTAATACAATCATCATATGATAATCCTGAATCTAATGCAGTATCTAAATATAAATACTTTTTAGATATTATGTTATATTCACTATAAAATTCATTTATATCATAATATAAGGATATATCATTTGTAGATAAAAATATCTCATTTAACTTATTACTAGTTTTATATTTATTATTAGACTTTATATCTGATATAAGTTTTTCATCTAGATCAATTAACATTTCATTTTCATCTTGATATAAGCTCCAACCTTTATCATGATGTATCCAACAATCTTTAAATGATTTTATATTTATAGTAGATCCTTTAGGAATTATACCTATTACATTATTATCTTTTAATATTGGTGATTTTCTTACTCTTAAATCATAAAGAACTTTTGTTTTAATCATTTTTATTCTCCTTTCTTAAATTTATAGTATAAGAGTATATACTCTTATACTATAAAGTTCAATTTTAAAATTACTGCATTACTAAACTTTCTAATTGTTTAAATAAATTTATATTTTCAGAACCTAATTTACTAATATCTTCTTCTTTAATTTTTTTAATATCATTTTTTAAATTTTTAACCATATTTTTACCATTATCATTATTAATAGATATATCACCATTTGATAATGATTTTAAAATATTTAATATACTTTGAATTAAAGATGTATTAATATTACTTGTAGTTAAAAGTGATACTATTTTTGAAAGATATTCTTCAACTTTAGATTCAGAAGGAATTATATTTATATTTTCCTTATTAACAGATGGTCCACCTTTACCAGAAGTAGAAAAATCTTTTAATTTTTCATTATCTATATTTTCTGCAGATTTTGGTGCTTGTGAAATTGCAGCTAAATATTTATTAGGATCTTGAGCCTGTCTTCCTGAGCCTAATGTATTTGTAACTTCATAATGTAAATGAGGTCCAGTTGATGCTCCAGTATTACCTGATAAACCTATAACATCACCTGCTGAAACATCTTGTCCTTTTTTAACTTTAGATCTATCACTAAGATGTCCGAATATATGTAACATTTTATTTTGATCTCTAACTCCAACATATTCACCATATCCATTAGGATTTGATTTATTAATCTCAACTTTACCTGAAACAGGAGTTACAACAGGAGTACCTTGAGGCATTCCATAGTCTATACCATTATGGAATTGCGAACCTCTTTGTTCACCAAATTTTGATGTAACTTTAAATCCAAAGTGATCATCAGCTGAAGTTATACCTTGCATAGCAATTGGAGAACCATAATTATTACTTTCACTATCATAACTTTCTTGAGTATTATTATTTTTATTAGGTGAAACTACTCCAGAAATCATATTTTTCATTATAGTATTTATATCTGATATAAAATCCATGAAGCTATTTCCTGGTGATAAAGATACATTACCTTCATTATCCAAACTAGATGGATCAGCATACTGTTTTTCATTATTACTTGATAAAGTAGATATATCTCCAGTAATTTTAGAAGTATCCATAGTTGGCATATTAGCAAGATTTTGTAATAAAGATTTTTCTTGTGGTATTCTATTATTTTTAAGACTATTTTTTACTGATTGTGATGATTTTCTAAAATGATTATCAACATTTTTACTTTTATAATCTTGAACTTCAGATACTAAATCATACTGTGATATAGAATCAGGATTTTTACCTTTAATTACATTTTGGAATATACCTTTAGCTAAACCTGAACCATATTGAACAGATGTACTTAATATACTTTCTTGCATAGCTCTTGATTTTACAAAATCATTTAAATTAGAAGTACCTTCTATTACTGGTTTATAATATTTATTCATTATATAATCATGCTCATTATTAAAGAATTTATTAGGATCTTTATCAACTTCAGATAACCAAGCATTTTTAAACTTATCATTATTAACTAATTTTAAATCAGGATAACTATTTTTATAATAAGTATCCCAAAATGCTTTAGCTGAGCCTCCTATATTACCACCATCTTGTGAAAAGCTAGCTAATTGATAAGTACCATAGCTAACTCCACCATAATCGCCTTTACCTGAACTTATAGTTTTAGAACCTGAATCACCAGATTCAAACTTTTTAACATATTTTCCGACAAAATCTAATTGATTTTTGTCAAGAGATGGACCACCTTTACCATAATTTTCAGGTATTGGAATACTACCTCTATAAATAACTTTTCCTTGATCAGGAATTGAATTATTTGGTATAGAAATACCATTGGATATCTGATTAATATTATTATTTATAACTTCATCTTTTTCATCATCTTTTGAAAACCAATTAAGCGGATTCCATTTAGATCTTTTATGTTTTTTATCTTCTCTTTTGTAGTATTCATTTAATTGTGTTACTGTTGAAATTGGATCTTTACCTTGAGATTTTAATTTTTCATTAATAACATCTATTTCTGATTTAGCATCTTTTCTAAGTCTAGATATTTCAGTATTAGGTAATATAATCTCAGCTAAATCTAAAACAAATCCAACAATAAGTTCTTCAGATAAAAGTAAACTTGCAACCCATATATAAGGTAAGTTTAATAAGAAGTAAGATACACCACCCATAATTCTATATAATAAACTTTGTAAAATATCTAAATCTGCTTTACTTGATATACCTAATATATTTTTATAATTTACCATACCATAAATTACATCTATTACAGCTAAAGCTATACCTAAATAAGGTATCATTTTTGCTTCAGATTTCAATCCTTTACCAACTGTTTTAGCTAAAAATTTATTTATTCCAGAAACACCCTTTTTCAAAAGATTATCAGATGCACTTGCAACTTTCTTAACGATTTTAGTAACAATATCTCCTATACCTGCAGATATTTTATCAAATGGAATTTTATTTAATATTGCTTTATCTGAACAAAATTCAGTCAATTGATTAATAAATTTTGAATCAGAAAATACTTTATTAAAATCTGGTATATTATTCATAGATTCATAAAATTTATCTATAATACCATTAAATTTAGTTATAGCTGAATTAGTAGTTTCACTAAAAAAGTTACCTATTTTATCTTTTGTATTATTAAAAGTTTCCGAAACTTTATCTGTAGTTTTTGTTATAGATGAACCTAATTTAGTATCTTTAAGTTTTTCAACTAATTTATTAGACTTTTTAGCACCTTCTTCTATAGCATCAGTTTTAGAATCAGGAAATTTTATATGAGTACTTTCAAAGCTATCCTTAGGTTTAGAAAATATAAATTTTCCAGCATTTTTAATACCAACAAATGGTGATTTTATCATATTTCTTAAAACAACATCTTGACCCTTATCTTTGACTTTAAATAAAATTTTATCACCAATATTAGCAAGAGTTCTTGTAGTTTTAGATCCTATAGTTGATCTTGCACCATCTATAGTATCAGCATTACCCATATATCCATCTCTACCATTAAATTTACCTAATGTATTATTTAATAAATTTTGAGTAGTAGTTCTTTTTTGTTTAGCTAATTCATCAGCTTCATCAGAATTAGTTCTTCCATCTGGAGAAATATCTCCATTAATACCTAAAATACTTTTAATTTTTGTAGATAGTGCTAGACTTGGATTTTTAGTTAAATCTATAATAGGATTTCCTGAGCTATCACCAGATAACTTTGTTAAAATACTACTAACAATAAAAGGAAGTCCAACAGTTAAACCTTTTGTAATTAAAGATGGTAAACTACCTAGAAGATTAGATAAACTAAAACCAGATTCTTTTTTATCTTTATCTTTTTTACTAAAAATGTTAAATTTAGATAAATCTATAGAATTAAATTTAGAAAAGAAAGAATTTTTTAATTCTCTATCTTCATCTTCTTCTTTAAGTTTTTCTCTAGTACTTTTATCAGTCTTATCATATACCCAATCACCATTTCTAGTTTTAATTTGTTTCTTACCATCTAATTCTCTTGTGTCATCATCTTTTTCTTGATTCTTTATTTTATATACATTTGATTCTAAGTTTGAATTATTAACTTGTATAGTACTCTCTATATCTCTAATAACTTTTGAATTTAATTTTTTAGAACTTGTACTATTAGAATCACTAAGTCTTGATCTTATACGTTGTTGTCTACTATGAACTTTATTCTTATCAATAGAACTTGTGCTTTTAGATGGTTTCAAGTCTTCTTCTATTGTATTTATATCTGTAATTGCTCCTGTTCCAGCAGCAATCATAGGTAAATATTTTTTAACTGTATCATCAATAGATACTAATTGATCAGGAATTTGAGGTTCAATAAATTCTTTAATATCTTCATCAGTAGCTAAATTAGTTACTCTAGTTGAGTCTAAATAATCTTTAAATTCTTTACTAAATCCACTATCATCTTTAATTCCAGACATTAAGCTTTCTAAAGATTTCGATATAGATATTTTATCCTTTTCATTGAATGTATCTAATAATTCACTATCTATACCTAAATCAGATAAAAACTTATATTGATTATACCCTTTGATTTTATCAGTAGATTTACCATCTTGTAATAATAACTTAATATCATTTCCTGATAAATGCATATTCATAATAGCATCATTTAAAGCTCCTAAATCAGATTTAGAACCTCTATCAAACATTTGTTGTGCTAAATCATCTATTGATTTAAATCTATTAGCTTTAGGATTAAGTTTTAATCTATCATTTCTAGTCATATTATAAATATCACTAGTTTTAAAAGATCCTTTATCAATATCTTTATTGACATATGCAATTTTATCATCAAGTTTAAATTTTCTATTTAAAAGTACATTACCATTCTTATCTGAAGATATCATAGATTTTATCATATCATCAGAGAAATTTTTAGATTTAAGATAGTCATAAGTAGATTTAAATGATAAATCTTTATTATTTAAAACCCTCATTTCATCTAATTTAGGATTTAAATCATTTAATAAATCAGCTTTTATACCTTCATCTAAATTAGTTTTATTTAATAAATCAAATGCTTCATCTAATTTTCCAGCTTTAACTAGCTTTACATATTTTCTTTCATCTTTCCAACCACCAGCTTTATATATTCTAACAGCAAAGTCTTTTAGTTTTTTAGATGTTGATTTAATTAGTTTATTTCTTTGAATAGTCCTACTATCTTCATCTACTATATTATTTACATATCTTAAACCATCTCTAAGATCTAATTTTTGTTGTAAATCATTATTATAGTTAGCATCCATTAATATATCTGTAATATCAGACATACCATCTTCAATATTATGCTTATTAGCTAAATCATATCTTTCTTGTGCTGTATATTCACCAGCTCCAACTCCACCATTAGATTCAATAAAATGTTTTTCTAGTTCTTCCCCTGCAGCACCAAATAACTTAAATGGGAATCCTAGAAGCCCTCTTCCAGCCCATGCTAAACCGTTTCCAACTTTTAAAGCTCCAGAATAAGCTTTTCTTCCTAACCTTTTAACATGTCTACCAGCAAAAGAATTACCAACCATACTCTTAACCTTTTTGAATACTTTTTTAGTTCCTCTCCAACCTTTTTTAAGAGTTCCTGTAAGTAATCTTTTTAATGGACTTAGTCCTTTCTTAATATTTTCATAAATAGCATCTTTGAACCATTGTTTAGTATCTCTCATAAGATTACTTAAGCTATCTCCAAGAGGTTCTAAAACCTGTTCTCTAAATGTAGGTAATAATCCTCCATAATATTTACCATCACTACCTTTTTCTCCAAATACAGCTTTTTGGAATTTTTCAGACATACCTAAAATACCAACACCTGCACCTGCAGCACTACCAAGTAGTACATTACCGACTAAACCAAAAGGTCCAGTTAAAGCCATAGTTACAGCACCTACACCCATAGATGGTAATAACTTTTTAAAAGTTTCTTTTCTTTTCATATATTTTTCAGGATCACCAGTACCAAATAATTTCATTTTTAACTCATCATTTTGTGCTACATGAGCTAATGATGAACCTAATAATAATCCTGGAATTGGATTACCCATTAAAAATGTAGAACCTACAGAACCTAATATACCACCCATTGTAGTTTTAGGTAATTTTTCTTTAATATATTTCCCTATATCTTTATTTAATATAGAATCTTTTCCATCTCCACCAAATAAAGCTTCTTGAACTTTACTAGATTTTCGTGCAAGTCCCATACCTGCACCTAAAGATAAACCTAAAAATGGAGTTAATAATCCACCAGTAAGAAACGATACACCTAAACCTATAGCACCACCAGAAATAATATCACTAGTATATTTTTTCCCTTCTTGTCCTACAGATTCTAAAAATTCATTAGATTTTAAAAATTCTTTATTAAAATTATCTAAGTTTTTCCCTGTTAATGAACTTATAGTTTTTGAACCTAATCCTTTTACTTTAGAAAAAATAGAATCTCCTTGATTATTATTTTGATTTACTTTAACTTTTTCTACTTGATTTTTTAAAAATCCTATAGTTTTATCTTTAATATCATTTATTTTATATTTGATACCTAAAGTTTTAGCTAATTCTATATCTTCTTTAGTTGCTGTACCATTTTTAATATTGGCTTTAAGTTTATCTATAAGTGATTTAGTTTGTTCTTTTGTTAATACAGCTTCTCCTGACTGTGCTGTTATTACAACACCTTCATTGTTTCCTCCTATAACTTCAGTTTCTGTAGCTATATTATGTGTTTTTGAACTATAGTCGTAATTTGGATTAGTAATTAATTTTGATCTATTTTTTCTATCTTTATATTCATTATATTTATCAGCATTAGAATTATAAACTCTACCACCTTTAGCAAAAGCAGGTATATTACCATTATCCCATAACATTTTTGAAATAAATTCAGTTAAGGCTTTTTTCTCAGGTTCATAATCACCAATTACTTTATCATAATTAGGTCTACCATCTTTAGTTTCATTACTACCAACAATACCACCTTCAGCATATCCACCATCATATTGTTTACCTAAAGACATTATATCTTTTATAGTATCTTTTCCTAAGTCAAATAGAGATATACTATCTTTTTTTATAGAATCGAAAACTTTATGTTTTAATCCTATTTGAACTAAATTACCATTTTCATCTCTACGACCATTGAAATAATTCCAAATATTTTCTCTATATTTTTTTATATCTCCATCAATACCTAACATATTAGTAATTTTAGATACTGTACTTTTAATTTCGTTGGAATTCATATTATCAACCAAAGGTTGTAATACTTCTTTGTCAAGTTGTTTCCCAAAATCTTTCATTTGTGTAGCAACTTCATTTTTAACTGTAGGAATTAAACCTTTGTAAGATTCATCACCAAAAAATCTACCATCATCAAAAAGAGTTTTAAATACATATTCATCTACTTTTTTAAACATTCCATAAATAACTTTATCAGGTAAAGATAATGTAGATTTCAATGCAGTCCAAGCACTAGTTTCTCCATCTTTATTAGTAGTATTAATAGTCAAATCAGAAGCATCTCTAAGATACTTTTCCATATCTTCTAATCTTTCATTTTTTAGATCTTTTTTAGATTTAAATTTAGATTTTATGAATTCCTTTTCAGTAATACCATATAAACTACTATTTTCAAATTGTACTGATTTTGTGTTAGATAATATTTCTTCACGAGTTTTTACTTTATATTGATTTATATCTATAAATTTCTTTATTGTTTCATCTAACATTTTTTCAGCTTTAGATTCTGGTAATGAAGCATATACATTTATATCTCCAGTTCTATAAAGTAAATCAATAGCTATTGCATATCTATATTCTTCATCAGTATTCCAAAGCTTCAAAAACTCTTCATATTTTAGATCTGGATCTTTATAGTCTTTTAAAAATCTATACCAATTATCTGCATTATATTTACTTATAAGATTATTTACTTTTGTTCTAGTTCTATTGTTTGTAAAGTAAAATTTATCTATATCTTTTACTTTACCTTTTTTATCATATATATCTTCTTTTTTTATATCTGAATATTTTCTTTTGAATGAATCTATATCATTTCTAATACTTTGATCTGTATATTTTTCATTATATTCATTTTGAATTTTTCTAGCTTCTTCTATTGCAGGATTATTTGTATTATTTGATTTAATACTATTTTTAGCATTTCTATAATACCTACTAGAATTATTTAATTGATAGTTAGGAATGATATTATTTGAATTATTATCATTATATGAAAGATTTATCATATCTCTTTCTCTATCTCTAAGTTTTAATTTACTTTCTATTTCACTATTCATATTATCATAATGAAATATAGAAGAAACCTTTTTGCTTATCTCACTAAACTCATCTGTTATATCTTGTGATGCTCTAGTTAATTCAGCTACAATTCTATTCTTTATTTTATTACTCATTTTATATTCTTCTTTATCAGTTTTTAATACTTGCATTAATGAGTTGTTTAAAATACTTGAACTTGTAAGAATTCTATTTTGAGATATTTCTTCAAAAACATTTTTTCCAGATAATGATGCATCCATCATTTGATATGCTAATTCATCTATACCTTTTTTAAATGATTCTTTCTCTTTAATTGATAATTTTTTAAAATCGATAACTTCTGCTAAATAATCGAATAAATCAGATGTAGCACTTTTACCTTTTTGAGTAATTATAGCTTTCTTTTCTTTATCAATATTACCTTTAGTTATCCACTTACCTTTTTCATAATCAAATATTATTTCAGGCTGTTTAGTTAAAAAAGATTCTATTCTTGATAAATATCCTGGAATTACATCCATTAATGATTTTTGTGAATAACCATTCCATTTCATATCACCCTTATAATAGTTTGAGGATGAAATATTTTTATTTGGTGCTATACTAACACCTGTTAAAGCACTAAATAAATCATTATTAGCGATTTTTGTAAATACATTTGTAACAAGATCATTTATCCCTGTATCAATTTCTCCTAAAATATGAGTAGTTCTTTTTGACATTTTTCTCATTATATTTGTACTTAAAGATTTCATAGGATTATTGATAATATCTTTAATACCTGAAATAATAGGATCTTTTAAAGCAGAAAAGTCAGTTACTGCTTGTTCTGTATATATTTTAAATGCTTCTTTTAGATTAAAGCTATCACCAGAACCAAATATTTTTCTAAATATACTTTCATTACTAGATGAACTATCATTAGAATTTCCAACTTGACTATCTTTAATTTCTGTTAATAATGATATTATTGTACTAGAATTATCCATCATAGTTGTATAATAATTTTTTGAGTTATTAACATGGTCATTTAAAACTGTAGCACTAAATGTAACTAAAGATGAAATTCCTGTATTTAAAGCTGAAAATCCAGTATTTAATAAACTATTATTAAGTTTCATTGATTTTAAAGCTAATTCCTTATTAACTTCAATTGATGCTTTTGTACTTGAATTTATAGTTTCTGATAAAGTATTAGTAGATCTAGTTATAGCTCTAGCATTAGCCTCTGCTATAAATATATCACCACCTGATATTTTATCTTTTCCAAAAGTACCTTCTTCTCCACTACTTGTTGGATCATATTCATCTAAATCATCAAATCCTAAATCTTCTAAATTATTAGATCTCGCTTCCCAATCACCTGTTTTTAAATCTTCTTTAAGATTTGACATAAATTTTTTTATGTTTGGTTTTATTTTTTCATCATGTAAAAATTTACTTAAAGATTTAGATGATTCTTTAGTAACTTTACTAGTTTTTGAATTAATTTCTGATATAATTTCTCTGGTATCACCATTTATTTGACTTAAAAATGGCATAGCATCAGAGATTTCAGTAACAGTTAAACTAGCAATACTTTTAAATGTATTAGTAATAGCATTATTTTTTAGTTTTTGTCCTATACTAATTTTTGATATTTTATTAACTTTTTTCAAATTAAACACCCTCCTTTTAATTCAATATATATAGATGTTAAATTATAAAAGCGAAGGAATTCCCCATATAGAAAACTATATGGAGATTTTTAATAATAAAAGCTATATTGATATTTGTTGATATTTTAATGTTTATATTAATATAAATTTTTACCAGAAACTTTTACCGTATTATAAGCTGGAGTAGTAACAACTTTTTCCTTATCTGTATTATTACCAAGACCTCCTGGAGGAATAATTCTTTCTTTTTCCTCAACATGTTTCATACTTAAGTTGATATTCATATGCTCTCTAGCACCTAAAGATATTTTATTACCAGTTTCTAAATAAGTATTGATAAATTCTTTAGATATACCAATCATATTTGAAGCATCATTTTTACTAAAATTATATTGATTAGCTAAATCTCTTGCTTCTTCTTTATTTATATTTGCACCGTTAGAAATTATACTAGTTACTAACTCTCTTGAAGTTTCATAAATAGAAAGTTCATCAACTTTACCTACACCATTTTTATAAACACCAACTTTAAAATCTGGATCATTTAACATATTCATCATTAAATTAACTTCTTGTGCATTATTTACTCTAGAACTTGCATTTTGTTTAGCTTCATTTAAAAATTTTTCTACATTATAATTATTCATAGTTTTCAGACTCCTTTTCTTCTTTATAAATAGATTTCTTTTTAAGTATAGTGATTTCTTTAACTTTACCATTTTTACTTATAAAGTCAAATAATTCATTATTATCTAAATTACCTAATTCTTGCAAAGTAGGCATTAAATAACACCTCCTAATTTAAATCTATTAAAAGTAAATATATAATTTATAATAATATAAATATAAGTTCTGTGTATAATAAATTTTTATTTTTGGACATTAATTTATCATTAATATTTAATTATAGGAGGAATTATTTTATGATGACATTTGATAATATTAAAATGAATGTAGTTTATAATGATAAAAATCTTAATTTATCATCTTTTAATGATGATAGTAATTTAAAAGGTACTTCAATAAACCTAGTTTCGAAAAATTATGATTTTATAAATAATTTTTTAAATGATGATTTATTTAGTTTAAAATTATGTAAAGGATATTATTTATCTAAAAATATATATGAATTATACACCGAAGATAAAGACTATAATTCATATTTTAAAAAGATTTTATACCCTTATAGATATACTTCAGATACTCCACTAAGAAAAATGTTAAAAGACGCAAAAGATAATAATAAAGATATTATTAAATTAATATCTTTAGATGATACTAATATTTTTCCTGATGGTATATCTTTTATAAATAATATGGGATTACATATTGAAACTTTTATGAATGAATTTATAAATATGAATAAATTAAGTATTCAAAAAAAGATTGAACTATTTGAAAAATTTATTTCTACTTATATAAAAAGTCAAAATAATAAAGATTATAAAAATTTAATTATATTACCAATAGAATCATGGATTAAAACTAATTCTCAGTTAGATTATAAAATTGATATAAATCCAATATCATTAATTTTATATTACATAAAAAGAAAAATAATAACAAATAATCTTGGAATAGATAAAGTATTAATATATAATAGAGATAAATTCTTTATATGTGATTTAAATGAAATTTTAGAAAAAAGTGATATGAGATTTAAAATAAATATATCAAAGCTTACTGGAGATTATTTAAATTCTGATGATAATAAAAGTGACGAAATAGAAATTATAACAAATGATAAAGAAGATGGTAAAGATAGTGATGATGAAATAGAAGATGAACAGGAAAAAGATGAAGAAAATAATCATATACCTGATGAAATATTAGGGTTTGATGATAATATGGCTGATGATATATCTAAAGAAATTATATCACAAATAGATGATAAAGAAGTAGAATTTACTAAAAAACAATTAGAATTTTTAGAAAATAATGAAAAATATTTAAATAGCTTAAAATTTAAAAATAAAACTTTAAAAAATATAGTTGAAAATAAAAATGATAATCCTATACCTAAAACTATATTAAATATAGATTCTCCTAATGAACTATGGAAAAATTTAACTTATGTTAATACCGAAAAAGCTTATGATTTAGATGCTGATATAGTTAAAATATTTTACTTCTTTGGTAATATAAATAAGCATAATTTAATATTAACTGATTTAAAAGTAGAGGATACTAGCACTCCACAAGATTATAAGTATACATGGACTGCTTCATTTAGATGTTTTAAAAATGCTAATAAATTTGATATTAAAGTTGATATACCTAAAATGGTTGATGATAAATTTATGTATCTTGGAGGTAACAATAAATATTTAGGAAAGCAATTATTTAGAATACCTATTTCAAAATCAGATATTTCAGAAGTTCAATTAGTATCTAACTATAATAAAATATTTGCTAGAATAAATAAAGAATATTTAAATAATAAATCATCTTCAAGAGTTTATAAGCTAACTAAAGTACTTTTAAATAATGATTTAAAAAATATAAAAATTATAAAAGGTAATAATAATAGAATAAATACTAAGTATGATATGGATTTAGAAAGATATGATACAGGTTCTGTTATTTCTCAAATTCATTATAAAGATATGAATATTGTATTCGATATGGATAAAATAAAAGACGATCATAAAAATATAATAGGATACTACGATAATGGTAAAAAAATTTTTACAGAAAATAATGATCCTTTTGGAACTATATTAAATATACTATTAAATGATGATGAATTTAGAAATTTATATGAAAATGCAAAAGATTCAACTAACTATGTTTATTCAGATATAACAATATTATCATCTAAATTTCCAATAATTTATATATTATGTTTTCATTTAGGATTAGATAAAGCATTAAAGCTTGCAAATATAAATTATGAAATAGTAGATAAAAAATCTAAAAATGATATTGGATATGCTTATATAAAATTAAAAGATTTTTATATTAAATATGAAGATAATACAAGAAATTCACTATTAATGTCAGGATTAAAAGATTGTGGTGTAGAAATTTTTGAATATTCAGAATTAAATGATAGAAATAGTTGGATAGATATGTTAGAAATACTTGGAATTTCTAGGATAAAAGTTGATGGGGTTGATAACTTTTATGATTTATATATTGATCCTATAACTAATGAAGCTTGTGAACATTATAAACTTCCAAATAATTATTTAGAATTATTAGTAAAAGCATCAGATATGTTATTAGATACTGGATTTTTAGAACATTCTGACGTAAGTTTATATAGATTAAGAAGTAATGAACAAATTGCTGGGTATTTATATAATGTATTATCAGAAGAATATGCTAGATTTATATTATCATTAAAGAAAACTAAAAAAGGTAAAATGTTTGTAAAACAATCTAGTGTAATAGAATTAATAATGAAAGATAAAATGTTTTCAGATACTTCTGATATTAATGACTTAAATATGATGGAATCATCTCAACAAGTATCATACAAAGGATATAGAGGTATGAATACAGAAAGAGCATTTAGTTTAGATAAAAGATCATATAGTAAATCTATGAATGGTATTATAACAGGCTCTACAGGATTTGCTGGAAATGTTGGTATGGATAGACAAATAGCATTAAATGCTAAAATAAAATCAACAAGAGGATACTTAGATGAAGTAGAAGTTACTGAAAGTAAAGATTTATCTTTAGGCGATCTATCAACTACTGATGCTATGATTGCAATGACTACATCTAGTGATGACCCATTTAGACAATTAATGGGGTATTTACAAAGAAATAAGCATTTTGTTCCTACTGAAGTATCAGATCCACCTTTAATAACTACTGGAGTTGATGTTGCATTACCATATCTCACAAGAAATCAATTTTCTATAGTTTCTAAATATGATGGTGTTATAGAAGAACTTAATGATGATTATATGCTAATATCCTATAATAACGGACAAAAAGACATCATAAATATGAAATCTCACTCTATTAAAGATAGTGCTGGGGGTATGTACTTGGAGCTTGAATATATGACAAATTTTAAAAAAGGAGCTAAGTTTAAAGCTGAAGAAATAATAGCTTGGGATAAGAAATCTTATTCTTATAATAAAGCAGAAGAACTTTCTTATAATTTTGGAACTTTAACTAAATTTGCACTTTTAAATACAAATGAATCGTATGAAGATTCATGTAAAATATCTTATGATTTATCTTCAAAAATGTCATCTGTAATAATGAAACTTCATGAAGTTACTTTAAATAAAAATTGTGTACTTTATCATGTAGCTAAAGCTGGAACTTTTATAAAAGATGGTGAACCTTTGGTTATTTATCAAAATCCTTTTGATGATAGTGAAACTAATGAACTTTTATCAAAATTAAATATAAATAGTGATGATAACGAAGAAGTTAATGATTTAGGTAAAATTGTTATTAAATCTAAAGTTACAGGATTAATTACAGAAGTTAGAGTTTACAGAACTGTAGATAAAGAAGAAATGAGTCCTACAGTTTTAAAATATTTTAATTCATTTGCAAAACCTTATGAAGATAAACTCAAAATTGTAAATAAAAATAATATAAAAGAAAAAATTAATGAGTTTAGTTTTACTGAAAAACAAGAACCTGTTGGAAAATTAAAAAATGCTACAGATTCTGTAGTTTTTGAATATCATATAAGAACAACTAATAAATTTTCAACAGGTGATAAACTAGTTTTATACACAGCTAATAAAGGTGTTCAACATGATTTCTTTCCAATAGGATTAGAACCAACTTCTGAATTTAGACCTGATGAAAAAATTCATGCTTTTGGTTCTTTAAGTGCTATCAATAAAAGAAAAGTTACTTCTGTTACTAAAGTTGCTTTAATCAATAAATCAATAATTGAATTAACAAGAAAGGTTAAAGATATTTTAGGAATAAAATTTGATATAAATAATGATATTTAATTTTTTTGTAAAAAATAATTTCTTACAAACAATAATTTATAATTTTAGTTAAAAATAAATTTTTAGAACTCCTGTTTGAATTTTGAGATTGATGTGATCTGAAAAGATTGCATCAAATCTTAAAATTTTCAAATGAGGGGGGATAATAGGGGGGAGCATAAGTCAATATACACAATGTAGTAATACGTAAGTATTACTACAATATATTAAATAAAATGAATTAATAATAAATATAAAATATATATTTATTTATATTATTTATATATATTTAATATTAATATATAAATAAAAAAAATAAATAAAATAAATATATAATAAATAAAAAATAAATAGGGGGGAGATAGGGGGTGTGGGGGAAAGAGGGGGGGATTAATTTTAAAAAATAAAAAATTTTTCATTTATATATTATAAAAATGAAACTTAATAAAATAAAAAATTAATAAAGAAAGGAGAGTATAAAATTTGTTCTTAGTATTTTATAAAGTTAATAATTTTATCAAAAGGAGAAATGAATAAAAATGTTATTAAAACTATAATTAAAAATGAATGTTTATATGGAGATATAAACATTATTAAAAATGAAAATGAATTAAATAATTCAATATTAAAAATATTGAATAAAGATACTAAATTTGATTATACAATAATTTTTAATATAATTGATAATTTAGATATTTTAATATCAAATACAATATCAAAAATAATTATAATAATAGATACAGAAAAATCAAATTATAAAAAACTTTTTAAGAAAATAAAAATAAATAAACTATATTTAGTAGAAAATTACTATGTAGCTATAGGAGGAAATAAAAATGAAAAAGAAAACTAAAATTATAACTGATACAATGTTTAGAGAAATTATAAAACCAATGATGATAAATTATACTAGAAAAAGTTTAGAAAATTATATTAGTATTTTAATAAAAAATAATTTTATAACATCTATAAATTTAAATCATGGAAATATATTAAACAATTATAAAGTTTTAAAAGAATATTTATTAAATTATTATAATATAAAATTACCAAAATTTAAAGATGGATTAGATATTATATTTTTCTTTAATGAAAATAAAAGTATAATAAAATATACTAAAAATAAAAATATAATTATTATAAAATTAAATTCTTTATCTAAAGATAGAATAAATGGTATGAATTTATTTAATGAATATAATTATCAACTATACATTGAATTAATAGGTATTAAAAATAATTGTAATAAATTTAAAGAATCATTTGAATCATATTTAAATAAAAATATGAAAGAAGATATAAAATTTATAAAACCTAAAGGTGATTATTTTGGTAATGAAGTTTGTGAATCTATTTCAAAAGATGAATTAGATATACAAGATTTATATACTTCAAGATATAAAAATGATATATTAATTAAGATAAAAAATTATATAGATGCAACTTCTTTAGATATAAAATATAGTAAAGGAAGAGGTATATCATTTTTATTATATGGTAAACCTGGAACAGGTAAAACTAGTATTATAGATAGTATATTAATAAATTTTAAAGATAAAATACAAGAAGTTATGAAAATTGATAATTTAAGTCAAATACGCAATTTAAATGATAGTCGAATATTAAATTATTATAATTCAAATATTAAAAAATATAAATTATTATTAGTAGATGAAATAGACTTACTTATAAAAAATAATGAAAATGAAAAATCAAAAAATGAGTCAGTATTACCAATACTAAAATTTCTCGACACAATACCACCAGATCATATAGTTATAATGACTACAAATAATATTCAAGATTTACCAGAACCATTGAAAAGAGTTGGAAGATGTGATTTTAAATATGAAATTACAGACTTTAATAAAGAAGAAATTGATGAATATCTTTCTAAACAAGGTATTCTTAAAGAAGATATAGAAAATGTAGTCAAAGATGAAAATGGTAATTATATTACTATAGGAGATACTATAAATCCAGCATATTTAAATGAATTATGTAGACTTTACTTACAAAAGAAAATAAATGGAGAATGCTAATAAATTTTAATTTAAAAGGAGAAATAAAAATGAAAAATAAAACTAAAATTATAACTGATACAATGTTTAGAGAAATTATAAAACCAATGATGATAAATTATACTAAAACAGGAATTAAATTTGGATTAGAAAAAATTACTAAAAATTATTTTACAGAAGAACTTATTTTTACAAGAAATGAATTTGAAGAAATTTCATCTATATTAGAAAATAAATTAGATATTAATATTCCATATTCTAAATATAATACAAAAGATTTAAGAGAAATGGGAGATCCATTTTCATTTTATAAAAATACTAATTTTTTAAAATATTCTAAAAAACAAAATGTATTCATTAGTATAAAAGTAATTGAAATTAATGATAAAGATAGATATGAATATAATAAATTTTCATATTTATTAACTATAATCGGAAATAGAAATAAGCGTAAAAAAATTTTAAATCATATTAATGATACTTTAACAAAAGAAAAGGAGTGTATATCTTATATAAATTCAAATAGACTCATAAGAGTTTTTTATAATGAAATTAAAAATAAAGATTTATATGTATCAAGATATAAAGAGGATATATTTAATAAAATTAAAAATCATATTGATATGTATTCTTCAAAAAATAGTATAGATTATAATAGAGGTATATCATTCTTATTATATGGTAAACCTGGAACAGGTAAGACAAGTATAATAAATAGTATAGTTATAAACTTTAAAGATAAAATAAATAGTATACGAATTCTTAACAATATGGATGATATTGCAGATAATAATTGTAAATCAGGATATATTTATGATATTATAAAATATGAGCCATTTAAAAAAATATGATATAATATTAATTGATGAAATTGATTTAATTGTTAAAAACAACGAGGGAAAAGTAGATAATGAAAGAGTAAAAGAATTATTAAGTATGCTAAGTAATAGTGTTAGAAGTAATATTATTCTTATAATGACCACAAATAATATTCAAGATTTACCAGAACCACTATTGAGATCAGGTAGATGTGATTTTAAATACGAAATTACAGACTTTAATGATCAAGAAATTGATGAATATCTTTCTAAACAAGGTATTCTTAAGGAAGATATTGAAAAAGTTGTTAAAGATAAAAATGGTAATGACATTGTAATAGGAGATACTATAAATCCAGCATATTTAAATGAATTATGTAGAAGTTATAGAAGAATTGTAAGAAATGAAAAATACTAATAAATTTTAATTTAAAGGAGAAATAATATTATGAAAAAGAAAATAAATAACAATTTTATAGTTAGAAATATTGTAAAACCTATGATAGTAGATAGTACCAAAAAATATTTACAAAATTATATTAAATTTTTAATTAAAAATAATTTTAGTGCAAATATTGATTTTAATAAAGGAAGTTTGATTGATAATTATAAAAATTTGGAAAAATTTTTAATAAAATATCATAATATAAATTTACCTCAATTTAAATATTCAACAGATATAATTTTCTTCTTTGAAGAAAATCTAAATATTATAAAATATATTAAAAATAATAATATATTTATATTAATAAAATTAATTGGTTTAAATTCAAATAGAAATAAGATAGAAACAAGCGATTATAAATTATATATTAAATTAATTGGTATCAAAAATAATTGTTTAAATTTCAAAGAAAAATTTATATCATATACAACTGAAAATATGAAAGGGTATATAAATTTTAAAATAGAGAAAAAAACTAGATATTCTTCAAGAGAAACCATTTTTAAAGCTATTCCGAGAGATGAATTGAGTCTAATAGATTTATATACTTCAAGACATAAAAAAGATATACTAAATAAAATTAGAAGTCATATAAATGCAACATCTTTTAATATAGAATCAAGTAGAGGTAGAGGTATATCATTCTTATTATATGGTAAACCTGGAACAGGTAAGACAAGTATAATAAATAGTATATTAATAAATTTTAAAGATTATATAGGAGAAGTAAATAGATTTGATAATACTGAACAAATAACTGACTTCATATGTGATTATTCAGTAAATTTTCATTATACAAATGAGAAATATACTATAGGGCTAATAGATGAAATAGATTTATTCATACCTAAACTAGATGAAGAGTATGAATCATCTCGAGAACGTTATAATAATTCATTGTATCGTGTATTAAAATTTTTAGATATGATACCACCAAATTATATTCTTATAATGACTACGAATAATATTGATAAATTACCAGAATCATTAAAAAGAGTTGGAAGATGTGATTTTAAATATGAAATTACTGATTTTAATGAACAAGAAATTCAAGAATATTTATATAAACAAGGTATCCTTAAGGAAGATATAGAAAAAGTTGTTAAAGATGAAAATGGTAATGACATTGTAATTGGAGATACCATAAACCCAGCATATTTAAATGAATTATGCAGAATGTATACACAAAAGAAGATAAATGGAGAATGCTAATAAATTTTAATTTAAAGGAGAAAATACTATGAAAAACAATAAAAAAGAAATAATTAAAAAATCTAATAAATTTATATTTGAATATATTGTTAAACCAACAATATTAACTTATGGAATTAAAGCTTTGAAAGATGGAATTAGTAAATATTTTACACATGAAATAGATAGAGGATTTAATTTAAGTGATAGTAATTTTATGAACTATATTAATAAAATATTTGGAAATAAATTTAAATTTACTGGTGATATGAGTTCAAGAGAGTATTACTATACTATTAATAAAACTTTTATAAAATATTATAAAAAATATAATATATTTGTAATAATGGAAATTCAAAATAAAAATGTTGTATCAGAAAATAATATTAGAAATATGCATAGAATTTTTATAAAATCAATCGGTCTAAAAAATAATTGTAGATTATTTGAAGAAGAATTAAATTCAAATACAGAATCTAATAAATATCTTGCTATATTTAATGGAACATATGATGAAAGTATTAAGTATAGTAGATTAAAACTAGAAAAAGATTTATATGTATCAAGATATAAAGAGGATATTTTAAATAAAATTAAAAATCATATTGATATGTATTCTTATGGATATGATATGGGTTATAATAGAGGTATATCATTCTTATTATATGGTAAACCTGGAACAGGTAAGACAAGCTTAGGTAAATCATTAGCAATAAATTTAGGTAATAAAATATCTTGTATTTCATATATTAATGGATTTACTTCATTTAAAGATCTTATTTCTGATAATATTACTATATTTGAAAATAATAATAAAAATATTAAATTTAATATTTTTATATTAGATGAAATTGATTTAGAATTATATGATAATAATGATAAATTAATAAAAGAAAGATTGAGAGATATTTTATTTACTCTGAATAATATACCACCAGAATATATAGTTATAATGACTACAAATAATCCAGAAAAACTACCAGATGCATTGAAAAGAGTTGGAAGATGTGATTTTAAATACGAAATTACAGATTTTAATAAAGAAGAAATTGATGAATATTTAAATAAACAAGGTATTCTTAAAGAAGATATTGAAAAAGTTGTTAAAGATGAAAATGGTAATGACATTGTAATAGGAGATACTATAAATCCAGCATATTTAAATGAATTATGTAGAAGTTATAGAAGAATAAAAAGAAATGAAAAAATAGAAAAAGGTATATCTTAAGATATACCTTTTATTTTAATTGAAATATGAAAGGAAGAATATTATGAGAAACAAAATAACTAAAAAGATAAATAATACAGCTAAAAATACAGGAAAGTTTATATTAAATAGTACAATAAAACCTTTAGTAATAAATTATACACAAGAAATAATGAAAGAATTAATTAAAGAATACTTTATGATAGAAACAAATATAATATTTCATGTAGGAGTACCAAAAGAATATTGTGAATATATTTATAATAGTTTAAATATTAAAAATTTTAAATTTTATAAAGATACACCAATGTATTCTAAATTTTATTTTATAAAAGAATATAATTGTATTCTAGAAGTAAAACCTGTAGAAACTATAATTGAAGGATCTAAATCTAGAGTCCAAAAATTTTATCTATACAGACATAAGTCAAATATATCGAAGCTAAACAAAAAGATCGATAATATAATTGATGATTATAACAAAAGGTTTCATAAAAATGATATTATATCTTTATATAATAACGGTTCTTTTGTACGTACTATTTCTAATAATGATATAGCAAAATTTAATTATATTTCAAAATATAAAAGTATAATATGTACTCAAGTAAAAAATCATATTAAATATTTTGAAGAATCTAATATGAATCATATTTCAAATCGAGGTATATCATTTTTATTATATGGTAACCTGGAACAGGTAAGAGTAGTATAACTAAATATATTTTAAGTAAATACAAATATAATATAAATAATTACACTAAAATAACTAATATTTCTAGTTTTAATAGTATTATTAGTACTGGAGATATATATAAATCTCGAAATGAATTAACAAATCCTATAGAAATCAAAAAATTTAGTTTAATATTAATTGATGAAATAGATTTAATTTTAAGAGATGATGAGGAAATATTATCTAACTTTTTATCATTCATAGAGGATATACCACCAGAATGTATTGTTATTATTACTACAAATAATCCAGAAAAATTACCAGATTCATTAAAAAGGGATGGTAGATGTGATTTTAAATATGAAATTAAAGATTTTGATGAAAATGAACTTCAAGAGTATTTTAAATCTATAAATGTTACTAAAGAAGAATTAGAGGAATTTAATAGAAATATCAATAAAAAAGATAAATTAGAATCTACTAATCCTGCTTATTTAAATAATATTTATACTCAATATTGTAAGTATTTAAAGAATGAAAAAATAAAATAGTCGAAACTATAGTATATAAATACTATAATTGAGGTGATATTTATCGAAATAAATAGAGTGTGGGCTATGCCTAATAAAAACACTTTCTCTATTTTACCTATTAAAAATCTTTTGGATAAATATATAACTGATGGTTTTTGGATAGATCCATTTGCAAATGGATCTTCCATTGTTTCAGTTACAAATGACCTGAATAAATATTATCATACAGATTTTCATTTAACAGCTATAAAATTTTTATCTATTTTTCAAGATAGATGTGCTGATGGTGTATTATTTGATCCACCATATTCTCCAAGACAAATTAAAGAGTGTTATAATTCAATAGGTATTAAACTTTCACAAGAAGATACTCAATCTAAATTTTGGAGTGATTGTAAAAAATGAAATATCAAGAATAATAAAACCAAATGGAATAGTAATATCATTTGGTTGGAATTCTAATGGAATGGGTAAAAATAGAGGATTTGAAATTATTGAAATGTTAATTGTTCCACATGGTGGAAATCATAATGACACTATATGTGTTGTTGAAAGATATATAGGTAAATAATTTTTATTATTTTTTTTGGAGGTAAATTAATATGCGTAGAAAGCTTAATGATTTTGTTACAGCTGATGTAATACTTAATGATTATTAATTATTATATATATTTAGTTGTATGATTAAATTTATTAAAAATTCAAAAGTTATATATGAAAGTAATTCATTTGTTATATCAGAAAAAATTATTCTACATGTATTACTGAAGATGAAGATTTTATTACACTTAATCAGATTAGAATTGAATTAAATATTTACAGATTATTTATTCCTTTAGAATTTAGTAATCCTAAATCAACGATTGAAAATAATATAAATAAATTAAGTTATAAAGAAGATAACTATTCTTATATAAAAATAGTAATACCTAAAGATGAATATTTTAAATATTTATTTGTATTACATGAAGATAAATTGATTTCATTTGAAAGACTTTTGATAAATGATGAAGATTTAAAAGTAAAAAATATCGGATATTTATGTAATTCTTATTTAGAAGAATTAGTCGCTAAATTTGGAGATATTATTACAAATGAATATGAAAATTTAAGATCTCAATCTCATAAAATAAATGCTACTTATATGATTCCAGAATTAATAAGATTAAAATCTTTTATACGTAAAAATTTAGAATTTTTACATTTTGATACTGTTCCTAGTATAAGTTATAATATTATTTTTCATAAATTAGTAATATATATAAAAAATGATGAGTATAATATTGAAAAACTAAGTAAATTTAAAGATATTATATCGATTGAGTATGCTGACTTTGTAGAGCATAGTATTCCTTATATCGTACTTTATCTTTATGATATAAATACTTTAATATCTTTTACTGATGAATGTGAAAATATAGAAGATATATATGAAGCTGAAAATAAAATAAGTTCTAAAGATGAATTTTTAAATATTTTGAATAAAGTTATAATAGATAACTATATAAAAAGTAAATCCAACATCTTATCTGGAAATTATAATGATGAAGATATTCTGTTAGTTGTACTTAGAGAGGCTACTTTTGGTGATATAGATCCTACTGATATAGAATCTGAAAATATTTTAAAGATGTATTAAAAGATCTAAAGATAAACTATCATTTGAACTATTTGAACATCTTAATCATAATTTTCCAAATATATTAAATGATAATAGAATTTTATTAAGATTTATAGAAGACTTAGATTTAAGTTTATTATCTTTAATTAATAGAACTTATTTTAAGAATGATTTAAACTCTTTATTTAAAGAGGAAAATTTGAGAATTTTAGAATATTATTTTGAAAAAGATTATGTTAATACTATAGAAATATTATACTATATAATGTGCACTTTTAAATGTTTTGAAATCTATGATATTGATGTAGAAAATACAATATGTAGAACTATGAGATTTTTTACTTCAGATATTAATAATAATTTTGAAAAATTAAGAAATTCATTTGTTATGAATAATGAAAAATTTAGAAAAACAATAGTTGATACTTTAAAAAATTTCAATAGAGATGATTTAATTTTTAATTTATCTAGAAGATTTAAACTTTAAATATGTGATTATTATTTATGAAATTTATTAAAAATCTTTTAAATAAAATATTAAAAATAAATATATATATATTATAATAATGAAAATGTCAAAGATTTTATCATTTCAAATAAAAACTTTGATAATACTAATATACAGTTTAAATATGAGAATCCACATATTGAAAGTGAAGAAATTGAAAAAAAAATATTTAAAGATGAAATGGAGGTATAGTATAAATGTTAGAAGTTATGAGAAGAAATTATGGTGGTGGATTAGTTAGTAAATCTGATAGATCAGAATTTGATTTTTATATAACACCTCAATATGAAATAAGTCTATTTTACGTTAAATAAACATTTATTTATAAAATTTTTATAAATAAGGAAGTGATTTAATGTTAAATCCAAGAGATATAGAGAATGTTGAAATAAATGAAAGAAACTTAGTTGATGTTTCTAATATAACATTTATGGAAGATCCTTTATATTATAATTTAGATGATCCTAAAGAATATAAAAAATATATAGCAAATATTAAACGTCTTGTTAGATCATCTATGGAATATAAAGATTTGGTTTCTCATATTAAAAATAACTATTTTAATAATACATCAGGTATAAATAGTTATGAAGTTGATGTTAAATGTGAATTACATCATTTACCATTTACTATGGAGGATATTATAGAGCTAGTTTATTGTTATAATAAAGATAATAATAAATCTATTGATTTAATAGATATGACTAGGGATATACTTGAACTTCATTTTAATGGTTTAGTTGGACTTTATAATTTAACTAGAACTGAACATGCAATGATACACAATAATACATTATTTATACCTGTACAATGTTTATATGGTAATATATATGAATTTGTAAAAATATTTGAACCTTATATGACTGAATATCAAAAGGAAATTATAGATATTTATTTTCAAATGAGTAATGAACTTAATGGTAATATAATGAATAAAGAATATTTTGATATTAAATATATGAATACAAATATGAATACAAATTTAGAAAAATTAAATAATTATTTAATTGAAAAAATAAATGATTATAATAAATAAAAATATCTCAGACTACAAATATTTGTAGTCTGATAATCTTAAACATAAATAAAGAAAGGAAATGAATTAAATGAAAAATAAACAAATTATAAATACTGAAAATATTGAGGAATTTTATCCTATTCAAATATACACGGATAGTAGTTTAAAAAATATTAATGGAATATCATATGTTTCTTATGGTTATATAATTGAATCATCATCACTAAACTTAAGAGTAGAAAATTACTTTATATCTGAAGGTACAATATCATTTGGTGAAATGAGTGCAATATTTTATTCTTTACTAAAAATAGAAGAATTAATAATAAAAAACATTATTCCGAACTATTGTAATATAATATTATTTAGCGATTCTGAGTATTGTATCAAGAGTTTGAATGAATGGATCTTTGGATGGTATAATAATAGAAACGGAAATACGTATTTAAAAGTTGATGGAAATCCTATAGCTCACCAATTTTTAATCGATAATATCATAAGAACTATAATCAATAATAATATAAAAGTAAAAATGTTCCATACTTATGGACATGTCCACACATTTGAAAAAATTAAAGAATTAAAAAGTAAATTTCATAAAGCAGGGTTAAATACAAATACTAAATTAGTTAAACAAATAAGTGATTACAATTCAGTAGTTGATTGTAATTCAAGATTAAACTTTAAAAATTATAATCCTAATAATATTATAAAAAATTTATTTGAATTCAAAGAAAATTTTGAATATAAAGATATTAAAAATTATAAAAAGTTGGTAAATAAAAAAATTTTATAAATATATTATAATAGTGTATACGTATGCTATTTTTTAATAAAAAAGGAGGAATAATTATGACATTCGTAAAAACAAGTTATTCAATGTCAGATGTAATTGAAGGATTTAAAAATGCTATGAATAAATCCAATCTATCATTTAACTATGATACAGAAGTTGATAATTATTATCAACCACAAGAATTTTATTATCAAGAACCTGCATATCAACAACAGTTTCAACCACAAATGTATCATGATATGCCTATAACTGGTGGTTATAATTATTATCAAGAAGAATTTCAACCACAAGAATTTTACTATCAAGAACCTGTTGGTGCACATATAGAAAATTTTGATGGGTATTCTGTTTTAAAATTTAACGATTCTGAATTATATGATTTTGGAAATGGTAAAAAATATCTTATATACTATAATGATCCAAATAATTTTTATTTATTAGATGATAATAATAATTTAATAAATAAACCATTTTCAAGAGAGTTGTTATCAAATGATTCATATTCTGAACAAAATTCAGAAAGTATTTATGATGAGAAAACTGGTATAAGATATACCGAAATAAAAGATGATGTAAAATCAAGTAGTGATAATAATAATGTTACTACTTGTGATGGTTATGATTTAATTAAGTCTGATGATGGACAAACATATGTTAGATATCATAGTGATCCTAATAATCTTCATTCATATGATAAGATTATAGAAGGATATTTAAGTGGTGATTTTAGTAAAGTTTCAGAAAGTAGTATTAGTAATACTGAAGATATTAATAATCATCAATCACAAAATCAAACATATCAAAGTAGTATGTTTCAACCACAAATGTATCATGATATGCCTATAACTGGTGGTTATAATTATTATCAAGAAGAATTTCAACCACAAGAATTTTACTATCAAGAACCTGCATATCAACAACAGTTTCAACCACAAATGTATCATGATATGCCTATAATTGGTGGTTATATTGAAAATATTGATAATAACTACGGGTTATGTTTTGAACCTATAGATGAAAAATATCAAGAGATGTGTACCACCAGAAATAATTTAAAAGATGTTATTAATGACTTACAAAGTAAATTTAGTGTACCATCAGAAGAAATGAGTATGAACTTATTTCCAGAAACTGAGTTTATACAACCATTAGATGAAAATTTTGATATTATTGATTATACAGCTGAAAAATTTATGAGAAGATATGCTGATCCACAAGTAGATCCCTGTGAAGGATATTTAAAACCTAGATGGTCACAAGAAGAAATAGACAGTCATAGAATGTATAGAAGAGCTAATCATTATATTGATAATCAAATAAGAGAAGAATATGAACGTATTAGAGATTCTTACTTCAAAAAATATAAGCTTTATGATGTTGGGATTAGACCTGTTGATATAGATTATATATTATATGGTGGTGTAGATTCAGCTAATATGTTTATACCTCAAACTGTAAATAGTTTTTATCAACAACATAATGATCCTAGAATGTCAGCTTTAGGTTATGGTAATAATCCATTAATAAATAATCAAGGAATGATAACAAATGTAAGTCCTGTTAATACACAAATGAATAACATGACAAAAACTGATTATAAACAAGGTGGAGTAACTCAGAGTGTTTTCAGAACTAATTATGAAGTTAGTAATGATTATGAAGCTATGAATAAAGATGCTTCATTATTATCAGGTTATGTTAATCCTAATATTAATGATGGATATACTTCTCAACCATTAGGAAATCTTTATTCATATTCATATAATGATAATTTACCTTATGATGATTATGGTAATCAAATAGCATTAATGAAAATGATTGCTAATAAAATTTCAGATGGTAAAATAAAATTTGATCAACCACAAAATCAGAAAATAGAAGATAGCGAAGAATTTAAAGAAATGAAAAAAATATATACTGAAAGATATCTTAAATATGGAGTTACAGATATTGATGATATCAGATACTTAGTTGATGTTCATAAATTAAGAGATGATGAATTAGGTGGTCCTAAACATAGAGAACTTTTAGAAAGAATTAAACAACAAAATTCTTTACTATTAGAACATTGTGTGCTACAAGAAATAGAAACATTATATATACCTAAACTTAAAGAAATGCATTATAATGCTTCTTATAGATACTTTAATAGTCCTGACAGAATGTTTAATGATACAATTGAACAGCTAGAAAAAAGAATTGCAAGAGATGAATTAATTTCTGCTATCAAATGGGGTAAACATTATGAAGCTAAGACTAGAGATGATATGTATAAAAAATACACTAAAAGTGATGCTTTCAAAGAAACATTTGAAGTTGGAACACCTATGCAAATATTAACAGGTTATGGTTCACCTTTGGTTGGTAAGTCATTAGGAGATTTTCTTGAAAATAGAGATAGTGCTAAAAAGAAAGTAGAAGAACTTATTGAAAAATATAATAGTGAAGATAGTCCATTAAAAATGGGTAGATCAGAAGATGGAACTTTAAATATAACCATGATGCCTGAATATAAAGAAGCTTTAAAAGCAAGAGAGTATGCAAGACAAAGAGCAAAAGAATTAGGAAGGGATTATCATCAATAAATTAGGAGGAATATAAATGTATAAAAATTTCACAATTTTGGAAGATGATAGAGTAACTTCATACTATGATTATCCAATGAAATATTTTATTAATTTAGAAGCACCTAAAATATTTGATTTAATAACACCTAAAGATGAAGCTGATTTATATGAACTCACCAGATCTTCAGCTTCAATAAAAAAGAAAATAAGAATTATAGATGAGATTCTTTTAAAGTATCCTTATTTTAAAAGAATTGGAACAGGAACTAATAGATTAGCATACTTAAACTTGGATTATCCAGCTCAAATAATTAAAATTGCTGTAGATAAAACAGCTTTACAAGATGGTCCAAGAGAATATGTTAATCAAAAATATTTAGCACCTTTATGTACTAAGATATTTGAAATTAGTCCTAAAAATAATATAACATCTTCAGAGTGTATTAAACCATTTAAAAGCTATCATGAATTTGAATACTATTCTGATATGGTTTATGATACTATAATGGATAAGTTTATATTATCAGGATTTTTATTAGATGATATAGGATTTTCTTTCTATAAAAACTGGGGAGTTAGGTTTGACACTCCAGTTTTATTAGATTTTCCTTATCTATATAAATTTGATAGCTTCAAAGCTTTTAAATGTAAAAATGTTATAGATGGACATTTATGTCGAGGTAATTTAGAGTTAGATCCACTACTAAATTATCTTGTATGTACTAAGTGTGGTAAAGATGAGATTGCTTTTTCATCTATAGGATTAGAGCTTAATGAGGAGAAAATTTACAGAAATAATAATAGTATAATTGTAGAATCATCTGTATATTCTCCAAAAATAAAAATAATGAAAAATGGTATCTTAATAAAAGATACATCAAAAGTTCAAAATAGAACTGATTTTATAGAAAAACTAAATAAAAATGATAATAGAACTTTAGAAGAAATTCTAAAATCTGAATTTTAAATAAATGGAGGAATTTAATATGAGAAAATTAAGAATTATATTTAATGAAACTGGTAAAGTTGTTGAAAAAGATATTACTTCTAGTAATTTAGATTATGAGAAAGGTGGTGATTTTGATTTTAAAGAAGTTAATCAACGTAGACCTAAAGGTAGAATTATTAGAGTTAATGATAAAATTAATAATTCTGATGATGGTATAGTTAGAGAAACAAGTGATAGCAAAGATAATACTGAAAATAGCAATGTCAGTATTGACATTGCTAAGCCTAGAGCTAAAATAGTTAAAAATGGCGATAAAACTATAAATGATATTATTAAAAATAGTTTTATACCTAATAAACCTGTAGATGATAATACAGATAATAGTGAAGATCATAATAATCATAATGAAAATACTATTACTAAAGATGACATTGATAAAGAAATTGATAATTATATGAAAAATAATACTAAAAATAATAATCAAGATGCTAAAGAAATTTTCTAAATATCAAAAGAAGGAGTGATTCATGATGTTTTCTCAAGCTATTATGACACAATCTAAAGAAGAAACAATATTTATATTTAATGATTATTATAATAAAACAGGAATACTTCCTAAAGTTATTCAGGTTATGGAGTTTACACCTTTATATGGCGATCCTTTAGTTGATGATAATACAATTAAAGGATCTGTATTTTTACCACCATATATAGCTATGCAAATTCTAATAGATACAGGAAATTTTCAAGCATTTTCTGATGAATATAATAGATATTTGAATAGTGAAATTCCTGAAGAAAGCATAGGAATTATATTATTTTACAGTATGGAAATATTTAATAAAACAAATGGTGGAGGATTAGTGATATTTAATTTTGAAAATACTGATTCAGGATATTTAGATATTCTATTAGGATATTTATATTTTAAATATGGAATTAGTCTTATACCTGAGTGTCCTAATAATTATAATTTTGGTACTTTATCAAATATATACAATAACTTATTAGCATTCAATTTAATTACTATTGAAGAGTTTTTAGATAAAGTACCAAAGTTAAATGATGGATCTCCAAATATATTTCCATGCAATTATGATAAATTAAAATAAAAAGAAGGAAGGGAATACAAATGATTATATTTTCTAGTAGTATACCTAATGATGAAATAGTTAGCTTATCTAAAGATAAGCTATCTATCATTAATCTTTGTTCTTTATATTATGGATTTGATACTCTTGATATTATATATTCTAATAATAAATCTGAAGTATTTGTATTCCAACATATTACAGAACAAGATGAAATAAATTATGATTTTGAATATCATACTCAATTAGTTAATAATCCTATTTATTTCTCACAAATAATGGAAAAGGTAATTATACCGTCAATGATGGATTATTATGTCATAATATTAGTTAATGATTTAAATTCTTTTATTATGCAAAGTTTTATAAAATTCATCCAATTAAGATATGGATGTAAATGTTTCATCTGTGACTGTATAGAAGATTTAAAATCTATAGTTATGGATGAAATATCATCTTTTGATAATATTTTTAACTATGATTTAGATAATAATAGATATATGAATTATTTAACTACTGGATTTTTAGAACCTGTATCTCTAATATAAATTTACTTCCCCACCTGAAATGGTGGGGATTTAATTTTAAACATTTTTTTATATAAAATTTATATAAAGAGGTGATAAAATGAACGATATAAGTTCTATTTCGAGATACTCTCTATTTAATGATCCTGATTATTTTAATAGGTTTATAAAAAATGTGGAAAGTTTATTTAGAAGAGTACATCCATTTTATAATTATTATAAAGCATATCTAATAAATGATATAGGATTAGATAGATGTCAAGTTCAATCTAATATATCTATAGAGATTGCTAATTTAGAGATGCATCATACTATATTAACACTTTATGATGAAATATTTTTAATAACTAAATATCATTTAAGAGTGCATGGTTATGTTGACACAATGATAGTATTGAATGATCTTATAAATTCTCATAAAGAGAATATTATACCTTTAGTTATGTTATCAGAAACAAATCATGAATTATATCATAATAATGCATTATTTATACCAATTGAATGCGTTTTTGGTAATTTTATGGAATTTATACTAAAGTATAAAGAAGGTATAACTTATCCTATTATATATAAACTTAAAAATTACTTAGATAATAATTATAATACTTCAAAAAAAGATGACTTATTGGAATTAAATAATAGATTATTATCTATAAATAACTGGTATACATCAATAGGAGGTGATAGTATTGATTATCAAAATATCTATAATGATTTTGGTATTAACTATTAGTATTTTTTTATTTAAAATATATAATATTGTAAATAAAGTATATTATTCAAAATTTATAGATGAAAATTTTGATATATATTCATATATAGATTCATTTATAAGTCAATGTACTTATATGTATATATCAAATAATTTTAAAAATGAATTTATAGAAGATGATTTAATTCCAAAAATATATACAGATATTACAGTTAAATATATTTCATGTATTTCAGATACTATGATAAAAAAAATATCTTTATATGTTAGAAAAGATAGAATTTTTTTTATTATATCTGAAAGAATAGATATAATAGTACCAAAGATAATTAAAGAGTATAATAAAAATGTTGAAAGAGGTAATAATAATGGATAATACTTTACCTTTACTTGATAATATAGTAAATCATTTAAAAAATATAATGCTTAATTGTACTATTAAAAATCCTAAATATGCTGATAAATATGAAACTCAAATGTCATTAAAATTATCATCAATTTATTTATCAATATTAAAAGGTACTTCAAGATTTGAAAGTTTTCCTTATACATATTTAAACTTTTATGAGGCTTGTAGTGATATATTATCAGAAAATGAAATAATATATTATTTTAATAATAAAGATTTAATACCTGAAAATATTAGAAGGAAAATATATGAATATTATAAAAACGATTTTCTTAATAAATATATAGAATTAAATGAATATTATAGAGAATTAAATGGTAATTGTAAATTTGATAGATCAAATGAAATTTATCTTACCAAAGATGACATAGGTGATTTAACAGGAATAGATATATCTATTCCTGTCCATGAAATGGATACTGATATGCAAGATATATTAATATCATTTAAAATAGTCGATAAGCTTATTAGTAGATATGGATATAAATATCTAAGCTATTTAGGTAGTAATAAAAAGGATATATTTACTTTAAGAACAAGTCCTGATTATTCATTATTAGGTATTGAAGCTGAAGCACCTGATGAATTAATAAATAGATTTAAAGAAAGATATGATATAAATAAAAATTATATTTTACTTACAGTATACTCAGATGCATTTAAGCTTGAAAGTGACTATTATGAAGAATTTATAATAATGATGATATTAACTCAAACAGCTTCAGATATATTAGCTGAAATACCTGATATAATAAATAAAAGAGAAATGTTTGATTTAAAAACTATAAAATTATTCTTTAATTCTATAGGTGTTGAATATTTTCCATCAATTCCATATAGATATCAAATAGCTATGGTTAGAAATTTTCATAGATTACTTATAAATAAATCTACTACTCAAAGTATATTAGATATATTAAGAATATTCGGAATGAAAAATATAGGTGTATTTAAATACTACTTAGTAAAGAGGAGAAAATTAGATGAAGAAGGAAATTATATATCAACTGGTGATACTGAAACTGATTTTAACTTAGAATTTTTAAAATGTCCAATAGATAGTAATCCAGATGATTATCTTCATGATGATAAAAACTTTTCTGATTATAATGATATAACAAATGGTGATATTTATTGGAATGGAGATTTAACAGTTGAAGAAAATGAATTAAGACATTTATCACATGAATATAATTATATTACATCTAAATATTTATCTGTAGATGTTATGAATGATATTAATGATATGAATTTTCATTTAATATATTTTTATAATATATTATATGATGGATTTATACATGAAGATAAATTACTTTTATCTATACCGTTTTTATCAACTACTCATATGTTTAAATTAGTAGATATATTTTCATTTTTAACAGCTTTAGCATATGAATTTAATGGTTTTGAAGATAATTTAATAGATTTAACTGAAAAAGTTTTATATATAAAAGGATTTAACTTTGAAACTGATATGGATGAAATTGTTGAATTATTAAATAATAATAAAATGGTTTGGAAAGATTTAGGAATTCTTGAATTTATAAGATCAGAATCTGAAATTATAACACATAAAAAGTTAGTTCATATGTTTAATAACAATATAATAACTTTAAAAGGTTTAATTAAGTTAATAAATAATGCTGAAAATAAGAAAATGTTTGATATATTTACTAAAATATATGAATCTTTATATATAATGGAATTAAACGATAAATTTTATAAAAATACGATAGGATATTATCCAAAAACTCATACTGAATTTATATCAAAAAGAGATGGTATTTTACATGAATTTTTATTATCTATATCAAAAATAACTGATGAATCAGCTAAAAAAGAACAAATATCTTTGATAATTGAATATGTAGTATTTGCTTTAGAAACTACAATACCAGAATTAGATTTTACATATATATTTAAAGATATACCAACAGTTTCTTTAGAAGCAATACAAAAATATATTTTATATGTAATAAATTTTTATAAATCATTTAAAACTCAAATTTTAAATATAAATTCAAAAATGCATTTAAATGATGCTTTAGATAATAAAGTTAATATTGTTGAAGATGTAAAATATGATATTTTAATAAGATTTAAAGATTTCCATGAAATTGTAGATAAAATAATAATAAATGGGTATTTTAAATTTAAAGAAATTTTGAACTTAGATGATACTATTTATATTAAATATATTTATGGTGAAATTGATAAATATATGAATGATGAATTAAAAATTTTAGATAAATTTAATATAAGATCATATATAAAAAATAAAGAATATATTAATATACATGATAAAATAACTATTGAAAGGATTGAATAAAATAATGAATAATAAAATTAAATATTTTGGTGATAAAGCTGAGTTAAAAGAAAATGCACATCTTAAAAGATTTGGAGATACTAGAATAAGAATTTATGAAAAAACAAAAGGAACTTATAAACTTAAAAGTGAAGGGGAAAATAAAATAAATATTTCAGGTTCTGCTTTTATAGCTTCAAAGTTTATTAATATAAGTCCAAGGATATGGACACCTACATATAATGATGCTTTAGGATTAGAAAATAATAATCCTATAATAAGTAAAACAGGTGGTGTTGTTAGAGAAGAACAGGTTGTATTATTCTGTATGGGTGATACAGGTTGTGGTCCTGAATCAAGACAAGTATTTCCTGTAAAATATCCATCATGGATTACTCCAGATAAAGTTATACCTTTTATAGTTAGAACTAAAGAAGAAGGTGATATAAAAACTGAATTAAGAGAAGAATATTTTGGTAGAAAAATAACTCCTAATGGTAATATTGAATATTACTTTAAAGCATTTTCATCTCTTCCTGAAATTCATCAAGAATTTATAGATGGTACTCCTATAGATGAGAATATATATGTAAATCAAAGGATAGATGAAGTTCAAACATTTATAAGATACTCTATGAATGTATCTATGACAGATTTTAGAAATTATTGGGATATGTATAATATTGATGATAGAAGAGTTTCTTCAATATCTTTATTAACAGGGGTTAAACAAACTATAGCAGATGATAATGGTATAAAATTTGATTATTATCAAAATGTAAGACCTTTAACAGTATATCATTTTCCAAAAGAAGAAATGATAGGTGATAAAGGGTTATTAATTATTTATGATCAATATATGTAAAATATAATTTATATATATATTATATTAGTGTAATGTAAATTACACTAATATATTTTTCGTTAAAAAAGAAGGAGGAATAATTATGTTTTTAAACTTGGGAACTATAGGAGATATTATCAAAGGTGCTGGAAATTTTATTTCAAATGTAACTAGTGTTATTGACGATATAAATTGTACATCATTACCTGAAGATGATAAAAACTATAAAGTTGAAGAAAAAGATTATGTTACTGAAAGTTCTATGTCATCAGAAATTAGTAAATATGATAATAGTAAAGAAATTATTTATATAACAAAAGAAGATTTTGTTATAAATAAATTTTTTATGGATAGGACTAGACCTATTAGAAGAGATGAAAATGGTAATAGAATAAATTAAGTTATTATTCCTACACTCTAATTAAAGTGTAGGAAATATTTTTGAAAGAAGGGGTTTAATATGATTAAAAAATTTTCTAATAGAGTTTCTATATTTATGTTTGTTTTAAATGAAAGGTTTAACATTTCTGTAAATGATATATCTAGGGTATTTGATACTGATAATTATACTATAGAGTATAATTTAAATTGTATAAAAAAATATTTATTTAGTAATGATATTAGTAATTTTATTGATGATATGGATTATATAGATGAAATTACAGAAATAGATAAAGAAAATAAAACTATAAAATTTAAAATTGATGAAATAACTAATTTTAAAAATATTAAAATTACTTTTTAATAATATAACTAGTTATAAATAAAATAATTAAAAGGAGATGTATAATTATGAAAAGAAAGTTTAATAATTTAGAAAAAATTCTTATCTATATATTAAATAAAGATTTTAATATTACTGCTAAGAATTTATCCAAAATATTTAATTGTAATATTAGAGGAATTTATAGATATATAGAACAATCAAAAGAAATAATAAAAGAGGAATTTATTTCAAAAAATGAAATAAATACGATTAAAAGTAATATCAGAGTAATTGGAAATAATATTATTTTACCAGATTATGAAACAATAGATTTTAAATTTGATGATAAAAATTTTAATAAATATGTCTTAGATATTGATGGGAAAATATTAATATATTTATTAAATAAAAAATATGGATTTACTCAACATTATATATCTGAAATTTTTAACTGTACAGATAGAAAAGTACAATCTTGTGTAAGATTAGTAGATGGTTTATTATCATTAAAAGAAATTTTAATTGATGATATTTATAAGATTAATACTAAGATTAGTATTAATAATTCAAAAGTAATTACATTAAATTTATAAATTATTAAAAATATATTTGAAAGGAGGTGATATTAATGATATTATCAAAATATATTACGAAAAATAAAGAATCTAATGATTCTGTAGTTTTTAACTATATAGATAATGTATTAAATAATGGTGTTAAAAATGAAAGAGATAATTATATAAATACATTAACAAAAAATGAATTTATTGATAGAGCACCAAATTTAAAAATAGAAGATATTAGTTTATCTATAGTGTCATATATTTCAGATAATAAATTGACTAATTTTCATTTTATTGCTGTAATATGTAATAATAATGTTTATATTAAGAAATTTATAGCGAATTATTTAGTTAGTGATAATTATTGTTATATAAACAAAAATGACTCAAAAGACAGTATAATAAACTTATTAATACAATATTATAATATTTCAGAAGCTGTTGCTAATGATATATATGAGTGTATTAATAATTTATAAAAAATATAAAGGAGAATAAATATTATGGAAAATAAAAAAGTATTATTTACAATAGATGAAAATAATGAAAATTATAAAAAATATATTAATGAAGTTTATGGTGATAAAAAAGATATAAGATATGATTTAATAGAAAAGTTTAATAACGATTATATTTATACTCATTTTCCTAGTATATATGATGAATTAATTTATATGTCTGTAGAAAAAGATTTAGTAATTACAGCATATAATGATGAATATATGGAATACTTTATTCATTTTGAGTCTAATAAAATTTATTGTATATTTAAAAAATATTCTAATAAAGATTTATTTTATATTCAAGTATTTGGATTTAATTTAAACATTAAATCAGAAGATATATTGAATAATTTTAAAGTAATTGAAACTAATGATACCAATGAAATATCCATTCCTAGTTATATTTTATCTATGGAAATAGGTTTTATATTAGAAGATAATAGAGAAAATAAACTAATCGATATTAAATATAAATATTTTTATAATGAATCAAGTGATATTATTTATGAAAATAACTTCTTTAATAACTTAGAGTTATATTTAAGCTATTTTAATGGTGATTCACTTAAATTATTTATAGATTATTATAATATAAATAGATCTAGAAATGATATGATATCATCATCAGAATATAATGAAATTTTAAATGATATTAATAATATAAAATATTTATCATTTAAAAGTGATTTAACTTTTGAAATTGAAGATAGAGTATTTTATTTTGAAAAAGGAAAAGTTTATAAATTTATAGATTTTGATTGTAATTTATGGTGTTATCCATATATGGATGATAGTTACTTTATGAATGATAATATAAATTTTATAACTTATAAAGATATTATTTTTAAAAATAGTGAACTTGTAGAAGGATATGTTTCATTTGTTTATAGTCCAAATTTTGTTTCTAGTCGTGATGATATTTTTACTATTCATAAAAAGATATTTGAAAAATATTTTGAACTATATGATGATGATCTATACTGTTTAAAAATTAACGACACTTTACAATCATATTCTAATTTAAAAGAAAAGCCTTTTGAGTATCTTTTTAATGTTAGATGTTTATTATACGGTAGAGTTATAAAAGATTATATAAATAGATATAGAAATTCTATTTAATTAGATAAAAGGAGTAATGACGTTATGATAAATAAATTATTTACAGTAGATGAAAACAATGAACATTATAAAAATTATATTAATAAAGTTTATAATAATGAGTGTTTTCATAATGATCAAAAGATATAGATCTTTTAGAAAATTTATGTGATGATAAAGTATGTTGTATTAACTGTGATAAAGTTTTCACATATATTCCTTTAGATGATAAAGAATTTATATTAGATACTTTAAATAATTTTGAAAACATAATAAATAGTATTATGACACATTATAATAGTAAAAATATGAATAATAAATATGATAAATTATTCAATAATCTTATTAGAAATTATAGTGAACTATATAATGCTTATTTTGACATTTTAAAAGGTACAATTTATTATAGTAAAGAATAAAAATAAGTAATAAAATTTATTATTAAATTAAAATAATATATGGTTAGAGAATTTTCTCTAACCATATTTTATTTAAATAAAAAATATAGAAATATAAGATACAACATAATATTTTCACATAAAAGTAATAAATATCATATAAAAATATGTTTATAAATAAAAAAAATTAATAAAATCAATTTAATATACTAAAATATATAGAGTTTCTATATATATATTTTTTATTTCTAAAAACTTATATTTATAATATTTTTTTTTAGAAAGGATGAATTTATATATGATTAATGATATCAATATTTTGACTCTAGACACAAATTTAAGAAAAATTTCAAAATTTATAACTAAAGAAATGGTTAGTGCATATTGGAATTCTGAGTATAATTTAAGATATATACCTGAAAAGTATATAACACAAGAAATGGTTGATAAATATTATAGAAGAAATAAAGATTTATCATATATACCAATATCAATGATTACTGATGATATACTTTTTGATTATTATGATACTTATAAAACATTAAATTATATATCTTATGATATAGATGTTCCAAAAGAACTTTTATATAAATTCATCAAGATCATGATAATCCTTATATTATTTATCATTTACCTTTAAAATATGTAACAAATGAAATGATTATAAATTATATAAAAACATATTCTGCTTCAAAACTTTTACCACATTTTTTATATAAACTTTCTAATAAAGAATTGATAGAAGAATGTAATGATAAATTATATACTATTGATGATAGTAGAAAAGATCAATCGCTTTATAATGATTATTTTGAAATAACTGGTAAAATAACAAGAATACCAGAAAAGTATATAACACAAGAAATGGTTGATAAAATATCTATAGATTATTATTGGTATAAAGTTCCATAAAGATTTGTTACTGAAGAAATTAGAAATAAACTTATAGAAGATTTATTAAAATAAATTTATATAACCACTATACTATATAGTATAGTGGTATATTTATAAACTTTTATATATCTTAAAACTTTAATATATAATGAACATATTATAAGGAGATGATTAACTTGAAAAATAGATATATAAAAAATATAGAATATGAAAAACTATACGGTGATTTACCCTGTAATAAAGATGAACTTATAGATTATTTATCTGATAAGTATAAGATAAATCCTGATAATATAGAATATAATAAAAATATAATAGAATTTAATAATACTTTAAAAATAGTATTATTTGAAATTCCTGAGGGGGCTAAACGTCCTAGAGCTAGATTAATAAATAGAAAAAATATAACTAATTTAGCAATATCAAATCCTGATTTTATTCATATATATTCTCCCAATGCTAAAGAAGATAGAGTATATATGGAACGTTTAATAAATGATGATATAATATCTATAAAAAATATTATATCTACACCATGTATTGTAGAAATTAATGCTTATTTTAAAACTCCTTCTAATTTTAATAATAAAGAAACTATATTATCTGAAATGGGAATTATTCGTCCTATAACTACTCCTGATTGGGATAATATTGGTAAAAAATATTGTGATATGTTTAATGAAAATATATGGTTAGATGATAGACTTTGTGTTTCTGGTACTGTGAATAAATATTATAGTATTAAACCTAGAATAGAGATATTATTAAAATATTCTGATGGTATATATACTAAAAAACAATCTAAATCTATATGTAAATCAGAAAAAGTAGATTTAAGTAAATTACAATTTTTAATATAATTTTATTTTTTGTAAAACTTAGTAATTTCATATATATTATAGAAGTGAATATATACATAATATATATATTTAAATAAAAATAATTATATAAGAAATTATCTATGTTATGTAAGTAGATAGTTTAGAAGGAGGAATTATTATGCAAAATCAAACAATTAAAGAATACGAAAAAATACTTAAAAACTATAAAGAGTATGTAGAAGAAAATAAAGACTATTTATTTTCTACTTATGGATTAAAGGGTATTCCTAAAGAATATATTACTGAAGATATGGTTGAAAAAGATCTTTATAGAAGTCTTTTTGAATACGTACCATCAAAATATATAACAGAAGAAATGGTTGAAAATATTTTAGCTATGGATGGTCCAGAATATATTGAAAGATATAAATATAAAATTCCTATTGATATTGCTAATAAATTATTTGATAAATATAAAATTGATAAAGGATTTAATGAAGAACTTTTTAGTTTATTAAATGAATTTACAGACTATATTAAATCAGGGATTATAAAGATAAAGATTTATTATCTGAAATATCTTTAGAAGATTTTACTTATATTTCTACTAATCCATTACTTATGTTTTTGTCAGCTTATGTAAATCAATATACTTGTAGTAATGATAAAGTTTTAAGCTTTATGTGTAAACTTTTAAAATATTATAATATTTTTAAATCAAATGAAAGATATTTAAGAGAATTTTTAGATACATTACCACAAGAATATATAGGTTCATTTTTAATTCCTATAATATTGAAATTAGGAACATCAGAGTTAGAATATATCCCTAAAGAATATATAGATTATAACTTGTCTGAAATGTTAGTATCTATAAATGGAGGTCATCTATCTATAGTTCCATATTCTATTAGAAGATGTTCTTATGAAATATGTGAAAAGGCAGTTAGAAATAATCCATCATCATTAATATATGTACCTGAAGAAATACTTGATCTTGATTTATGTATGATTGCTATGCATAATGATAATCTTGCTATAAAATATATTCCAAATAAATTTAAATCTTTAGCTATTAAAGAATGGACTAAAAAAAATAGTGTATTCATTAATGATGTATTTTAGGAGGTTGAATATCATGAATATTAATGAGGCTATAGAAATTTTAAATAAAAACTTTGGAAGAGAATATTCTATTCCAGAAGAATTTAGAACACAAGAAGTATATGATAAATATTTTAAACTATGTAAAGATATTTATCATATACCATCAAAATATCTTACTCAAGATATGTGTAATGAATATTTTAAAATAACTAAAGAAATTTATGATATACCACCTCAATATATTACTGAAGATATGGTAGATGAATTTAATAAGTTATTTAGACAAAAATTAAATTTAAGTGATATACAACAAAATTTATCACTTAATTAAATAATTAATAAAAATAAACCATAAATTAAAGTGGTTTATTTTTTTTTTGAAAGGAGGTGATAAAATGAGTTATGAAATGTTAGACCCTAAATTTAATAGGAATATATCAAGAGTAATGAGAGCAAATAAAAACTTTTCTAAAGAAGATATTGATAATAGATTTAATAAATTTTTTAGACTTGGTTATATAGATACTCATAATAATTTAACTGGAGCTAGAGATTACTTATTTTTTACTAAACCTAATTTATATTTATTTGATAATCCCCCTCAAGTTGAAGGTAGATCTAATAATGTATCAGTAAAAGATTTACATTTAGGAATTCAAAGACATTCACCTAAACTTTGTTCATTATATTATGAAGTACCCCATTTATTTTATCAATTAAGCAGAAGTGTTAGATTTAATAATGCTTTTTGTGGTAACTTCATTCCATTATTAACAAATACAATTGATAGTTCTTTAGATTTACCAGGAGTAGAATCTCAATATTCTGAACTTACTAAAACTACTAATGGAGCAATGCGTTCCATAAGAGGTAATTCATTCCAATCTAATAATGAGTTTACATTTTCATTAGAGTTTATAGATAATAAGTATTTAGAGATATATAAATTAGCAATGATATATGATGAATATATGAATTTAAAATCATCAGGATTAATAGATATTGTTAAATATCCAACAACTTCAGATACTGAATGTTACGACAATATGCTTAATGATTTATTATATAATATTGATAGTGATTTATTTACCATATATAAAATAACAGTTTCAGATGATGGTGAGAGTATATTACATTATGCTAAATTATGGGGAGTTTCTATATCTAATGTACCTAGAGATGCAATAAGTAACCTATCTTCAACTGATGGTAAATTATCAATTCCATTAGAATTTAAAGCTGAACATGTAGCTGATTTAGATCCTATGATAATTGCTGATTTTAATAAAATTGGTGAAGTATATAAAATAGGAAATAGTCTTCCTAATTATGCTAAAATATGGGATGAAAGTATTAGTGCTGTAAGTGGTGAATTAGTTGGTACACCATTTATTACTGATAGAGATGAATATGGTAATAAATATGGTTCTGGATTTGGACATAATCCTTATCTGTATAAACTTAAATTTACAAGCTTATAGTAAACTAAACTATATTTCATATATATATTATTAAAATGAATATATAATAAATAATACATATATTCATTAAAAAATATTTTAAATAAAGAATATATCTACGTTACTAATCTAGTAGATATAAAGGAGGAATTAATTATGAATAAAGAAAGAACAAATTTAAAAGAAGAAAGAGAAATAAGTTTAGCTTATGTACCAGAAAAGTTTATTAATCAAGAATTAGTAAATAAATACTTTGATAAGTATGAAAATATTAATGGTATAAATACTAAATATATTACAGAAGATATCATTGAAAAATGTATTAGTCCTTCTCCATGTATTGATTTTATAATTCGTCTTGGAAATATTAAAAATAATATGACTGAAGAATTTTCAAATAAAATTTGGAATAAATATAGAAAGCTAATATTTATTCCTGAAAAATATATTACTAAAGAAATGGCAAATGAAGATTGGAATAAATATAAAGATTTAACATTTATTCCAGAGAAATTCATTACACAAGAAATGGTAGATGAATACTGGAATAAGTATAAATATTTAAATGATATACCAGAACAATATATAACTCAGGAAATGGTAGATGAATATTTATCAAATCCAGAAAAAAATCGTTTATCTGATATACCTGATAAATATCTTAATCAAGAAATAATAAATAAACTTTGGGATAAATATAAAGAAAAATTAAATGGTATTCCTGAAAAATATATAACTCAAGATATGATTTATTATAGTTATCTTAATAAACATCTAAATATCTTTGTTCCAGAAAAATTCATTACTAAAGAGATGGCAGATGAATTCTGGAATAAATATAAAGATATCAAAGATATTCCTAAAAAGTATATTACTAAAGAGATGGCAGATGAATTCTGGAATAAATATAAAGATATCAAAGATATTCCTAAAAAGTATATTACTAAAGAAATGGCAAATGAACATTGGAAAATTCATAAAACTATATATAATATACCTGAAGAATATATAACTCAACAAATGGTAGATGAATTTTGGAATAGTGAAAAATCATTAATATGTATTCCTGAAAAATTCATTACCAAAGAAATGATAGATAAAAATTGGAATACTTATAAAAATCTTGAATATATTCCAGATAAATTCATCACTAAAGAGATGGTAGATGAATATTTATCACTTTAATAATTAATAAAAATAAACCACTTTAATTAGTGGTTTATTTTTTTTTGTAAAAAAGGAGGTTATAATAAAAATGAAAGCTAAATCTAAAATGATTACAGACAAAGAAATATTAGATAAGCTTATAAATATAAATGAAGCTGATGAAAATAATAGATGTACTAAATCAACATTTATATGGCTATTTGGAAAAATAAATGGTAAGAGAAGATGTAATACTTATGATTATATTAAAATACCACCAAATTCATATGGTCCAGTTCATAAAAGAAATAAAAATGAATTTACTACAACAGTAGGTAGATTTTTTTTTAATAAATTATTTATTGAAAATAGTGAAATATTTGAAATTATACCTTATATAAATTATCCTATGACAAAAGGAAATATAGGAAAAACTACAGATATACTATCATATGCTTGTTTAGATGATGAAATATCTTTACAATCAGCAAAAGATTTTTATCAAAAATATCAATGGTTATTATCTATGATTATGATAATAACAAATAATGAAAGTGAAGAAATGATAGATTTATTGGAAAAAATAAATAAAAAGAAAGCTGAATATCTTGAAAAATATAAAAAAGAAATAGAAGAAAAAGATGAAAATATAATGATTAAAATAGAAAATGAACTATTATCATATTCCGAAAATTTATGTAAAGATTTAGAAATGTATGATATATATGCATCTGGAATGTGTTCATTCGGAAATCATTTTAAAGATATTTATGTAATGAAAGGAATGGCTAGAGATCCAAATCCTGATAATGGTTATCATTTTATAACTGGTTCTTATATGGACGGTATGGATAAAGATTCATACTATAAACTTATAAGAACACAAGCATCAGGTCCATTTGCAAGAGGTAATTTAACACAAACAGGTGGTGAAATGGAAAAGCAATTTGTTAGGGCATATCAACATGTAAGATTAGAACCAAATACTGATTGTGGAACTAAAAAATATATCACAGAAAAAATTACAGAAAAAAATTTTCAAAAATATATTTATAGTTATATAATAGAGGGAAGTAAATTAACTTTATTAACATATAAAAATAAAGATAAATTTATAAATAAAGAGTGTAAAATAAGATTTCCATCTACATGTAAAAGAACTAAAAATAATAATATATGTAATATATGTATGGGTGAACTTCCTAATAAGTTAGGAGGACTTAATGAAATAGGTTTAGTTACTGCAATAATAGGCTCGTCATGTAAAAATGCACAAATGAAAGCATTCCATGATGGACAAGTTAAAAGTGTTGACATGGATGTATCTAAAGCATTTGGTTTTTAATTTTTTAATAGTTATTTAACTTATATATTATAATAATGTAAACAAGTGTTACATTATTATAATATTTTAAAGGAGGATAAAAATTATGAATTACTTTAATTATGACCCTTACAGAGATGATTATGAAAAATATCTAGTTGATTATGTTTCAAAATTAAATATAATGAACTTAGATAAATGGAGAGTTGAATCTATACAAAGTGGTAATGGATTTGTTGTAGATGTTACAATAAGATCTAAACCTAAAGATGTAGTTGATGAAAATATAGATTCTGTATTTTCATCTAAATTTGGTGCAACACTAAGAGATCAAAATCTTTTTGGTAATGCATATAGATGTAAATGTGGTATGACAACTGGAAAGATTACTAATAATGAAGTTTGTCCAATATGTAGAACAGTCGTTTCATATATTGGAGAAAATTTGGAATATTATGGCTGGATAGTTCTTAAAAATCATAAATTTATACATCCACAAATATTTGTATTTTTACAATCATTAATAGGAAAAGATACATTAGATGAAATTATAAAACCATTAAATGATAGTATGGATGCAGATTGTAAAAAGGATTTAAGTAAGTCTAAATCTAAAAATAGTAATAATCCTTTTATAGATATAGGATTAAAAGAATTTATGAATAGGTTTGATGAAATATTACATTATTATTGTAATAAAAATAAATCTAAAAAAGATAAAGTTGAATTATTTTATGATATATTATCATATAGAGATATAATATTTACAAGTTCATATCCTGTTTATACTACACAATTAAGACCATGCAATATAGATAACGGAAGATTTGAATACAATGATATGAATGAGTTTTTTGTAAGCTTATCTAAAACAGCTGCTTTATTAAATAATGATAGTATTATTTCTCATAATGAACGTTCTGAAGATGAATTATTATATACTTTTCAAAATACAGTAAATGATGCTTATTCTAGAATAAGAACTGATTATTTACCTGATAAATATGGATCTATAAGAAAAGTAATTGGAGGTAGATGTAATTTAACATCCAGAAATGTTATTATACCAAATTCAACTCTTAAAGTTGATGAGTGTATAATGTCATATTATTCTGCTGTAAAAGTATTAGAACAGTATATAATAAATGTATTATTTACATTTGGATATCAATCGCTTAATGATGCAAGAATTAAATGGGAAAGAGCATGTGCAATAAAAGATCCTGTTGTAGAAAATATAATAAGAGATTTAATAAAAAATCATAAATCAGGAAGAGGATTTCCAGTTCTTATGAATAGAAATCCTACAATTGATTATGGTGGTATTATGCAAATGTATATCGTTGATATAACTGACTCATATGCTTTAGAAATACCATTATTATTATGCAAGATAATGGCTGCTGATTTTGATGGGGATAAACATAATGTATTATGGTGCTTAATGGATGATCTTATTGAAGCTGCTGAAGATTTAATTAATCCTAGAAATAATATGTTTATTTCTAAAAATGATGGTAAGTTTAATAGAGCTATGTCACAAACTACTGATATTATTGTAAATTTAAATTCTTTACATGATATGTATTTTAATTATACACATGAAGAATTAGAACATAATAATATGATAAAGAAAAAATATATCTCATAAAATTAATATTGTTAAGGATAGAGATTATGATCTCTATCCTTTATTAAAAGTAAATTAAATTTATAGTAGAATGATAAAATGGAGGAAATTGTTATGAATAAAGAAATAAAAACAATAGAAGAAAGAGAAATAAGCTTAGAGCTTGTACCTAAAAAGTTTATCAATAAAAAAATAATAGATAAATATTTTAATAAATATGATAATATTTATGATATTCCTAATGAATATATAACTAAAGAAATGGTTGAAAATTGTATTAAAAATGATGATATACCTTCACTTGATTTTATTATTAGATTTGATGATTTTTCTAATATTATAGATGAAGAGTTATCAAATAAAATCTGGAATAAATATAAAAATATAAATTATATTCCAGAAAAATATATCACTAAAGAAATGGTTGATATTTATTGGAATAAAAATGTTAGTAATCATGAATATTCAATAGTAGGTATACCAGAAAAGTATATAACACAAGAAATGGTAGATAAATATTATAGAAGAAATAAAAATCTTGAATATATTCCTGAAAGATTTATTACTAAAGAAATGATAAATAAATATTGGGAAATGAATAAAACTCTATATAATATACCAGAAAAGTTTATTAATTATGAAGTTGTTAGATTATACTGGAATAAATATAAAACTTTATATAGTATACCTGAAGAATACATTACACAAGAAATGGTAGATGAATATTTATCACTTTAATAATTAATAAAAATAAACCACTTTAATTAGTGGTTTATTTTTTTTTTGAAAGGAGGTGAAATAATATGGGAAAATTTATAATTAATCCTAAAATGTTTAATCATTATTATATGAGAGAAAAAGTAAATTTAAACTCAAAGTTATATCCTACTGGATTTGAACATCAATATGACTGTATAGTAGGATTTGTTAAAAAATGGGTATTATCTTTAACAGGTGAAGATTTTTTTAAAAATATATATGTAAATGAAAGTATATCATATAAGAGGATTAAAAGAAAAACTCAACTTGAATTATTAAAGTATGATAATCCACAAATAGCTATAATACCTAGAATTGATTCAAGTTTTAATAGAGATACAATTGACTTATATCAAAGAGGCATAGAAACATTACAATTAAGTAGAATAGATGAATCATTAATAAGAGATACTGAAAATAAATCATATATAGGAATGCATCCTAGACAAATAAAAATAGATTTTGATATAAAAATTAAACTTTCTACAAAAGTTCAACAATTAAAATTATTTGAATTACTAAAATTAGGATTAAAATCTGGTTCTACTCAAGATATATATGAACCTACAACATTTCAAATACCTTTTGAGTTGATAAGTGAAATGTATAGTAAATTATTTGATAAAGAATTAAAAGAGGATAGTTTAGAAGATAGTAAAGAAATAGTAGACTATATAAATTCACATTCAATTACTCCTGTAAAATATGATAAAGATTTATCAAGTGGTAGATATCATTTTTATATTGATGTTACTGATTATGATTATCATATAGTATTTTTAGATGACATATCTATAGATGATGGAGAGAGAGAAGGTCATACATATAATAATTATATGATTGAATTTAGTTTTAGTGTTTATGGAGCATGTCCAGCATTTTACTACTGGTTCTATTCTGATAAATCAAAAGTTTCTAATTATATATATTCATATGAGAATAATAAAGTTAATGATAATAGAGATTCATTAGAAATAATTCATAGTATTAATGAATTTAAAATTCCTGAAAAGTATAATAATCAAGATTTATATTTATCAGTACAAATTACTGATGTACCTCAAGGAGATTTTACTATATATATTAGTGATATAAAAGAAGGATTAGGATTTTCAGACCAGCTTATGAAAGTTATAGATTATTGTACAAGTAGACATATAAACCCTAGTGTATGTGTATCATTTTTAACATTTTTTATGGGAATTAGAAAAGATATTGAAGTAGATTGGTTTAATGATAAGATTATAGTTAAAGATATACCATTAAATTGTGTACTAGATTTTGCTGTTTATGTAGATAAATTATATGTAAATAAAATACTTGCAGATATAAAACTTAATAGTTGATAAGTAGTGGAAATCCCACTACTTATCATTTTTTTCGTCATCATCATCTTCAAATTCTATATCTGATAAATCTATATTGCTAACTTTTTTTGTAATTGAATGCATGATTTTTTTTATACTTAAGTTTGAAACAAATCCTATTATTTCAAATCCTAATGTACCCACAACTGTACCTATTAAAAGGTATAATTTTGGATTTATTGATTTATATATATAATCTGATAAAGAAAATACTACCATAGTAGACATTATTGAGCTAATTAATATTTTTAAAATATTAACTTTGCTATCTTTATCTTTTAATGTATCATATATATCTTTTATTGATGATCCAATCAGACAAATTATAAAAGTTAATAGTAATTCAAAAATTGTACTTACATTCACTAAATTTAATGTCATAATTATCACATCCTTACTTTTTTATTTTAAATTTTGATAAATATATAATTCTATATAGTTTATCTGAAGTGATAACATATATAAACCATATAATTATTACAATTAAAATTGTAATATAATCGTAATAATATGAGAATGATACATGATTTGGATTAGATAAACTTAATAAGTATGAGTTATAAATATCTATCATATTTTTTCTATATAAAATTAATATTTTATAATCACTTACTTTATTTTTATCATTATATTTTATATCATTATTTCCTATTAAATCACCATAATTTGTAATTTGACTAGGTATAAATAAATTATACTTTATAAGTTCACTTGGTTCGTTAATTAATTTATATAAAATTTCACTTTCATTAACTATAGAAAAATCGTTATTTTCGTATTTTACATATATTTTTGTTAAATTCCCTGATATTAAATTATTTATAGTTTCATTTTCCAGAAAATCATTCCATTTATAAATATTATATTCATCTAAAGAATTATTATATATTATACTATCTTTAGTACCAACCATTAAAGAATTTTTATCTAAATTAAATTTATATACATTTTTTTTAATTATATGAAATAAATCATTATATGTAGTATTTTCTATATTCTTATATTCTTCTATAAATTTTTCACTAGTTAAATTTTCTTTAATTTCATTCTCTAAAGATATATTAAAGCTCTGTATAGTATCTTCCATTTCTAATGAAATATTTTGTAATTCAGTTTTATTTAAATTATGATATAAATTTTCTATTGTATTTAAATATGATATGTCCCTTTTTATATTGTGGCTATATGATAAAAATATCATATAAGTGATAAATCCTATAAATATTATATTTATAAAAATTCGTAAAGCTATTCTTTTTTCTTTGTTCATTTTAGTCACCATCCTCCCATATAGAATTTTGATATGCTATACATGTTATATATGCATTATTATCTTTTATTTTATATTTAGCTATAGATGAATCTATACTTTCTATTTTTTCTAAATCTATATTAATATTAAAATGATAGAATCCATCATTTTCTATAAATGGTACGAGTTCATGTTTAAACATACCATTTTCATCAATTTTAGTACTATATATTAATATTTGATTTGTTGTATATTTTTCAGAGCTTAACATAGTATTGAATACTATAATTTCTTTATCATTAATATTTATTTTTGATATATAGTTAATTATATTATCATCACTTTTAAATTTTTGTTGTGTGTATGACATTAAATTTGTAAATTGATAAATTTCAGATATATTTTTAACTACATTATAATTTAAATTAGTTTCATTGTATATTGTATTTAGTAATGTATTGTATATATTTACAGAGTTTTTTATATCATTTATAACCTTTGAAGATTGCTGATTTATATCAACACTAGAATTACAAATTTGTACTATAGTGGGAATTTCTAAGTTAATGTCATCAATTTCATCACCTCTTTCAATATCTTTTTTTATAATTTTGTTTTTCAATATTGATAGATTTTCGTTTATATTTAATATTTTTTTTAATATATCAAATATATACATACTATTCACCTCCTTTAGTATATGGATTTAATATACCACTACTATATAAAATACTATTTTCTTTATCTTTAATATTTATACTTATATTATTATGATGAGTTTTAGGAAATGTTTTAACATTTGGAATTATATAATTTGTGGTATCATTACTATATAAACTTGATATTTCATTTTTCCAATTTTCTTCATTTTCTATTGGTATAGATAACTCAATATCACATATAATATCGCCTACTATACAAGTTTTATATGAATCATCTGAAATTGTATTTTCATTAAAGTTTTCATTTATATTCATTCTTCCAACTTTTGATATTGTATTAAAGTTTATTAAATTTATTCCTTTATTATTAAATAATATATCGTTACTAGAATTATATAATTTAGTGACATTTATTATTCTTATATCTTTTTTTAAATTTATATTATACTTAGATATTAATAATTCATTATTTAATGTTCCTCCTATTAAGTCTAATGTATCATTTAATGAAACTTCTTCTAAATTTTGATTAGAAAATCTTGATATGTTTATTAATGGTGTTTTAACCATATTTCTAGAAACATTTAATAATTCTTCAACTTTTGAGTTTAAATTATTTTCTCTTTCTAATATTTCCTCATGTAAGTCATACAATGTTTCTTTTTCATAAGGATTTTCATTATAATCAAAATTCATAAGTTTATGAAGTAAATTTAAATTACTTTTTATATTAGATATAGAATTAACCAAATTTTTAACCCAAGTACTCATATTAATTCACCTCCTATAAATATTCTTTTATTACATTATCATCTTTATTAGTTATCTTAATACTTACTGTTTCTATACCTCTAGAATTGTCCATAAAATATGTATTAATATTTTGTATACCATTCTCTTCTGTAATCTCTTCTCTAACTAATAAAGTTTCTCCTTTATATATTTCTGTAATAGTTTTATTATCTTCGTTTTTAATAATCTCTCTATTTCCAGAAACTCTAAATTCATTTAAACTTCTTCCTATTTTATTTGATAATATTTTACCTTGTCTTGCTGTTAAATAATCCACAGTAGAATCTGAATTAAGATTATCTATTGCTAAAGGTCTATTTCTTATATCACTCCAGTTTAACTCAGTTTCATAAATATATGCATATATAGATTGTCCTATATCAACAGGATCTGCTATTTTTACTATATTATCTTCCATAGTATAATTATCAGTTTCAGCCATTTTTACTCCTTCTAAAAATAATTCTACTCTACATGATCTAGTATATATACTTAAAGGTAATGCAAATGCATCTTGACTTCCTTCTGTTGCTGTCCATTTAAATACACTTTTTAACATATGTACAGGAACTCTCTCTTGATCATTAGGTACAACTTTTTCTATAATATGTTGTAATGGAGCATTTTCTTCTATTTTAACAAGTAAAGTTATATCTCTTCCTACTATATTATAATCTGTTCCTTTTTCTAACCATAAACCATACATATAAATATCAAGATTATCAAGTTCAGGATCATAGTATTCTGATGGTACTGTATATTTAGTTACAGATGGGTTAGTGTATAAATAAGTCCAAGTAGTTCTTTTAATTAAATATGAACTGTACTCAATATATCCTTCAGATATTAATTTTCTTATTAATAACTTAGTTTTTAATGGTGTCATATATCTTTCATCACTTTCACCAAGTTCAGCTTCTGAATTATTTGCTATAGGATAATTTTGAACTTGACTTAATCCAACATGTGTTTTATGAGTTCTATGAGGGTTATTATAATTTATTAAATGCCTTTGTGCATTTTCCCATTCAATTCCCATTTCATCATTTAAATTACCATGAGCTATTTTTATATTAGATAAATCCACAGCTCTATGATAAGAAAATACACACATTATTCTAAGTCCCACAGTTAATTCAACATGTTCATTAAATTCAATTTGATAGTCATTATCTAATACTCTATAATTTTCTTGAGGAATTTGTTCATCACCTATAAACATCAAAAATAAAGATGTTTCTTTTATTGTTAAATTTGGAATAGGTGCAGGTATACTATAAACTCTTATAGTAGGATTTAATATTTCTATATATCGTATTTTTGTTTCATATTTTCCTATATATTTATTTAGTGGATCATTAATAATATCTTCTGCATTTCTTTTACCATCCATAGTCATAATTTGATCAGTAATAGTTAAAGGTGCTATACCGCTAATTTCATTATTTGATAATGTTGATACTAAAGCTATATTTTGTGATTTTATAACTTTTAATATATGATTATCAGTACTTAATTTAGAATGTTTTCTAACATGATCATCATAAACATATATTTCACATTTATCATTACTTTTTTCTATAATAAACATATAGTTTGGAAATCTTAGTTTATCTAACTCTTTTTCATTTATTATTTTTGCATTAGATAAATTATGTTTATTTAACTTATTATCTATGTATATAATTTCTCCAGTATCATTTATGAATAATATAGTTTTTTTACTATTATTATTTTTAATATCTACTTTACTAATATTTTTAAATTTAAACATAATTTAATACCTCCTTTTAATAATATTCTATTACTTCCCAACTGAATATACATCTATAATCAGGATTGATAGTAGGACTTTTTTGTCTAACTATAATTCTATTAGGTAAAACGTCATATAGATAAGGTGTTTCATTATAATAACTATCACCTAATATATTAACTGATACTTTTTGAGGATCTATTTCATGCTCTAATAATATTTCAGTTAATTCAGTATTAACATCAATTTGAGAACATCCTCTTTGAATTCTTTTTACTGTGCATGATATATTATCTTTTGAGTCTATTTTATTTAATATTGTATTAGCTATTTCAGTTATTACATCTAATTTACTATTATTACTTTCTATACCAGTTTTTACTATATTAATATCATTATCATATGATAATTTTAATTCTGAAACTAATTGTAATATATCAGATATATTTTTTATTATTCCAGATTTATTATCCATTCCTTTAAGTATATTCATTATTTCGTCTATTTTTTCTTTTAATGAAGTACCATCAGGAAATTCAATATCTGAAATTTCTCTTCCATTTATAATTTCATTAAATAAATCATCATCAAGTGATTCATATCCTACAGATTTTGGTGGTACGTCATTTAAATTTTGTACTACATGATAATGAAATATAAAATGTATTTTAGAGTCATAATCTACTCCTTCATTAAATATAATTTTAGTATCATTTATGACATATTTTGATGGATCTATATATTTACCATCTATTGTAATAAAAATATTACAAACTGAAACATCATAGTTATATACTGGATAAGGTAAAGTAAATTCTCTTCTACCTTGTTCTTGACATACTACAGTACGATCATAAACTTTATTTAACTGTCTTACATCATTTCTCATTGTTTCTAAAGTTTCTGCCATATTAGTACCATTTGGATTAAATACTGCATTTGTAGACGTTCTAGGTGAAATTGGAATTCCACCTTGTTTTAAAACTTTAGGAATTAATGTTTTTGAATCTTGAATAATTCTATTTATTAATTCAGTATAAATATATACTCTTTTATATTCATTTTTATGATTTGCTAAATAAAATTCACTAGTATTTATAACAATATATAGAGTATTATTCCTATAGCTTAATAAATTTTCAAAATCAATTCGTCTTTCGCATAATACTACAGATTCTGTTATTTCAATTCTATAATGTTCATCTTTATCTATATATACTTTATTATTATCAGTACAAATATATATAGTTCCAGTATCATGTGGAAATGTTAAATATTCTTCTGAATTTGTTCTTATTATACTTAAATACATATAATCACTCCTTTAAAATATAAATATAAATATGTGTTTTGATAGTGTAGACTTCACTTTAAAGTGAAGTCTACAAATTTTATTCAAATTTTATAGTATTTATTTCTTCTACTGAAGTTGTATTTTTACATTTTAATATTAATTCATTTTTTAATGTATATTTATCATTATAAAACTTATTACTTTCTTTATATAATTTATCAAAGTCATCTTTTTCAATTATTACTTTTTCATTATTTAAGAATACTTCATAAGTTTCTGATTTTTTACAATTTTCTAATACAAATAAATCATTAAATGTACAAGAAACATTATATGTCTTTTCTGATAATTCTATTTCATATCCTTTTGAAAGTATGATATTAAAACTATCTTCTATCTCTTTTATTTTATTAGATTTAACATCTTCTAAATTTGGATTTATTAATTTATCAGCTTCCTCATATGATGAAACTAATCTATCTTCATATACTTCATAACTTGAAACATCTATATTTTCAATATCAGGCACTATAGATTTTCTATTTAATCTATCTATAATTTCTTCTAATTCTGTAGAAGTATTTAAAAGTTGTTTTACTTCACTTCTCATGTGTAAAGTATCAGTTTTAATTTCATCTATATATGAAACTATAAATCTAACTAATTTAATTCTGTTATTTTTTAAATAAAATTTTTCCATTCATTATTCCTCCTTGATATTTTTTATAACATATTTAGTTATTTAGACTTTAAATTTGAAGCTTCATGAAATACTATTATATTATCAATATTTTCATATACAAATATTTGATTCTTTTTAATTTTTAAGTTAAAATAATTAGATGAAGTTTTTTTTAAAGATAATGTTTCTTTTAATTTTTGAGAACTAAAAATATAATTTTCATCTTCAAAATCATAATCTACAATAAAAAATTTAGAATTTGTAGGTAATATATTATCCTTATCTGATATTTTAATATTTATCATATCATCTTCAGATTCTGTAGTCATATAAGGAATAATTTTTACTTTATTAATAAATTCATCATTATATCTTGATGTAAAATATAATTTATCTGCTTCTTTTATGTTATTTATCATTTCTGTAATTTCTTCTTCTGTCATTTTATTTATAGGTTTTTCTATAGTTACATTATTTACTTGAACTATATCTATAAAAGTATCAAAATTTGATAAATGCAATAATATATTTTCGTTACCTTTTAATATAAACATAATAAATCATCTCCTTTAAAATTTTCTTACTATTGCTGATATTTCTATATCAAACTTTATTTTTTGATCATTAGATAATATAACTTCACAGTTAAATAGTCCGTGAGTTTTTGGAATACCTTTAATGATATTATCAGAATTATATAACTCTAATCCAGCTGGCAATCCCTTAATAGATGATATTTTTTCTGATGTAAAGTCTAACTTGATTTCTAAAAAGGTATTTAAATTCCCTGTATATTTTAAATATTTTAATCCAGCTCCATTTCCTTTATTCGGGTCGATTGGTCCGTCATATACTATACTTAAAGTAGAATAACCCCTATTTTCTTTAAATATAGGGGTTTCAACTATTGTTAATGTATTTGACGTAGTTTCTATATCTTTATGACTTTCAAATCTACAAATATCATTATGATATATATATAATTGATTTCTTTTTGAAGATTCTTTAAATTCTGGTTGATTTTCATAGTTATTTAAGTTATATTTATTATAAAGTATATTATCAAAATCATTAACATCTTCTTCTGAAATTATTAGTTTTCTTATACTTTTTGGTTCTATTTTTGAAGATAAAGTTTCTTCTGAATAGCTTTTTATTTTTAAAGTATTCTTTTTAGAAGATATATTTTCTTCTTCATATTTTTTATATACTATGGCACGATCATGATTATATGATGTTACCTTATTATTAATATTTTTAATATGTATACTAGCCCAGTCACTTTTCATTATAATCAAACTCCTTTATTTGGTATAGCTATAGCTTCTAAATCTACTGTCGAAATACCTGTTATTTTTATAGGAACTTGCTTTTTATCTTCTGAACTAGTTATATTTATAGATATTTCTGTAGATGAATTATCTTTAAATACTACATTATTACCTATAATACTACATAATACTTCACAGTCTAGATTATTACCCAAGAAATCTTTTGTTTCAACTATTAAATTACTTTCCATTTCTTGCCCAGTCCATTTTATAGTACCAGTTTCATGATATATATTAGCTTTATAAGGTATTCCAATCATTTTAGTTCTATCTAAGTTTCCAGTACCATCATGAATCATAATTGTATCATCTTGAGTTATACCTAAATAGCCTGTTCCTTTTTCTATTTTTTTTATTTTTCTAAATGTTCCTGTATTGTAATCAAAACTAAGAAATACCCATCCAGTATTAGTTGATAATAAAAATATATCATCATTTAAAACAGATAAGCTTTTATGTGCTGATTCAGGTTCAACATATTCAGAAATAAACTCTAATGAAGAATAATCTTCACTATTTATTTTGAATACTGCTATATTACTATTAACATAATTTGCATCTGCAGCACTATTAATAGGAGATAAAACTGCTGATATATATGTATCTATTACTAAATAAGTATTTGCTTCATTTTGAAACTTCATAGTTTTACATGTAAAGTAATAACTATTTAATTTATGCATTTTATCTCTCCATTTAGTAAACTTTTCATCACCTTTGTTACTAATAGTGCATGTTTTTACAGTAGGTTGTGGCATTGCTCCAACTCCAGCTGATTTCATACCTTCTATGTCAATATTAAATTTAACTATATTAATTTTACCATCATCTAATATCCCATCTTTTCCTATAATAGGTCTATATATTTCTAAGTTAGTACTATCTTTAGCATTAAATATGCCATCAAATTTTTTAACAGCTTTTCTTGTAGTATGTGTTGTGAATAAATTATGAATTGTATTATAGTTAGCATATTGTTTATTTGGGTCATTACCTTCTCCATCATTTTTAAATGTATATTGACTATTATCTTCAGGATCTTTTATAGGAGTTACTTTGTTGTAGTCAACTAAATCATTTTTACTAAATTTACAAGCATAAATTTCGTTTATTACATTAGGATTAGAGAATGATATTACCATATTTTCATCTTCGTATAATAATTCATCAAAATAGTCATTTAAAGCTGCAGCTGGGATTAAAGTATCTTTAGGTATTTTTTGAAATTTTACTGTACATGCATATGATGAATTTGCTGATTTAAATCCATATAAATTTAGTTTATCTTGAAACATATACTTAAATGTACCATAATTACCTTCAGTATAAGATCCATCCAAGTCATAACTTCCAAGAATTTCAAATTTATCTTCAGATTCATATATTTTATATAATTTAATATTAATTACATGAGCTGAATATAAATTTGGTGTTTCTATACTTCCAGCAGATGGTATAAATAAATATCTTATATTTTCATTATCTTCATCATCTATTAGAGTACAAATTTCATTTGAATAAACATTATCTCCAGATTGTCTTATTATTGGAAATAAACTTGAAGTTACAAATATATTTTTTCCACATTGTACATCTCTAAAATCAAATGGCATTGGAGTAAAATCCTTTTTATAATATTGACCATTCATTATATATCCATGTTTTAATTCAATAAGTTGTCCAAATTGTATTGATTGCATTCTTTTACTTATAATCATAATTAAACCTCCTATTCAGCGAAAACTTCAAAAAATCCATCATAACCTTTTATAGTTATAGGGACTTTTACTTTATCTCCACCTGTTACATTTATTATTTTTTTACCATTATTAAAAACTGCGTTTCCTACAATTTTTAATGTTTCTATATTTTTAATAATTTCACCTTTTAAGTTTTTAGTAGTTAATGTACAGAAAGTTTCTATATCATTTTTATCTTTTATATACTCATTTTTCTCTATTTCTACATCTATTATTATAGTATCAAATCTAGAAATTCTTTTTATTTCTCCAGTTTTAGTTAGAGTATATAAATTTTCACTATAATCAAGTCCAAATTCAACTAAATTAGGTATTCTTTTAAAGGATAATGATTCAAATTTTAAATCTTTTTCATTAAGTTTATATATTACAATACCATCATTATATATTCCTTGATATATACTTTTCATATCACTTGATATTATATGTCCATCCCATAAATATGGCGTTGGATTTTGTGTAAATGATATAAGTTTTAAACTATCTATTTCTATACTTAATAACATTATTCCTGATAAATTATATATAGTAGCATCATCTGAGTTATTAGATATTATTATCATCATATATTTTATATCATCTACTGTTATATACTCTATATTTAAATCTAATTTCCTATTAAATGAATTTTCTAATATTTTCAAATAAGTAACTTCAAATTCACTATTTTTTTCTAAATATTCTGAAATATCTATATTGAATTCTTTATAAAATTCATATTTATTATTAGAATTTTTAATATAGTTTGTAAATTTTATTATATTATTTACACCTTTAAATGTTTCTAAATCTTTTTTTCTATTACTAAAAAAAGGTACAAGTATTTGATCTTCAGAATATTTTGTATATCTAGTATATGATTTTACATGAAAATTAACTTTATTGAACTCTTGAATACTTTCATCAGGAGAAGTTTCTTGATTATATATTGATGCTAAATTTTCAACTTCAGTATTACTTGATTTTACAGTTAGAAGCTCAATATATTTTTCAGTAGGTATATTATGTCTAGATTTTGTATTTATTATATTTAAATTATTTTCATTATTATTAAGCATTTGTGTAAATCCTGAATAATAATAATTATCATATAGAATATCATATACAAAATCTGTTGTATGACTTTTAATTTCTACTGTATTAGTTAATTTATTATATATATAAATACCATTATAATGTGCTTTATGTGAATTTAAGTTATAAAGATATATAAAAAATCCATCTTGTCCTGCAAATGATACTGAATTATCTATATTTGCTTTAGATACTATTTTCATATTATCAATGTCTATTTTATATATAATACTAGAATCTTGTGTATATGATCTATTATTTAATATATACAAATATCTTCTATCATTTATATCTCTCATATATCCACCAAACGTATCTATTCTTACAGTTCTTTTAACTAAAGGTTTATGTTGGTGACATAAATTACATGTTTTATTTAAAACCATTCCTGTAAAAGGTCCTGTATTATTATTGTATTCAGATGGAGCTATATCTTGATTTAAATTAAAAAAACTAAAAGGTTTTGTTGATAAAGAATATTTATCATATTGACTTCCATTAATATAAAAATCATTTTCAAATTCTACTATTTTAAGAGATTTACCTTTACCATTTATATCATCTAAATTACCAGGTGCAATTATACTCATTCAATAACCTCCTCTTTAAAATAATTCATTGTAAAGCTATAATCAAATATACCTTCAATTCTAATTATAGTATTTTTATTAATTCCTGTTGAATATATATGTGTCTTACTAGGTGGTATAAGAGTTTCAGAAACGCCATCTATATTAGAATTTGATATTTTAAGTGATAAATCTCTATCACTAAATTTATTAGTTAAAATTAATTCAGAATTTGTTATAGCTATTACTCTATTTTCTGTAGTAATTGTATTAAAATTTATTTCAACTAACTTAGATTCAGTTACTTTTTCATGTATGTTATATGATTTTTGTGGTAATGTATCTGGATCTAATATTTTTATACCATCATAATACAGTATATTTTCTACATATGTAAATTTTGATAATATTTCAGAATTTAATTCATGTGGGAATTTCTTTTGATATAATTCATTATTATATACTAAATTTTTAGATCCATTTATCATTGTATCTTTTATTAGTTCTAAATTTGATATATTTGCATGAATGTGTGATTTAGTATTTATACTATTTATTAAATCTAAAATATCAACAAATTCACCTTGATTATTTTTAACTCTTAAAACTTTATCAATATTTATACTACCTTTAAATGTATTATCTGTATTTAAATCTGCCTTAGTTGATATTTTCAACTTTATAGCTTTTAATAGATTCTTAATAGTTTGTGTAAAATTATCCATCTATTAATCACCTCCTTATAATCCATTAATGTAATTTTGTTTTAATGAATTATAATAATTTTGAATTTCGCTTTTTTCTATATTATTAACTTTAATAATATCATTTAATATATTATTTATTTCTTCCTTATATGAATCAAAATCAGACTTTAAAACATAGTCAGAAAGTTTATTTTCTAGTTCTTTAAGTTTATTTTCAACTTGAGGAAATTTTTCTATTATAGAATTTATTTCTTCTAAGTTTAAATTTTCTAATTGTTCTTTTATAGACTGAATATCTAAAATATTTTTGTCTATTAGCTGTTTTAAAGTATTATTAACATCTTGAAGTTCATTTTTTGTTACTAAATTATTTACTATATTATCAATTTCTTCTATTGTATAATATTTTAAAAGTTGTTCAGTAACATATTGAATAGTTGCATAATTTTTAATATTTATATCAGCTATTAGTTTATTAACTTCATTTTTTGTATAATAATCAGATATCAAATTTGTAACAAATTCTATAGTAGCATATAAGTCAATATCTAAAGAATCTATTATTTTATCAATATCTGCTTTATTATAATAATTTGATATAATATTATTTACAAATTCTATAGTAGCATAATCACTAAAATCAATTGAGTCTATTAAATTATCAACCTCTTTTCTTGTGTAGTAATTATTATTTATAAAATCTTGAGTATAATAATTATTAAGTATATTTTCTAAATATTCATGTGTAACAAGTTCAGAAAGATTTATTTGTGAACTTCCTACAGTTTCCCATTTACTATTTATAAATATATACTCTGTATATACATTATTTTGTCCTTTTATATCAGATGGTACAAAATATATACCATTTTTAATATTATTTTTAGGTAAATCATTAACTATATATACACCAAAAGAATTATTACTTCCTCCATTATTACCACCACTATTATTTGTAGTATGATAATTTTTCATTATATCACTTGTGACATCATGTGTATAATTATCAAATAGAGATTCTTCCCATGAGTTTTGTACTATAATAGGATCATCTTTTTCATCCATATATAAGTATACTTTACCTGTATTATAATTAAAGTAAAATTTATTTATATGGAAATTATCATTACCATATTTTGGAAGATCATTATCACTTGATATAGCAATAGCCCCAGTATATCTTTGTTTTCCTTTAAAGAATATATTTTTACCTTTAACATTTGTAATATAATATACTACATTACTACGAGGTACTTTTACTTTTTTATATTCTTGTAAAGTACATTTAGTAAATATATTTTTCACCATAATTTTACACCTCCTCGTAATATCTTAGTATATCTTCATATGATATTAATTTTATATTTCCATTATTAAATATGAATTTCTTTTTAATATCATTTATTTTATAAATTATACACATAGTTCCATCTTTAGATAATAATAATGTATTTTCACTATATGAATCTATAGTTTCTGGTATACTATCAACTTCTATTATATTTAATGAGTTATTTGAATTTATATTATCTTCATATGATAATTTATATAACTTAATAGATGATGTATCATCTTTCCATATAAAATATTGATTCATTTTTTCATTTTCTTTTTTAAATATAATAGTACCTAAATCTTCTTTTGTTAAAGAGCTTTCAATAGGTAATGTATCTACAACTTTAAATGATATTTTATTGAAAATATCATTAGATATAATATCTAATAAATCTTCAAAATTAAAAATATTGATATTGTTCATATTTATTCACCTCCCATATATTTATAATTATATTCTTTAATATCACATATCCATGTTTTCCCTTTATCATGAGAAATAAATGATAAATGATATCTAGTATTAGGTTTAAATTTATTAAATTCATCTTTACTAAAGAATATATTATCTTGATATGTAAGAGTTAAATACTCATCATTTGTAAATATATTCCATTCTATAGAAATATAAGAATATATAGATTTAGGTAAAACTAATAAATGGTTTCCTGATAAGTATCTGCTTTGTTGTCTTTTTGAAATTATTAAATATAACACTTGATTTTGTGGTATTATATCATAAACATTTCCATAAGCTAAATCAATAGAACTTTCTCCATCATTTGTTGATCCTGAATTATTTCCACCTGAGTTGCCGCCACCTATTAAATCATATATGTTAGTCCATATTAACTTATTATCAGATTTAATTGGTATATTATTATCTTCAGCTTTCAAAAATCCTGTAATTTCAAGCTTATTTGCATATGGAGATATAGAAATCATATCAATATTACCTTTTGGATAATAGAAAGAAAAATCTGATATATCTTCAGCTTCTATAGTTCTTTCTTTTATTTGGTTTAAAATGTCTTTTATTATTTTATTTAATAAAATACTTCCTATACCTTCTATAGTGATATATATAAGATCTCCATTAATTTCATCCAAGTGAGAAACAATCCAATCAGTTAAATCATGTATTATAGATCTATCATTTCTATCAACAAAGAGAATTTTTTTCTCTTTATCATCAATCATGATTTCACCTTTAGTTCTTAAATGTTTCATTTCTGCTGGAAGAGGGATAATAGGTATTCTTACATTATCATCAAATTTATTACTATGAATCATTTTAAATTCACCTCCTTAAAAAATTATATATCAATATGTTTAAAATTAAAAACAACGCAATATAACCAATGTGTTTAATACACATTGGTTAATGAGTAGCTTTTTGAGTTTTAGAATGTATAAGTTTACCATAAAGAAAAATATTATAGAAATATAAATTTTAATATATATTAATATAATAAATATTTGTTCATAAAATATTAATTTAATATATCAATTATATTTGTATTAAATCCAAATGTATTCATAATTTCAAAAAGTATATAAATATCAGTAGAATCTTTATATACTTCATTTAAATCTAATATATTATCATTACAGTATTTAGTATCATTTTCTTTGAAAGAATTTTCGCTTAATTTTTGTGCAATTACATTTGTTAATGTATATTTATGTACATTATTAATTTGTTTTTTACCTTCATTTACTTTTAAATCATAATAACTTTCTTTTATCTCTCCGTCTGTTATTTTATTTTCAATATTTTTTATCATATCATCCATTTTTTCTTTATATCTTTTATTTTGGTTAATTGTATCTACTATTTGATCTTCAACTCTTTCTTTTACTATCTCAGTTGCTTTATCTAAATTTTCTATATTTTTTACTTTTTCTATGAATACATTCTGATCATATTGATTTTTTACTGCTTCATTTATAATTATATTAATATCATTTATAATTGGATTTTTAGAAAGTCTTAAATTTATATTTTCTGTTTCTAAAAAATTTTTAACAATGTTATTTCTAAACATATTTGATTTTATATCTGATTGATTTACTTTATTCATAGTATAAACTATAAATTTTCCAAAGTAAAATTTACTATCTTTAAATTTTTTACTCTCTACTTTTTCATTAATAATGTTTCCATGTATATAATCATAAGCTTTATTCATTTTATATATCCTCCTAAATTATATTAATTTTTATTTTTGGGTTTAACTTATTATCTAAATCTATATTTATAAATTCTGGGACATCAGAAATATAATTAAGCTCTTGTCTTTCAAAATATTGTATTAATGCACTATAATTATTGAATTTTATAAATTCAATAAATTCAATATCATCTTTAAATTTATTAGTAATTTCTGTTGTTATATTAGTTATATGTATAGATTCATTAAGATAATTTAAATTTTCTATACTATTTTTAATAAATTTTATTATATCAGTAATAATTGTTTCAGAAGATTCAGCTTTTAAACGTAGATTAAATTCAAAAGTAACGTTAACTCTATCCAACAATTCATCAGTATGTCCAACATGAAATACGTTTGATGGTCCATATGTATTAAACAATTTTAAATCTAAACCGAATGGTTTAATGATAATATCTAACATATTATCTATACTAAGCTTTTTGTAATGTATATTATCTACAAATCTAAAACATTTATGTCTATCATAAAAATATGAATATCTTACCATTGGAACTTTAAATATTTTAAATCCTTTATTTAAATCTGACATATCATCATATTTAGTAAAAGATGTCATTATATTTGAATAATTATAATATAATTCAAATTTATTTTTTGGTGAATATTTATTACATAATGTCCAGCCTTCCATATCAGGAATTATTTTATCAGACTCATATCTTCCATATTCTTTTTCAAATTTCATAAAAAATAAAAATTCTATTTGAATTTCTTTTGGTAGATCTACATAACTTTGACTTGTAGTACCTCCAATAAATATATCATTAATTCTAAATTTATTTTCTTTATTTATATATTTAGATGCTTTTAATATAAATTCAAATTCATATTCAAAAGTTTCTTGGTTGAAACTTATAAGTTCTCCAAATATATAATAACTGAAATTATTTTGTTTAATAACTAGTGCCACTTTTATATTTGATTCAGTAATTTCATTTGTATCTTTATCTATAATAATTATACCCATATCATCAGATATAGTTTGCTTAAATTTTAGATTGAACTTATAATCTGTTCCATCTAAAAAGATTTTTACTATATTAATATATTCCAACATTACATGCAAAATTGAATCTGAATTTATATAATCCATATATAAAGGTATATTCATATTCATTATATCTAAATAATAAGATGATGATATTGGATCTTTATTTATTATTAGATTTATTGGATTTGTATATATAAAAGATTTATCTTCTTCTTCATATATATTATCATGAATATCATCTTTATCATGAATTATAATAGCATTTTCTTTATCAACTATTTTAAACATAGTACCCGTAGGTATTACATATCTACCATCTTGTGAATCAAGTTTTTCTAAATCATTTTCTGTAACTTGTATATTTAATGTATTTGTAGGTATTATATTTCCATCATAGTCTTTTGATATTAAGTATGCATAATAAAGATGATCAATTTGATTATGTCTTCTTTTATAAAATTTAACTATATTATCATCTAATGTATTAAAGAAATTATATAAGTCAGCTTCACATGTTATAACCTTTCTAGATAAAATTTCTTTTGGAATCATAGTTTTTATATCTTCTAATGATTTAGAATAACACCCTCCGAATGATTCAGTTAATGGTGTTAATGTTACTTGTATGTCATTATAACTATACTTTTCTGATATTAAATTATTTATTATATATGCACCATCTTGATATCTAAAATTACCATCAGCCCCTCTAGTTGTATATACTGATAAATAAACTTTAGCTCCTGCTTGAGGATAATAACTATCAGGAACAAATTTTATTCTTATATGATTTCTTTTTATATAAGAATAAAAACAATAATCTTCTATACCTTCATATGGCATACCCTCAACTACAGGTTTGAGTTCTTTTATTTCACCAGTAATTTTATTTTCAACTTTTACTGTAAACCATGACATATCACCTTCAAACTCAAAATCAACTATTCGGTTTAATATAATATTATCTGTGATAATATCAATATCATGATTTTCACTAGATATTTGTGAAATTCTTGTATAAATTCCTAAAAATTTATCATTGTTTTTAAAATAAAAATGTGGTGGATTTAAATAAGGGTTTATTATATCAGATTTTGGATTAATTTCTGAAAAATCATATCTTGCTGTATATATTACAGAATTATCTTTCTTTTGAGTTCTTGTTAAAATTATATCATAATCTAAATGAAATTCAAATCCTTCAATATTAAATTTACAATCTTTAGATATAACTATATCTTCTTTTACAGTTCTATTACTTCTTTCTCCTTTTGATGGAAATAATTGAACTAAATCTTCTTCTAATATTGAAAATAGTATTTCCATTTTAGCTGGAATTGCATTTATATTTTCAATATTATATGTAACAGCATTAGTCATAATACTTCTTTCTATACTTGATAATATAGGAAAAGATTCTCTGCTCCACCTATTAGCTGATAATATAGAAGATTGCATTATTTTTGAATACATTTCTATCATATATCCAAATTGACTTAACATTAAAGTTTCTTTACTTAATTCAGGATTATGTTTTTTTGCTAATTCTAACATAAATTCAGAAATTTCATATTTATCCGTAGTACTTATAATTTTTTCCACATAATATCCTCCTTTCTAAATTGATATAATAGTGTTAAACTTAATAAATTTAATTTCAAATATATATTATAAATATGTAAATTACATATATTTATAAATAAAAATAATTAACTAAGGAGGAATTTAATATGTGTAAAGTTATGACAAAAATGGAAAGGAAACTGAAATTTGTAAAGGATTATATTAATAATCGTGAGTATTATAGAGAGTTATATGAATGTTATCCTAATAACACTTATGATAACCCTTGTGTTCAAGTATGGGAAGAATATTATAAAGATGATTATACAGATTTAAATTATTCTATTCATATAGGAAGTGATAGAAAGTCATTAACTAATGATTATATTGATGTTATTGAAGAATTTAATGGTTGGTATGAAAATATTATAGATATAATTAAATTATATAACTATATAGAATTTAAATATGGATATATATCTTTTTATTAATAAGGAGGAATAATTATGTATAAATTATGTTTAGATTTATTAAAGAAAAATATTAATATTAATATAAGAAAAAGTGAAATACCTAATAATATAGATAATGTTATAAATAGAGTTAAAATATGTGATGATATAAGAGCTTATAATTTTATAATCCATTTAGGATGTAATGATAACTATGATATTACAGATTTAAGTAGACTAATGTATAAAGTTAAAGAAAAATATCAAATTGAATATTCAGATTGTAAAGATTTTGATGTATATTTTGAATATACTGATTTTTATATGAAAATATTTGTTCATAATATTAAGAATATATCTGATCTTGTTAATAAATCTTATATAATGTATGATAGATTTATAAGAATTTTGAATGATATAGATAAAAATGCTATTATTCTTACCAAAATGAAGTTAAATATATTTACAGATAATGATACTCAATATACACATGGAGAATTTTCTTATGATCCTGAACATATTTCTTTAATACCTTTAGTTGATGAGTTTGATAAAATCGAAACTGATAAGAGTAAAGGAATTATAAGTTTTATGTTATCATTTGATTATAAATATAGATATTTAGCACCTTTACTATTTTGTATATTTAAAATATTTAAATATAATGAGGCTATTTTACCAAATAATACTAACTTCAACTTAAATATGGATGTAAATGTAGAAATAGATATATCAAAAGATGTTTCCAAAAAATCATTTATCATAAGTATTATTAGTGGAGATATGAATAATAAAAACATTGATAATTATATATATAATATTAAATATAAAATTATAAGTGAGTTTCCTTATATTAAATTATATAATTTGTATTACTTAGTTAATACAGAGGATTTTTATAATTTTTGTAAAGAAATAGATATTTTACTAGATAAAAATAAATCTTATTATAACTATATGGAAGAATTTAAATATTTAGATTTTAATAATATTATAGAAGATTTATTTTCTACTTGTAAAGTGAACACTATTCATGTAGTCTATAATCCAAATTTACATTCTATAGATGATTTTATAAATCAAAATAAAAAATATATTAAAAATAATAATAAAGGAGAATAAAATATGAAAAATAAAAATATTTATATTAATTTTGTAAAATGTTCAACACCTAGTATAATGAAAAAATTTAAAGGAGTTAATGATTTTTTAGTAGGTACTTCTAATATATTTATAGTATATAAAAATGAGGATAAAAATAAACTGGAATTATTATTAAGTTTATATAAATATATACTTGATAAAAAATATAATATTAAATCTACATTTCATAATAATTTCTTGATATTAGATTTAGATTTTATATCAATTGATTATCCTGAAACTTTAGCTTCAACTTTAGATATAACAAAAAATATGTATAATATTGTAAATAAATTTAAATTTTTAGGAAATCCGTTATTTAAAATAAATAAAATAATAAGAAAATATAAATTTAAAAAGTTAAATAAAACATGGAGAAAATGTTTTTATGATATAAATAGATGTAAAGATTCAAATGATATAAAAGAAGTATGTAATAATATATATGATTTTTTAATAAATATAATCAATGATGATATTATAACTAACTATATAAAAGAATTCGATCTTTCTACTGAATATAAAAACTATTTGAATAATATTATAAATAATTTAGAAAATTATATTTCTATATCATTTGAATTTCTATCATATATAAATGATTGTGATGATTCTTTTGAGTATGGTAATGATTATAAAGATATATTAAATAACGATTTTGCTATTGATGAATTTAAACTTGAAAAATCTGATAAATTTTTATATGAAGGTGTATATAAAATTAAAAATTTTGATATAAATGATTATATTATTATAAGACATTATAATGGTATTTTATTTAATTTTGTTTCAATATTTTTGGATACAAATTTTAATACAGATTTAGAAATTGCATTAGATAAGGATAAAAATGCTTATTTAAGAGTTAGAATTTATGAAAATAATAAAAATGTTAATGATAATCTTAAGATTTTCTTTAATTATAAAATGAATGATAATATCGAAAATATACCTGATCAAATAAAATATGAAACTGCAGATTCTATTGAGCTTTTATTTAACAGTTTTAAACGTAATAGTTATATAAATAATAATTATAACAATTTAAAAGAATATTTAGATTCATATACACCAAGTGATATTAGCAATATATATTATAATATTTTATCGAATCTTGATAATCCTATATCATATACTATATATTATAATAATGAAGATGAATATAAAACATTTTATAATAAAAATGAAGATTTATTTAAACTTAAAAATAATTAATAATAAAAATCCATTAAGAGCTAATATACTCTTAATGGATAAAAACTTTTAAATTATAATTATAATTATAACAACTTTTTATAAATTAAATATAAATAAAGAAAGGGATTATGATATGATTAACTTAACAAAATTTATAACTACAGAACAAAATGAAGTTTGTACTTTTAATGAACTTATTAAACTTTATGATTTAGAATCATGGAAATTAATTTTACAACCAGTTTTAGAAAATATCAATAAAATAGATAATATTGATGATAAAAGATTAGACGTAACAGTCATTGAAGATAAAAAATATATATCATTAGATATAAGCATATTAAACTCAAAAAGTATTATTATTAAATTTAATAAACAAGATAAAGATGAAATTTGTTTAAATTATGTAATTTGGAAAAATCCAAGTTGTATAAACTTAAACTCTATATCAAATATTAATTTAATATCTAATATGATTTTATCTCATATTGAATCATCTATCGAAAATGATAATAGTAAAATTAGTAGAGGTGGAAAAGGTTATATTTATTCTAGTAATATAGTGAAATAGAATAAATATAATTTATAAAAATAAATAATAAAGGAGAAATAATATTATGAAAAAGAAAAAACTTTTTAACAAACAAGGAATAAGAGGTACTGAAAGTCTTATAAAAGGTAATTCTACTAACCTAAGAGAGTGGAATAGAATTAAATATGATTGGGCATATAATATGTACAGAACTATGCTTAATAATTTCTGGATACCTGAAGAAATATCATTAAGTGATGATATTAAACAATTTTCAAACTTAACTGATGATGAAAGATTTGCATTTGATAGAATAATATCCTTTTTAAACTTTTTAGATTCAATTCAGTCTGAAAATTTACCTAATATATCAAGATATTTAACTGCCCCAGAATTAACATCTTTAATAAACATACAAACTTTCCAAGAGGAAATTCATGCTCAAAGTTATTCTTATATATTAGACACAGTTACTGATCCTAAAAATAGAGATAAAATCTATGATATGTGGAGAGATGATGAATTACTATTATCAAGAATTGAATTTATTGCCAATATATATCAAGATTTTGTTGATGAAGAAAGTAAAGAAAACTTTATAAAAGTTTTAATGGCTAATTATATATTAGAAGGTATATATTTCTATTCAGGATTTGCATTTTTCTATACTTTAGCTAGACAAGAAAAAATGTCGGGAACAGCATCAATATTTAAATATATAAATAGAGATGAAACTACTCATCTAGTTATATTCCAAAATATGATGAAGCATTTATTTGAAGAATACAAAGATATAGTAACAGATGAAATGAAAGAACAGCTTAGAGATTTAATGAAGCAAGGTGTTGAATGGGAAATAAAATGGGGGCAATATGTAACTAATAATAAAATATTAGGTTTATCTAATGAGATAATAGATTTATATATAAAATACTTATCTAATTTAAGACTTAAATCCATAGGATTAGAACCTTTATATCCAGAAGTAAAAGATAATCCAATGAGTTGGATAGATAATTTTAGCAAAATAAATAATACTAAAACTGATTTCTTTGAAGCAAAAGTTGAAAATTACACAAAAGCATCTAATTTTAATATAAATGATTTAGAATAAAAGATACACTAAATAAAGACTAGTAGTTTTACTAGTCTTTATTATTTAAAGGAGGAATTTATTATGAATAGAAAAGAAATTGAAGAAAGAAATAAAAAAATTGTTGAAGATTTGAAAAAGTTAGATGAAAATGGTAATTATAAGTATAGTCATAAAGAGTTATCTAATAAATATAATATATCTTCTAGAGGTATATCTAAATTTGCTAGAACAAATAAAATTTATAGAATTGACTATGATGAAATAAATAATAAAAATAAAACAATAATAAAAGATTTGCAAGAATTAGATGAAGATTGTAATTATAAGTATACTTATAATCAAATTTGTAAAAAGTATAATATTAGTAAAGCATATATCGATAGAATAGTTAAAGTTAATGGTATATATAGGAATATATTAATAGATAATAATACTATGAATGATATCATAAAAGATTTACAAGAATTAGATGAAAATGGTAATTATAAGTATACTCAACAAGAAATAGCTAATAAATATAATATATCTATTGATAGTTTAAGAAGAATTATTAAAAAATATAAATTATCAAGATCTTTTTATCTTGATAAAGAAACTGAACTTAAAATAGTAAATGATTTGAAAGAAGTTGATAACTATGGGAAATATAATTATCTTCAAAGAGATATAATTGAAAAATATAAAATAACTCCAAGTATTTTAAAGAATATAGTTATTAAATATAATTTAAAAAGAATTAATAGAATTCCTAAATATTCTATGAAATTAATAAATTTAGTTATTGAAGATTTACTAGAGTTAGATGAAAATGGTAAATACAAATATACTTATGATGAAATTGCTAATAAAAATTGTGTAAATATATATACAATAAGTAAATTAAACAGTATAGAGATAAACTTTATGATGAAAATTTAGTTATTAAAGATTTACAAGAATTAGATGAAAATGGTAATCTTAAATATACACAAAAAGAAATAGCTAATAAATATAACCTACATCATAAAACAATTTCCAATATAATACTAAGAAATAATTTAGATATTAAATATTATAGTAAATATAATAAAGATGATATTATAAAAGATTTACAAGAATTAGATGACTATAATAATTGTAAATATAGTTATGAAGAGATTAGTAAGAAATATAATGTTTCTTATTCTATTGTTAGACATTTAGCTGAGAGAAATAATTTAACTAGAAGAAATTCAAAAGTTGATAGAAAAATGATATAGTAAAAATAAAGATATATAAATATATTTTACTTAGGAGGAATTTATTATGAATAATTTAGAATTAATTATAAATGATTTAAAAGAAAAGGATGAAAATATAAATTATAAATATACCTATAAACAAATTTCAGAGAAGTATAATATTTCTATTTATGAAATAACTAAAATAGTTAAAAAGTATAATTTACAAAGAACTTTTGAAAGAAAAAAATATTTGAAAGATTATACTAATTTAGAACTAATTATAAAAGATTTAAAAGAATTAGATGAAAATGGTAAATATAAATATAGCTACCAAGATATTGCTAAAAAATATGGTATATATCATAGCAAGGTTGCATATATCGCAAGAAAGTATAATTTAACACACACAATCAAACCATATAGAAAAGATAATAAAAAAGGGGTTAGTATTTTATGAATAAAATAGAAAGAGATAAACTAATTCTAAAAGATTTGAAAAAGACTAATAAATTAGGAGTTTATAAGTATACTCAACAAGAAATTGCTGATAAATATCATGTAGATCGTTCTCTGGTATCTAAAATTGGTAAAAAATATAATGCTGGTAGGTATAAAAATGAAAAAAGTGAAATCAATAAAAGAGATGAACTGATATTAAAATATTTAGAAGAATTAGATGAATATGGTAAATATAAGTACACATATAAAGAAATTTCAAAGAAAATGAATATGTCTGTATATAGTATTATTTATATAAAGAGAAAGTATAGGTTTATTAGAGATATAGATAGATTAAGAAAAAATTTAAATGAAGAAAATATCATTAAAGACTTACAAGAATTAGATGATATTGGAAACTATAAATATACACAAAAAGAATTAGGAAATAAATATGGTTTATCTCAACCTAGGATAAATAATATTATGAAAAAATATAACTTAAAAAGGAGAAATAAATAAAATGAAAAATTTAGAAGATAAAATTTATTTTAGTGTAACACAATCTAGTTTTAAAAAAAAATACAGAAGAATGTTTATTATACACTACAAACACTTTAAATAAATGCAAGGTTATAGATTTTGATATAAGAATAGTATATAATAAAGAAGATAAATACAAAGAAGATATTTTATATTTATTAAATCTTTATTATAAAAATTTCTTAGATTTAGATCCTGAACTATTTAATAATTATATTTCTTTAAACGAATATAAAGGTCTTTTTACTAATTCCTTAGTTGAAGTACTTTTATTTCCAATATTTCATTTTATTAAAAACCCAAAAGAGTTTTTAAGATATTTAAAAGATCATATAAATTTTATAAAAAATAGATTTAAATATTATTTTTCAAATAAGAAAAGTATCAATGAATTACATCAATTTTCTAATATTGAAGATTTAGAAAGTAAATGTAAAAATATTTATAAATTTTTAACTAATATTTCAAATAAAAAAATGATAAAAATTATTAAAATTATAAATGAGAAAACTGTAAATTATAGTGATAGTTATATTTCTGAATTATTAAATATATTTAATAATATAGAAGAATATATTAATTTATCTGTAGATGTTATAACTACTAGTAGTGTTAAATATGAAAAAGGAAAAGATTATACAAATTTAATTGGTAAAATTCCTAATAAAAATACTATAAAAGTGTTAAATTCTGAAAATAGTTCATTTAGTACAAATTTATATTTTAAATCAAATTATAATATAGAAGATAATCAAATATTACAATATATCTTTGGTTCTTCTAATATAATAAATGGTGAATATGATATTATTTTAGATAGTGTTCTGTTTGAAAATAAAGAACCTTATATTCATGTAACTATTTCTACTAATAATGTAGATATTATATCATATATAAAAAATTATTATAATTCACATTTAGATAATCTTTTGATGATCTTATCAAATGATATAATGAAAACTACTAATGGGATTTTTATTGAAATATATTATAACTTATATAAGAGATTAGGAGTTATAAATAATAATTATAATTATAGACAATATTTATCACAATATAAATATGGAGATATTAAAGAAATACTTGATAATATATTTAATAATCTTAATGATCTAGTATATGTTGAAGTTATTTCTAATGAAGAAGATTTTAATAAATTTATCAATAATAATAAAGAATTATTAAAAGATTTTAAAATTGATAGGGGTTGATATTCATGTTTGAAAATCTTTTAGGTTATATAGATAGCGATAATTTTGATAATTTATATATAAGAGAAATTATTGAGAATATAAGTGATTTGTTAGTAGATGGTTCTATTGATGATAATTATGATATTTTAAAATTTAAAGAACTTATAATTAAAATGATTAATTGTTATAATAATATACTTGAAATAAATGTACTCAATGATTTAAAAGTTGAATATGATTCAAAATATAAATATACTTATCAAGATATTGCTGATAAATATAATATATCCCGATTTAAAGTTAATACTATAGCTAAAAAGTATAATATAAATAGATATAATTAAAAAAATCACTTATATATTATAATAATGAAAAAGGTATCTTAATATAAGATACCTTTTATTATATTAAATTTATAGGAGGATAAATAATATGATATCTAAAGATATTGAAAAATCTATAATCGAAGACTTAAAGGAGATTGATGAATATGGTAAATATAAGTATAGCAAACTATATATATCAAAGAAATATAATGTTTCTAGACCTACTGTATATAGGATTTATAATAAAATGAGCATTAGTAGAAATAGAAGTACTATGTTGACTGAAACTTTTGATAATATTATTAAAGACTTACAAGATATTAACGATTATAATTTATACAAATATACTTACCAAGATATTGCTGATAAATATAATCTTAGTAGAGGATATATTGGTCTAATTGTTAAACAAAATGGATTAAAAAGAGGTGGTAAATGTGTTATCAGTAAAGTTAAGAAATTTATAATTAAAGATTTAAAAGAATTAGACGAAAATGGAAATCATAAGTATAGTAAAACTGAAATTGCTAAGAAGTATAATATTTCAAGGTATACTGTACATAAAATTTCTAAAGAAATTTAAATAAATAAAAAACAAAGGAGAATAATTATGAATAAAAATATTAAAATATTTTCTTCAGTTATTGAAGACGAAAGTAGAGATAGTGCTAATGAATTTGGTTATGTAACTTATTATGATAATATCAAAGCTTATTTTGAAGTATATAAAAGAGATGATGAAGTTGAATTAACATTTTTAGATGATAAAATAGATGATAATTTTATTAATGAATGTAATAAATACTTTAGTATGCTTTTTAAAGGATATGATGTGCTAATTTACTATGATGATAAACGTAAAATTAATAATAAATTAGATATATCTTTTGATATGGATTATAGGTTTAGAATTATTTTGAATGGATATTATATCGGATATGGTACAGAAGAAAATAAAAATATTGAATGGTGGGATGAAGAAGGAGATATACATTGTGATATATTTTCATGTATGATAGATAATGTAGATGAAATTGAAAAACTAATTAAAGATTATTTTAGAGAAAATTTAGAATTTGAAATTAAAAATTTATATATAAATTTAATAGATTAATTAATAATTTAAAAAGGAAGGAGGTGATAATTTGAGCTTTGAATTTAATAAAACTAATATGACAACAGATTTTCCTTATATTATATCACAATATATAAGAGAATATGATATATCTAAATGTAATATAAATATGCTTCTTTTAGGAAATAAAATAGATAAAAAATTATATGACTATTTATATAATGCTGATAAATTTTATAGAGAAAAATACATAGGAAATATGATAAAAGAAGATTCCTCTGTATATCGAATAATAAAAGATGGTATTATAAAATATAGAAATATATTATTTAGAGAAAATAATATTGAAGAAAGTGATATTGTATCAATTAAAAATGATGCTGTATTTATTGTAAATAAAATTTTAGATCATACTATATTTGACAATATAGTTGAATTTAAAAATAAAAATATATATACATCATTCTTAAAAGTTGGAAAATTAGAATTATATTATAATATTAATACTGATATTATTGATGTAAAAGGTATAAATGATATTAAGTTACAAAAGCATAATAATTACTTACTAGATTTAATTAAAACTTTAATATATTTAATAGAAATGAATGACTTATCTACAGCCGTATCTATAATAAATGATTTTTATTTTAATTATATAAATTATAATTTAGATTATGGATATTTTAGAACGTTTAATTCTGATAGTCTATTTGTAGTAAATGATATTCAAAATTATACATTTGATATACCTATAATTGAAGATAAAAGTAGATATAATATTTCAGAAAATATAAGATTTTTAATGGAATTTAATAAGATATTAAATTCAATACTAATGAGTAAAATAAGGAGATAAATTATAATGAAATTCAATAAAATGTTCAAAATAAATGTAAATAATGAAATTATAAATTTTCATAATATGATATCAGCTAAAAATGGTGTAGAAGTATATTTTTCACAAAATAATAAATATAAAATTTTAATACATCCAAAGTATAAAATATGTTTATTTGATTTAGTACTACATGATGTATATATAGATTTAAGTAATCTACTTAATCTAAAATCTAATAGTTTAGATAAAGTAATGGAAGAAATTTGTAATAATCATAATATTGAAATTTATTTAGATAAATTAAATAATGATTATATAATATATGATTATAATATGAATTTATTGAATAATGATGAAATAACTTCAAATGCTATGCTAAATAAGGTATACTGGTGTATTAATATAACTATAAATGATATAAAATTTAAATTATATTCAAAATATACTAATAATCAATATGAGTTAAGAGATACTAATGATGATTTTGGAATTACGTGTATAATAAGATATGAAAATGATGATTTTATGTTGTACTTAATGAGAAACGGTTTACAGTACAAAACTAATTTAGATATTAAATCTATTTTAGAATTAATAGATTTAAATTTAAATTTACCAATAGACATAAATGATTTTATTAGTAAAAGTGAAAATAATACCAACAGTAATACTAATAGTAATAATGATATAAATAAAAATGATTTTATGAATGTTAAAATCAACAAAAAAATGTTAAAAGGAGTTGATGAAGTTAGGATGCATGTAATTATAAATCCAAATACAGAATATTTTAAAAAGAAAAGTAGATATAGATATTATAAAGGTATTCCTATAATTAAAATTAAAGATATGAGTATGAAAAATATAATAAAATCTATTAATAAAATAATCAATGATGAATTTATTTATAATAGTTTATCAGAATTAAATAAAGATGAATATTATGATAAGTGTAAAAATAAAATATCAAAGTTTTTAAATGTTAATAAATATTCACTAGTTAAACAAGGAGAATTTTATCTTAATATTGATAAATTGATAGATAAAGCATTTGTATATCATACTAATAAACTATTATAATAAGAAAGGAATGATAATATGGAAAATACAATTAACAAATTACAGGAAGAAAAATATATAAAATTAGTAACAAATAGTTATTCTTATATAAAATATATACCAGAAGAATATTTAACTGAAAATTTTATAGATTTATTATTAAAAGAGAATAATTCAAACTATTATATAATAAAATATATAGATGATAAATTTAAGTATGAGAATTTATGTATCAGAGCTATATACTCTGATAATTTCTTCATGACTGAATATATCCCTAATAATAAAAATTATAATAAAATAATTGAAAAAGGTTTAATATATTATAAAGATAGTAAATCAAAATTAAGAAATTTTATCGATAGTATCCCAAAAAGAAATATAAATAGTGATTTAGTAGAAATTTTATGTAAATATATAGATTTAAAATATCTTTTTGATGATAAAATAATTAATGATGATAATATTAATACTGAAATATTAAATAATATTATTGATAAAATTGATTTTAATATATTTTTATATATTAAAAAATATGATATTTTTAATAAAGAAATAATTATAAAACTTATAAGAAATCCTATATTTAAACATTCAGAAGATTTTTTAAATTCTATACCAAAAAAATTTATTGATGCTGATATTATAATTGAACTATTTAAAAATATTAGAATAGTATTTCCAAAATTTACAATACAAATGTTAGAACAAAATAGAACTAATTTTGAAAAGATATATAATTATAATAAATTTTTATGTCTTTATATGAATGAAGAATTTATTACTAATGATATTATTTTAGATTGTATTGAAGAAATTACTAACAATCATGATGTTATTGATGATATTCCAGATAAATTTAAAACAAAAGATTTTTATCTTATATTAGTTAAAAATAAAATTGAATTATCTAAATATGTTCCAGATAAATATAAACAATATATAGTAGATAATATTTAAATTAAGTAAATAATTGTGAGTAGTATTAATATTAGTACTACTCATTTTTTTTTTGATTAAATATATATATTTATATTAAAATTATACTGTTAAAATTAAAATAAATATAAATATATTATAATTATGTAAATAATATATTTAAATAAAGGAGAGAATTTAAAATGCAAAATTTTTTTATTCAAAAAATATTAAATAAGGAAATAGATATTAGTAGTATACCTGAAAAGTATATTAATAAAGAATTAGTTAATATTTATTTTAATACTTATAATAATATAACAGGTATTCCTAAGAAGTATATTACTAAATATATGGTTAATATATATTGGAATAAATATAAAACGATTTATAATATTCCTGAAAAATATTTAACTCAAAGTATGGTAGATGAATATTTTGAAAGTAATGATAGTAATTATTATCATGGAGAATTACCTAAAAAATTTATAACGGATAAAATACTTAAAAAATTATTAAATAATTTTAATAATACTGGAATATGTAATACAATCCCATCAGAATATATTACTGAAGAAATGGTTAATAAGTGTTTTAATATGTATAAAAATATAAGATATATACCAAAAGAATTTATTACTGATGAGATGGTTAAAATACATTTTGATAAATATGAAAGTTTATATGGTATAGATCAAAAATTTATTAAATCATATATGATAAAACATTATTGGGATAAATATAAAACAATAAAATTTATTCCAAAGAGATTTTTAAAAGATTATATGATAAATGAATATATTAATAAAATAATTATATAACATATATTTATCTTTCTATAAATTTGTTTTTATTGTTCATAAGAAATTTCTTAAACCTAATCTTTAAACTTTTTACAAGTAGAGTAAAATACTCTACTTGTTTTTAATCATTAATATATAATTAATTGAATTCTATAATTTGTACATTACATATTATACCACCACCATCTGAAAATCCTTCATATGATAATGATATGTTACTATTATCTAATGTATAAGATACTATATTACTTTGAGATGAAAAAGTTATAACAGTATATGGATCTCCTGATTGACCCCCTCCGACACCATTTTCATACATTCTATCTTCAACCCATGTATTAATTATTACAATACATTTATCAGGATTATCTATTGGTTCGGGGAGTGGATAAGTTCTAAGTCTAGTTAAACCTTCTAGTTTCATAATTTTTTTAATTGGACTAAAATTGATAGATGCTAATATATTTTTTATTTCATCTAATAATGTAGATGAACCATCTTCTCCTATTCCTACATAATTTTCTAAGTCATCTATTCTTTCATCCAACTTTTTAAATCTTTCTATTATATTTTGATACATTGATAATCATTCCTTTCTTATATTAATATATAATAATAGAACTATTATTATATATTAATATAAGTATATAATTATTTTATAATTATACAACATATATTTATCTTTCTATAAATTTGTTTTTATATTCATAAGAAATTTCTTAAACCTAATCTTTAAACTTTTTACAAGTAGAGGTTTACTCTACTTGTTTTTTTTTTTGTGAAAAATAAATAATATTTTATATATATATTATAAAGATGAAATATAATAAATATGTATTAAATTCAAAATAAAGGATGTTAAAAGTTTAATATCTATGATGCATAATATTATAATAAAATAAATACTGAAAGGAGAAATTGATATGAAAAATCTAAATTTAACTAATATTTTCTATACTAAAATTTTTAAATTTGATTTTGAATATAATGAAATTTTATATTAATTCTAAATTTAATAATTAATATTATTTTTAATATAAAAATGTACTAAAATTATAAAAGAATTAAAGGAGATGTAATTATTATGGAATATAATGAAATATTAAAACATATGACAGAAGAAAAGGCTATGAGTTGGTGGGAGAAAAATAAAACTTTAAAATTTATTCCCGAAAGATATATTACTAAAGAGATGGTAGATGAATACTGGAATAAAAATAAAGACTTATTATATATTCCTGAAAAATTTATTACTCGAGAAATGATAAATGAGTATTGGAAAATAAATAAATCTTTCCCACTTGGGTTTTCAAATAAATTTATCACTAAAGAAATGAGTAATAGTATTTGGAATAAAGATAAAGATTTATTACACATTCAAGATAAAGATATTACTAAGGAGATGGCATATGAATATTGGAATAAATATAAAGATTTATTAAAAATTCCTGAGAAATATATAACTAAAAAGATGGCATATGAATATTGGAATAGATATAAGACTCTTGCTGATATTCCTAAAAAGTATATAACTAAAAAGATGGTAGATGAATACTGGAATGATGAGTATAATTTAAGATTTATTCCTGAGAAATATATAACTCAGGAAATGGTAGATATATATTATAATAAATATAAAAAGTTGAGTTATATACCAAGAAAATATATTAAGAAATATATGAAATATAGTAACGAAAATTTAAACAGTAAAGAAGAAGAAATAAATACTTATAAAAAATCATTTATATATTTAATAAAAAATATTTTTAAAATTATTAAAAAGTAAAATAAATTTCGTATATATATTATTAAAGTGAAATATAATAATAAATTATTAATGAAATGAGGTGATAATACATATATCTATGATACATTATTATATTTCATTTTAAACTAAAATATTTTAAAATTAAAGGAGAATTAATACTATGAATAAAAACAAAATTAATACAGATAATATAACAATTTTAAAAGCAGATATTTATAACTATGATTGTATTTCGGATGGTGTTATAAAATATAACAATGATTTAGTTTCATCATACTATATGACTAATAGAGGTATATTATATTTATACATTGCAAAAGGTATTGAAAATGTATATGAAAATATAGAAAATATATTAGTTGATAAAATATCTTCATTTTTCGTAATAGATACTTCAAGCATAACAATTGAAAAAATAGATATTAGAAATATATATAAAAATTATATAACATTTGAAGAACTAAATGAAAATATACTTTTATGTGGTGAGTATATTGGATATTATAATTCAGATCTTGATGTTGAATTAATCAATAATTTCGGTAGAAGTGAAACTGTTGATACAATTAGAGAACTTTTATATGAACAATTTGAAGATAATTTTGAAAAATTTGATGAAGGTATAAAAATATCTGAATTAAAGGTTAGAATATATACTGCTTCTGAAAATAGAATAAAGTTATATATAGAAGATCATGCTTTTCAAGATAAGTATAAATTTATTTTAGTTAAGAATAAAGAACTTAATGAAAGAATAAATTCAATACGTTTAAATCTTAATGATAATATTACCAATAGGATTATTACACTATATAATTTGACATTAAAATACTATACAGATAATTTATTATTATTAGGAAATTTTGATAAATTAGAAATATATGGAATTAAAGCTACTAACAATTCTAAAGAATCTACATTTGGATATTTACCAAGTGATAAACTAAAGTATAAAGATATTAGATTAAATAATATTAAAACAGAACCTGTATATGATTGGGAATATAATAAAGGAGAAGATAATATGAAAATAAATAAAGTGAATAACATTGAAGGAAAACCTAATAAATATGAGTTTAATTATATGACTACTAAAGGAGAAGATAATATGAATAAAGATGTTAATGAGAAAAACTCTTATATTAAAAATTTATATGTATGTAAAATTTATAAAATTAATGATGATATTTTAGTAATTAAAACTTTAGATTCTGATTATTATATAAATAATATTTCATCGATAGATATTAATGATTTATCAGATGAATGTAAAAATATTATAAATAATCTTGATTTAGAAGATATTTCAAAATATTATATAATTTACAATATAGATAGAATAAATACTAGTATGTATGAAAATGAAATTATAAATTTTTATGATATAAAAGAATTAAAAGTAGATGAAGAAGTTATAAATAAGAAAATTGGTGATTTAGAAATTATGAATGCTATATGTAAAATTTATAAAAATAATTTTAGTAACTTTATAAAATTTGTAGTTTTAACAGATAATATAATTATTAATGAAATTTCAGTAGATATTAATGATTTATCAGATGAATGTAAAAATATTATAAATAATCTTGATTTAGAAGATACTTCAAAATATTATATAATTTACAATTTAAAATTGAATAATATAAGATATATCAATGAAATGATAGATTTTAGTAATATAAAAGAATTAAAATTAGGAGAAAGATAATATGAGTAAAGAAATTAAAGTAAATAATAATATTGAAATAGTAGATAATGATGTTGAAATCGTTCTAGAATGTGAGAATATATTATGTAAAATCGAAGATGTTGTAGATAATAAGTATATTTTAAGTTCTAATATGTTTAATGATAATTTATATGTTAAAAGGAATATATATATAATTCTTGAAGAATTATATAATTTACCTAAAGATGGATATATATTATTGAAAGATGTTGTTCTTAGTTATTCAGATATTAATGAAATTACTATATTTGATAAACAAATATCAGAAAATATTGTGATAGGAAATATAGATTTACTTGAAGTTAAATCTTATAAGTTTAAAGAATTTATAGAAAATCAAATAGTTGTTAATATTCCTATAAGAGAAAAATATGCTGATACACAAAGAATGTTATCAAATAAAATGATTTTAGAAAATAAAGGAGAAGATAATATGAGTAAATATATTAAAGTAAATACAGAAAAATATGGAGCATATGGTACTATACCAAATAATAAAAATTATAATATACTTTTAACAAAAGAAGAATTGGAAAAGATAAATAAAAGTCTTGGTGAAATTAGTGAAATAAATAAATTAAGATCTTTATGTTGTCATAGAGATGAAGATAATAAACTTACAATTGAAGCAACTGATGATGACAAAATAAAATGCAAAGTATGTAGTAAAGAATTTGAAATGTTTAATTTGAGTGATAGTAAAAATGTAAATGATACAATAGATAAGTTTATATCTCTTATGGAAACTGTTAAATTATCTTATGTTGATATACCAGATAATTTAAAAGAATACTTTACATTTTTATCATATGATTCTAAGGAGATATGTAGAAAGGCATTAGAATCATATGATAATTTTCATAAAAATAATAACCATTTTAAAAAGATAAATACTTATTCAGTTAAACCTGAACTTTTGAATTAATTTAAATAAAGTTGTAAATAATAAGTGTATAGGAAAATTCCTATACACTTATTTTAAAGATAAATTCATATTATTTTTTTTTGAAAGAAGAAAATTTTTGAAAGGTACTAAGAGTTTTATAATAAAGTAATAATTTTTAATTATATATTTATTATAAATATATGTTCTATAATTTTAAATTAACAACCTATTTTTCCTCCTTTAGAAGCATCTAATAAATCTATAACCATATTTCCATCTATATCTATATTATCTAATATTTCATCTTTTTCATAATCATATAGTGTAGGAATTCCTTTATATAAACCATTTGATACCCAATGATCTTTAATTATTTCAAATATTATTGATTTATTAGATACATTATCTTTATTATAATCATCTTCACTTATTTCATCTGTATTTAATTTATTTATATTTGTTAATCTAAATAATTCATCATCTGGTATATTATTAGTTATCATAGATAATAAATCATCACTACTTTTAAATATTTCTTTCATGAAATTATCATTTTTAATACTCCATACAATAGATAAATTAAATTTAGATTTTATTAGAGATGGATCGATTATAATTTTATTATTACTAATATATTTTATATAATCATTGTTTAATAATTCACCATTTAAGTAAAAATTGTATAAAGATGGATCTATAGGAAACTCTAATTTATTTTTATCTACTTCTATTATATTACTATCTATATTTTTTATAAATATCTCTTTATTTTCCGTAGGGGTGTACACTACATCTACAATGTCATCTTTATTTACTGGATGTAATAAATATAACATTACCATAGTAAATGGTTGATTTATATCAGGATATATTAATTTATAATCAAATTGGGATAATCTTAGTCCATTGATAAATATTTGATATTTATAATAATTATTACAAGTTATAAACTCTTTAGGTAAAATTATTTTTATTAAATGCTCTTTAGCTTTAAAAGTATAATGTCTAAATTGATTTATAGAATGTAGTTGAATTGTCGAATTATAATATTTATTATCAAAAGGATCTAAACTATAATGCCCTTCAGATGTTTTATTATATTTAAAAGGTATTTTATATAATACGTTTCTATTATTAAATATTCCAAATTTCTGATTATCTATACATGTTGTATACATTTCAGAATTTTCGACTTCAAACGAAGGATCTATTATAATATCTTTACCTTCTATCAATTCTAATTCCATAAATCTATTTTCACTTTTTCTTATATACATTATAGTAATTTCATCTTCTTCATTATATTTTTCAATATTAAATTTAATATTATTTAATATTCTATGATAATTACCATTAGTTTTACTTATAAATTTACCATTTATAAATAACATTATCTGTGCAGTAAATTCATGTAAATGTCTTGAATGAATATATAAACTATAATTTCCAGTCTTCAAATCTTTTATTTTAAATCTATATTTAGTTATCCAATTAAAATATCTATTAAATATATCTTTAAATAATCCATAATTAAATGATAATATTTGAGATAAAGCATCTATATAATAGTTTTCTGGTATTAATGATTTAGTTTTAAAATATAAGTTTAATCTATCATATAAACTATCATATAATCCATTTTCTATTAAATAATCTTCCCAATATTCTATATTTGCAAAGTGATCTGAAAAATTATTTTTAAAATCTAAATTACTATTATGATTGTATATTAAAAGTGCTATTCCACTAAACTTATTTATAGTTAAAGAATTGAAATTATTAACTCTTATTAAATCCTCAGCATCATAGTTATCATTCAGTCTACCGTTTTCATCAAAAAATATAAATGAACTTCTAAATATTCGTTGTGTACTATCATTTATTATATTTTTATAAAATCCTTTATTTATAAATAATTTTTTAATTGTAATTTTTTCAAATTCTTTTCTATCTTTTAGTATATAATTTATATTATCATTATTATTTTCAAATGTTAAATTACCATTAATATCAAATGATATAAAAGGTAAGTCACCATTGTACTTACCTTTTATATAATCAATAGTAAAATTTAATTCATATATTTCTATTTTTTTTATTTTTTCATTAATATTTTTAAAATGTAAATATACATAATTTCCAATTATTAACTCTATATCATTCCAATCTATATGTTTACCATTTATAAATATCATTACAGGTTTTATTAAATCCTTTGATATAAACATATCATATAAACTAGCTTTATTTGAATATGATGAGTTGCTTATAGGAAATTCATGAATTACTATACATTTACTATCATATAATTTATATATTTCACTTTTATATATATAGTATGAAGTTTCAAAATATTTATAATTCTTTTTTTCTATACATATACCTTTTTGTCTATTTGACATATACTTTTCTGTATAGGGTCTAATGGTTTCTACTATATATTTATATAAATTATAAGGTATTATATTTTCAATATCCTCTTTATTTTTAATCATTTACATACCCCCATATATTTCTAATAATACATTTCTAGTAGCTAAAGATAATTTAGCTATATTTTTATAGTTACAAACTTTTTCTATTGCATTTTTATTAAATAAATATACATTATCACTTACAGAAGTAACTAGATCTAAAAATGGTAATAAGAGTTCCAATGCAAACTGAGAACCTTCTCCATATAATGACATCCATTTCTGAGTAAATATTTGTATATCAACATCTTTTCTAACTTCTATAATATCTTTTATACTAGTAAAAAATTTTAAGAAACCATTTTCCATTACTTCTAGGTTTACTTTCATATCAACAACACTTGCCACATTTTGCTCTATACCTGATATTTTTATTGAATTTTTAGATGCTTCTTGATAAGAAAGTCCTAAATGATTAACTTGGAAAAATATACCTGCTATATATTTTAATTTATCATATGAATATAAATTTGCTGATAATTTATATATAAATTCATATGTATATGCAAACATATCAACAAATATTTTTGTACTATACATAATAAATTCACCTTTTCTTAAAAATGCACTAGGATATTTATTTATAGTATAAGATGTTAATGCTGTATATATATGATGTAATAATATACTTTCTTCTCTACATTCAAATTTTCCTGTATTTGGATTTTTATATAATATATTGGAACAATCTATAAAGATTATATTTCCTGTATTAATTACATTGAATCCTTTTGGTGGAGTAGTTTTTTCAACGTAAATAAATTTTAAATTTTTTGATTTACAAAAATTATTTAAATAATTTGGTAGAGTAAACTTATTATTAGTTCTTTCCATTATTATTTTAAAATCTTCAGAATCTCCTATATCTTTACCATTCTTTATATTTGATTCTATTCTATTTCTATATAATGGTGTAGCATTAAAGAACATTGAATTTTTACCGTAGTTATTTTTTATTAATATTTCATTTGACATTTTTTGTCCCCCTTTAAATATAAAAGTTTTAATAAAGTTATGTTTTCATATAGCCTACTTTTTAAAAATAAAATTTATTAAAAACTATCTTATATAAAAATAAATAAGTTAAAATTTTTGAAAAAGGAGGAATAAATTTGTTTAAGTATTATAAAAATAGATATGGAGAAGATGTACCTAGAGTTAATGAAGTGTTAAGACATATCGGAGATTCTTCCTCATTATGTAAATGGGCAAATTATTTAGGATTATTTAAAAGACAAAAATATGATGCTGTATTATCAGAATATTCATCTGTAGGGGAATATGCACATAATATGATTAATGATTATATAAATAATCAAGAAAATAATTATGAAATTAGTAATAATTTATATAGTATGGCATCAAATGCATATTCAGGCTTTAAAAAATGGTATGATGATATATCCAAAAATAATATTGTTAATGTAGTATTTTCTGAATATATGATTGTTGGTGATAAATATGGTGGTACTATAGATTTACTTATAGAAATAAATGGATTAATATACTTAGTAGATTTTAAGACTAGTTCATCAATTAAAATAAATCATATTTTGCAATTATGTGCATATAAATCTTTATTAAAAGAAGTTGAAAATATAGAAATATCAGGAATGTTAATATTAAAGTCAGATAAAAATAATCCTGATTGTTATACTGAATATATGATTTTAAATGATGATAATAATCAAGATTTTATACAAGCATGTACAGATTGTTTTAATGATGCTTTATCATTCTATAATAATTATAAACTATGTACAAATATATTTAATGAGAAAGGACAATTTATGATAAAATGATAGAAGAAGATTTCAAAATAAATAATAAATTAATGAAAATTCCAATTATATCATCATTATATAAAATATTATTATATATAAAATACTATAAAAAATTATTAAGATTACAAAACTTTTCAGAATTAAGATTTATAATAAATAATTACTTAATGTATTACAATAAACCAAATTCAATAAATTTTTTTAAAAAATATGTAAAATATATAATTGATAATGACTATATTTATATAAAGTCTATAGATAATAAAGAAATATTTAGTATATATTTTAATATAAATAATATTTATATTAGATTATTTGATATTCAAGAGGATAAGTCATATACATTTGCATCTAATAATCAAAAGATGTTTGAATGTGTAATGTTAGATTATATATATAAAGATATTGTAAAAATAATTACAATAAATTCTTTAGCTAATTATTTAGAAATAAGGAAAGGGTTAGAAAAATGCATGATTATAGTCCAAATTTATTTTCTCATAAAAATAAAAATGATTTTTTTAAAGCAGTATCTATAAGTGATATACATTTTGGAAAATTAGATCCTGAAAAAGAGTATAATATATTAAATGAACAGTTTTTAAAAAAAATTGAAAATATAAACTTTGATGTTTTATGTATAGCAGGAGATTTATTTCATAAAAAAGAGTTAGCAAATTCAGATACTATTAAATATGCTACTTTATTTGTAATGAAATGTGAAGAAATATGTTTATCTAAAAATGCAACTTTAATTATTATAGATGGTACTTATGAACATGATTCAAATCAACTTAAAATTTTTCATCCATTAAAAATACAATCTAATTGTGATATTAGAATAGTTGAAGATATATCCTTTGAATATGTCAAAGGATATAAAATTCTGTGTATTCCAGAGAAATACGGTATGGGAGAAAAATATTATAATGATTATTTAGATCAACATTATGATTTATGTTTTGCTCATGCAACTTATGTAGGAAGTATTCATGGTAAAAATGAAAGAAATCTTAACTCAAGAAGAGATCCTGTATTTAATATAAATGATTTTGATACATGTTCAGGTCCTATATTATCAGGACATGTTCATACACCTAAATGTTATGGTAAACATTTTTATTATCATGGTTCTCCAATTAGAAGTCAATTTGGTGAAGAACATGAAAAAGGATTTTATTATACTATAACTAATAAATACACTAGGATGTACTATGTTCATTTTGAAAAAATAATTTCTGATGAATATAATACTTATTATATTGATGATTATATTGATAATTTAGAAGATTGTTATAAATATATAGAAACATTAAAAGGTGATTATATAAGATTACTATGCAAAAAAAATTCACCAAATATAAATTTATTAAAAGATTTCTATAAAGATAATAAAAAAATAAAAATAGAATCTTCTTATACGTACGAAAGAAATCTTACTGATAATGATGAAAGTAAAAATATATATGATGAATACTCTTTCATATTTAATAAAGATTTAAATGAATATGACATATTAGCAATGTATATAAATAAAAATGAGAATGATAATGTTATAACTGGAGATGAAATAAAAAATGTATTAAATAAACTTATGTAAAACTTATATTTAATGTAATTGAAGGAGGAAATAAAAATGAATGGTATAAGAGAAAGTCAAATTGATAGACTTAATAAATATAAATCAACTAATAACTTTACTTCTAGTAGTATAATACAATTTGATATAGAAACATTAAGAATGATAGCTTCTTATGTATTAACAATAAACCCAATAATAAATAGACAAGCTTTATCTAATGTGAGTATCTTATTTGATACACTAGATTTAAGTATATTTAATTCTGATATAGAAAAAAATAAATATATTGATATAATAATAAAAGGTGTAAAAGCTAGATTATCTTCTGGAAGTGATAATATAGATGTAATAAAAACTATGATTAGAGGTGGGATTGTTTCTGATAATAGTCATGATGAATATACTGAAATATTTAAAACTATATATTGTTTAAATATAGATGAAATAAAATTTGTTAATGGTACAATAGAATCATGTTTAAGTTATTTAAATATAAGTAATCATGCTCCAAGATTTATAGAATTATTATCAGATATAGAAAATAATAAATCGAATGCAAAAGTTCATGAATTAATTCAAGAATTTAATAATTTGACTTCTGATTATGTTAGTAAGACAAGAAGTATTGAAGCCAATATGAATACTGATGTTGACTTCATGTTATCAAAAAAAGAATTAGATTTATTTATAGATGACTACTTATTTAAATGTGATAATATGGCAGATAAAATAATTACAGGTATGCAAGAGTTTAATAATCTTATTGGTGGTGGATTTGAAAGAGAACGTTGTTATGTATTAGCAGGACTTGCTGGTACAGGTAAATCAATGGTATCATTAAACCTAATGCTACAAATTATGGAATTTAATAGAAATATAAAAACTTTAGATAAAAGTAAAAAACCTTGTATTGTATTTATTACACAAGAAAATTCAACATTTGAAACTATGGAAAGATTTTTAAATATACTTGGATGTAAAGACCCTAAAAGAACATCAAGAGATGAAATAATGTACTTATTAAATAAAGCTAATATTGTAACAGAATTAGATGATGAAAGTGAAAATGATTTTGATTTTCAAATTCTTATTAAATTTATTCCAGGTGGAAGTCAAAATACAGATTATTTATATACATTATATGATGACTTAAATCAAAAAGGATATGAAGTTGTAGTATTAGTTCAAGACCATATTAAAAAAATGCGTTCAGCTTTACATGCAGGTAAAGATTTACGTATAGAATTAGGGGAAGTTGTAAATGAATTCAAGACGTTTGCAACTATTAAAAAATGTGCTGTTATAACTGTAACTCACTTAAATAGAAGTGCTGATACTAAAATTAGAGATTCAATAGAAAAAGGTTCATTAGACCCATTAAAAGATGTAGGTAGAGATGCAATAGGTGAATCTTATTTACTTATAGATAATTCAGACTGCTGTTTATTCCTTCATAAAGTTTATGATACTGATAATACTCCATTAATGTCTTTCAATAGGGTTAAAGAAAGATTTGAAGTAGATCCATTTAAACGTTATATTGCACATCCAATGGAAGGACCAACATTATTAACTGATTTACATTTATCAGAACCATTATCTAGAATGTCTGTTAATAATGATATACAAAATTCATTAAATGTAACTATGGATAGACAAAATAATATTCATAATACTATAGGAAGATATGATGAAAAATTAGGTAGAAAAATTACAGAAAATGATATTGTAACTGATGAAAACTTAAAACTTGTTACAATGAGTGATATATTTGGTTCAGGTAATAGTTATAGTGGTAAAATTATGGATATACCTGAATTAAGTCAAATTAAAGATGAAGATGAACCTAAAAAATATCCTTTATTTATGTTTTATAATAATGATAAAGAAAAAGAAGAAATTAAAAAAATAGGACTATATTACATATAGTCCTTATTTTCTTTATTTTTAATTGTGGACAATATTTCACTTAATGTATCAGATTTTATAAGTTTAATTTTTTTATTTTCTAAATCAAAATCTTTTACAGAAGTCATATTATTTATTATAAGAATAATATAAAAATATTCAGGATCACCGTATATATCATATGATAATATTTTAGGTTTATATTTATATTTTGCAACTTCTTTATCTGTTAATTTTATATTTACAGAAGTTGATAATAATATATCAATATAGTCGTCTATACAATTATAATTATATAAATTATTATCATATTTTACTAATGATTCAAAAGATATAATATCTTTTGATTCTCCGTATTTTAATAATTCAGATAATGAATATATACTATTAATATCCATAAATAATACACCTCCTATAATGATAAAGATATTATATTATTAATATCTTCTGATATAAATGATATTAATATATTACTATTTTTAAATCCTTCACCAACATTATCTAACTGATAATAGTTTGAAGTTTTTAATGGATTTGTATTTACAAAAAAAGAATTATCTTCATTTAATACTCCATGACAGGATATATTATACTCATTATCTTTTGGTTTACCAATAGTAATAAAAGGCATTATTGATGGTATATTAATTTTAGCAGAATATATAAAATCTTCCAATACTATAGCATTTTCTATATATGGAGATTTATCATAAGTTTTCATTAAAAATCTACTCCTTTCAAGACTTATATTTATAATAAATTTAATAATATATATATATTATAATAATGTTAAACTGAAATAAAAAAGGAGGAATAATTATGTTTAACAATAATTTTTTTGACAATTTAAATAATAATTTTAACAATGCTAATATGATGTTAGCTAATGCTAATAATATAATTAGTAACTCTATGAATATGATAAATGCATTACCACAAAGTAATCAAATAGTACCTAATTTTAGTTATTTAAAAGATGCTATTAAAGCTTCACAAGATATGGATGGTAAAACAATATATGTAGGTTCAAATTTAGAAGTTAAATCTAAAGACCCAAGTCATATTGAAATTATAAATGATACTAATAGATTTAATTTACCAGCTATAAATTATGTCCCAGCAAATTTTAATTCAAATAATAACATGGTTAATAATTATAATTACCAAATATCTAATTCAGTAAATAAAAAAGAAAATAATAAATCTAAAAAACATTTATTTACTATTGATAATTTTGCATTTATACAACAATCTGTAACAAATGAAATTAATTCTATTATTAATTTTGTATTAAGATATTTTGAATTTCAATTAGATGATAAAGGATTTATATGCATTGATGTTTCTCCAGAATCTGATATAGAAATATTACAAAGAGTGAAATTGGGTGATAAATTTTTAAATATAAATAAAGAATATATGAAATCTAAATCAGTTATATATTTTAATCCAGTAGTTAATTTATCATTAACAAGATTTATATTTGATTTATTTTTACAGAGAGCAAGAATAGAAACATTTATATTTTATATTTCAAATAATATATTATATTTAAAAGATATTAATGGAAAAATATTTTATAACTCAATAAGATATAATTTCAATACTAATCTATGTTATTTAGATATAATATTTAGACTTAATTGTATTGATATAGATTTAAGTAGATGGGATGTAGATAATTATGTCGAAGTTCTCATTTAGTGATGAACAAATGTATGTTATTGAAAGTGCTCTCAAAATGATAAAATCTCCTGATGAAGATTTATTTGAAATAAGTGGTATAGCTGGTAGTGGTAAATCTACTGTATTTCATAAAATAGTAGAAGATTCAGGTTTAGAAAGAGTACTAGGTTGTGCAATTACTGGACAAGCTGTAAGTGTTTTACAATCTAAAGGAGTAAGAGCGAAAACAATACACTCATTAATTTATGATTTATACACAACTTCTAGTACAGAAAGATTTAATGAATATCTCGATATACCTAAAACAGAATTAGCTTTTAGAAAGAAAGAAACATTAGAAAATATTGATCTTTTACTAATAGATGAAGCTTATATGATAGATGAAGATATAGCAAGGGATATTAAATCTTTCAAACATATAAAGAAAATAGCATGTGGTGACTTTTTTCAGTTGCCACCTGTTTCTGGTAATCCAGGATTTTTAACATCTAAAAATGTATTTAGATTATTAAAACCATTTAGACAATCTGAAACATCTGGTATATACTTATTAGCTAATGATATAATTAATAACATTAGATATTTTGATAAATCTTATAATGATGTAGAATTTCTAAGATTTAAAAATATGGATTTAGAATGTATTTTAGATTATGATGTTATTTTATGTTGTACTAATAAAATGAAAGACTATTTTAATTTAAAGTATAGAGAATTAAAGCAATTAAATAGTGACTTACCATCTCATGGTGAAAGAGTTATATTTAAAAAAAATAATGCTAGAATTAGATTTAAAGAAATTAGTCTAGTCAATGGTATGGTTGGCGCAGTAATAGGAGAATCATTTAAATGTGATAAAAATTCATTTGTTATACATTTTAAACCGGATATGATAGATGAAATACTTCCAATAAAATGTGATTATAATTATTTTAAAGCAGATATAAATAAAAAGAAATTTATGAAATCTTATGCTAAATATTCTAATGGTGAGTATTTAGAATATGCTTATGCTGCTACAGTACATTCATATCAAGGTTCTCAAAATAAAAGATGTATGTTTATAGATGAAAGTTACTTATTTGAAAATCATGTTAGAAAAGCTTTACAATATACAGCAGTAACTAGAGCTACAGATAAATTCACATGGGTTAGAATTAAGTAAAGTAAATAATATACATATATTATTATTGTGAAAGGAGAACCAATGATAAACAAATTTAATTAATAATTTTATTTAATTTAGGAGGAATAAAAATATGGAAACTAATCAAAATAAAAAGAAAGCACCTTTATTTACGGTAGATGAAACACACCCAGGATTTATTAAAAATCTACCAAAAGAATATCACAAATATTTAAACAAAGAAGATAAAACTGACAATAAAACTAAAATAGTTACTTATATAATTTTACTTAAATTCTTGAAAAGTACTGATTATATAAATGATGAAATTGAAGAAATTATCTATGATGAGAATTCAATACAAGATTATTTTGATACTCATTCATTTTTAATATGTAAAGATTTTAAAAACTTAGAATATACTATACTAAATTTACTTAAAACTTATGAATTTATTGATTTAGAAAATTCTATAATTATTTCAGATAATAAAACATTATCAGAATCATTAGGATTTTTAAATGATACAACTAAAAATTCTATTTTTAAGTTTATGCATATAAATAATAATTTAAAAGAGATTTTAGAAGATTATTTAGAAGTTCAATCAGAATATCTTGATAGTTTTGGAGAAGTTGAAACATATGGAGGGGAGTTAGCTTCACTATATGAAGAAGTAAAGAATTTAAATATAAATAAAGGAGATGAATAATAATGCAAAATGTAACAGAAAATCCTAATAATTTTATAATTAAAAATTACAATAAATATGGTGAAAACTTTCTTAATTCACACTATGTATCAATAGAAGATATTCAACAAAATGCTATATATATTATAAGAGATATTTTAAATAAAAAAATAGACTTATCAAAATATGGAAGATTTATATTAGAACCAGTAGTTATAGCTAATTTAGAAATTGTTTTTGTAAATAAAGCTAGATATTATGAATACTTATGTGAATCATTAGAATACACTAGAGTATTTAAATATAAAGAAAATATATCAGAAACACAATACAATATAGAATTAAAAGCTCGAAATAATTATAAAACATATATTCAAATAGCTCAAACTTTAAATAATATTAAGTATAGTCAAAATATTACTGAATTTGATATACTTGCTAATAGACTTAAAGCTGAAAATTTAATATATAATTTAAAATAAATTTCAATTATATATTATATATTTGAAAGGAGGTGACTTAAAATGGATATAGAAAGATTTAAAAAGCAAAAAGATACATTATTAAAAATGAATGTTCCATTTTCAATGTATACAGACGAAAACTTTATGTTTTCACATGATCCAATAAATTATACAAGTGTAATATCATTTGATGATGATACTGAAACTTTTGTATGTGTTAAAAAGTCAGATAGTAGTTTAAAAACTATTAATATAATGGAATATGATAGAGTATTATTTATTCAGTTAATGGTATCTGATGATAATAATGCTGTAAAAAAAATTATTGATAAATGTGATATAGGGATTATATCACAAAAACAAAAAGATGAATTACATAATTTATTAAAATAATAAATTATGTGAAACTATAAGTTATAAAAAATATATTAAATTTAAATTTAGGAGGAATATATTATGTATTACAATAACAATAACTATTATGGACAACCAATCGGAGGAAATAACTTTGGAAGTTTTAGACCTCAATATCTAATAAATAAAAAACCTATGAATAATAATGTTTTACTAAGTGTTGAAGAAATTAATCGTCTTCAAAAAAATAATACTGATTTCAATCTCAATATTTCTGATATTGAATTTTTAAAATCAGCATGTGTTCATAGAGATCAATCTGGTAATCTTACAATTGAAGCAACTGATGATGAAAGAGTAAGATGTAAAATATGTGGTAAATCTTTTAAAATGACAAGTTTATCTGATACTGAAATTGTTAATAAGATTATTGATGATTTTATTAGCTTAGGTGAAACTATTAAATTATCATATGTTGATATTCCAGTAGAATTAAGAGAGTATTTTAAATTCTTACCATTTGCTGAAAAATTTAGAAAACTTTCTGAAATCGCATTAAAATCTTATGAAAATTATGCTAAACAAAATAACATTCAAAATTATGCTTCAAATCAAAGTTTAGCTTATAGATATCAAAATATATATAATCAACCATATTTCAGAGGTAATATGAGTGGAGGACCTTATCAGACTAATAACTTCATGACTAACTCATATAATAATCAACCATATGAGATATTCATAGGAGCTGATAATGTACAATATGCTAGATATGCAGATGGTGTTATAATACCAATTAATAATAATATTCCACAACAACAACCATATAATAATAATCAAAGTTATAGTGTTGTTACAGAAGCTGATGGAACTTATGCAGTTTATCCAAATGGTAGTAAAGTATTATTACAAACAAATAATAACTATGTACAACCAAATAATTTTCAAGTAACACAACCACAACAACCATACAATAATGTACAACATAATACTGATGTAAATGGTAGAAATTTTAGAACAGACCCAGTAACTGGTAAAGAAATTTAATATTATTCCCATAGCTAATATTAGCTATGGGATTATTTTTTTGTTTAATGTGGTAATGGACATGCACAAATCATTTCTGTACTATCAGTAAATTCTCTATGAGTACCCCATAGTAATATAAATGTACCTGTATTTTTAACATGTAATTCATACCATGGTGGACTTGAAGAAACTATAGAGTTAACTTCGGCTATTGTTTTAAATTCCTTACAATTATTAGTAGGATATGGTTCAGGTAATTCTTTTGTATTCAATAAGTATTTTTTTGTACCATTACTATATTTATTTATATTTCTTGAAAATTCACCATTAATTTTAAAGTCTAAAAAACATCTATTTTTAATTCTAGCATCAACTTCTTCTAATGTATCAAATTCTTCATACATAATATTAACATCTCCTTTATTTTTTTATTATAAAAACTTTTATATATAAAAGTTTTTATAAATAAGGAGGAAATTGAAATGGAAAAAGTAAACTTTAATTTTGACTACTTTTCTAATAATGAAAAATTAAATAATATAGGATTTAATCAATCAATTAATATGAATAATCAAATACCTACAACTAATAATTTAAATATTCCAAATTTACCTATAAATATATTTGGAAATCAAGAATTACCTGTTACATCTGATATTAATAAAGATTCTATAATTAAAGCAAATGAAGATGGTGTTGTAACAACTTTAGTTGAAGATAATAACTCATATTTAACTTCATATGAGCCTATATTAAATGAATTAAATAAACTTAATATTGAAACAAAAGAAATGATGGGGTTACTCAATCAAGATATTACTACGGTTAGAAATAGTAATTCAAAAAATAAATATAATAACATTGCACAATTATCATCATCATTAACGGCACTAACATCATCAAGATTATCTATAATAAAAGAAGCAAGTAGTATAATAAACAATGCTCATAATATGGATTTAAAAAGATTTGATAAAGTATCTAATGGTGCTGATGCTAAACTTAATGAAGAAGGTATCATTATGGACTTATATCAAATGATTTCTGATAATAGAAATAATTCAAATATTGTAACGACATCATCTATGATGCAGATGCAAAATAATTTACCTGATCCTGATTCAGAATATATTATGGGAATACAATCAGATTTTATTAATAATATGAATGCTACAAATTCTGAAGTTGTTGTAGTATATAATGAAGCAGATGACTCAATGGATTTTACTGCTATAGATATGAATGGTAACTTTACAAATAGTAATCCTAATATACCTGAAAAACACTATTTATCTAATATAGTTATAGATAGAGTTAATATGGTTGCAAAGGATAAGCATCTAGGATTAAATTATAAATTAATTATTTTAAATAGTTCTGATACAGATGAGGAAATTAGTGCTGAACAAATATTCTAATTTAATAAATATACCTCTCAATAGTAGTGCGTGTGTACTACTATTGAGAAATTTTAAAAATACATTAACTATAATTTATGAATATTAATTAATATATATATTATTAATATGAATATATTAAATTATTAATTTGAAAGGAGATTTTATAAAATGGAAAATTTAAAAGAAAATATACTTAACTATGGTGATAGTATAATAAGCATGGCTTCTTTTAGAGATGCTGTTAGACATAATCCAGGTATGTATATAGGTGGAGGCGGAAATCTTGGATTTGTTAATATGACAAGAGAAATATTTTCAAATGCAATAGATGAATTAACTAAACCAACTTCTATATGTAACTGGGTTAAATTGACGTTTGATGAAAGAGATTTTAAAGTTATTGTTGAAGATAATGGTAGAGGTATACCATTTAATAAAATGATTGATATATTCACAAGAGAACACACTTCATCTAATTATAGAAAACAAGACTATGAATACTCATCAGGTGTTCATGGAATAGGTTCTAAAGTAACATGTGCTTTGTCTGGTTTATTTGCTGTTAAATCTCATATATTAGGAGAATGTAAATATGTTGAATTTCATGATGGTTACTTATGGGATAAAGGTGATATAATAGATATAGATAAGTCAGAAATGGATAGAGAACAAGGAACAACCGTAACATTTGTACCTTATACTGATTTAAAAAATCAACTATCAGTTAAATGTGAAGATATAAGAAATTTAGTAACAACTATTTTACTTTTAACACCAATAGGAAGTATAATTGATTTTGTTGGAATAGATAATTCTGGTAATTTAAAATATAATGAAAGATTTGTAAATGAAAGAGGTTTACAAGATAAATTAGATAGTTTTAATAAAAATAAAATTACTAATAATATCTATTCATTTATGGATAATGGTAAAGTTAGATTAGAAACTGTAATAAACTTTGCTATAGAAGAAGAACCTGTTGTATTAAGTTTTAGTAATTTAACACCAACAAAAGGTGGTGTTCATGAAGATGGATTTTATAATGGTGCTGTAAAATTTTTCCGAAACTATATGAATAAAATTTACTTAGGAGAAAAATCAAAAGTATTTGTAAATTCAAATGATGTCAAAGATATATTATCAGGTGTAATTCATATATGTACTCTTAAACCTAATTTCATGGGACAAGCTAAAGACTTATTAGCAGAACCAGCAGAAGGTGATTTCTCTATACTAAACTTTGTATCTGATTTTACTGAAAGTAGTTTAGCTGATTGGGCAAAACAAAATCCTAAAGAATTAGCAAAGGTTGCGAAGTTTTTAAAAACAATTGCTGAAAATAGGATGAAATCTGAAGGGGCTGTTAAAAAGTTATCTAATCAATATAAAAAATCTTCTATTTCTGGATTACCACAAGATTATATAAAACCATCTGGTAGAAAAAATCTTGAATTATTAATAGTTGAAGGTAAATCTGCATTATCTTCAGTTACTAATGCTAGAAACTGTGCAACACAAGGTATATATCCAATTAGAGGTAAGTTACCTAATGCATTTGAAAAATCACCTCAGGAGATGTTAAAAAATAGTGAAGTGGCATCCATAATTGAAATAGTGGGTGGTGGATATGGTAAAAATTTTAATTTAAATTCAGTAAGATTTGATAAAGTTATATTTCTTACAGACCCAGATCCTGATGGTGCTCATATATCGGGATTATTATTAAACTTATTTGCTGTATATATGAAACCTATGATAGAAGATGGTAGAGTATATAAAGCTGTACCACCATTATATGGTATGCATATTGGTAAAAATAAAATGAGATATTTTACTGATAAAGCAGAACAAACAAGATATGTCCAAAAATTATTTGCTAAAGAAAATATAGTATCAGTAGATGGATCACCTTTATCAAATAATAAATTATTTGATATTATGTATAGAAATAGTGAGTATGTTTTTGAATTAGAAAAATTATCAAATAATTATGCTGTACCTGCAATATTAATGGAAGCTGTTTTAATAGGTCAAATAAAAAATACACCTATTAAAAAAATACATGAACATTTAAAGAAAAAATATTTTAGATTTTTAAATTTCACACAAATTAATGGTATAGATACTATAAATGGATTAGCAGGAAATGCTGTAGAACTTATAATAACAGAAGAGTTATACAAGGATGCAAAAATAGTATTAGAAATATTAAATGAAAATTTAGATTTCTATTTTAAATTAAATGATAATGATGCTACTTTATATGAACTTATGAAAACATACAAAAGTTATGAACCTAGTTCATTACAAAGATATAAAGGACTTGGTGAAATGGAATCATACCAGCTAAAAGATTCAACTCTTGATATAGAAAATAGAACTTTAATAAGATATACTCCAGAATCTTTAGATTTTGAAATAAATCAAATGAGAACATTATCAGATAATAGATATGATTTATTAAAAGATATTAGAGTTAAAAGATCAGATTTAATTTAAGGAGGATTTAATAATGAGTGAAAGAATTCTAGAAAATAATATGCTAGAACAGTTTAAAAATGACATGGCATTATATGGTATATCAGTAAATTTACGTAGAATGATACCTGGTATAGATGGACTAAAATTAGTTCATAGAAGAATTTTATATACTATGGGGTGTATAATGAATGTAAAATATAATCACAAGCATGTTAAGTCAGCTTCTATTATAGGTAGAACTATGGAAGTATTACATCCACATGGTGATTCATCTATTTATGGTGCTATGACTAAACTTGGTAATTGGTTTGATAATTACCAAGTTTTAATAGATAAACAAGGTTCATTTGGTACTTTTCAAGGACATACTCCAGCAGCTTATCGTTATACAGAAGCAAGACTTTCTGAATTTGCTCAAGAGTGTATATTAGGAGAGATATTAGAAATACCTAATATAGTAGATTATCATGCAAATTTTGATAATACTAGTAAAGAGCCTGAATATCTTCCTATAAAAGTACCACTTCCATTAATAAATGGATTTGATAGTATAGGATTTGGTGTTAAAGCATTTATGCCTTCTCATAATTTAAGAGAAGTACTACAAGAAGTTATTAATGTTATTGATAATCCTAATCATAATGTACTTTTAATTCCTGATCAATGTCAAGAATGTCTTATTATTGGAGATGAATTTGATAAAATATGTGAAACTGGAGTTGGTACATTTAAAGTTAGAGGTATTATCGATATTGAAGATAATGGTAAAAATTATAACTTAGTTATCAAGTCATGTCCAGATCAAGTTACACTTGGTAAAGTAAAAGATAAATTAGAATTATTAATTGATGAAAATAAGATAATAGGTATTGCTGATATTGTAGATGAGAGTACAGTTGGTGAACCTAGAAAACCTGAAATAATGAGAATGGTTATAAAATTAAAACAAGGTGCAGATCCTAACTATATAAGAGAATTAATATATCAGCATACTAGTATACAACAAACATTCTCAACTTCATTTGAATTAATTGAAGGTGTACAAAAAATAAGATTTAATTATAACTCATATGTAAGATATTTTATTGATTTTAGAATTCATACTAAATTTAGATATTATAATATGAAATTAGCAGAAGCTAATACTGAATATCATAAACTAGATGCATATGTTAAAGTGCTACAGTCAGGTGAAATAGATAAAATAATTTCTATGATTAGAAAACAAAAATCTAAAGACTATGATGTACTTGTAGAATTTTTAATAGAGAAATGTAAATTAACAGATTTACAAGCTAAATATATTTTATCTACAAGAATAGCTTCATTAGCTGAAGGGAATTTACCTGATTATTTAGATAGACTTAATAAAGTAGAAGAAAGTATAAATTTATATAGAAATATGATTACTAATAAAGAATTAATAAAACAAGAAATTAAAAATGAGTTAATTTATATTTCTGATAAATATGGTACTCCTAGAAGATCTAAAATATTCAAAGGTAAAAAGTTTAGTACTGTTCCAGATGGAATATTCAATATAGTAGTAGATCATAATAACTTTATAAGAAAGTTAAATGTTAATGAACCAATGTCCAATAAATATGGGCAATGTAAATTGTATTTACAAGTTGAAAATAAAGATAGTATTATATTATTTGATGATATGGGTAGATGTTTTTCATATGAAGTTCATAAAATACCTTTAGTTGATAAATCATCTGCAGGTATTGATATTAAATCAATTATAAAAAATGCAACTACAAATATAATTGGATTATATTCACTATCTAATTTAGAATCTTTATCAGAAGTTAAACCTAATGGAATTCCAGTATTCAGTATGTTAATAATGACTAAATTAGGTTTTAGTAAAAGAATATCTTTAGATGATATTATAACAACACCTAAATCAGGTATATTTTACACTAAACTTACTGATGGTAACTTTGTAATGAGTGTTAATCCTATAAGTCAAGATACAGATGTATTTATATTTAGTGGGCATAAATGTCTTAAACTTTCGTCTAATAATATATTAGAAATGAAAAGAAATAGTATTGGTGGAAAAACATTAGCAGGAGAAGTATTTGGTGTATCTTTTGGAAATCCTAATAGTCAATTTCTATTTGTATTAACAATGGAGGGTAAATATAATCTTGTAACTAATTCTGCTATTAAATATGGAAATAAAAATACATTAGGTAGTAATTTAATAAAAAATGGAAATATAATAGCTGTAATTCCAGTAGATATAAATGATGTAATAAGTATTCAAACAACAAGTGATTTACACATGTTTAATATATCAGATTTAAAACAAAGTAGTACTGCTTCATCAGGAATACAATTATTACCAGTTAAACAAAATCCTATTGTTGATGTTTATAAAAATTAAGTAAACTTTATTTTATAAAAATATACCTTTATACAAACTTTATTTTATAAAGGTATATTTATTTTTTTTTATAGAAAGGAGGTAAGTATTATAATGAAAAAAGATTATGTAATTTTAGATAACCTTTATGAAAAAATTGAACCAATTTTAAAAACATCACAAAATAAATTAAAAAGTATAATATCAAAATTTATTGATAGAAATCAAGATGAACTCTATTATCATTCTCCAGCATATAGAATTTATTTTAGTGAAAATGATAAGCAAAATTTATTATCTTTATTTAATATTACTGAGAATGAAATATTAAATTTAGTTTCTGAAGCTTTTTATTTTAAAATAAAAAACTATAATCCAAGAGCAATGAAAGATCCTATAACGATTTTAATATTATTAATTCATAGATATTGTTATATGAATAATATTAATAAAGAGTTAAGTTTAATATATTTATGCTTTAGTCCAAAAATATATTTAAGTATTCATGTTGGTCAATTCCCTGATTTTCCACCAAGTGAAAGTGAAAAAAATATGGGAGTTATGGATTATACAATATCTAACATTTCAAATAAATTTGAAATAAAGAAAAAAGGAACTTTAATAGATTCTGTAATATCATTAGCGGAGAATTGGGAAAAATCATATTCATCAAGAATTAAAAATTGTAGTGATGAAGATTTATGTTATATTTTTCAACAATTACATAATAGAATAAAGCAATCGCTAATTACTCTATCTAAAGAGTATTATTCTAATTTAGAAAATCCTAAAGCTATATTATTTTACTCATCTGATAGATATGATCAAGATACTTATAGATTAGCAGAAAATAATAATATGCTAATTTCAAAATATGTATCTAAAACAATGGAATTTATACTAGGTTCTGATGCAGATATAAAAATATGTGAAATAGTATCTTCAAAATCAGAAATAGCACCTTTAGAATTAAAGTCTTTAGTTGAAACAATTATATCTAATAAAGATAATATAAAAAGAGTTAATATGATTATTACAAACATTATATCAAACTATTATTCTGAAGCTAAATATGAAAATAAAGATATTAGAGATATAAGTTTCTTACTTTATTCATTAACTAGGAAAGCTAATTCAAATAATAAAGAATATAATGAAATGATAAATGAATTAAGAAGTTTATTATCTGAAAATTCAGAAAGATATATAAAAAGAAAAAAACGACCAGCAACTGAAGCAGCTTATGTTAACTCGTTGTTAGGATATTTTGCAATGATAATACATAAATCAAATAAATAAGGAAGGGTGTTATTATAAATTATGAAAGAAAAACGAAAAAAAGCTGAAAAACTTATATTAGATTTCATGAAAGCTATAGATAAAACTGGTAGTAATTATAATCATTATAAAAATAAATTTTCTAATATGAGTGATAATGAATTTTATAATCTATTTAAAAATATAAAATTTCCTATAAGACTTCATACAAAGGGATTTGATAATATAAAAATGAAGGATATAAAAGAGTCTTTAGATTTACTAAATGTTCCAATGTATGAAAGTGTTAATTTAAATTATATATATAAAGATGAAAATGGTAATGCTGTTCAATCTGAACCATGTACAGTAGGTTATATTCATATTCCAAAATTAAGACAAATGAATATAAAGAAATCACAAAATGGTGTAGATATTTCTAAAACAAATCCTAAAACAGGTGAATTAGTAGGTTCATCAAAAGTTGCTGCAATTACTGATAGAGAATTTGAAGCAATGTCTATATTTGAATTACATAATATTATAAAAGAAATGATTACATTAAGATCTGATGATATACAAAACTTTAATAATTCATATAATGCAATAATAAATAAAGGTACAGTAAATAATGACGATTTAGATGAAAATCACAATCAACTTTCAAGAAAAAATTTAATGATATCATTAATTGGTGCACAAATAGATAGTAATTTAATTGATAATATGGAAGGATGGTAAAAATGGATAAAAAAAACGTAATATTTAATGAAATAGTTGGTATTAATGATTTAATAGATATATCTGAAGAAGATATGGAAAAGTTAGAGCAATACGATAAAGACGAAGAAAATACATAATATAATATATAAGTCCAGTTATAAGAAGGAGGAAATTTACGACATGAGAAAATTTATTGATGTATCATTAGTAATCGTACTTTTATTATTATATTCTGAACCAAAAAATGTAAATGCTGTAAATGATGTAACATATAAAACTAATTGGTTTGAAACTATGGAATCATTAAAGGTTAAAAGTCAAAATAGTGATTATGATAAAATAAATGAAGAATTTCAATCTGTACATTCTGAATATATAATTCCTTTAGAAAATGAAATTTTAGAAAATGAAAGCTTACCAAACCATCATAAAGATTTAACTCTTTTTAGCGAAGATTTATTAAATGTAGATAAAATGAATAAATATATCTTATCTACAACACCAAAAAATTCACCTTTTATAGGTAGAGGTGAAATGTTTATAAATATAGGAAATGAATTATCAGTAAATCCATATTATATATATGCACATGCAAGTGTAGAAAGTGGATATGGACTATCTAATATAGCACTCACTAAAGGTAATTATTTTGGTATAGGAGCATTTAATTCTGATACTTCAAAAGCTTATAGATTTATAGATAGTAAATCTTATGATAGAGTTTATACAGGAATATATAACGGAACAAAATGGATTAAAGAAAATTATTTTGATAGAGGCTTAAATACATTAAATAAAATGATTTCAGGAAAAAGAAAGTACGCAGTTTATGATGATGGTACTCCTAATTATAGCTGGATGTATGATATATCATCTTTAATGAATTATAATTGATATATATATTATATTATTGAAAGGATGGAATTAAAGTTATGAATAAAAATAGAGTTTTTAAAACTATATTAAAATTTTTAGATGAAGAAAATATTTATGATGTGAAAATTACTGGAAGTAAATCAAATAATAAATATAGCGATACATTTTATTTCTCTCATGAGAATAATAGATATGCTGTAAATATTATTTCAAAAGATATCAATAGTAAATCACATATAACTTGCTATTATTATTATAATAATAAATATAATAAAAGCTTTGAGTTAGATTATTAATTCTATCTTTTCAATATATAAGAAAGGAGTGATTTTATGGGATACTTTAAAAATGTTGATATGAGAAATAAAGAAGAAGGAAATTTAACTTCCTCATTTTTAGGTTCAACAACAAAGCCATGTGCACTTTTAACTTTTTATAATCTTAACTCTGAAGCTAAAAGTATTATAATATATGAAGATTCCGAAATTAATATTAAATATGTTAAACAAACTAACAATGGATTTAAATTAAAAGAAAGGAATTGTCGTATATCTAAACTTGATTGGACTATTGGTATAACTACAGGTCCAATGCTAAAAGGTATATATATTGATATATCTAAAAAACATAATAACAATATAGAATACGTTGAAATCGAAAACATAAGAGATTTAAATTATTAAAAATTATATTTAATGGAGGATTTAGTTATGATTAATTTTAAAATTTTAGGTTGTGGAGCAGCAGGTAATAAGGCAGTAATTCAAGCATTTAATGACGGAGTTATAACAGAAAATGAATTTATGTTAATAAATTCTACAGATAAAGATATTCCTGAAGAATTTAAAAAATATTCATATATATATAAAGATGCAGATGGAGCAGGAAAAGAGAGAGCATTAGGTAAACAATTTGCAATAAATGCATTAAAAACTAGTGATTTAAATATAAATGAATTTACAAAAAATGCTAAAGTTGTAGTATTAGTTTCATCTTTAGATGGTGGTACTGGAACATCTTCAGTTAGTATATTGGCAAAATTTATCAAAGAAGTTATAGGAAAACATGTTTATATTATAGGATTTAACGGTTTTGAAAATGATGCAAGAAGTTTATCTAATTCTATAGAATATATGAAAGAATTAGAAGAAAGTTATACTATAAGTATTATTTCTAATAAAAAATGTTTAGATAATAATAAATCTACTAATTATAGAAAAGCAGAGCTTATTGCAAATGATGAATTTGTTAAGTATATTAAATCTATAAAAACAATTGGAGTAGTTCCTTCATCAATAAATATTGATGGTGCTGAGTTATTTAAAACAATATCAACTCCAGGTTATATGATAATAGAGAGAGGATCTATAGCTGATATTAAAAACACATCAGAATTTAATGATATAATAAAATACTTACATGATAACAGTAAATCTATAGATACTGAACCAACATGTAAAAGAATGTCTATATTTATTCTTGCAAATAATAGAATTCAAAATAACGTTGATTACTCATTTGAAGAAGCTAAAAGTAATTGGGGTACTCCATTTGAACTTTATCAACATGTTCAAGAAAGTGATGATGATGAAGTTGTAATAATATCTTCAGGTATGAATTTACCTATTAAATATTTTGAAAATTTATATTCAAAATATCAAGAAGAAAGTGCTAAAGTAAATAAAGGTGCTGATAGTTTCTTTAATACTATAAGTAACTTTAATGGTAATGAACATGACTCTGAATTTAATAGTCTTACTAATAATGTAAATAATACTAAAAGTGCAGATGATTTCTTTAATAGTTTAGAAGGTAATAAAATAACTAAAGAGGAGTTTTAATATGCGTTTTGACTTTGAGAAATTTCGTAGAAAAGATGAATATGAACAATATAAACCAGCCACTATTCATATTTCTGATTATACAACAACAGGATTTAATTTAAATAATATTGATTTGGATAATATAGCAGATGAGCAATTGTGTTTCACAATTGCTCAAAATTTAATGAATATAATAAACAATCCTTATGATTATATTAATTATTTTAATAATGAAAAGTTTATGAAAAACTTAAAAACATCTTTAAATAGAAATCCAAGCTATAAAGAATTAATGTGTTATAAATTAAATATTGTTTATTATGAAAAAAGTAAATCTAGTAAATATTTTAATAATATAATATTAAAAGATATGTTATTAGAACTAAACGATTTAATGATAGCTAAACTTAGAGGTATTAAAAATATACCGCAAGAATTACTATTTGATTTATCAAATATAATACTATCACATTCTACTCATGAATATTTTATACTATGTTATAATAAATTATGTGAATATAATTTGTCAAATGATGATTATATAGAGTTAATTAATATAAAACCTGATAACAACATATCATTTACAATAAATATATTATTATATATGATTAATTCATTTGATTATAGATTTGAAAATATTATTGCACAATTTATAAATGAATTAAGTATAGGGGCATTTGAAAGAGTTTATTTAGTATCATTACAGAGTTTAACTGATGATAGAATATCTGGATTATTTAGCAAGTTGGCTTTTATGTGTCCAAGATCAAAAATGATGTATGAAAATGTAAATAAAAAGTATCTACAAATGTAGATACTTTTTTTTTTGAAAGGAGATTTAATAAATATGATTTCAATTGATGAATATATTAATAATGAAATTAAAAATGATAATTTTGCTAAAAGAGATATTATAGCTTTTCATAAATTTGAGTTAGTACCTATTAATACAGATAACTTTAAAGATTTTTGTAAAATTAGATTTAAGCTTAACAATATTTCAACATTAGATGATATTGATAATGATATATTAGAAGGATTAAATATGTATAAAGATAAAGATGTTATGTCTTATGTTATTGAAGCTAATAATAAAGTTATAGAATATTAATGTATAAAATCGCATATCATGATTTAATATACTTAGGAGAATTTATAATAGATGATAATGAATATAAAAATAAAGGTATAGGAACTAAAATAATAGAATATTTAAAATCATTATATTCTATAGAAGTATTTTGTTCTGAAGAAGTAATAAATTTTTATAAAAAGAATGGATTTAAACTTATAAGAAAATTAAGTAAATATGAAGATTATCCTTATTTATTAGAATATTTGAAAAATTGTTAAAATCATAATATTCATATGTATATTATAAAGATGTAATATATTTTAAAGGAGGTCTTTACTATGGTGGTATAAGATAATAATTTATTTTTTATTATATTTTACATCTTTATAAATTAAATACAAATGAAAAGGAGAACTTTATTATGAAGCAAGAAAACAACACTTTTAAAAATTTCTTTAATGAAAGGATGAATAAATATTATAAAGATATAAAGTCAATTCAAACTTTATATTCAATATCAGAAAACTTATTAGATAATGAACTTTTAGAAAAGTTTATTAAAAATTTTGATTCATTAATCAAAGAAATTAAAAGAAATTTATATGAAGATATGAATATACATATTGATAATATGAATGAAGATAATATTTCAGAAATAGTAAATATAACAAATGATACAGATATTGATATAATTCCAGATAATTTTATTAATAATAAAAATTTTAAATTATTGATGGAAAAGTTAGTAGAACTTTAAAGTTCTACTAACGTTATTTGACTAGTAATGAAGGGAGATAAATTTATGGAAATGATAAGAAAAATTATTAGTAAAGGAGATGTTCGATATTATGATAAAAAATATATCTTATGGACAAATGGAAAAAGTTACAAATTCAAAAGAATTAATCATCAAATATATAAAAAGTTTAAAACATAATCAAAATTCAAAATTATTTATTGTAGAATTTGATAATTCTATATTCCCACTAATAACTGATAATATATCAGAAGATTATAAAGTATTAAAAGTATATACATGTAAAGATTTTTGTGATATAAATAGTATAGAATATTATAATAAACAATCTATATTACAAAAAATTATAGTATTCGGAATAAATAATCCAAATATTATTAGAAAGATATTAAAATAGTTATTTATATGATTATACATTTCTAAACTATATATTATAAAGAAAGGATGTGTTTAAATGAATATACTATCAATCAATACACAAGAATTAGCAAATAATTATTGGAATAAAAATAAAACTATTATTGGTATACCTGAAAATTTTTTAACAAATGATATGATTCAAAAACATTTTGAAAATGAAGATTATATGTTAAGTTCTATACCTAAAAAATATATAACAGAAGATATGATCAATATATACTTTGATAAATATCATACAATAGCAGATATACCTTTAGAATTTATAAATGAAAATATGATTGATAAATATTGGAATGAATATCATAATATTTCATTTATACCAGAAGAATATAGAACAAAAGAAATGTATAATTATTTATTTAATAAAAATAAATCTTTATGTTTTACTGATAGTATATATGCTGTTATTATTGATAATGAACTTGAATTCTTTAATAAGTATGTTATACCTGAAGAATATATCACTCAAGAAATGTGTAATGTTCATTGGGATAATACACATAGTATTAAAGAAATTCCTAAAAAATATATAACAGAAAGAATGAAATTATAAAAAGGACTATTTTAAAATAGTCCTTATTTTTTTTTTATAAAATAAATTATAGTAGACTAATTTTAGTCTACTATAAATATTTTGTAAAACTTAATAATTTCATATGTATATTATAGATGTGAATACATAATAATGTATGGTTATAAATTAGTAAATATCTATGTTTCGTAAGTAGACTAGAAGGAGGAATTAATTATGGAAAAAAATTTAAACGCTTTTAAAACTGTTAAAGAGGTAATGATTGAAGGAATCAAAAGAGGTGATTTAACTTTAAATAATATACCTCAAATATTTCTAGATCAAGATATTTTCAATGTTTATTTTGATATTACTATGGATTTATCTTCTATACGTAAAGAATTTATCACAAAGGAAATGGTAGATAAATATTTAAGTAATAGAAAAGAACCTATGTTTGAAATCAAATATATACCTGAAGAATTTTTAACTAAAGAAATAGTTGATGATTATTTATCTAACTATGGAGTTATAAAAAATGTACCTAGAAAATTTATTAATCAAGAATTAGTAAATAAATATATATTTGAAGGTAGTTATCGTTCACTTGGTAGAATTGTAGATATAGTTAATACATTTAAATCTATTCCTAAAGAGTTTTTAACTAAAGAAATTTTAGATAAACATTGGGAATATACTACAACTTTGGTAAATTTTCCAGATGAATATATAACTGATGAAAAAATATCTCAATGTTGGAATGCATATATGAATATAAACTATATTCCTGAGAAATATATAACTCAGAAAATGGTAGATGAATATGTTAAAAATACAGAATATTTTGATATATCAGAAATTCCTGAAAGATTTATTACTAAAGATATATTACTTAGAAAAATATATGATAGAAATATATTAAAGTATATATCTGAAGAAAATAAATGTTATGAAATATATAATAAATATATTAATAATATCAAAAAAGAAGATTTAGATATTACAGGATTCGTATATTACCTTTTAGAATACATTCCTGAAGAATATTTAACTACTGATTTAGTAGATGAAATTTTCATAAGAACAAAAAATCTTGAATATATACCTGAAAGATTTTTAAATATAAATATGATTAAATCTGCTGTACAATATAATATCAAGAATATCGAATATGTTCCTGATTATTATATTACTATAGATTTAATTAAATCATCATTTTAATAAAATGAAAATAAGAGAATATATAAATATTCTCTTATTTTTTTTTTTGATAAATTTAAATTTTAATTAAAGAACAACAATAGTTTATAAATAATAAAATAAAAGGAGTGTATTTTATATGCAAAAAGATGATTTGTTATATTTACAAAAAGGTATTCCTAATATGGAATATGATATACTTTATCCTACAGGATTTTTTGAATTTGATTTACAAAATGGACATAAGTACTTTAATCATAATACTGGAAAATATGAATATCAAATGGGTATTGTTGATGGTTCTATGGTTGGTATTATAGGTAGAACTAATTCAGGCAAATCTACATTTTCTTTACAATTAGCTGGAAACTTAGTTAGACCATTTCCTAATGCAAAAGTTATTCATATTGATATAGAACAAGGTGCTTCTTGTGATTTAAAAAATATGCAATTATTAAAAATGACAAAAGAAGAATATATTAGTAAATATAAAAGATATAATTCAAATATAACTATTGAAACATTAGAGAATCTAGTTGAAGAAGAAATGAAATATAAATATGATAATGCAGATGAATTAAGATATAAAACAGGAAAATATAATTTTCATGGTGAAGAAATTGAAAAATTTGTGCCTACAGTAATATTAATAGACTCAATTCCAGGATTAATATCTCAAAAAGTAATGGATAGTGATAGAACTAATATGGACTCTGCAAATATAGCCAATACATTAAATTCATTTTTAAAAAAAGGTGTTCAGGACTTTAAATGTTATAATATAATAATACTATGTATTAATCATGTTAGACAAAGAATTAATATGTCATTTGTACCTAAACAATCTGATATGCCAGGGTTAGATCAAGACGAAGATATGCCAGGAGGAACAGCATTTAAATATAATTTATCATATTTACTAAGATTAAAAGATTTAAGTCCTAAATTTACTCCAGATAAAGAATTTGGTATTTCAGGTTGTTATGTTAATTTAATAGCAGCGAAAACAAGACATGGAATTTTAAAAAATACTTCTAAATTATATTTTAATGGTGAAGTAGGATTTATTGATTATTTATCAAATTTTGAAATGCTTAAAGATAGAGGTATAATAACACAATCTGGTGCATATTATAATTTACCAGGATACGATAAAAAAGTTACTAAAAAGCAGGTTATAGATTTATATAATAATGATCCTAACTTCGTTAATGCATTAAATCAATGTGTTGTTGAATGTATACAAAATAGTATAAAAACTTTTGAAGATCAAGAAAGTGCATTAAATAATCAACAATCTAATATTGAAAATGTTTTATCTCTGTTATGCTAATTAAAATATTAAATATATATTATATAAGTGTATACACAAGTATACACTTATTTTTATCAAAAAGGAGGAAATATTATGAATTATGATGTTTTTGATAAATTAAATTTATCAAATGAAGAAAAACTAACTTTAGAAAGAATCACTAGAGGGGAACAGATGATGGGTAATAACTTAATTATACCATTTGATCCAAATAATAGTGGTAGTAGAAAACTTATGGCTTTTAATCAAACTAGTCAAGTATTAAATACACTAGTGCCATATATACCTTTTATATCAACAGGTTATGAAACACTTTTTGGAGAAAAAAGTTCATCACATACAATAGCTAAATGTGATTATGATGTACTTGCAATACTTCATAAGTTTGATAATAATCCTAAAATTCATTATTATCTTTTAGTTAAAGAAAGTGATAGTGATAATTATGATATAATTGAAAGAGTTGAAGCTATTCATACATGTGAAGCATATGGATATAGAATGAATAATGATTACCTAGATTCAAGAGTTCTTGGAGAAAGACAAATTAAAAAAGGAGATATTGTAAGAAAGTCTAATGCATTTGATGAATATGGTAATAGAGCAGGTGGTGCTAACTTATTATGTGCATATGTACAATGTACAGGTAATGAAGAAGATGCTATTATAATATCTGAAAAAGCTAGAGATATATTACAATATCAACAAGTGCATGAAATTAATATAGTTATAAATGAAAACGATATACCATTAAATATATATGGTGATGATTTTAATTATAAGATTATGCCTGATGCAGGAGAAGATATTATAGATGGATTATTAATGTGTAATAGAAGAATAATAACTAATGAGATACTATTTTCTCAATCTAACGATAGATTAAAACATCCACAAGTTCCAGATGATAAATATTATGCTTCAGGTACGGTTGTAGATATATCTGTACTATGTAATAACCCAGAATTATTAAATCATAAACATTATCAACAACTTAAAAAATATTATGATTATTCTATAACTTTTTCAAAATCTGTAGTTGATGCTGTAGACAATTTAGTGAAAGTAAATCCTAATTATAAAATGAGTTATGAATTAGATAAATTATATAATAATTCTAAAAAACTTATAATGGGAAGATCAATTATTTCTAATGATAAAAAATTTAGTAATATGATAGTTACTATACTTATATTAGAAACTAAGAGAGCTGGATCTGTTGATAAATTATCTGATAGATATGGTGGTAAAGGTGAAATTGGAGAAGTTAGACCTACACATTTAATGCCTAGATTAGAAGATGGAACTCCTATAGATATTTTACTAAATCCACCATCTATAGTTAAACGACAAAATATGGGTACAATAATAGAACCTACTATTAATATGGCTTCTCGTATGATTTTAAATCATATTAGAGAAATGAACCATTTTCCATCAAGTGGATATAAATATGATATATTTACAGAACAATGGGTTAATGACTCATTAGAATTAATTGCAGATTTCTTATTTATAATTTCACCTGATGAAGAATACTTAGAGTTTTGTGAATATATGGGCGAAATAGAAGGATGGAATACACCTGAGGGTTGCTTTGAGAAAAAGTTAGAATTCTTAAATACAATTCTTGAATATGATTGTATTTATATTTCGGTATCACCTTTTAAATCAGCAACTATTGATTTTATGAAAGCAATCAAAGATTTTTTACCAGAAATAGAAGATCAATATATTTACTATGATACTCCAGATAGTAATGGTAATCTTAGAACTATTAGAAGTAGAAGACCTGTAACTGTAGGTCATAAATATATGTATATAATGAAACAAATAGGTTCTATAGATCATTCAGCAGTTTCACTATCAGCAACAGGTATTAAAAATGATAATGTTAAATCAGGAAATAAAAAGATGTATAAATCTCCTATAAAAGAAACACCTATCAGATTTGGTGAGATGGAAGTTATGAATTTAATACATTTTTCTAAGCAAGTATATCATATGATAACTATGTATTCTTCTTCTCCACAAGCAAGAAGAAGTTTAAAAGATATATTATCGACTGATAATATATTCGATATAGATTTACAATTAGATAGTACTCATAGAAATAGAAATGTAGAAATATTAAATGCATATTTATCAGCAATGGGATTACAATTAGAAATCAAAAAGATTTCTAAAAATACTAAAAAATTAATGATTATTAATAATGACATATGGAGTTTATATGGTGATAATTTAAAATCTCCTTTTCCTTGGATGAAAATAAAATCATATCAAGAATATAGTGATGAATTAGATTATAGAATTGAAGATACTCCAGATGGTATTGAGTTTCTTGTTGAAAATAATAAAATTACTGACTATGGATTATTTAAAATTGATCCTAAAGTAATAGATAAAAATAGAAATAAAGAGGTGAAAGATAATGATAAATGAAATTATAAGTAGAATAGAAAACAATGATGTATCATGGGTTAATTCACATAGTTATATTATAGGAATAAATCATTTATGTATATCTATCTTAAATAATAAAAATAACTTAAATGAGTTTGAGTATAAAGCATTATGTGATATTCTTTATATATTAAATTCAATATATGAATCATTTGGTGAATCATTAATAGATGATGATGTATATGATTCATTACAAAATATATATCAATCATATAACAATGGTGAACAATTTAAAAATTGTAAAAATTTGATGACAGATTATAATAAATCTGTCATCACTTCTTACATTAAAGATAACTTTACTCCGATTGATTATACTCAAACTAATTATTTTAATTATTTTGATCCAAAAATCAATAAGGATAAAACTTTACTTTTTAAAATTAGAGATACTAATTTAGAAAAAGAATTATATCATAAAACAGATTTAGTGGGTACTTTAGATAAATGTAAATTTGTATTATGTTCTGATGTAAACCCTGATATAATTAATGATTCTAATATAACTATATTAGAAAGAGATTTCTTTGGTAAACATATAAAAGATGGAATATTAGATCCTAATAGAAACTTTACTGTTTTATGTGAATTAAAATATGATGGTGTTAGTATAGAAACTGAAATATCAAATGGTGCTATAATTAGTGCTATAACAAGAGGAGATTTATATCAAAGTAAAGGAGTTAATAGATTATCTGCAGTAGACTTTAAATATTTTGAAAATCATTATAAATCTAATATGGAAAATGATATAGTTAAATTTGAAGCTATAATAACTTATGATGATATGAATTTATTTAATATGAGAACAGGCTCTAATTATAAAAATCCAAGAACTTGTATATCAGGAATAATGAATAGATTAGATGCTCATTTATACTCTAATTATATAACATTAATACCACTAAAATCAGAAAAGTTTTCTTATTTAAATAGAGCTGAAGAAATAGAAGTTTTGAATAGATTATATTCAACAAGAATAAATATAAATGGATTATATACAATATTTAAAGGAGATTATATAAGTATATTATATCAAATAAAGCAATATATATTAGAAGCTGAAAAAATGAGAGATTATTTACCATTCATGTATGATGGAATAGTGATAAGCTATTTAGATGGAGATATAAGAAGTAAATTAGGAAGAATTAATCATGTTGATAAATTTTCTATAGCATTAAAATTCCCAAGCTTATCTAAATTAACTAAATTTATAAGATACTTTTTTACAGTAGGAAAAGATGGTAGAATAACACCTATGGCTGAATTTGAAATTATAGATTTTCTAGGTACTACACATAATATTGCATCATTACATTCTTATAAAAGATATAAAGAATTAGGTTTAGTACAAGGAGAAACTATTAGAGTAGATTATGTAAATGATTGTATGGCTTATATATCTAAATATGAAGATATAATCAATGAAGTGCCTGATATAGTATGTCCATCATGTGGATATGAAGTTACTATAATAAAAGACATGGCTTATTGCCCTAATATAAATTGTGATGGTCGAAATATAGCTAGAGTAACAGATATGTTATCTAAATTGGGATTTATGGGAATTTCTGATTCATTTGTTATAAATACTGGAATTAGAACGTTGTCACAATTATGTAATATTAATGAAGATTTCTTAAGAAATTGTGGATTTGGAGAAGTCCAAATAGTAAACATTATTGAAGAAATAAAAAGAGTACAACTTAATAGTATAATGGATTATGATTTTATAGGTTCATTTGGATTTTTAGGTGTATCTTCAGAAAGATTTAAAATTATATTATCGCATTATAATTTAAATGAATTATTTAATATATGTGAAGAAAATGATACCATTAAATTAACTTCTATAAAAGGTATTGGTGATATAATAGCTTTTAATATAATTGAAGGAATGAAATACTTTAAAGAAGATATTTTATATTCAATTAAGTATTTTAATGTTGTAGAATCTAAAAGACTTAATAATAGTAATCTTATTCAAGTAAGATTTTCTGGTATTAGAGATAATGAATTATTATCATTATTAAATTCTAATGGATATGATGCTGGATATAGCTCAGTTACAAAAGAAACAAAATATTTAATTGTACCTGATGAAAATTATAATTCTAATAATGTTTCTAAAGCTAAAAAATATGGTGTTACTATAATACCAATATATGAAGCTAGAAATGTTTTATTATAAAAATTATATATATATTATAATAATGAAGGAGGTGATTATTATGTAATTTATATTTATTTTTAATATATAAATAATAATAAAGAAGGAGAAATATATATGAAAGTTAAATATTTTAACGGAAAAGGAAAGTATTTATTTAGTATTGATACTGAAAATGAAAATTATAGAAATGCATTAAAAGGTACAGGATTTGAACATATATATAATATAGACAAAGTTCAATGTACTAAAAAATGTATAGATGATTTAATAGAAACAGATTATTGTGAAACTGTATTAAATGAAATACCTTATCATATGATAAATAAAGAAATAGCAAATTATGTATTTGATAAAAATATTGAAAATTATCCATTTATACCAACTGAATTAAAAACAGAAGATATGACTAATATAGCAATGAAAAATGGTAGAAATAAATTTTTTAATTTAATATCAACTCCAGGAAATTTAATTAAACCTGAATATTTCGATATTGATTTTGATAATGGAGATGTAGAAGAAGCTCTTGCTTATTATAATTTAAATGCATGTGATTTTCAAAGTTATATAAGAGAATATAATGCTAAAGATTTTTATGAAAAATTATGTTTAATATATAATGAAGAGCTACTTTATAATCCAATTAGAGAATTTATTAATGATGATTTTAAAAATAAAATTATGGAAATAAATATGGAAGATATTTTATCTTTATTACCAAAAGAATTTATAACTCAAGATATTGTTAATAAATTTATAGATTTTGTATCAACAAATGAAGTTCATCCAAGAAGATTTAATAAAATGAGAATAGATAAAAGTTTAATAGATTATAATAAATTAAATGATCTTATTGATAAAAATCCATATGCTATATGTATACTTGATAAAAGTATGCTTACTGATGATTTAATAATCAAAGCTATAAATGCTGATATACATGGATATATTATTGATTCAATTGATCTAGATTTATCTTTTGGAAAATCAATAAACTATTTAAAAAATTACATGATTAATAAAGATTATGATAATAAAGAATTTATTCCTATACCATCAATTTTTATAAATGATCTTGAATTTTTAGTTGCTTTTTATAATAAAAATTATAAAAATATTCATATAGATATTGGTCCTAATAGTAGATTTATTTTAAATTATTTAAATGAAGATGCCGTTAATTATATGATCAGTGAAGTTAAAATTGATTTAACTAGTTTATTAGAAAGTAAATATTATAATATGATTAATAGAGATTATATTGTAAAGTATTGTAATAGATATAAATTTAGAGTAGACTATAATGAACTTGTACGAGTTATAGGATTACAAAGTAAAGATGATTTTATGTTTATTATAAATAATATTAAAGATGCACATATGGTAAATTGGATAATAAATAAGGTTAATAATTATAAAAGTTATTATTCAATATATTGTGATAAAAATATTGATGAAATTTTAAATAATATTGTTATTAAAAATAAATTTTATAATTATGAAAATATTAATAAAGTTTTAGAAAAAGATTCAAACTTAATATATGATATTATAGAGCATAGAAATTGTACAATAAAAGAAATTGATCGTAAATTTTTAAATGAAGATATGATTTTAAAAATAAAAGAAAAAGCTTTTTCTGAAAAATCTGATGTGTTTTATGAAGTAGGAGATTGTATGAGAGTTTTAAAATATTATCCAGAATATTTTACTTATGATGATCTTTTATATCTTCTTAAAAATACTAAATCAAAATTTATAACTCTTGAAGATATAAATCCAGCATATATAACAAAGGAAGTACTAGATATAATATTTAGTAGCAAGTTTATTAATTCATATTACGATAACTTAAATATATTAGGTAAATTATAATAAAATAAATAATAGAAAGGAGGTGATTAATATGTGATTATATAATTTGTAAATTTTTGTTTATTTATTAAATTTGGAGGATTAACATGAATATTAAAATCGAAACACAAGACGAAGCTAATATGATTTGGGATAAATATAAAATATTAAAAATTATTCCAGAAGAATTCATTACACAAGAAATGGTAAACTATTATTGGGATAAATATAAAGTTTTATATAATATTCCTAAAAAATTTATAACAAGAGAAATGTATTATATTAATTTTGATAATACTAAAAATTTATCAATTTTACCTAAAAGTATTATTACTAAAGATATTTGTGATGAATATTTTGATTATACCAAAAATACAAAAAATATTCCTATAGAATTTTTAAATTTAAATAATTATATAAATAAACAAGAAAATTACATATCTTTACGTAATACTATTCTTAATAAAAATGATATAAATTTTATACTTGATAACTTTACTAAAATTAAATCAAATACTTTAATTAAAGTTATTAATGAAAATATTATTAATCGTTCATTTTGTTATAAGTATTTTGAAGAGTATAAAGATATTGAGTATATTCCAAAAGAATATATAACTAAAAGTATGATTAATATATATTTTGAAAAATATAAAGATATTAAATATATTCCTGTAGAATTTTTGAATTCAGAAATATGTAATAAGTATTTTAAAATACATTGTAATACTAAATATATACCTGATAATCTAGTTACAGAATATATGAAAGAAATAATAGAAGATTTTGAAATAAAAGGAGAAAATGAAAATGAAAAATAATAAAGTTTTATTTACAAAAGTTAAAGATAATGCTATAATACCTACAAGAGAAAGCTCAAATGCAGGTTGGGATATTTATATGTGCCCAGATGAAAAAGATGAAGTTTGGTTAATTGATCCTAATGAAACAAAATTAATACCTACTGGAATAGCATCTGTAGTACCTGAAGGTTATTATATGCAAATACAAGAAAGAAGCTCTACAGGTTCTAAAGGTTTAAAATATTCATGTGGGGTTATTGATTCAAATTATAGAGGGGAATGGAAAATAGCTTTATATAATTCTACTAATAAAACTGTAGTATTAGTTCATGAAGATGAAGTTCATAAATATGATCATAATAAGAAGTTAATAGTCCATCCATTTAATAAAGCATTAGTACAAGCTGTAATACATGAAATCCATCCTGAAATAATAAGTGAAGAGATTTCATATGAAGAGTTTAAACAATATGAAAATACTGATAGAGGAGATAAAGGATTTGGTAAATTTACTAATAAATAAATGTAATTAAGTAAATTTGAGTTACACTAAAATTAGTGTAACTCTTTTTTGTTTAATATAAAAATAAATATAGATTAACTTATATATTATAAATATGAATATAATGAAGTAAATTTAAAAAGAAAGGAGTTTACTAGTTATTTATTTATGATGCTGAATTATATTTAATATAAATAAAAATTAAAGGAGAATATTTATGGATAATACAATAGATGAAAAATTTGAACATATATTAAATCTCAAAAAATCAATTGTTGAAATTAAAGATAATATTATTAATTATCAAAATAAGATAATTGAAGATAGTGATAAAATATATGAAATTCAAGAGGATATTATTAAATGTCAAAATGATATCATTGATAATTTCTATAAAAAAGGATAGTATATTAAAGAATAATGAAAATGATAAACTACTTATTAAATTAGGAAATAAATTTAATAAAAATATTAAAAAATAATTATAATTAAAACTTATAATTATAATTTATAAAAAATAAAAATTTTAAATTAAAAGGAGATTAAAAATTATGTTAAAATTAAGACTTTCTGAAACTGGTATTTTAAATGCTTATAACACAAAATTAGATTCAATGAATTATGGATTAGCAAGTGAACATCATTTAATTATGATATTCAAAAATTGTTTTGAATCAATGGTACAATTCTTAAAATTTTCTAAACACAGAAGTGAGCATAGTATTATAAAAGCTATGGAATTAGATGGTACATTTATTATGGCTATGGAAGTAGCTTTAGATTCTGATGAAGATGGTAATAAAAGCTGGGTTACTGGATTAGTTTTTGATGAAAATGATTTAGAAATTACAGATAAAACTAAAGTATACACAACTACAGATTCTATGTTTATAGAAAGCTTTAAAGCATGTGGTCAAAGATTTGGTATTGTATATAAAGATAAAGATGAAAATGGGAATCCACTTTCATGTGAAGATATTTATACAATGTCTACATTACCTTTAAAATTAATCAAAGATTGGGGTATCGGATACTTTGAAAACAAACCTAAAGAAAATGAGTTTGAATTAGAAATTGAAGATATAGCAATCATAGAATTCTCATGTGATAGAAATACTAATAAAGTTAGTATGAATGGATCACTTCATCAAAATTTAAAACAAGCTATTAAATCTGATGGTAAAACAGATGCATGTGATGAAGAAGTTGCTGAAATATTAGCTGTATAAAATTAATTTAATACTAGGAGTAAAATTTTACTCCTAGTATAATTTTATTTTTTTAATAAAGGAGTTGATTATATAATGAAAATTATTATAAATGGTGTTAATTATGACATTATAAATGATGTTGCTGTGTTAATATCTAATTATGAAAATATAATGAATTATAATATAGCTTATAATAATGGTAGTTATGTTTTACCTGTTAAAACTGACCCAAATATAAAAAGAAGTCCGTATTATTTTTTATTACCACCACTAGGTATAATTTTAACAAATCCTGAATATATAACAGAAGAATATTCGGTAAATAATATAATTGATTTTAATAATATTAGCAACATCAAAGAATATATAAATAAAGTTGATATTATTAAGAATATGAATAATGAATTTATATCAAAGTGTAATAGTGAAGTTGTAGAGTTTCCTATCAATGAAAATGATGAACCTGAATTAAAAATATTGAAAGAAGCTATTAATAGTAAAGGAATAGATATTCATTCTTATAAACATAGATTTGGTAGTACTTTTTCAAATGTGCTTAGAGAATTAAAAACATCTAATAAGATAAGTATAAATAGATTAAAAGATATTGCTGAAGCATTAGATTTAAAAGTTTCTATGACTATTGAAGATACTGATAAATCTATAAATCCAATGAATGAAAAAATAAATAGAACAATAACAAATGAAAGGAGTGATTTATAATGCATATAAAAGAAATACTTTATAATATCTCAAAAAAAAGAAAACTTCAATTTAATGATCAATTATTTGAAAGAGATCATAATGATATAATAAACGAGCTAAAAAGAATTATAGTATCATGTGAAAGATATGCAGGATATAAAATTCATGTTAGAGGTTTTCAAGTTATTGAAGATTATGAAATGATTAAAAATCTTCAAGCAGCTCACTATGATTCTATCAATAGAACAAAAAAGAAATATATAAAAGAAAATATATATGAGGCTATTAATTTAAATGATAGTGATGTAGTAATACTTTTAGTTAGTTATTATATTGAAGATTTTAGAGGAAATTATACTACATTAACAACCATGATATATGTTCCAGTATATTTAGATAAATATTATTTTAATATTGGTGGAGTTAAATATTCCCCATTATTACAAATATCAGATGGTGTTTCTTATAACATTAAAGATAAGAAAAATAATAAAATGCTTATAACTAAAGCTGTATTTGGTGCTATTACAATGATGGAAAATCCTAAATACAATTCTTTATCTACTATATATGGAGAAGTTGTAGATTGTACTATTTATTCAGTTAATATGTTTAAAAAATTTAATAATACAGTTGTTTATTTATTAGCTAAGTATGGTTTATATGGAGCATTACAATTTTTAGAATTACAACATATTCACTTTAGTTATACTGAACCAACTGTATTTAATGATCAGTATTATACATTTATGTGTGGATCATCTATATATATATCAGTACCTAAATTATTATATGAAAATGATCATATAACACAATGCTTTATAGGTACAATAGTTGTAGAAGTTTCAGGAAAAGTTACTTTACCTGACATTGAAAATACAGAGTATTGGGCTAAAAAAATAGCAAAAATATTTAATTATGATAACATTTCTAAAGGATATACAACACTCCAGTCTATAGAAATGTTATTTGATAAAGGAACTCAAGAATATATTCATTTACCTTATGAAGATAAACAAAGTATTTATCATATAATGAGATGGATGATGCGAGAATTTAATACATTAGTTTTAAAATCTAATTATTCATTAAAAGGTAAAAGAATCAGACTAGCAGAATATTTAGCTAGTATTTATGCTAATAAATTATCTACATCATTATTTAGGATTAATGATAATTCTAAAAAAACAGACGTAGCAAAAATAGTTCAAGTTTTAAATATTGAACCAACTTATTTAATAAGTTATATATCAAGAACTTCTATAGTTGATGATATGGATTTACCTAATGATAATGATGGTAAATTAGGAATAAAATATTCATTTAAAGGACCTGCAGGACTTGGTGGTGAAAATGTTAATCCTAATTCATTTATGAAGAAGAAAGGTAAAAAGAATAAAGGTTCTAATATACCTACTAAATGTAGACATATAGATTTATCTCATATAGGTAAATTAGATTTATATTCAAGTCCTAAATCTGATCCTGGACTTGGAGGTTTATTATGTCCTACAACTGAAGTTTATGAGGATAATTATCTTTATGAACATACAGAACCTAATAAATGGAGAGAAAATTATATTGAGATATTAGGTAAATTAGAAGGGATAAAAAGACAAACTGAATTATTTCAAATAAAAGATAAATTACTATCACCTAATATGACAAAAACAGTAATGAATGAAAAAGGTGAGTTTGTTATGAAAGATCATACAATAAAAAGAAAAACTTTATTTGAATTTAAAGATGACATTAATACTGAAGATGTTTATGCTAATGCATATGGAATTAGTATTAAACTTGACACAAGCGAAATTAATAATAATTTTTGGGGATAAATAAAATATAAAGTAGAGATTAATAATAATCTCTACTTTAACTCTAAAACTTAAAATTAACTTATAAATAAAAATAACTAAACAGAAAATAAATAAATTTTATATATATATATTATTAAAGTGAAATAGTAAAATAAATAAATTAAAAGGAGGTTAAAACTATTAAAGGATAATTTTATTATTTCACTAATAATAAAAATATATATTTAAACTTATAAAAAGAAAGGATAGTTACTTATGAATAAAAAAATGAATTTTAGTAATAAATTATTTACAATTGATGAAAATAGTGAAGGTTATAAAAATGCTATTAAAAATATAAAAATAAAAGAAACTATTGATAACTCAATAATTTATCATAGTACACAAGTATTTCCTAAGCTACCATATACAATGGAGTTAGTAGTATTTATTAAATTTAAAAATGACTTTATAACTGAAGTTATAGATGAAATGAATAGACTATATTTATTATTATTTGAAAAAGATAAAGTATATGCAGTTTTAAATGGTGAAAATAAAGGTTTATATAGTATGTTATTGATTGAGAATAAAGTAGTATACTTCATAGATGAATTATATACTTGTAATGCTGATATTGAAATAATTGACGGACACTTTTATCATTCAAATATACCTTCTTATGTAAATGTAGAGTATTTATCAGATTTAAAATCTATAAATAAAAATTACTTAATAGATGATATTCAATTATTCTTCGATTGTGGTGAACCATATACGTTTAATATAAATAAAATAATTAATAAAGATATGAACCATAATGAAATATTTATAAATAAAAATGCATATGATTCATTTTTAGCTTATTGGGATAATGGTGATATATTTAATTTTAAAGAGTCAATTGGAAAATTTAAAGCTAGATTATATTTTAATCATGATTATCATATAAAATTTAATGATAATATAATATATTTTGAAAAAGATAAATATTATTTATTTGAAATAAATATGGGTAAAAATATAAGCTTTACTTTACATGGATTTGATTATAACTTAAGTGGATATTATGACTCCATAAAATCTATTACAACAGAAGCAAGATATCATATAGATGATATATCAGTACCAAATATAATAAAAAATATATCTACTCTTGATATAAATATATTAAAAGAAAAAGTAATTCAACATTATGGTGATATTAGAGATGATATAATAATAATCTATGATCAAATATCTTCTATATCTATTATAGATATTTGTAATAAATCTAAAAATAATATATACCAATTATTATATCGCTTAAATTATGATATTAAATTCTTAAGTATTATAAATGGAAATGTTTTAAATCAACTATAAAAAATTATAACAAGGAGGTTATCTGAATATGTCAAGAAGAAACAAAGAAGTACTAGGTTACTTACCATTTAAAGGATGTACTGGTTTTTTAGAAATTGATTTTTAAAATAATAATATAAATCAAGAAATATTAAAAAATATAAAAGATATTAATAAAGCTCTAAATAATATAATAGAATTATTGAATAAAAGTAATATAATAAAGGAGAATAAAAATGTTTAACTTAAAAAATAAAAATGATGTAAAAATATTAAATGCTGTGTTAAGTAAATTAAATAATAATGAGTGTAATATAATTAAAATGATGGAAAAGAATAGTTTTGTTATTAGGGGGTGTGTATCATGAAGCTCCTATTGCTGATATTTTTAATCAGGAAACTTATGATAAAATTAAATATTATAAAACTGAAATATTATCTGTACATTTAAAAAGAGCTTATTATGATAAAAATAATGAATATATATTGGTTGAATTAGTAAAAAATTATAACAATATTGTTAATGAACCTAAATGTGATTTATTGTTATTTATAGAAAAGGAAAATCTTTCAAATAATATCATAAAAGATTCAAATGATAAAATTAATATAAATAATATATCTGTAATAGAAAAATTAATATCTAAAACTAATTATGATATTAAATATGTTAAAAATTTAGAAATCGGATCATCTATAAATTTAGGTAGATTTACAAGAAATGTATTAAAAAGTAAATATCCTTTTTATGAAGAAATTGGTGATTCATATTTATTCATTATTTTGACACGATATGATATTGATGATTTTATTATCACTATATCTTATGATCAAGAATCAAGAAATATAAATACTAATTATATTAATTTTGAATCGTTCAATACTTATTATATAAATGATAATATAAAATCTGAAATTGAAAAAATATCAAAAGATCTAAAAAATACTAATGATAATTTAAATAATATAATAAAACTATTAAATGATAAAAAGTAAAATAAATTTCATATATATTATTAAAGTGAAATAATTATTATAATACACACATATGTGTGTATTATTTTTTTTTTGTAAAATTAAAGATATATAAATATATATTATAATAGTGAAAATATAAAATAATATATTTAAATTTATTTTTTATTTATGATAGATAATAAATTTAAATTATTTAAGGGGGTGATGATATACATGATTCATTTAATTGAATACAATATCCATATTATTAATAAACAAATGAGGAGGTATAATAATGATAATTGAGGATATTGAAAAGGCATTAGAATTATATAATAACTCTATAAATCTTGATTATAAAGACGGTTTAAAAATAGTTGATATAAATGGTGAAGCTAAAATAGTTATAGAGCAAGATAGAATTTCAAATATAAACTATACTCCAATTTTTATATTTAATACTATACCAAAAAATCAAGAACTTTTTAAATATGTAATAAATACGTTTATACATATTTATAAAAATAATAAAAGTATTGAAAAAATGGTTAGAAGTATATATAACTTTAGAGATGATATATATTTCTATGAATAAAGAATATAATCATAACATATATGTATTTAAATTATTGAAATTTAAATACATATAATGTTATTATAAAGAAAGGAAAATGAATATGAATAAACGCCATAATTGGGATAATATAGAAATAGCAACTCAAAGTATTGCTAATCTATATTTTGAAGAAAATCAAATATTGAAAGGTATTCCTGAAGAATTTATTACACAAGACATGTGTGATGTATATTTTAATAAGATGAAAAAATTAAGTTATATTCCAAATAAGTTTATCACTAAACAAATGGTAGATACTTTCTTTTTAGAATCTAATATGTTAATATCAGTACCTAATGAATTCATAACTCAAGAAATGGTGAATACTTATTTTAATAATTATAAATTATTAGCAGGAATACCAGAAAATTTCATTACTCAAGAAATGTGTGAAATATATTTCAATGAATTTAAAACAATTTATGATATACCAAAACAATTTATAACAAAGGATATAGAAAACCAATATTTATTAATGAATAAGTGTTAATTTTATAATATTATTCAGTAAACAAAACAATAAATAAGGAGATATATTTATATCTCCTTATTTTTTTTTTGTAAAAATCTATTTATCTATATATTATTATAATGAAATACTTTTTTATAGTATGGATAACTAAACTTTATAAATTTAATAAGGAGGAAACATTTATGATTAGAGCATTATCTTTAGAATTGAAAGGATATAAAGCAATATATAACGGAATAAAAAAGAAATATATATTTATAGACTTTTCAAAATTTACAAAAAGAATTACTCTTATAAAAGGTTTATCTGGAATAGGTAAATCTACAATACAAAATGCATTATCATTATTACCAGAAAATAATAATTCATTTATAGAAGGTGAACATGCTGAAAAAAAATATGAATTTATTAATATAATGACAAATGAAATTTATGTATGTCATTTTATACACTCTATAAAATCAAATGGAACTAGAGATTCAGTAAAAGCTTATTTCTTTAAAACAATAGATGGATTTTTAACAAATATGAATCCAAATGGTAATTTAAGTTCATATAAAACTTGTATTGAAAATGAGTTCAATATTGATTTAGGATTTTTAACTTTTTCTAAAATAACTAATGAAGATAAAGGTATAGTAGATAAAACTCCTGCAGAAAGAAAAAAATATTTTAATATATTATTAAAGAATACTGAAATGTATAATGAAATAAATAAAACTTCTACTAAACTTCATAATCAATATAAAGGTATAATAGGTTCTATAACATCAAAACTTGATAAACTTCCTGATAAATCTATAATAAATGAAAATATTATAAAACTTGAAAATGATATTGAAATAAAAAAGAAAAAGATTAATGAATTAAATATTAAATTAGGAGAAATAAGAGGTTTAATATATAGTATAGATCCAAATTCAGATATACAAAATAAATCAATACAGCTTGAAGAAGAAATGAAACAAACTATGAATAATATATCAGTTATTGATAGTAACATAGAAATTAGTAATATAGAAGATTATAAAAATAAATTAATTGAACTTGAAAATGAAATACAATTTTTATATAAAGAAATGGATATTATTAAAGTTAAACTAAATAATGATATAAAAAATAAAGAAGATAAAGTAAATCGTCTTGTTTCTTTAAATTCTAAAATAGATAAGTTTAATTTATCATCAAAAGATAATTTAGAATTAAGAAAAATTGAATTAGAAACTTCTATTAATTATAAACTTGAAATTATAAATGAAATGGGAATAAATCCTGATGAAATAAGTTCTTCCGATTATTTAAATTCAATAAATATATTGAAGAAAATTGAGGATATATCTCAGTCAATAATGGAAATATATGATATAAATATAATAGATGATTCAATTAATCATTTTATAAATAATATAACTATATCTACAGTAGAATTAAATTCAATATTAAATAATTTAAATAATAAACTATCAAATTTAAATGATATATTAAATAAAATAAAAAATGATGAAGTATCAATAGAAATATTAAAGTTACGTCCTAAAGGTTGTAAAGATGATAGTTGTGAATTTATTAAAAATGCAATAAGTTTATTAAATTCAGATCATATTATAAACAAAGATAAATATATAAATGAATATGAAGATATTAAAAATGAAATATTATTAATAGAAAATGAATTAGAATATAAATCACAAATAAAAGATTGTCTATCATATTTTAATGAAATATCTATATATATATCAAGCAACTTTAATATTTTATCTAAAATAAATTTTATTAATCCTATATTATTAAATAGTAAAGATTATATTAAAAATATAAAGAATTATAATTTTAAAGACATTGAAAAGATATACTCTTTTATGAAAGATGTTAATATTATAGAAGAATATAGAAACAATAAAAATGAATTAGATATAATAATTAAAGAGCTGTCATTATATGATGATAAAGTTGATATAATAAATGAATGCTTAAATGAAATATCAACAATAAATAATGAGTTAGATAATATGGAAACTGATATAATTAATTACAATAATTCTTTATCAGAATATAATAATACTCTTGAAAATAAATTATCATTAAAAAATAAACTTATTAATGATATAAAAACAATAGAAGATTTAATTCTTCTAAATAATAAAAAAGAAGATATTAAAAATCAATATATTGAAATTAGAGAAAGTATATTAAAAATAAAAGAATGTAATAATGATATAATTTCAATAGAAAATGAAATAAATATGATAAATCAAGATTTATCTCCACTAGAAACCAACCTAGTTAGAATGAAATCTGATATAATATCATATGATGAATACATCAATGAGTTAAATATATATAATGATACATTTCAACAAATTCAACTCATAAAAAAATATTCAACCCCTACATCAATGGGCATACAAGTAATATTTATGAGATATTATTTAAATAATATATTAGATTTATCTAATCAATTTTTAGCAAACTTTTTTAATGGTGAATTTATATTATTACCAGACACAGGAGAAAATCCAAATGAATTTAGAATACCTTGTCAAGGATTAGGTATACTTCATGATGATATATCATCAATGTCATATTCACAAAGATGTGTAATATCAATGATTTTATCTATATCTTTATATTGTAAAGCAAGTGATATTTATAAAGTATTATTATTAGATGAAATAGATTCAGGATTAGACAATAATCAAAGAATTATATTTGCTTCAAATATAGATTACATTGCTGATACTTTAGGAATAACTCATATAATAATAACATCACATAATAATGAATTTAATGAAAGTTATTGTGATATAATAAATATGGAAGATTATTTATAATTTCATATGTATATTATAATGATGAAAGGAGGTTTTTATTTTTAAATTTAAATATATAAAAATAAAGGAGTGAATTAATAAATTATGAACAATATAACTTTAAGAAATATACCTAAAGACCTTATAACACAAGAAATGGCGAATACTTATTT
>ERZ1643251.50-NODE-50-length-211744-cov-53.638517_pt1 | contig 211744 bp, 168 predicted proteins | sample MGYA00579261_ERZ1643251 | MGnify/ENA primary metagenome ERZ1643251 (study PRJEB29033, sample SAMEA4952267) | chicken gut metagenome | biome: Broiler Chicken; feature: Gastrointestinal Tract; material: Caecum | place: Ireland | collected 2018 | study: Broiler... | reverse complement strand
ACTATCACTTATTTAAGTGATATTGGTTGTCTGGAGATTCAGGGGGCCAGTCTACGTAACGTTTTTCGGGTGGCGACATTCAAATCATAATGCACCAGATCTTCAGGTTTTACCCACGCGTAGTCCTGAAACTCTTCGTTTATTTTCACTTCTCGGTTGGCAGAAACGCAGTCAAAAATCAGGTAAATCATATAAATCTCTTCCTTGCGACCATCTGCATACGTCTTGGTGCGAATATCATCGCTGAAGGTCCACGGCGTGATTTCTGTCAAAAGCAGCTGTTCTCCCAGTTCTTCGCGAATTTCGCGGCGTAGTGCCTCTTCAATTCGTTCGCCAGGCTCCACGCCGCCACCCGAAATCGCCCATTGACCGGGGAAAACGCCGCGATCGTCGGCCATTTTACACAGCAAATAAGCACCATCATTTTGAATCAAAGGGCATACAATAGTCCGTTGTCGCACAGGGATATTCCTTATAAATAAAAAGAAACCATGAGAATACGGTAACTCACAAATATGTGAAAGTGACAGTAATCTCTTTTGCGATGATAACTGTACTTATTATTATTTTTGTGTGTATCGATAAAGTGTGTTTATTTTTTCGGCATTTAATTATTTAAGAAGTATTTAGTTACAATAAGTGACTAGATCCTTTTTTTCGCTCATTGAATCCTCTGTGCCAGGCAGTACAATCCCGCAGCTTTGGGAATTTTGATTAATTGCTTGTGGGAAAGGGGATAATGAAAAAAATTGCGCTAGCAGGTCTGGCCGGAATGCTGTTGGTTTCTGCATCGGTCAATGCAATGAGCATCAGCGGTCAGGCGGGTAAAGAATACACCAATATTGGTGTCGGTTTTGGGACTGAAACGACGGGCCTGGCGTTAAGCGGTAACTGGACACATAACGACGACGACGGTGATGTCGCTGGCGTGGGGCTGGGGTTGAATCTGCCTCTCGGGCCGTTAATGGCGACCGTTGGCGGAAAAGGCGTTTACACCAACCCGAATTACGGCGATGAAGGTTATGCCGCAGCGGTAGGAGGTGGTTTGCAGTGGAAAATTGGCAACAGCTTCCGTTTGTTTGGCGAGTATTACTACTCTCCGGATTCGCTCTCCAGCGGTATTCAAAGTTATGAAGAAGCGAATGCTGGCGCGCGTTACACCATTATGCGTCCAGTCAGTATTGAGGCGGGTTATCGCTACCTGAATCTGTCGGGTAAAGACGGTAACCGCGACAACGCCGTGGCTGACGGCCCGTATGTTGGGGTTAACGCCAGTTTCTGATCCCTTCCGGCGCGGCATTCTGTCGCGCCATTCAGTTTCTTACTACGCCTTATCTCCCTTTGCGTTATAGTGATTCGATAACAAAAGCAGGAGATAACCATGTTAAAAGTGGAAATGTTATCCACCGGGGATGAAGTGTTACACGGGCAAATCGTTGACACTAACGCTGCCTGGCTGGCCGATTTTTTCTTTCATCAGGGGTTGCCATTATCTCGCCGCAATACGGTGGGGGATAACCTTGATGACTTAGTCACCATTCTTCGCGAACGTAGTCAGCACGCCGATGTGCTGATCGTTAACGGCGGGCTGGGACCGACCAGCGATGATTTAAGCGCACTCGCCGCTGCGACAGCAAAAGGTGAAGGCCTGGTGCTGCATGAAGCCTGGCTCAAAGAGATGGAACGCTATTTCCACGAACGTGGACGAGTAATGGCACCGAGCAACCGTAAACAAGCGGAGCTGCCTGCCAGTGCTGAATTTATCAATAACCCGGTAGGCACCGCCTGTGGTTTTGCCGTGCAGCTTAATCGTTGCCTGATGTTCTTTACTCCCGGCGTACCGTCAGAATTTAAGGTGATGGTCGAGCACGAAATCCTGCCGCGCCTGCGCGAGCGTTTTTCTTTACCGCAGCCGCCGGTTTGTCTGCGTTTGACTACTTTTGGTCGTTCGGAAAGCGATCTGGCACAAAGCCTGGACACTCTACAACTGCCGCCGGGCGTAACAATGGGCTATCGCTCCTCAATGCCTATCATCGAACTGAAACTCACCGGACCGGCAAGCGAGCAACAGGCGATGGAAAAACTGTGGCTGGATGTTAAACGTGTTGCCGGACAGAGCGTGATTTTCGAAGGCACTGAAGGACTGCCCGCGCAGATCAGTCGCGAATTGCAAAACCGCCAGTTCAGCCTGACGTTGAGCGAGCAATTCACCGGTGGTTTATTGGCTTTGCAACTTTCTCGCGCAGGTGCTCCATTGCTGGCGTGTGAAGTGGTTCCTTCACAGGAGGAAACCCTGGCGCAAACTGCGCACTGGATTACAGAACGGCGGGCCAACCATTTTGCCGGGCTGGCACTGGCTGTTTCGGGTTTCGAGAACGAGCATCTCAACTTTGCGCTAGCCACGCCAGACGGCACTTTCGCTCTGCGTGTGCGTTTCAGCACTACGCGCTACAGCCTGGCTATCCGTCAGGAAGTGTGCGCAATGATGGCACTGAATATGCTGCGCCGTTGGTTAAACGGCCAGGATATCGCCAGTGAGCATGGCTGGATTGAGGTTGTTGAGTCCATGACCTTATCTGTCTGATTCCGCCACTCTGTGCCGGTTTACTGCACCGGCACATTCCCCCTCCGGCAAAATTTGTCCAACCTGTTGTACTCAATAAGAAAAAATCCGTGCGCTGATTCACAAATTTGTGCGTAATTTCTCCAGTCTGCTGGACGAGGAGCGGGATTTGATGCGCTTCACAATTTTACTCCCCCTGAGCAACGAGACTGATTCCAGTATCTAAGACTGGAGTCCAGTATGTTGGAATCAAGCAAAGTTCCCGCCCTGACACGGGCTATTGATATTCTCAATTTGATTGCCCGCATTGGCCCCTGTAGTGCTGCGACGATCATTGACACATTGGGAATCCCTAAAAGCACGGCCTATTTGCTGCTTAATGAACTCAGGCGTCAGCGTTTTCTTAGCCTTGATCACCAGGAAAATTTTTGTTTGTGGACCAGGCTGGTGGAGCTTTCCGGTCATGCGTTAAGCAAGATGGATCTCCGGGAACTGGCTCGACCGCGTTTGACGCAACTGATGGATACCACCGGGCTGTTATGTCACCTGGGGATTATTGATAACGGCAGCGCTTATTACATTTTGAAAGTGGAGTCATCAGCCACTATCAGCGTGCGTTCCCATGAAGGAAAAAGCCTTTCGCTTTATCGCTCCGGAATAGGTAAATGCCTGCTTGCCTGGCAACCTGCAGCGGTACAGCAAAGTATTATCGAAGGGCTGGTCTGGGAGCAGGCGACACCCACAACGATTACTCATCCACAGCAACTTCACGAAGAACTGGCGCGTATTCGCCGTCAGGGCTGGAGCTATGACAACGGCGAAGATTACGCCGATGTCCGTTGTGTCGCTGCGCCGGTGTTTAACGCCAATAACGAGCTTACCGCTGCGATCTCGGTGGTCGGTACCCGCTTACAAATCAATGAAGAATACCGTGATTATCTGGCGGGCAAGGCCATTGCCTGCGCCAGGGATATTTCACGTCTGTTGGGATGGAAAAGTCCCTTTGACTTACAAGCCTCATAACAATGGAGAACATCATGACCCTACCAAAAATTAAACAGGTTCGCGCCTGGTTTACTGGCGGTGCGACAGCAGAAAAAGGCGCTGGCGGCGGTGATTATCACGACCAGGGGGCGAATCACTGGATAGACGATCATATTGCCACCCCGATGAGTAAATACCGCGATTACGAGCAGTCACGCCAGTCATTTGGCATTAACGTTCTTGGCACGTTGGTTGTTGAAGTCGAAGCAGAAAACGGCCAGACCGGATTCGCCGTTTCGACAGCCGGTGAAATGGGCTGTTTTATTGTCGAAAAACATCTTAACCGTTTCATTGAGGGTAAATGTGTCAGTGATATCAAACTGATCCACGATCAAATGCTCAGTGCCACCCTGTATTACTCCGGCTCTGGTGGCCTGGTGATGAATACGATTTCTTGTGTCGATCTGGCTCTGTGGGATCTGTTCGGCAAAGTGGTCGGGCTTCCGGTTTATAAACTTTTAGGCGGCGCTGTTCGTGATGAGATTCAGTTCTACGCCACAGGTGCGCGTCCGGATCTGGCAAAAGAGATGGGCTTTATCGGTGGCAAAATGCCGACGCACTGGGGGCCACATGATGGCGATGCGGGGATCCGCAAAGATGCCGCTATGGTCGCGGATATGCGTGAAAAATGCGGTGAGGATTTCTGGTTAATGCTCGACTGCTGGATGAGTCAGGACGTGAACTATGCGACCAAACTGGCCCACGCTTGCGCGCCCTATAACCTGAAATGGATCGAAGAGTGCCTGCCGCCACAGCAGTATGAAAGTTATCGCGAACTGAAACGCAACGCGCCAGTCGGAATGATGGTCACCAGCGGTGAGCACCACGGCACACTGCAATCTTTTCGTACGCTTTCAGAAACCGGTATCGACATTATGCAGCCGGATGTTGGCTGGTGCGGTGGTTTAACCACGCTGGTGGAAATTGCCGCAATCGCCAAATCCAGGGGGCAACTGGTGGTGCCGCACGGTTCGTCTGTTTACTCTCACCATGCGGTGATCACCTTCACCAATACGCCATTCAGCGAATTCCTGATGACCAGCCCGGATTGTTCAACGATGCGTCCGCAGTTTGACCCGATTCTGCTCAATGAGCCGGTTCCGGTGAATGGTCGTATTCATAAATCAGTGCTTGATAAACCCGGTTTTGGCGTCGAACTCAATCGTGACTGCAATTTGAAACGCCCCTACAGCCACTAATCACTCCGGGCGTTGCTGTGACAACGGTAACGCCCACATATTCTAAGGAGCTTTTTATGAGCACCGCTTTGCTTGACGCCGTGGTGAAGAAAAACCGTGTGCGTTTAATTCCGTTTATGTTGGCGCTGTATGTGCTGGCGTTTCTCGACCGTTCGAATATCGGTTTTGCCAAACAGACCTACCAGATTGATACCGGGTTGAGTAATGAAGCTTATGCGCTGGGAGCAGGCATTTTCTTTGTGGTATATGCGTTTCTGGGTGTTCCGGCGAATCTTTTGATGCGCAAACTGGGGGCCAGAACCTGGATTGGTACGACAACACTGCTGTGGGGATTTCTTTCGGCAGCCATGGCATGGGCCGATACTGAAGCGAAATTTCTGATAGTTCGCACTCTGCTTGGTGCTGCGGAGGCCGGATTTTTCCCTGGTATGATTTATCTCACCTCGCAATGGTTTCCGCAGCGTAATCGCGCCAGCATTATGGGGCTGTTCTATATGGGCGCACCGCTGGCGTTAACACTGGGATCACCGCTTTCCGGCGCGCTGTTGGAGATGCATGGATTTATGGGGCATCCCGGCTGGTTCTGGATGTTTGTGATTGAAGGATTGTTGGCAGTCGGTGCTGGGGTATTCACATTCTTTTGGCTTGATGACACACCGGAGCAGGCACGTTTTCTGAGTAAACAAGAAAAAACGTTGCTTATCAATCAACTGGCAAGTGAAGAACAACAGAAAGTGACTTCTCGGCTGAGCGATGCGCTGCGTAATGGCCGAGTCTGGCAACTAGCGATTATCTACCTGACCATTCAGGTGGCGGTTTACGGATTAATTTTCTTCCTGCCGACCCAGGTTGCGGCATTGCTGGGAACAAAAGTGGGCTTTACAGCGTCGGTGGTCACCGCCATTCCGTGGGTTGCGGCCTTGTTTGGGACCTGGCTTATTCCGCGCTATTCCGATAAAACCGGCGAACGGCGTAATGTCGCAGCGCTGACATTACTGGCGGCGGGCATTGGTATTGGTCTGTCCGGGCTGCTTTCTCCAGTAATGGCGATCGTAGCGCTGTGTGTTGCAGCTATCGGGTTTATTGCCGTGCAGCCAGTGTTCTGGACGATGCCGACACAACTGCTTTCCGGTACGGCGCTGGCTGCGGGAATTGGTTTTGTAAACCTGTTTGGTGCAGTGGGCGGGTTTATTGCCCCGATCCTGCGCGTGAAAGCAGAAACGTTATTTGCCAGCGATGCGGCGGGATTACTGACGCTGGCAGCGGTGGCGGTCATCGGTTCGCTGATTATTTTCACTCTGCGTGTAAATCGCACTGTTGCGCAGACCGACGTGGCACATCATTAAATAGGTTAAGGAACACGATGAACGCATTATTAAGCAATCCCTTTAAAGAACGTTTACGCAAGGGCGAAGTGCAAATTGGTCTGTGGTTAAGCTCAACGACTGCCTATATGGCAGAAATTGCCGCCACTTCTGGTTATGACTGGTTGCTGATTGACGGGGAGCACGCGCCAAACACCATTCAGGATCTTTATCATCAGCTACAGGCGGTAGCGCCCTATGCCAGCCAACCCGTGATCCGTCCGGTGGAAGGCAGTAAACCGCTGATTAAACAAGTCCTGGATATTGGCGCGCAAACTCTACTGATCCCGATGGTCGATACTGCCGAACAGGCACGTCAGGTGGTGTCTGCCACGCGCTATCCTCCCTACGGTGAGCGTGGTGTCGGGGCCAGTGTGGCACGGGCTGCGCGCTGGGGACGCATTGAGAATTACATGGCGCAAGTTAACGATTCGCTTTGTCTGTTGGTGCAGGTGGAAAGTAAAACGGCACTGGATAACCTGGACGAAATCCTCGACGTCGAAGGGATTGATGGCGTGTTTATTGGACCTGCGGATCTTTCTGCGTCGTTGGGCTACCCGGATAACGCCGGGCACCCGGAAGTGCAGCGAATTATTGAAACCAGTATTCGGCGGATCCGTGCTGCGGGTAAAGCGGCTGGTTTTCTGGCTGTGGCTCCTGATATGGCGCAGCAATGCCTGGCGTGGGGAGCGAACTTTGTCGCTGTTGGCGTTGACACGATGCTCTACAGCGATGCCCTGGATCAACGACTGGCGATGTTTAAATCAGGCAAAAATGGGCCACGCATAAAAGGTAGTTATTGATATCAAAGGCCCATGGGGATCGGCTGTGGGCCTGTGTTAATTAGTGGTTATTCGCTGCCAGATCGGCTTCGCTTAGCTGGGTGGCCGCGAGCACCTGGTCACGATCAAAGCCCTGTTCCAGCATGCGCAAAGCAATTTTAATGGTTTGTTCATGCAAACCTTCTAATTTACCTTCCTGCCAGCCAATTTGATGTCCTTCCTGCCGCAGCCGTTCAGCAATAGTCATTAATCTCTCCTTTTAATGACAGTTCGGAATATCAGCATCAGTGAGTTGGGTTGTCGCCAGCACAATCTCACGTTCAAAGCCCTGCTCCAGCATGCGCAAAGCAATTTTAATGGCTTGTTCATGCATACCTTCCTGCCAGCCAATTTGATGCCCTTCCTGCCGTAGCCGTTCAGCAATAGTCATTAATCTCTCCTTTTGTAGTGGTGAACGTTCGGCAATCTCCTCAATAAAACGGGTGAAACGGGAGGTATCGCCGCATTGCAGCAGATAATTAAACAGTGTTTGTAGCTGGCTGTCATTAGTGAAGCCTCTAACCAAAAGCGTGGTGATCCTGTCGACCATGCCGATTAAATCGCGGTCGCGAATATGCTTTTGAATCAGTTCCAGCAGAGCTATACGCCGATGTTGCATGATCTCATCGTCAGGTACGATGGTGATATCCACCAACGGAAAAGCTTCGGTGTACAACTGCCGGGCAAGTTGCGGATCGTCAAACTCATCCAGCCAGTTGAGTGAGTACGGGTAAGGCGAGGTTTCGCCATGATAAAACAGCAACGGCACCACCAGCGGGACTCTGTCATAGCCTTTGTCCAGGTGACGCTGCATGGCGGCAGTGGCATAGCGCATTAGCCGAAAAGCCATATTCTTTTCTGCAGAGCTTTGATGTTCAATCACGCAGTAGATATAGCCGTCACCGTCGCTGGTTTCCACGGACCACAAAACATCCGAGTAGTAAGCGCGTAAACTTTTTTCAATAAAACTAGTGGGTTCCAGGCGTAAGGTTTGCAGGTTGCAAAGCTTGCGCAGTGGTTCTGGTAAATGTATTTCGAGAAAATCCCGTGCGGTTTCGGGTGTGAACATAAAGGTTTTAAATACCGCATCATGCGGGGAGGAGGTTGTTGATTCGGTCATGGTTGTCCGTCACCTGATATTTATGATGACGCGACATTACGGTTATCCCAGGCCTTTGACATCTGCCAGTTTCAGCCTTTGCGAGACGTTTTCAGAGGAATTTTCACTGCGTTGCAACGCATACATTGGGCACGGAATCGTGTACGCAAAAATGCCCGGTAACCACATGCTTACCGGGCATCAGAAAGGAGTTTAAGCCAGCGCCTGGGCCAGTAGCGTAATCGGATGTTCGCAGCGAAGACTTGTGGACATCTCAATCTGCCATTTACAGGTTTCGCAGTCGGTGACCACCAGATCTGCGCCGCTTTCTTCTATCTGGCGGAACAGTGGTGCGCCGATGGCTTGTGAGGTGGGGTAGTTCTCTTTTTTGAAACCGTAAGTACCCGCAATACCGCAGCACTGGGAATCCAGCACCGTTAACTCAAGCCCCGGGATGTTACGCAACAGCTCCAGGGTGTAGAGCGTCCAGCCCATTTTTTCCATATGGCACGGAGTGTGATAAACCACTTTCAGCGGCAGCGGTTTCAGCGGTAACGTTTTGCCTTCGTCCAGCTTGCGCCACAGCCAGCGGGTTGCCAGTTCGATATGATCGCGCAAGCCTTTGTTGTCGACATTCAGCACTTCCGGGTATTCGTCGCGCAGGGCAAATGTACAGGTTGAGGAGGTGGCAATCACCGGAATGCCTTTTACTCCCACAGCTTCGCGGATCGACTCTACATTCGTAATTGCCTGTTTGCGTGCTTTATCGGTAAAGCCGTTGGCGATTAGCGGTACGCCGCAGCATTTTTCTTTGCTGAGCAGTTGTACACCGGTACCCATTGCGTTGAGCACTTTAATTAAATCTTTACCTAACTGCGGATGGTTGTAGTTAACGAAGCAGCCGTGAAAGAAAGCGACCTGGTCTTTATATTGTGCTTGCTGAGCCGCCACGCTGCGATACCAGCGACGGAACGTGCCGAAGGAGTATTTCGGTAGCGTGCGGCGATGATCGATTTTTAACGCCGCATCAAGCAGCTGCCGCACCGGTTTCAGCGAGGTAGCGGTGTTGACGATTGGTGCGAACGGCGTGGAAACGCTACCCATCAGGTCGGTATGACTCAACACAAAATTACGCAGCGACGGGCGCGTGGTGTCATATTTCGCCCGCGCGCGCTGGATAATATCGCCAATCTTCACATCGGACGGGCAGGCGACTTCACAACGTTTGCAGTTGATGCAATATTTCAGCGCCTCGTCATACAGTGCGCCATCTTTCAAACGCAGACGCTCGCCATCCGGCCCGGCTTGTTTTGGCCCTGGATAACCGGGATTCACCCGGCTCACCGGGCAGGCGGTGGTGCAGACGGTGCACTTAATGCAGTTTTCGAAGCTGGTGTCATTCATTGTTGGCCTCCTGCGCGTTGGGCAATCTGTTGAGCGGCATGTAAAGCACTGACGGCACAAACACCGCCGCCGCATCCCTGGGCGATGGGATCAAATCCGCCCAGCACCGAACCGATGGCAAACAGGTTTTCAATGGTTTGCCCTGCCTGTGACGGGCGTAGCGTCTCATCAGTGGTTACACCGAACTGCTGCCACGGTTGCGGCGCAAAAAAATCTCCCTTATACCATTCACCCCGCGTGGCGGTTTGTAGCACATCAAGGCCGAGAATCGGCTCTCGAATGCCGTTACGTTCCGCTACCAGTCCGCCACTAAAGAAACTGCCGCTGGCGAGAACCGCGAAACGTGGACGTAGCGGAATATCGGCGTGATTGCGGGTCCAGATTTCGTTCACTACGCCATTTTTACAGGTCACTTTTTTCACTTCATCGCCCGGCATCCACACGCCACCCTGGCGCACAAACTGGCGCTGTAACTGGTTTTGCAGACGAATGCCCAGCACGGAAGGCGGCAGCGTTGGCAAAAGCATCAGTGAACAAGGTAGTTTTTCATTCAACCAACGCCACAGTTTGTCATCGGCCAGACCGAAGCAGGCGGGCATCAGGATCATTTCGCAGGTATTGGCGACAGGAATAAGCGCATCAAGTAACAGCGGCCAGTTTTCTTCATTATCAAGGAAACGGGCGATATTCACCGCGCGAAATTCGGTGGCGTTATTGCGCAGCACATCCAGTTCCGGCAGCTCTATTTCTGCGGTTTCAACGGCAAGGCCGAGTTCACGCAACGAAGCTGCCGCAAGGTGCGCCTGAAAATCCATCAGGCCGCTAATTCCCACTACACATATTTTCTTCGCGGGCAGCGGCCAGACGGGGACTTCTGGCGAACTTAGCCAGGTAGAGCGCAGAGTGCCGAGCGGCGTAACCCGCTGGTGAGCAAGTTCTACGCTGCCCTGCAATTGCGCACCGCTTTCAGCGATTAATGCCTGCGCCTGGCAAGCGAGATCGAGCACGCGTTGTGGCTCGAGAAGGGAGTAAGGATGGGCTGGTGCCTGCTGACGCAAAGATTCCAGTCCACTGTGAATGTCTGTCACCGGTTGACCATCTGGCAGATGGCTCAGCAAATCCAGCGATCCGGATGAGAAATGCAGTGCGCTTTGACCACGAGTGACAATGGCACAGCGCAGGCCGTGTTTTTGCAGTTGCAGGCCACAGAGTAATCCGGCGAGGCCGCCGCCCATAATGACAGTATCAAAGCGCATCTTTCTGCTCCTTCTCCAGACCACACAATCCCTGATAAACCCAGCGGGTAAATTCGCTTTCGCGCAGTGCATCTCCCCAGGCGATGGGTTGCACGCCTTTCCAGCGTTCGTTAAGGAAGGTGGAAAGTTGCTCGATAGATTGCGCGGACGTCGTGACGTTAAAACGTTGCAGCAGTCCGGCAGCGCGGCAGGCGCAGAGTTCGCCCTGGCAGGTGCCCATCCCCACACGGGTACGACGGCGTAAATCCAGCAGGCTATTAACGTTTAAATTTTCTACCGCGTACTGCACTTCACCCGCAGTTACCGCTTCGCACTCACATACCAGGCTACGGTGCAGACGGCCTTCGCTCAGCCAGGCAGGCGTGCGATCGCCATGACGATAAACCGCAGAACCGCGCAGCGGGGCAGGCAGGGAGATGACTTTACGCAAGGTAACTTCAGCGGGTTCTTGTGAACCAGGCAGTGCCAGATCGGCAGTCGTACAGGGGCGCGTGTTGCCCAGTTTGCGGCATACCGCGTCGGTAGCCCATTCAGCCATCAGCCGATAGGTCATCAGTTTGCCACCGGTGATGGTGATAAATCCGTCCAGACCATCGCGTTCAGCATGGTCGAGCAGCACGATGCCACGGCTGACGTTACGTCCGCTCGGGTCGTCATCGCTGGCAACCAGCGGGCGCACGCCAGAATAGGCCCGCAAAATGCGCGTTTTCGCCATCACGGGGGCCAGTTTTTCCCCTTCACGCAGCAGAATATCAACCTCTTCTGCCGTCACTCGATTATCGTCAATCTCGTTGTAATCAATACGTAAAGAGGTGGTACCAATCAGCGAAATGGTATCGCCAGGCACCAGAATATCGGCGTCGGAAGGTTTACGGCAGCGGTTGATCACATGCTGGTTAATGCGGTGATCCATGATCAGCAGCGATCCTTTCGCCGGGAACATGCGAATGCGCAGATCGGCATATTCGGCAATGTGTTGCCCCCAGATCCCAGCGGCATTAACCACGACAGGTGCATGAAGGGCCTGAGTTTCGCCGGTGAGATGGTTACGTACACGAACACCGCACACCGTCGCGCCTTCACGAATCAGCCCCGTGACTTCATGAGCGGTAAGGATAACGGCACCGTGTTCTTTGGCATCCAGCATGTTTGCTGCGGTCAGACGAAATGGATCAACGGTGCCATCCGGAACTTTCACCGCGCCAATCAGTGCCGGGTTAACGGCAGGTTCGATAATGCGCGCTTGCTGCGGGTCTATAGCTTCTGCGCTGATCCCTGCTTCTTCGCAGGCGCGAATAAAAGTGGCCTGGAAGGAGAGGTTATCTTCCGGCAGGGTGATAAACAGGCCGTTGGTTGGTTCAACGCAGTGACGTGCAATGCGTTTCAGGATCTGGTTTTCACTAATGCATTCGCGGGCCGATTCCGCATCGGTTACCGCATAGCGCGCACCGCTGTGCAGCAGGCCGTGGTTACGCCCGGTGGCACCGGTTGCGATGTCGTGGCGCTCAACCAAAATCACGCGCAGCCCGCGCAGGGCACAGTCGCGGGCAATCCCGGCTCCCGTTGCGCCGCCGCCAATGATAATCACGTCACTTGATTGCGAGTCGCGAGTTTTCATTGTTATCCCTCTGAAGTTCGTTTTTTACCATTTAGCCATAGTAAAAACATGAATTGTTTGATTTCGCGCATATTCGCTCATAATTCGAAAGTGAAACGTGATTTCATGCGTCATTTTGAACATTTTGTAAATCTTATTTAATAATGTGTGCGGCAATTCACATTTAATTTATGAATGTTTTCTTAACATCGCGGCAACTCAAGAAACGGCAGGTTCTCTCACTGAATCAGGCTGTTAATCATAAATAAGACCACGGGCCACGGAGGCTATCAATGTTGAGTATTTTTAAACCAGCGCCACACAAAGCGCGCTTACCTGCCGCGGAGATCGATCCGACTTATCGTCGATTGCGCTGGCAAATTTTCCTGGGGATATTCTTTGGCTATGCGGCTTACTATTTGGTTCGTAAGAACTTTGCGCTTGCTATGCCTTATCTGGTTGAGCAGGGATTCTCACGCGGTGATTTAGGTTTTGCCCTTTCGGGGATCTCGATTGCTTATGGATTTTCGAAATTCATCATGGGTTCGGTATCGGATCGCTCGAATCCGCGCGTTTTCCTGCCCGCAGGTTTGATTCTGGCGGCGGCAGTGATGTTGTTTATGGGCTTTGTGCCATGGGCGACGTCGAGCATTGCGGTGATGTTTGTACTGTTGTTCCTCTGCGGTTGGTTCCAGGGGATGGGGTGGCCGCCGTGTGGTCGTACTATGGTGCACTGGTGGTCGCAGAAAGAACGTGGCGGCATTGTGTCAGTGTGGAACTGTGCGCACAACGTCGGTGGTGGTATTCCGCCGCTGCTGTTCCTGCTGGGGATGGCCTGGTTCAATGACTGGCATGCGGCGCTCTATATGCCTGCTTTCTGCGCCATTCTGGTGGCATTATTCGCCTTTGCGATGATGCGCGATACCCCGCAATCCTGTGGCTTGCCGCCGATCGAAGAGTACAAAAATGATTATCCGGACGACTATAACGAAAAAGCGGAACAGGAGCTGACGGCGAAGCAAATCTTCATGCAGTACGTACTGCCGAACAAACTGCTGTGGTATATCGCCATCGCCAACGTGTTCGTTTATCTGCTGCGTTACGGCATCCTCGACTGGTCACCGACTTATCTGAAAGAGGTTAAGCATTTCGCGCTAGATAAATCCTCCTGGGCCTACTTCCTTTATGAATATGCAGGTATTCCGGGCACTCTGCTGTGCGGCTGGATGTCGGATAAAGTCTTCCGTGGCAACCGTGGGGCAACCGGCGTTTTCTTTATGACACTGGTGACCATCGCGACTATCGTTTACTGGATGAACCCGGCAGGTAACCCAACCGTCGATATGATTTGTATGATTGTTATCGGCTTCCTGATCTACGGTCCTGTGATGCTGATCGGTCTGCATGCGCTGGAACTGGCACCGAAAAAAGCGGCAGGTACGGCAGCGGGCTTTACCGGGCTGTTTGGTTACCTGGGCGGTTCGGTGGCGGCGAGCGCGATTGTTGGCTACACCGTGGACTTCTTCGGCTGGGATGGCGGCTTTATGGTAATGATTGGCGGCAGCATTCTGGCGGTTATCTTGTTGATTGTTGTGATGATTGGCGAAAAACGTCGCCATGAACAATTACTGCAAGAACGCAACGGAGGCTAATGGCATGAAATTGACGCTGAAAAACCTTAGCATGGCGATCATGATGAGCACTATAGTCATGGGAAGCAGTGCAATGGCGGCGGACAGCAACGAAAAAATAGTCATCGCCCATCGCGGTGCCAGTGGATATTTGCCGGAGCATACGCTGCCAGCAAAAGCGATGGCGTATGCGCAGGGAGCGGATTATCTGGAACAGGATTTGGTGATGACCAAAGACGACAATCTGGTTGTTCTGCATGACCATTACCTCGATCGTGTTACTGATGTTGCCGATCGTTTCCCGGATCGGGCGCGCAAAGACGGTCGTTACTACGCGATAGATTTCACGCTGGATGAAATTAAGTCGTTGAAATTTACCGAAGGTTTCGATATTGAAAACGGTAAAAAAGTGCAGACTTATCCGGGGCGTTTCCCAATGGGTAAGTCCGACTTCCGGGTGCACACCTTTGAAGAAGAGATTGAATTTGTTCAGGGGTTAAATCACTCTACCGGGAAAAATATCGGTATTTATCCAGAAATCAAAGCGCCGTGGTTCCATCATCAGGAAGGGAAGGATATTGCGGCAAAAACGCTGGAAGTGCTGAAGAAATATGGTTACACCGGTAAAGACGATAAAGTTTATTTGCAATGTTTTGATGCTGATGAGCTGAAGCGTATTAAGAATGAGCTGGAACCCAAAATGGGCATGGAGCTCAATCTGGTACAGCTGATTGCCTATACCGACTGGAATGAAACGCAGCAGAAACAGCCGGATGGAAGCTGGGTTAATTACAACTACGACTGGATGTTTAAGCCGGGTGCCATGAAACAGGTGGCGGAATATGCAGATGGTATTGGTCCGGATTACCATATGTTGATTGAGGAGACATCGCAGCCGGGTAATATCAAACTCACTGGCATGGTGCAAGATGCTCAGCAGAATAAACTGGTAGTGCATCCTTATACCGTGCGGTCAGATAAACTGCCTGAATACACTCCTGATGTGAATCAGTTATATGATGCTCTGTATAACAAAGCGGGTGTAAATGGGCTGTTTACTGATTTCCCTGATAAGGCAGTAAAATTTCTTAATAAAGAGTAATGTTACTGCAGGATGGCGTTCATGCGCCATCCTGTCTCATATCAAATTTTTCCAATCGCCACTAATTGTTCCATGCACATTTGTAGTAAAAACAGTGGACTGCCTTCTACCGGCTTTTCTTTAGCCAGCAACGAAATCTGTCGATAGAAAGTTGGTTCGAGAGGAACGGAACACAATTCACCTGCAATGCTTTTCAGCGTTAACTCTGGTTGTAAGGCGATGCCTAATCCCTGTCGAATAAAATTCATCGCTGTATCCGCCTGATTAAATTCACATTTTATCTGCTGGGCGCACTATTAGTGGTAGTGGCTGGTGGAATCTATGCGCTGCAAATGAAGGGTAAAAGCGGTGTCAAGCTAGTAGTGGCAAAAGAAATTCATTAATACGACACGTTTCATTAAGATTTTCCTCAGGTAACCACCTATAGTCATTGTCGTTAATAAAAATGACAGGCGATAGGGTATGGCAGTTTCAGCAAAGTATGACGAATTTAATCACTGGTGGGCAACAGAGGGCGACTGGGTTGAAGAGCCTAACTATCGCCGTAATGGTATGAGCGGGGTGCAATGCGTCGAGCGCAACGGCAAAAAGCTGTATGTAAAGCGCATGACGCATCATCTGTTTCATTCCGTACGTTATCCGTTCGGCCGACCAACGATTGTCCGTGAGGTTGCGGTAATTAAAGAACTGGAACGGGCCGGTGTCATCGTGCCGAAGATCGTTTTTGGTGAAGCGGTGAAAATTGAGGGTGAATGGCGAGCGTTGCTGGTGACTGAAGATATGGCGGGGTTCATCAGCATTGCTGACTGGTATGCCCAGCATGCAGTATCGCCTTATTCTGACGAAGTACGGCAAGCCATGTTGAAAGCAGTGGCGCTGGCGTTTAAGAAAATGCATAGCATTAATCGTCAGCATGGCTGTTGTTATGTTCGCCATATCTATGTGAAAACAGAAGGTAATGCAGAAGCTGGTTTTCTTGACCTGGAGAAAAGTCGTCGCCGCTTGCGTCGCGATAAAGCGATTAATCATGACTTCCGCCAGCTGGAAAAATATCTGGAGCCAATCCCCAAAGCGGACTGGGAGCAGGTGAAAGCGTATTACTACGCCATGTAATCGTTGTAGGCCAGATAAGACGCATAAGCGTTGTATCTGGCACTACAACCAATTCACATCTCGATTTCAATATCGCCTTTTGCCCGGCAACAACAGGGCAAAATTTCCCCCGGCTGAATAAAGGCTAACGGTTCGGCAATCCAGTCAACTTGACCTGCAACCAGGCGTGTGCGACAGGAGCCGCAGTAACCTTCGCGACACTGGTACTCAACCGCCACATTGTGGGATTCCAGCGCCGCCAGAAGGGAAGGGTGTTCATCCTGGCACAGCAGTTGTGTGCCAGTGATGCGCAGGGTAACGCGGGCCATCAGAGCTGGAAGTTACTCAAATCGTCGGTGTCCACTTCCGAGTCAATCTGCCCGACCAGATAAGAACTGACTTCCACTTCCTGCGGAGCAACCTGCACGTTATCAGACACCAGCCAAGTGTTGATCCACGGGATCGGGTTGGAGCGCGTCTGGAACGGCAGATCCAAACCGACTGCCTGCATACGGATATTGGTGATGTATTCAACGTACTGGCAGAGAATGTCTTTATTCAGACCAATCATCGAACCGTCGCGGAACAGATAATCCGCCCAGTCTTTCTCCTGTTGAGCTGCCTGAACAAACAGGTCATAGCACTCCTGCTTACACTCTTCGGCAATTTCCGCCATCTCAGGATCGTCCGCGCCGCTGCGCAGCAGATTCAGCATATGCTGGGTGCCGGTCAGGTGCAGGGCTTCGTCGCGGGCAATCAGGCGAATAATTTTGGCGTTGCCTTCCATCAATTCGCGTTCTGCAAATGCGAAGGAACAAGCAAAGCTGACGTAGAAACGAATCGCTTCCAGCGCGTTAACGCTCATCAGGCAGAGATACAGTTTTTTCTTCAGCTCGCGCAGGCTAACGGTCACAGTTTTACCGTTAACGGTGTGGGTACCTTCGCCCAGCAGATGCCAGTAGCTGGTCATTTCGATCAGCTCATCGTAATAGCTGGAGATCCCTTCCGCACGTTTCTGGATCTGCTCGTTGGTGACGATATCGTCAAACACAACAGACGGATCGTTAACGATATTACGAATGATATGAGTATAGGAACGGGAATGAATCGTTTCTGAGAACGCCCAGGTTTCGACCCAGGTTTCCAGTTCCGGAATAGAAATAAGCGGCAATAGCGCCACGTTCGGGCTACGACCCTGAATGGAATCCAGCAGCGTCTGATATTTCAGGTTGCTGATAAAGATGTGTTTTTCGTGCTCCGGCAGCGCCTGGTAATCTATACGGTCGCGGGAGACGTCAACTTCTTCCGGACGCCAGAAGAAAGAGAGCTGCTTTTCGATCAGCTTTTCGAAGATGTCATATTTTTGCTGATCGTAGCGAGCCACGTTGACCGGCTGACCAAAGAACATCGGTTCTTTGAGCTGATCATTTTTCGTCTGTGAAAAGGTGGTATATGCCATGAGTGTGTCCTGTTGGGAGTTTAATGCCGGATAAGGCATTTTACGCCGCATCCTGTGCCTGATGCGACGCTGGCGCGTCTTATCAGGCCTACAAATCCGAGCCGTAGGCCGGATAAGGCGTTCACGCTGCATCCGGCACCCGGAGCCTGATGCGACGCTGGCGCGTCTTATCAGGCCTACAAACCGAGCCGTAGGCCGGATAAGGCGTTTACGCCGCATCCGGCATCTCAATATCAGATCTTACATGCGCCGCTTTCGCAGCCATCGTCCTGGATTGACGGCACCAGATCGTCTTGTGCGTCTTCAGCGCCGTCACGGGTGTTCTGATAATACAGTGTTTTGACCCCGAATTTGTAGGCGGTGAGCAGGTCTTTCAGCAACTGCTGCATCGGCACTTTTCCTGACGGGAAGCGTGACGGATCGTAGTTGGTGTTGGCAGAGATCGACTGATCGATAAATTTCTGCATGATACCCACCAGTTGCAGATAACCATCGTTACCCGGCATTTCCCACAGCAGCTCATAGGCGTCGTGCAGGTGCTCGTAGTCCGGCACCACCTGGCGCAAAATACCGTCTTTCGACGCTTTGATGCTGACGTAACCGCGCGGCGGTTCAATACCGTTAGTGGCGTTAGAGATCTGCGAAGAAGTCTCGGACGGCATCAGAGCAGAAAGCGTGGAGTTACGCAGACCGTGCGTTTTGATTGACTCACGCAGAGCTTCCCAGTCGTAATGCAGCGGCTCATTAGCGATGGTATCCAGATCTTTCTTATAGGTATCGATCGGCAGGATCCCTTTCGCGTAAGTGGTTTCGTTAAACCACGGGCACGCGCCTTGCTCTTTCGCCAGCTCATTAGAGGCTTTCAGCAGGTAATACTGAATGGCTTCGAAGGTTTTATGCGTCAGGTTGTTGGCGCTGCCGTCGGAGTAGCGTTTACCGTGCTTCGCCAGGTAGTAAGCGAAGTTGATCACACCAATACCCAGCGTACGACGACCCATCGCTCCACGTTTGGCGGCCGGGATCGGGTAATCCTGATAATCCAGCAGCGCGTCAAGTGCACGAACCGCCAGAATTGCCAGCTCTTCCAGTTCATCCAGGTTATTAATTGCGCCCAGGTTGAAAGCAGACAGCGTACACAGCGCGATTTCACCGTTCTCGTCGTTGACGTCGTTCAGCGGTTTGGTCGGCAGGGCTATCTCCAGGCACAGGTTAGACTGACGCACTGGCGCGATGGCCGGATCAAACGGGCTATGGGTATTGCAGTGGTCAACGTTCTGAATATAGATACGACCGGTAGACGCACGTTCCTGCATCATCAGCGAGAACAGCTCAACGGCTTTCACACGCTGCTTGCGGATGCTGTCGTCTTTCTCATATTTGGTATACAGACGTTCAAACTCTTCCTGATCGGCGAAGAACGCGTCGTACAGCCCCGGTACGTCGGACGGGCTGAACAGGGTGATATCTTCACCTTTCAGCAGACGGGTATACATCAGTTTGTTGATTTGTACCCCGTAGTCCATATGACGCACGCGGTTGCCTTCCACACCACGGTTGTTTTTCAACACCAGCAGGCTTTCCACTTCCAGATGCCACATCGGGTAGAACAGCGTTGCCGCACCGCCGCGCACACCGCCCTGAGAGCAGGATTTCACCGCTGTCTGGAAATGTTTGTAGAACGGAATGCAGCCGGTATGGAACGCTTCACCACCGCGAATCGGGCTACCCAGCGCACGAATACGCCCGGCGTTGATGCCGATCCCGGCACGCTGGGAAACGTATTTAACAATCGCGCTGGAGGTGGCGTTGATGGAATCCAGGCTGTCACCGCACTCGATCAGTACGCAGGAGCTGAACTGACGAGTCGGGGTACGCACGCCGGACATGATTGGCGTCGGCAGCGAAATTTTAAATGTGGAAACCGCGTCGTAAAAACGCTTCACATATTGCAGGCGCGTTTCACGCGGGTAGTTCGAGAACAAGCACGCGGCAACTAGAATATAAAGGAACTGGGCGCTCTCATAGATTTCGCCGGTCACGCGGTTCTGTACCAGATATTTGCCTTCCAGCTGCTTAACGGCAGCATAAGAGAAGGTCATATCACGGTCGTGATCGATAAAGGTGTCCATCTGCTTGAACTCTTCTTCCGTGTAGTCTTCCAGCAGATGATTATCGTATTTGCCCATCTCGACCATTTTCACCACGTGGTCGTACAGCGCAGGCGGCTCAAACTGGCCGTAGGCTTTTTTACGCAGGTGGAAGATCGCCAGGCGCGCGGCGAGATACTGATAATCCGGCGCATCACGGGAGATCAGGTCTGCGGCAGCCTTGATAATGGTTTCGTGGATGTCAGAGGTCTTGATACCGTCATAAAACTGAATGTGGGAGCGCAGCTCGACCTGGGAAATCGAAACGTTATGCAGTCCTTCTGCCGCCCAATCCAGAACGCGATGGATTTTGTCGAGATTGATGCGCTCTGTGCTACCGTCGCGCTTTGTCACCAGCAGATTCTGATTCATGTATGTCGTACCTGTTTTTGGAATTCTTTCCGCAATAGTTTCATGCAGACTACCTGTAGTACGGGAAGCTGCTTAGAACACTATATATAGGGGGTATGTTTGGGATTCACTGCAAGATAGTGTGAAAATGACCCTCTTGCAAGTGCATAACTTTGTGGATAACTCAGGAAGGAAAAAGTGGCTTTCGCGCACCTTAGGTCAGACAAGGTGTCCGGGAAAGTCAATGGGAAGAGAAAAATTTGTTAAAAATAACTGTTCGGCGATTTCTTGAACGGCATAATAGGTTAGATAAATTGATATAGATGGTTTATTAATCTTTTTGCTAATGATTGCAAAAATTGATCTAAGCACGAGTCATCACATAATCTGATGTATCAGTTGTGGTCAATATATAAGCGAATGTAAGAGATTGTTGATGGCGAAATGGTTGTTTTCTATTCGGTTATTGTTAAATGCTAAGCCATTTTGTTAATTTACCTTATATTATAAGAAAATTATTCATGACTTTAATTTAGTTTAAATATAACTGATATCCCTGAAGGTTATTAACTTGAATTATGACGCACTGATATTATTCATCAAATAATAACAAAATAGCCATTGCACCGGGTTGAACAATTTACAAAAGAAAGATATTCCATATCGTATAATGCGATTAAATACGCCGTCTTATAGAAAATGATGGTTAGATTAATATGCGGATTATCTTTCTACGCAAGGAGTATTTATCTTTACTCCCGTCAATGATTGCATCTCTTTTCTCTGCTAACGGTGTCGCGGCGGTCACTGATTCATGCCAGGGATATGATGTCAAAGCGAGTTGTCAGGCCAGCAGGCAAAGCCTTTCAGGCATTACGCAGGACTGGAGTATCGCTGATGGGCAATGGCTGGTTTTTTCGGATATGACCAATAACGCCAGCGGTGGGGCCGTATTTTTGCAACAAGGAGCGGAATTTTCACTATTACCAGAAAATGAAACTGGAATGACTCTGTTTGCCAATAACACCGTTACAGGAGAATATAATAACGGCGGGGCCATATTTGCTAAAGAAAACTCAACGCTGAATCTTACTGATGTTATTTTTTCCGGTAACGTCGCAGGCGGCTATGGTGGCGCAATCTATTCTTCTGGTACTAACGATACTGGTGCCGTCGATTTACGTGTCACTAACGCCATGTTTCGCAATAACATCGCTAATGATGGCAAAGGTGGCGCAATTTATACCATTAATAATGACGTTTATTTAAGTGATGTTATTTTTGATAACAACCAGGCATATACATCAACAAGTTACAGTGATGGCGATGGCGGGGCAATCGATGTTACCGATAATAATAGCGACAGCAAGCATCCTTCAGGTTATACGATAGTAAATAACACTGCCTTTACAAATAACACTGCCGAAGGTTATGGCGGGGCGATATATACCAATAGCGTGACGGCTCCCTATCTTATTGATATTTCTGTTGATGACAGCTACAGCCAGAACGGAGGCGTGTTAGTCGATGAGAACAATAGCGCAGCAGGCTATGGAGATGGTCCTTCCTCTGCGGCGGGTGGCTTTATGTATCTCGGCTTAAGTGAAGTTACCTTTGATATTGCCGACGGAAAAACGCTGGTTATTGGCAATACAGAGAATGACGGAGCTGTTGACTCTATTGCTGGTACCGGGTTAATCACCAAAACAGGTTCCGGCGATCTGGTACTTAATGCAGATAACAATGACTTTACTGGTGAGATGCAGATTGAAAACGGTGAAGTTACCCTGGGCCGCAGCAACTCCCTGATGAATGTCGGCGATACGCATTGCCAGGACGATCCGCAAGACTGCTACGGTCTGACGATAGGGAGTATTGATCAGTATCAGAATCAGGCTGAGCTAAACGTTGGCTCGACCCAACAAACTTTTGTGCACGCATTGACGGGCTTTCAGAATGGCACTTTAAATATCGATGCTGGTGGCAACGTTACTGTTAATCAGGGCAGTTTTGCTGGCATCATCGAAGGTGCTGGTCAGCTCACCATTGCGCAAAACGGCAGCTACGTGCTGGCAGGGGCGCAGTCGATGGCGCTAACCGGCGATATAGTCGTTGATGATGGTGCGGTGCTTTCGCTGGAAGGCGACGCGGCAGATCTTACCGCTCTCCAGGACGATCCGCAGTCGATCGTGTTAAACGGCGGTGTGCTCGATCTCTCTGATTTCTCCACCTGGCAGAGCGGCACATCATACAACGATGGCCTTGAAGTCAGTGGCAGCAGCGGAACGGTTATCGGCAGTCAGGATGTGGTAGATCTTGCAGGTGGCGACAATTTGCATATCGGCGGCGACGGGAAAGATGGCGTCTACGTGGTGGTCGATGCGAGCGACGGGCAGGTAAGTCTGGCAAACAATAATAGTTATTTGGGCACAACACAAATCGCCTCCGGTACGCTGATGGTGAGCGACAACTCGCAGCTTGGAGATACCCACTATAACCGCCAGGTTATCTTTACCGATAAGCAACAAGAAAGCGTGATGGAGATTACCTCCGACGTTGACACGCGTTCAGATGCGGCAGGCCACGGACGTGATATTGAAATGCGCGCCGACGGTGAAGTGGCAGTTGATGCGGGGGTAGACACGCAGTGGGGCGCACTGATGGCTGACAGCAGCGGGCAGCATCAGGATGAGGGTAGCACATTGACTAAAACGGGGGCTGGTACACTGGAGCTGACCGCCAGCGGTACAACGCAGTCGGCGGTACGTGTCGAAGAAGGCACCCTGAAAGGTGATGTTGCTGATATCCTTCCTTATGCTTCGTCACTGTGGGTTGGTGATGGGGCAACGTTCGTTACTGGCGCGGATCAGGATATTCAGTCAATTGATGCTATTTCCAGCGGCACTATCGACATCAGCGATGGTACGGTTTTGCGCCTGACCGGGCAGGATACTTCCGTCGCCCTTAATGCCTCACTATTTAACGGCGATGGGACGCTGGTGAATGCCACCGATGGTGTGACGTTGACAGGTGAGCTTAATACCAACCTTGAAACTGACAGCCTGACTTATCTTTCCAACGTGACGGTTAATGGCAATCTGACCAATACGTCCGGTGCGGTTAGCCTGCAAAATGGCGTCGCTGGCGATACGCTGACGGTAAACGGTGATTATACCGGCGGCGGTACGCTACTGCTCGATAGCGAATTAAACGGCGATGACTCGGTAAGCGATCAATTGGTGATGAACGGTAATACTGCTGGCAACACAACTGTGGTGGTTAACTCCATTACAGGGATTGGTGAGCCGACATCGACAGGCATTAAAGTGGTTGATTTCGCAGCTGATCCCACGCAGTTTCAAAACAATGCGCAGTTCAGTCTGGCAGGCAGCGGCTACGTCAATATGGGAGCGTATGACTACACGCTGGTGGAAGATAACAACGACTGGTATCTGCGATCGCAAGAAGTAACGCCGCCATCGCCACCTGATCCAGACCCGACTCCCGATCCTGATCCCACGCCGGATCCTGATCCAACACCCGACCCGGAACCTACGCCTGCTTACCAGCCGGTGTTGAATGCCAAAGTTGGCGGTTATCTCAATAACCTGCGGGCGGCAAATCAGGCGTTTATGATGGAGCGACGCGATCACGCAGGTGGCGATGGTCAGACGCTGAATTTACGTGTTATCGGCGGAGATTATCATTACACAGCAGCGGGGCAACTGGCTCAACATGAAGACACTTCTACGGTGCAACTTAGCGGCGATCTGTTTAGCGGGCGCTGGGGCACGGATGGCGAGTGGATGCTTGGGATTGTTGGTGGCTACAGCGATAACCAGGGCGACAGCCGCTCGAATATGACCGGAACTCGCGCCGATAACCAGAACCACGGTTATGCCGTTGGGCTGACATCAAGCTGGTTTCAGCACGGTAATCAGAAGCAAGGGGCCTGGCTGGATAGCTGGCTGCAATACGCGTGGTTTAGCAATGATGTTTCCGAACAAGAAGATGGCACAGATCATTACCACTCGTCGGGGATTATCGCCTCGCTGGAGGCGGGGTATCAGTGGTTACCGGGGCGTGGTGTGGTGATTGAACCGCAGGCGCAGGTGATTTATCAGGGCGTGCAGCAGGATGATTTTACCGCCGCTAACCGTGCGCGCGTGTCACAATCGCAGGGTGATGATATTCAGACGCGGCTGGGTTTACACAGCGAATGGCGTACCGCTGTTCATGTCATACCAACATTAGATCTGAATTATTATCACGATCCCCATTCGACGGAAATTGAAGAGGATGGCAGCACTATCAGTGACGATGCGGTGAAGCAACGGGGTGAAATAAAAGTGGGAGTCACGGGCAATATCAGTCAGCGAGTGTCCCTGCGCGGCAGCGTGGCGTGGCAGAAAGGGAGTGATGATTTTGCCCAGACGGCAGGGTTTTTGTCGATGACGGTGAAATGGTAATCACTGTCTAGTCGGCACGGTTGCCGGATGCGGCGTAAACGCCTTATCCGGCCTACGGGGAGCATTTGTAGGCCTGATAAGACACGGCAAGCGTCGCATCAGGCATTGGCGCGGCCAAACATCAACCTCACTTATTCTGCGTGTGCAGCATATAGTTCACATCCACGCCGGGGCCGAGTTTAAAAGTATTAGTGATCGGGTTGTAATGCAGCCCAGTGATATGCCGCTCTTTTAAACTGGTCTGATCCACCCAGCCCAGCAATTCTGCCGGTTTAATAAACTTCTTCACATCATGCGTGCCTTTGGGCACCATGCGCAAAATATATTCCGCACCAACCACCGCCATCAGCCATGACTTGCCGTTGCGGTTAAGTGTCGAGAAAAAGACATCGCCGCCTGGTTTCACCAGTTGCGCACAGGCTCTGACCACTGACTGCGGATCGGGGACGTGCTCCAGCATCTCCATGCAGGTCACCACATCATACTGCCCGGCATGTTTTGCCGCGTGCTCTTCCACGGTTTCCTGCACGTAATCCACCTGAATGCCGCTTTCCAGTGCGTGCAGTTTTGCCACCTGCAATGGCTCAAAGCCCATATCCAGACCGGTCACCGTCGCGCCTTCGCGCGCCATACTCTCGGCCAGAATGCCGCCGCCACAACCGACATCGAGCACCTTTTTGCCAAATAAACCGCCAGCACGCTCGGCAATATAGCCCAGACGCAGCGGGTTAATGCGGTGCAGCGGTTTGAACTCACCTTCCAGATCCCACCAGCGGGAGGCGACGGCTTCAAATTTAGCGATCTCTTCGTGGTCTACGTTATGGTTTACCGGCGATTTTTCGGCATTCATTGGCACTTCTACTCCGTAATTGGCAAGACAAACGAGTATATCAGGCATTGGATGTGAATAAAGCGTATAGGTTTACCTCAAACTGCGCGGCTGTGTTATAATTTGCGACCTTTGAATCCGGGATACAGTAGAGGGATAGCGGTTAGATGAGCGACCTTGCGAGAGAAATTACACCGGTCAACATTGAGGAAGAGCTGAAGAGCTCCTATCTGGATTATGCGATGTCGGTCATTGTTGGCCGTGCGCTGCCAGATGTCCGAGATGGCCTGAAGCCGGTACACCGTCGCGTACTTTACGCCATGAACGTACTAGGCAATGACTGGAACAAAGCCTATAAAAAATCTGCCCGTGTCGTTGGTGACGTAATCGGTAAATACCATCCCCATGGTGACTCGGCGGTCTATGACACGATCGTCCGCATGGCGCAGCCATTCTCGCTGCGTTATATGCTGGTAGACGGTCAGGGTAACTTCGGTTCTATCGACGGCGACTCTGCGGCGGCAATGCGTTATACGGAAATCCGTCTGGCGAAAATTGCCCATGAACTGATGGCCGATCTCGAAAAAGAGACGGTCGATTTCGTTGATAACTATGACGGCACGGAAAAAATTCCGGACGTCATGCCAACCAAAATTCCTAACCTGCTGGTGAACGGTTCTTCCGGTATCGCCGTAGGTATGGCAACCAACATCCCGCCGCACAACCTGACGGAAGTCATCAACGGTTGTCTGGCGTATATTGATGATGAAGACATCAGCATTGAAGGGCTGATGGAACACATCCCGGGGCCGGACTTCCCGACGGCGGCAATCATTAACGGTCGTCGCGGTATTGAAGAAGCTTACCGTACCGGTCGCGGCAAGGTGTATATCCGCGCTCGCGCAGAAGTGGAAGTTGACGCCAAAACCGGTCGTGAAACCATTATCGTCCACGAAATTCCGTATCAGGTAAACAAAGCGCGCCTGATCGAGAAGATTGCGGAACTGGTAAAAGAAAAACGCGTGGAAGGCATCAGCGCGCTGCGTGACGAGTCTGACAAAGACGGTATGCGCATCGTGATTGAAGTGAAACGCGATGCGGTCGGTGAAGTTGTGCTCAACAACCTCTACTCCCAGACCCAGTTGCAGGTTTCTTTCGGTATCAACATGGTGGCATTGCACCATGGTCAGCCGAAGATCATGAACCTGAAAGACATCATCGCGGCGTTTGTTCGTCACCGCCGTGAAGTGGTGACCCGTCGTACTATTTTCGAACTGCGTAAAGCTCGCGATCGTGCTCATATCCTTGAAGCATTAGCCGTGGCGCTGGCGAACATCGACCCGATCATCGAACTGATCCGTCATGCGCCGACGCCTGCAGAAGCGAAAACTGCGCTGGTTGCTAATCCGTGGCAGCTGGGCAACGTTGCCGCGATGCTCGAACGTGCTGGCGACGATGCTGCGCGTCCGGAATGGCTGGAGCCAGAGTTCGGCGTGCGTGATGGTCTGTACTACCTGACCGAACAGCAAGCTCAGGCGATTCTGGATCTGCGTTTGCAGAAACTGACCGGTCTTGAGCACGAAAAACTGCTCGACGAATACAAAGAGCTGCTGGATCAGATCGCGGAACTGTTGCGTATTCTTGGTAGCGCCGATCGTCTGATGGAAGTGATCCGTGAAGAGCTGGAGCTGGTTCGTGAACAGTTCGGTGACAAACGTCGTACTGAAATCACCGCCAACAGCGCAGACATCAACCTGGAAGATCTGATCACCCAGGAAGATGTGGTCGTGACGCTCTCTCACCAGGGCTACGTTAAGTATCAGCCGCTTTCTGAATACGAAGCGCAGCGTCGTGGCGGGAAAGGTAAATCTGCCGCACGTATTAAAGAAGAAGACTTTATCGACCGACTGCTGGTGGCGAACACTCACGACCATATTCTGTGCTTCTCCAGCCGTGGTCGCGTCTATTCGATGAAAGTTTATCAGTTGCCGGAAGCCACTCGTGGCGCGCGCGGTCGTCCGATCGTCAACCTGCTGCCGCTGGAGCAGGACGAACGTATCACTGCGATCCTGCCAGTGACCGAGTTTGAAGAAGGCGTGAAAGTCTTCATGGCGACCGCTAACGGTACCGTGAAGAAAACTGTCCTCACCGAGTTCAACCGTCTGCGTACCGCCGGTAAAGTGGCGATCAAACTGGTTGACGGCGATGAGCTGATCGGCGTTGACCTGACCAGCGGCGAAGACGAAGTAATGCTGTTCTCCGCTGAAGGTAAAGTGGTGCGCTTTAAAGAGTCTTCTGTCCGTGCGATGGGCTGCAACACCACCGGTGTTCGCGGTATTCGCTTAGGTGAAGGCGATAAAGTCGTCTCTCTGATCGTGCCTCGTGGCGATGGCGCAATCCTCACCGCAACGCAAAACGGTTACGGTAAACGTACCGCAGTGGCGGAATACCCAACCAAGTCGCGTGCGACGAAAGGGGTTATCTCCATCAAGGTTACCGAACGTAACGGTTTAGTTGTTGGCGCGGTACAGGTAGATGACTGCGACCAGATCATGATGATCACCGATGCCGGTACGCTGGTACGTACTCGCGTTTCGGAAATCAGCATCGTGGGCCGTAACACCCAGGGCGTGATCCTCATCCGTACTGCGGAAGATGAAAACGTAGTGGGTCTGCAACGTGTTGCTGAACCGGTTGACGAGGAAGATCTGGATACCATCGACGGCAGTGCCGCGGAAGGGGACGATGAAATCGCTCCGGAAGTGGACGTTGACGACGAGCCAGAAGAAGAATAATTTTACTTCTTCATGCCAAAAGGGAGCTATCTCCCTTGTTTGAATTGAAAAGTCCAGGCTGCAAAGTCTGGGCTTTTGTCGTATTAGGGCACGGTAAAGTTTGGCTGTGCCCGTAAAAAATGGCTGGCTATACACAAGGAATGTGGCAATGAGTGGTGAAAAAAAGGCGAAAGGCTGGCGGTTCTATGGTCTTGTAGGTTTTGGCGCAATAGCACTGCTTTCCGCTGGCGTCTGGGCGTTGCAATATGCTGGCAGTGGGCCAGAAAAAACGTTGTCGCCGCTGGTGGTGCACAACAATCTGCAAATCGATCTCAATGAGCCGGACCTCTTTCTCGACAGCGACTCTCTGAGCCAGCTTCCCAAAGATCTCCTCACCATTCCGTTTCTCCACGATGTTCTGAGCGAAGATTTCGTTTTCTATTATCAGAATCATGCCGATCGTCTGGGCATTGAAGGCAGCATTCGTCGTATTGTCTATGAACACGATCTCACGCTGAAAGATAAGCTCTTTTCGTCACTCTTAGATCAGCCCGCGCAGGCAGCGCTGTGGCACGATAAACAAGGCCATCTTTCACATTATATGGTGCTGATCCAGCGCAGTGGTTTAAGCAAACTGCTGGAGCCATTGTTGTTTGCCGCTACCAGCGACAGCCAGTTAAGCAAAACGGAAATCAGTAGCATCAAGATAAATAGTGAAACTGTTCCTGTTTATCAGTTGCGCTATAACGGCAATAACGCCCTGATGTTCGCGACTTATCAGGACAAGATGCTGGTGTTTTCCAGCACGGATATGTTGTTTAAAGATGATCAGCAGGATACCGAAGCCACGGCGATCGCAGGTGATTTGTTGAGCGGCAAAAAACGCTGGCAAGCAAGCTTTGGCCTGGAAGAGCGTACTGCCGAAAAAACGCCAGTACGCCAGCGCATCGTAGTCAGCGCCAGGTGGCTGGGGTTTGGCTACCAGCGGTTAATGCCTTCTTTTGCTGGCGTACGCTTCGAAATGGGTAACGACGGCTGGCACAGTTTTGTGGCGTTAAATGATGAATCCGCCAGCGTAGATGCCAGTTTCGATTTTACGCCGGTATGGAACAGTATGCCTGCCGGAGCCAGCTTCTGTGTGGCGGTGCCGTATTCACACGGTATTGCCGAAGAGATGCTTTCGCACATCAGCCAGGAAAACGACAAGCTGAATGGGGCGTTAGACGGTGCCGCGGGGCTGTGCTGGTATGAAGACTCAAAATTGCAAACCCCGCTGTTTGTCGGTCAGTTTGATGGCACTGCCGAACAGGCGCAATTGCCAGGGAAACTGTTTACGCAAAATATTGGTGCGCACGAAAGCAAAGCGCCAGAAGGTGTTTTGCCGGTAAGCCAGACTCAGCAGGGCGAAGCGCAAATCTGGCGTCGCGAAGTGAGTTCCCGATACGGCCAGTATCCGAAAGCGCAGGCGGCGCAACCCGATCAATTAATGTCGGATTATTTTTTCCGTGTGTCGCTGGCGATGCAAAACAAAACGCTGCTTTTCTCCCTCGATGACACGCTGGTTAATAACGCGCTGCAAACACTGAATAAAACCCGCCCGGCAATGGTGGATGTAATACCCACTGATGGCATCGTTCCGCTCTATATCAATCCACAAGGAATAGCGAAACTGCTGCGTAACGAAACGTTGACCAGTCTGCCGAAGAATCTCGAACCGGTTTTTTATAACGCCGCACAAACTTTATTAATGCCGAAGCTGGACGCTTTATCTCAACAACCGCGTTATGTCATGAAGCTGGCCCAGATGGAACCCGGTGCCGCCTGGCAGTGGCTACCCATAACCTGGCAGCCGCTATGAGGCACGGGCTGCTGGCGCTGATTTGCTGGCTGTGTTGTGTTGTTGCCCATAGCGAAATGCTGAATGTCGAACAATCCGGGCTGTTTCGCGCCTGGTTTGTACGCATTGCACAAGAACAGCTCCGCCAGGGGCCAAGTCCACGCTGGTATCAGCAGGATTGTGCGGGCCTGGTGCGATTTGCGGCGAACGAGACGCTGAAAGTTCACGACAGTAAATGGCTAAAAAGTAACGGTTTATCTAGCCAGTATTTGCCGCCAGAGATGACGCTAACACCTGAACAGCGTCAACTGGCGCAAAACTGGAATCAGGGGAACGGGAAAACCGGCCCCTATGTGACCGCGATTAATTTGATTCAGTACAACAGCCAGTTTATTGGCCAGGACATAAACCAGGCGCTGCCTGGCGATATGATTTTTTTCGATCAGGGCGATGCCCAGCACTTAATGGTCTGGATGGGGCGTTACGTCATCTACCACACCGGAAGCGCCACGAAAACTGACAACGGAATGCGCGCAGTCAGTCTGCAACAACTTATGACATGGAAGGACACCCGATGGATACCCAACGATTCCAATCCCAATTTCATTGGCATTTATCGTTTAAATTTTCTGGCGCGATAGCAGCGTGCTTGTCCCTGTCTCTTGTGGGAACAGGGCTTGCTAATGCTGATGATTCGCTTCCTTCCAGCAACTATGCGCCGCCTGCCGGGGGAACATTCTTTTTGCTTGCTGACAGCAGTTTTAGCAGCAGTGAAGAGGCGAAAGTGCGACTGGAAGCGCCGGGGCGTGATTATCGGCGCTATCAGATGGAAGAGTACGGCGGCGTGGACGTTCGCCTGTATCGTATTCCTGACCCGATGGCATTTTTGCGCCAGCAGAAAAACCTGCATCGCATTGTGGTGCAACCGCAATATCTGGGCGACGGGCTGAACAATACGCTAACCTGGCTGTGGGATAACTGGTACGGCAAATCTCGCCGCGTGATGCAGCGTACTTTCTCTTCTCAGTCACGGCAGAATGTGACTCAGGCGTTACCCGAATTACAGCTCGGCAATGCCATTATTAAACCTTCCCGTTATGTACAGAACAACCAGTTTTCCCCGCTGAAAAAATATCCCCTGGTGAAACAGTTCCGTTATCCACTATGGCAGGCTAAACCGTTCGAGCCGCAGCAAGGGGTAAAACTGGAAGGCGCATCCAGCAATTTCATCTCGCCGCAGCCGGGTAACATTTATATTCCTCTCGGCCAACAAGAGCCGGGACTGTACCTCGTCGAGGCGATGGTTGGTGGGTATCGGGCGACGACGGTGGTGTTTGTTTCCGATACCGTGGCGCTTAGCAAAGTGTCAGGCAAAGAGCTTCTGGTGTGGACCGCGGGTAAAAAACAGGGTGAAGCGAAGCCCGGCTCAGAGATCTTGTGGACTGACGGTCTTGGCGTGATGACCCGCGGTGTGACCGATGACAGCGGTACCTTGCAGTTACAACATATATCGCCAGAACGTTCATACATTCTGGGTAAGGATGCTGAAGGCGGCGTTTTTGTCTCTGAGAACTTCTTCTACGAAAGCGAAATCTACAACACCCGCTTGTATATTTTTACCGATCGCCCGCTATATCGCGCAGGCGATCGTGTCGATGTTAAAGTGATCGGCCGCGAGTTCCACGATCCGTTGCATTCATCCCCCATCGTCAGCGCCCCGGCGAAGCTTTCGGTGCTGGACGCCAACGGCAGTCTGTTGCAAACCGTCAATGTCACGCTGGATGCGCGCAATGGCGGGCAGGGAAGTTTCCGCCTGCCAGAAAATGCCGTAGCCGGAGGTTATGAGTTACGTCTTGCTTACCGCAATCAGGTCTATAGCAGCAGTTTTCGCGTGGCAAACTACATCAAGCCACATTTCGAGATTGGTTTAGCTCTCGCCAAAAAAGAGTTCAAAACTGGCGAAGCGGTCAGCGGCAAACTGCAACTGCTCTACCCGGATGGCGAGCCGGTAAAAAATGCCCGCGTGCAGTTAAGTTTGCGCGCTCAGCAATTATCAATGGTCGGTAACGATTTGCGTTATGCCGGACGTTTCCCCGTGTCGCTGGAAGGCAGCGAAACGGTGTCCGACGCCAGCGGTCATGTGGCGTTAAATCTCCCCGCCGCCGATAAACCGAGCCGCTATTTGTTAACCGTCTCCGCCAGTGACGGCGCGGCGTATCGCGTCACCACCACCAAAGAGATCCTCATTGAACGCGGTCTGGCGCATTACTCATTAAGTACTGCCGCACAATACAGTAATAGCGGCGAGTCGGTTGTGTTCCGTTATGCCGCGCTGGAATCTTCAAAACAGGTTCCTGTTACGTATGAATGGTTGCGTCTCGAAGACCGCACGAGCCATAGCGGAGAGCTACCGTCAGGCGGCAAATCCTTTACCGTCAATTTCGCTAAACCTGGCAACTACAATCTGACATTACGCGATAAAGACGGCTTAATTCTCGCTGGGTTAAGTCATGCCGTCAGCGGTAAGGGCAGCACGGCGCATACTGGTACGGTAGATATCGTGGCGGATAAAACGCTGTACCAGCCAGGCGAAACCGCGAAGATGCTGATTACCTTTCCGGAGCCAATTGATGAAGCATTATTGACGCTGGAACGCGATCGCGTGGAACAGCAGTCGCTGCTTTCGCATCCGGCAAACTGGCTAACGCTACAACGTTTAAACGATACCCAGTATGAAGCCCGGGTTCCAGTGAGCAATTCCTTTGCGCCTAACATCACTTTTTCGGTGCTGTATACCCGTAACGGTCAGTACAGTTTTCAGAACGCCGGGATCAAAGTTGCCGTTCCCCAGCTGGATATCCGGGTGAAAACGGACAAAACCCATTACCAGCCTGGTGAACTGGTCAATGTCGAATTAACCTCGTCGCTGAAAGGTAAACCTGTTTCTGCGCAGCTAACGGTAGGCGTGGTCGATGAAATGATCTACGCGCTGCAACCAGAAATCGCGCCGAATATCGGCAAATTTTTCTATCCGCTGGGGCGTAACAATGTGCGTACCAGCTCCAGTCTGTCGTTTATCAGCTACGACCAGGCGCTCTCCAGCGAGCCGGTTGCGCCTGGCGCAACTAACCGCAGCGAGCGGCGAGTAAAAATGCTTGAACGTCCACGGCGTGAAGAGGTGGATACCGCGGCATGGATGCCGTCACTCACAACCGATAAACAAGGCAAAGCGTATTTCACGTTCCTGATGCCTGATTCGTTAACCCGCTGGCGTATCACCGCGCGTGGGATGAACGGCGACGGGCTGGTCGGGCAGGGGCGTGCTTATCTGCGTTCGGAAAAAAATCTCTACATGAAGTGGAGTATGCCAACGGTGTATCGCGTGGGCGACAAACCGGCGGCAGGACTGTTTATCTTCAGTCAGCAGGATAACGAACCGGTGGCGCTGGTGACTAAATTTGCAGGCGCTGAGATGCGCCAGACGCTGACGCTGCACAAAGGGGCGAATTATATTTCGCTGACGCAGAATATTCAGCAATCTGGCTTGTTAAGTGCAGAACTGCAACAAAATGGGCAAGTGCAGGACAGCATTAGCACAAAACTGTCTTTTGTGGATAACAGCTGGCCCGTTGAACAGCAGAAAAATGTCATGCTCGGTGGTGGCGATAACGCGCTGATGTTGCCCGAGCAGGCGAGCAATATCCGGCTACAAAGTAGTGAAACGCCGCAGGAGATTTTCCGCAACAATCTTGATGCGTTAGTCGATGAACCGTGGGGTGGCGTAATCAACACCGGTAGCCGTCTGATCCCGCTCAGTCTCGCCTGGCGTTCGCTTGCCGATCATCAAAGTGCCGCCGCTAACGACATTCGTCAGATGATTCAGGATAACCGTCTGCGGCTGATGCAACTGGCGGGGCCCGGAGCGCGCTTTACCTGGTGGGGTGAAGATGGCAATGGTGACGCCTTCCTTACGGCATGGGCATGGTACGCCGACTGGCAGGCCAGCCAGGCGATCGGCGTAACGCAACAACCGGAATACTGGCAGCATATGCTCGACAGCTACGCGGAGCAGGCAGATAACATGCCGTTATTGCATCGGGCGCTGGTGCTGGCATGGGCGCAGGAGATGAATTTGCCGTGCAAAACGTTGTTGAAAGGGTTGGATGAAGCTATCGCCCGGCGCGGAACTAAAACTGAAGATTTCTCTGAGGAAGACACCCGCGATATCAATGATAGCCTGATCCTCGATACACCGGAGTCTCCACTGGCAGATGCGGTGGCAAACGTCTTAACCATGACGTTGCTGAAAAAAGCGCAGTTGAAGTCCACGGTGATGCCACAGGTTCAGCAATATGCGTGGGATAAAGCGGCAAACAGCAATCAGCCGCTGGCGCACACGGTTGTGCTGCTTAATAGCGGTGGCGACGCTACCCAGACGGCCGCTATTTTAAGTGGTTTGACCGCTGAGCAATCCACTATTGAGCGCGCGCTGGCCATGAACTGGCTGGCGAAATATATGGCGACAATGCCTCCAGTTGTTTTGCCTGCGCCTGCGGGCGCATGGGCTAAACATAAGTTAACTGGAGGGGGCGAAGACTGGCGTTGGGTTGGTCAGGGCGTGCCGGACATTCTCTCTTTTGGTGACGAATTATCGCCGCAAAATGTGCAGGTCCGCTGGCGTGAGCCGGCAAAAATGGCTCAACAAAGTAACATTCCGGTGACCGTTGAACGCCAGTTGTATCGGCTTATCCCTGGTGAAGAAGAGATGAGCTTTATTCTGCAACCGGTGACCAGCAATGAGATTGACAGCGATGCGCTGTATCTCGATGAAATCACGCTTACCAGCGAGCAGGATGCAGTTCTGCGCTACGGTCAGGTGGAAGTACCGCTGCCACCGGGAGCCGACGTTGAGCGCACAACATGGGGCATTTCGGTCAATAAACCCAACGCCGCGAAACAGCAGGGGCAATTGCTGGAAAAAGCGCGAAATGAAATGGGCGAACTGGCCTATATGGTGCCGGTGAAAGAACTGACGGGAACGGTCACTTTCCGCCATTTGCTGCGCTTCTCGCAAAAAGGGCAATTCGTTCTGCCTCCTGCTCGTTATGTGCGTTCCTATGCACCTGCGCAGCAAAGTGTTGCGGCAGGGAGTGAATGGACCGGGATGCAGGTGAAATAAGTGAACTGGCGCAGAATCGTCTGGCTATTGGCGTTGGTTACTCTGCCAACACTTGCGGAGGAGACGCCGTTACAACTGGTGCTGCGCGGTGCGCAGCACGATCAACTGTATCAGCTGTCGTCATCAGGCGTGACCAAAGTCTCAGCATTACCTGACTCGCTCACCACGCCGTTAGGGAGTTTGTGGAAACTGTATGTTTACGCCTGGCTGGAGGATACCCATCAACCGGAGCAGCCCTACCAGTGTCGCGGAAACTCCCCGGAAGAGGTTTATTGTTGTCAGGCTGGGGAGAGCATAACGCGCGATACCGCGCTGGTACGTTCCTGTGGGCTCTATTTTGCGCCGCAGCGGTTGCATATTGGCGCAGATGTGTGGGGGCAATACTGGCAACAGCGTCAGGCACCTGCGTGGTTAGCGTCTCTGACTACGCTGAAGCCAGAAACCTCGGTAACGGTTAAATCGCTGCTTGATTCATTAGCGACGTTACCCGCGCAAAACAAAGCTCAGGAAGTCTTACTGGATGTGGTGCTGGACGAGGCGAAAATCGGTGTCGCATCCATGCTCGGTAGTCGGGTACGGGTGAAAACCTGGAGCTGGTTTGCCGATGATAAACAGGAAATCCGTCAGGGTGGTTTTGCTGGCTGGTTAACCGATGGTACACCGCTGTGGGTTACTGGCAGTGGCACCAGCAAAACGGTACTAACCCGTTATGCGACGGTGCTTAATCGGGTTTTGCCAGTGCCGACGCAGGTTGCCAGTGGGCAATGTGTAGAGGTGGAGCTGTTTGCCCGCTATCCGCTGAAGAAAATCACAGCGGAAAAGAGTACGACGGCAGTAAATCCCGGCGTACTTAATGGGCGCTATCGTGTGACGTTTACTAATGGTAACCACATTACGTTTGTCAGCCACGGTGAGACGACCTTACTGAGCGAAAAGGGCAAACTGAAATTGCAGTCGCATCTCGATCGTGAAGAGTACGTTGCCAGAGTTCTGGATCGCGAGGCGAAAAGTACGCCCCCTGAGGCAGCGAAAGCCATGACCGTGGCGATTCGCACTTTTTTACAGCAAAACGCCAATCGGGAAGGCGATTGCCTGACCATCCCCGACAGCAGCGCCACGCAGCGTGTTTCTGCTTCGCCAGCGACCACGGGGGCGCGAACGATGACCGCCTGGACGCAGGATCTCATCTATGCAGGCGATCCGGTTCATTATCATGGCAGTCGCGCTACCGAAGGGACACTTTTCTGGCGGCAAGCCACGGCCCAGGCGGGGCAGGGAGAGCGTTACGATCAGATACTCGCGTTTGCTTATCCCGACAACAGTCTTAGCCGCTGGGGAGCGCCACGCTCAACCTGCCAGTTATTACCCAAAGCGAAAGCCTGGCTGGCGAAAAAAATGCCGCAGTGGCGGCGTATATTACAAGCTGAGACGGGGTACAACGAACCAGACGTGTTTGCGGTTTGCCGTTTAGTCTCAGGTTTCCCCTATACCGATCGGCAGCAGAAACGGCTGTTTATTCGTAACTTCTTTACGCTTCAGGATCGGCTGGATTTAACCCATGAGTATCTGCACCTGGCCTTTGATGGTTATCCCACCGGGCTTGATGAGAACTATATCGAAACGCTGACCCGACAATTATTAATGGACTAATGCTATGCGAAAGATTTTTCTTCCGTTGTTACTGGTGGCGCTTTCGCCTGTCGCTCACAGTGAAGGTGTGCAGGAAGTCGAGATTGATGCACCGCTCTCAGGCTGGCATCCGGCAGAGGGCGAAGATGCCAGTTTTTCACAATCGATCAATTACCCGGCGTCGTCCGTCAACATGGCAGATGATCAAAATATCTCAGCGCAGATCCGCGGCAAAATAAAGAATTATGCTGCGGCGGGTAAAGTTCAGCAGGGCCGGCTGGTGGTCAACGGTGCCAGTATGCCGCAGAGAATTGAATCCGATGGTTCATTTGCACGCCCTTATATTTTCACTGAAGGCAGCAACAGCGTGCAGGTCATCAGCCCGGATGGGCAAAGCCGACAAAAAATGCAGTTTTACTCAACGCCGGGTACAGGAACGATTCGTGCACGTTTACGGCTGGTTCTCTCGTGGGATACGGACAATACCGACCTCGACCTTCACGTTGTTACGCCCGATGGCGAACACGCCTGGTACGGTAACACCGTGCTGAAAAACAGTGGTGCACTGGATATGGATGTCACGACGGGGTACGGACCCGAGATTTTCGCCATGCCCGCGCCAATTCACGGGCGCTATCAGGTGTATATCAACTACTATGGTGGGCGCAGCGAAACGGAATTAACCACCGCCCAACTGACGCTGATCACCGATGAAGGATCGGTCAATGAGAAACAGGAAACATTTATTGTACCGATGCGTAATGCTGGCGAGCTGACGCTGGTGAAAAGTTTTGACTGGTGATTAATGGGGTTACCTTCGCCGTCGATGTTCAAGAAAACACCCGATAACTTTCGCTATCGGGTGTTTTTATTGATTAATTCAACCGTTCAATCACCATCGCAATTCCCTGACCGCCGCCAATGCACAGTGTTGCCAGCCCCAGCGTTTTATCGCGTGCCTGCATGGCATGTAATAGTGTGACCAGAATACGAGCACCACTGGCACCGATAGGATGCCCGAGCGCGATGGCCCCGCCGTTGACATTCACTTTCTCAGAATCAAAGCCCAGGTTTTTCCCAACGGCAAGGAACTGTGCAGCAAATGCTTCATTAGCCTCAATGAGATCAATATCCGCCAGTTGCAGCCCCGCCAGTTGTAACGCTTTTTGCGTGGCAGGTACTGGCCCCATACCCATCAATGCGGGGGGCACGCCACCGCTGGCATAACTTTTAATGCGAGCCAGGGGGGTAAGGCCTGCTGCCAGCGCCGCAGATTCTTCCATAATCACCAGAGCGGCAGCACCGTCGTTAATACCAGACGCGTTCCCAGCGGTGACTGTTCCTGCTTTATCGAAGGCCGGGCGCAATGCACCTAACGCTTCAGCCGTTGAATTCGCTTTCGGGAATTCGTCTTGACTGAAGACGAAGGTTTTCTTTCGAGTGACAACATTTACCGGGACGATTTCGGCTGTAAAAGCACCGGACTCAATTGCGGCTGCCGCTTTACGCTGTGAATGTAGCGCCAGTTCATCCTGCATTTCACGGGTAATTCCGTACTCTTTAGCCACGTTTTCGGCGGTAATCCCCATATGATAACCATGGGTGGCGCACATCAGGCCATCGCGCAGGATTACGTCATAAACCTGTCCGTCTCCAAGACGATAACCAGAGCGTGCTTTTGCATCGAGTAAGTAGGGGGCTAAACTCATATTTTCCATACCCCCCGCCACAATGCTCTGCGCCTGACCTGCCTGAATGGCCTGGGCGGCAAGCGCCACACTTTTAAGACCCGAACCACATACTTTATTGACCGTGAATCCGCACACCGTTTCTGCCAGCCCGCTTTTTAACAGTGCCTGACGCGCCGGATTTTGCCCCAGCCCGGCTTGTAACACGTTACCCATAATCACTTCATCAACGTGTTGTGAATCGATTTTTGCACGTTCAATGGCGGCTTTAATTACTGTCGCCCCCAGGTCGATGGCGCTGGTGGAAGCGAGTGAACCGTTAAAACTACCGATAGCAGTACGTACCGCACTGACGATGACACAATTTTTCATTTTATATTCCTTCTGTTTGTAGGGGTGCCGTCAGAACAGCGTTAAACCAATGACGAAAATGACACCGGAGAAGAGCAGGGCAGTGATGCAGTAGCCCATGATGTCGCGGACACCGAGTCCGGCGATTGCCAGTGCTGGCAGCGCCCAGAATGGTTGTGCCATGTTCATCCATTGCTCGCCGTAGGCGATCGCCATTACCGATTTACCGAGATCAGCGCCCAGCGCCTGGGCTGCGGGTATCACGAAAGGTCCCTGAATAACCCAGTGACCGCCGCCAGACGGAACGGCGAAGTTAATCAGTGCAGAACTAAAAAAGGTCATTACCGGGAAGGTGTCTTTGTTCGCAACATTGATGAAGAATTCGGTAATGAGTCCGCCCAGACCGGAATGCTCCATCATCAGTTGGATCCCAGCGTAGAAGGGGAATTGCACCAGAATACCGGCAGTACTGCGTGCTGCCGCGCTGATAGCACGCATATAAGCCATTGGCGTTTTATGTAGCAGCAGACCCGCAATCATAAACATCAGGTTGACGGTATTGATGGTGATGTTGAAGCCATGTTCGCTGAAGTACATCGCAAGGTAAGCGATACCGAGTGCGCCGATGATCAACGTCAGAATGCGGCTTTCTTCCAGTCGCTCGGATGGTGGGGCATCTTTCGGTAGCTGCTTTTGAAAATCAGCCTCTTCCATGAGTAGTTTTGGATCGATACTCACCACGTCAGACGGTTTTGGCATCATCATGCGGGTGATAAATGGCATCACCACAATCAACGCCACAGTGATGAAAATGTTAAAACCACTGAACAGAGTATCGCCCACCGGGATCAGCCCGGCGATATGCTCAACCGGGTTGCCCGGTGTTGCAGCCAACAGAGGCATTGATCCAGAGAAGCCGCCACCCCAGGTGAGAAAACCAATGTAGGCGCAGGCAATGAGCAACGGATAATCAGAACCGGGGACTCGCCGGGCGACTTCACGGGCAAACATTGCGCCGACAACCAAACCAAATCCCCAGTTGATGACACAAGCGACTGAACCGAAGAAAGTGACCAGCATGACGCCCTGTACGGGCGTCTTTGCGGCGGAGGCGGCAGTACGCAGCAAACTTTTCACCGGAGCAGAGCTGGCAAGGGCATGACCGGTAACGATGATAAGCGCCATCTGCATACCAAACGCCAGCAAGTTCCAGAAACCGTCACCCCACATTTTCACCATGCTGATCGGCGTTTGTGGTGTTAACCAAAGCGCGATCACGAATGTTAGCAATGTCAGCAACATGGCAAAGATCAGTGGATCGGGAAGCCACCGGCTGACAAAACGCGTCATAAAACGCGATATGCGACCAATCATAAATCACCCCGTTGCGTATTCAGATCGGCGGCGACTTCAAACCGAGCTTCTGTTTTGGCACGCACGGTGGCTAAATCACACCCGTCGGCAATTTCGGTGAGCCACATTTTGCCGTCAATAAAACGAAAGACAGCCAGTTCAGTAACCAGCATATGCACCGCATGTTGCGCAGTGAGTGGCATGGTGCAGCGGCGCAAAATTTTTGCTGAACCATCTTTGGCGCAATGTTCCATGGCGATGATCACTTTGCGCGACCCGGTCACCAGATCCATCGCGCCACCCATACCGGGCACCATTTTCCCAGGCACTACCCAGTTCGCGAGGTTTGCTTCTTCGTCTACTTGCAAACCGCCGAGCACGCAGGCATCAATATGACCGCCACGGATTAGCGCAAATGACATGGCGCTATCAAACATGGCTGCACCGGGTAAAACACCGCACGGTTGCCCGCCAGCGTTCACCAGATCTGGATGCGCTGTCGTGACCGGGCCTAAACCGAGGAAGCCGTTTTCCGATTGCAGAGTGATATGAATACCCTCCGGTAAATAATTGGCGACCATTGTGGGTAAACCGATCCCTAAGTTAACGATGTCACCATCACGAAGCTCTTGCGCCACACGGCGCGCAATACGTTGTTTCGCATCCATTATTTGCTCTCCTGTGAAACGATGATGTGGTCGATAACGGCACCAGGGGTGACAATATGGTCAGGTTGCAGCTCGCCGGTTTCGACCAGTTCATCTGGCTCTACCAGCGTGATATCAGCCGCAAGGGCTATCAGGGGGTTAAAGTTGCGGGCGCTAAGTTGATAGGTCAGGTTGCCAAGTGTGTCGCAACGATGAGCGCGAATTAGCGCCAGGTCGGCGCGCAGTGGGCGTTCGAGCAGCCAGGTTTTACCGTCGAGTGTCAGTGTCTGTTTGCCTTCCTCTACGACGGTGCCGACACCCGTTGGGGTGAGAAAACCACCAAGTCCAGCTCCACCACAGCGAATTTGCTCGATTAGCGTACCTTGCGGCACCAGAACGACGTCCATCTCACCAGATATCATGCGCCGACCTGTTTCCGGGTTGGTGCCGATATGTGAAGCAATCACTTTGCGGACTCGACCATTGACGATGAGCGGACCGATGCCGGTATCAACAAACGCGGTATCATTGGCTATCAATGTCAGGTCGCGAACACCAGATTCCAGTAATGCTTCAACCAGGCGGGATGGAGTGCCAATCCCCATAAATCCGCCCACCATGATGGTCATGCCGTCACGAAAGAAGCCGGTGGCGTCTTGTAATGTCATCAATTTTGTTTTCATTTTTTATCCCTCTTGCATACACCGTTGTGGGTACAGTCAGGCAATAGCAAGGGGAGTGCCAGAATGAGATTATTGGATTTAGTTATTTAACTAATTGAATATGAAGGGATAAATTGGATGGGGATTTATAAGGAGAATGAGCGGCTATGCAGAAAATTGCGCACTGTGCAAATTTCTGCATAGCAAGTTTTGGTGTTATACATCCGCCGGATCGATACCGTATTCCTGGAGTTTATACATCAATGCACGGCGACTGATGCCCAGCATTAAAGCAGTGCGGGTTCGGTTTCCTTCTTGTTGTTCCAGCACTTCCATAATGATGCGTTTTTCGACGCGTTTAATTTCCTCTTTTAAATTACGCTCACCGACAGGGGCTGTTTTTACCTCGCCAGCATTACAGACTGGCTGACGAATCTGTGGCGGAAGATCCTCAGAAAAAATGATCGGGCCTGAATTCATCACGACGGCGCGTTCAATAACGTTGGAAAGCTCTCGAATATTTCCCGGCCATGACCAGGCGGTAAGCAGTGACATTGCCATCGGATCGATGTCGATAATATCGCGCTGATTCTCACTACTGAATTTTTGCAAAAAGTGATTAGCTAACAGGGAAATATCTTCCCGGCGATCGCGCAGAGGCGGCAGTATTAAATGAATAACGTTAAGGCGATAAAAGAGATCTTCACGGAAGGTGCCTTCTTTTACCATTGCCTGCAAGTCGCGGTTGGTGGCAGCAATGATGCGGATATCAACTTTTATGGTCTGATGGCCGCCAATCCGTTCAAATTCCCGTTCCTGTAGAATGCGTAGTAATTTGGCTTGTAGTACCAGCGGCATTTCGCCAATTTCGTCGAGGAGCAGAGTACCTTCGTTGGCTCGTTCAAATAATCCCTGACGCAAGGTTTGTGCACCAGTAAATGCACCTTTTTCATGACCAAACAGTTCACTTTCGAGCAACGATTCCGGCAGCGCCGCGCAGTTGACTTTAATGAACGGCCCCTTTGCCCGCCGCGAATTGTAGTGAATCGCTCTGGCAATCAACTCTTTCCCGGTGCCGCTTTCACCGCTAATCAAGACGCTGGCCTGAGAAAGGGCAATTTTGGCGGTGTCTTTGCAGATGTCCATCATCGCCGGGCTGTTGGTGAGAATGTGCCCCCATTGCCAGCTGGTGCTCAGTGCCTGGTGCAGATGACGGATCTCTTTTTTCATTGACTGGAGTTGTAAAGCGCGCTGAACGATTAAATTCAACTCATCGAGATCAAACGGTTTAATAACATAGTCGAAGGCTCCGCAGCGTAGCGCTTCGACGGCGGTTTCCACTTCCGCATAGGCCGTCATCAGAATAACGGGTGTCCGGGTCTCATGGCTGCGCATCTCCTTTAGTGCCTTGATGCCGTCCATCTCTGGCATGCGGATATCCATCAACACCACATCAGGGTGAATATCGGCAAACAGGTGTAATGCTGTGCGTCCGTTGTTCGCACAATGTGTTTCGAATCCTTGTAGTGCAAAAGCGGTGCTCAGCATACGGCGAACATTATCTTCATCATCCACAATAAGGATGCGATTAATAGCAGTCATACAGTCTGATTTCCCTGCGGGTTGATCGGTAAAATAAGCGTGAAGGTTGCGCCGTAGCCCGGCAAACTGGCGACGCGAATATCACCCTGATGGGCATTAATGATGCGTTGACTTAACGCCAGACCAAGCCCGGTTCCTGAGGCTTTGGTGGTGAAAAAGGGATCGAAGATCTTTTTTTGCAGCGAGAGATCAATGCCACAGCCGTTGTCCTCTATCGAAATGGCCTGTTGTGAGTCGCTGTATTGCCAGGTTTGAATGCGAATTTTCCCTCGTGCGCTGATAGCCTGGACGGCATTGATCAGGATATTCAGTAGTACCTGTTTGAGCAGTTCACGATCGGCGTTAATCGGGCTTAATTCATTATCCAGTTCGCTTATGAAGTCGACCCGCGCTTGTACGCCGGCGGTTTGTACCAGTACCAGAGTTTCTTCAACCAATGCATTGAGGCTGACTTGTTGCCATTGACTGTGGCGTGGACGTGAAAATTCGAGCAATTGCTGAATAACTTTGTTAATTGAATCGATTTCTTTGAGTACTACGGACAGATATTCCTGATGTATTGGGTCACTGGTTTGTTGGCGCAAGATCTGTACATAACCACGAATAGCCGTTAACGGATTACGTACTTCATGCGCGACGCCAGCCATCAGCTCACCCAGTGTGGCGAGGCGTTCTGCTTGCGCCATGCGGCGCTGGGTTTCTTTGCGGGCAGTTAAATCAGAGAAAATCACCAAAGCACCTATCATTTCACCGTGCGTGTTATGAATACGACTGGTAGTGACACTGAGTTCAATGGTGCGGTCACGACCTGGAAAACTGATCTCCAGCGCCACATGTTCGGTGCCATGTTCCAGCGTATCCAGTACTGGACTGTAGAACTGAGTATTGTCGAACAACATGGAGTAAGGCTGCCCTACCAGTTCATGGCGTTGATAGCCAGTGATAACTTCTGCTGCTGGGTTCATGGTGGTTACATCACCCTGGCGGTCAATGGCAATGACGCCATCGGCAGCGTTTTCAATAATCAGATCGTTAAGTGTCCGCGTTTCACGCAGTGCCTGGGCGAGGTTATTAACACTCTGACTGATTTGCCCCATTTCACCGGGCAATTGTGGTAATCGAGTGGGAATATTTTGTGCCAGAGTCGAGAGGCCATCGGTGATGATATCAATATTGGCGCTCAGGCGACGGGAGAAAAGGACAATCAACAGCAGGCTTATCAGCAAACCAGCGGTGAGCACAATGATAATCCTCACATCCATTTTCCAGGCCTGGCGGCGAATATCTTCGGTTAATTCATTGGCCCAGATATAGCCGAGGATTTCACCATTACGCTCAATGGGGAGCATTGAATTCAAAATATCGCCGCGCACCTGCCTGCCTGAATAAACTAAAGGGGTATTTGTACGCATCACTTCGCGACCAGGGTGATCTGCGGCAATGGTAACGCCGACATTATTCTGATATAGCGCTGAAGGCGCGTAGGTGATTATCGCATCCAGCATTTTGTTGTAATAACCAGCACCGATGCCAGGGAAGGCGTGAGTGATATTTTCGGTAATGGGGGCAAGTTCTGCATTTAATGCGCGGATACGCTCCTCACGTGGTAAGTCGATGTAGAGATCATAGCGATCGCCTAGTGCCTGATTAAGCAGGTTGACCACGGCAGAAAGTTTTTTCTCTTTTTCAGATAAGACTGCTGAACGTCCTTCCGTTTCTACGATATAACCAATAGTAAGCGTTGGGACAATGACCATCAGGATTGCCATCAGGATCATTTGATTGCGTAAGCGGCGTGGATAAATCCACTTCATATAATGCATGCTGAAATCCACTAGTCTTGTCCGGTATATGACGATTATCAGAGGTTAAGGTGATGATTTCTCGGCGGTGTATCATATTCCAGAGAAGAGAGAACATTGCGGTAACACGCTTTTACCGCTACCTTAACCACACTCCATCGGTCACCTGAGGCGGAGCTTCGCCCCTTTGAAATACCTTGCTTCTTTTCGTACAACCCTGAAAGCCTCGCGCTACATGTTCAGAGCATTGGCGTTAGTGCTCTGGCTGTTGATTGCTTTTTCATCCGTTTTTTACATCGTTAATGCGTTACATCAGCGAGAATCGGAAATTCGTCAGGAATTTAATCTGAGTTCCGATCAGGCTCAGCGCTTTATTCAACGCACCTCTGATGTGATGAAAGAGCTGAAGTACATCGCCGAAAATCGCTTATCGGCAGAAAACGGTGTGCTTTCCCCGCGTGGACGAGAAACGCAGGCGGATGTGCCTGCGTTTGAACCGCTGTTTGCCGACTCCGATTGTTCCGCAATGAGTAACACCTGGCGAGGTTCTCTGGAGTCATTGGCGTGGTTTATGCGCTACTGGCGCGATAATTTTTCTGCGGCTTACGATCTAAACCGGGTATTTTTAATCGGCAGCGATAACCTCTGCATGGCCAATTTCGGTCTGCGTGATATGCCAGTGGAACGCGATACCGCGTTGAAAGCTTTGCATGAACGCATCAATAAATATCGAAATGCACCACAAGATGATAGCGGCAGTAACCTCTACTGGATCAGCGAAGGTCCGCGCCCTGGCGTCGGGTATTTTTACGCGTTGACGCCAGTTTATCTGGCGAACCGGTTGCAGGCGCTTTTGGGTGTCGAGCAGACCATCCGGATGGAGAACTTTTTCTTACCGGGTACGTTGCCGATGGGGGTTACCATTCTTGATGAAAATGGTCATACCCTGATTTCGCTTACCGGACCAGAAAGTAAAATTAAGGGCGATCCTCGCTGGATGCAGGAACGCTCCTGGTTTGGCTATACGGAAGGGTTCCGGGAGCTGGTGCTGAAGAAAAATCTGCCACCCTCATCGCTAAGCATCGTGTATTCGGTGCCGGTTGATAAGGTGCTGGAACGCATTCGCATGTTGATCCTTAACGCAATTTTGCTGAATGTGCTTGCCGGAGCTGCATTGTTTACTCTCGCACGGATGTACGAGCGACGTATTTTCATTCCGGCGGAAAGCGACGCCCTGCGACTGGAAGAACATGAGCAGTTCAATCGCAAGATTGTCGCCTCCGCGCCAGTGGGTATCTGCATTTTGCGTACCGCTGATGGCGTCAATATTTTAAGTAACGAACTGGCGCATACCTATCTCAATATGCTTACGCATGAGGACCGCCAACGACTGACGCAAATTATCTGTGGGCAGCAGGTCAATTTTGTTGATGTCCTGACCAGCAACAATACCAATCTGCAAATCAGCTTCGTCCATTCGCGCTATCGTAATGAAAACGTGGCCATTTGTGTGCTGGTGGATGTTTCTTCGCGCGTGAAGATGGAAGAGTCGTTGCAGGAGATGGCACAAGCAGCGGAACAGGCGAGCCAGTCAAAATCGATGTTCCTTGCCACCGTCAGTCATGAGCTGCGAACGCCGCTGTATGGCATTATCGGTAACCTGGATCTGTTGCAAACCAAAGAGTTACCGAAAGGCGTCGATCGGCTGGTGACGGCAATGAACAACTCTTCCAGCCTGTTGTTGAAAATTATCAGCGATATTCTCGATTTCTCGAAGATTGAATCGGAACAGTTGAAGATCGAACCGCGTGAGTTTTCACCGCGTGAAGTGATGAACCACATCACCGCCAACTATTTACCGCTGGTGGTACGCAAGCAGTTAGGCTTGTACTGCTTTATTGAACCGGATGTGCCAGTGGCCTTAAATGGCGACCCGATGCGTTTACAGCAGGTCATCTCCAACCTGTTGAGTAACGCCATAAAATTCACCGATACCGGCTGTATAGTTTTGCATGTTCGCGCGGATGGCGATTATCTCTCTATCCGTGTTCGCGATACCGGCGTGGGGATACCGGCGAAAGAAGTGGTGCGCTTGTTTGATCCCTTCTTCCAGGTCGGAACGGGCGTACAGCGTAATTTCCAGGGGACCGGTCTGGGTCTGGCGATTTGTGAAAAACTGATCAGCATGATGGACGGCGATATCTCGGTAGATTCAGAACCGGGAATGGGCAGCCAGTTTACCGTGCGTATTCCGTTGTACGGCGCTCAGTACCCGCAGAAAAAAGGCGTGGAAGGGTTGAGTGGTAAACGCTGCTGGCTGGCGGTCCGCAATGCGTCGCTCTGTCAGTTCCTGGAAACCAGTTTGCAGCGCAGCGGCATCGTCGTTACAACATACGAAGGGCAGGAACCGACTCCCGAAGATGTGTTGATCACTGACGAGGTAGTGAGTAAAAAATGGCAGGGCAGAGCGGTAGTGACCTTCTGTCGTCGCCATATTGGTATTCCGCTGGAGAAAGCGCCAGGGGAGTGGGTACACAGTGTGGCTGCTCCGCATGAGCTACCGGCATTGTTGGCGCGTATTTATTTGATCGAGATGGAGAGCGACGATCCTGCTAACGCTCTGCCGTCAACGGACAAAGCGGTCAGCGATAATGACGATATGATGATTCTGGTCGTGGATGATCATCCGATTAACCGGCGTTTGCTGGCAGATCAGTTGGGATCGTTGGGCTATCAATGTAAAACCGCGAATGATGGCGTCGATGCGCTTAATGTACTTAGCAAGAATCATATTGATATCGTGCTTAGCGACGTCAACATGCCAAATATGGATGGTTACCGCTTGACGCAACGCATTCGTCAGTTGGGACTGACGTTGCCGGTAATCGGAGTAACTGCTAATGCGTTGGCTGAAGAGAAGCAGCGGTGTCTGGAGTCCGGTATGGACAGCTGCCTGTCGAAGCCGGTAACGCTGGATGTGATAAAACAGACGCTGACGTTATATGCCGAGAGGGTCAGGAAATCGCGGGATTCGTAGGACGGATAAGGCGTTTACGCCGCATCCGGCATTCAGTGCAAATGCCAGATGCGACGCTGACGCGTCTTATCTGGCCTACTTTAATGTAATTTGTTGAAATAATGGGAATCGTAGGCCGGATAAGGCGTTTACGCCGCATCCGGCAATCGGTGCAAATGCCAGATAAGACACTAACGCGTCTTATCTGGCCTACAGGTGATTAGTCTTTATCTGCCGGACTTAAGGTCACTGAAGAGAGATAATTCAGCAGGGCGATATCGTTCTCGACACCCAGCTTCATCATCGCAGATTTCTTCTGGCTACTGATGGTTTTAATACTGCGGTTCAGCTTTTTAGCGATCTCGGTCACCAGGAAGCCTTCCGCAAACAGGCGCAGAACTTCACTCTCTTTTGGCGAGAGACGCTTGTCACCGTAACCACCAGCACTGATTTTTTCCAACAGGCGAGAAACGCTTTCCGGGGTAAATTTCTTCCCTTTCTGCAGCGCGGCGAGAGCTTTCGGCAGATCGGTCGGTGCACCTTGTTTCAGCACGATCCCTTCGATATCCAGATCCAATACCGCACTAAGAATCGCCGGGTTGTTGTTCATAGTCAGAACAATGATCGACAGGCTTGGGAAATGGCGCTTGATGTACTTGATTAAGGTAATGCCATCGCCGTACTTATCGCCAGGCATGGAGAGATCGGTAATCAACACATGCGCATCCAGTTTCGGCAGGTTGTTGATCAGTGCTGTAGAGTCTTCAAATTCGCCGACAACATTCACCCACTCAATTTGCTCAAGTGATTTGCGAATACCGAACAAGACTATCGGATGGTCATCGGCAATAATTACGTTCATATTGTTCATGTAATAGGCTACCTTGCTACAGCAAGCTCTTGACATAACTGTCAATGTCGCTGATGTATTTTTCTATTCCTGGAACATCCTTCTCACGAATCAGATGTTCCAGCGTTTCACATAACTGCTTGCCGGGTACCAGATTTAGCATGGCAAATACGCCTTTAAGACGATGAGCCGTTTGGGCTAACGCAGCAAAGTCACTGGTTGCTGCTTCAGTATACAGCCTCTTAACATCATCCGGTACTGTGTCTACAAAGAGCGCATAATAGCCGCTGGCATGGAGTTGCGCATTTTCATCTCCGCCCAGAGGCGATTCTGTCACCTCTTCCTGCGCCAGTTGCACTTCAATTAATTGTAAGACCGCTTCCTGCATAGCGTTGCTCATATTGAAGTTGACGCACAATTGACCAGGCCCAATTTCCCGTACGCCAGACTCATCATCGCTTAAAAGCAAGCCAGAGGCAGTAAGATTAGACGGATTATCCGTTAAAAAGATATCATAATCTTGACTAATTAATCTTTCATCGGGTGTGATACAGGTTGCACCCCAATTTTCTAACTGGCGAGTGACAATATTCCGAATTTCTGCCGAAGTAACATCCACCATTACGCAGACATCATCCAGTAAACGCTCTTCTTCCTCTTCAACTTCCGGGTCAGCTGCGAGCATTTTGATATGCACAGAGTAGCGTGTACCAAGCCCATCCCGCGTTTTGATGTTTAAATGACCGCCCAGTTTACGTGCCAGTTGATCGCTCAGCCAGAATGCCAGCGGGTCCGCCTTGCCATAGCGATCGTTTTGGGTCTGGTTGATAAACGGGAAGTGCAAATTATCCATTTCATGAATACTTACGCCTTCTCCCGTGTCCAGAATGCGGAACGTCAGGCGGTCTTCGGAGGACTCATCCTGATCAACCTCAAGGGTGATTTTTCCCAATTGCGTTGAGGTCACGGCATATTGCATCAGTAGCAGCAAAATACGTCGTAAGGCATCGCGATCGCCGCGGCGCATATCGTGTGCTTTCAGATGATTGTTAATCAGCAGTTGCAGACCTTTACGCTTGATGGCAGGCAACACTGAAGGCACAACTTCATCAATTAAATCCTGCACGGAGAACAGCACCGTCTCACTTTTCCAGCTATCATCCGCAAGCATGTTCGCTAACTGTATTTCATCAACCAGCCGCACCAGCACATCTGCCTGATTCGCCAGTTGTTTGCTTTCCGGGGCGTTGAGTTTAGCCGCGCTCTCCGCCAGGGACTGTGCGGGTTCTTTCAGCGCATCGCCAATGTTTTTCATAAAGATCATCCGCCCCTGCTGGTTTTTCTCATACAGACGCTGCGCCTGCTTGAGTTTCTTGTTTACCAGCACTTCGCGATCCTGATCGCGAATAATGAAAATTTGTGTGCGCGGCGCGACCTGGCTGCGGAACATGCGGATCTCATACAGCTCGTTATTGATCGTCGCCTGAATAATCCCCTGATGCTGTTCCGCCATGGTGGTGATGTTTTGCAGATTCAAATGCGGCAGCAAATGATCGGCAATTTTGTTACTTATGACAGTGCGGTTCGATTCCTGATCGTGAACCAGCAGGCCGAGCGGCAGCAGTGAGACTATCTCTTCATTGATTGCCCGTAAAATGCGCAATTCGTTATTGACCGCCGTGCTGGGGACGTTTTCTGTACTGCGGCTGGAGAAATGGCGGAATGTGGTATAGCCAAATAACGCCAGCGCCAGCAAACCGATGTTCAGCAGCAGTGGCAGCAGAATGTTTTGCAACGTATCCAGCAATAAGGTGCCATAAGGAACCTGCCAGACCAGGCGCATATCGGTAGAGTTGAGTGCCGAGGAGATTTCAATCTTCGTACTGTTAAAGTGGATACTGACGCTATCCGTCCCTTCTTTCTCATTATCATTGTTTCCCGTTGCCGTCGCGTCTGGCTCAAGGCGGAAACTGTCCAGCGGCATACCCGGTGGGATCAAATCATTAATCGGCAGATCAAAAGCCACGACCGTTGCCAGATGTCCTGGCTGGTTAAAGGTAGTACGCAATGTAAAGTAATGACCGTTCTGCCAGGCCAGGCGGCGCATGTTAGAAAAGCTTTCGCGTTCATCGAGGGCGTTGGCCTGTTGCAACATCTCTGCACGACGTGAATCAACAATGTCGCTGACGGTCGATTCTTTAAATCCGGAGGTGAGATCTTTAAGGGGTAGGGTTGAGATCAGCACCAGACTGTTATCCTGACCATTCAGGTAATACATCGACCACGGTACATTTTCTGCGCCCCACAATGTATCCAGATAAGTGGACATCCGCTGAGTCATCTCAAGCGTTGAGTTGTCGTGAGAGCCAAAGATTAACGCTTCCGTTTTGCGGCGTGGTTTCTCCAGATAGTAGACATCCTGTTTCAGGCGCGTCTCTTGTAAACCTTCGCCGGAGGAGGGGGAGGTCGTCGCGGCAATGTTGTCGTAGATCTGCCAGGTCACGTAACGCCAGTTATCGACGCGCTTTTGGATAGCATGGGTAATGTCGACAATCTGGTAACTTTTATCTTTCAGCCAGGCGTTAACGGCGCTTTGTACCATTACACCCATCGTCACCAGTAACACAATGATCAACAGTAAAAAGAAGCGGGTAATGCTCCCCGGTAGGAGTGAAAAGCGGGTCGTGGCCGTTGTCTCTTTCTGACGCATTCGTGTTTATGACCTGTTAAAACTTCGCGAAGTGATAGGGCAGTATAAAGGGTACAGTGTGAAATTCCAGACTCTTACCTGATTGATGATTCTCTATTCTCCCGTGATATTTATCATCCTGCATTGGGGGAAATAGATGTACAAGCGCCATTTTGCTGTACAAATAACCTACAAAAAGCCCAACAAAAATAATTGCAAATAAACAAAGATTGCTGGAAATTATGCGGATGTTAATTATTTGTGAAATAGTTAACAAGCGTTATAGTTTTTCTGTGGTAGCACAGAATAATGAAAAGTGTGTAAAGAAGGGTAAAAAAAACCGAATGCGAGGCATCCGGTTGAAATAGGGGTAAACAGACATTCAGAAATGAATGACGGTAATAAATAAAGTTAATGATGATAGCGGGAGTTATTCTAGTTGCGAGTGAAGGTTTTGTTTTGACATTCAGTGCTGTCAAATACTTAAGAATAAGTTATTGATTTTAACCTTGAATTATTATTGCTTGATGTTAGGTGCTTATTTCGCCATTCCGCAATAATCTTAAAAAGTTCCCTTGCATTTACATTTTGAAACATCTATAGCGATAAATGAAACATCTTAAAAGTTTTAGTATCATATTCGTGTTGGATTATTCTGCATTTTTGGGGAGAATGGACTTGCCGACTGATTAATGAGGGTTAATCAGTATGCAGTGGCATAAAAAAGCAAATAAAGGCATATAACAGAGGGTTAATAACATGAAAGTTAAAGTACTGTCCCTCCTGGTCCCAGCTCTGCTGGTAGCAGGCGCAGCAAACGCTGCTGAAGTTTACAACAAAGACGGCAACAAATTAGATCTGTACGGTAAAGTAGACGGCCTGCACTATTTCTCTGACAACAAAGATGTAGATGGCGACCAGACCTACATGCGTCTTGGCTTCAAAGGTGAAACTCAGGTTACTGACCAGCTGACCGGTTACGGCCAGTGGGAATATCAGATCCAGGGCAACAGCGCTGAAAACGAAAACAACTCCTGGACCCGTGTGGCATTCGCAGGTCTGAAATTCCAGGATGTGGGTTCTTTCGACTACGGTCGTAACTACGGCGTTGTTTATGACGTAACTTCCTGGACCGACGTACTGCCAGAATTCGGTGGTGACACCTACGGTTCTGACAACTTCATGCAGCAGCGTGGTAACGGCTTCGCGACCTACCGTAACACTGACTTCTTCGGTCTGGTTGACGGCCTGAACTTTGCTGTTCAGTACCAGGGTAAAAACGGCAACCCATCTGGTGAAGGCTTTACTAGTGGCGTAACTAACAACGGTCGTGACGCACTGCGTCAAAACGGCGACGGCGTCGGCGGTTCTATCACTTATGATTACGAAGGTTTCGGTATCGGTGGTGCGATCTCCAGCTCCAAACGTACTGATGCTCAGAACACCGCTGCTTACATCGGTAACGGCGACCGTGCTGAAACCTACACTGGTGGTCTGAAATACGACGCTAACAACATCTACCTGGCTGCTCAGTACACCCAGACCTACAACGCAACTCGCGTAGGTTCCCTGGGTTGGGCGAACAAAGCACAGAACTTCGAAGCTGTTGCTCAGTACCAGTTCGACTTCGGTCTGCGTCCGTCCCTGGCTTACCTGCAGTCTAAAGGTAAAAACCTGGGTCGTGGCTACGACGACGAAGATATCCTGAAATATGTTGATGTTGGTGCTACCTACTACTTCAACAAAAACATGTCCACCTACGTTGACTACAAAATCAACCTGCTGGACGACAACCAGTTCACTCGTGACGCTGGCATCAACACTGATAACATCGTAGCTCTGGGTCTGGTTTACCAGTTCTAATCTCGATTGATATCGAACAAAGGGCCTGCGGGCCCTTTTTTCATTGTTTTCAGCGTACAAACTCAGTTTTTTGGTGTACTCTTGCGACCGTTCGCATGAGGATAATCACGTATGGAAATAAGCTTTACCCGCGTGGCACTGCTGGCTGCCGCGCTCTTCTTTGTTGGTTGCGATCAAAAACCACAACCCGCCAAAACCCACGCTACTGAAGTTACCGTTCTTGAAGGCAAAACTATGGGTACCTTCTGGCGTGCCAGCATCCCGGGCATTGACGCCAAACGCAGCGCCGAACTTAAAGAAAAGATTCAGACCCAACTGGACGCCGACGATCAGCTGCTTTCGACCTATAAAAAAGATTCCGCGCTGATGCGCTTTAACGACTCGCAAAGTTTATCGCCGTGGCCGGTAAGTGAAGCGATGGCCGATATCGTCACCACCTCGCTGCGCATTGGCGCGAAGACCGATGGCGCGATGGATATAACCGTCGGGCCGCTGGTGAATCTGTGGGGCTTTGGCCCGGAACAACAGCCGGTTCAAATTCCGAGCCAGGAACAGATCGATGCGATGAAAGCCAAAACCGGCTTACAGCACCTGACGGTCATCAATCAGTCGCATCAGCAATATCTGCAAAAAGACCTGCCGGATTTATATGTCGATCTCTCCACCGTCGGCGAAGGCTATGCGGCCGATCATTTGGCACGCTTGATGGAGCAGGAAGGGATTTCCCGCTATCTGGTGTCGGTGGGCGGCGCGCTGAACAGCCGTGGTATGAACGGTGAAGGCCTGCCGTGGCGGGTAGCGATTCAAAAACCAACCGATAAAGAAAACGCGGTTCAGGCTGTGGTGGATATCAACGGTCATGGGATTAGCACCTCTGGCAGCTACCGTAACTATTACGAACTGGACGGCAAACGTCTTTCCCATGTTATCGATCCGCAAACCGGGCGTCCCATCGAACACAATCTGGTATCCGTGACGGTGATTGCTCCGACGGCGCTGGAAGCCGATGCCTGGGATACTGGCTTGATGGTACTCGGGCCGGAGAAAGCTAAAGAGGTTGTTCGCCGGGAAGGGCTGGCGGTTTATATGATCACCAAAGAAGGCGATAGCTTTAAAACCTGGATGTCACCACAGTTTAAAAGCTTCCTTGTCAGCGAAAAAAATTAAAGCGCAAGATTGTTGGTTTTTGCGTGATGGTGACCGGGCAGCCTAAAGGCTATCCTTAACCAGGGAGCTGATTATGAAAAAAGCCACATGCTTAACTGACGATCAACGCTGGCAATCTGTCTTAGCCCGCGACCCGAATGCCGACGGCGAATTCGTTTTCGCCGTGCGTACCACAGGCATCTTTTGCCGTCCGTCTTGCCGCGCCAGACATGCTTTGCGGGAAAACGTCTCCTTCTACGCAAATGCCAGCGAGGCACTCGCCGCTGGCTTTCGCCCCTGCAAACGTTGTCAGCCAGAAAAAGCCAATGCCCAGCAACATCGGTTGGATAAAATCACCCACGCGTGTCGACTGCTGGAACAGGAAACGCCTGTAACGCTGGAAGCCTTAGCCGACCAGGTGGCGATGAGTCCATTTCATCTACATCGGTTGTTTAAAGCGACTACCGGAATGACGCCTAAAGCCTGGCAACAGGCCTGGCGCGCTCGCCGTTTGCGCGAATCGCTGGCGAAAGGGGAGAGCGTGACGACGTCTATTCTTAACGCCGGATTCCCCGACAGCAGCAGTTACTATCGCAAAGCTGACGAAACGCTGGGCATGACGGCTAAACAATTCCGTCACGGTGGCGAAAATCTGGCGGTGCGTTACGCGCTGGCTGATTGTGAGCTGGGTCGTTGCCTGGTGGCAGAAAGCGAGCGGGGGATTTGCGCGATATTGCTGGGCGATGATGACGCGACACTAATCAGCGAGTTGCAGCAGATGTTTCCCGCTGCCGACAACGCGCCTGCCGATCTGATGTTTCAGCAACATGTGCGTGAAGTGATCGCCAGCCTCAATCAACGCGATACGCCGCTGACGTTACCGCTGGACATTCGCGGCACTGCTTTTCAGCAACAAGTCTGGCAGGCACTGCGCACGATACCTTGCGGTGAAACCGTCAGTTATCAGCAACTGGCTAACGCCATCGGCAAACCGAAAGCGGTACGGGCCGTTGCCAGCGCCTGTGCCGCCAACAAGCTGGCTATCATAATACCCTGTCATCGGGTGGTCCGTGGTGATGGCACACTTTCCGGTTACCGCTGGGGCGTGTCGCGTAAAGCGCAACTGCTGCGCCGCGAAGCTGAAAATGAGGAGAGGTAATGTTGGATCTGTTTGCCGATGCTGAACCGTGGCAAGAGCCACTGGCGGCTGGTGCGGTAATTTTACGGCGTTTTGCTTTTAACGCTGCGGAGCAACTGATCCGCGATATTAATGACGTTGCCAGCCAGTCGCCGTTTCGCCAGATGGTCACCCCCGGGGGATATACCATGTCGGTGGCGATGACCAACTGTGGGCATCTGGGCTGGACGACCCATCGGCAAGGTTATCTCTATTCGCCCATTGATCCGCAAACAAATAAACCGTGGCCCGCCATGCCACAGAGTTTTCATAATTTATGTCAACGTGCGGCTACGGCGGCGGGCTATCCAGATTTCCAGCCAGATGCTTGTCTTATCAACCGCTACGCTCCTGGCGCGAAACTGTCGCTGCATCAGGATAAAGACGAACCGGATCTGCGCGCGCCAATTGTTTCTGTTTCTCTGGGCTTACCCGCGATTTTTCAATTTGGCGGCCTGAAACGAAATGATCCGCTCAAACGTTTGTTGTTGGAACATGGCGATGTGGTGGTATGGGGCGGTGAATCGCGGCTGTTTTATCACGGTATTCAACCGTTGAAAGCGGGGTTTCATCCACTCACCATCGACTGCCGCTACAACCTGACATTCCGTCAGGCAGGTAAAAAAGAATAAAAATAAGAATTATTATTGCTGTGCGCGCGAAGATGTTTAAACTGCGGGCTGTAATTCATTGTCCGGGTTTTCTGCATGGAACTTCTTGTACTTGTCTGGCGGCAGTATCGCTGGCCATTTATCAGTGTGATGGCGCTAAGCCTCGCCAGTGCGGCATTAGGCATTGGCTTAATTGCTTTTATCAATCAGCGCCTTATCGAAACGGCGGATACCAGTCTGCTGGTGTTGCCGGAGTTTCTGGGATTATTGCTGCTGTTGATGGCAGTCACTCTCGGATCGCAACTGGCGCTCACCACTTTGGGGCATCACTTCGTTTACCGACTGCGTAGTGAATTTATCAAGCGGATTCTGGATACTCACGTCGAGCGCATTGAACAACTCGGTAGCGCCTCGTTGCTGGCGGGGTTAACCAGCGATGTGCGCAATATCACCATTGCTTTTGTGCGTCTGCCGGAACTGGTGCAGGGGATCATTCTCACTATCGGTTCAGCGGCGTATCTGTGGATGCTGTCGGGCAAAATGTTGCTGGTAACGGCTATCTGGATGGCGATCACCATCTGGGGCGGTTTTGTGCTGGTGGCGCGGGTGTACAAACATATGGCGACCCTGCGTGAAACCGAAGACAAGCTGTACACGGATTTTCAAACTGTACTTGAAGGGCGCAAAGAGCTGACTCTGAACCGGGAACGCGCCGAGTATGTGTTTAACAACCTCTACATTCCTGATGCGCAAGAGTATCGCCACCATATTATTCGCGCAGACACCTTCCATCTTAGTGCCGTGAACTGGTCAAACATCATGATGCTGGGCGCAATCGGCCTGGTGTTCTGGATGGCGAACAGCCTCGGTTGGGCTGATACCAACGTTGCCGCGACCTATTCGTTGACGCTTTTATTCCTGCGTACGCCGCTGCTTTCGGCGGTTGGCGCATTGCCGACGCTGCTGACGGCGCAGGTGGCGTTTAACAAGCTGAACAAATTCGCGCTCGCGCCTTTCAAAGCAGAGTTTCCGCGCCCGCAGGCGTTTCCCAACTGGCAAACGCTGGAGCTGCGTAACGTGACGTTTGCTTATCAGGATAACGCGTTTTCCGTTGGTCCGATTAATCTCACCATCAAACGTGGCGAGCTGCTGTTTCTGATTGGCGGCAACGGTAGCGGAAAATCGACGCTGGCGATGTTGTTGACGGGCTTGTATCAGCCACAAAGCGGCGAAATCTTGCTGGATGGCAAACCTGTCAGCGGCGAACAACCGGAAGATTATCGCAAACTGTTTTCGGCAGTGTTTACCGATGTCTGGCTGTTTGATCAACTGCTGGGGCCGGAGGGTAAACCCGCTAACCCGCAACTGGTTGAGAAGTGGCTGGCGCAGCTGAAAATGGCTCATAAGCTTGAGTTAAGCAACGGGCGTATTGTTAACCTGAAGTTATCAAAAGGGCAGAAAAAACGCGTGGCGCTGTTGCTGGCGCTGGCAGAAGAACGCGATATTATCCTGCTGGATGAATGGGCGGCGGATCAGGATCCACACTTCCGTCGTGAGTTTTATCAGGTGTTGCTGCCGCTGATGCAGGAGATGGGTAAAACTATTTTCGCTATCAGTCATGATGATCATTACTTTATCCACGCCGACCGCCTGCTGGAAATGCGCAATGGGCAACTTAGCGAGCTGACGGGCGAAGAGCGCGATGCCGCTTCGCGTGATGCCGTTGCCCGGACGGCATAATATTACGACGCTGACCTGGCGGACTGCTGCCGTCAGGTCAATATGCTAAAAATCCCTTCATTTCTAATAACCCTATAATTAATCAACGAAATTATAATGTTTCTAAAATTAGAATATAATTTATAAACATTATTTAAATGTTGTTACTTAAGTGTTACCGTTGATGCCGCGCAAATCTCACCTGCAATAAAGCGACTAAAAGTAAGGCATTAACAAGATGAAAAAAGTGACTGCCATGCTCTTCTCGATGGCCGTGGGGCTTAATGCCGTTTCGATGGCGGCAAAAGCGAAAGCGTCCGAGGAGCAGGAAACTGATGTACTGTTGATTGGCGGCGGCATTATGAGCGCCACGTTGGGGACCTATTTACGCGAGCTGGAGCCTGAATGGTCGATGACCATGGTGGAGCGCCTGGAGGGTGTCGCGCAGGAGAGTTCGAACGGCTGGAATAACGCCGGAACCGGGCATTCTGCACTGATGGAACTGAACTACACCCCGCAAAACGCCGATGGCAGCATCAGTATTGAAAAAGCAGTCGCCATTAACGAAGCATTTCAGATTTCCCGCCAGTTCTGGGCGCACCAGGTTGAGCGCGGCGTGCTGCGTACTCCGCGTTCATTTATCAATACCGTTCCGCATATGAGCTTTGTCTGGGGCGAGGATAACGTCAATTTCCTGCGCGCCCGTTACGCCGCGTTGCAACAAAGCTCGCTGTTTCGCGGTATGCGTTACTCTGAAGATCACGCGCAGATCAAAGAGTGGGCACCGTTAGTGATGGAAGGGCGCGATCCGCAACAGAAAGTGGCAGCCACGCGTACGGAAATTGGTACCGATGTGAACTACGGCGAGATCACCCGCCAGTTAATTGCTTCCTTGCAGAAGAAATCTAACTTCTCGCTGCAACTCAGCAGCGAAGTCCGCGCCCTAAAGCGTAATGACGATAACACCTGGACCGTTACCGTTGCCGATCTGAAAAATGGCACTGCACAGAACATTCGTGCCAAATTTGTCTTTATCGGCGCGGGCGGTGCGGCGCTGAAGCTGTTACAGGAATCGGGGATTCCGGAAGCGAAAGACTACGCCGGTTTCCCGGTGGGTGGACAGTTCCTTGTTTCGGAAAACCCGGACGTGGTTAATCACCATCTGGCGAAGGTTTACGGTAAAGCATCCGTTGGCGCACCACCGATGTCGGTTCCGCATATCGATACCCGCGTTCTGGACGGTAAACGCGTAGTGCTGTTTGGGCCATTTGCCACCTTCTCAACCAAATTCCTCAAAAACGGTTCATTGTGGGATCTAATGAGTTCCACCACCACCTCTAACGTGATGCCGATGATGCACGTCGGGCTGGATAATTTCGATCTGGTGAAATATCTGGTGAGTCAGGTGATGTTGAGTGAAGAGGATCGTTTTGAAGCGTTGAAAGAGTACTATCCGCAGGCGAAAAAAGAGGACTGGCGTTTGTGGCAAGCGGGGCAGCGCGTGCAGATTATCAAGCGTGATGCCGAGAAAGGTGGCGTACTGCGTCTGGGTACTGAAGTCGTCAGTGACCAGCAAGGAACCATTGCCGCGCTCCTGGGGGCATCGCCAGGGGCGTCAACCGCCGCGCCGATTATGTTGAATCTGCTGGAAAAAGTATTTGGCGATCGTGTTTCCAGCCCGCAATGGCAGGCTACGTTGAAAGCGATCGTTCCGTCTTATGGACGCAAGCTGAACGGTGATGTAGCGGCAACAGAACGCGAGTTGCAGTACACCAGCGAAGTGCTGGGGTTGAACTACGACAAGCCGCAGGCAGCAGATAGTACGCCGAAACCGCAGTTGAAACCGCAACCCGTTCAAAAAGAAGTGGCGGATATTGCGTTGTAATGATGCGCCACATCCGGCATGGTATGCCGGATGTGGCGTATGCTGATAAGACGCGCCAGCGTCGCATCAGGCAACCGGCTCGGGCGTTAGATGTCGGATGCGGCGTAACCGCCTTATCCAACCTACGGGGTGGAGCACTTCACAGCGGTGTAGGCCTGATAAGACGCGCCAGCGTCGCATCAGGCAACCGGCTCGGGCGTTGGATGTCGGATGCGGCGTAACCGCCTTATCCAACCTACGGGGTGGAGCACTTCACAGCGGTGTAGGCCTGATAAGACGCGCCAGCGTCGCATCAGGCAACCGGCTCGGGCGTTGGATGTCGGATGCGGCGTAACCGCCTTATCCAACCTACGGGGTGGAGCACTTCACAGCGGTGTAGGCCTGATAAGACGCGCCAGCGTCGCATCAGGCAACCGGCTCGGGCGTTGGATGTCGGATGCGGCGTAACCGCCTTATCCAACCTACGGGGTGGAGCACTTCACAGCGGTGTAGGCCTGATAAGACGCGCCAGCGTCGCATCAGGCAACCGGCTCGGGCGTTGGATGTCGGATGCGGCGTGACCGCCTTGTCTGACCTACGGGGTGCCGCACTTCACGGCAGTTTAGCGAACTACCGCGTTGTCAATTTTCTCTTCCGCCTTCCAGACGCGGTACTTCACATCTACATTGTCTGGCGTATACACCACGATCGGCAGCTTGCTGTTGTAACGCAGCATTCCAGCATCGCCCAGATACGCGGTGACAAATTTCTTCTCTTTCTTGCCATCCGGGCAGGCCATCATCGTTGAAACCGGGGAACTGACTTTATCAAAGACATAATAATCATAGCCCCAGCCTTCCAGCGTTTTGTTTTCCAGCTTCCCGCCGAGACGATGCAAATTGCAATCGACTTCCAGCGTCTGACCGATTAACAGTTCTACTTTCAGGGTAGATTCATCTTCTTGCGGGGTTAACTGAATCACCTGACGCTTCATCCCTTTTTCAGCTTGTGGATAAGGCGCGATTTTTTCCAGTGGCTGGACGCTTTCTGCCGCCCAGGCGGAAGTGGTAGCGAAAGCGGCAAACAATACTGCAGGTAGAATGGTCTTCATTTTTTTGCTTTCCTTCTTCATTTATAGGTTTTCACCGATGATGTCGCTGAAGGTTAACATATTCATCAGATTTATTAATTTGCTTTATGAATAACTTAAAGAACATTCAGACAATTTTACCTGCTCTTTTAGTGTTAAATTCTAATGAGAGAGCAAACCAGCAGAAATATCTCTGGTGAATCAATCGCTATATAAATATATTTATAACCATTTGAAATGTGAGCAAAAGCCCGTTTTTGCCACGCTTCCCGCCACTCTTTTGATCCTGCTACAGGTTTTACCCCGATCGGGGTATGCATCTTTGACACATCCTTTAATATCTTAGCGGCTATAAAAATGGCTTATTAATTATGCGGTTTATTTGGTCGCTCTCAATTTTCAGAGCGCGTTAATGATGGAAGGTCAATGTGAAGATTGATGCATCCCGTCGGGGCATACTCACTGGTCGCTGGCGCAAAGCCAGTAACGGTATCCGTCCGCCCTGGTCCGGTGATGAATCTCATTTTCTGACCCATTGCACCCGCTGCGACGCCTGTATTAATGCTTGTGAAAACAACATTCTGCAACGCGGCGCGGGCGGCTATCCGAGCGTTAATTTCAAAAATAACGAGTGCAGCTTCTGTTACGCCTGCGCGCAGGCTTGCCCCGAATCGCTATTTTCTCCGCGCCACACCAGGGCCTGGGATTTGCAGTTCACCATCGGGGACGCGTGCCTGGCGTATCAGTCAGTTGAATGCCGCCGCTGTCAGGATAGCTGTGAGCCAATGGCAATTATCTTTCGCCCGACGCTCTCCGGGATCTACCAGCCGCAACTTAATAGCCAACTTTGCAACGGATGTGGAGCATGTGCAGCCAGCTGTCCGGTATCAGCCATAACTGCGGAGTATCTCCATGCACACTAACTGGCAAGTTTGCAGCCTGGTCGTGCAGGCCAAAAGCGAACGAATTTCAGACATCAGCACCCAACTGAACGCCTTTCCCGGCTGTGAAGTTGCTGTCAGCGACGCGCCGAGCGGTCAGTTGATTGTGGTGGTGGAAGCAGAAGACAGCGAAACGCTGATCCAAACCATTGAGTCAGTACGCAACGTAGAGGGCGTGCTGGCGGTGTCGCTGGTTTATCACCAGCAGGAAGAGCAAGGTGAGGAAACACCATGAAACTCAGTCGTCGTAGCTTTATGAAAGCTAACGCCGTTGCGGCCGCTGCGGCGGCTGCCGGTCTCAGCGTGCCGGGCGTTGCCCGCGCCGTTGTTGGTCAGCAGGAAGCCATCAAATGGGATAAAGCGCCGTGCCGTTTCTGCGGTACTGGTTGCGGCGTTCTGGTCGGAACGCAGCAGGGACGTGTGGTGGCCTGTCAGGGCGACCCGGACGCACCGGTTAACCGTGGCCTGAACTGCATTAAGGGCTATTTCCTGCCCAAAATCATGTACGGTAAAGACCGTTTGACGCAGCCGCTGCTGCGTATGAAAAACGGTAAATATGACAAAGAAGGCGAATTTACCCCAATCACCTGGGATCAGGCCTTCGATGTGATGGAAGAGAAATTCAAAACCGCCCTGAAAGAAAAAGGGCCGGAATCGATCGGTATGTTCGGTTCTGGTCAGTGGACTATCTGGGAAGGTTATGCCGCGTCCAAGCTGTTTAAAGCGGGCTTCCGTTCGAACAACATCGACCCGAACGCGCGTCACTGTATGGCGTCGGCAGTAGTTGGCTTTATGCGTACCTTTGGTATGGATGAGCCGATGGGCTGCTATGACGACATCGAGCAGGCTGACGCGTTTGTGCTGTGGGGCGCAAACATGGCGGAAATGCACCCGATCCTCTGGTCGCGCATCACTAACCGTCGTCTCTCTAACCAGAACGTCACCGTGGCGGTGCTTTCTACCTACCAGCATCGTAGCTTCGAGCTGGCGGATAACGGCATCATCTTTACGCCGCAATCTGACCTGGTGATCCTGAACTACATCGCCAACTATATCATTCAAAACAATGCGATAAATCAGGACTTCTTCAGCAAGCACGTTAACCTGCGCAAAGGGGCGACGGACATCGGCTACGGTTTACGTCCGACCCATCCGCTGGAAAAAGCAGCGAAGAATCCGGGTTCTGACGCCTCCGAACCGATGAGCTTTGAAGATTACAAAGCCTTCGTTGCCGAGTATACGCTGGAAAAAACTGCCGAAATGACCGGCGTGCCGAAAGACCAGTTAGAACAACTGGCGCAGCTGTATGCTGATCCGAACAAGAAAGTCATCTCCTACTGGACGATGGGCTTCAACCAGCATACTCGTGGCGTGTGGGCTAACAACCTGGTCTACAACCTGCACCTGCTGACCGGCAAAATTTCCCAGCCGGGTTGCGGTCCGTTCTCCCTGACCGGGCAACCTTCTGCGTGTGGTACTGCGCGTGAAGTGGGCACCTTTGCTCACCGTCTGCCTGCGGACATGGTGGTGACCAACGAGAAACACCGTGATATCTGCGAGAAGAAGTGGAATATCCCGAGCGGCACCATTCCGGCGAAAATCGGTCTGCACGCGGTGGCACAAGACCGTGCGCTGAAAGACGGCAAACTGAATGTTTACTGGACCATGTGTACCAACAACATGCAGGCCGGGCCGAACATCAATGAAGAGCGTATGCCGGGCTGGCGCGATCCGCGCAACTTCATCATCGTCTCCGATCCGTATCCGACAGTCAGTGCGCTGGCCGCCGACTTGATCCTGCCGACCGCAATGTGGGTAGAGAAAGAGGGCGCTTACGGTAACGCCGAACGCCGTACTCAGTTCTGGCGTCAACAGGTACAGGCACCGGGCGAAGCGAAATCGGATCTCTGGCAGTTAGTCCAGTTCTCCCGCCGCTTCAAAACTGAAGAAGTATGGCCGGAAGATCTGCTGGCGAAGAAACCGGAACTGCGTGGCAAAACGCTGTACGAAGTGCTGTATGCCACACCGGAAGTGAGCAAATTCCCGGTATCCGAACTGGCGGAAGATCAGCTGAACGATGAATCCCGCGAGCTGGGCTTCTATCTGCAAAAAGGGATGTTCGAAGAGTACGCATGGTTTGGTCGCGGTCACGGTCACGATCTGGCACCGTTCGATGACTACCACAAAGCGCGCGGTCTGCGCTGGCCGGTGGTGAACGGTAAAGAAACGCAGTGGCGTTACAGCGAAGGTAACGACCCGTACGTGAAAGCGGGCGAAGGCTATAAGTTCTACGGTAAACCGGATGGCAAAGCGGTGATCTTCGCACTGCCATTCGAACCGGCGGCGGAAGCACCGGATGAAGAGTACGACCTGTGGCTCTCTACCGGACGCGTTCTGGAGCACTGGCACACCGGCAGTATGACTCGCCGTGTACCAGAACTGCACCGCGCCTTCCCGGAAGCGGTCCTGTTTATTCACCCGCTGGATGCGAAAGCGCGCGATCTGCGCCGTGGCGACAAAGTGAAAGTGGTTTCTCGCCGTGGCGAAGTGATCTCGATTGTTGAAACGCGCGGTCGTAACCGTCCGCCACAGGGCCTGGTGTACATGCCGTTCTTCGACGCCGCACAGTTGGTTAACAAACTGACGCTGGATGCGACCGATCCGCTCTCGAAAGAGACGGACTTCAAGAAGTGCGCGGTCAAACTGGAGAAGGTGTAAGCCATTATGTCCCGGTCAGCGAAACCTCAAAATGGTCGCCGCCGCTTTCTGCGCGATGTCGTTCGCACAGCAGGCGGGCTGGCTGCCGTGGGTGTGGCGCTGGGGTTACAACAGCAAACCGCACGCGCATCTGGCGTGCGGTTGCGCCCGCCCGGAGCCATAAACGAGAACGCCTTTGCCAGTGCCTGTGTGCGTTGCGGTCAGTGTGTTCAGGCTTGCCCTTACGACACCTTAAAACTGGCGACGCTGGCCTCTGGTCTGTCGGCGGGCACGCCATATTTTGTCGCACGGGATATTCCTTGCGAAATGTGTGAGGACATTCCGTGCGCCAAAGTGTGCCCAAGCGGTGCGCTGGATCGTGAGATTGAATCGATCGACGACGCGCGGATGGGGCTGGCGGTACTGGTGGACCAGGAAAACTGTCTCAACTTTCAGGGGCTGCGCTGCGATGTTTGTTATCGCGAATGCCCGAAAATTGATGAGGCCATCACCCTGGAGCTGGAGCGCAACACGCGTACCGGTAAGCACGCCCGCTTTCTGCCGACGGTTCACAGCGACGCCTGTACCGGTTGCGGTAAGTGCGAAAAAGTATGCGTGCTGGAACAACCGGCAATCAAGGTGTTACCGCTGTCACTGGCGAAAGGGGAGTTAGGTCACCATTACCGCTTCGGCTGGCTGGAGGGGAACAATGGCAAATCGTAAACGTGACGCCGGGCGCGAGGCGCTGGAGAAAAAAGGCTGGTGGCGCAGTCACCGTTGGCTGGTGTTACGTCGCCTTTGTCAGTTCTTCGTGCTGGGGATGTTTTTGAGCGGTCCATGGTTTGGTGTGTGGATCTTGCACGGCAACTACAGCAGTAGCCTGTTATTCGACACCGTTCCGCTGACCGATCCGCTGATGACGCTGCAAAGTCTTGCCAGTGGTCATCTGCCTGCCACGGTGGCGTTGACCGGTGCGGTGATTATCACCGTGCTCTACGCCCTGGCGGGAAAGCGATTATTTTGCAGCTGGGTCTGCCCGCTGAACCCGATTACCGACTTAGCGAACTGGTTACGCAGGCGCTTTGACCTCAATCAGTCTGCGACGATCCCTCGCCACATTCGCTACGTGCTGTTGGTGGTCATTCTGGTGGGATCAGCCTTAACTGGCACGCTCATTTGGGAATGGATCAACCCCGTTTCTCTGATGGGGCGTAGCCTGGTAATGGGCTTCGGCAGCGGCGCGCTGCTTATTCTCGCGCTGTTTTTATTTGATCTACTGGTCGTTGAACACGGCTGGTGCGGGCACATTTGTCCGGTTGGCGCGCTGTATGGCGTGCTGGGTAGCAAAGGTGTGATTACCGTTGCGGCCACCGATCGGCAGAAATGTAACCGCTGTATGGATTGTTTTCATGTTTGCCCGGAACCGCATGTGCTACGTGCCCCGGTGCTGGATGAACAAAGCCCGGTGCAGGTCACCAGCCGCGATTGCATGACGTGCGGTCGCTGCGTGGATGTCTGTTCTGAGGATGTATTTACAATAACTACACGATGGAGTTCGGGAGCGAAATCATGAAAAGCCATGACCTGAAGAAAGCGCTGTGTCAATGGACGGCGATGCTGGCCCTGGTGGTAAGCGGCGCGGTTTGGGCGGCTAATGGCGTCGATTTTAGCCAGTCGCCGGAAGTATCCGGGACACAGGAAGGGGCCATTCGGATGCCAAAAGAGCAGGATCGGATGCCGCTGAACTATGTGAATCAGCCGCCAATGATCCCGCATAGCGTTGAAGGTTATCAGGTAACGACCAATACCAATCGCTGCTTGCAGTGCCACGGTGTCGAAAGCTATCGCACCACTGGCGCGCCGCGTATCAGTCCTACTCACTTTATGGACAGCGACGGCAAAGTGGGCGCGGAAGTGGCTCCGCGTCGTTATTTCTGTCTGCAATGTCACGTACCGCAGGCCGATACCGCGCCAATCGTGGGGAATACCTTTACCCCATCAAAAGGTTACGGGAAATAAGAGGTTATTATGGGAAATTCTGACCGTAAGCCTGGTCTGATTAAGCGCCTGTGGAAATGGTGGCGTACCCCCAGCCGTCTGGCGCTGGGGACGCTGCTGTTGATCGGTTTTGTTGGCGGCATCGTCTTCTGGGGTGGCTTTAACACCGGGATGGAAAAAGCCAATACCGAAGAGTTCTGCATTAGCTGCCACGAAATGCGCAACACGGTGTATCAGGAATACATGGATTCCGTGCACTACAACAACCGTAGCGGCGTCCGTGCGACCTGTCCGGATTGTCACGTTCCGCACGAGTTTGTGCCGAAGATGATACGCAAGCTCAAAGCAAGTAAAGAGCTGTATGGTAAAATTTTTGGCGTTATTGACACGCCGCAGAAATTTGAAGCTCATCGTCTGACGATGGCACAGAATGAGTGGCGGCGCATGAAGGACAATAACTCGCAGGAGTGCCGTAACTGTCACAACTTCGAGTATATGGATACAACCGCCCAGAAATCGGTTGCCGCGAAGATGCATGACCAGGCGGTGAAAGATGGGCAAACCTGTATTGATTGCCATAAAGGGATAGCGCACAAGCTGCCCGATATGCGTGAAGTCGAGCCAGGTTTTTAACAGGGTTATTGCGTGGGTATGCTTGAAGCCAGAGAGTTACTTTGTGAGCGGGATGAACGAACCTTATTTAGTGGCTTGTCATTTACGCTGAACGCAGGAGAGTGGGTACAAATCACCGGTAGCAACGGCGCGGGGAAGACAACGCTTCTCCGTTTGCTGACGGGGTTGTCTCGCCCTGACGCAGGCGAGGTTCTCTGGCAAGGGCAGCCCTTGCATCAGGTACGCGACAGCTACCATCAAAACCTGTTATGGATAGGCCATCAGCCGGGGATCAAAACCCGGCTGACGGCGTTAGAAAATCTGCACTTTTATCATCGCGATGGCGATACCGCACAATGTCTGGAAGCCCTGGCGCAGGCCGGGCTTGCCGGATTCGAAGATATTCCTGTAAATCAGCTCTCGGCCGGGCAACAACGCCGCGTCGCTTTAGCGCGTCTGTGGCTGACCCGTGCCACGTTATGGATCCTCGACGAGCCTTTTACCGCGATTGACGTTAACGGTGTCGATCGTCTGACCCAGCGTATGGCGCAGCATACGGAGCAGGGGGGGATTGTGATTCTGACTACCCACCAGCCGCTCAACGTTGCTGAAAGTAAAATTCGCCGCATTTCACTGACGCAAACGAGGGCCGCATGATGTTCTGGCGCATTTTCCGTCTTGAGCTGCGTGTAGCGTTTCGCCATAGCGCCGAAATCGCCAACCCGCTGTGGTTCTTCCTGATTGTAATTACCCTTTTTCCGCTCAGTATCGGTCCGGAGCCGCAACTGCTGGCGCGTATTGCACCGGGCATTATCTGGGTTGCTGCGCTGCTTTCATCCTTGCTGGCGCTGGAACGACTGTTCCGTGACGATTTGCAGGACGGCAGTCTTGAACAATTGATGTTGTTGCCGTTACCCTTGCCCGCCGTTGTGCTGGCGAAGGTGATGGCGCACTGGATGGTAACCGGTCTGCCGTTACTCATCCTTTCGCCACTGGTAGCAATGCTACTGGGAATGGATGTTTATGGCTGGCAAGTGATGGCGCTGACGCTGCTGCTGGGAACGCCTACGCTTGGCTTTCTCGGTGCACCGGGCGTGGCGCTGACAGTGGGACTTAAGCGCGGTGGTGTGCTGCTCAGCATACTGGTGTTACCGCTGACTATCCCATTACTCATCTTTGCCACCGCCGCGATGGACGCGGCTTCTATGCATTTGCCCGTTGACGGGTATCTGGCAATTTTAGGCGCGTTGCTGGCAGGCACCGCGACATTAAGTCCTTTTGCGACGGCGGCAGCGTTACGAATCAGCATTCAATAACGCTGGATTACTGATTTTTGTTCGAGTCTGGTATCGAAACTATGTGGAAAACACTGCATCAACTGGCGATCCCACCACGGCTGTATCAAATCTGTGGCTGGTTTATACCGTGGCTGGCAATTGCCAGTGTGGTCGTGCTTACCGTCGGCTGGATCTGGGGATTCGGCTTTGCTCCGGCTGATTATCAGCAGGGAAATAGCTACCGCATTATCTACCTGCATGTGCCTGCGGCGATCTGGTCGATGGGCATTTATGCATCAATGGCAGTGGCAGCGTTTATTGGCCTTGTCTGGCAGATGAAAATGGCCAACCTGGCGGTGGCGGCGATGGCCCCCATTGGTGCCGTGTTTACCTTTATTGCCCTGGTTACCGGCTCTGCATGGGGAAAACCGATGTGGGGCACCTGGTGGGTATGGGATGCACGTCTGACTTCTGAACTGGTGCTGCTGTTTTTGTATGTGGGTGTGATTGCCCTGTGGCACGCCTTCGACGACCGCCGTCTGGCGGGCCGTGCGGCAGGTATCCTGGTGCTGATTGGCGTGGTGAATCTGCCGATTATTCATTACTCCGTGGAGTGGTGGAACACCCTGCATCAGGGATCAACGCGGATGCAGCAAAGTATCGATCCGGCGATGCGTTCGCCGCTGCGCTGGTCGATTTTTGGCTTCCTGCTCCTGTCTGCCACGCTGACGCTGATGCGGATGCGTAATTTGATTTTGCTGATGGAAAAACGCCGTCCGTGGGTGAGTGAACTGATACTGAAAAGAGGCCGTAAATGACCCCTGCATTTGCTTCCTGGAATGAATTTTTCGCAATGGGCGGTTACGCCTTTTTTGTCTGGCTGGCGGTGGTGATGACCGTTATTCCGCTGGTGGTTTTGGTCGTGCACTCGGTGATGCAACATCGCGCAATTCTGCGTGGCGTGGCGCAACAGCGGGCGCGTGAGGCGCGTTTACGTGCTGCGCAACAGCAGGAGGCTGCATGAATATTCGCCGTAAAAACCGCTTGTGGATTGCCTGTGCCGTGTTGGCAGGGCTGGCGCTGACTATCGGTCTGGTGCTATATGCGCTGCGCTCGAATATCGATCTCTTTTATACGCCGGGGGAAATTCTCTACGGCAAGCGTGAAACTCAGCAAATGCCGGAAGTCGGTCAGCGTCTGCGCGTTGGCGGGATGGTGATGCCGGGTAGTGTGCAGCGCGATCCCAATTCGCTGAAAGTGACCTTCACCATTTACGATGCTGAAGGCTCAGTGGATGTCTCTTACGAAGGCATTTTGCCGGATCTGTTCCGTGAAGGGCAGGGCGTTGTGGTGCAGGGCGAACTGGAAAAAGGCAATCATATCCTCGCGAAAGAAGTGCTGGCGAAACACGATGAAAACTATACGCCGCCAGAAGTTGAGAAAGCGATGGAAGCTAACCACCGTCGCCCGGCGAGTGTTTATAAGGACCCAGCATCATGATGCCAGAAATTGGTAACGGACTGCTGTGCCTGGCGCTGGGAATTGCGCTGCTGCTGTCCGTGTATCCGCTATGGGGCGTGGCGCGCGGAGATGCGCGCATGATGGCGTCTTCCCGCTTGTTTGCCTGGCTGCTGTTTATGTCTGTGGCTGGCGCATTTCTGGTGCTGGTCAATGCTTTCGTGGTCAACGACTTCACCGTCACCTATGTTGCCAGCAACTCCAATACCCAGCTTCCGGTGTGGTATCGCGTGGCGGCTACCTGGGGCGCGCATGAAGGCTCGCTACTGCTGTGGGTGCTGCTGATGAGCGGCTGGACCTTTGCGGTGGCGATTTTTAGTCAGCGTATTCCGCTGGATATTGTGGCCCGTGTACTGGCGATAATGGGGATGGTCAGTGTCGGCTTTTTGCTGTTCATTCTCTTTACCTCTAACCCGTTCTCTCGCACGTTGCCGAACTTCCCGATTGAAGGTCGCGATCTTAACCCGCTATTGCAGGATCCGGGGCTGATCTTCCATCCGCCTCTGCTTTATATGGGGTACGTGGGTTTCTCGGTGGCGTTTGCTTTTGCCATTGCTTCTTTGCTGAGCGGGCGTCTGGACAGCACTTATGCGCGTTTTACTCGTCCGTGGACGCTGGCAGCGTGGATCTTCCTGACGCTCGGCATCGTGCTCGGTTCCGCATGGGCCTATTACGAACTCGGCTGGGGTGGCTGGTGGTTCTGGGATCCGGTAGAAAACGCCTCGTTTATGCCGTGGCTGGTGGGGACTGCGCTGATGCACTCACTGGCGGTCACTGAACAACGCGCCAGCTTCAAAGCGTGGACATTACTGCTGGCAATCAGTGCCTTCTCGTTGTGTCTGTTGGGGACTTTCCTCGTGCGTTCCGGCGTGCTGGTATCGGTACACGCGTTTGCGTCTGATCCGGCGCGCGGTATGTTTATCCTCGCCTTTATGGTGCTGGTGATTGGCGGTTCGCTGCTGCTGTTTGCCGCGCGTGGACACAAAGTTCGCTCACGCGTAAACAATGCGCTGTGGTCGCGGGAATCTTTGCTGTTAGCGAACAATGTTTTGCTGGTCGCTGCGATGCTGGTGGTGTTGCTGGGGACGCTGCTGCCGTTGGTGCATAAGCAACTGGGACTGGGCAGTATTTCGATTGGCGAACCGTTCTTCAACACCATGTTTACCTGGCTGATGGTGCCGTTTGCGCTACTGCTTGGTGTCGGTCCTCTGGTGCGCTGGGGGCGGGATCGCCCGCGTAAGATCCGCAATTTATTGATTATCGCCTTCATCTCTACGCTGGTGCTGTCGCTGCTGTTGCCGTGGCTGTTCGAAAGCAAAGTTGTGGCGATGACGGTGCTCGGCCTGGCAATGGCCTGCTGGATTGCGGTGCTGGCAATTGCGGAAGCTGCGCTACGTATTTCACGCGGCACGAAAACCACCTTCAGTTATTGGGGGATGGTGGCGGCTCACCTTGGGCTGGCAGTGACAATTGTTGGCATTGCCTTTAGCCAGAACTATAGCGTTGAGCGTGATGTGCGCATGAAGTCCGGCGATAGCGTCGATATTCATGAATATCGCTTCACCTTCCGTGATGTCAAAGAGGTGACTGGCCCGAACTGGCGTGGCGGTGTGGCGACTATCGGCGTAACGCGCGATGGCAAGCCGGAAACGGTGCTGTATGCGGAAAAACGTTATTACAACACTGCCGGGTCGATGATGACCGAAGCGGCAATTGACGGCGGCATCACGCGTGACCTGTACGCGGCCCTCGGTGAAGAGCTGGAAAACGGCGCGTGGGCCGTGCGTCTTTACTACAAACCATTTGTTCGCTGGATTTGGGCGGGCGGGCTGATGATGGCGTTGGGCGGACTGCTGTGTCTGTTTGATCCTCGCTATCGTAAGCGCGTGAGTCCGCAAAAAACTGCGCCGGAGGCCGTATGAAGCGCAAAGTATTGTTAATTCCGTTGATTATCTTCCTGGCGATTGCCGCGGCGCTGCTGTGGCAGCTGGCGCGTAATGCCGAAGGGGATGATCCGACCAATCTGGAATCGGCGCTCATTGGCAAGCCTGTGCCGAAGTTTCGTCTCGAATCACTGGACAATCCGGGGCAGTTTTATCAGGCGGATGTGCTGACTCAGGGCAAACCAGTACTGCTTAACGTCTGGGCGACCTGGTGTCCGACCTGCCGTGCGGAACATCAATATCTGAATCAGCTTTCTGCGCAGGGCATCCGCGTGGTCGGCATGAACTATAAAGACGATCGCCAGAAGGCAATCAGCTGGCTGAAAGAGCTGGGCAATCCTTACGCGCTAAGCCTGTTTGATGGCGATGGCATGTTAGGGCTGGATCTCGGTGTCTATGGCGCGCCAGAAACGTTTCTTATTGACGGCAACGGCATCATTCGCTATCGCCATGCGGGCGATCTGAATCCTCGCGTCTGGGAAGAAGAGATCAGGCCGCTGTGGGAGAAATACAGTAAGGAGGCCGCACAATGAGGTTTTTATTGGGCGTGCTGATGCTGATGATCTCCGGCTCAGCGCTGGCGACCATCGATGTGTTGCAGTTTAAAGATGAAGCACAGGAACAACAGTTCCGTCAGCTCACTGAAGAACTGCGCTGCCCGAAATGCCAGAACAACAGCATTGCCGATTCCAACTCGATGATTGCCACCGACCTGCGTCAGAAAGTGTATGAACTGATGCAGGAAGGTAAAAGTAAAAAAGAGATTGTCGATTATATGGTGGCGCGTTACGGCAACTTCGTCACTTACGATCCGCCGTTAACGCCGCTGACCGTGCTGCTGTGGGTGCTGCCAGTAGTGGCTATTGGCATTGGCGGTTGGGTCATATACGCCCGCTCGCGGCGTCGGGTACGCGTGGTGCCGGAAGCGTTTCCTGAACAAAGCGTGCCGGAAGGTAAGCGTGCCGGATATGTTGTTTATCTGCCGGGTATTGTGGTGGCGTTAATTGTGGCTGGCGTCAGCTACTACCAGACTGGCAATTATCAGCAGGTGAAAATCTGGCAGCAGGCCACGGCACAGGCTCCGGCGTTGCTGGACAGGGCGCTGGATCCGAAAGCCGATCCGCTCAACGAAGAAGAGATGTCGCGTCTTGCGCTGGGGATGCGTACTCAACTGCAAAAAAATCCGGGAGATATAGAAGGCTGGATTATGTTGGGCCGCGTTGGCATGGCGCTGGGTAACGCCAGTATCGCCACCGATGCATACGCCACTGCGTATCGCCTCGATCCGAAAAACAGTGATGCTGCACTGGGATACGCTGAAGCGTTGACTCGTTCATCTGATCCCAACGACAACCGCCTCGGCGGTGAACTGCTACGTCAGCTGGTGAGAACGGACCATAGCAATATCCGTGTGCTAAGCATGTATGCGTTTAATGCCTTTGAGCAGCAGCGATTTGGCGAAGCCGTTGCCGCGTGGGAGATGATGTTGAAACTCTTACCTGCCAACGATACTCGCCGTGCGGTGATTGAACGTAGTATCGCGCAGGCGATGCAACATTTGTCGCCGCAGGAGAGTAAATAAAAAGAGGCCCGATGGTGATGCCATCGGGCTAGACTGTTGACAAAGTGCGCTTAGTTTATGCCGGATGCGGCGTGAACGCCTTATCCGGCCTACAAAATTGTGTAAATTCAATAAATTGATCGATCCACGTAGGCCTGATAAGCGTAGCGCATCAGGCAGTTTTGCGTTTGTCATAAATCTCAGCCCGATGATAAATCCATCGGGCTATTTTTATTGTGCCCCGCGTTGTTGCAGGAACAGAATGGTGGCCGCCACGCGTGAGCGGACATTGAGTTTACGCAGCAGATTGCGAATATGTACTTTTACTGTCTGCTCGGAAATATTCAACACCGAGGCAATCTGTTTATTTGACAGCCCCTGTGCCAGCTCGTGCAGAACATCCAGCTCGCGCTCCGTCAGCACGCTGAAGGGATCTTCTTCCGCGCCAAACATTTCACGTTCACGTAAGTACTGATTGACGCGTTCGCTAAAGACTTTGCTGCCTTTCGCTCCGGCACGAATCGCTTCCAGCAATACTTCCGGGTCGCTGTCTTTCAACAGATAACCGTCTGCGCCTGCGTCTATCAGCGCAAAGACATCGCTGGAGGCATCGGATACGGTCAGGATAATAATTTGCGCGGTAACGCCATCCCTGCGCAAGGCATTGAGAGTATCCAGGCCACTCATACCTTTCATATTGAGATCCAGCAAGATCACGTCGATATCCAGTCTATTCGCCAGATCGATAGCGCTCGCGCCGTCGCCCGCTTCGGCGACCACTTCAAAGCCAGGATCAAGCTCCAGTAACTGACGAACACCGCGTCGCATAAGTGGATGATCATCCACAATCATCACCTGAAAAGGCGTTGCTTCAGGCATAGTAGTCTCCTGAGGTTTTATTAGAATCATTATGTTTGAGCGTAGCGTTGGTAACGCTACCAGGCGCGTGAATGTTACCCCATTTTATGTATGGACATGTAGTGAAAACTACAACCTTGTCGTTCGCTTTGGCATCATTTTCATTATAAAGACGGAATTTTGCATCAGCTTCTCATCAAGAAAAACAACTAAAAAATCAATCACAATACTTGTGCATTTCTTTAAACAGTTTTTAAAAACTGACTCCGGGTATGGAGCTATGGGTATTTTCTGTACCCAATGCTTTTAACAGCAATTAATTTCATAGGATGAAAGCTCAATGCATCAATCTGGTTCTGTTTCTCTTTGTCGTTCCGCAATATCTGTTCTGGTGGCTACAGCGTTATATTCACCCATAGCATTGGCATCAACTGTTGAGTATGGTGAGACAGTTGATGGTGTTGTCCTGGAAAAAGATATCCAGCTGGTTTATGGGACCGCCAATAATACGAAAATCAATCCTGGCGGAGAACAGCATATAAAAGAATTTGGTGTAAGTAATAATACTGAAATTAACGGAGGGTATCAGTACATTGAAATGAATGGCGCCGCAGAATACTCAGTATTAAATGACGGTTATCAAATTGTTCAAATGGGTGGCGCGGCAAACCAGACTACGCTCAATAATGGTGTGCTACAGGTTTATGGCGCAGCGAATGATACCACGATTAAAGGCGGGCGCTTAATCGTTGAAAAAGATGGGGGGGCCGTCTTTGTCGCTATCGAAAAGGGAGGACTACTGGAGGTTAAAGAGGGGGGATTTGCATTTGCGGTAGATCAGAAAGCAGGCGGTGCTATTAAAACAACCACGCGGGCCATGGAGGTATTCGGAACAAACCGTCTCGGTCAGTTCGATATCAAGAATGGTATTGCTAATAATATGTTGTTGGAAAACGGCGGAAGTTTGCGAGTTGAAGAAAATGACTTCGCTTATAATACCACTGTAGATAGTGGCGGCTTACTGGAGGTTATGGATGGCGGGACTGTAACTGGCGTTGATAAAAAAGCAGGCGGAAAATTAATTGTCTCAACGAATGCGCTGGAAGTGAGTGGTCCAAACAGTAAAGGCCAATTTAGTATAAAAGATGGTGTGTCAAAAAATTATGAACTGGATGATGGTTCCGGGCTCATTGTTATGGAGGACACGCAGGCCATTGATACTATCCTTGATAAGCATGCCACTATGCAATCGCTGGGAAAGGATACTGGTACGAAAGTGCAGGCAAATGCGGTATATGATCTCGGTCGATCATATCAGAATGGAAGTATCACGTATTCCTCAAAAGCCATCTCTGAAAATATGGTTATCAACAATGGCCGCGCTAACGTCTGGGCTGGCACAATGGTTAACGTTTCAGTCAGAGGGAATGATGGCATTCTTGAGGTCATGAAGCCGCAAATAAATTATGCACCCGCAATGTTGGTGGGTAAGGTAGTGGTTTCTGAGGGCGCTTCTTTTAGAACGCATGGTGCCGTGGATACCAGCAAAGCGGACGTTTCGCTCGAAAATAGCGTATGGACCATCATTGCCGATATCACTACGACGAACCAAAACACCCTCCTCAACTTAGCCAACCTTGCGATGTCTGACGCAAATGTGATTATGATGGATGAGCCAGTGACTCGTTCATCAGTGACGGCAAGTGCGGAAAATTTCATTACGTTGACCACCAATACCCTGTCGGGAAACGGCAATTTTTATATGCGTACCGATATGGCTAATCATCAGAGCGATCAGCTCAACGTCACCGGTCAGGCAACAGGTGATTTCAAAATATTCGTGACGGACACCGGTGCCAGCCCGGCAGCAGGAGATAGCCTTACACTGGTAACAACGGGCGGCGGTGATGCTGCATTTACGTTGGGCAATGCCGGAGGCGTTGTTGATATCGGTACGTATGAATATACCTTGCTGGATAATGGCAACCATAGCTGGAGTCTGGCAGAGAATCGCGCGCAAATTACCCCTTCAACCACTGATGTGCTGAATATGGCGGCCGCACAACCGCTGGTATTTGATGCAGAACTGGACACCGTGCGTGAGCGTCTTGGTAGCGTAAAAGGCGTTAGTTACGATACGGCGATGTGGAGTTCGGCAATTAACACCCGCAACAACGTGACCACTGATGCGGGAGCTGGTTTTGAGCAAACATTGACGGGCCTGACGCTCGGTATCGATAGCCGTTTCTCCCGTGAAGAAAGCAGTACAATTCGCGGCTTGATCTTTGGTTACTCTCATTCTGATATTGGTTTTGATCGCGGCGGCAAAGGTAATATCGATAGCTATACCCTGGGGGCTTATGCCGGTTGGGAGCATCAGAACGGTGCCTATGTTGATGGGGTGGTGAAAGTTGACCGTTTTGCCAACACCATCCATGGCAAGATGAGTAATGGGGCAACAGCGTTTGGCGATTACAATAGTAACGGCGCGGGTGCTCATGTTGAGAGCGGGTTCCGTTGGGTTGACGGATTGTGGAGTGTTAGACCCTATCTGGCCTTTACCGGCTTTACCACAGATGGTCAGGACTACACGTTATCAAACGGCATGCGCGCGGATGTGGGAAATACCCGGATATTACGCGCTGAAGCGGGAACGGCGGTAAGCTATCACATGGACCTGCAAAACGGTACGACGCTGGAACCCTGGCTGAAAGCGGCCGTGCGTCAGGAATACGCCGATTCTAACCAGGTGAAAGTTAATGACGATGGCAAATTTAATAATGATGTGGCTGGAACCAGTGGCGTTTATCAGGCTGGTATAAGGTCATCGTTTACCCCGACGTTAAGCGGTCATTTGTCAGTCAGCTATGGCAATGGCGCAGGGGTAGAATCGCCGTGGAATACTCAGGCGGGTGTGGTCTGGACGTTCTGATAACAGAAAATAAACAGGCTGTGATGTGTCACGGTCTGTTTATCGAATTAATTGCAGATATAAAAAAACCAACCGTAAGGGTTGGTTTTTTCTTGGGATTTTTGGTCGGCACGAGAGTATTCAAAACACGCCAATAACCTCTTGATTTAATTGAAGTCGAAAATTTTAAGTCAAAAATCGTATAGCTTAACGTGTAGCTAAAAATGTTTGCTGCAAAAGTATACAATTTTAACCGTTATGACTCCCTGTTATCCGTTATCAAGCTGGTGGATGATCACGGATAACCCGTTATGGGGATCACCATATCGACATCACGCCCACCAGCGAGATTAGTTATCTGGTTGCTGATGGGGGGCTGACGAACCTCGATGTCAGGATGCACAAAACTAGTGAGACCTTTTTCTCTGCAACAGGCCCATAATTCGCGTTTTCTTTGTCTGCCGTAAGGTGGGGGATTTTGGGCGGATCCAGCAATGGCGCGGATTTTGTTATTTTTTATAGATAGACCTCACCTATCAATCACATGCACATCTTCCCAAAAAAAAGTTTTCGAACTTGCGGCGATGTGAACAAGGGTAGGTGGGCGGTCCCATAAGCAATGGGGCGTAGGGATTTCGATCCCCCCGGGGGTATTAAACACCCCCCTATTTAAATACCGTCTTTTTTGTCACTGTGTGTCACTGGTTGTCACTCTCCGTCACGGTATGTCACCATAAGTTAACGTCGTAACCGCTCCGGCTTCTTCCAGTGGTAAGTAATTTTTTCTTTCTCCTGGTACATCTGCACGCGGCGACGGTATGACAACATCTCCAGAACTCTGGTGCGTATATTGCGCATATCCACGCCGTTAAGCTCAATACCGTCACGGCGCATCACCTCAGCCACCACACGCGCGTAATTTTCGGCTATCACGCTGTCCGGCTGCGTGGCCTCCTGTTTGCCTGCTGCCGGGTTGGCTCCGGTAACGCGGCGAATCATTTTGAGCATTTCGGCTTCGGTCATTGTCATGGCCTCCGTGATGATGGGAAACAATGCCGTAATTGTGGCGGGTCCTTCCTGGAAAATGAAACACCGGGGGTCATGGGACGCGCAAAAACGCGCTGTTTATGAGATTTTTCGGAAGGGTGGTTGTTGTTTAATTGTTTGTTATATCCATTTGATAACTAAGAGAAAACTGAAAGAAATACAACAACCTGAGGACGTTTTTTTGATGTTATGGTTCCAAAAATACCAATTAAATCAAATGGTTTAACAAAAATACGCGGTTGTTGTATTGCATACTTATTAGCTTTCCTGCTCTGTAACTACAGATTGTTGCAGATGCTCACGGCGAACGGCTACGGCATGACGCCACCCAGCCAGAAAGCCAGCCATTTTATTTCGTGCCTTGCTCACATCTTCCGGCGAGTACCCGTAAATCTGCAGACCATTATCAAATCGCTGTTCTGTTTCTTCACTGAAATACTCGTCGCGCTCTGATGAAATCAACCTGGCAACCATAATCTTTTCCAGTGCGCTGGTTTCTCCGTGGTACTCAATAGCATCAAGATGACTTTTACCCATGCACCAGAATAATGTGTGTCCGATGTGATAACCGCCGGACTTTCCGCGATCCGCATCAAGATACGGCATGCCCTGTTTGGTCCATGCGCGAATAGTGGTTCTGTTGACCTTGAAATGTTCTGCTATTTCCTGCTGACTCACAAAACAATCTTTATTATTCATAATGTTACCTTAATTATGCGATTAAATATTAATCAAGTGGTGGTGGTGTACCCTTTTCCGGAAAGCGTCATAAATGGCGCGTTTTTGCGCGTACACGTACCCCCGGTGTTTCAGATCCCGGAAAGGACCCGCGAAAACCCGGGAGCTCTCCGCCGTTCTGCGAATAAAAAAAATCGTGCGACCTTATCAGCCGCACGACCATTACACTTATTTAATCGACTGTAAAAGTTCCCATGGATCGCCGTCGGCTATCGCGTCAGGTACATCAGCATGGGTTAAATTTACATTCTGCCCATTACCGCCAAGTATTGAGGCCTCAAGTTTTTGAAAGTTTTCGAGGCTCATACCGCACTCCATGCAGACAGTAACAGCATCAGGGTGTACAGCATTTAATCTACTGTTACTCATTGCAATAATGCGTTTGCGCTCGCTATCAAAATATCCCGACATCTTTATCCCCCTAAAGGCTGCACCGAAATACCGGAGCCGACAAAAGCCGAAATTTTTTTCTCGAACGTGTCCGCCGTATCAGGCCAGTTAATTTCATCGATATTAAAAATCCCGCACTTGTAAACCTGTGCGCGGGTTTTTGTGGCTGTGTTGATTTCCGATATGGTCAGATACACCGCCTTACCTGGTGTGCCGTCCCACTCAACCATCAGGCCTGCGCCGTTCTGCATCAGCGGAGTTCTCGCTTTAATTTCTCCGGCACTGGCAAAACAGGCCAGCGTGCTGACCAGTTCCTGCGTGCCGGAAAGTAATTGCGTGTAAGGTGTTGGCATACAATCCCCCTTACTTCACTTCAACGGTGACAAAACGCCCGATATTCACGGGAACGGGCTGCGGGGCGCTGTGCGTCTGCACATATTCAATCGCCGGATCGCCAGGCACAATATAATTTTTCGGGTAATACATTCCCTCAGAAAATCCCTCACGTGCCGCGTCCTGATCCATGATGGCACCATAGGCAACAAGGCCTTTATTTTCGGTGTTGCCGAAAACCATCATGCTTTGCTTCAGGAAATATTGCTGCTGCCCGTTTTCATCATTATAACGACCGGAATAAACAACAATGGCCACATCGCCGAGATACCCTTTGAAGCTGACAACACCGCCCAAATCTTTTAGAGCAAGTTCAAGTGACGAGTTTGAACCGCGACGCGTGTCAAGAAGTTCGCGGAATCGACGGAATGAGCGCAAAATACGCCAGGCTTCGCCACCCATAACGATAATATTTACCACCCCTTCGGAAAAATCAGCGTAAGCCTCAATGTCGCTTACCGGATCAAACGTTTCAGCATCCTGTTTTGACCATTCTTTCCCGCCAGCCTGCGTAATGTGATTGGTTGCGGGTAATCCCCAGTCAATTTCATAACGCTCAATGCCTTCGCCCTCAATAACGTTACGGCCTGTTGTGATGGCATTGACCGCCAGCCATTCAACACGCGCTTTGATGGCAGTAAGCTGTTTTTTCTGGCTGTCGTGAACCATTTTTAAACGACGTAGCGCCGGAGAAGACTGACCATTGCCGATCTGTTCTCCAGCCATGCGCATGATTGTTTTGGTGGGGTCAATAACGTGTTTGGGCTTCATATAACCCGGCGTGAACGTGTTCGTTGTGAACCCCTTGTCACGCATCACCTGACTGCCTGACATTGGAGAGCAAAACGGACTCATGACCACGCTTTCAATATCCAGCGTATCAAGTGCAATATCTCTGGTGCTGAAAGTAGCGACGTTCGGAAAGAACAACGTAGTAAAGAGTGGATTAAATTTAAATTCCGGCACATCTTCGCGCCCGATATTTTTCAGTAGCGTTGGTGTGCTTACCAGTTGTGGCGCTGTCATTATTATTCACCCCCATGAGGCTGATTCATACCAAGCGCAGCGCGTAAATGGCTGCGTACCATCCAGCCGACTGACGGCTTCACCAGGCACAACGGATCAAGGCCGATTTTTTTTCCTGCCTCTGCGTTCTCCTCAAAGCGCGCATTAAGTGCGGCGATAATATCGGGGCTGATGTACACGGATACACCGCCCGGCTTCTGTGTTCCCATAAATGAGATTCCTCTTTGACTAAAAAATAAACATAACGAAAAGTCAGTCATGATTTTAATCATCATTGCATTTTTTGCAATGCAATTGACTGTTGTTGCAAATCATGAAATTATCATGCCGTGGTTTTAATCCTTGTACCACAGGGTCATTCAGCATTAATCACGTTAGCGGCATGAAATCCCCCGGAACCTCATCCCGGGGGATTTTTTTTTACGCACAAAAAAGCCGGGAAAAATCCCGGCTTCTGTCACTCGTTGCTTAAAACGGTATGTTATCCCCGTACGGGTCATCGTGCTGGCCTGTCTGTTGTTTTGCCCTGTTCAGTGCGTCAGTAGCCTGGCCCTGCTGGCCTTTTTTGCCGCCCGGTCGCGCCGTTCGCGCACTGATTACACTGTCTGCGATGACCTGCCAGCCCTGCCGCGTTTCGCCGTTCTGGCCTGTCCACTGGCTTACCTGCATGTTACCCGCCACGCTCACCAGTTCGCCTTTGTGGTGTTTTGCCAGTGCGTCGGCCTGCCTGCCAAACGCCAGAACGGATAACCACATCGTCGCCGTTCCGTCATCTGCCTGGCTGCATGGCAGGGGAACCGCCATACTCGCCATCGCCATTTGTGTTCCCTTGCTGGTGGTCTTTAACTGCGGGTCAGCCACCAGCCGCCCGTAAGCCGCTATCTGTGCTGTCATGCTGTCTGCTCTCCGGTTTTAACGTTGATGGTTGTCACCTGTTCCGCTTCGGCTATCTCCCGTTCTGTCAGCGTGGCAAAGTTTGCCGCCGCTGTGGTCATGAATGCGCTTATCAGTTCGGGATGTGCTTTCGCGTATCCCTCTCCCGCGTTGCGGTCGATGATTTTTATCGCCACCCTCAGCCAGTGTTCTGTCAAATCAAGGGCGTGAGATTGTGGTTTTTTTGCGTGCTTCGTTGTCACAGGCTTTACCTCACAGCAATAAAATAAAATTTTTGCATTTTAACCCTTCACCTGTTCACCTTTTGCGATTTTCCCTTTTTATTCATGATGTTAAGGGGTGAACAGTTTCACAAAAACTATTCACCAACTGTTCACCACTGTTCACCCTTAAAGCTCAATAAATAATCAAAAAGGTGAACAGTGAATAGTTTGGTGAACAGTTCACAAATAACTGTTCACCCTATAATGTACTGATATAAAAGACATTTATGACAGGGTGAACAGTGGTGAACAGTTATTCCATAAGTTTAATTTTTTCCATCGTCATTTGTGACCGATGTACATGATGGCATCCAGTCTTCTGAATCCTCTGTCAGGGTCACATTTGAACGCAAACCGTGCTTCGTTTTCCGTTTCATATACTCCCTGCCATATTCCGCCATTGCCCCCGGCATATCTTTACCGAAGCGCGTCAGTGTTACAGGTTTACCGAATCCGTGTGCCCTCATATATGCCAGATAGGCGTGATAAAGATACCTGCGCGGACTGAACGGAATAATTTCGGCATTACCCACTAACAGACCATCACACATTACCGACGACATGAGATAGCCGCAGAAGTCCACCAGCGAATCGCCCTCGCGTTTTATCACCAGAGCTTCTTCTGATTTCTGCTGCTCATACAGCAGGCGTTTAGCTTCGTCCTGGTCAGAAAAACGAGTAAGCAGGTGGCGAATCACAACCGCCAGCTCTCCTTCTATTTTTTCTGCCAGCATGGGGTCGCGTTCGTTTTCCGGTACAACCTCCGAAAAATTGAATATCACCCGACGACGTGAGATCCCCCCGCTGCGGTCACTGAATGACATGGCGTTATTGTTCACCGCCAGCACGACCGCCTGAATGCGTGTTGAGTAGGGGGCTTTATGCTTCGGGTCGATTGCCACCTTGTCACCGCCTGTAATGGCCTTAATTCCTGCACCATCACCAGCGTAGCGGGTCATATCCGGCATGATAATCAGCGAAAAGCCAACCACTAACGCGCGTTCCCTGGCATCTTCCAGCGCCTTCATGCTTGCCGATACCGTGTTGGCCTTACCCGCCAGCATGGTGCAAATCTCCGCCATTACGCTTTTACCGCTTCCACCCGGCCCCGTTACCTCAAGAAATAACTGCCAGTCGTATCGGTTCGCCAGCACCATGAATAACGCCGCCAGTACGCGATCCGCTTTACGGTCATTCTCTGCCACCGAACGGCGCAACCATTTCCAGAAATTCGGCGCATGCGTTGCCAGCGTTTCCCCCTCTGCTGGTGGGCTGAACGGTAATTCACTGGCAATTAACAGCCAGTCGTTTTTGTCATGCTCCCGAAAATCGCCTGTCCGGGTATCAAAAACACCGTTACTGAATCCAATCAGGTTACGGGCGGTATTCCCCATTACGGGCAAACTTAACTTCATGGTATCGACCGCCGATTTGATGGCGTTCTGCGAATAACTGATCTCCGCATCAATAAAAATCTGCGCCATAGCCCGCTGTAACTCTTTATCCTGTACCGGCTCCCATACAACGCCGTTGTAGTGGTGAACTGTGTCAGAGTCCGCATTGATTGCCAGTTCACCGCCATAATGGGCCAGGAGAACTTCGCCGCGCTGGCTTGCTCCCATCTGGTTAAGCGCCAGTGGTGCGGCGCTGTCTTCTGTTTTTTTCTTAACAGGAAGCTGAATAACCAGACCATCAGAAAGATTCTGGCGCTCACGCTCCAGATATTCGCGCCACTCCTCCCGCTTCTGGCTGTGCATTCCCTCAGGGTAATAATTCGCATCCCGTACACCTGCCGCCGCCAGCTTTTGCCCGATGGCGTTAATATTTGACGGCTTGATGTGGCCTGCCTTGTACAGCCGGACACAATAGCGACCATCGTCGATAATTTTCAGGTCTGCCAGTTCGTCAAGCTGACTATCTCCCAGCCATACAGGCGGCACGTTGTCGCCAGCAAGTCGCCCGTCCTGCTCCTGCCACTGTTTCGCGTGCGCCCAGGCATCACTACCCGCAAAAATAATGACTTCGGTCATTTTGTCGTGCGGCTGTTTTTTTAAGTTCGGTGCCAGTTTCATTTTTTACCCCTGAATGCGTTAATCATGTTTTTCATTTTCTGAATATTTGCCCGTGCCTTTGCGTTGCTGGTGGGCTGTCTGCGTGGTGTGGCCTGTACCAGCGAAAAATCACGCCGGAACTGATAAACAGGCATCACGCAGTCATAGCCGTACCCATCACGGCGGTAAGTAACGCACCGTCCCGCCACGTGTTTAATCGTTACCGTGCCGCCGTAGTTATCCCGGAAAATATCACCGGGGCGGATTTCAGGCCGAGCGGGGCCGCTGGCAGTAAAGCCAGAATTTTTCTTTTTCATGGTTTTATTTTCCTGTCAGTGATTCCGGTTTTATTCCGGCACGAATACAGGCTTCAGAAAAAAAGCCAGAGAACCAACAACCTCATTATTTCTAAGACGGCATTGTGATTTCACTTTCCCTTTATCCAGGAATATCAAAACACGCCCCGTATAATCTGATGGCACATTAAGCACGACAGGTAAGCGTGATTCATGGTTGTGCATGGCTTACATCCTCCGGTAATTTTCTTCTGTAACGCGCCTCTGCCACATATTCCGCATAGTTCGACGCAATATTGAGAATATCGCTACCCGTTCCTGAATGTTCGGCGGTTTCCAGTAAAAAACGTGCAGCTTTTACCATGTCAGCAACACATAGCAGCGCAATGTCTGTATCTTCCGGCGCGCCATCAAATTCCTGTTTCAGGGCATTAAAACGATCATCACGCATAACCCCCCCCATTTTCACAATCAGCAATCAGGATGGCTTTGGCCTCATTCAGTGCCATATCAGCGGTAAGCTGTGCGTAGGCCAGCGAATGGGGGATTATTGCCCCTGTATACTCCGGCTCTCTGGTAATGTGTTTTTCTGCGGTTGCTGCCGTGTATGAAATATCAATCAGCGCGCGCATCAGTGTTTTGATGGCTTCGGCGGCTGCGTCCGGACGGGTGTTATTGCACATGGTGCACCCCCTGACGAATACGGGCGGCGAATACCATCACACAGCCATCAGGAGATTGCTGGCGTGCTTCCTGTTCGCTGGTGGCCTCAATGGTAATCACGCGCGGCTGTGCCGTGCTCAGGGCGATAAAACGCCAGATGTATTTATTCAGGTTGTGCGAGTCTCGCCCTTGCGGGTGTGTGGTATGATTTAACATAGCTACCTCGATAATCTTGCTATCGTTGGTGGTTAGACGCCCTGCATGTGTGCCACCACTGCGGGGCGTTGCGTTTTTTGATGTACACGTGTTAAGGTGTACACCTAACGAACCAAAACATAACGCTATAGGTGTACACATGTCAACAGTTATTAAGCGCGATAAAAAACAAAAAGGCACAGGAAAGGCCCCACCATTCCATATGCGTATAGTCCCTGAATTGAAGGAGCAGTTTGATAACGAAGCCAGTAACGATGGAGTAAGTCTTGCCAACTGGCTTAAAGAGTTAGGGCGCAAAGAACTGCTACGGCGCGGAATTGAGCCAAAGGGATAACTATCACTAATGTCGCAACCAGAGGAGTTGCGACTCCAAAGATTACATAGGAGATTAATGATTATGGGATTCGTCATTTTCATTGCGATCGTAATTTTATCCATTTACGTTCTTACCAAATTATTTATTTCAGAAAATTCACACGACAAAATTAGAGCCGAGGCATCCAGAAGAATTGCACAAGAAGAGGCCGAACGGGCTAAGTTGTATGAAGAGAGAAAGGAATCATCTGATAATCCTGTTAATAAACAAAAACGAATAACAACACACGAAGATCATTTTTATATGGATATTCATGGCGGTCACAAATATATATGTGTTGATGCTAAGTTAGTTTTTGAATATGCAAATTTAAAACACAACTATTTTCTTCACGCCTCTCACTATTTCCCTGAGTTAGAGTATGTTTATGGAAAAAACGAACATGGGAAAATAGTTAGAGTAGATTTGTACGATAAAAAAATTCAAGCTATTAACCCCGATACTGGCGAAAAAATACCAGGTGTGAGACGTTACCTACGACAGCACAAGATAAAATAGCCCACCGGAATTTTTTTCCGGTTACGCTTTGCCCACCAGCCGCAAATGTGGCATTGTTGGCTATGCTCATGCGTTGGGGATAACGTGTAGCTTGTGTCGATGGGCCACCGTAGCGGGTGGCCTTTGTTTTGCCTGTTATCCGGCAATTGTGGCGCTTCGTCACACGGTTGATATAATTCCCCTGCACTGATCCAATTTTTTCGCAGCAGGTTAATTGTTCACAAGGGCGCTCCGGCAACGGGGCGCTTTTTGTTATGTTCATCGCGTTACGCCTCACACCATTACGCAGCCGTTCCGCGCGCTTCTTCCTCGCGCTCTTTCAGCCAGGCCAGCACTTCATCTTCATACCAGCCAACACGACGCAGACCGATTTTGAAGCCTTTCGGGAATTTTCCGGCGTTGATCATGTCCTGTAGCGAACTGTCTGCCTTGATGCGCAGAATATTTTTTACTTCCTGACGGGTAAGAATTTTTCTGATTACTTCCATCGTGTTTTACCTCGTTAATCCGGCGTATTCCGGTGATAAATACGGTAAAACAGGGCAGGGCGGGAAAAACAGTACTCACCGTTTTAAAACGGTACTCACTGTTTTTTATCTCATTGATTACGCTTTCTTTTTGCAAAAAAATAGCGACCGCAAGGGGCCGCTATTGTGATTACCGTTTCCACTTCTTAGGTCGCCCACCACATTTAAGGCTGGTGGGCCTCAGCACCTTGTCGATGCTTTCAGCCAGATTTTTCGATGCGCCACGCGAGCGTAAAAAACTGACTACCTCGTGTTTTGTGGGGGCTGTCGTTTTGTCTTCTGGATCGTATGTTGACCAGAATTCACGATTTGCCATTAAGGCCAGTTGCAGGCCTTCGCCGTAGGCGGTGGTATTTTGCATAATAGAATTTTCATATACTCCGGCCTTGTCGTTAAATTTGTGGTAATTATACGATGGTTTGGCATGGTTTGCACTGGTTGTACTGGCTTTTTGTACAGTTACACGGCACGGATACCCCTTTTACCGCTGGCTATGGTCACTCCGGTTGCTGCGGCCTCTACAAATTCCCCCCACCAGCGCATAAGCACCACGCGCTTTTCCAGGTAGTTACTTCGGTTATATGCTCGCCTTACCTCGTTTGTGTCCACGTGTGCGAGTGCGGCCTCGATTACGTCCGGCTCGAATCCTTCCTCGTTCGCTGCTGTGCTGAATATGGCGCGTAATCCGTGAGACACCAGCACACCAGCGTATCCCATCCGGCGCAATGCAGCGTTAGCGGTCTGGCTGCTCATTGGCAGCATTGGATTTTTAAGGCTGGGAAAAACATGTTCCCTGTGTGCGCTGATTGGCTTCATTGTTTCCAGTACAGCCATCGCCTGACCGCAAAGAGGGATCACATGGTCACGGCGCATCTTCATGCGTCCGGCTGGAATCGTCCAGGTTTCGGCATCGAGATCTATTTCTTCCCAGCGTGCGGCGGCTGCTTCGGCGGGGCGTGCTACTGTCAGTAGCTGCCACTCAATCAGCAATCTGGTTTGCCGTTCTATGCTGGCGACCGATAAATCGTGCATTAGCTGCGGTAGCTGTTCCGGTCGGATGGTTGGCATGTGCTTTTTGGTGGGTGAGGGGAATGCTTTGCGGATGTTCGCGGCGGTGTTGATGTCAATCAGCCCACTGTTGGCAGCAAAATCCATCACTTCATTGATGCGTTGTAAAACGCGTTTCAGAGTTTCCAGGTTGCCGCGTGCTTTAATGGGTGTGAGTATCTCAACAAAGCGGCGAGCTGTGAGGGTATCTATTGGCGTGTTTCCGATGTACGGGAATACGTATTTTTCCAGGGATCGCCAGATATCCTTAATCGTGTTGTAAGCCAGATTCTGGCCTTTTTTCATCTCGTACCAGTCCGAGGCAACTTTTTCGAACGTGTTGCCCTTTTTCCGACTCTCTGCTTCACGTTTCCGGCGTTCGTGGTCCTGTGGGTCAGTTCCCTTCGCTATGAGCGACCTGTATTCATTCCGCCGCTCTCTGGCATCAGACAGGGAAACATCATTCAGCGATCCAAGGCTGATAATAGTCCGTTTTTTATCTGCCGGACGGTAGTACGTAAAACGCCAGATTTTTGATCCGGAGGGCTTCACCAGAAGAAATAATCCTCCGCCATCCTGCAGGGTGTATTCCTTTTCCCCTGGTCGTGCGTTTTTGATCTCCGTAATGGTTAGTGGGGTGGTTTTTCGTGCCATGTTTTTTTACTCATCGGTAGCTATATGCCTTGTCGTAGCTATACGGCTTTAGTTACACGCTGGACCGTATAGCTAAACGTGTAGCTAAAAAATCCGGTTATAACCCTATCTTACCGATTCAATCCGGTGACTGAAAACAGCAAAAAAGCCCGTTAATCAGTAAATTAACGGGCTTTCAATAGGTTACCGATACTATCCGATATTCGATTTGGTCGGCACGAGAGGATTTGAACCTCCGACCCCCGACACCCCATGACGGTGCGCTACCAGGCTGCGCTACGTGCCGACTCGTGGCTGCTAATACTACCGTTTTCCACACCGATTGCAAGTAAGATATTTCGCTAACTGATTTATAATTAATCAGTTAGCGATAAAACGCTTCTCGTCTGTCAGCACTTGCAATAACAAACTTAACTGTGGTTTTTCATCTTTCACTCTTTCACCACGTAAGTTGTAAGTGCGGTATTTACCGTTATTGTTCAGTACCAGCGTCTTTTTCGGGGTGGTAATTGCCAGCGTATCGTTATCCGCTGCGGTAACCCAGTAATGACGGCGTTGAGGGTTGAACAAATCCTGACCTTGCGAATATTCGCTGGCAGGTGTGCTGACATGTAGCAGGCGTTGCATCAGCGTCGTCATCAGATCGGTATGATCAGTCAGAGCATTAATACGCTGCGCCGGCGTGCCTGGCCAGTGAATCACTAATGGCACCTGCAGATGACCGTGGGACCAGTCAAAGGTTTCTTCCTCTTCGCTCAGTGGAATACCCCGACCGGCAGTGATAATCACCACCGTATTGTCCAGTTTGCCAGAATCACGCAGTGCATTGAGCACGCGGTTGATCTGGTCATCGACATTGCCTGCCGCCCGGCTATATTTCCGTGCAAATGCCTGCTGATTGCTGTCGTCAATGTTAGTACCATTGAAAGAAACCCACGAGAACCAGCGGTTATCTTCTTGTGCGTAGCGTCCCAGCCAGTTGATCCACTGCGTGGCGGTCTGCTCGTCGGATTGGGTGCGTACGCTCGGCATCGAGAAATCTGACAACAATGCCTGGCGATACAGCGGGCTGGTAAAGCCATCTGATGAGAATAACCCCAGCTGATAGCCTTGCTGATTAAGCGCAGTAATTAATGCCGCAGGCGTACGGGTCGACAGAATGCCGTCCATATAGCTCGGCGAGATGCCATAGAACAGGCCAAAGATGCCGTTGTCTGTAGTGTTGCCGGAGCTCATATGGCGCGTGAACGAAATATTTTGCTCAGCAAAACCTGCCAGCGCAGGCATCTGCTTCTCGAAGCGTGAGTAGTTCAGGCCATCGACAGTAATCAACAGCACATTCTGCCCGGTGCCCATATCGCGATAGCGCAGTTCGCTTAACGGATACTGAACGGAAACGGCGTCTGGATTACCTTGCTCAATAAGACGGCGTTGATACTCCTGCGCATCAAGCAGACCATGCTTCTCAAGAAAACGTCGCGCCGTCATCGGGTACGAAAGCGGCAGGTTAGCGCGCTGCATGGTGATCGGGCGATAGAAGTTGGCATCGGCCCAGATATACACCACATGCGAGGCGATAAAGGCGATAAATAAGAATGCGGCCAGCGGGCGCGCGAAGCGTCGACGACGCGTCAGGCTGCGCAGCTTTTGCCAGCTCCACGTCGCAAACACCAGTTCAAGCAATAAAATAACCGGCACGCTGATGAACATCAGCTGCCAGTCGCGCGCCATCTCATTTTCGTCTGGGTTGATAACCAGTTGCCAGACGATGGGATTAAGATGGAGATGGAAACGAGTAAAGACTTCGCTATCGATCAGTAATAGCGTCATTCCCGCCGTTGCCAGAATGACGGACAAAAACCTCATCAGCCTCTGGGAGCCGACGATAAAGGTCAGCGGGAAGAGGATCAGCAAGTAGGTGGCGAACACCAGGAAGCTGAAATGGCCGATAATGCTTACGTAGGAATAAATGCGACCAGCAAGCGTTGTCGGCCAGTCGGCGATAAACAGGTAACGGCTGCCAATGACGAGCGAAAGCAGAATATTGAACAGTGCAAACCAGTGCCCCCAACTGACCATCTGGGAGACTTTTTCACGGTAGCGCTGACGATGAGTTACCATAACCTGTTATCTGTTTCCCTTAGTGCGCTTTGTCTTCGTTGATAGAGGACTGTAAGGCGCGGGCAAAAGAGTTGGCAATTGCCTGGCGTTGGGCCGGGGCAATGCTGGTGTTGATAAGGTTAGTGACCATGTTGCCTAACACCATCAGGGAAAGGTCGGTCGGAGCCTTATGTTTTTCCAGTACGTTGAGCAGCTCTGCGAGCAATTGTTCAACCTGTTCATCACTGTAGCGGGAAATTTGTGGCATAAATCGAAATCAGTTAGTTGATGAAAGGGCAACATATTACCGTAGCAACGGTTTTTTTTCTGCTTTTTTATGCGTTAAATCATTCTCGTTACGCTGCCTTCTGTAAAATGACCGCCATCTTTTATTGCGTCGCTTAACCGGCGGTGGTTGAATACCGCCCGGTCTTAAAGGAGAGTTTATCATGAGTCTGGATATCAACCAGATTGCTCTGCACCAGCTTATCAAGCGTGATGAGCAGAACCTTGAGCTGGTGTTGCGCGATTCATTGCTGGAACCGACAGAAACCGTCGTTGAGATGGTGGCAGAACTGCATCGGGTCTATAGCGCCAAAAATAAAGCTTACGGCTTGTTTAGCGAAGAGAGTGAACTGGCGCAGACGCTGCGCTTACAGCGTCAGGGCGAAGAGGACTTCCTGGCATTTAGCCGCGCGGCAACCGGCCGCCTGCGTGACGAATTAGCGAAATATCCTTTTGCTGACGGTGGATTCGTGCTGTTTTGCCACTATCGCTATCTGGCGGTGGAGTATTTGCTGGTGGCAGTTCTGAGCAACCTGAGCAGTATGCGCGTTAACGAAAATCTCGACATCAACCCAACCCATTATCTTGATATCAATCATGCGGATATTGTTGCGCGTATCGATTTAACCGAATGGGAAACCAATCCAGAGTCCACCCGCTATCTCACTTTCCTGAAAGGGCGAGTAGGGCGCAAAGTGGCGGATTTCTTTATGGATTTCCTCGGGGCCAGCGAAGGGTTAAACGCGAAAGCGCAAAACCGTGGGCTGTTGCAAGCGGTTGATGATTTCACTGCCGAAGCACAACTGGATAAAGCAGAGCGACAGAACGTGCGCCAGCAGGTTTATAGCTACTGTAATGAGCAGCTGCAGGCAGGCGAAGAGATCGAACTGAAATCGCTGTCGAAAGAGCTGGCAGGCGTAAGCGAAGTGAGCTTCACGGAGTTTGCGGCTGAAAAAGGCTACGAACTGGAAGAGAGCTTCCCGGCAGACCGTAGCACACTGCGTCAGTTGACGAAGTTTGCCGGTAGCGGCGGTGGCTTGACTATTAACTTTGATGCGATGCTGTTAGGTGAACGCATCTTCTGGGATCCAGCAACCGATACCTTGACCATTAAAGGCACGCCGCCGAATTTGCGCGACCAATTGCAGCGCCGGACGTCTGGCGGCAATTAATCGGTTTTGTGTTCTGAATGCCAGATGCGGCGTGAACGCCTTATCTGGCCTGCAAAAAATAGCAATACCGTAATCAGGCATAATCTGCAGATACAAAAAACCCCGCCGGAGCGGGGTTTTTTACAACTTATTCAGCAATTAAGCGCGAACGAAGTCGATGTGCTGCAGCTTCGGTTTGTACGGGTGACGCTGTACGTCCTGAGCTTTAACTTTGATTTCTTTACCGTCAACAACGATGGTCAGAACTTCGCTGTAGAATTCAGCTTTAGCTTGCATGTTCATGACTTTGTCGTGATCCAGCTCGATAGCCAGCGGCGCTTCTTTGCCACCGTAGATGATTGCCGGGAACTTGTTAGCGGCACGCAGGCGGCGGCTCGCACCCTTACCCTGCTCTTTACGTACTTCTGCGTTGATAGTAAACATTTCTTTCTCTCTTAAATTAATCCTGCTACAGGCGACCCAGCAACAGGTAAGTGATCTGCTTTGCGTATGCAAAAGCGGGCGAGATTCTATACTCAATCGCCTTATACATCAATCAAAACTACCATTAACCGCGTAATTCGTGCGCCAGACGAAAACGACCTTCGTAATCGAACACTTTTTCACGCACCTGCCAGTACTGGCCTTTCATGCGGGCGACGACAAAATCCGGGTGTCGCAATAAGGCTTGCTGGGCGAGGATATCGGCGGCGGTGATCCAGCGCAGCGGGATGCCCGGTGTGCGCGTATGCGGGCGGATAAAAAGCTGCTCGAAGGCGGTACGCTGGGCAGGTGTTTGCAGACGGAAACGCTCACTCACATCCGCGCCGTCTTCATCGTAATAGGTGATTTTCAACCATTCGCCTTTCTCGTCGTGCCCATGTTGCAAAGACATGCCGCTACAGCGTAATACCAGCGCGTCTTTCAGTCGTAGCGCCGCTTTTAACATATCGTCCGGATCAACCAGTACGGTGTCACATTCGCGGCAGCGGCGGGCGGCAATATCGTTTTCCGCGTTACATTGCGGGCAATTTTTAAAACGGAAACGGAAGTCACATTGTTCGCGATGACCGTCGTCATCTTCAAACCATCCCTGACAGCGACGACCAAAGTGTTCAATCAATGTCCCGTCGGCGGTCGTTTTCCCCCAAAAGGTGTTGGCAAAACCGCAGGCAGGGCAGAAAACCTGTACCGGAACGTTGTCACTTTTGCCTTTTGGTGTACCAACTTCCGGCGCGTAGAGATCGTGAGGATTACCCGCATAATCAAGAATTAAGCAATCAGTCTTGCCCGGAGCGAGACGCAGACCGCGCCCGACAATTTGTTGGTAAAGACTCACTGATTCGGTAGGGCGCAGAATGGCGATAAGATCGACGTGCGGGGCGTCAAATCCGGTGGTCAGTACCGCGACGTTGACCAGATAGCGAAAACGCTGGGCTTTAAAATTTTCAATTAACACATCGCGCTCAGCGCCGGGGGTGTCGCCAGTAATCAGTGCTGCATCTTCGGCAGGCAGTAATCCCACAATCTCTTTTGCGTGTTCAACCGTCGCGGCAAAAATCATCACCCCTTTGCGCATTGCAGCAAACTCCATAATCTGGCTGATGATGTGCGGGGTAATACGTTGTTGTTTTTTCAGCTCACGGTTGAGATCGGCTTCGCTGAACAGCCCGTTACTCTGTGCCTGCAAGCGGCTGAAATCGTATTGCACTACTGGCATATCCAGTCGTTCTGGCGGCGTCAGATAGCCGTGTTTAATCATATAACGCAGCGGCAGCTCATAAATGCAGTCACGGAAAAGGGCTTTCTCATCGCCGCGTACCATGCCGTGATAATGAAACTGGTAGATCCAGCCTTTGCCCAATCGAAAAGGCGTGGCAGTCAGCCCCAGCAGGCGTAAGTGGGGATTCACTTTTGTCAGGTGAGTGAGGATTTGCTGATACTGGCTCTCTTCATCGTCACCAATACGGTGACATTCATCGACAATCAACAGCGAAAATTCACCCTGAAAGGCATCAAGATTACGGGCGACAGACTGCACGCTGCCAAATACCACTTTACCGTGGCTCTCTTTGCGCTTTAGCCCGGCGGCAAAAATATCGGCTTCCAGCCCCAGCGCCTGATACTTTGCATGGTTTTGCGCCACCAGTTCTTTAACGTGTGCCAGCACCAGCACGCGACCACGAGCCAGCCGTGCCAGTTCCGCTATCACCAGGCTTTTACCTGCGCCGGTGGGCAGCACGATAACGGCAGGGGTTTTATGACGACGAAAATGGTTGAGCGTGGCATCCACGGCTTCTTGCTGATATGGGCGAAGTGTAAAAATCATGGTCTCGCGTAGGTAGATTATTCTGCTAATAGTATGCCATGGATCTTTTTCCCTTGAGGGATGTTATTAGACCGCTATACTGGGCAGACAACAGTTCAGATTTTCGGGTCAATGCCCGACCTCCGTTTTTACAGGCAAAATCACACACATGCGACTTGATAAATTTATCGCACAGCAACTCGGCGTTAGCCGTGCTATTGCCGGGCGTGAAATCCGCGGCAATCGTGTCACCGTCGATGGCGAAATCGTCCGTAATGCAGCGTTCAAACTGCTTCCTGAACATGATGTCGCTTACGATGGCAACCCGCTGGCGCAGCAACACGGTCCACGTTACTTCATGCTCAATAAGCCTCAGGGCTATGTTTGCTCCACGGACGACCCTGATCACCCAACGGTGCTCTATTTTCTTGATGAACCGGTAGCGTGGAAACTGCATGCGGCGGGGCGGTTGGATATTGATACCACCGGTCTGGTGCTGATGACTGATGATGGTCAGTGGTCGCACCGCATTACTTCTCCGCGCCATCATTGCGAGAAGACCTATCTGGTGACACTGGAATCACCTGTAGCTGACGATACGGCAGAGCAATTTGCTAAAGGCGTGCAGCTGCATAACGAAAAAGATCTCACTAAGCCTGCGGTGCTGGAAGTGATTACCCCAACGCAGGTTCGTCTGACCATCAGCGAAGGGCGTTATCATCAGGTGAAACGCATGTTCGCCGCCGTGGGTAACCACGTGGTTGAGCTGCATCGTGAACGTATTGGCGGTATTACGCTGGATGCTGATTTAGCCCCCGGTGAATATCGTCCGTTAACTGAAGAAGAAATTGCCAGCGTCGTCTAACTTTTCAATGACTTTCAGGAGCCCGTTGTGACCACCCGACAGCATTCGTCGTTTGCTATTGTTTTTATCCTTGGCCTGCTGGCCATGTTGATGCCGCTGTCGATTGATATGTATCTGCCCGCGCTACCGGTAATTTCAGCGCAGTTTGGCGTACCGGCGGGCAGTACGCAGATGACCCTCAGTACTTATATTCTGGGCTTTGCGTTGGGGCAGTTAATCTACGGGCCGATGGCAGACAGCTTCGGGCGTAAGCCGGTGGTGCTCGGCGGTACGCTGGTGTTTGCCGCCGCCGCGGTGGCGTGTGCGTTGGCAAACACCATCGATCAGCTGATTGTGATGCGTTTCTTCCACGGGCTGGCTGCGGCTGCGGCCAGCGTGGTCATTAACGCCCTGATGCGCGATATTTACCCGAAAGAAGAGTTCTCGCGGATGATGTCGTTTGTCATGCTGGTGACAACCATTGCACCGCTGATGGCACCGATAGTTGGCGGCTGGGTGCTGGTGTGGCTGAGCTGGCATTACATCTTCTGGATCCTGGCATTAGCGGCGATTCTGGCTTCGGCAATGATTTTCTTCCTGATTAAAGAAACCTTACCACCGGAGCGTCGTCAGCCATTTCACATTCGTACCACTATTGGTAACTTTGCGGCGCTGTTCCGCCATAAACGTGTCCTGAGCTACATGCTTGCCAGTGGTTTCAGCTTTGCCGGGATGTTCTCATTCTTAAGCGCCGGACCGTTTGTTTATATTGAAATTAACCACGTCGCGCCGGAAAACTTTGGTTATTACTTTGCGCTAAACATTGTTTTTCTGTTCGTGATGACCATCTTTAACAGCCGCTTCGTCCGCCGCATTGGCGCGTTAAATATGTTCCGCTCGGGGTTGTGGATACAATTTATTATGGCAGCGTGGATGGTCATCAGTGCGCTGCTGGGGCTGGGATTTTGGTCGCTGGTGGTTGGCGTTGCGGCGTTTGTGGGCTGCGTGTCGATGGTGTCATCCAATGCGATGGCGGTCATTCTTGATGAGTTTCCCCATATGGCGGGAACGGCATCTTCGCTGGCAGGAACCTTCCGTTTTGGCATAGGGGCAATTGTTGGCGCATTGCTTTCTCTTGCGACCTTTAACTCTGCATGGCCGATGATTTGGTCAATTGCATTCTGCGCAACCAGCTCCATTCTCTTCTGTCTGTACGCCAGTCGGCCGAAAAAACGGTGATCTATTGCACAACGAGGAAGCTAAAAGGCTTCCTTTGTTGATGCATGTCAACCACAAATCTATCATTCCCCCGATATATGTTTATTTTATGTAAAATCAATTTATGTAAAAAGTCACATCATTGTAGTTAAAAAGGTTGAGTTAGATCGCAGAAACGGGTACATATAGCCCCGCAAACGTGACCACGCCCGCAGATATTACTTAAATCAGAGCCATAGAGGCCACGCAGGCGAGGCATCAATCTTTACGATCTGTATAAAGACGGATTGTTGATGATGTGTTAAAATTGATGTAAACAAATTGTGAAGTGAATGTGCTTCCGGGGAAAATAAGTGACTTCATTACAACTCTCAATCGTCCATCGACTGCCGCAGAACTATCGCTGGTCTGCTGGTTTCGCAGGTTCGAAGGTTGAACCGATTCCGCAAAATGGACCGTGCGGTGACAACAGCCTGGTGGCGCTTAAATTGCTTAGCCCGGATGGTGATAATGCATGGTCGGTGATGTATAAACTAAGCCAGGCGTTAAGCGACATCGAAGTTCCATGTTCGGTGCTGGAGTGTGAAGGTGAGCCGTGCCTGTTTGTAAATCGCCAGGACGAGTTTGCTGCAACATGCCGATTGAAAAATTTTGGTGTGGCAATTGCCGAACCCTTTTCAAACTACAATCCTTTTTAAGCGTCAGCTCAACGCCAGTAGCTGACGCGTATACTCCTGCTGCGGTGTGGCAAACACGCGCGCGCACGGTCCTTGTTCCACTACTTCCCCTTGTCGCAGTATGATAACCTGATGACATAACGCGCGGACAACGTGCAAATCGTGGCTGATAAACAAATAGGCCAGTTGATGCTTTTGTTGCAATGATTTCAATAGCGTCAATATTTGCGCCTGTACCGTTTTGTCGAGTGATGATGTCGGTTCATCAAGTATGATCAGCGAGGGCTTAAGAATTAATGCCCTGGCAATCGCAATACGTTGTCGCTGACCACCAGAGAACTCCGCCGGATAACGGTGGCGTGTTTCAGGATCTAATCCCACTTCATGCATCACGGCTATCACTTGTTGTTCGCGTTGTGCGGCAGAAAGCGTCGGCTGGTGAACCCGTAAGCCTTCCTCAATAATCTGCAAAACGTTGAGTCGTGGGTTGAGCGAGGAGTTTGGATCCTGAAATACCACCTGAATGCGATGACGAATAGGTAACAGCTGGCGGCGATTTAAATTTTGCAGTGGCTGACCGTCAAAGATGATGCTGCCCTGAGAATTAATCAGTCGCAGCAGCGCCAGTCCCGTCGTACTTTTCCCGGAACCGGACTCGCCCACTAAACCCAGTGTTTCACCCGCTCGTAGCGTAAAACTGATGTTTTTCACCACCACATTATGATCCACAATGCGCTTCAAAATCCCTTTGCGAATGGGGAAGGCAACCTGAAGCTGTTCAACATCCAGCAACGTTGAGGCAGGTTCTGGCAACGGCACTGGATCGCCTGACGGTTCACTGTTGAGTAGCTTTTGTGTGTAAGGATGAGTGGGTGATGCAAATAGCGTAGCGGCGTAATTTTGCTCGACACAGCGACCGTTTTGCATTACCGCCACGCGGTGGGCCAGTTTTCTGACAATGCTGAGGTTATGAGTAATAAACAGCATGCCCATATTCAGCTCGCCTTGCAGTTCGCGCAACAGCTGTAAAATCTGCGCCTGGACAGAGACGTCCAGTGCGGTGGTCGGTTCATCGGCAATTAATAATTCCGGTCGCGTTAACAGCGCCATCGCAATCATCACCCGCTGCCGTTCGCCGCCGGAGAGCTGATGCGGATAATCTGTCAGCCGTTTTGCCGCCTGGCGGATACCAACGCGATCAAGGCAGTTAAGAATTTCGCCACGAGCCGCTTCCCGACGCATCCCGCGGTGGAGTGAAAGCACTTCATAAAGCTGTTTTTCCAGGGTATGCAATGGATTTAACGACACCATCGGTTCCTGAAAAATCATGGCGATCTTATTACCGCGTACACCGCGCAACGTTTGATCGCTGGCGTGAAGCAGCGATTCGCCATGAAAACGAATATCGCCGGAGAGATATTCAACCGGCGGGGAAGGGAGCAGGCGTAAAATTGACAGCGCGGTAACGCTTTTGCCTGAACCTGACTCACCCACCAGCGCCAGCGTTTCGCCAGCCTCAATCTGTAGTGAAACATCATTGACTACTGTACGTACGGTTTGCTGATGGCGAAAACCCACCGACAAATTTTCAATCGCTAACAGAGTTTGCGTCATGCTACACCGCCTTATTAGGATCAAATGCGTCGCGGACGGCTTCACCAATAAAGATCAGCAAAGACAATAATATCGCCACCGACAAGAAGGCGGTGATCCCAAGCCACGGGGCCTGAAGGTTATTTTTCCCTTGTAACAGCAGTTCACCGAGTGACGGTGAACCGAGCGGTAGACCGAAGCCGAGGAAATCGAGCGAGGTCAGGGTGGTTATCGAACTACATAAAATAAACGGTAAAAAGGTGAGGGTCGCGACCATGGCATTAGGCAACATATGACGCAGGATGATACTGCGATCGCTGACGCCAAGCGCCTGTGCCGCACGAATGTAGTCGAAATTACGAGTACGTAAAAACTCCGCCCGCACCACGCCGACCAGACTCATCCAGCCAAACAAGACAGTAATTGCCAGCAGCCACCAGAAGTTAGGCTGTACGACGCTGGAAAGTAAAATAATCAAAAACAGCGTCGGCATCCCCGACCATACTTCAATAAAGCGTTGTCCCCAGAGATCGACTTTACCGCCGTAATAGCCTTGTAGCGCCCCCGCCAGCACGCCCATCACGCTGGAACAGAGAGTCAGCATCAGGCCAAACAGAACCGAGATCCGCGTGCCATAGAGAATGCGTGCCAGCACATCGCCGCCGTTGGCATCCGTTCCCAGCCAGTTTTGCCGGGAGGGTGGAGAAGGGAAGGGCTTATCGGTAGCAAAGTTGATACTGGTAGCACCAAAGCGAATCGGTGCCCACAGTACCCAGCCGTTATTTTCCAGCCGTTGTTTCAGCCACGGGTCCTGATAATCAGCCTGACTTGCCAGCGGGCCGCCAAAATCGCTTTCGCTGTAGTTTTTCAATAACGGGAAATACCAACTGCCGTCATAACGCACCAGCAACGGTTTATCGTTGGCGATAAGTTCAGAACACAAACTCAAACCAAACAAGACGAGGAAAATCCATAACGACCAGTAGCCGCGACGGTTATGACGAAAACGCGCCCAACGGGCCTGATTGACGGGGCTGAGTCGCGACATTAACGTCCCTCAAAATCAATACGCGGATCAACCAGCGTATAGCTGATATCACTGACAATATTCAGCAGCAGGCCAATCAGGGTGAAAATATACAAGGTACCAAACATTACAGGATAATCGCGCGAGACGGTCGCTTCGTAGCCCAGTAAGCCCAGACCATTGAGTGAAAACATCACCTCAATCAGCAGCGAGCCGGTAAAAAACATGCTGATAAACGTCGCCGGAAAACCGGCAATCACCAGCAGCATGGCGTTGGGGAACACATGTTTCCAGAGAATATTTTTTTCACTTACCCCTTTCGCACGCGCGGTCACCACGTATTGCTTGCGCACTTCATCAAGGAATGAGTTTTTTGTCAGCATGGTCAGCGCCGCAAAGCCACCAATTACTGTCGCCAGCACCGGCAGCGTGATATGCCACAGATAATCGGTGATTTTCTGATACCACGGCAGCGAATCAAAGTTAGCGGAAACCAGGCCGCGTAGAGGGAACAGGTCGAAATAGCTGCCGCCCGCGAAGAAGACAATCAGCAGGATGGCAAACAAAAAGGCCGGAATGGCGTAGCCGATGATGATAAATGCGCTACTCCAGACGTCAAAGCGGCTCCCATTATAAACAGCTTTGCGAATGCCTAACGGAATCGACACCAGATAGATAATCAGCGTGCTCCACAATCCGAGGGTGATGGAAACCGGCAGACTGTCTTTAATCAGCGTCAGCACCGAGGCGCTGCGAAACAGGCTATCGCCAAAATCAAAGCGGATGTAGTCCCAGAGCATTTTGAAGTAACGTTCGTGGATCGGCTTATCAAAACCGTAGCGATGAGTGATCTCAGCGATCACTTCTGGATCTAATCCGCGTCCGCCACGGTAATTACTGTCGCTGATATTGCCGACACCCGTTTGCGCATGGCTGGCACGAACACCTTCACCGCCTGCGCCGGGTAATACTCCGGCATTACCAAACTCAATGGCGGCGATGGCCTGGTCGACCGGACCGCCAGGCGCAATTTGCACGATGAAAAAGTTGATGGTGATAATCGCCCATAATGTTGGGATCACCAGCAACAGACGGCGAATCAGGTAAGCGCCCATCTACTCTCCCTGTTTGCTGGCGGACGGCAGTTTGGCCGCTTTATTGACGTCATACCACCAGGTATCGATACCGAGGCTATAGATGGGGCGCACGGCCGGCTGGGAGAATTTATCCCACCAGGCGAGACGGTCTTCCGCCATGTACCACATTGGCAGCATGTAATAATTCCACGTTAATACGCGATCCAGTGCTCGCCCCAACGGCAGTAATTTTTCTTTATTTCCCTGCGCGGCAATAATTTGGTTGATCAGCGAGTCGATAACCGGGCTTTGCACGCCGGGGGCATTATAAGTGGAATTGATATATTCCGATGACCAGGAAATCTGTAAATCGGAACTGGGCCACGGCATCGCCCGCCATACGCGCGGCATCATGTCATAGTCGCGACTGCGCATGCGGTTAGTGATTTGCGAGTTATCCACCTTGCGAATGTCCATGTTGATACCCAGCCGTTGCAGGCTGTGCTGGAACGGCAATACCCACTGACTATTGCTGCTTGCGGGAAGCAATAATTCAAAGCTGAGTGGCTGACCCGTTGTGGCATTAACGCGTTGCTGACCCTTCAGCACCCAGCCCGCTTCGTTGAGAAGTTTGTCGGCTTTTAACAGGTTGTCACGATCGTAGCCATCGCCTTTGGATACCGGCGGCTGGTAGATTTGTGTGAAGACTTCTGACGGTAGATCTTTTTTCATTGGTGCCAGAAGCACCAGCTCCGCGGCGTCGGGGTAATTTCTGGCCGCGTATTCGGTATTCTGAAAATAACTGTTCGTGCGACTCCAGGCATTGTAAAACAACGCCTTGTTCATCCATTCAAAGTCAAAGGCGAGAGTGATAGCTTCCCGGACCCGGCGATCGCTGAATACCGGACGTTGGATATTAAACGCCAGCCAACGCGTATCCTGGGCTGATTCGTTCTTTTGCTCATCTTTGATGATGTATTTTTTATCGAAATTTTTACCGGTATAACGCGTGGCCCAGTTTTTGGCGTCGTTTTCCATACGCAAATCAAAGGCACCTGCTTTAAACGCTTCAAAGGCGACATTATCATCGAGGTAATAATCGTAGCGAATGGTGTCGAAATTCCAGCGTCCACGGTTTACCGGTAAGTTTGCTGCCCAGTAATCTTTCACACGGGAATAGACAATATTTTGCCCCATTTTCCAGGACGTAACGCGGTACGGACCACTGGCAAGCGGAGGCGTGGCGAGCGGGTCGCTAAGTTTGTGATCCTTCCAGTACTTTTCTGGAAATACCGGCAGCGAAAACAGACTCAGCATATCTTCTTTGCCGGGTTTAGCTAACTCAATGCGCACGGTTAACGGTGCAATGGCTTTGACGGTGGTGCCTTTGTAGACCAGACGAAATTGCGGCACGCCTTCGGTCATAAATTTTTGAAAAGTAAACTCTACATCGCGGGCAGTAATGGGCGAACCATCATGAAAACGGGCGCGCGGATTAATAGCGACCTCCACCCAGGAATAATCGTCAGCATAGCGTGCGCTTTCAGCAATCAGCGGGTAATAACTGCCTGGTTCGTCATCGGAAGTCGTAAATAGCGTGTCGTACAGCTGCTCGGTGCGTGCGCCCGGGTTGCCGCGCAGTGCATAGCGGTTGAAATTATCGAAGGTGCCGAGGGCTGACAACGTTATCTGCCCACCTTTTGGCGCGGCGGGGTTCACATAATCAAAATGGTTGAAATTAAACGCGTACCGGGGTTCGCCCAGCACGGCAAAGGCATAGCTTTCCTTGATAGCCTGCGCCTGCACACCAAAGGTGAACAGAGCGATAAACAGCAGCAGTATGCGCACAATCATCTGCAACGGATTTCCTTTTACTCATCATTAGCCGCAATCCGGCATGCTTTCACTATGAATAATAAGGGACGTAAGCACACCTTACCACTGCGGCGTATACGGTTTCTTTAGCCAGCGAACAAAATCGTCCAGCGGTAACGGGCGGCTAATCCAGTAGCCTTGCATGAAATTAACGCCGCGTTCGCTTAGCCATCGCGCCTGTTCCGGCGTTTCGACCCCTTCAGCAACCGTCAGCATATTGAGGCGTTTCGCCAGCGTCAGCACCGCGTCAAGTACGGGGGAAGTGATCGTTTCCGTACCGATGGCGTTGATAAATCCACGGTCAATTTTCAGATAATCGAGCGTAAAACGCTCAAGATAGATAAGCGCGCTGTGCCCGGTGCCGAAGTCATCAATAGCAATTTCTACGCCGACCGAGTGCAGCCAGGCGAAGAGTTGTGTGGCTTCTTGCTCTTTCAACATATCGCGCTCGGTAATTTCCAGCACAATCTGGAAATGGTGTGCGGGCAGGGAAGTGAGCAGTTTCTGGATATCTGCTTTAAAGCTTTCGCTGTGCAGATGGTCCGGCGCAATGTTAATACCAAATTTGACGCCTACCGGCAGCACTTTTTCTAATTCTGCGGCATCGCGGGCAATTAACTCAAACAGGTGCTGAGTCAGCGGCACAATCATCTTTTGCGATTCGGCAAAGTTAATGAAGGCATCCGGGGGAATTTCTCCCGCGACAGGATGCCGCCAGCGTAGCAGTACTTCCAGGCCCGTTACTCGCAAAGCTTGTGTATCCACCACCGGTTGATACGCCACGTAAAATTGTTCGCGCTTGATGGCGGTCATGATTTCTCTGCCGGGGCGCATACGTACGCTCATCAGGTAATAGCAGAGCAGGCCAACGACAGTTCCACTCATGCCGCCCAGTAAAAATGCGTACCACACATCGTTCCATGTCCAGTCATCTGCATAAAGCCGAACGGTCAGAGGAATGCCCGCAATTTTAGTTTCACGGACTGGCATGTCGGTTAATTCGTTAACGTTCATCAAACGTGAAGAAAAGGTAGATAGCGCAGTATTGCCAATAATGAGGGCGACGCCATCGTAATCTTCCTGCCGTGAACTATAAAAGAGTGAAGGCGTCAGGTTGAGATTCAGAGCGGCAAAGACGCCGCTATTTTTCAGCAAAGGGTTGCGATACCAGATGACGATTGCGGGTTTGTTCGGCACCATCGGCGTGCCGGGTAAGATCGCCATATCGACGTTTTTATTAATGTCGAGCGCCGGAATCAATTCATTGAGTGGAATGTCCATCTCACCGGTCGCAGATGAACAGAATGTTTTTTTATCTTTCACCAGCACAAACGTTCGGACATTCATGCTAAACGCTGCGCGGGCGGTCAGTTCGGGGTTAGCTTGCTGGCAGGTATCTAAGGTCAGCGGCTGGAGCCGGTCAGTAGTGGATTTCAGGTCGGCAAAATAGGTATCGAGATACTTTTGTACGTCGGTAATCAGTGTGTCGTATTTGACTTCGTGCTTATGCCAGGCCACTAAAAACTGAAGGCAACTCACCAGTATCGCAATCATTACGCCTGCAACAATGCAGGTAAGCAGGAGCTTACGTCCAAAATTGGGAGCGCGTATGAACATGATTCCGTTAATTTCCTGAAATTACGACAACATTTAAAAGATAACAATGACCGGACTATAGCCTGGATCAAGACGCGGAAACATCATTTTCTCTGATGAATGAAAACAAAAAAGCACTGCCTAAGCAGTGCTTTCAGTTAACTCGTCAGGATAGCCAAGGGATTGCATCCAAACGGTTTATTAGCTGCGGCTGAGAACCCGGCGTGCTTCGTTGTAACGCTTCTTCCAGTACGGTTCATTCATGCTGGAAATAATAACACCACTGCTGGTGGAAGCATGGACAAACTGATTGTTGCCGATATAAATACCGACATGGCGTCCCGTTGAACCGGCACGGAACAGAACTAAATCACCCGTACGCAAATTACTGCGGGAAACAGATTTACCCATTTCCTGCTGTTCGTAAGTCGAACGCGGAAGTTCTAAGCCAAATTGCTCACGGAATGTACGCTGTACGAAACCAGAACAATCGATACCTTTTTTAGTGCTGCCGCCCAGACGATAACGTACGCCTTTCCAGTCAGCATACTGATCCATAATTCGCGATTTTACGTCGACATTACGAACCAGGTTTTCAAATTCATCCTGAGAAGCTTGCAGTGATGATGTTTCACTACCCACTGCACGTGTCTCAGGATGCATATTCTTTGCGGTGTTATTTGCACTACATGCAGAAAGCAGAACCGCTACTGCAATCGCGGGAATCCCGCGCAAGATATATCTCAAAATCGGTTGAGATTTGACCATGTTGTTTGTTTTCCCTTGAAGTCCTTAACGACAAATATCGTTATAAAAAAATGCCAAGCGACACGAGACTAATTACCTGGGCATGTTGAAACAATTCCTTAAGGCCAAATCTGTGGACTAACGCACAAAATTATATGCTGTGAGGATAATCTACCGCCGAGGCAAAACGAGTTCGAGATTACCCGATTGGTGCGGTCTTGGCGAGCGGTTTTACATGATTTTTTATAAGAAAAAGTGATACAGAAAGTTAATAAGCGGGGTTGGTCAATTAAAGTACAATTGAGTGAAACGCATGCAATCCATTCATTTACTTAGAGAATGATTTTTGCGTTCGATAGATGAAAGCACGGTGCGCATCATCAGGATTATCCTCACTATAAAAATAACCCTGATGATGTTAATTACTGTGAGTTATTTGTTTTGGAAATGTTTGTTTTTTCCTGGTAGTGATTTGTCAAAAAAGGTGATTAATCGATCACTTAATGGCGTCAGCAACACCCAGGGCAAACCGATCAATATCACGGTCATCGAACCGACAATGATGTCAGTAAACCAGTGTGCGCCAATCATTACTCTGGGAAATGCAAAAACCACAAAAATAATAAGGGCGATAAGGCCTGCAACTTTGCCGAAATAACGCCACATGAATGCCGAAAAAATAAGCAGCATCATGCCGTGATCGCCGGGAAAGCTATCTCGTGAGGCATCTTTCGTGGGAACAGAGAGCAGTTCGCTGACGCGGTTAATATCGGTAAAAGTCAATGTTGGGCTGGCCCGTTTTACAGGAATTAATGCCTGACCCAGCTGGTTTAATACCACTGCAGTTAATAGCATGACCAGACCAATAATCACGATACGTCGTCTGCCAGGGGCGTTTTCTTTCAGCCAGAAACTCAGCATCAACATACCCATCGCCAGCAGTGAACAACCGTCGAAGGCGCGATTGTTGGTCAATGCAACCAGCCACAAAAAGGCCTTACTTTCGACCAGTTTCTGATTAAAGAAATAAAAAATATCCGCATCAATCGGCAACCAGAATCCATGATTAACGGGGATATACCAGGAAAGAAACAGCGCGAGGCCGACAATATTCAACAACACTATTTGCGGCAAATTTTTAATCATATTTTCTCTAATTATCTTACTGAAAAACGCAGGCAACCTTACGCGGTAGTCGCTAAACGAAGCTTCAACAGCGCGCTCTGCAAGGCATTCCAGTCAGCTTCGCTGCTGGAAATCAGCTCAATACGGCTGTCCGGTGGCGCAACGTTTTGCGTTTCAATGTGCAGGTCATCGCCCTGACGGTTGATTCGCACCAGCCCTTCGGGAATACGCAGCACGCCTTTGACGCGTTCCACCGGTGCAAGTCGCGCCCATTCCAGAATGCCAATGGTGTCGAATACCGTATCAGCGTCGAATATCCAGCCGCAGGCCTGATATCCTTGCCCGCTGTTCAGACTGCGACGCCAGCGTTGATGCTCTGGCAGGCTTAACGCTGCTAACCCTTTTTTCACGACATGCTGATGAGAATGCGCGGCGCTGGCGGGCAACTCGGCTAAATTGCGACGCGGCAAATCCAGAAGATGACCGTCAACTTTCCCATGCTCACTGTGAATTAATTGTCGATCGCCACCATTTTGCTGCCACCAACGCTGTAGCGCTTGCTCACTTTCGGGCGTCGTACGGTCGGATTTATTGGCGACAATGATGTCTGCGGCAGCCAGCTGGTCACGGAAGTTTTCATTGCTGGCGCTTTTTTCGTCCAGCAGCAAGCGCGGATCGAGAATGCACAAGGTGGCGCGCAGATCTATCCACGGTTCATAGACTGGTGCGGTTAACAGATCGAGGATCTGTTTCGGATGGCCCAGCCCGGTCGGCTCTATCAACAAGCGGTCTGGTTTTCCCTGACGCAGTAAGGTATTCAACCCTACCTGCATGGGTAAACCATTAACGCAGCACATGCAGCCGCCGGGGATCTCTTTCAGCAATGCGCCGCTATCGGCGAGCAAAGCACCATCAATTCCGACTTCCCCAAATTCATTAACCAGTACCGCCCATTTTTCGTTGGGATCTTTATGGGCTAACAGATGAAGAATCGACGTGGTTTTCCCGCTGCCGAGAAAACCGGTGATGAGGTTGGTCCTGGTCACAACGGCTCCGCAATACTCTGGTAAGTTAACTGAGCGTTAATCCTGGCTAAAAAAGGCAGAAAAGAGAAGGGGAGAGCGGACGAAGGTGAGCTTCATCCGCTTTAACCGCAGAAATCGTTAAATTTTGAGGGTGTTTAATAGCGCCTGATGTGCGCCGAATTGTACGATTTGTTGCCAGGCTTGTTCGATGGCCTGCACAAAATGCGGGTTATCTGGCAGATCATCACCGAAAACTTCACGCAGGGAAAGCAGGGCGGTTACGCGTTGTTCACTGCTGCTGCCCGCAACAAGTTCGCGAATTTTATCGCTAAGCGGATCGCGAACATCAATGGCATTTCCGGCATCATCAACGCCGCTGACGTAACGCATCCAGCCTGCAACGCCTAATGCCAGCAACGACCAGTCCGTTTCGCGCCCCTGATGTATGCGAATACCTGCCAGCATGCGTTGCGGTAATTTCTGGCTGCCATCCATCGCGATTTGCCAGGTCTTATGTTTCAGCGCCGGATTAGCAAAACGTGCAATTAACTTATCCGCATATTGTGTTAAATCGACATCTTTAATTTGCAGTGTCGGCGCTTGCTCATCCAGCATTAATGTTCTGGCGGCATGGCGAAATGCGCGATCCTGCATGCAATCACTGATATGGGCGAATCCTGAGAGGTAACCCAGATAAGCGAGAAAAGAGTGGCTGCCATTAAGCATCCGCAGTTTCATCTCTTCCCATGGCAGGACATCATTCACCATTTGTACACCTGCGACTTCCCAGGCAGGACGCCCAGCGACGAAGTTATCTTCCACCACCCACTGGATAAACGGTTCGCAGCTAATCGCGCAGGGATCATTCACCCCCAGATGCTGGCTGATTTCCACCAGTGATTCGTCGGTTGCAGCCGGAACAATGCGGTCGACCATGGTTCCCGGAAAACTGACGTGCTCTTTTATCCACCCGGCGAGTTCTGGCGAACGTTTTTCTGCCATTCCCAGCACCGCGTTTTTCACCACATGACCATTGTCGGGAATATTGTCGCAGGAGAGCACGGTAAACGGTGTAAGGCCGCGCTCACGGCGGCGTTTCAGTGCTTCGACGAGAATACCCGGTGCGGAGTGAGGTTCTTCAGGGGTTTGTAGATCGTGAATAATCCGCGGATTACTGGTGTCGAGTGCACCGGTGGCCGGGTCAATACAATAGCCTTTTTCGGTAATCGTCAGGGAAACAATTGCCACCTGTGGCTCGCAAAATTTCTCAATAATTGCCGCTAAGGAATCCAGTTTTGCATTAAGGCATTCGTGAACGGCACCGACAATTATCACCTGATTGCCGTCCGCACCTTTCTCCAGCACGGTATATAAATGGTTCTGTGCGCGGAGCTGGCTCATCAGTTGATCACCGCTGAACAAGCTGATTTCACAGATCCCCCAGTCGCCGCCCTGGGCATTCAGCACACGATCGGTCAGTAACGCCTGATGAGCGCGGTGAAAGGCTCCAAAGCCAAAATGAACGATACGTGATTGCAACTGCTGGCGATCATAGCGTGGAGCGTGTACATGATGCGGGAGCGTAACGGAGGCGATTGTATTCATAGGAGTCACGTCTTAGTAACGATTAATTAACAACGACAGTGTAAAGTTATATGACAGCAATTGAAATTGGTCTGGATTGTTAATGCGATGAAGTGTGAGGGCGATCAATCAACGAGTGAAAATTGAGGGCGTAAGGTGTTCAGGAAGCGCAAAATAGAAGATTGGTATAATAAATTAAAAAAGGGACAGCCTGAGCTATCCCTTTTCTGCATGCGGCTGAAGTTAGTCAGCACGCCCCATATAACGGCGTTCTTCGATATGGATACGAATTTTTTCGCCCGGGCTTAAGTATTCTGGTACCTGAATCACCAGACCAGTGCTCAATGTCGCCGGTTTGTTACGGGCGCTGGCAGATGCCCCTTTGATGCCTGGTGCGGTTTCAACGATTTCCAGATCAACGGTCTGCGGCAGCTCAAGCGCCAGCAGTTGACCGTCCCAGGTCAGCACCTGCATGTCCGGCATGCCGCCCTCTGGCATAAACAGCAACTCTTCTTCAATCTGATCTTTGGTGAAGGTATACGGGGTATAGTCTTCTTTATCCATAAAGACATATTCGTTGCCATCGACATAGGAGAAGTCAACGTAACGGCGGGTCAGCGTCACGGTGTCAACGATATCATCACCTTTGAAACGCTCTTCTACTTTCAGCCCGGTACGGACATCAGAAAAACGCATTTTGTACAGCGTAGCGGCACCGCGGGCAGTGGGCGACTGAATATCAATATCCTTAACCAGCAGCAGTTTGCCGTTGTAATTCAGTACCATACCTTTTTTAATTTCGTTCGCTCTTGGCATCGAAAAATTCCTGTAGTCGAAAATGTCAAAAATATCGCGACAAAGTACTCGCGACGGGCCTTTCGGGCAAGTGGTATTCGCACTTTTGCTGGTGCAAAAAAGGTGGTACTGTGCGCGCTCATCAATCCGGTGGTTAACCTTAAGAGAACAACGTATGGAATGCCGTCCGGGTTGCGGGGCGTGTTGCACTGCCCCTTCAATTTCCAGCCCTATTCCCGGTATGCCAGATGGCAAGCCCGCCAATACGCCCTGCATTCAGCTTGATGAACAGCAACGCTGTAAAATTTTCACCTCGCCACTGCGACCGAAAGTCTGTGCAGGCTTACAAGCCAGCGCTGAAATGTGCGGTAACTCGCGTCAGCAGGCCATGACCTGGCTTATCGATCTGGAAATGCTGACCGCGCCTTAAACATCTTTAATCCGCAGTAAGCAAAACAGAGTGGCGATAATCATCACCATCGCAAACCAGAACACAGCGTGATAATTCCAGATCTCGGCGACGATGCCCGCCACTGATCCTGCGATGATCCAGCCCACGCGCGAAGTGTTGGTATAGAGCGTGGTGGCTGAACCCGCCTGACCGGGCATCAGATCCTGAAAATAGAGCATCCCGATGCCGCCCAGAATGCCAATAAAAATAGCATTTAGCAGCTGCAAGCCCAACAGAATGACAGGTGAATGCGCCATCAGCATTCCTGCGTAAAAACAGACGCCACCCACGGCAGCAACGCGCATTAAGAAACGCTTACCCAGACGTTTGGCGAAATATCCGGCAATCAACATCGTCGGGATTTCCAGCCCGGCGGCGGTCCCCATCATCACACCGGCCAGTTTCTCGGGAAGATGCAGTTCGTTGATAATAAATAGCGGCATGTTGATGATGTACAGGCTGTTCGAGCCCCACATCAATGTACAAATGACAAACAGCAGCAGCGTATCGCGACGGTTACGGCGCGGCGCTTCGATCGTGCCGGTCGCCAGCGGAAGCTCTTTTTGCATCGACGGTAAAAACAGCCACACCATCACACCGCAAACAATAAACGCTACCGCTGCGCTCAGATACATTACCGTAAAGCTGAAACCCATCGCTAAGGCATAAGCCAGCGGTGGGCCAATGACCCATGCCAGTGAAACCTGAGCGCGTAAAAAAGAGCTGAACATCACCGCCTCACGTCCGGTTTTGTCGGCATGTTCACGGGCAAGGGCAAACATTTGCGGGTTAGCGGTCGAGCCAAAGCTGCTAAGAAAGACGCCAACGAATAGCAAAACAAAGTAGTTGCGATTCCAGGCAAAAAGGGTGCAGGCCAGCACGCCTAACAGGCAGCAAAAGACAATCAGCGATTTGCGATCGCCGCGCTTATCAGAGCGCCCGGCGAGAAACTGACTTACCAGAATCCCAATGACAGCGCTGCCGGTAAAGAAGAATCCCACCATCGCCGGACGGGCATGTACTTCATCGGTAAGAAAAATACTGAGTGTCGGGGTTTGCAGAGCGCCCGCAATACCGGTGAGAAAGGCAACGATTAAAAACGCCGTCGAGGTCAGGTCAAACGATTTCGCGCTGGAGACTGCGGGGGAGTTATGCATGCTGGTCGATCACTGGAAGAGGAAGACGCGGAGTTTACGCTGCTTGTCAGAAAATAAACAGACAGCGAAATCAAAAGCGCCACGAATAGTCAAAATGCCATTTCACTGTTGCTGATTGGCTGCTGACGCTGCTGAAATGAAATTGCTGATAACGGATTTTCCCATCAGCAATTAGGAAAAATGGCAAAAAATTGTGCAGCACATCAAACTTTTGCTCATAACTTTACGGCTTTCCTTGCGTGCTGAAACAGAAGTATTATGCTTTCTTGAAACGTTTCAGCGCGATCTTGTCTTTAACCCTAAGCCAGGTTGGCGCTTTTTTTCTCATAGAGGCTGAATCGTTTCAATTCAGCAAGAGAGGAGAACTATGTTCCAGTTATCCGTACAGGACATCCATCCGGGCGAAAAGGCCGGAGACAAAGAAGAGGCGATTCGCCAGGTCGCTGCGGCGCTGGTGCAGGCCGGTAATGTAGCAGAAGGCTACGTCAATGGCATGCTGGCGCGCGAACAGCAAACCTCAACGTTCCTCGGCAATGGTATTGCTATTCCACACGGCACTACCGACACCCGCGATCAGGTGCTGAAAACCGGCGTTCAGGTATTTCAGTTCCCGGAAGGCGTCACCTGGGGTGACGGTCAGGTAGCGTACGTGGCAATCGGTATTGCTGCCAGCTCGGATGAACATCTGGGCCTGCTACGCCAGCTGACCCACGTACTGAGCGATGATTCCGTTGCTGAACAACTGAAGTCAGCAACAACAGCAGAAGAACTTCGCGCATTACTGATGGGCGAAAAGCAGAGTGAGCAGCTGAAGCTCGACAACGAAATGCTGACACTGGATATCGTCGCCAGCGATCTGCTGACTCTTCAGGCGCTGAACGCTGCGCGTCTGAAAGAGGCGGGGGCAGTTGACGCCACTTTCGTCACCAAAGCCATCAATGAACAACCGCTGAATCTCGGACAGGGTATCTGGCTGAGCGATAGCGCCGAAGGCAATCTGCGTAGCGCGATTGCGGTAAGCCGTGCGGCAAATGCTTTTGATGTGGACGGCGAAACGGCAGCCATGCTGGTGAGTGTGGCGATGAATGACGATCAGCCCATCGCGGTTCTTAAGCGTCTCGCTGATTTATTGCTCGACAATAAAGCTGACCGCTTGCTGAAAGCGGATGCGGCAACGTTGCTGGCGCTGCTGACCAGCGATGATGCGCCGACCGACGACGTGTTAAGCGCGGAGTTTGTGGTGCGCAATGAACACGGCCTGCATGCTCGTCCAGGTACCATGCTGGTCAATACCATTAAACAATTTAACAGTGATATTACCGTGACAAACCTTGATGGTACCGGCAAACCGGCAAACGGACGTAGTCTGATGAAAGTTGTGGCACTTGGCGTTAAGAAAGGTCATCGCCTACGCTTTACCGCCCAGGGTGCAGATGCTGAACAGGCGCTGAAAGCAATCGGCGACGCTATCGCTGCTGGTCTTGGGGAGGGCGCATAATGAGCAGACGTGTTGCTACTATCACCCTTAATCCGGCTTATGACCTTGTTGGTTTCTGCCCGGAAATTGAACGCGGCGAAGTGAACCTGGTGAAAACCACCGGTCTGCATGCGGCGGGTAAAGGCATCAACGTGGCCAAAGTATTAAAAGACCTGGGAATTGATGTCACCGTTGGCGGCTTCCTGGGTAAAGACAATCAGGATGGTTTTCAGCAACTGTTCAGCGAGCTGGGCATTGCCAACCGTTTCCAGGTTGTACAGGGGCGCACCCGAATTAACGTTAAGCTGACGGAAAAAGACGGCGAAGTGACCGACTTCAACTTCTCGGGTTTTGAAGTCACCCCCGCCGACTGGGAACGCTTTGTGACTGATTCTCTGAGCTGGCTCGGTCAGTTCGATATGGTCTGTGTCAGCGGAAGCTTACCGTCAGGCGTCAGCCCGGAAGCGTTCACCGACTGGATGACTCGCCTGCGTAGTCAGTGTCCTTGCATTATCTTTGATAGTAGCCGTGAAGCGTTAGTAGCAGGTTTGAAAGCGGCACCGTGGCTGGTGAAACCTAACCGCCGCGAGCTGGAAATCTGGGCAGGCCGTAAACTGCCTGAAATGAAAGATGTGATTGAAGCTGCACATGCGCTACGTGAACAAGGCATCGCGCATGTTGTTATTTCACTGGGTGCCGAAGGCGCGCTTTGGGTTAATGCCTCCGGCGAATGGATCGCCAAACCACCGTCAGTCGATGTCGTAAGCACCGTTGGCGCAGGGGATTCTATGGTTGGTGGCCTGATTTATGGCTTGCTGATGCGTGAATCCAGTGAACACACACTGCGTCTGGCGACAGCTGTTGCAGCCCTGGCGGTAAGTCAAAGCAATGTGGGTATTACCGATCGTCCGCAGTTGGCCGCAATGATGGCGCGCGTCGACTTACAACCTTTTAACTGACAGCAGGAGAGGCATAATGAAAACGCTGCTGATTATTGACGCTAATCTCGGTCAGGCACGCGCCTATATGGCGAAGACCCTGCTGGGCGCGGCGGCGCGAAAAGCAAAACTGGAAATCATCGACAATCCGAACGACGCTGAAATGGCGATTGTTCTCGGTGATTCCATCCCGAACGACAGCGCGCTGAACGGTAAAAATGTCTGGCTGGGCGATATTTCCCGGGCAGTTGCGCACCCTGAGCTGTTCCTGAGTGAAGCCAAAGGCCATGCGAAACCTTACACTGCGCCGGTCGCTGCGACAGCACCAGTTGCCGCCAGCGGTCCGAAACGCGTAGTTGCGGTGACTGCTTGCCCGACTGGCGTAGCACACACCTTTATGGCGGCTGAAGCCATTGAAACCGAAGCGAAAAAACGTGGCTGGTGGGTGAAAGTTGAAACCCGTGGTTCTGTTGGCGCGGGTAATGCAATCACTCCCGAAGAAGTCGCAGCAGCGGATCTGGTGATTGTGGCGGCAGATATCGAAGTGGATCTGGCGAAATTTGCTGGTAAACCGATGTATCGTACCTCTACCGGTCTGGCGCTGAAGAAAACCGCGCAGGAACTGGATAAAGCGGTTGCTGAAGCAACGCCGTATGAACCGGCGGGCAAAGCTCAAACGGCGACCACTGAAAGTAAGAAAGAGAGTGCAGGCGCATACCGTCACTTGCTGACGGGCGTTTCTTACATGCTGCCGATGGTCGTTGCAGGTGGTCTGTGTATCGCGCTTTCTTTTGCTTTTGGTATCGAAGCGTTTAAAGAGCCGGGTACGTTGGCTGCGGCGCTGATGCAGATTGGTGGTGGTTCAGCCTTTGCGCTGATGGTGCCGGTACTGGCAGGTTATATTGCCTTTTCCATTGCCGATCGTCCGGGTCTCACGCCGGGTCTGATTGGCGGTATGCTGGCGGTCAGCACCGGTTCTGGCTTCATTGGTGGTATTATTGCGGGCTTCCTGGCTGGTTACATTGCGAAGTTAATCAGTACGCAACTGAAACTGCCACAGAGTATGGAGGCGCTGAAACCGATCCTGATCATTCCGCTAATTTCCAGTCTGGTGGTCGGTCTGGCGATGATCTACCTGATCGGTAAACCAGTTGCTGGCATTCTCGAAGGGCTGACTCACTGGCTGCAGACCATGGGGACTGCGAATGCGGTTCTGCTGGGGGCGATCCTCGGTGGCATGATGTGTACTGACATGGGCGGTCCGGTAAACAAAGCAGCGTACGCATTCGGTGTGGGTCTGCTGAGTACTCAAACCTATGGCCCGATGGCGGCGATTATGGCGGCAGGTATGGTGCCACCGCTGGCAATGGGTCTGGCAACAATGGTGGCGCGTCGCAAATTCGACAAAGCGCAGCAGGAAGGTGGCAAAGCCGCTCTGGTATTGGGACTGTGCTTCATTTCGGAAGGTGCAATTCCGTTTGCTGCTCGTGATCCGATGCGTGTGCTGCCGTGCTGTATCGTGGGTGGGGCGCTGACTGGCGCAATCTCAATGGCGATTGGTGCGAAACTGATGGCACCGCACGGTGGTCTGTTTGTTCTGCTGATCCCTGGCGCTATTACGCCGGTATTGGGTTACCTGGTAGCAATTATTGCCGGTACGCTGGTGGCGGGTTTGGCCTATGCCTTCCTGAAACGTCCGGAAGTGGACGCAGTAGCGAAAGCAGCGTAATAAAAGGTGTGTTACAGGGCAGAAATTTCCTGTCCTGTAACATTTGATGAGCGCAAAGAGAATGACCGGTTTGTGAATGTAATCTTATGAATTTAAATGGTTTTATCTTTCAGTAGAAACTTCAAACGTTCATCAAACACTCAGGTTATTTCCTCAAGGGCAGATTATTTTCTGCCCTTTTTTATTGTTCTGTTCTGTGCATCCCGTCACAAATTCCTCGCTTTTGTAATTCAGGCATTTAATCGCATTTTGTGAGCCTGCTCAAATCTGCCCATTTTGCCTCTCTGGCGGTAATTTACTTTACGTAAAACATGCATACTATGAGCACATGTTTAAATATGAACACATGTTTAAACCGTCTTTGCAGTATCTATATTCTTGTGGATTGACAGGGTTGGTAATTTTTTACCAGAGGACGTGCTATGCGCGAAAAGGATTATGTCGTAATTATAGGTTCGGCGAATATTGATGTCGCCGGATATTCACATGAATCATTAAATTATGCGGATTCAAATCCAGGTAAAATAAAATTTACGCCTGGTGGAGTAGGGCGCAATATTGCACAAAACCTGGCGTTGCTGGGTAACAAAGCCTGGCTACTGAGCGCCGTAGGCAGTGATTTTTATGGTCAATCGCTGCTAACGCAAACCAATCAATCTGGCGTTTATGTCGATAAATGCCTGATTGTGCCGGGAGAAAATACGTCGAGTTATTTATCATTACTCGATAATACCGGTGAAATGCTGGTTGCTATAAATGACATGAATATTAGCAACGCTATTACAGCTGAATATCTCGCACAGCACGGTGAATTTATTCAGAGGGCAAAGGTCATTGTCGCGGACTGTAATATCAGTGAAGAGGCACTGGCATGGATTCTGGATAATGCCGCCAACGTACCCGTATTTGTCGATCCGGTTTCGGCATGGAAATGTGTCAAAGTGCGCGACCGTCTAAATCAGATCCACACTCTCAAGCCAAACCGCCTTGAAGCGGAAACCCTGAGTGGGATTGCGCTGTCAGGGCGTGAAGATGTGGCAAAAGTTGCTGCCTGGTTCCATCAACATGGCCTGAACCGACTGGTATTGAGCATGGGCGGCGACGGCGTTTATTACAGCGATATCAGCGGTGAAAGTGGCTGGTCTGCGCCGATCAAAACCAATGTTATTAATGTTACCGGAGCGGGCGATGCCATGATGGCGGGACTTGCTTCGTGTTGGGTAGACGGAATGCCGTTTGCCGAATCTGTTCGTTTCGCACAGGGATGTTCGTCAATGGCGCTCTCCTGTGAATACACCAATAACCCCGATTTATCGATTGCCAACGTTATATCGTTAGTGGAGAACGCAGAATGTCTGAATTAAAAATTTCCCCTGAATTATTACAAATTTCCCCGGAAGTGCAGGACGCTTTAAAAAACAAAAAACCGGTTGTGGCGCTGGAATCGACCATTATTTCTCACGGGATGCCGTTCCCACAAAATGCCCAGACCGCAATTGAAGTTGAAGAAACTATTCGTAAACAGGGCGCTGTACCTGCCACGATCGCCATTATTGGCGGCGTGATGAAAGTGGGGTTAAGCAAAGAAGAAATTGAATTACTGGGTCGTGAAGGGCATAACGTGACCAAAGTTAGTCGTCGCGATTTACCTTTTGTTGTTGCCGCCGGAAAAAATGGCGCAACCACTGTGGCTTCAACGATGATTATTGCGGCGCTTGCCGGAATTAAAGTATTTGCCACCGGGGGAATTGGTGGTGTGCATCGCGGGGCGGAACATACCTTCGATATTTCTGCCGATTTGCAAGAACTGGCAAATACTAATGTCACCGTTGTTTGTGCCGGGGCGAAATCTATTCTCGATTTAGGATTAACCACTGAGTATTTAGAAACCTTCGGTGTGCCGTTAATTGGCTATCAGACTAAAGCGCTGCCTGCGTTTTTCTGCCGCACCAGCCCGTTTGACGTCAGCATTCGTCTCGACAGCGCCAGCGAAATTGCCCGTGCAATGGCGGTGAAATGGCAAAGCGGTCTGAACGGTGGCCTCGTGGTAGCGAACCCGATCCCGGAACAGTTTGCTATGCCGGAACACACTATCAATGCGGCGATCGATCAGGCGGTAGCTGAAGCTGAAGCTCAGGGAGTCATTGGTAAAGAAAGTACGCCATTCCTGCTGGCGCGCGTTGCTGAACTGACCGGCGGTGACAGCCTGAAATCCAACATCCAGCTGGTGTTCAACAACGCCATTCTGGCGAGCGAAATTGCCAAAGAATATCAGCGTCTCGCGGGTTAATTTCTGACGGGCAGAAAGCCGTCGCCCGTACTCATCAAGCATACCAAAACCTGGCGCTGACGCCGGGTTTACCGGCATGAAGGGAAAATCATTATGGATATAATGAGAAGTGTTGTGGGGATGGTGGTGTTACTGGCAATAGCATTTCTGTTGTCAGTGAATAAAAAGAGCATCAGTTTGCGCACGGTTGGAGCCGCACTGCTGCTGCAAATCGCTATTGGTGGCATCATGCTCTACTTCCCACCGGGAAAATGGGCAGTAGAACAGGCGGCATTAGGCGTTCATAAAGTGATGTCTTACAGTGATGCCGGTAGCGCCTTCATTTTTGGTTCGCTGGTTGGGCCGAAAATGGATGTCCTGTTTGACGGTGCGGGTTTTATCTTCGCCTTTCGCGTACTTCCGGCGATTATTTTCGTTACTGCGCTCATCAGTCTGCTGTACTACATTGGCGTGATGGGGCTGCTGATTCGCATCCTTGGCAGCATTTTCCAGAAAGCCCTCAACATCAGCAAAATCGAATCTTTTGTTGCGGTTACTACTATTTTCCTCGGGCAAAATGAGATCCCGGCGATCGTTAAACCGTTTATCGATCGCATGAATCGCAACGAGTTGTTTACCGCAATTTGTAGCGGGATGGCGTCCATTGCTGGTTCGATGATGATTGGTTATGCCGGAATGGGCGTACCAATTGACTACCTGTTAGCGGCATCGCTGATGGCGATCCCTGGCGGGATTTTGTTTGCACGTATTCTTAGCCCGGCAACCGAGCCTTCGCAGGTCACATTTGAAAATCTGTCGTTCAGCGAAACGCCGCCAAAAAGCTTTATCGAAGCGGCGGCGAGCGGTGCGATGACCGGGCTAAAAATCGCCGCTGGTGTGGCGACGGTGGTAATGGCGTTTGTCGCAATTATTGCGCTGATCAACGGCATTATCGGCGGAATTGGCGGCTGGTTTGGTTTCGCCAATGCCTCTCTGGAAAGTATTTTTGGCTATGTGCTGGCACCGCTGGCGTGGATCATGGGTGTGGACTGGAGTGATGCCAATCTTGCGGGTAGCCTGATTGGGCAGAAACTGGCGATTAACGAATTCGTCGCTTACCTGAGTTTCTCCCCATACCTGCAAACGGGCGGCACGCTGGAAGTGAAAACCATTGCGATTATCTCCTTTGCGCTTTGTGGTTTTGCTAACTTTGGTTCTATCGGTGTTGTCGTTGGCGCATTTTCGGCTATTTCGCCAAAACGCGCGCCGGAAATCGCCCAGCTTGGTTTACGGGCGCTGGCAGCAGCAACGCTTTCCAACCTGATGAGTGCGACTATTGCCGGGTTCTTTATTGGTCTGGCGTAATGCTCGATTTGTAGACCGGATAAAACGTATTAAGCGTTGCATCCGGCAATCGCGCTATTGAAAATAATTTTTACTGCATCATCCCGGAGAATTTATTCTCCGGGTCCATCTCCAGCGCCAGTCCTGACAACTGCTTTCTGTTTTTAATGAGATACCCTTTCTTGCTTTTAATTAATAAACCGTCGTGAATGAACTGCGCGAGAACATATAAAAGATGTCGATAAGAAACGCCTAAATACTCTGCCGCTTGCGTATGCTTTTCGTGATAAAGATCACCTTCCTGCGAGAGTAATATAAATGCTGCCAGGCGATTCACTAACGGAAATGATTGATTCTGAGTTAAAGAAACAATATTACGATAATTTTTATGACTTAAGGTGACGCAGAGTTTTCGTAAAAATAGCGTGTCGTTTAATAACAGCGGACGGTAATGTTTCATAGGGAGCGCAAGGCACCAACACTCTTCAATAGCCTGCACCGCACGCGGTTCATGGTCTTTATCGATTAACTCAATCTCGCCAATAAAACAGGGGGCGGCAAAGAAATCGATCAGCGACACGCGACCATTAGCTAGCGTGGCGTAAAGCCTGGCGCGGCCTCGCGTCAGGTAAAACAGCCAGGACGGCTGTTGCCCTTCCTGCACAATGTAGTCACGCGCTAAAAAATGAAACAGCCGCGTATCGGCTGAAACATCCGTTAAAAAGCAATCCTTAAACGCGGATTCACTCATCAATTGCTGCTTAAGATCATTATTGTGGATTTCTTTCACGATGTTTATCCGCTATGAGATTTCTCATATTTAGCATACGTACGCTGTTGTTAAGATTCAATCATCGGCCCGGTCGAATTTTCTTTGCTGTAGAAAAAATAACGCAACTGGAAACAGAGGAAATAAACAATGGAAAAGAGAAAAATTATTCTGGATTGTGATCCGGGTCATGATGATGCTATTGCTATAATGATGGCGGCGAAACATCCGGCAATAGATTTATTAGGCATCACTATTGTAGCGGGTAATCAGACGCTTGATAAAACATTAATTAATGGCCTGAATGTTTGCCAGAAACTGGAGATTAATGTTCCGGTTTATGCGGGGATGCCGCAGCCCATTATGCGTCAACAAATCGTTGCCGATAATATTCACGGTGAAACCGGACTGGATGGCCCGGTATTCGAGCCGCTGACCCGCCAGGCAGAAAGCACTCATGCGGTGAAATATATCATTGATACCCTGATGGCAAGCGATGGCGATATCACTCTGGTGCCGGTTGGTCCGCTTTCAAATATCGCGGTGGCAATGCGTATGCAACCCGCGATCCTGCCCAAAATCCGTGAAATTGTGCTAATGGGCGGCGCTTACGGTACAGGCAACTTCACGCCATCTGCCGAGTTCAACATCTTTGCCGACCCGGAAGCCGCACGCGTAGTGTTCACCTCCGGCGTTCCATTAGTGATGATGGGCCTCGATCTCACCAACCAGACCGTTTGCACCCCGGACGTGATTGCTCGGATGGAAAGGGCAGGCGGCCCCGCCGGAGAGCTGTTCAGCGACATCATGAACTTCACTCTCAAAACGCAGTTCGAAAACTACGGCCTTGCTGGCGGCCCGGTGCACGACGCCACCTGCATCGGTTATCTGATTAACCCTGATGGCATTAAAACCCAGGAGATGTACGTCGAAGTGGACGTCAACAGTGGCCCTTGCTATGGGCGTACCGTCTGCGACGAGCTGGGCGTTCTTGGCAAGCCCGCCAATACCAAAGTCGGCATCACTATTGATACAGACTGGTTCTGGGGATTAGTCGAAGAGTGCGTGCGCGGCTACATCAAAACCCATTAAGTGTTGATAACAAGCCGGGCCGGTATCGCAAGATGCAGGCCTGGCTATTTCTGATGGGCAGAAAGCCGTCGCCCAATATGACATGAAGAGATAATCACTATGGATGTCATGAGAAGTGTTCTGGGAATGGTGGTATTGCTGACGATTGCGTTTTTACTGTCAGTAAACAAGAAGAAGATCAGCCTGCGTACCGTTGGCGCGGCGTTAGTGTTACAGGTCGTGATTGGCGGCATTATGCTTTGGTTACCGCCAGGGCGTTGGGTCGCTGAAAAAGTCGCTTTTGGCGTGCATAAAGTGATGGCGTACAGCGACGCGGGTAGCGCATTTATCTTCGGTTCTCTGGTCGGACCGAAAATGGATACCTTATTTGATGGTGCAGGATTTATCTTTGGTTTCAGGGTGTTACCGGCAATTATCTTCGTCACCGCGCTGGTGAGTATTCTCTACTACATCGGTGTGATGGGGATTTTAATTCGAATTCTCGGCGGTATCTTCCAGAAAGCATTAAATATCAGCAAGATCGAGTCATTCGTCGCGGTCACCACCATTTTCCTCGGGCAAAACGAAATTCCGGCAATCGTCAAACCCTTTATCGATCGTCTGAATCGCAATGAATTATTTACAGCGATTTGTAGTGGCATGGCCTCGATTGCTGGTTCGACAATGATTGGTTACGCCGCACTGGGCGTGCCTGTGGAATATCTGCTGGCGGCATCATTAATGGCGATCCCTGGCGGGATCTTGTTTGCCCGCCTGTTAAGCCCGGCAACGGAATCTTCGCAGGTTTCCTTTAATAACCTCTCTTTCACCGAAACACCGCCAAAAAGCATTATTGAAGCCGCTGCGACAGGGGCAATGACCGGGCTGAAAATCGCCGCAGGTGTGGCAACAGTGGTGATGGCATTTGTTGCAATAATTGCGTTGATTAACGGTATTATCGGCGGCGTTGGTGGCTGGTTTGGTTTTGAACATGCCTCGCTGGAGTCCATTTTAGGTTACCTGCTGGCTCCACTGGCGTGGGTGATGGGTGTGGACTGGAGTGATGCGAATCTTGCCGGGAGTTTGATTGGACAGAAACTGGCAATAAATGAATTTGTCGCTTATCTCAATTTCTCACCCTATCTGCAAACGGCTGGCACTCTCGATGCTAAAACTGTGGCGATTATTTCCTTCGCGTTGTGCGGTTTCGCTAACTTTGGTTCTATCGGGGTGGTGGTGGGGGCGTTTTCTGCGGTTGCGCCACACCGTGCGCCGGAAATCGCCCAGCTTGGTTTACGGGCGCTGGCGGCGGCGACGCTTTCCAACTTGATGAGTGCGACCATTGCCGGGTTCTTTATTGGTTTAGCTTGAGTGTCATTGCCTGATGCGCAAGCTTATCAGGCCTACATTTACTTGCTGAAATTGCCTGATTTGTAGGCCGGATAAGACGCGTTAAGCGTCGCATCCGGCAACATTGTTACACCATTGGCACTAATGAAAGCGCGTTATCGGCAGACAGGGTAGGGTTGTTTAAGCTGCCGCTGGCGCGCGAAATTGCCGCGCAGGCTACCGCAAAACGGGCGCTGTCGCGGAAACTGTATCCTTCAAGAAAGCTATATACCAGGCCCGCCATAAAACCATCGTCAGCACCAAAACTGTCTACTGTCGTATGCGCTGGCGCGGTCAGCAAAAATTGTTCTCCATCCTTTTCGCTGCAATAAACTGACTCATCGGGCAAATAAACAAACAGTTGCTGAACACCTTGCTGATGCAATGCATTCACTGCGGTATTACGGTCAGCATCGCTGGTGATCGCCTGTCCCCATAAAATTTCCAGCTCCGGTAAAGTGGGTTTCAGGGTGTGAATATGCACCAGCCAGTGTTTGATTTTGCCCGCTTTGAATTCTGAAACGGTATCGACAAACACCGGGATTTCATCAGCGAGGGTAAAGACCCATTCCAGCGCCTCGGCTGTCAGGTTGCAATCAGCCAGTACCACGCCCGCATGACGAAGTAAATCGCGCGACCCGTTCAGTAGTTGCGGTGTCAACTGTTCCAGCAGATGGGTATCGTTAATCGCCAGCACGGTTTGATCGTCTCGATTGGCAATTGCCAGATACGTCGATGTGCTTTGACCATGCAAACGAACGCAGCCGGAGACATTCACGCCGGCACGGCGCGTTTCTTCCAGGAGCATTTCGCCATAAAAGTCATCGCCAATCACTGAAAGCAAATGGACGTCACGGCCTAACAGCGCCAGATTGTGGGCGATGTTGCGTCCCACGCCGCCCGCTGAGCAATGAATTGTACCGGGATGAGAAGCCGATTGCGGGTAACGGATATCCGCCATCCCGCGAATATCCATATTGATTGTCCCCACCACTACGCAGTATTCCTGCTCGGTGAGAATGTAACCTTTGCCTTTAATCCGGCCTTTGCGCATTAAATCCATAATATGCGCCGCAACGCGCGAACGGCTGATTTGCAGCATGTCCGCAATTTCGTTCTGCTGAATCAGCGGGTTACGCCGTAAAATTGCAAGGATCTCCTTTTCCCGGTTATTCATCTTCAGGCTACCGCTTTTTCAGTTTGTTGCGCTTTCAGCCAGGCGATCTCTTCTGCCCAGATATCCGGGTTGATGGTTTCGAGGATCAGCGGAATGCCGTCGAAACGGTCGTCCTGCATGATCCAGCGGAACGCATCATGACCGATATTGCCTTCACCGAGGCTATGATGGCGGTCAACGCGGCTGCCAAAGGTGCTTTTCGCATCGTTAAGGTGCATCCCGCGCAGATACTTAAAGCCGACAGTACGGGCAAAATCCGCGAATGTTTTCTCGCATTCGGCTGGAGTACGCAAATCATACCCGGCAGCGAAAGCATGGCAGGTATCAATGCAGACGCCGACGCGGGATTTATCTTCCACGCCGTCGATAATCGCCGCGAGATGTTCGAATTTAAACCCTAAGTTACTGCCCTGACCGGCGGTGTTTTCTATCACCGCTGTCACACCTTGAGTTTTATCCAGCGCAATGTTGATGGATTCGGCAATACGCGCAAGGCAATCCTCTTCTGAAATCTGCATCAGATGGCTGCCAGGGTGGAAGTTGAGCAAAGAAAGCCCCAGCTGTTCGCAACGCTGCATTTCATCTATAAAGGCATCGCGCGATTTTTCCAGAGCTTCAGTGACCGGATGTCCGAGGTTAATCAGATAACTGTCGTGGGGAAGAATTTGCGCCGATGTGTAGTGATATTTTTCACAGGCGGCTTTGAATTCATCGATGGTTTGCGTCGTGAGCGGTGCGGCACGCCACTGACGTTGGTTTTTGGTGAACAAGGCAAACGCGGTTGCGTCGATTTCGGCGGCGCGAATTGCGGCATTTGCCAGACCGCCAGCAGCACTAACGTGCGCTCCAATGTATTTCATGCGAGGACTCCTGTTAAACCCGCTGGAGGAAAACGGTAATGATAGCGGGTTAACAGGAGCAAGATGTAGTGGTTTATGCGATGACGCTTTGAATCACATAGTTAATCGCACCACCACCAACAATCAGCCAGGCAAACAGTACCAGTGCCATCAGCAGAGGTTTCGCCCCAGCTTTTTTCAGCGCGCTGACGTGAGTGGTCAGACCCAGCGCCGCCATCGCCATTGCCAGCAGGAAGGTATCCAGCGTTACCAGCATGTTCACCACGCTCTGCGGTAACAGGTGGAACGAGTTAAAGATGGCAACTACGATGAACAAGATGGCAAACCACGGAATAGTGATTTTGCTTTTCTCGCCGCTGTTCGCCCCAGACAGCTGTTTAACACGCGCCGCCAGCAGGATGAGGAACGGAGCCAGCATCATCACGCGCAGCATTTTGGAAATAACTGCTGCGTTTTCCGCATCCGGGCTGATGGCATGACCTGCCGCCACCACCTGCGCCACTTCGTGCACAGTAGAACCAATGTAGATACCGAAAGTTTCCGGACTAAACCATTGAGACATCAGCGGATATATCGCCGGGTAGAGGAAAATCGCGACGGTCCCGAAGATAACAACGGTTGCAACAGCCACGGTTACTTTACTGGCTTCCGCTTTCACTACCGGCTCAGTCGCCAGTACCGCGGCAGCACCACAGATACTGCTACCGGCACCGATCAACCAGCTGGTGTGCTTATCCAGACCAAACACTTTCTGCCCCAGGAAGCAAGCCAGCAGGAAGGTACTGGACAGCGTCAACACGTCAATGATGATCCCACTGATACCGACATCGGCAATTTGCGAGAACGTCAGACGGAAGCCATAAAGAATGATACCCAGACGTAATAAATATTGCTTGGCAAACAGCACACCACCGTCACAGCTTTTCCAGATGTGCGGATAGATGGTGTTGCCTAAAACCATCCCCAACAAGATTGCGAGGGTGAGGGCACTAAACCCGGCACCCGCAACCGCGGGAATGGAACCACCCCACAGGGCGACCCCGGTGATAACTGCACTCAGGGCTAACCCCGGAATAAAATGCCACAGTGTACGATGTTGTTTCTGTAAGGTGATATTCGTCATAACCCTCTCCTTTAACCGGGCATAAGGTTACGACTAACTGGTTTAAAAATAAAATTGATTATATATTTATAATTAATCTTTATAAGTGGTAAGCGACTATGCACATCACCCTCCGGCAGTTGGAAGTTTTTGCAGAAGTATTGAAAAGTGGATCAACCACCCAGGCGTCGGTGATGCTGGCGTTGTCGCAATCAGCAGTGAGCGCAGCCTTGACCGACCTGGAAGGGCAGCTTGGCGTGCAACTGTTTGATCGCGTGGGGAAAAGACTGGTTGTTAATGAACACGGGCGGCTGCTCTATCCGCGTGCGTTGGCATTGCTTGAACAGGCGGTTGAAATCGAACAACTGTTTCGCGAAGACAACGGCGCGATTCGTATCTATGCCAGTAGTACCATCGGTAACTACATTCTGCCTGCAGTTATCGCCCGTTATCGCCATGATTATCCGCAGTTGCCGATTGAACTTAGCGTTGGGAATAGCCAGGACGTGATGCAAGCGGTGCTGGATTTCCGCGTTGATATTGGCTTTATTGAAGGACCGTGCCACAGCACTGAAATCATTTCTGAACCGTGGCTGGAAGACGAGCTGGTGGTTTTCGCCGCGCCGACTTCGCCGTTGGCCCGTGGTCCGGTCACCTTAGAACAGCTGGCCGCTGCGCCGTGGATCCTGCGTGAACGCGGTTCCGGCACGCGGGAGATTGTCGATTATCTGTTGCTGTCACATTTACCGAAGTTTGAGATGGCGATGGAATTAGGTAACTCCGAGGCAATCAAACATGCGGTGCGTCATGGGTTGGGAATTAGTTGCCTGTCGCGACGTGTGATTGAAGATCAATTGCAGGCAGGCACATTAAGTGAAGTTGCGGTCCCTCTGCCGCGCCTGATGCGTACGTTGTGGCGTATACATCATCGGCAAAAACACCTTTCCAACGCGCTACGGCGCTTTCTGGACTATTGCGATCCCGCAAATGTGCCGCGTTAAGTTGCTGTACAAGAACATGCTGGTGCTGTGTCGATTTCGTGACGCAGCGCCTTCAGCATGCATTCGCCAGAAAAGAGATTGGCTGCTTTACTTATAATCCCTGGGCGATCATGAAGGTGTCTTATAACCGTGAATTTCTGCCGGAAGGATTGCCAATCGTCTGCTACAATCGCGCCTCATTTTTAAGATGGATAGCATTTTTGTATGGTTTCCGAAACTAAAACCACAGAAGCGCCGGGCTTACGCCGTGAATTAAAGGCGCGTCACCTGACGATGATTGCCATTGGCGGTTCCATCGGTACAGGTCTTTTTGTTGCCTCTGGCGCAACGATTTCTCAGGCAGGTCCGGGCGGGGCATTGCTCTCGTATATGCTGATTGGCCTGATGGTTTACTTCCTGATGACCAGTCTCGGTGAACTGGCTGCATATATGCCGGTTTCCGGTTCGTTTGCCACTTACGGTCAGAACTATGTTGAAGAAGGCTTTGGCTTCGCGCTGGGCTGGAACTACTGGTACAACTGGGCGGTGACTATCGCCGTTGACCTGGTTGCAGCTCAGCTGGTCATGAGCTGGTGGTTCCCGGATACACCGGGCTGGATCTGGAGTGCGTTGTTCCTCGGCGTTATCTTCCTGCTGAACTACATCTCAGTTCGTGGCTTTGGTGAAGCGGAATACTGGTTCTCACTGATCAAAGTCACGACAGTTATTGTCTTTATCATCGTTGGCGTGCTGATGATTATCGGTATCTTCAAAGGCGCGCAGCCTGCGGGCTGGAGCAACTGGACAATCGGCGAAGCGCCGTTTGCTGGTGGTTTTGCGGCGATGATCGGCGTAGCTATGATTGTCGGCTTCTCTTTCCAGGGAACCGAGCTGATCGGTATTGCTGCAGGCGAGTCCGAAGATCCGGCGAAAAACATTCCACGCGCGGTACGTCAGGTGTTCTGGCGAATCCTGTTGTTCTATGTGTTCGCGATCCTGATTATCAGCCTGATTATTCCGTACACCGATCCGAGCCTGCTGCGTAACGATGTTAAAGACATCAGCGTTAGTCCGTTCACCCTGGTGTTCCAGCACGCGGGTCTGCTCTCTGCGGCGGCGGTGATGAACGCAGTTATTCTGACGGCGGTGCTGTCAGCGGGTAACTCCGGTATGTATGCGTCTACTCGTATGCTGTACACCCTGGCGTGTGACGGTAAAGCGCCGCGCATTTTCGCTAAACTGTCGCGTGGTGGCGTGCCGCGTAATGCGCTGTATGCGACGACGGTGATTGCCGGTCTGTGCTTCCTGACCTCCATGTTTGGCAACCAGACGGTATACCTGTGGCTGCTGAACACCTCCGGGATGACGGGTTTTATCGCCTGGCTGGGGATTGCCATTAGCCACTATCGCTTCCGTCGCGGTTACGTATTGCAGGGACACGACATTAACGATCTGCCGTACCGTTCAGGTTTCTTCCCACTGGGGCCGATCTTCGCATTCATTCTGTGTCTGATTATCACTTTGGGCCAGAACTACGAAGCGTTCCTGAAAGATACTATTGACTGGGGCGGCGTAGCGGCAACGTATATTGGTATCCCGCTGTTCCTGATTATTTGGTTCGGCTACAAGCTGATTAAAGGAACTCACTTCGTACGCTACAGCGAAATGAAGTTCCCGCAGAACGATAAGAAATAAGTTTCCTCCCTTCCTTGCTAAGCCCTCTCAACCGAGAGGGCTTTTTCAATTCCATTTCCCTGACAAATCATGCGGATATAAAATTTAACATTTGGATTGATAATTGTTATCGTTTGCATTATCGTTACGCCGCAATCAAAAAAGGCTGACAAATCAGAGGCTGTTCCGGCTTTCTGGGATGATCACCTGCATAAAAAATAAGTCCACCGCGATGCTGCCGTACGCAAGGGGACGTGAAGAAGATGTGAGCGATAACCCATTTTATTTTCGTAGTTACCTCATGGAGATATGGAATGTTTAGGTTGAACCCTTTCGTACGGGTCGGGCTGTGTTTGTCCGCTATTTCTTGTGCATGGCCTGTGTTAGCGGTCGATGATGATGGCGAAACGATGGTTGTCACTGCATCTTCCGTGGAACAAAATCTTAAAGATGCACCTGCCAGTATCAGCGTCATTACCCAGGAAGACCTGCAGCGAAAACCGGTACAGAATCTGAAGGATGTCCTCAAAGAAGTGCCTGGCGTACAACTGACGAACGAAGGGGATAACCGTAAGGGCGTTAGTATTCGTGGTCTGGACAGCAGCTATACCCTGATTCTCGTCGACGGTAAACGCGTGAACTCCCGCAATGCCGTCTTCCGCCACAATGATTTCGATCTGAACTGGATCCCGGTCGATTCCATCGAACGTATTGAAGTGGTCCGTGGCCCGATGTCGTCGCTGTACGGTTCCGATGCGCTCGGCGGTGTAGTGAATATCATCACCAAAAAAATCGGTCAGAAATGGTCGGGTACCGTTACCGTCGATACCACCATTCAGGAACATCGCGATCGCGGTGACACCTATAACGGTCAGTTCTTTACCAGTGGACCATTAATTGATGGTGTGCTGGGAATGAAAGCTTACGGCAGCCTGGCAAAACGTGAAAAGGATGACCCGCAAAACTCAACGACCACCGATACCGGAGAAACGCCGCGTATTGAAGGATTCTCCAGCCGCGACGGCAATGTCGAATTTGCCTGGACACCGAATCAAAATCACGATTTTACTGCCGGATACGGTTTCGACCGTCAGGATCGTGATTCCGACTCGCTGGACAAAAACCGCCTGGAACGCCAGAACTACTCCGTCAGCCATAATGGGCGTTGGGATTACGGCACCAGCGAACTGAAATACTACGGTGAGAAAGTCGAGAACAAAAACCCTGGCAACAGCAGCCCGATAACTTCCGAAAGCAATACGGTCGACGGCAAATACACGTTGCCGCTGACGGCGATTAATCAGTTTCTCACGGTTGGCGGTGAATGGCGTCACGACAAACTTAGCGATGCGGTGAACCTGACCGGGGGAACCAGCTCCAAAACGTCTGCCAGCCAGTACGCGCTGTTTGTGGAAGATGAATGGCGGATCTTCGAGCCGCTGGCGCTGACGACCGGCGTGCGTATGGACGATCACGAAACCTACGGTGAACACTGGAGTCCGCGTGCCTACCTGGTTTATAACGCCACCGACACCGTAACGGTGAAAGGGGGCTGGGCGACGGCATTTAAAGCACCTTCTCTGTTGCAACTTAGCCCTGACTGGACGAGCAATTCCTGCCGTGGCGCATGTAAGATTGTGGGTAGCCCGGATCTGAAACCAGAAACCAGCGAAAGTTGGGAGCTGGGGCTTTACTACATGGGTGAAGAAGGCTGGCTGGAAGGGGTTGAATCCAGCGTTACCGTTTTCCGTAACGATGTGAAAGATCGTATCAGCATCAGCCGTACGTCTGACGTCAACGCTGCACCGGGCTACCAAAACTTTGTTGGTTTTGAGACGGGCGCTAACGGACGGCGCATACCGGTATTTAGCTACTACAACGTTAACAAAGCTCGTATTCAGGGCGTGGAAACCGAACTGAAAATTCCGTTCAACGATGAATGGAAACTGTCGATCAACTACACCTACAACGATGGTCGTGATGTCAGCAACGGCGAAAACAAACCGCTATCCGATCTGCCGTTCCATACTGCTAACGGTACGCTGGACTGGAAACCGCTGGCGCTGGAAGACTGGTCATTCTATGTTTCTGGGCACTATACCGGGCAGAAACGCGCCGACAGCGCGACGGCTAAAACACCGGGCGGTTATACCATCTGGAATACCGGCGCGGCCTGGCAGGTGACTAAAGACGTCAAACTGCGCGCAGGCGTGCTGAACCTTGGCGACAAGGATCTCAGTCGTGACGACTACAGCTATAACGAAGACGGACGTCGTTACTTTATGGCAGTGGATTATCGCTTCTGATGAGAAGATGCCCGGCGAACCGGGCGGACTTTCACTTCAGTAAATACTGCGCATGGAAGCGCAGGTGATCCTCTATAAAAGAGGCGATGAAGTAGTAACTGTGATCATATCCCGGCTGAATACGCAGCGTCATCGGCCACGCTTTCTGGCGCGCGGCTTCTGCCAGTACCGCAGGTTGCAACTGGTCGGCAAGAAACTGATCATTATCGCCCTGATCGATAAGCGTCGGGATCGCATCCTGCGCGTTACTGGCATACATCAGTGCGCAACTGTCCCATTCCAGCCATGCATTTTTGTCCTCACCTAAATAGCTGCTAAACGCTTTGATTCCCCACGGGACGCTGCACGGATTCACAATTGGCGCAAAGGCCGAAACGCTGGTGTATTTACCCGGATTTTTCAGCGCCATAATCAGCGCACCGTGACCACCCATTGAGTGACCGCTAATGGCGCAGCGGTCGCTGACATTAAATTGCGACTGAACCAGCGCCGGTAATTCATCGCGCAGATAATCATACATCCGGTAATGCGTCGCCCACGGCGGTTGCGTGGCATTAAGATAAAAGCCTGCGCCCTGGCCTAAATCGTAGCCATCGTCGTTGGCAACCTTTTCGCCGCGCGGGCTGGTGTCTGGCATCACCAGTACAATCCCCAGTTCCGCCGCTACCCGCTGGGCACCCGCCTTGGTGGTGAAGTTCTCGTCATTGCAGGTTAATCCGGAAAGCCAGTACAGCACTGGTGGCGGAGTGTGATCACGAGGTGGAGGGAGAAAGATACTGAACGTCATCGGGCAGTTTAAGGTACTGGAGTCGTGTCGCCAGCGTTGCTGCCAGCCTTCAAAACAGCGGTGCTCTTCGAGCATTTCCATGCGTGGCTCCTTGTTGTGTTGTTTGCAATTTCTTCATCATACCGTTTATTCAATGTGCTGTGAGTAACTTTCACTTCCGTATTTGCATAACGATGTTTTAACATCTGCTGATGAAAGGCAGCGGCAATTACAATAATTATCGCTGTGAATACTGGATTATGTGCGCCGCCTCACGCACAATAATCAGGCTGTAAATCAGCTTAATAACTTTGCCCCCACGCAGGGCGGAGGCGTCACACCTGCAGGAGAAATCATAAATGCCATCACTCAGTAAAGAAGCGGCCCTGGTTCATGAAGCGTTAGTTGCGCGAGGACTGGAAACACCGCTGCGCCCGCCCGTGCATGAAATGGATAACGAAACGCGCAAAAGCCTTATTGCTGGTCATATGACCGAAATCATGCAGCTGCTGAATCTCGACCTGGCTGATGACAGTTTGATGGAAACGCCGCATCGCATCGCTAAAATGTATGTCGATGAAATTTTCTCCGGTCTGGATTACGCCAATTTCCCGAAAATCACCCTCATTGAAAACAAAATGAAGGTCGATGAAATGGTCACCGTGCGCGATATCACTCTGACCAGCACCTGTGAACACCATTTTGTTACCATCGATGGCAAAGCGACGGTGGCCTATATCCCGAAAGATTCGGTGATCGGTCTGTCAAAAATTAACCGCATTGTGCAGTTCTTTGCCCAGCGTCCGCAGGTGCAGGAACGTCTGACGCAGCAAATTCTTATTGCGCTACAAACGCTGCTGGGCACCAATAACGTGGCTGTCTCGATCGACGCGGTGCATTACTGCGTGAAGGCGCGTGGCATCCGCGATGCAACCAGTGCCACGACAACGACCTCTCTTGGTGGATTGTTCAAATCCAGTCAGAATACGCGCCACGAGTTTCTGCGCGCTGTGCGTCATCACAACTGATTAAAAGGCAGGAACCATGGAGCGCAACGTCACGCTCGATTTTGTTCGCGGCGTCGCCATTCTGGGGATCCTGCTATTAAACATCAGCGCCTTTGGGCTACCAAAGGCGGCTTATCTCAATCCCGCCTGGTACGGTGCTATTACGCCGCGGGATGCATGGACTTGGGCATTTCTTGATCTCATCGGCCAGGTGAAATTCCTCACGCTTTTTGCGCTACTGTTTGGTGCGGGCCTGCAAATGTTGCTGCCCCGTGGCAGACGCTGGATCCAGTCGCGGTTAACGCTGTTAGTCTTGTTGGGCTTTATTCACGGTTTATTGTTCTGGGACGGCGATATTTTGCTGGCTTACGGGCTGGTGGGCTTAATCTGCTGGCGGCTGGTGCGCGATGCGCCATCGGTAAAAAGCCTGTTTAATACAGGCGTCATGCTTTATCTGGTGGGGCTTGGCGTTTTGCTGTTATTGGGGCTGATTTCCGACAGCCAGACCAGCCGCGCCTGGACGCCGGATGCATCGGCTATTTTGTATGAAAAATACTGGAAGCTTCACGGCGGCGTTGAAGCGATCAGTTATCGTGCCGATGGTGTTGGCAACAGTTTACTGGCACTGGGCGCACAGTATGGCTGGCAACTGGCAGGGATGATGCTCATTGGTGCGGCGCTGATGCGCAGCGGCTGGCTGAAAGGGCAGTTCAGCTTACGTCACTATCGTCGTACTGGTTTTGTGCTGGTGGCGATTGGGGTGACCATTAACCTTCCTGCCATCGCCCTGCAATGGCAGCTGGACTGGGCGTATCGCTGGTGTGCCTTCTTACTTCAAATGCCGCGGGAACTGAGTGCGCCGTTTCAGGCGATTGGCTATGCGTCGCTGTTTTATGGCTTCTGGCCGCAATTGAGCCGCTTTAAGCTGGTGCTTGCGATCGCCTGCGTCGGACGGATGGCGCTGACCAACTATCTATTGCAAACGCTGATTTGTACCACGCTTTTTTACCACCTCGGTTTGTTTATGCATTTTGACCGCCTGGAGCTGCTGGCGTTTGTTATTCCGGTATGGCTGGCGAATATCCTCTTCTCTGTTATCTGGCTGCGTTACTTCCGCCAGGGGCCGGTGGAATGGCTCTGGCGTCAGTTAACTTTGCGTGCTGCCGGACCGGCAATATCTAAAACATCAAGATAACGATCTGGATCACATTCGTTAACAAAACGGCTGTAACCGTTTCCATTGCTGTGACTCGATTCACGAAGTCCTGTATTCAGTGCTGACAAAATAGCCGCCAGCAAGCAGTCATTTACTGCAATCTCATAACAGGTAGTGAATATGATCACCATTCGTGATGTAGCGCGTCAGGCTGGCGTCTCTGTGGCAACGGTTTCCCGGGTGCTCAATAACAGCACGCTGGTCAGTGCCGACACGCGTGAAGCAGTAATGAAAGCCGTGAGTGAGCTGGATTATCGGCCAAACGCCAATGCCCAGGCGCTGGCAACTCAGGTTAGCGACACCATTGGCGTGGTGGTGATGGACGTTTCTGATGCGTTTTTCGGCGCGCTGGTAAAAGCGGTGGATCTGGTCGCTCAGCAGCATCAGAAATACGTGCTAATCGGCAATAGCTATCATGAAGCGGAAAAAGAGCGTCACGCCATTGAGGTGTTAATTCGCCAGCGTTGTAATGCGTTGATTGTTCACTCAAAAGCATTGAGTGACGATGAACTGGCGCAATTTATGGATAACATTCCCGGTATGGTGTTAATCAACCGCGTTGTGCCGGGGTACGCCCATCGTTGCGTTTGCCTGGATAATCTCAGCGGTGCCCGAATGGCGACGCGCATGTTGCTGAATAACGGTCATCAACGTATTGGTTATCTTTCTTCCAGCCACGGCATTGAAGATGACGCCATGCGTAAAGCAGGCTGGATGAGTGCGTTGAAAGAGCAGGATATTATTCCGCCGGAAAGCTGGATTGGCGCTGGTACGCCGGACATGCCGGGCGGTGAGGCGGCGATGGTTGAACTGCTGGGGCGCAATCTACAACTTACCGCTGTATTTGCTTATAACGACAATATGGCCGCTGGCGCACTGACAGCATTAAAAGATAATGGCATTGCGATTCCGTTACATCTCTCAATCATCGGTTTCGATGATATTCCCATCGCCCGTTACACCGACCCGCAATTAACGACCGTGCGTTATCCCATTGCTTCAATGGCGAAATTAGCCACCGAACTGGCCTTGCAGGGGGCAGCAGGCAATATTGATCCTCGTGCCAGCCACTGTTTTATGCCGACGTTAGTGCGTCGCCATTCTGTCGCAACACGCCAGAATGCGGCGGCGATCACTAACTCAACAAATCAGGCGATGTAACCGCTTTCAATCTGTGAGTGATTTCACAGTATCTTAACAATGTGATAGCTATGATTGCACCGTTTTAACGTTGTAACCCGTATGTAACAGTGAATAATCACTTTTGCCGAGGTAACAGCGTCATAACAACAATTAAAGCCGTTTTCTGGAGCGTTACCGGGCATGGAAGAACGAATTTTAAAAAGTGAGCTTCGGCGTTCAGTAACACTTCATTAACTCTACTGCCCCGCCGAGCATTTATCTCAAGCACTACCCTGCATAAGAAAAACCGGAGATACCATGAATAAGAAGGTGTTAACCCTGTCTGCTGTGATGGCCAGCATGTTATTCGGTGCCGCTGCACACGCTGCTGATACTCGCATTGGTGTAACAATCTATAAGTACGACGATAACTTTATGTCTGTAGTGCGCAAGGCTATTGAGCAAGATGCGAAAGCCGCGCCAGATGTTCAGCTGCTGATGAATGATTCTCAGAATGACCAGTCCAAGCAGAACGATCAGATCGACGTATTGCTGGCGAAAGGGGTGAAGGCACTGGCAATCAACCTGGTTGACCCGGCAGCTGCGGGTACGGTGATTGAGAAAGCGCGTGGGCAAAACGTGCCGGTGGTTTTCTTCAACAAAGAACCGTCTCGTAAGGCGCTGGATAGCTACGACAAAGCCTACTACGTTGGCACTGACTCCAAAGAGTCCGGCATTATTCAAGGCGATTTGATTGCTAAACACTGGGCGGCGAATCAGGGTTGGGATCTGAACAAAGACGGTCAGATTCAGTTCGTACTGCTGAAAGGTGAACCGGGCCATCCGGATGCAGAAGCACGTACCACTTACGTGATTAAAGAATTGAACGATAAAGGCATCAAAACTGAACAGTTACAGTTAGATACCGCAATGTGGGACACCGCTCAGGCGAAAGATAAGATGGACGCCTGGCTGTCTGGCCCGAACGCCAACAAAATCGAAGTGGTTATCGCCAACAACGATGCGATGGCAATGGGCGCGGTTGAAGCGCTGAAAGCACACAACAAGTCCAGCATTCCGGTGTTTGGCGTCGATGCGCTGCCAGAAGCGCTGGCGCTGGTGAAATCCGGTGCACTGGCGGGCACCGTACTGAACGATGCTAACAACCAGGCGAAAGCGACCTTTGATCTGGCGAAAAACCTGGCCGATGGTAAAGGTGCGGCTGATGGCACCAACTGGAAAATCGACAACAAAGTGGTCCGCGTACCTTATGTTGGCGTAGATAAAGACAACCTGGCTGAATTCAGCAAGAAATAAGACTGATTGGGCGCAGTCTATTACTGCGCCCTTATTGTATGGCCAACAAGGTAAAATTATATGGTCAGCTCAACGACTCCGTCCTCCGGGGAATACTTGTTGGAAATGAGCGGTATCAACAAGTCCTTTCCTGGTGTTAAGGCACTTGATAACGTTAATTTAAAAGTCCGGTCACATTCTATCCATGCATTAATGGGGGAAAACGGTGCAGGAAAATCGACATTATTAAAATGCCTGTTTGGTATTTATCAAAAAGACTCCGGCACCATTTTATTCCAGGGTAAAGAGATCGATTTCCATTCTGCAAAAGAAGCCCTGGAAAATGGTATTTCGATGGTACACCAGGAGTTAAACCTGGTATTACAACGTTCGGTGATGGATAACATGTGGCTGGGGCGATATCCCACCAAAGGCATGTTTGTCGATCAGGACAAAATGTACCGCGAAACCAAAGCGATTTTTGACGAACTGGATATTGATATCGATCCGCGTGCGCGCGTCGGCACATTATCCGTTTCGCAAATGCAGATGATCGAAATCGCCAAAGCGTTTTCCTATAACGCGAAAATTGTGATTATGGATGAACCGACTTCTTCGTTAACCGAAAAAGAGGTCAATCATCTGTTCACTATTATTCGTAAATTAAAAGAGCGCGGCTGCGGTATTGTTTATATCTCGCATAAAATGGAAGAAATCTTCCAGTTATGTGATGAAGTTACCGTATTGCGCGACGGTCAGTGGATCGCCACCGAACCGCTGGCAGGACTGACGATGGACAAGATCATCGCCATGATGGTTGGGCGTTCTCTTAACCAGCGTTTCCCTGACAAAGAAAACAAACCGGGCGAAGTCATCCTCGAGGTACGTAACCTGACGTCACTGCGCCAGCCGTCGATTCGCGATGTCTCGTTTGATCTGCATAAAGGGGAGATCCTCGGTATTGCCGGTCTGGTGGGGGCGAAACGTACCGATATTGTTGAGACGTTATTTGGTATTCGCGAGAAATCGGCTGGCACCATAACGTTGCACGGCAAACAGATCAATAACCATAATGCCAACGAAGCCATAAACCATGGATTTGCACTGGTAACTGAGGAGCGCCGCTCAACGGGAATTTATGCCTATCTGGATATTGGTTTTAACTCGTTAATTTCCAATATTCGCAACTACAAAAATAAAGTTGGTTTACTGGATAACTCGCGGATGAAAAGCGATACCCAGTGGGTGATTGATTCGATGCGGGTAAAAACGCCGGGTCATCGGACGCAAATTGGTTCGCTCTCCGGTGGTAATCAGCAAAAGGTGATTATTGGTCGCTGGCTACTAACGCAACCAGAAATATTAATGCTCGATGAACCGACGCGCGGTATTGATGTCGGGGCGAAGTTTGAAATTTATCAGTTAATTGCCGAACTGGCGAAGAAAGGCAAGGGGATTATTATTATCTCCTCTGAAATGCCTGAGTTGTTAGGGATAACAGACCGTATTCTGGTCATGAGCAATGGTCTCGTTTCCGGAATTGTCGATACAAAAACAACAACGCAAAACGAAATTCTGCGTCTTGCGTCTTTGCACCTTTAAGATTAGGGGCTTCCCATGAGTGCGTTAAATAAGAAAAGTTTTCTTACTTACCTGAAAGAGGGCGGTATTTACGTCGTTCTTTTAGTTTTGCTGGCGATTATTATTTTCCAGGACCCAACATTTTTAAGTCTGTTGAACTTAAGTAATATTCTCACCCAGTCATCGGTGCGTATTATTATCGCGCTCGGTGTGGCAGGGTTAATTGTCACCCAGGGGACCGATCTTTCTGCTGGTCGTCAGGTAGGGCTGGCGGCAGTGGTGGCTGCGACATTATTGCAGTCCATGGATAACGCCAACAAAGTGTTCCCGGAAATGGCGACGATGCCGATTGCGCTGGTTATTCTGATTGTCTGTGCCATTGGTGCGGTGATCGGTTTGATCAACGGTCTGATTATCGCTTATCTCAACGTGACGCCGTTCATTACCACGCTCGGCACGATGATCATCGTCTATGGCATCAACTCGCTCTATTACGACTTTGTCGGGGCGTCGCCAATTTCTGGTTTTGACAGTGGCTTCTCTACCTTTGCTCAGGGCTTTGTCGCGCTGGGGAGTTTCCGTCTCTCTTACATCACCTTCTACGCGTTGATTGCGGTGGCGTTCGTCTGGGTGTTGTGGAACAAAACCCGCTTCGGTAAGAACATTTTTGCCATTGGCGGTAACCCGGAAGCGGCAAAAGTATCTGGTGTCAACGTCGGCCTGAACCTGCTGATGATCTACGCGTTGTCTGGCGTGTTCTATGCCTTTGGCGGGATGTTAGAAGCCGGACGTATCGGCTCTGCCACCAACAACCTCGGCTTTATGTATGAGCTGGATGCTATCGCGGCGTGCGTGGTAGGCGGTGTATCGTTCAGCGGCGGTGTGGGGACGGTGATTGGCGTGGTGACCGGGGTAATTATTTTTACCGTCATCAACTATGGCCTGACGTATATCGGCGTAAACCCATACTGGCAGTACATCATCAAAGGGGCGATTATTATCTTCGCCGTAGCGCTGGATTCACTGAAATACGCGCGTAAGAAATGATGTGAATGTGGTCCGCATTCGGTCATAAACGCACATAACATCATGATCTGTGTGGTTTTGTAGGCCGGATAAGGCGTTCACGCCGCATCCGGCAACAGGAGCCAAATGCCGGATGCAACGCTGGCGCGTTTTATCCGGCCTACAATAAGCTCAACATACTGATTTGTATGGTTTTGTAGGCCGGATAAGGCGTTCAAGCCGCATCCGGCGACAGGAACCAAATGCCGGATGCGTCTCTGGTTTTACAACGTTACCGGGTGTTCTTTCTCGCCTTTCTTAAACTTCACTTCCCCGAGCTCAATACAACCCACCGGGCAGACGTGACCACAAAGCAGACAACCCACACATTTCTCGGTATTACAATGCGGTGTGCGGGTTTTCTCGCTCCATTCCATCGCCTGGTGACCGCCGTCGTAACAGGAAATATAACAGCGTCCACAGCCAACACATTTATCAAGATTGATACGGGGATAGACAATATAACTGCGGTCTAAATCTTCCGCCGGGACAATATTGTTATTCGCCAGACCTACCATCTCCTGCAGCGAATCAAATCCCTGATCGGCGAGATAATGCGACAACCCGCTTGCCATATCTTCCACTATCCGATACCCGTACTGCATGATGCCGGTGGTCACCTGTAACGTTGCTGCGCCGAGCAATAAAAACTCAGCCGCATCCTCCCAGGTTTCAATGCCGCCGATACCGCTGATTGGGAAATCGCGCAGTTCTGGATGGGTGCGCATTTGCTGAATGAAGCGCAGGGCGATCGGTTTTACCGCTTTACCGGAATATCCGGAAATACTCGATTTTCCGTTAACGATCGGCATACCGATTTTCTGATTAAGATCGATATTGGTGATGGATTTAACGGTGTTAATCGCCGCAATGCCATCTGCGCCGCCGCGCTTCGCCGCCAGCGCCACTTCGCACATATCACCGATATTCGGCGTCATCTTCGCCAGCATTGGCAGCGTGGAACCCCGTTTCACTGCCCGACAATATTTTTCTACCAGCTCCGGGCTTTGCCCGACATCGCTACCCATCGCATGAGAAGTCATTTGCGGACAGGAGAAGTTACACTCGATCATATCCGCGCCAGCTTCTTGCACCAGGCGCGCCAGCTCCTCCCATTGCTGCTCATTTTCCCCCATGATCGAAGCGATCAATACTTTGTCCGGGTAATCTTCCTTCAGCCGACGCAGGGCGGCCAGATTCTCTTCCAACGGATGTTCAGCAATCTGCTCCATATTTTTGAAGCCGATAAAACCGGTATCTTCTTTCACCAGATGATCAAAACGCGGCGAGACTTCGTTGGCGATAAAAAAGCCGATCGTTTTAAACACCACACCGCCCCAACCTGTGTCGTAGGCTTTGGCACACATCTCATAGCAGTTGCCTACCGGCGAAGAAGAGAGGCAGAACGGGTTGGGAAACTTCACGCCGCAAAAAGTAATCGAAAGATCTTTCGTTAACATGAGCAAGCTCCCTCTAAATAGTGATGAATCGCCTCGGCGGCTTCTTTCCCGGTTTTCACGGCATAGACCACGGTTTTGTCACCCTCAACAATATCGCCAGCAGCAAAGACTTGCGGGTCGCGGGTCTGGTAATTTTGTGTTTTGATGGTGTTACGCTGCGGCTCTAACTCCGCAAAGGCATCTAGTCTGGCATGCTGACCGACGGCGAGAATAATTTTATCTGCCGCCATCGTCAGTTCGCCCGATAACCGTACATGCTTAAACGTGACTTTATTGCCTTCCACGGCTACTGGCGTGAATCCATCGATGATCGAAACGCCCAGCTCCCGGGCGCTGGTAAACTCTTTTTCGCTTGCCGGAAACTCATCTAACTCTTCACGCGCTACGCAAGTTACCGCCTGACAGCCGAGAACTTTCAGCGTGCTGGCTACGTCCATCGCGACATCACCGCCGCCGATAATTAATGCGCTTTGTGGAATGCTGATATCGCCTTGCGCCTGTCGTGCACGTTGCAAGAAGTCGACGGCAATCTCAACGTCACTATGCTCAAACAGCGGTAGCCCGGAACCGCTTGATAACCCCACGGTGACCAGTACCGCGCGGTTTTCTGCTTTCAGCTGCTCAAGGGTGAGTGTGTTACCGACTTCGTTGTTGCACTTAATGGTCACGCCCATTTTTTCAATACGGGCGATCTCTGCATCCAGCACTGATTGCGGTAACCGGAATTGCGGAATACCGTTACGCAACCAGCCACCGGGGTGCGCTTCTTTCTCATAAATCGTGACGTCATAACCCTGGTTTGTCAGTGTCACACTGGCCTGCAATCCGGCAGGACCTGCGCCAATAATCGCGACTTTGCCGAGCGTTTTAGTACCGGGCTGATAAATTTCCATTCCGGTTTGTTGTTCAAAATCAGTAACAAAACGCTGTAAGCGGCCGATATCAATGGGAGCATCAACACCGGCACGGGTACAACCGCTTTGGCATAATTTCTCCGTCGGGCACACTCTGGCACAAACGGCACCGAGGGCATTATTTTCGCGAATTGTCTCGGCAGCGCCTTTAAAATTACGAAAGTAGATTGAGCGAATAAATTTCCCCGGATCGGTCTGTGCCGGGCAAGCCTGACTACAGGGAGCGTCGTGACATAATAAACAGCGAGAGGCTTCTTTAATCGCCAGTAAAGACGTAAAAGCCGGAGTGAGTTCATCCAGATAATTTTGTTGCGGCATGTGATCTTCCTTAATGCTATAGGTAATTAAGGCGAGCGTTTAGTAAATAATAATGTACTGATATTAAGGCTAAGCGTGCGGGGGAATTTAAACTGTGAAAAGATTCACAAATAGCTGCGGTTAGGAATGTGATATCCGCAGCTTATCAGGTGAAGTAATAATTATTCTCAATAATTAACTGGAGAGGGGAATATTAACGATAGAAAATAAGATAAACAATCATGCCGATAGATAAAATTCCGAAGCCGATATATGCCACCATATAAGCGAAAAAGAGTCCGGGATTTTTTGCTCGCCAGACATACACCGGTTCCGGTGCATTTTTAACCCGTTTATCAATCGCGCCTGCGCGCCAGCCTTTCCATGCTTCGCGGAAACAAAATATCGGGATAAGGAAAAAAACGGCAACGACAAAAAACTGCTGTACATCCATAACTACTTTCCTTGTTTCTTTTGTAATTCAAGTAACTGTTCGGGTGTGACGGCGGGATACCCCTGCGCATCTTCCGGTACCTGGTGCATAGCCGGAATAGGGACCAGCGGCCCTAAAAAACGCGGTTCACGTTTAAAAATATAAAGGTCAGCCAGCGCACCGAAACGGGCGGCAAATTCACGAATACGTACTGACAGCATATCTTTCGGTGACGGTACGGCATAACACTGAGCCTGAATCCCCATATGCAGCGCAATAAATAATGCTCGCTCACAGTGGAAACGTTGGGTGATAATAATGAAATCATTAGTATCGAAAACTTTGCGTGTACGCACGATGGAATCCAGCGTACGAAAGCCTGCGTAATCGAGAACAATATCTGATGGGTCGACACCAGCAGCGATTAAATCTTTGCGCATGGTCATCGGCTCATTATAACTTTGCAATGCGTTATCGCCGCTCAGTAATAGATAATTTACCTTACCGCTGTTATAGGCATTAATCGCTCCTTGAATGCGGTAGCGATAATACTGATTAATTACGCCAGTACGATAATATTTTGCTGTTCCGAGCACCACACCGACCTGGCGGTAGGGGAGATCCTGCAATTCGTCGTAGATATAAGGCGCGGTTTTCCAGCTCATCCAGCGATCGAGGCCGAGCACAGTCAACAGCAGCAAGCCGATCAGGACTAACAGGCTGAGGAACACGCGCTTTAACATGCAGGAGACTCGATCTAAGGAAAATTTCCATCAGGCTACTTTACCCGCTGGTTTTGCGCAAGAAACGGCAAACTGTTTGCCGGGAATTTCGACACCAGGAGAGGGCTGGCAAGCCGGACAAGGCGTTCACGCCGCATCCGGCACCAGGCTTAAGCGAGAAGCACTCGGTCGATACTGTGACAGCCGAGAGCTTTCAGCGTTGCGGAGGTGGCATCCCACTGAATCAACGGCGCATCGGCTTTTTCTGCCAGAACCGCGCGCTGGATATCCGGGTAATCATAACCCTTGAGATTCAACAGAATTAACGCTCCCTGCAACGGTGGCAGAGTCGGGTTGAATGCGGCGTTTTCAGCGTAGCTGCCACTGAAAATACGACCGTCTTTACATTCCAGCGCGACACCGCTTGGCGACTTACTGTAAGGCATGTGCGAACGGTTTGCCGCCGCAATCGCTGCCTGAGAAAGCGCATCACCCGTCAGCGCATAGCCGTGATCCTGTTCGTCCATCAGCAGCGTTTTAATCTCCAGATCTTTCGGCCCAAAGGCATCTGGCAGATAGTCACGCAGCGCGTGTGCCTCGCGGCCCGGCAGATGAATACGCAGATCCAGACCGCTGTTCAGTTCATTCATAAACTGACGGCAGTGACCACAAGGCGTGTAGTTAACGGTGATGGCTGCAAGCGCTTTTTCACCACTCAACCAGGCGTGGCTGATCGCGCTTTGTTCGGCATGAACGGTTTGCTGCATTGTCGCACCAATAAATTCCATATTGGCACCGAAATACCAGGTTCCGCTCACACCGCGCGCAATTGCGCCAACATTAAAATTCGACAATGGCGTACGCGCACAGGCCGCCGCCAGCGGAAGTAGTGCGAATGCCAGCGCGTCTTCGTCCAGCCCCGTTGCGCTCTTCAGCGATGAGACTTGCTCCCCGGTCAACAAAGCGGGGAAGTACTTGTCTGCCAGAATAGGTTCCAGTGCAGATTGCAAGTTATCCGCAAGTTGGGCAAAAGCGGTTTGAAAACGTGGATGCATGGCGTTGCCTCATAATCATGTAATGGGATAACAGTTTACGAACCCGTTGTGGCTTTATATGTGATCTGAATCTCATTAATTATGCAACGCGTGAAACATACATCAAAAATGCGCGACGCATCGCAAATTTTAGCCCATTACTGCCAGAATAATCGGGAAAAGGAACGGTGCGATCAGCGAAGTAATTATCCCGCATAACACCAGCGCTAGCGAACTAAATGCACCTTCCTGATAATCCAGCTCGGCGCAGCGCGCCGTACCGAGGGCGTGCGAGGCAGTCCCCATTGCCAGACCGCGCGCAGCTTTGGTACGAATACGCATCGCATTAAGCAATGTATGGCCAAATACCGCGCCGAGGATGCCGACGAAAATCACGCAAACTGCGCTGATTGCCGGAATACCGCCAATACTGCCGCCAACCGCCATTGCAATAGGCGTGGTGACTGATTTCGGCAGGATTGACGCGGCGATTTCCGGTGAAGCGCCCATCAACAATGCCACGGAAGTCCCCGTCACCATCGCAACCACGCTGCCGATAAAACAGATGGTGATGATCGATTTCCAGCGCGCGCGGATCTGGTGTAGCTGCTCATATAAAGGATAGGCCAGCGCGACGACCGCCGGTTGCAGCAGATCGTTTAGCACTTCGCTACCTTTAAAGTAGCTGTCGTAAGAGATGCCAGTCAGCATTAAAAAAGGAATGATCACCACCATTGCTACCAGCAACGGGTTAAGCAAGGGAAACTTATACCGTGCCGCCAGTTTGCGGGCGGCAAAAAAGACAATCAATGTCAGCGGTAATGACCACCAGATATTCGCCATCATTCTTCTGATCCTTTCTGACCTACGACTTTACGTTCACCGTGTACCAGTTGCGAACTCCAGCTCACCACCAGAAAAACCACCAGCGTACTGACTGCACAGGAAACCACTACCGGGCCAAACTGTGCGCGGAGCAAATCAAAATATTGCATGACGCCTACGCCAATCGGCACAAACAATAGCGCCATATAGCGAATCAGTACGTAGCACCCCGGATTGACCCATTTTGCCGGAAGAATTTGCAAGGCCAGCAGGACAAACAGGATCAGCATCCCGATGATGCTGCCCGGAATGGTTACCGGTAGCAGGGAAGCAATGAAAATGCCTGCATACAGGCAGGCATAAATCAGGACGAAAGCGCGTAAATATTGCCAGATAATGTTCAGTGTCTTACTCATAATCAACACCCCAGATGAGATGGATTCATCATACAATTAATTCGTAAAACGTGCTACCGATCACATTAAGAAATCAGCGCTTATTTTTTCGCTCCCCGGCATTACGCAATGCGCAGCGAACTCAGGCATACATCAAGCATAGAGAGGGATTGCAGTTTGCAGCAATCCCTCTTTGCAGACCTTTAATCCGCTGACCATAGGCGCTAACATAGCGCCTCATTTTTTTGCGGGTGATGATATGCGTGTGTTACTGGCACCGATGGAGGGAGTGCTTGACTCTCTGGTGCGTGAATTGCTGACCGAAGTTAACGACTACGATCTGTGCATCACCGAGTTTGTCCGCGTGGTGGATCAACTGCTGCCGGTAAAAGTCTTTCATCGCATTTGCCCTGAGCTACAAAACGCCAGCCGGACACCATCTGGTACGCTGGTGCGCGTGCAGTTGTTAGGTCAGTTCCCACAATGGCTGGCAGAGAACGCCGCCCGTGCGGTGGAGTTAGGTTCCTGGGGCGTGGATCTCAATTGCGGCTGCCCGTCGAAAACGGTTAACGGTAGCGGCGGCGGGGCGACGTTACTCAAAGATCCTGAACTCATCTACCAGGGTGCAAAAGCGATGCGTGAAGCTGTACCGGCGCATTTGCCCGTCAGCGTGAAAGTGCGTCTGGGCTGGGACAGCGGTGAGAAGAAATTTGAAATCGCCGATGCGGTTCAACAGGCTGGCGCTACGGAGCTGGTGGTGCATGGGCGGACGAAAGAGCAGGGTTACCGCGCGGAGCATATTGACTGGCAGGCGATTGGCGATATTCGCCAGCGGCTGAATATTCCGGTGATTGCCAACGGTGAAATCTGGGACTGGCAGAGCGCGCAACAATGCATGGCGATCAGCGGCTGCGACGCAGTGATGATTGGTCGCGGGGCGCTCAATATTCCCAACCTGAGCCGGGTGGTAAAATATAACGAACCGCGAATGCCGTGGCCGGAGGTGGTTGCTTTGCTGCAAAAATATACCCGTCTGGAAAAGCAGGGCGATACCGGGTTATATCACGTTGCGCGGATTAAACAGTGGTTGAGTTATTTGCGTAAAGAATACGATGAAGCAACGGAATTATTTCAGCATGTTCGGGTGTTGAATAATTCCCCTGATATTGCAAGGGCTATTCAGGCAATTGATATCGAGAAACTCTAAAAAACCATAGTGATGTTTTTTGACAATGTGTTAGCTCTTTATCAATAGGCCGCACGGTTGTTTGGTGGCGTCAAAATTGCCGAGGCGTTCCCTGAAGGCCGGGGCAGCCCACATGGATGTGGGCTGAGGGCGCGTTTTACAGGGATGTTACCTCGCGCCCGACCCGGTAGCCGTAAGGGATAAGCCGAGGGCACCGCGCAGCGGCGATTTTGTTCGCCAGAGCCCGGGGGTGCAGGGGGCGGCGGCGATTGGCCGCCCCCTGCGCGCTCCTTGCGCCAGTGATTATATGAAGCAATGCACATGACAGGAGCGCAACAGGATGAGAGACTGAAATATTCTCGTTATTTTCGGACCTGATGACATTAATTAATTTTAAAATATCATCTTAAATACGCCAGTCACCACCAGTAGCCCAATCAGGAAAATAATCAATACAGCCCAGAGTATAATTTTCATTGGCGTTCCTTTATTTGTGAGTGCTGAATAAGTATAGGAAAAAACGAAGCCCTTTGCCGTTATCCATAAACGATTAAGATAAATCGGAAGATATCATTCACTTAGTGTATATTTTTCTGGATATGTCGTTTTATTGCCACTGATGTATTGCCACGCGAAACTAAAAAATATATCGCAACACACGGTAATCTCCGCGCACCTTTTCTTACCTGATTATTCCCCCATGAATCGTGATTCCTTTTATCCAGCCATCGCCTGTTTTCCGCTGTTACTGATGCTGGCCGGGTGTGCGCCTATGCATGAAACCCGCCAGGCGTTAAGCCAGCAAACGCCCGCTGCACAAGTTGACACCGCATTACCCACGGCGCTGAAAAATGGTTGGCCAGACAGCCAATGGTGGCTGGAGTATCACGATAATCAACTCACTTCCTTAATTAACAATGCACTACAGAACGCACCGGATATGCAGGTGGCTGAACAGCGCATTCAGCTAGCTGAAGCCCAGGCGAAGGCAGTTGCCACTCAGGATGGTCCGCAGATCGACTTTTCGGCGGATATGGAGCGGCAAAAAATGTCGGCAGAAGGCTTAATGGGGCCGTTTGCTCTGAACGATCCGGCCGCAGGTACGACCGGCCCGTGGTACACCAACGGTACTTTTGGCTTAACGGCGGGCTGGCATCTCGATATCTGGGGAAAGAATCGGGCGGAGGTTACTGCCCGCCTGGGTACGGTTAAAGCACGGGCGGCGGAACGCGAGCAAACCCGCCAATTGCTGGCTGGCAGCGTAGCCCGCCTGTACTGGGAGTGGCAAACCCAGGCGGCGTTAAACACGGTCTTGCAGCAAATAGAAAAAGAGCAGAACACCATTATCGCGACCGATCGCCAGCTATATCAGAACGGGATTACTTCTTCAGTTGAAGGTGTGGAAACCGATATTAATGCCAGCAAAACCCGGCAGCAGCTCAACGATGTCGCGGGGAAAATGAAAATTATTGAGGCACGGTTAAGCGCACTTACAAATAACCAGACAAAGTCATTGAAGCTTAAACCGGTCGCGTTGCCGAAAGTGGCAAGCCAGCTTCCTGATGAACTGGGGTACTCCTTACTGGCCCGGCGGGCAGATTTGCAGGCGGCGCACTGGTACGTTGAGTCATCGCTAAGCACCATTGATGCGGCAAAAGCGGCATTTTATCCTGACATCAACCTGATGGCCTTCCTGCAACAGGATGCGTTGCACTTAAGCGATCTGTTCCGTCATTCCGCGCAGCAAATGGGCGTTACGGCAGGCCTGACGCTACCCATTTTCGATAGTGGTCGTCTTAACGCCAATCTCGATATCGCAAAAGCCGAAAGCAACTTGTCTATCGCCAGCTACAACAAAGCGGTGGTTGAAGCGGTGAATGACGTGGCGCGGGCAGCCAGTCAGGTTCAGACACTGGCGGAGAAAAACCAGCATCAGGCGCAAATTGAGCGCGATGCCTTGCGTGTGGTAGGTCTTGCGCAGGCGCGCTTTAACGCGGGCATCATTGCTGGTTCCCGCGTCAGCGAAGCCAGAATCCCCGCGCTGCGTGAGCGGGCCAATGGCCTGTTATTGCAAGGGCAGTGGCTGGATGCCTCCATTCAACTCACTGGTGCGTTGGGCGGGGGTTACAAACGCTGATGATATGCGCCTTCTATACTTAACGTTTATTCAGCGTTAAGTGGAGAACTCGATGGCACAGGTTGCGATTATTACCGCCTCCGATTCGGGGATCGGCAAAGAGTGCGCGTTATTACTGGCGCAGCAGGGGTTTGATATTGGTATTACCTGGCACTCAGATGAAGAAGGGGCAAAAGATACCGCGCGTGAGGTAGTTAGCCACGGCGTACGTGCGGAGATCGTGCAGCTGGATCTCGGCAATCTACCAGAAGGGGCACTGGCGCTGGAGAAACTCATTCAACGGCTGGGGCGCATTGATGTGCTGGTGAATAATGCGGGTGCAATGACCAAAGCGCCGTTTCTTGATATGGCTTTTGATGAGTGGCGCAAGATTTTTACCGTTGATGTCGATGGTGCATTCTTATGCTCGCAAATTGCGGCTCGTCAGATGGTGAAACAAGGGCAGGGCGGTCGCATCATCAACATTACGTCGGTACATGAACATACGCCGCTGCCGGATGCCAGCGCCTACACAGCCGCTAAACATGCGCTCGGTGGGTTAACCAAAGCGATGGCGCTGGAGCTGGTCAGGCATAAGATTTTGGTGAACGCAGTCGCGCCTGGGGCGATCGCCACGCCAATGAATGGCATGGATGACAGCGACGTGAAGCCCGACGCGGAGCCTTCGATTCCCTTGCGGCGTTTTGGCGCAACGCATGAGATTGCCAGCCTGGTGGTGTGGCTTTGTTCGGAGGGCGCAAATTACACCACCGGGCAGTCGTTGATAGTGGATGGCGGCTTTATGTTGGCGAATCCACAGTTCAACCCAGAATAGCGCAGTGAGGTGCGTGGATATTTCATTGGGTAATATTTTGGTCGGCATGAAAAGACGCACAAGCGTCGTATCAGGCATGGTACTCCGGATGTCGGATGCGGCGCGAACGCCTTATCCAGGGCAATGGTTTTACGCCTGATGATCCGGCTTTTTCTTCCCGCGTCGTTTCAGCCACCAGCGCACGCCCACCACCAGAACCACGACCAGAATCAACCAGACCCAGTGCTTCAAATGCTGGTCGAGATTGTGCAACCACGGCGCAATCACCTGACCACCAGCGTAACCAATAGTGGTAAAAATCAACGCCCAGGCAAATGCGCCGAGAATATTCAGCGGCAGAAAGATTTTCGGCGGCAGCTGGCTGGCACCAATCAGCGTCGGGCCAATCACCCGAAAGCCATACATAAAGCGCGTACCAATGACAAACAGATACGGATGGCGTTGGATAAGTTTCTGCGCCCGCTCAATTTTATCCTGATGTTTCGAGAAACGGCGTAACAGCTTGCCGCCAAACCGCCGCCCGCACAGATAGAGCACCTGGTCGCCAATCATGCCGCCAAGCGCCACAGAAAGTACCACCAGCGGGAACTTTAATAGCCCCTGATGCGCCGCAACGCCTCCCAGCAAAGTCACGGTTTCACCTTCCGCCAGGCTACCGATCACCAGCGCGGCATAACCATATTGTGAGATAAGTGTATTGAGATCCATAGGCCAGTCTGTCTCCCTTTGGTTGCCAGTAAGCATACACCCTGTGAATCATTCACGCTGAAAAAGGACGTTCATCAGACAGTGAAAATTACATGGGCGAACAAAAAATAATCACAAGCTGACTTATACTTGAACTGTCAGGTTCATGAACTCACAACAAGGGGGCGGTATGAGCCATGTCTGGGGACTGTTTTCCCATCCCGATCGTGAAATGCAGGTGATTAATCGCGAAAACGAAACGATTTCTCACCATTACACCCACCACGTTTTGCTGATGGCGGCGATTCCGGTGATTTGCGCCTTCATTGGCACTACACAGATTGGCTGGAATTTTGGCGATGGCACTATCCTGAAGTTATCCTGGTTTACCGGACTGGCGCTGGCTGTCTTGTTTTACGGCGTTATGCTGGCTGGGGTCGCGGTGATGGGGCGGGTCATCTGGTGGATGGCGCGTAATTATCCGCAGCGTCCGTCACTTGCGCACTGCATGGTCTTCGCGGGCTACGTTGCAACTCCGCTGTTTTTAAGCGGTCTGGTGGCGCTTTATCCACTGGTCTGGTTGTGTGCGCTGGTCGGCACGGTGGCGCTGTTTTACACCGGCTACCTGCTTTACCTTGGTATTCCGAGCTTCCTGAATATCAACAAAGAGGAAGGCCTTAGCTTCTCTAGTTCGACGCTGGCGATTGGCGTGCTGGTACTGGAAGTGCTGCTCGCCCTAACCGTTATACTATGGGGCTACGGTTATCGTTTGTTCTAGAAAGTTCTTTGACGTTGCATTGCTGGCGTAAATGTCAGCAATGCAGCATTTCCTCACGATTCTCCTTTGACGATCGCACTTTTTGCTCGTTATGATGGCGTCGCTAGCCTCAGTAAATCCTTACTCCGGCGGTGCGCAACCCGTGCGCGTGAACCACTATCTGAATGCTCATCATGCCGAAATTTCGAGTTTCTTTATTTAGCCTGGCCCTGATGCTGGCTGTGCCTTTTGCACCGCAGGCCGTTGCGAAAACGGCAGCCGCTACCACCGCTTCACAACCGGAAATTGCCTCCGGTAGCGCGATGATTGTTGATCTGAATACCAACAAAGTGATCTATTCGAACCACCCGGATCTGGTGCGTCCGATTGCGTCTATCAGCAAATTAATGACCGCGATGGTTGTGCTGGATGCACGACTGCCGCTGGATGAAAAACTAAAAGTGGATATCAGCCAGACGCCGGAGATGAAAGGGGTCTATTCGCGCGTACGACTGAATAGCGAAATCAGCCGTAAAGATATGCTGTTGCTGGCGCTGATGTCTTCAGAAAACCGCGCGGCGGCAAGCCTTGCGCACCATTATCCCGGTGGTTACAAAGCCTTTATTAAGGCAATGAATGCGAAAGCGAAATCGCTCGGAATGAACAACACGCGCTTTGTTGAACCTACCGGATTGTCGGTGCATAACGTTTCAACTGCCCGTGACTTAACCAAACTGCTCATTGCCAGCAAACAATATCCGTTGATCGGGCAGTTAAGTACTACCCGGGAAGATATGGCAACCTTCTCTAATCCGACGTATACGCTGCCGTTCCGCAATACTAATCATCTGGTGTATCGCGATAACTGGAATATTCAGTTAACCAAAACCGGCTTTACCAATGCGGCGGGCCATTGTCTGGTGATGCGTACGGTTATCAATAATAAACCGGTGGCGCTGGTAGTGATGGACGCGTTTGGCAAATATACCCATTTTGCCGATGCCAGCCGCCTGCGTACCTGGATTGAAACCGGTAAAGTGATGCCTGTGCCGGCAGCAGCGTTGAGCTATAAAAAACAAAAAGCCGCCCAAATGGCGGCGGCGGGGCAGACGGCACAGAACGATTAAGTGAATTCGGATGGCGATACTCTGCCATCCGTAATTTTTACTCCACTTCCTGCCAGTTTTTCCGTTTACTGGTTTTACCGATCCCCGGATTCATGCTGTTGGTCGGATCGTTCTCGCGATAGAACTTCTGCAACGTCTCCGGTGCTTTATACAAATGACCGACGTTATGCTCGGCAGGGTACTGCGCGCCGCGCTGCTGTAGCAGTTCCAGCATCTGTTCTTTTAACGCATGCACATCCACGCCTTTTTTCACTATGTAATCCTGATGGAAGACATAGCACATAAAATGGCCGTAATAGAGCTTGTGCACCAGCTGGCTGTCGATCTCCGGCGGTAAATGCTCATACCACTCGGTGTCGTTACGCCGCAGAGCGATATCCAACGCCAGAATGTCTTCGACTTCATCGGAATGCACCGCCTGATAACGAATTGCTGCGCCCGCAGCGGCGAAACGGTGTAAAAACGCTTTGCTGCCTTCCTCCGGCGTACAGACAAAGAAATCGCCTTCGGCCTGTTTGAAATAATCCACCAGCCACGATTTGGCTTCGCCCACGCCATCGCCCGCCATTTTTAACAGCAGATGATGCTCGTATTTATCGCGCCAGTTTTTCATGCGCGGCGGTAAATGGCTGGGGAACAGGTGACCGAATTTTTGCATCGCACGGTCAGTAAAATGCGGACGGAAGAATTTCACTTTCTCCAGCATCGCATCGGTGCGTCCCTTGAGATTAAAGAAGAACGGCATCTTGTCGGTGCCTAACTTATCAATCATCAGGAAGGTGTCTTTGCCGTATTTTTCCGCAATATCGTAGATATCCCGGTGCATATATTCCCCGGCAACCGGCAGATTTTCGAAGTTAGCCAGAATATGACGGCGGATTTCGGTCAGCACTTCCGGCTGGTTGGTGCCGATATAAAACACCTGCTGATTTTTTTCCGCTTCGAAGGTATCAAGACGTACTGCAAAGACCGCCAGCTTCCCGGCGCAACCAGAAGATTCAAATAACCGATCAGGATCGGCGTTATAACGTGCGGGCGTGTCGGCTTCAATATCACGAACGCGGTGGACATAGTCATAATCGTGGGCGTGACGACCATCGTGACGCACATCGTCATCTTTGATGCGATCATCATCCAGCTTGCTAAGGATCTGCTCCGGCGTTTCGCCCAGATCAATCCCCAGATGGTTCACCAGCGTCAGTTTGCCGTCTTCATTTATACGCGCGAATAACGACATTTCGGTATACGCCGGGCCACGTTGCACCAGCGAGCCGCCGGAGTTGTTACAAATACCGCCGATGACCGATGCGCCTATACACGATGATCCAATCACTGAGTGCGGTTCGCGTCCCAGCGGTTTGAGGGCTTTTTCCAGCGAATAGAGCGTGGTGCCCGGATAGGCCAGCACCTGTTCGCCCTTGCCAAGAACGTGCAGCTTGTCGAGACGCAGGGTGCTGATGATAACGACATCGCGATCATAATCGTTACCGTTTGGCGTCGATCCTTCGGTCAGGCCTGTATTGGCGGCCTGCATCAGAATAATTTTGTCGGCGGTGACGCAGGCTTTCAGCACCCGCCACAATTCCAGTAGTGAGCCAGGGAAAACGACAGCCAGCGCGTCGCCCTGACCAGAACGGAAGCCCTTGCGATAGCGGGCCGTTTTTGCGGGATCGGTGAGCAGGTGTGAAGAACCCACCAGACGAGCAAGTTCATTCAAAAAGGCTTTATTATCAGTTGTTGTCATGGAAGACATTTTCCACTCCTTGTGGTGGCGAAAAAATATCACAAACTAGAATAGCGCCTTGTATAACAATTCAGCGAGTGAATATTTTGAAAATTCAGACAATAAACTGAGCATTCTTTTTCTCTCTCCATCATGCTTATGGCAAACTACGGTTTTTGCACCATTTTCGCTGCCACGTCGGGCAACAAAGGAAGAAAAATCCATATGAAATGGCTATGTTCAGTAGGAATCGCGGTGAGTCTGGCCCTGCAGCCAGCACTGGCGGATGATTTATTCGGCAACCATCCATTAACGCCCGAAGCGCGGGATGCGTTCGTCACCGAACTGCTTAAGAAAATGACAGTTGATGAGAAAATTGGTCAGCTGCGCTTAATCAGCGTCGGCCCGGATAACCCGAAAGAGGCGATCCGCGAGATGATCAAAGACGGTCAGGTTGGGGCGATTTTCAACACCGTAACCCGTCAGGATATCCGCGCCATGCAGGATCAGGTGATGGAATTAAGCCGCCTGAAAATTCCTCTTTTCTTTGCTTACGACGTGCTGCACGGTCAGCGCACGGTGTTCCCGATTAGCCTCGGTCTGGCCTCGTCTTTTAACCTCGATGCAGTGAAAACGGTCGGACGTGTCTCTGCTTATGAAGCGGCAGATGATGGCCTGAATATGACCTGGGCACCGATGGTCGATGTCTCGCGCGATCCGCGCTGGGGACGTGCTTCCGAAGGTTTTGGCGAAGATACGTATCTCACCTCAATAATGGGTAAAACCATGGTGGAAGCGATGCAGGGTAAAAGCCCGGCAGATCGCTACTCGGTGATGACCAGCGTCAAACACTTTGCCGCATACGGTGCGGTAGAAGGCGGTAAAGAGTACAACACCGTCGATATGAGTCCGCAGCGCCTGTTTAATGATTATATGCCGCCGTACAAAGCGGGGCTGGACGCAGGCAGCGGCGCGGTGATGGTGGCGCTGAACTCGCTGAACGGCACGCCAGCCACCTCCGATTCCTGGCTGCTGAAAGATGTTCTGCGCGACCAGTGGGGCTTTAAAGGCATCACCGTTTCCGATCACGGTGCAATCAAAGAGCTGATTAAACATGGCACGGCGGCAGACCCGGAAGATGCGGTGCGCGTGGCGCTGAAATCCGGAATCAACATGAGTATGAGCGACGAGTACTACTCGAAGTATCTGCCTGGGTTGATTAAATCCGGTAAAGTGACGATGGCAGAGCTGGACGATGCTGCCCGCCATGTACTGAACGTTAAATATGATATGGGGTTGTTTAACGACCCATACAGCCATCTCGGTCCGAAAGAGTCTGACCCGGTGGATACCAATGCCGAAAGCCGCCTGCACCGCAAAGAAGCGCGTGAAGTGGCGCGTGAAAGCCTGGTGTTGCTGAAAAACCGTCTCGAAACGTTACCGCTGAAAAAATCCGCAACCATTGCGGTGGTTGGCCCGCTGGCAGACAGCAAGCGTGACGTGATGGGAAGCTGGTCGGCGGCAGGTGTTGCAGATCAATCCGTGACCGTGCTGACCGGGATTAAAAATGCCGTCGGTGAAAACGGTAAAGTGCTGTATGCCAAAGGGGCGAACGTTACCAGTGACAAAGGCATTATCGATTTCCTGAATCAGTATGAAGAAGCGGTCAAAGTCGATCCGCGTTCGCCGCAAGAGATGATTGATGAAGCGGTGCAGACGGCGAAACAATCTGATGTGGTGGTGGCTGTAGTCGGTGAAGCACAGGGGATGGCGCACGAGGCCTCCAGCCGTACCGATATTACTATTCCGCAAAGCCAACGTGACTTGATTGCGGCGCTGAAAGCCACCGGTAAACCGCTGGTGCTGGTGCTGATGAACGGGCGTCCGCTGGCGCTGGTGAAAGAAGATCAGCAGGCTGATGCGATTCTGGAAACCTGGTTTGCGGGGACTGAAGGCGGTAATGCAATTGCCGATGTGTTGTTTGGCGATTACAACCCGTCCGGCAAGCTGCCGATGTCCTTCCCGCGTTCTGTCGGGCAGATCCCGGTGTACTACAGCCATCTGAACACCGGTCGTCCGTATAATGCCGACAAGCCGAACAAATACACTTCGCGTTATTTTGATGAAGCTAACGGGGCGCTTTATCCGTTCGGCTATGGTCTGAGCTATACCACTTTCACCGTCTCTGATGTGAAACTTTCTGCGCCGACCATGAAGCGTGACGGCAAAGTGACGGCCAGCGTGCAGGTGACGAACACCGGTAAACGCGAAGGGGCCACGGTAGTGCAGATGTACTTGCAGGATGTGACGGCTTCCATGAGTCGTCCGGTGAAACAGCTGAAAGGCTTTGAGAAAATCACCCTGAAACCGGGCGAAACTCAGACCGTTAGCTTCCCGATTGATATCGAGGCGCTGAAGTTCTGGAATCAACAGATGAAATATGACGCCGAGCCTGGCAAGTTCAATGTCTTTATCGGCACTGATTCCGCACGCGTTAAGAAAGGCGAGTTTGAGTTGCTGTAATGCTTTAGTAAGGGCGCGACGTTTGCGCCCTTTGCCTGATGTTCATATCTTAACTTGCTGAATTTTCGCCCTTTGTAGGCCGGATAAGGCGTTTACGCCGCATCCGGCAAGAAACGCCGGGCAAAATATGCCCTTTAAGTATTTATCTGATTCTGCAACTGAATCCTTCCGCTCAGGCTAACTCTGTCATTATCAACTATGCTTTTCTCTTAATTCGCTGAAAACAACAGTAAAAGAATGAGGAAAGCATCATGCCACTCTCAAAGGTCTGGGCAGGTTCACTGGTTTTGTTGGCAGCCGTGAGCCTGCCGCTGCACGCGGCTTCCCCCGTTAAAGTCGGTTCAAAAATCGATACCGAAGGCGCGCTGCTCGGCAATATCATTTTGCAAGTACTCGAAAGCCACGGCGTACCAACGGTCAATAAAGTGCAACTTGGAACGACTCCTGTGGTGCGCGGGGCGATTACTTCCGGTGAACTGGATATCTATCCGGAATATACCGGCAATGGCGCTTTCTTCTTTAAAGATGAAAACGATGCGGCATGGAAAAACGCGCAGCAAGGTTACGAGAAAGTCAAAAAACTCGATGCAGAGCAAAACAAGTTAATCTGGCTGACGCCCGCACCAGCGAATAACACCTGGACCATCGCCGTGCGTCAGGATGTGGCAGAGAAAAACAAACTCACTTCGCTTGCTGACCTGAGTCGTTATCTGAAAGAGGGCGGCACCTTCAAACTGGCAGCCTCGGCAGAGTTTATCGAACGCGCCGATGCGTTACCCGCGTTTGAAAAAGCCTACGACTTTAAACTCGATCAGGATCAGTTACTGTCACTGGCTGGCGGCGACACGGCGGTAACGATTAAAGCCGCTGCCCAGCAAACTTCTGGCGTTAATGCCGCAATGGCTTACGGCACTGACGGTCCGGTCGCGGCGCTGGGGCTGCAAACCTTAAGCGATCCGCAAGGCGTGCAACCTATCTACGCGCCTGCACCAGTGGTGCGTGAGTCGGTGCTGAAAGAGTATCCGCAAATGGCACAGTGGCTACAGCCAGTCTTCGCCAGCCTCGATGCAAAAACATTGCAGCAACTGAATGCCAGCATTGCAGTGGAAGGACTGGATGCCAAAAAAGTGGCTGCCGACTACCTGAAACAAAAAGGGTGGACGAAGTAATTTCCCGTGACTTATCTACGTATTAATCCTGTTCTGGCGCTGCTGCTGTTGCTGACGGCAATCGCAGCGGCGCTGCCGTTTATCAGTTACGCGCCTAATCGTTTAGTCTCGGGTGAAGGGCGTCATCTCTGGCAACTGTGGCCGCAAACGATCTGGATGCTGGTGGGCGTTGGTTGCGCCTGGCTGACAGCCTGTTTTATTCCCGCTAAAAAAGGCAGCATTTTTGCACTCATTCTGGCGCAATTCGTCTTCGTATTGCTGGTGTGGGGAGCAGGAAAGGCGGCGACCCAACTGGCGCAAAATGGCAGTGCGCTGGCGCGTACCAGCCTCGGCAGTGGTTTCTGGCTGGCTGCGGCGCTGGCATTGCTGGCCTGTAGCGATGCCATCCGCCGAATCTCCACGCATCCGCTGTGGCGCTGGTTGTTGCATATGCAGATTGCCATTATTCCGCTGTGGTTGCTGTACTCCGGCACGCTTAACGATCTCTCACTAATGAAAGAATACGCCAACCGTCAGGATGTGTTTGACGACGCGCTGGCACAGCATTTGACGTTGCTGTTTGGTGCGGTGCTGCCTGCGTTAGTGATTGGTGTGCCGTTGGGCATCTGGTGCTACTTTTCCACTGCGCGGCAGGGGGCAATTTTTTCTCTGCTCAATGTCATTCAGACCGTGCCTTCGGTGGCGCTCTTTGGCCTGTTGATTGCGCCGCTTGCCGCGCTGGTTACGGCCTTTCCGTGGCTGGGGAAGCTCGGCATAGCAGGAACCGGAATGACACCCGCACTGATTGCGCTGGTGCTCTATGCCTTGCTGCCGCTGGTGCGCGGCGTGGTAGTCGGTTTGAACCAGATCCCGCGCGATGTGCTGGAGAGCGCCAGAGCGATGGGGATGAGCGGGGCGCAGCGATTCCTGCATGTTCAGTTACCACTGGCGTTACCGGTATTTCTGCGCAGCCTGCGGGTGGTGATGGTGCAAACTGTAGGTATGGCGGTGATTGCGGCGTTAATCGGCGCAGGCGGTTTTGGTGCGCTGGTTTTCCAGGGGCTGCTAAGCAGCGCCATTGATTTAGTGTTGCTGGGGGTGATCCCGGTAATTGTTCTGGCGGTGCTTACCGACGCGCTGTTCGATTTGCTTATCGCACTGCTGAAGGTGAAACGTAATGATTGAATTTAGCCATGTCAGCAAACTGTTCGGCGCACAAAAAGCCGTTAACGATCTCAATCTCAATTTTCAGGAAGGGAGTTTTTCGGTGCTGATTGGCACATCTGGCTCCGGCAAATCCACCACCCTGAAAATGATTAACCGCCTGGTGGAACATGACAGCGGCGTGATCCGCTTTGCCGGAGAAGAAATTCGCTCGCTGCCAGTACTGGAGTTGCGCCGCCGGATGGGCTATGCCATTCAATCTATTGGCCTGTTCCCCCACTGGAGCGTGGCGCAAAACATCGCTACCGTGCCGCAATTACAAAAATGGTCGCGGGCACGGATTGACGATCGTATCGACGAATTAATGGCGCTACTGGGGCTGGAGTCAAATTTGCGTGAGCGTTATCCGCATCAGCTTTCCGGTGGTCAGCAGCAACGTGTGGGAGTGGCGCGCGCACTGGCTGCCGATCCGCAAGTCTTACTGATGGATGAACCTTTTGGCGCACTGGACCCGGTAACGCGCGGCGCGTTGCAACAAGAGATGACGCGCATTCACCGTTTGCTGGGGCGCACTATTGTGCTGGTCACTCATGATATTGATGAGGCGCTAAGGCTGGCAGAACATCTGGTATTGATGGATCACGGTGAAGTGGTGCAGCAGGGGAATCCGCTGACGATGCTGACTCGTCCGGCGAATGATTTTGTCCGCCAGTTTTTTGGACGTAGTGAACTGGGGGTGCGCCTGCTTTCGTTACGTAGTGTGGCGGATTACGTGCGTCGCGAAGAACGGGCAGAAGGTGAGGCACTGGCAGAAGAGATGACGCTGCGCGATGCGCTCTCCCTGTTTGTCGCGCGGGGATGCGAGGTGCTGCCGGTGATGAACACGCAGGGCCAGCCTTGCGGCACGCTGCATTTTCAGGATCTGCTGGAGGAGGCGTAAGCGTATGAAGATGTTGCGCGATCCGCTGTTCTGGCTCATTGCTCTGTTTGTGGCGCTGATTTTCTGGCTGCCTTACAGCCAGCCGCTGTTTGCTGCCTTGTTCCCACAACTGCCACGACCCGTTTATCAGCAAGAAAGTTTTGCAGCTCTGGCACTGGCTCATTTCTGGCTGGTGGGAATTTCGAGTTTGTTTGCGGTGATCATTGGCACTGGTGCCGGAATTGCTGTCACTCGCCCGTGGGGCGCGGAATTTCGCCCACTGGTGGAAACTATTGCCGCCGTTGGACAGACTTTTCCGCCCGTCGCAGTGCTGGCGATCGCCGTTCCGGTGATCGGCTTTGGTCTGCAACCAGCGATTATCGCCTTGATCCTTTACGGTGTGCTGCCCGTCCTGCAGGCGACACTTGCCGGGCTGGGAGCGATTGATGCCAGCGTGACAGAAGTTGCGAAAGGTATGGGAATGAGTCGTGGTCAGCGACTGCGTAAGGTCGAGCTACCGCTGGCGGCTCCGGTGATTCTGGCGGGCGTGCGAACTTCGGTGATTATCAACATTGGTACGGCGACGATCGCCTCAACGGTAGGGGCCAGCACGCTGGGTACGCCCATCATCATCGGGCTTAGCGGATTTAATACCGCGTATGTGATCCAGGGGGCGTTACTGGTGGCACTGGCGGCGATCATCGCAGACCGCCTGTTTGAAAGGCTGGTGCAGGCGCTTAGCCAGCACGCAAAATAAAGGTATAACCTGCGAGCATGACGCCACCAATTCCGCCTAACGCCATAAACAGGAACAGGGCGATGACCCCAATTTTAGCTATGCGCATAATGCACTCCTTATGTTAACGAAAGGATTGTACAGTAAAGCGCATTTGTTAACGAATCATTAAATGCCGAGTGGGAAAATATCATGGCCTTGTTCTTGCCAACTGGTGAGTTGCTGCTGTTGGGCGGAGGTTCGATTTTCACCGCACCACACCAGCAATGTACGGCCTTCGAATAGTTCAGGGCGTAGTTGATTGAGCGAGTGGGCGAGGACATCAATGCGCCATCCTTGTTGACTGGCAATCCAGCCCTCCAGCCACAGACGGGTGGTATCCTGAATATTCCAGCCAACCACCAGCGCATCTTTACCCTGTTTTTTACGTGCCGAAGCCAGACAAATGGCGATGTAGTTGATCAGTACGCCGTCGAGGATCGCCAGCAGCGCCTGGAGAGTCGGTTGTTGGCACTGAAGCCGTCGGCGCAGAGGAATAAACAGATGTGTGGTGAGTGTCTGGGCGGGGTAATCCTGACCGCGCTCTTTGATCCACGTTCGCAGGCTATGTAGATTGCCGCTTTGCAGGTAAGTCAGTAATGTTTCTTGCTGATCGCGCCAGCCGTTCTGCACATCAACATTTTCATTACTGAGCAGCATTTTAACTTTGCTGACCTGCACGCCGTTGTCGATCCAGCGTTTGATCTCGCGGATCCGGTCAATATCGGCATCGTTGAACAGCCGATGACCGCCGTCTGTCCGTTGCGGTTTCAGCAATCCGTAACGCCTCTGCCACGCGCGTAACGTGACAGGATTAATATCACAAAGCAACGCCACTTCACCAATTGTGTAAAGCGCCATCGTCTCACCCTTGCTCGCGAGGTCCCGGTTTAACTTTAGACGCAGTTTTGCGAACCAGGTAGTTTTGCCCGTTTTTTGTGCATCTATAGGGTGATTTTATTTTTGCCAGGCGATTTTGAGTGATCGTACTCACGAATTCTCATTTTTCTGCAAGAGTTCAAAGAAAGTTAAACGCAGGCAATGTATGTTACGCGTTTTAAAGGGAAGTGTGGTTTGCGGGTATGTACGATTTTAATCTGGTGTTGCTGCTGCTTCAGCAGATGTGCGTTTTTTTAGTCATTGCGTGGTTAATGAGTAAAACGCCATTATTCATACCGTTAATGCAGGTCACGGTTCGTCTGCCGCATAAATTTCTCTGCTACATCGTCTTTTCCATCTTCTGCATCATGGGCACCTGGTTTGGGTTGCACATTGACGATTCTATTGCCAATACCCGTGCGATAGGCGCGGTAATGGGCGGCTTACTCGGCGGTCCGGTCGTCGGTGGGCTGGTTGGTCTGACCGGCGGCTTACATCGATATTCGATGGGGGGCATGACCGCGCTAAGTTGCATGATCTCAACCATCGTTGAAGGATTGCTCGGCGGCCTGGTACACAGCATCCTGATCCGTCGCGGGCGCACTGATAAAGTCTTTAACCCCATTACCGCCGGTGCCGTCACGTTCGTCGCTGAAATGGTGCAAATGTTGATCATCCTGGCGATCGCCCGACCTTATGAAGATGCGGTACGTCTGGTGAGTAATATTGCTGCGCCAATGATGGTCACCAATACCGTCGGCGCGGCGCTGTTTATGCGTATATTGCTCGATAAACGCGCGATGTTTGAAAAATACACTTCAGCTTTTTCTGCCACTGCGCTGAAAGTGGCGGCCTCGACGGAAGGCATTTTGCGCCAGGGGTTTAACGAAGTGAACAGCATGAAAGTGGCACAGGTGCTGTATCAGGAGCTGGATATTGGTGCAGTCGCGATTACCGATCGAGAGAAATTGCTAGCCTTTACCGGAATTGGTGACGACCACCATTTACCCGGCAAACCGATTTCTTCGACTTATACCTTAAAAGCGATTGAAACCGGTGAAGTGGTCTACGCTGATGGCAACGAAGTACCTTACCGTTGCTCTTTGCATCCGCAATGCAAACTGGGGTCGACGCTGGTAATTCCGTTGCGTGGTGAAAATCAGCGGGTGATGGGCACCATCAAATTGTATGAAGCCAAAAACCGTTTATTCAGTTCAATCAACCGCACGCTGGGCGAGGGGATTGCGCAACTGCTTTCGGCGCAGATCCTTGCCGGGCAATATGAGCGGCAAAAAGCGATGCTCACCCAGTCAGAGATCAAACTGCTTCACGCCCAGGTGAATCCCCATTTTTTGTTTAATGCGCTTAACACCATTAAAGCGGTGATCCGTCGCGACAGCGAACAGGCCAGCCAGCTGGTGCAGTATCTTTCCACTTTTTTCCGCAAAAACTTAAAGCGGCCTTCGGAGTTTGTTACTCTCGCCGACGAAATTGAACATGTGAATGCTTATCTGCAAATTGAAAAGGCGCGCTTCCAGTCGCGGTTGCAGGTCAACATTGCTATTCCGCAAGAATTATCCCAGCAGCAATTGCCCGCGTTTACCCTGCAACCGATAGTGGAAAACGCCATTAAACATGGGACATCACAACTGCTGGATACAGGGCGAGTGGCAATCAGCGCCCGACGTGAGGGGCAACATTTAATGCTGGAGATCGAAGACAATGCCGGTTTGTATCAACCGGTAACCAATGCCAGTGGGCTGGGGATGAATCTGGTGGATAAGCGTTTACGTGAACGGTTTGGCGATGACTATGGGATAAGCGTCGCCTGTGAGCCTGATAGTTACACCCGAATAACGTTACGACTACCATGGAGGGACGAGGCATGATTAAAGTCTTAATTGTCGATGATGAACCGTTAGCACGGGAGAACCTGCGCGTATTTTTGCAGGAGCAGAGCGATATTGAAATCGTTGGTGAGTGTTCAAACGCCGTGGAAGGGATCGGCGCGGTGCATAAACTGCGCCCGGATGTGCTGTTTCTCGATATCCAGATGCCGCGCATCAGTGGTCTGGAAATGGTGGGGATGCTCGACCCGGAACATCGTCCGTATATTGTTTTTCTCACCGCGTTTGACGAATACGCCATTAAAGCCTTTGAAGAACACGCCTTTGATTATCTGCTGAAGCCAATTGATGAAGCGCGACTGGAGAAAACGCTGGCGCGTTTGCGGCAGGAACGCAGCAAGCAGGATGTTTCGCTGTTACCAGAAAATCAACAGGCGCTGAAATTTATCCCTTGTACTGGGCATAGTCGGATTTATTTGCTGCAAATGAAAGATGTGGCATTTGTCAGCAGTCGGATGAGCGGTGTCTACGTTACCAGCCACGAAGGGAAAGAGGGCTTTACCGAATTGACATTACGTACCCTGGAAAGTCGTACACCACTACTGCGCTGCCATCGTCAGTATCTGGTTAACCTCGCGCATTTACAGGAGATTCGTCTGGAAGATAACGGCCAGGCCGAGTTGATTTTGCGTAATGGCTTAACCGTGCCGGTCAGCCGCCGTTATCTGAAAAGCTTAAAAGAGGCGATTGGCCTGTAAAAGACTGCTAAAATGGCTTTTTGCCTCATCAACACCTGAAGGCCTCATGCTAAGTAACGATATTCTGCGCAGCGTGCGCTACATTTTGAAAGCCAATAATAATGACCTGGTGCGTATTCTGGCGCTGGGTAATGTCGAAGCCACCGCGGAACAGATCGCCGTCTGGCTACGTAAAGAAGACGAAGAGGGTTTTCAGCGTTGTCCGGACATTGTTTTGTCGTCATTCCTCAATGGCCTGATTTATGAAAAACGCGGCAAGGATGAGTCTGCTCCGGCACTGGAGCCGGAACGTCGCATTAATAACAACATCGTGCTGAAAAAATTACGCATCGCGTTTTCGCTGAAAACCGATGACATTCTGGCGATCCTCACCGAACAGCAGTTCCGCGTTTCGATGCCGGAAATTACGGCGATGATGCGTGCACCGGATCATAAAAACTTCCGCGAATGCGGCGATCAATTTTTACGTTATTTTCTGCGTGGACTGGCAGCGCGCCAGCATGTGAAGAAAAGCTAAGACGGGTATGGCGGCCATGCGAAACATGGCCGCCGACAGATTATTTCACTTCTTTAAAACCAGCGGCTTTCATCACCAGTTCCATTTGCGCCATAGTGATACCTTTTTTGGCATCTTCAGCAGAAACGTTGATTCCTGAAATACCATGCAGGGCTTTAAAATCCACTTTTTCCATATCGATAGTCACGTTTTCCTGCGCGTAGGTATCGGTATAGGTTAATTTTTCTTCAACACCCGCGATGTTTTTGTATTTGGCGCTTAACGGCTCAAGTGCCCTGGCAGCATCTTCTTTGGTGGTTGCACCAATGGAGGCAAATTGAATTTTGGTTTCAGAAGATTGCTTAAGCACCTTGTCACCTTTGTAGACATAGGTAATGGCAATTTCAGTGCCGTTCAGATTGGCGCTGAATTTCTTCGATTCTTCTTTGTCACCGCAGCCAGCAAGAGAGAAAACCAGAACAGATGCAACAACGAGGGAAAACAGCTTATTGAAAGCCTTCATGTAAAACTCCATTTTATTTAATCAAGAAACTGGTGACTCTCACCAGGGGCTATATAGAATATGCCTAATACCGTGGCGTGAGCAGTCCGGAACTGGAGTAGAACTCTTAGTAAAAAGCACTATTTCATCCTTGTTGCTGAAGCATGGGGAATAATTGTTCGCAAAGCAAAACACCGTTATTCATTGCTTCTACCCGTGCCTCGCTTTCTGTATTACGAAATTGTGCCAACACATGTGCCAGCCGATAAAAACCCACCGCGGTGAGGTCATTCGCCAGCAACTCTGCCTGACTAATAGAGCTCTGTTCCTGATAGCGCCAGCCGTTATGGAGCAGTTGAATAAGTAACGCCTGGCAGCGCATCAGCAACTGATGAGCAGTAGACGGCACAGGCAGAACGCTGGTAGAAGGTAGTGATACCACCACAGGCGCAGTTTCTGCGTCCAGCGCCCAGGCACGAGTCTTTGTCATCATTACCTGTGGTTCCAGTGTCAATTGCCCATCAACAAAACTGACAAAGCCAGAAACCAGATACACGGGGTCGTCTGTTTGTTGCAAAAGCGCCGCCATGCGTTCAACGGCATAAGGCGCGCTGGCTGAGGCTGGCAGTGATAACGTCAGCAGATTATCTTCACCTTCGCCGCTGATTACCTGCGCATCCAGCGTCTGGCGGCTGCTATCCCAACCGAGCGAAATACACTCAGCGACCGGCAGAATAAATAAGTTATCGACCTGATTAAGAGGCCGTATGCAGGCGGGGGGACGCTGGCGTAAATATTCCCGCAAAGCCACAATGCCCGGCTGGCGTAACGGCGCGCTCAACATTTGCCAGGCATCAGGCGACAGCGGCACAACGCTGCTTAAGCGGTTGCGGGTAGCTAACAGCAGCTCGCCATCGGCACTGCGTTTTGCTGCTTGTGAAACAATTTGCCCGCCCGCCAGTGCGCCAGCCTGAAAACTAAACAGCCGACGCGTAGCTGCCGGTGAGTTTTCCTGTTCACTTCGCGGCCAACTGCGCGAAAGGTGCAAAATACTGCCGGTGTCGGGATCGGTAAACCAGATGCGTAAACCATAATGCTCAATATCCTGCCAGCAACGCATACCTAAAGACACCAGCCGCAGATGATCAAGCTTTGCTTCTCCGGCAATGCCTGCGCCAACGACCGTGCGCCACGGCATGGGAGGAATTTCACCAACACTGTCGCGCTGCGCCATTTCGTGTGCGCAATTTAATCGACTGTTTAATGCGGCAAGCTGACACAAGCATTCTCCGGCATGATAATGGCTTGCGCGGGCGTGGAAGGCATCAACGCTGGCGCGCAGTTGCCGTAGCGATTCACTCACCCATCGCCAGTTGCAGCGTTCCGCCGCTTGCTGCGCGCGGCTGAAAGCGGCCTCGTAGTGAATAAGCGGCTGGCTGATGCCGCCAAGCCATAATGCCTGGCTTAATTGCTGAACATATTGACGACACGTTTGGCCTTCTTCGCTGGCAAACGGATCGTCAGATGATGTGACGTGTTCGCTGCGCATCTGCCAGATTAAATGGTTAAATTCTGCTTGCTGCGCTTTGGCCTCGACGAAGGCCTGTACCGCCAGTACGATATGTTCGCAAAGAGTGCCTTCAATACAATCACAACGGGCGAAACGAATGCTGCTGCGGGAATAAAAACGCACATCGCTCATCGGTAAGCGGGCAGAGGGAATTTCGCCCGGCGTACAGAACAACTCAATGGTGATGCCTTTAGCGACCAGCGCCTGCGCGCGTTTGCGGGTGGCATCGGGCAGGGTAGCCAGTTCTTCCAGCCAGATTGCCGGATCCCACTCTTCTTCTTTTTCCGCAGGCTGGGCGGTAGCACAAAGTCGTTGATAACTTAACACCAGCATCACGCGATGACGGCACATGCCGCTGGCCCCACAGGTGCACTGAGCCTCTTTCAGTGCCTGGCCGTTCGCCAGCTGGGTACGGACACCGTCACTGAAGGTGGCGATTAAAGCGCCGTTCTCATGGCTGATTTCCGGGACGTTGCCATTTTCCAGTTCCTTAAGGCTGCGCTTAACAAAACCGGCATTGCTTAACGCCGTCAGTGCCTGTGGTGTCAGTTCTAATAATTCCGGACGTAGTGAATTCATGACTGAAGGTTCTCTGCAAGCCATGATGCCAGCTCGCCCGGCGTCATGGCGGCTATTTGTGCGCCGACATTAACCAGCGCCTGGGCCGTATCGCGGTCATAGCAAGGCGTTGCTGTGCTATCGAGCGCTGCCAGTCCCAGCACTTTGATGCCGCTCTGGACACACTTTTTCACCTGATGCGTCAGCAATGATGATGAACCCCCTTCATAAAAATCGCTCACGAGGATAATGACGCTTTTTGCTGGTTGTTCAATAAGTTGCCGACCATACTCCACGGCACTGGCGATATTGGTTCCGCCGCCCAGTTGTACTTTCATTAATAGTTCTACCGGATCGGCAACGTCTGCCGTGAGATCAACGACGCTTGTGTCAAACGCCACCAGATGGGTACGAATGCCGGGTAACTGCCACAAACAGGCCGCCATCACCGCAGAGTGGATCACCGAATCGACCATCGAGCCGCTTTGATCAACCAGTAAGACCAGTTGCCATTGTTCGCTTTGGCGTTTAATGCGGCTGTTAAATCGGGGGGATTCGATATACAACTTGCCGTGTTGCGGGTGCCAGTGTTGCAGGTTGGCGCGCAGAGTACTTTTGAAATCAAAGTTTCGCGCCAGTGGAATAAATGAGCGGCGACGGCGATCGCGGACACCAGAAAAAGCCTGACGAACTTCCTTTGCCAGTCGAGCCATAATTTCTTCAACAACCTGGCGCACTATCCGGCGGGCGGTAGCCAGTACTTCGGGGTTCATCAGATGTTTGGTATGCAAAACGGCGCGTAGCAGGCTTTCAGAAGGCTGCATACGTTCCAGCACGTCGAGATTCGTCACCACATCTTCAATGCCATAGCGCAGTACGGCATCGCTTTCCAGCCGCTCAATCACCTGTTGCGGAAACAGCGTGTGAATACTGTTGATCCACTCAGGGGTGGTGAGATTTGAGCCACCTAATCCACCGGAGCGTTCACCACGCTGGAGCCGTTCAGGATCGCGCCCATACAGCCATTCCAGCGCGTGGTCTATCTGCCGGGCGTTGTCATCCAGCCCACAAAGCGTCGTTTCTGCCGCTTCGCCAAGAATTAATCGCCAGCGTTGTAGCTCACGGGTGGTCAGAAGATCGTTCAGTTCAGACATGGAAAACTCCCCAGTGTTGCAGCGATGCCAGTGCCTGCTGTTCGAGTTGTTGATGATGTGCAATGGCCTGTGGTGGACAATGCAACGGCATTTGCAGCGCTGAAACAGGAAGCTGCGCAAGCTGGTAATGCTCAAGCACCTGATGCGCCAGCGTCCCGCGTTCTCGTGGCGGTAGCCAGGCCATTGCCGCGCGTAAATCGGGCAGGGCGTTAATAAAATCGTCGTCACTTAGTTGATTTAAATGACTGCTGAAACCGGCGATAAATGCAGGTTGACAGGCCAGTTGATGACGGGCTAATGCCAGCAAACCGTGCAGCGCCTCACCGGATTGTGCCGGGGATAACTGCGCCAGCATCGTCAGCGCCGCTTCGGCACTGGCGTTGGGATGTTCCAGACGCATTAGTGCGCCAAGAGCCGCGCCGCGATCCAGCGCCGGGGCATGAATCGCCTGACTGCGTCGCTCCAGTAAGGCTACCGCCGCAGAAAGAGAAACGCCGGGTAAATTAACGCCGCTATGTAGATCGCGCAGGATATGGCAAAGCGCTTGCCAGCTATGCAGGTGAGCGTGAAACTCCTTTTCATCCGGTCTGCCGTTAGATTCACACAGCCACAGCGTGCGATCGATAGCCGCGCATAACGTCGTTTGTAATATCTGCGCGCCTTGCATACCGCTAATTTCATCCAGCCGCCATAAGGCATATAGCACTTCCAGCGCCTGGCCCATTTCGGCAAATTGATTTTCCTGGGCGATTAATAATGTGAGTTGCTCCAGTAATTGTTGACTGAAGGACGCCAGACCCGCTAACGCCGCCTGGCTAAGACATGTGGTGATACTGCCGATTCCACCCGTGTCCAGCATATCGGCTTCTAATTTATGGCGTGCGGCTTCCTGGAGTGTTGCACCAAAGCAGGCGGCCTCAATCAATGCCGCATGCTGGCTAAGCGGGCGGGTTAATTTCCAGTGTTCTTCACCGTTGCCTGCAAGTGTCAGTGTACTTCCCTGCTGGCGTACAATCCCTGGGATCTCCAGTATTGCCAGCCGATGTAACACCTGACTTTGCGCTAGTCCATTGGGGTTAAAGCGATTTAAGGTAAGCTCCGCCGGAAGAGAGATTGCGGTACGTTCCAGTTCGCAGGTGACATCTTTTGGCAGAGGCGGTTGTGGCGTAGAAGGGGCAAGTTTACCGAATCCGTCACCCGCTAATGTGTCTATCAACGTTAGCAGAATCGGATCGGTATCGGGATGAATAACGCCGCGATAGCTCCACGGCAACGGCGCATTCAGGGCTTCTTTAATCAGCGAGCCTGCTAAGGCATCCAGCCAGTCAGTGCGTAACGGTAGTGTATGACCGCGCAACTGTGCCAGCGCCATCGCATGCAGATGAGCGGCAGCCATATCCGCGGTAGAAGCGGGCAATTTGTGCTGGCGCAAACGGGTAAGGATAGTTTTTAGCAGTTGTTCACCGGCCTTCTGCAAGCCCCACTGCCAGCACCAGTTTTGCCATACCGGGGCAGGCATTCCTGAAAGGTATCCTGCCAGCACATCAAGGCGCTTTTCACTGTAGGGTGTGAGATAACAACCTGTAACGGCATCTGCCAGCGAGGGCAATTCTGGCTTGTTAATTTCCTGAGGGCATTCGCGCCACATCTTTGCCAGTGCCGGAGCGTGCCAGCCACCGCAGACAACCAATACGTCGCCATCATTTTGCTGCATCGCCCATCCAATCCAGCGGGTCATAAAGGCTTCGCGCTGACGATTGAGTACATCGCCGGGGGAATCGCCGCGCAGTTGGGCAAAATAGTGCGCCAGCGCAGAGGGTAATGCAATTTGCTGGCTTTCATCTTCGAACAAGTGATCCCACAGGGTGTCGCTGTTATCCATGCGGGTGGCACGCAGCAGCAAGGTCTGGCTTTCCTCTTGCGTATCAGGCGAATCGTCCTCTTCTTCACTCTGCGCCCAGCAAGGCAAATCGATGAAGTAAGTTTGTGCCTGAATACAACGAGCGGCTTGTAGCGCCTGCCACTCCGGCGAAAATTCAGCAAATGGCGTCCAGGCACCACGCCCGGGGGCTGCACCGTCCTGATACTGGCAATAACTGTAAATAGCTACCGGAAGCTGGTGGGCTAAAAACAGTTCGTCTACCCGGTCATTAAAATCAGCCGGGCCTTCAATCAACACGTATCGTGGCCGCTGGCTTTCGATTAACGATTTCACCAGCCGGGCGCAGGCCGGACTATGATGCCGGATGCCGACAATTAACGGCTCGCTCATGCATCTTTCCTCACGGCAGGCGGTGGCGGGCTTGATAATAAGCCTGCCAGTGAGCTTCTTTATGTGTGGCGACACGCTGTTCGAAGTAACGGCGCAGACGAGCGCGATCTTCTTCATTATCTTTGACGATGGTTCCGGCAATGCAGTCCACCAGGTCGGCTGGCTCACCTGCGCGATTCGCTAAAAACCAGGCGCGGACGCCCACTGCGTGGGCCACGTTCACGGCTTCAGCGGTGGACATAATTGCCGTCAGGGTATCCATTGACGTTTTCTTTTCGCCGTTGGCACGCAGATCGCGGAAGGTGCGGACCAGTAACTCCAGTACCGCGTCAGGCACTTTATGCGGAATACCGCTATGGGCCAGCAAACGCGCCGAAGCACTGGCGACCAGTTCCAGCTCCTGGGCGAAATCCATAATCGGAAAGACAGTTTCAAAATCGAAGCGACGCTTTAGCGCGGCACTCATCTCATTGACGCCGCGATCGCGGGTATTGGCAGTGGCAATAATATTAAAGCCTTCTCGCGCATAGAGCTGACTGGCTTCACTGGTGAGTTCCGGCACCGTCATAACCCGGTCAGAAAGCATACCTAACAGACAGTCTTGCACTTCCAGCGGTGTACGCGTTATCTCTTCAAAACGGACGATTTTGCCGTCGCGCATTCCCTGATAAAGCGGGGCAGGGACCAGCGCTTCCGTTGACGGACCATGATTGATAAGCAGGGCGTAGTTCCAGCCATACTTGATTTGATCTTCGGTGGTAGATGCCCCGCCCTGGATGGTTAACCCGGCATCGCCGCTAATAGCGGTTGCCAGTAATTCAGACAGGAGAGATTTTGCGGTGCCAGGTTCCCCCACCAACATCAAACCGCGCCCGGTGGCAAGAGTGACTAACATACGTTCGACAGCAGAGGGACTAATCACCACTTTACGGCTAATATTTTGCGCGCTATCGCCAAGGATAAAAGCACGGGCCGCAGGCAAACTTAACTGCCAACCGGGCGGGCAAGGTGCGTTATCATTTTGTTTTAATTTTGCCAGTTCATCGGCGTATAACACAGCGGCAGGCGGACGCTGCAGATGATTATTCTGCGGTGACATATATTCATCCCTGAAATGTATTAATGAAATAAACGATATTTTACGCGCAATAAATGTTTGGCGCATTAGTTGTTTGAGCGGAAAATATCTGGAAAGCAGATCACAGTAAATAAAAAAACCTGCTGGTGAGGCAGGTTCTTTTATTTACTATTTTCAGGCCCAACACCGCAGCCTGTGCAACATCGTGTTCCAACGAACGAATTATAACCACGGCTGGACCCCGTTGCAATTAAGATAATGAGATTTATAATCCAGGCCATTGGGACGTTGCGCCGGATCGGACCAATTTGAATTATTTAGAGTATATTATTCTATTTCTTGGTTGAATATATTCTGTAGTTCACGATTAAAAATTGCTATTACAGTTTCAGGTGATTCACCTCGTAATTTCCGCTCATCATTACACTCATCTCTTATATAAATCAACGCATCATTTATTAGCGGGTCAGCATCTTCTCGATCACGTTGATGAAATGTTGGATGTAGCCGGAATCGCTCCAGTCGATAGACGGAACCTGTAAATAATTCAGGGCATTTATGGATCTCAAGTCTGAAGGAAAACGGATCTTCAGGTACAGGGACCTCATAATCGTAAATAGCAACCAGCTCTTTTTGCACGATCATCGCTTTCCCCGCTGGTAAGTCGTGTAGATAACGGGCAGTCGCATCACTGCCCGCTGTGTTTTAATGGAAAATGACGTCAGGTGCGCTTAACGCCTCACTCAAATCAAACACATCAAGTTCGGCAAAAGTGACGGATTTATTGTCACGGTACACTCGAAGAGAACGGCAGCTCATTAACGCTTTGCTATCAACATTGTAGTGGTTAAAACCGGGTGAAAACTTAAGGACCAGCCGGTACTCGCCCAGGTCATAGACAAATGTGTCCTCATAGCCTGACTCCCAGCCTTTGTATCGCATTCCCATAAGTTGCCCAACGGTAGCGGATTTACCTTCCCAGCGAGTCAGGCTGTTACTGGTTGACTCGTCAGGTGTGAGCAGCACCGTGCGGCGCGACAACTGGCGAAAAGGCGGCATAATTTCGTAATCGGCAAAAAGCTGTGCAAATTCACTGCGCATTTCTACTGCCATTTCTAACGGGTGGGCAATGCCAATCAGAGCGTCCGCAGGCAGGTCAATTGGCTCATCTTGCGCATTGCAGAACTCCCCCTCTGCGGCCACACGAAAGGCGTTGAGTAAACGACGCGGTTCATTTGCCGGATAACCCCCCCATATTAATCGCTGGGTAACCAGACGGGTAAAGGGATGATTAACAAACAGAGAATGAAAATCTGCCAGCGACCAGCGTCGGGTGGTACGTAGGGCAGCTTCAAGACGCGGGAGCAGGTTTTTGCTCACCTGAGTAGCATCTTTTTTTAGCCCTTTTAGTCGGGTCAGTGCCTCGGGCGCTTTCAGTTGATCGTCATCGGCGCGCAAACGGGGAACGCTTTTCTGGCGAACGTTTTGCTGATCAAAGATAACCGGGTTGAGGTTTTCATCGAAGCGAACGGTAAACTGCCGGGGACCAAAATCAAAACTCAACGCCTGCGGATCATCAAGGCCCAGGGTTGGGACTAATCTGTCCGCTAGCTCTTCCTGGCTTAGCCCGCGATTTTCTGCGACCACCTGAAGAAATTCCGCCGCGTTATCACGTAAGGGGCGGGATTTAGCCCGTTGCGATATATGATGCAGCTGTATCAGCGCCATATCATTATTCATCAGGGTAAGGATGTTCAGGCCGCTGACAGCACGGGCAGATTTGCCTTCTTGTGGCCAGGCGAGGATCTGTGTCGTCAGATCCCGTGCCGTGCTTTCGTCACCAAAGAGACTTAACGCCAGAAATGCCCAGTTGTCTTTTGCGGGGGCACCAGCTTGTTGCCACGCAGTGAAGAGATCCCAGGCAAAAGCTGCCAGCGTTTGTGGCTGGCAGAACGTTTTCAGTTGTTCCAGCCCGCTATAAAAACGTCCCCCCTGGGTAAAGCGCAGCATTTCGCCGATAATTTCCAGAGCGTCACCGGTAACAGGCTGATTATTAGTGATAAGTCGAGGCCTGGACCACATTGCCGGATGCCAGAAATCAGGGGCTTTTGGAATGCGTGCCGGGTAAATGTCCATTGGACCCTGTTTAAGCAACTGCTCCAGGGCAGACCATACATCTGTACGCTGCCAGCGGTTTGCCACGGTTTGTAGCAATTCGCCATGTCCCTGTTCGTACAGTAAACGCAGGGCAAGTAATGCGGCTTCGCTATTATCGCTGGGTTTGGTAAAGACAAGAGGGATAAGTGCACTAGCCGTATGTTCCGGCCATTGTAAAATCCACTGGCGAGCCAGATCACGCTGCGCCGCGAAACGTCGCCAGACGTGGGCAACAGGCAGCGCCAGTTCTGTTGCGCCAAAATTTAAAATTAACGGAAATGTTTCTTTTGGACGATGTGAAAAAGCCAACAGCAGACCTGGTAGCGCATCCAATCCGAGGATACTGAGAAAATAGTCCTCACCCGCGAACAGATGCTTTTTCTCATTGATACGCAGCCAGAAGGTCAAAGCCATCTCACGCGGCAACTGTGCCAATAAATACAGGTTCCAGACACTCTTTTCCGGACGATAATGTGAGTAGTTGTCATTTTCCCATATGTTAATTAACGCTTCTATGTGACCGCTGCGGAGCGCCTGTTCTGCTAATTGTGCTTCCGGGGAGTTCCAGCCATTCAGGATCTCTTCAACCCGCCCCTGGTAGTAATGCCACTGAACAAAGAGTGAATTGCGTGCAGCATCCAGTTTTCCGGGGAGTATATAATTCAGAAACAGCCATACATCATCCCCAAAACCCAGTTCCTGTAATACAACTCGTCCACTTTTTTGTTCCATGCGTTGCGCAAGAGATTCCGTGCTGAAATAACGGGCAGGCTCAGTGGCGGCAAGCCTCTCTTGTTCGCCTGGTTGCCAGTAAACTTGCGGAGTTAATTCGAGCGGTGCCAAATCAAGACGTGGAGCTGTCATTTTTTTCTTACTACGCCACGGTGGTGAAACGAGGATTTCTGGCAGATTGCTGTTATCGGTGCCATCAATAACCGGTTTGGGCGGTGCCGATAAATAACTCTTCAGCACTGACTGGGGTTGAGTACTTAACCACGGCATCACTTCTGCTGCCAGTTGTGGCTGCGATGCCATCAGCGTTTGTAACAGCGTACGCCAGTATTCATCGCGTGCTTTTTGCTGTGCAGGCAGCTTTTTGTCTTCGATGATTGGATAACCAGGGCGGGCTGGTGGTTCTGTTAACGCCAGCAGTTCTGCCAGTGCGGCGAGCGTCGCATGGGGGAAGTTTTTATGGTATTTAGCTACACGTTGCAGGCTGGGTTTGTTTTTATCAGCCACCAGTAGCAAGGTGCGGATGACTTGCGGATGGTTAATTTGTACCAGCAGACTGCCGCAATCTTCTTTATGGGCATACATCGCGAGGCGCGGAATGGCTGCCAGTCCTTGTTCGCGCAAAAGGGCGGCGCAGGCCGCGTAGCCGAAGTGGTTTTCATGCGACATGTAGCTGGCTTCTCGATCGCTAAATATATCCTGGCTCCAGTAGTGTTCGAGTTTTCTCACCGCTGTGGGGTCATTAGCAACAACTTTTAACCACTCCTTAGAATGAAAATGAGTTCGCGGGCATTCAAGGCCTACCAACTCATTGGCTATTTCTGGTTTTTCCGGGAGGATCAGCGCAATAAAAGGGCGGCGAACTTTGGTTATTCCTGGTAGTGCGGCAATGAGTTTGTCGGCGCAACGCTGCCAGCAGCTTTCCTCTGCCAGAGAGAGATGCTTACGCAGTCGGAGATCGAATTCGTTATAGGTTTCTGAGCGATAACCATAGCCATAATCCTCGTCCTGATACTGCAATGTCACTACCAGAGGATCACTCTCATAACACCGCGCAATAAACTGGCGTGCAATCACCACCTCAGTCGCATATTCCAGCCCCTCTTGTTGGACGATTTCGTCGAGCAACTGTTGGCTGTCATTTTGCGCGATACAGGCTAGCGCCGCCATTGTCCGGGCCGGGATTGAGGGTTTGTGTTCGCCGATCAAGTTGATGGCCTGCGTGATGGCGGACTGCCACTCCAGTGAAAAATTCTCATAACGCCAGACAATGTTTTTTTTCTTCTCAGCTTTTTGTAGCAATTCATCACCCAATGTCTGGATGAGACTTCCAGTGATAACGGACACTGGTTCGCCCGGCCAGCGACGATGACTGAGCGGCGTTTTGCCTTTTTTATATTTCAGTTCCAGTTGGGCGTTATCCGCCAGCCACGGTAATTCCTTGTCCATGCTCTTTCCTTATTCAAACAGGGCTTCAATATCGTTAATTAGCTCGCTGGCGGTGATGGCATCGATTACGGAGAACTGCGCTTCCTGTGTTGAATTACTCCCCCAGCCATATCTTTCTGCTTTGCCTTCCCATAGCCACAGCTTGCTTAAGAGCTGCTCAGCGCTGAGTTCGGCTGGCGACATGCCTACCGCAAAGCCTTCATCGATTTCCATGATTAACGACCAGCGACCCAAAGGTTTGATCATCCATCCGATCCAGCCTCCATCCTGTGGTTCGCCCTTTATCCAGCCTTTATTCGCCAGCCCCATGACCCGACCACTCGGGCATTTTCTGCCTGCCCAGCGGGTCAGTTCACTGGCATTGCGCTCGGCTTCTGTCAGGGCGTAGCTGTTACGGTCGAGCTGGCGGAACGGTGGTAGCAGTTCGTAGTCGGCAAAAAGCTGACCAAAGGCGGCAGCATCCGTTGGTGATATTTCCAGAACGTGAGGAGTGCCGATAGAGATATCGCCTTCCGGCAGGGTGAAAAGATCATCGTCAGCGGTGCTGGAGCTGTTATCTTCTGCTACGCGAAAGCAAGCCAGTAGCTGGTTTTCGGCGCTATAAACGCCCCAAATCAGACGGCGGGTTAAGTGACGAACCAGCGGATGCTCAACCAGGAAGAGCTGGAAGTTTTCCAGCGACCAGCGGCGGCGCAGGCACATGGCGGATTCCAGCCTTGCTACCTGCTGGGCGGCGATGGTACGCGCATCTTTTTTCAGCAATTTGTAGCGGTTAACCGCATCGTTCGCCCGCGTTTCATCATCGCTTTTGTTCGGTTTGGGCAGGTCTTTCAGGCGGCTGCCGGAAACATCACGCACAAACGGTTTTAAGGTTTCATCAAAGCTGACGGTGAACTGCCGTGGGCCAAAATCCAGCAGCAGCGAACCGTTATCATCCAGACCGAGATCCGGTGCTAACCGATCTTCAAGCTCCGCCACCGTGAGTTCGCGGCTCTCGGCAATGTCGGCAATTTTTTCTTTTGCCCGCTCCTGTAATGCTTTGAATTTCAGTTTCTGGGCGATGCCGTTAAGCTGCATAAGGGCGATATCACTACCGATAGCAGCGAGAATATCCAACCCAACGGTGGCGCGTTTATGCTGGGATTCACCAGGCCAGGCGCGTATTAATGGCGTCAGTTTGCGGGCGGTGTCATCGTTACCGAGAACGCCTAACGCAGTGAACGCCCAACTCTCTTTCGACGGCGCGCCAGCGGTCTGCCAGGCGGTAAACAGATCCCAGGCAAATCCCGCCAGTGAGTCGGCGGAACAGACGTCTTTCACCTGCAATAATCCCGGATACAGAGCCTCTTCCTGAGGGAAGCGGAGCATTTCACCGAGGTGGAGGAGGGCGCTATCTGGCAGTGATTGGGCATTTGCTTTTAATACCGGGCGCGTCCAGAGCGATGGCTGATAAAAGGCCGGAAGAGTGGGGATTTTTGTCGGGTGATTATCTAAGGGATCGAGCGCAAGCAGAGCGTTCACCGCATCGGTTACTTCCGGCTGGTTATAACGTCGGGCGATTTCTTGCAGTAATGGCTGATGACCGTTTTCGGTAAGCATACGCAAGGCAGCGCGGGCGTTATCCTGTGCTTCACCGGCTTTGCCGAGCGCCGCAGGCAGCAGGCCGGTAAGGGCATGTTCCGGGTATTTCAACAGCCAGCTACGGGCGTTTTCGCGTAGCGTTTTCAGTTTGTTGAAGGCACGGGCGACGGCAGGAGCCAGCTCACTCGCTGCGAAGTAATTCGTGATGGGCAAGGCTTCTTGTGGATAGCGTGCAAGTGAGTTTACTAACCCAGGTAACCCTTTGAGTCCAAAATGTAACATGGAGTATTCGGTATCGGTATGTGGAGATAGGGTAAGGGCATTCCATGCTTTTACTGCTTTCTCCAGCGGCAATGTTGTCAAAATCCCCAACTGCCAATAATGCCCGGTAGGTGAATGAAACACCTTAAATTCACTTAGTAAGGTTGAATAATCTTCATTTAGCCATGCCTCAACTACCGCTTCGGGAGCTTTAATATATGTACCAGCGATCCGTCGTTGAAAACCCATCCTTGCCAACAGGTTGGTAGTACTTTCTTCATGGCTAACCGTGATGTGTTTTGAATACCAGATATATTTCGCCAAAAGTTGATTACTGATTTCTTCTGTCAGATAACAGATTGGCTCAATGCCTAATGGCGCTAAATCCAGCACCGGAATCGGCGATTTTTTCTTTTTCGAAAGCCAGGGAGGGGAGACTACTACGGCTGGCAGTAGATCGGCGCTGGCATGGTTTGAGGGCTGTGTCAGTTGTTGCTGGCATGATTTCAGTACGGCAACTGCGGGTGTCGAGAGCCAGGGAATGACCTGTTCTGCCAGTGCTGGTTGTGAGATAAGCATTGTCATTAGCATAATGCGCCAACTGTTCTCTTCTTTTTGCCCAAGAAGTTCCGTCAGTGCCGCCATTGCTGCATGTGGGAACGCAGCAATGGCTTTCGTCATCCGATCGTGACAGCGTTTAGTTTGCCCGGCTACACGTATAAGCAGTGTCAATGCGAACGGATGATTGATATGACGCAACACATCGGCGCAGTAGTCACTTGCGGCATAGGGAGCAAATCGGGGCAGGGCTGCAACACCTTGCTCCTGTAATACGGTGGCTGACCATATCGCACCACAATAGTAATCATCAAAAATGGCATATGGTTCGTGATATTTTTCTAATGAGGCAAGAATGTGCTCATCAGTCGCCACTATTTTTAACCACTCAAGCGAGGGTAATTTTTTTTGCCCCAGTAGACGCTGGGCAATTTCATGTGCAATTTCTGGTTTTTCGGGTAATAACAAAGCAATTAATGGTTGCCGCCATTCTGGAATATGTGGAATTGCGGCAATAAGTTTTTGTGCACATTTTTGCCAGAGAGACTCTTCCGTCAGTGATAAATGTTTACGTAGGCGTAATTCAAATCTGGAATATTGCTCCAAGTAGCTAGGTGCAATGCCAGACGGCAGAATAATAATGACATTATTCGCATAATCCCATTCAATATCAATCTGTTGAAGGTGTATTATTACATCAGTAGCATATTCCAGACCGCCTTCCTGGACGATCTGATCCATAACATCCTCACGCACTTTATATCTTGTGCATTTCATTTCAAGTGCCGTGAGTACAGCCATTACTGGTGATGGTAACTGTGTTGTTTTCAGGCCGTCGATCTGACTGATCGCCTGGGCGACGGTGTTTTGCCATTCTAAAGAACAGGCGCTGAAGTCAAATGTGGCTGTTTTATTATCCCGTTGCGACACACTACAGGCTAAGCGACGTAATTGGGTCAATTTGTCTGCTTGCTGAACAGGAACTCCGGGAAAGCGGCGATGACTTAACGTGGTGTGTACAACTTCGGGCGGAAAAACGACAGCAATATCTTTCGCCAGCCACGATAAAACAGCATCTGTATTTTTGTCAGGCGCACGGGTTTCTGCTACGAAAGAGGGTTGTTCCTGAATAATGGTGGATAAGTCCGCTACCTTGAGAGAGCCCGTTACCGTTTGGGAAGGTTGCAAAGAATTATCCTTCGCTTGCTCCACATACCCCTTCTTCACCTTCTCCGCAATCAGCTTAAGTTCCGCTTTTTCCGCTGCCGCAGCATCTGAAAAACTTTTTATCTGACTTTGCCCTTTGGTGCCAACTTTTCCCCAACTGATATGCAACTCGTTTCCCTGTTGCTCCACCGCCCAGAATTTATGTGATTTTTCGTCCTGATAGATAAAGTGTCTCATTCTGCATCCCTGTAATTTTATCCAGTTGAATGCAGATGCTACCAGTATTTATGCGGGTTAGAGAGAGACAAAATCGCAAGAAAACAACTTTAGGAATTTATAAAGAAAAGGCGCTGTCGATGCAGCGCCTTGAAGGGGGATTATTTCACCTGATGACCCGGTTTAGCACCAGCATCCGGGCTTAGCAGGAAGATATCTTTCCCGCCTGGACCGGCAGCCATCACCATGCCTTCGGAGATTCCAAAGCGCATTTTACGTGGTGCCAGGTTAGCCACCATAATGGTGTGACGACCAATCAGTGCCTGCGGATCCGGGTAGGCAGAACGAATACCGGAGAAGACATTGCGTTTTTCACCGCCGAGATCCAGTGTCAGGCGCAGCAGTTTGTCAGAACCTTCAACAAACTCTGCGTTTTCGATCAGCGCTACGCGCAGGTCAACTTTGGCGAAGTCGTCAAAGGTGATGGTTTCCTGAATCGGATCATCTGCCAGTGGGCCAGTAACTGGCGCGGCAGCTGCTTTCACTTCTTCTTTAGAGGCTTCCACCAGAGCTTCAACCTGTTTCATATCGATGCGGTTATACAGCGCCTTGAACGGATTCACTTTGTGGCCCAGCAGCGGTTGCTGGATACCATCCCAGGTCAGTTCCGTATTGAGGAAGGCTTCTGCACGCTCGGTCAGTTTCGGCAGTACCGGCTTCAGGTAAGTCATCAGCACGCGGAACAGGTTGATGCCCATTGAGCAAATCGCCTGCAGGTCAGCATCGCGACCTTCCTGTTTTGCGACTACCCACGGAGCCTGTTCATCGACATAGCGGTTAGCCAGATCAGCCAGCGCCATGATTTCGCGCACAGCTTTACCAAATTCACGGCTTTCCCACGCTTCACCAATCACTTCAGCGGCATCAGTGAAGGTTTTGTACAACTGCGGGTCAGCCAGTTCGTTTGCCAGCACGCCGTCAAAACGTTTGTTGATAAAGCCCGCGTTACGGGAGGCCAGGTTAACCACTTTGTTAACGATATCGGCATTCACGCGCTGAACGAAATCCTCCAGGTTGAGATCGATATCATCAATGCGCGAAGAGAGTTTCGCAGTGTAGTAGTAACGCAGGCTGTCAGCGTCAAAATGATTCAGCCAGGTGCTGGCTTTAATAAAGGTGCCGCGAGACTTGGACATCTTCGCGCCGTTCACCGTCACATAGCCATGAACAAACAGGTTGGTCGGCTTGCGGAAGTTGCTGCCTTCCAGCATGGCAGGCCAGAACAGGCTGTGGAAGTAAACGATATCTTTACCGATGAAGTGGTACAGCTCGGCGGTGGAGTCTTTCTTCCAGTATTCATCGAAGCTTACGCTGTCGCCGCGCTTGTCGCACAGATTCTTGAAAGAACCCATGTAGCCAATCGGTGCGTCCAGCCAGACGTAGAAATATTTGCCCGGCGCGTTCGGAATTTCAAAACCAAAGTATGGCGCGTCGCGGGAGATATCCCACTGTTGCAGGCCGGATTCAAACCACTCCTGCATTTTATTTGCCACCTGCTCCTGCAACGCACCGCTGCGGGTCCATGCCTGCAACATTTCGCTGAAAGAGGGCAGATCAAAGAAGAAGTGTTCAGAATCACGCATTACCGGCGTAGCGCCAGAAACCACCGATTTCGGCTCGATCAATTCAGTCGGGCTGTAGGTCGCGCCGCAGACTTCGCAGTTATCGCCGTATTGATCCGGGGATTTACATTTCGGGCAGGTGCCTTTCACAAAACGGTCCGGCAGGAACATGCCTTTTTCCGGATCGTACAGCTGAGAGATGGTGCGGTTTTTAATAAAACCGTTCTCTTTCAGGCGAGAGTAGATAAGTTCTGACAACTGGCGGTTCTCTTCGCTGTGCGTCGAGTGATAGTTGTCATAGCTGATGTTAAAGCCTGCGAAATCAGTCTGATGCTCCTGACTCATTTCGCCAATCATCTGCTCCGGGGTGATACCAAGCTGCTGAGCTTTCAGCATGATCGGTGTACCGTGGGCATCGTCGGCGCAGATGAAGTTGACCTCGTGGCCGCGCATTCGCTGGTAACGGACCCAGACATCAGCCTGGATGTGCTCCAGCATATGGCCGAGGTGGATTGAGCCGTTAGCGTACGGCAGTGCGCACGTCACCAGAATTTTCTTCGCGACTTGAGTCATAGTAGGCATTACTTCTTAATAGTGAAAAGGGGTTAGATAGTACCAAATGGGAAAATGTTAAGTAAGTACTTCTCTATATTCTTCAGGTAAACTATCAGCTGATGGTTTATCTATACAAAAAAGGAGTCGGGATGAACGAACAATCCCAGGCCAAATCACCAGAAGCCTTGCGCGCAATGGTCGCCGGGACACTGGCCAATTTTCAGCACCCAACCCTGAAGCATAACCTCACCACGCTGAAAGCGTTGCACCATGTCGCCTGGATGGACGACACGTTGCATGTGGAACTGGTTATGCCGTTTGTCTGGCATAGCGCGTTCGAAGAGTTAAAAGAGCAATGTAGCGCCGAACTGCTGCGCATCACCGGGGCGAAAGCTATCGACTGGAAACTGTCGCATAACATAGCCACTCTGAAACGCGTGAAGAATCAGCCGGGAATTAACGGTGTGAAGAACATTATCGCGGTGAGTTCCGGTAAAGGCGGCGTGGGTAAATCGTCCACGGCGGTAAACCTGGCACTGGCGCTGGCGGCAGAAGGGGCGAAAGTCGGCATTCTGGACGCCGATATCTACGGCCCATCAATCCCAACAATGTTGGGCGCAGAAAATCAGCGTCCAACTTCGCCGGACGGTACCCATATGGCACCGATTATGTCTCATGGCCTGGCAACCAATTCAATTGGTTATCTGGTCACTGACGACAATGCGATGGTGTGGCGTGGACCGATGGCGAGCAAGGCGTTAATGCAGATGTTGCAGGAAACCTTGTGGCCGGATCTCGACTATCTGGTGCTTGATATGCCGCCAGGCACCGGTGACATTCAATTGACGCTGGCGCAAAACATTCCAGTAACCGGTGCAGTCGTGGTCACCACCCCGCAGGACATCGCGCTGATCGATGCGAAAAAAGGCATTGTGATGTTCGAGAAAGTCGAGGTTCCGGTGCTCGGTATTGTCGAGAACATGAGTGTGCATATTTGCAGTAACTGTGGTCACCATGAACCGATTTTCGGTACCGGTGGTGCAGAGAAACTGGCTGAAAAATACCATACACAGCTGCTGGGGCAGATGCCGTTACACATCTCCTTACGTGAGGATCTCGATAAAGGTACGCCAACGGTTATCAGCCGTCCGGAGAGCGAATTTACCGCTATCTACCGCCAGCTGGCTGACCGCGTTGCAGCTCAGCTCTACTGGCAGGGTGAAGTCATTCCAGGCGAGATTTCCTTCCGCGCGGTCTAACGCCTATTAACCATTCTGGTTATTCTTCATACACCGCAGAGATGTTACATTGATGCGGTGTATTAGTTTTTGCCGCATTAATGAACACTTATTTAATACTGCGAATATTCTGCGGACCTTCGTCCGAAACTCTACAAAGTCGATTGATCATACAGGCAATGCTTCATTATCATCCTTCGTGGCTGTGTAGTGGATGTACAGCTATAGTTTGTTATGCACTCATTCTATCCAGGCATAACCTTTACTACAGGGATAACGTTCAATGAATAAGTATTGGCTGTCAGGAATTATTTTTCTTGCCTATGGATTGGCTTCTCCCGCATTCTCTTCAGAGACTGCCACATTAGCGATTAATGGCAGGATCAGTCCCCCAACATGCAGTATGGCTATGGTTAATGGTCAACCTCAACAGCATTGTGGTCAGTTAACGTATAATGTTGACACCCGTCATCTGTTTTCTTCGCCCGTCAAAGGTGTAACGACAGAAGTGGTTGTTGCAGGTAGCGATAGCAAACGTCGAATCGTGTTAAATCGCTACGATTAATTTGGCAACCTGATTTTAATTGCATTTAGAAAGCCGAAATCATTTATATAAATGATTTCGGCTTTTTTATTGATATCAACAATACCATTTACATAAATCTACATTAATTGATAGATGCGATAAATAGTTAATACTCTTAAATATTTGTTTTATTTATATTGCAATGGTTAATTTGTTTTAAATCAATAAAACAATGTGTTTACATTGCGGCAACTTTTTTGATGTGAGAAATTTGTTTCCAAGAGATACAGACTCTTAACAACCAAAAATAAATTTTATTAAGGAACATATTATGAAACGTTCAATTATTGCTGTCGCTGTCTTTTCTTCTTTTTTTATGAGCGCTGGAGTATTTGCTGCAGACGTTGATACCGGAACATTAACTATTAAGGGGAATATTGCACAATCTCCGTGTAAATTCGAAGCGGGTGGTGATTCAGTAAGTATTAATATGCCGACTGTACCAACCAGTGTCTTTGAAGGTAAAGCTAAATATTCTACCTATGATGATGCAGTCGGTGTAACCAGCAGCATGTTAAAAATTAGCTGCCCGAAAGAAGTTGCTGGTGTAAAACTCTCGTTGATTACCAACGATAAAATAACCGGTAACGATAAGGCGATAGCCAGTAGCAACGATACCGTGGGTTACTATCTCTATTTAGGTGATAACAGCGATGTCCTGGATGTTTCTGCACCTTTTAACATTGAGAGTTATAAAACAGCGGAAGGTCAATATGCTATTCCGTTTAAAGCAAAATACCTGAAACTGACAGATAACTCAGTGCAATCAGGTGATGTGTTATCTTCTCTGGTTATGCGTGTGGCGCAGGATTAATAAATAAAATTGTAAGTTTCTCCAGGTAATAAACATGGCCGCTATCCCATGGCGGCCTTTTAATTTAAGAGGCATTAAAATGAAAGGATTATTATCTTTACTCATTTTTTCTATGGTCCTTCCTGCACATGCCGGAATTGTTATCTACGGGACGCGCATTATTTACCCGGCAGAAAATAAAGAAGTGATGGTGCAGTTGATGAACCAGGGAAACCGTTCTTCGCTGCTGCAGGCGTGGATTGATGATGGCGATACGTCATTACCACCAGAAAAAATTCAGGTTCCTTTCATGTTAACGCCACCAGTGGCAAAAATAGGGGCAAATTCCGGGCAGCAAGTAAAAATCAAAATTATGCCGAATAAACTGCCCACTAATAAAGAAAGCATTTTTTATCTGAATGTTCTGGATATTCCACCAAATAGTCCAGAGCAAGAAGGTAAGAATGCACTGAAGTTTGCGATGCAAAACAGAATTAAGTTGTTTTACCGGCCAGCGGGTATTGCTCCGGTAAATAAAGCGACATTTAAAAAATTGCTGGTAAATCGCAGTGGCAATGGTTTGGTGATAAAAAATGACTCAGCTAATTGGGTGACGATTTCGGATGTCAAAGCTAATAATGTCAAAGTCAATTATGAAACTATTATGATTGCCCCCTTAGAAAGTCAGAGTGTTAATGTCAAAAGTAATAATGCAAATAACTGGCATCTGACCATTATCGATGACCATGGCAACTATATTAGTGACAAAATTTAATTGCAGGAGCTGCCTATGTTGAGAATGACCCCACTTGCATCAGCAATCGTAGCGTTATTGCTCGGCATTGAAGCTTATGCAGCTGAAGAAACCTTTGATACCCATTTTATGATAGGTGGAATGAAAGACCAGCAGGTTGCAAATATTCGTCTTGATGATAATCAACCCTTACCGGGGCAGTATGACATCGATATTTATGTCAATAAGCAATGGCGCGGGAAATATGAGATTATTGTTAAAGACAACCCGCAAGAAACATGTTTATCAAGAGAAGTTATCAAGCGGTTAGGCATTAATAGCGATAACTTCGCCAGCGGTAAGCAATGTTTAACATTTGAGCAACTTGTTCAGGGTGGGAGCTATGCCTGGGATATCGGGGTTTTTCGTCTCGATTTCAGTGTCCCGCAGGCCTGGGTGGAAGAACTGGAAAGTGGCTATGTTCCACCGGAAAACTGGGAGCGGGGTATTAATGCGTTTTATACCTCTTATTATCTGAGTCAGTATTACAGCGACTATAAAGCGTCGGGTAATAACAAGAGTACATATGTACGTTTTAACAGCGGGTTAAATTTACTGGGGTGGCAACTGCATTCTGATGCCAGTTTCAGTAAAACAAATAACAATCCAGGGGTGTGGAAAAGCAATACCCTGTATCTGGAACGTGGATTTGCCCAACTTCTCGGCACGCTTCGCGTGGGTGATATGTACACATCAAGCGATATTTTTGATTCTGTTCGCTTCAGAGGTGTGCGGTTGTTTCGTGATATGCAGATGTTGCCTAACTCGAAACAAAATTTTACGCCACGGGTGCAGGGGATTGCTCAGAGTAACGCGCTGGTAACTATTGAACAGAATGGTTTTGTCGTTTATCAGAAAGAGGTTCCTCCTGGCCCGTTCGCGATTACAGATTTGCAGTTGGCCGGTGGTGGAGCAGATCTTGATGTCAGCGTGAAAGAGGCGGACGGCTCGGTAACCACCTATCTGGTGCCTTATGCAGCGGTGCCAAATATGCTGCAACCCGGCGTGTCGAAATATGATTTAGCGGCGGGTCGTAGCCATATTGAAGGGGCGAGCAAACAAAGTGATTTTGTCCAGGCGGGTTATCAGTATGGTTTTAATAATTTATTGACGCTGTATGGTGGCTCGATGGTCGCGAATAATTATTACGCGTTTACTTTGGGGGCTGGCTGGAATACACGCATTGGTGCCATTTCCGTCGATGCCACTAAGTCGCATAGTAAACAAGACAACGGCGATGTGTTTGACGGGCAAAGTTATCAAATTGCCTACAACAAATTTGTGAGCCAAACGTCGACGCGTTTTGGTCTGGCGGCCTGGCGTTATTCGTCGCGTGATTACCGGACATTTAACGATCACGTTTGGGCAAACAACAAAGATAATTATCGCCGTGATGAAAACGATGTCTATGACATTGCCGATTATTACCAGAACGATTTTGGCCGCAAAAATAGCTTTTCCGCCAATATGAGCCAGTCATTGCCAGAAGGTTGGGGGTCTGTGTCATTAAGTACGTTATGGCGAGATTACTGGGGGCGTAGCGGCAGTAGTAAGGATTATCAGTTGAGTTATTCCAACAACCTGCGACGGATAAGCTATACCCTCGCGGCAAGCCAGGCTTATGACGAGAATCATCATGAAGAGAAACGTTTTAATATTTTTATATCGATTCCCTTTGATTGGGGTGATGACGTTTCGACGCCTCGTCGGCAAATATATATGTCTAACTCAACGACGTTTGATGATCAGGGGTTTGCCTCAAATAATACGGGATTATCAGGAACAGTAGGGAGTCGGGATCAGTTCAATTATGGTGTCAACCTGAGTCATCAACATCAGGGAAATGAAACGACAGCTGGGGCGAATTTGACCTGGAACGCGCCGGTTGCGACAGTGAATGGCAGTTATAGTCAGTCGAGTACTTATCGACAGGCTGGAGCCAGTGTTTCAGGGGGCATTGTCGCCTGGTCGGGTGGCGTTAATCTGGCGAACCGTCTTTCCGAAACGTTTGCTGTGATGAATGCGCCAGGAATTAAAGATGCTTATGTCAATGGGCAAAAATATCGCACAACAAACCGTAATGGAGTGGTGATATACGACGGAATGACACCTTATCGGGAAAATCACCTGATGCTGGATGTGTCGCAAAGCGATAGCGAAGCAGAATTACGTGGCAACCGGAAAATTGCCGCCCCTTATCGCGGCGCGGTTGTACTGGTTAATTTTGATACCGATCAGCGCAAGCCATGGTTTATAAAAGCGTTAAGAGCAGATGGGCAATCATTAACGTTTGGTTATGAAGTCAATGATATCCATGGTCATAATATTGGCGTTGTCGGCCAGGGAAGTCAGTTATTTATTCGCACCAATGAAGTACCGCCATCGGTTAATGTGGCAATTGATAAGCAACAAGGACTTTCATGCACAATCACCTTCGGTAAAGAGATTGATGAAAGTAGAAATTATATTTGCCAGTAATAGTCAGGTGGTTCTATGGAAATTCGCATAATGCTATTTATATTAATGATGATGGTTATGCCTGTGAGCTATGCGGCATGTTATAGTGAGTTATCTGTTCAGCACAACTTGGTTGTTCAGGGGGATTTTGCACTTACTCAAACACAAATGGCAACATATGAGCATAATTTTAATGATTCGTCATGCGTAAGTACAAATACTATCACCCCTATGAGCCCGTCGGATATTATTGTTGGACTTTATAACGATACCATAAAATTAAATTTACATTTTGAATGGACCAATAAAAACAACATCACGTTGTCAAATAATCAGACCAGTTTCACCAGTGGTTATTCAGTTACGGTGACACCTGCGGCCAGTAATGCAAAAGTGAATGTTTCTGCGGGGGGCGGCGGTTCAGTGATGATTAATGGTGTTGCGACATTATCCAGTGCTTCATCATCGACACGCGGGAGTGCCGCAGTACAATTTCTACTGTGTTTATTAGGTGGCAAGTCATGGGATGCATGTGTAAATAGCTACAGAAATGCATTGGCACAAAATGCAGGTGTCTATTCCTTTAATCTGACATTGTCATACAACCCGATAACCACAACCTGCAAACCGGACGATTTATTAATTACTTTAGACAGTATTCCCGTTTCACAATTACCAGCCACAGGTAACAAAGCAACAATAAATAGTAAACAAGGGGATATTATTCTGCGTTGTAAAAATTTATTAGGTCAACAAAATCAAACATCACGGAAAATGCAGGTGTATTTATCAAGTTCTGACTTGTTAACCAACAGCAACACAATACTGAAAGGTGCGGAAGATAATGGCGTAGGATTTATTCTTGAAAGTAATGGTTCGCCAGTCACACTTTTAAATATCACTAACAGCAGTAAAGGATATACAAATTTAAAGGAAGTTGCGGCGAAGTCAAAACTTACAGATACAACGGTTTCAATTCCGATAACAGCCAGTTACTACGTCTACGATACAAACAAAGTTAAATCTGGCGCACTGGAGGCAACCGCATTAATCAACGTGAAATACGACTAATAACAAGCAAGACGAGCAAGTGGCTAATAATAAAAAATAACAAGGTGTCTGCATTTCCCCCTCATGATGAGGGGGCTTTTTTTAGCGATGATAAAAAATCTCACCGTCGTAGGCTTTAATGATTTTACCGTCGGTGTCGCTGATCAACACGTACGCGCCACCCATATAGGTCCAGTGCGTCCCGGCATCAGGCGCGGGCAGGTTACGCAACTGCCACTGCTTAATGTTGTACTCATCGGTACGGTACATTTCTGGTACGGTGTCCCCTGGTTTGAAATGCTTAAAGTCAGCAATGAAACTACTTAACTCATACTTAGAAATTCCCGAGGTATTGGTCGAACCCGCGGTGGCTGGTGCGGCCCAGGCGGCACTGGTAACCAGCAAAAGCGCACCCAGCAACATCTTATTTTTAATGGTCATAAACTCTCCACTTTGGGGATCTGTAATATCAGTCGCATATCTTTCCTGCCATACAATATAACTGACAAGCGATATTTTGTTAGTGATCCCATGATTTCGTAAAAAGTGTAAATGAAAGGATGCCCTAAAAGCATCCTTAGCGAGCAGAGAGTCAGCGGAAATAGCTGATTTAAGAATCATCCTGGGCTGAAGATAACATGCAAGCCTAAAGGATTGAGTTATCGCATTATGCCCATGAAGCCATGTACGCCCATATACACACCGACTAAGCCAATCAACAGACTGGAAAAATAGGGGGCGCGTTTAGCGAGAGTGTTAAATCCGCTCCAGCGTTTTGCGACCTGCTGAACGCTGATTGCTGCGCCAACGCCTACGGTGACAAGCGTTAACGCCAGGCCAATGCTGAAACTGACGACCAGTGTTGCGCCCAGTGTCAGGGCTTTCAACTGAATGCATATCAACAGCACGGTAATTGCTGCCGGGCAGGGGATAAGGCCACCGGTTAAGCCAAATAACAAAATTTGCCAGTTGGTGACCTCTCTACCATCAAAGCGTCGTTTAATGTCATTGGCATGGGCTCGTGCATGGGCATCCTGATACTCGCCATGTTCGTGATGGTGATGATGTCCATGGTCGTGGTGATGTTCGTGATCGTGATGATGATGCTCATAATCATGCCCGTGCATATTCTCCAGCCAGTTGCGTTCGCCGCGCCAGGTACGCCAGAACATCCAGAACGCGGTGCTAATAATGATCACTGCGGAAATCAGCTGGAGCCACGGTTCTGCTGATTGAGCAGTAAAGAGCTTGCTGATCACCATCCCGCCAAAGGCAATTAACCAGACCACTGCGGTATGCGAAATAGTTGCTGCCAGTCCGAGCATCACCGCTTGTTTAATGGTGCCTTTGATGGCGATGATAAACGCCGCCATCATCGTTTTTGAGTGCCCTGGTTCCAGGCCATGAAGCGCACCAAGTAAGATGGCGCTGGGGATGAAGAACCAGGCGTTTCCTTGCTGAAGAAGAGTTGTAAATTCGGTCATGATAATAATTCTTAGTATTAATTCGGCAATCTGATTCTACTCCCCCCCAGTACCTGATACTACCCCCCAGTAGATTAATAGTGCTATGATTTTTCATATTCTTGTTAACCAGGTGTTGCCATGTCTCATACAATCCGTGATAAACAGAAACTGAAAGCGCGTGCCAGTAAGATTCAGGGCCAGGTCGTGGCGCTCAAGAAAATGCTCGACGAGCCGCACGAATGCGCTGCAGTTTTACAACAGATTGCTGCTATCCGTGGCGCGGTAAACGGTCTGATGCGGGAAGTGATTAAAGGTCATCTGACGGAACACATCGTTCACCAGGGGGATGAGCTAAAACGTGAAGAAGATCTGGATGTCGTTCTGAAGGTGCTGGATTCATATATCAAATAATTTATTAACGCGATTGTAAAACTGCCGTTTTTCCTCGTTTACAACGCGTGCGCTGGACATTACCATCCTCCTCTGCGATTTATCATTGCAACCAAACGACTCGGGGTGCCCTTCTGCGTGAAGGCTGAGAAATACCCGTATCACCTGATCTGGATAATGCCAGCGTAGGGAAGTCACGGACCACCAGGTCATTGCTTCTTCACGTTATGGCAGGAGCAAACTATGCAAGTCGACCTGCTGGGTTCAGCGCAATCTGCGCACGCGTTACACCTTTTTCACCAACATTCCCCTCTTGTGCACTGCATGACCAATGATGTGGTGCAAACCTTTACCGCCAATACCTTGCTGGCGCTCGGTGCATCGCCAGCGATGGTTATCGAAACCGAAGAGGCCAGTCAGTTTGCGGCTATCGCCAGTGCCTTGTTGATTAACGTTGGCACACTGACGCAGCCACGCGCTCAGGCGATGCGTGCTGCCGTTGAGCAAGCAAAAAGCTCTCAAACACCCTGGACGCTTGATCCAGTAGCGGTGGGTGCGCTCGATTATCGCCGCCATTTTTGTCATGAACTTTTATCTTTTAAACCGGCAGCGATACGTGGTAATGCTTCGGAAATCATGGCATTAGCTGGCATTGCTAATGGCGGACGGGGAGTGGATACCACTGACGCCGCAGCTAACGCGATACCCGCTGCACAAACACTGGCACGGGAAACTGGCGCAATCGTCGTGGTCACTGGCGAGATGGATTATGTTACCGATGGACATCGTATCATTGGTATTCACGGTGGTGATCCGTTAATGACCAAAGTGGTAGGAACTGGCTGTGCATTATCGGCGGTTGTCGCTGCCTGCTGTGCGTTACCAGGCGATACGCTGGAAAATGTCGCATCTGCCTGTCACTGGATGAAACAAGCCGGAGAACGCGCAGTCGCCAGAAGCGAGGGACCAGGCAGTTTTGTTCCACATTTCCTTGATGCGCTCTGGCAATTGACGCAGGAGGTGCAGGCATGAAACGAATTAACGCTCTGACGATTGCCGGTACTGATCCGAGTGGTGGTGCGGGGATTCAGGCCGATCTTAAAACCTTCTCGGCACTTGGCGCTTATGGTTGCTCAGTTATTACTGCACTGGTGGCGCAAAATACCCGTGGCGTACAGTCGGTGTATCGCATTGAGCCTGATTTTGTCGCCGCCCAGCTCGATTCGGTGTTCAGCGATGTGCGAATCGATACCACTAAAATCGGTATGCTGGCGGAAACCGATATTGTTGAAGCGGTGGCAGAACGGTTGCAACGTTATCAGATCCAAAACGTGGTACTCGACACCGTTATGCTGGCAAAAAGCGGCGACCCGCTGCTTTCACCTTCGGCGGTTGCTACGCTGCGCAGTCGATTATTGCCACAGGTTTCATTAATAACGCCAAACTTGCCCGAAGCTGCCGCCTTGCTCGACGCGCCACACGCGCGCACCGAACAGGAAATGCTGGAACAAGGGCGATCGCTGTTGGCGATGGGCTGTGGCGCAGTGCTAATGAAAGGTGGTCATCTGGATGATGAGCAAAGCCCGGACTGGCTGTTTACCCGCGAGGGTGAACAACGGTTTACCGCACCGCGCATTATGACCAAAAACACCCACGGCACTGGTTGTACACTCTCTGCGGCGTTGGCTGCACTACGCCCGCGCCATACAAACTGGGCTGACACCGTACAGGAGGCAAAAAGCTGGCTTTCATCGGCGTTAGCCCAGGCCGACACGCTGGAAGTTGGTCACGGTATTGGTCCGGTTCACCACTTCCACGCCTGGTGGTGAGCACCGTACTATAGCTGCTTTGGTTATTGTCAGCCTTTGGCACTGACATTCAGGGATGAAACCAATGCAGCTAAGAATTACCAGTCGAAAAAAACTCACCTCTCTATTATGCGCTCTTGGGCTAATTTCCATCGTTGCAATTTATCCGCGTCAGACGGTGAATTTTTTCTATTCGACAGCAGTTCAGATTACAGACTACATCCACTTCTACGGTTATCGCCCGGTTAAATCTTTCGCTATTCGCATTCCTGCCAGTTACACCATTCACGGAATAGATGTTTCGCGCTGGCAGGAGCGGATCGACTGGCAGCGGGTGGCAAAAATGCGCGACAACGGTATCCGCTTACAGTTTGCTTTTATTAAGGCGACGGAAGGCGAAAAGCTGGTGGACCCCTATTTTTCGCGTAACTGGCAACTAAGCCGCGAAAATGGCCTGCTGCGTGGGGCGTATCATTATTTCTCCCCGTCGGTATCCGCTTCAGTTCAGGCGAGATTATTTCTGCAAACGGTGGATTTCTCACAAGGCGATTTCCCTGCCGTGCTGGACGTAGAAGAACGGGGAAAATTATCGGCAAAAGAATTACGCAAGCGGGTAAGTCAGTGGCTAAAAATGGTCGAAAAAAGTACGGGGAAAAAGCCGATTATTTACTCAGGAGCCGTTTTTTATCACACCAATCTGGCGGGCTATTTCAATGAATATCCGTGGTGGGTGGCTCACTACTATCAACGTCGTCCGGACAATGACGGAATGGCCTGGCGCTTCTGGCAGCATTCCGACCGTGGACAGGTAGATGGCATCAATGGTCCGGTGGATTTTAATGTATTTAATGGCACGGTGGAGGAGTTGCAGGCATTCGTTGATGGGATTAAAGAAACGCCTTAAATAAGAAGCAGTGATATACTCCCACCAGACTCCCCGGCAGGAAAAAGACAAATGGAACAAGCGCATACCCAGCTGATTGCCCAACTGAACGAGCGTATTTTAGCGGCGGATAACACGCCGCTTTATATTAAGTTTGCCGAAACGGTAAAAAATGCCGTGCGCAGCGGGGTGCTGGAGCATGGCAATATTTTGCCCGGTGAGCGTGATTTAAGTCAGTTAACCGGCGTTTCGCGCATTACGGTGCGCAAGGCGATGCAGGCGCTGGAAGAAGAGGGTGTGGTGACGCGTTCGCGCGGTTACGGCACGCAGATCAACAACATCTTCGAATACTCGTTGAAAGAAGCGCGAGGTTTTTCTCAGCAGGTGGTATTGCGCGGGAAAAAGCCCGATACGCTATGGGTTAACAAGCGTGTCGTGAAATGTCCCGAAGAAGTCGCGCAGCAGCTGGCGGTCGAAGCAGGAAGTGATGTCTTTTTGCTTAAGCGTATTCGCTATGTCGATGAAGATGCGGTATCGATTGAGGAATCGTGGGTTCCGGCGCATTTAATTCATGATGTTGATGCCATCGGGATTTCACTTTATGACTATTTCCGCAGCCAGCACATTTACCCACAACGTACGCGTTCCCGCGTTAGCGCCCGGATGCCGGATGCCGAGTTTCAGTCACATATTCAGTTAGATAGCAAAATACCGGTGCTGGTGATCAAGCAAGTGGCGCTTGACCAACAGCAACGGCCTATTGAGTACAGCATTAGCCACTGTCGCAGCGATCTATACGTTTTTGTGTGCGAGGAGTAGTTCCTCGCGCGTTGGCGCACAATCACCGCCCCGATGCCCGACAACCCACGACGCCACTGCATTGCCCAGTAATACGGCATCCGCCAGTGGCAGACCAGAGGCCAGCCCGGCAAGTACGCCACCGGCATGACTGTCGCCCGCCCCAATGGTGTCGACAACTTGCGTTGGAAATGCCGGAATGCAGCCAGAAGCGTCGTTGCTGAAATACCATGCGCCTTCTTTATCGAGACGAACGATCAACGGCGCGGCAAATTTCTCCTGCCATTGCTTGCCAAGTGTTGTTATCTCTGCGGATAAAGCAAAACGTTCGGCGGCAATCTCAGCCTCTTGACGATTGAGCGACACTAAAGGTCGACAGGCCATGATCCGCGCCAGTAATGCATCCGGGATATCGCCAATACGTGGGCCAAAATCGATAAACGGCGTCACGTCTTGCAGCTCTTCCAGCCATTCCACTAACAATTCGCCGCAGGGCGAGGCCAGTTGATAACCGGAAAAATAGAGCAGGCTGCCAGGCGCAACGGTTAATCGCGCCAGCCACTGGCGATTCCACTGATTTTCAACACCGCTGAATGACATAAAAGTGCGTTCGCCATCCGGCTCAACCAGCGCCAGACACCAGCCGTTATCACCTTCGGCGTTATCGATCAGGCTGATTAAGCCCTCTTTTGCCATCCGGTTGCGAATAATCTCCGCCCACACGCCCTGACCGAGCGGCAAGGCATTACCCGCTTCGATGCCGAGGCGCTTTAACGCCACGGCAATATTCAGTGCGCAGCCGCCAACGTTAACGCTCTGCTGTTTCAGTTCGATATCGCACCCACGCCAGGGGAGGGCATAAGCGTCGGCGATCACGTCAATGACCGCCGCGCCGACGACCATCACCGACTGACGCGTGGTTAATTCAGGCAGCAGCGTGTGTAATCGAGCGCCGCTCATACCGCCTCCCGTTGTTGACGATATTTCGCCAGCGCTGTGGCATAGCGGTTGAAATCAAGCTGATTTACCGCATCCAGTTCCGCCTTTAACGCAGGATCGATAGCGTTAACGCCATGCAACGCGCCGCAAATTGCCGTCGCCATAGCACCGATGGTGTCTGTGTCGCCGCCAAGGTTAGCGCACAGGACGGCGCAGCGATTCGGGTCGGTTTGTGCCAGTTCAACCAGCGCAATGGCGCACGGAACGGACTCAATAGTGCTGGTACCTGCGCCAACGACCTGGTAAAGCTGTTCGCTGGCGGATTCGGTGCCGTCGGCATTGCGCACAATTTTCAGCGCAATCTCCAGCCGCGCCGCCAGTGAGGCGCTGAACGTAGTGATGCGTTTTTGCTGTGCATGTCGCGCAATTGAAGGCAGGGAATCAACAATCGCTGACCAGCTTTCTCCGTCAATGGCACGAGAAATCGCCCATGCGATGACTACCGCGCCTGCAACCGCCAGATCGGATTTATGGGTCGGGCTGGACGCCAGCGCTACATCATCAATAAAGGAATCAACATCACGCGCCGGAAGCAAACAACCTAATGGCGAGACGCGCATCGCTGCGCCGTTGGTCACGCCGTTGTTTTCCAGTTCAGCAACGGGTTTACCGTCGCGAATGGCGTTAAGCGCAATCTTCGAGGTCGGACCTAGTACGTTTTTGTTAAAGGCGTCGAAACGCAGCGCCCAGTCGAGAATATTACGCCCAATCAGATCCGGATCGATCTTGCCTTCACGTTCCAGTAACGCATCCGCCAGACACAGCGCCATCGAGGTATCGTCGGTGAATTCGGCGCGGTTAAAATAACAGGCCGCGTTATTCTCCTTTGGTCCAGGAAGAAAACGGTCAATCCAGCCAAAGTGTGCTTTAACGCGGCTGCGTGGCCAAAGCTCGGAGGGCATCCCCATCGCATCCCCTAACGCCTGCCCATAAAGAGCACCGAGAATACGTTCTGTTTTCATTTAACTTCCCCTTGTGTCAACGCAATATCGCGATCATCGACCTTGATAGCCGTAATTTCGTTGTCGGATTCGCGGAAAAAAATCATGAACAGCACGGCGATAATGGCAATCATCACCGCGCCGAAAGTCCACATCCCGGACCAGTTGAAAGTCAGTCCGTTTACCGGTTCCTGATAAGCGAACATCTTTTCCATCATCACACCGCCAAGACGATAGCCGAGCAAACTGCCGAAGCCCTGGCAGCAGAGCGTGATCAGCCCCTGCGCAGCGGTACGCATATGCACGGGGGCTTTTTTATCGACATAGATGTAAGCGGTAACGTAGTAAAAATCGTAACTTACGCCGTGAAGCAAAATACCGAGGAACAGTAACGCGTAGGTGAAATATTCATCCGCACTACCGTAAATAAAGAAGCCATAGCGGATCGCAGCGGTGACCAGACCAAGCAATAATACCTTTTTGATACCAAAGCGTTTAGTGAAAAACGGCAATGCCAGCATAAAGAAGATTTCAGAGAACTGGCCGAGCGTCATCCAGCCGGTGGCGTTTTTCATGCCAACTTCGGTCAGATAACCGTTGGCAAAGATGTAATAGAACGCTAGTGGCATCGCAAACAGGAATGAACAGAAGAAAAAGACGAGGAAGTTTTTATCGCGCAGCAGGATCAGCGCATCCAGGCCGAGCATGACTTTAATATCCATTTTGCCGGTGCTTTTTGGTGGCGTGTCGGGCAGGAAAAACGCAAACACACCGAGCAGAGCAGAACTTCCGGCGGTAATCAGCAGCGGGATGTTAGTCGGTGAGATATCGGCATACCCCAGTATTTGCGGCAAGAAACCACATGCCAGACCGGAGGCAATCCAGCCGATAGTGCCCATCACACGAATGCGCGGGAAATCACGCTCAACATCCGGCACGTTGGCAAAAGCGATGCTGTTAGTCAGCGCAATGGTCGGCATATAGGTTAGCGAGTAGGCCAGCAGTAACGGGAAGAACCCGGCAAAAGTGGTCTGTTGCGCAGCGAAATACATCAGCAGCGCGCCTGCGAACATCAATACCGCCAGCACTTTCTGCGCCGAGAAAAAGCGGTCAGTGATGGAGCCAACCAGAATTGGCGACAGGATCGCCGCAATGGCGGTACAGGCATACGACCAGCCAATTTCTCCGGCACTAAAACCGCTTTTACTTAACCACAACCACAATGGCACAAACCACGCGCCCCAGATAAACCATTCAACAAACATCATGAACGACAGCTTTGCTGTTGTTTTCATCTTTTAATTCCTTCATGACAGGTAATGTAAGGTACGCGATGACAATACCACTTAATAATACCTTTTAAATACCTTTGCGGTGAAAACTTGACCGCGCTAACATTTTTTCTGATGAATCGAGCCAACAGAAAACGCTGAAAAAACATCCAAAAGATGGAAAAACTCGCCCGTAACGACCAGGATTATGATTGCCCGCAAAAGGCGGGCCAGGAAAATCCATAGCCGATATCCAATCGGAATTTACGGGAGCATAGTAATGACAGATATTGCGCAGTTGCTTGGCAAAGACGCCGACAACCTTTTACAGCACCGTTGTATGACTATTCCTTCTGACCAGCTTTATCTCCCCGGACATGACTACGTAGACCGCGTGATGATTGACAATAATCGCCCGCCTGCGGTGTTACGTAATATGCAGACGTTGTACAACACCGGGCGTCTGGCTGGCACAGGATATCTTTCTATTCTGCCGGTTGACCAGGGCGTTGAGCACTCTGCCGGAGCTTCATTTGCTGCTAACCCGCTCTACTTTGACCCGAAAAACATTGTTGAACTGGCGATCGAAGCGGGCTGTAACTGTGTGGCGTCAACTTACGGCGTGCTGGCGTCGGTATCGCGGCGTTATGCGCATCGCATTCCATTCCTCGTCAAACTTAATCACAACGAGACGCTAAGTTACCCGAATACCTACGATCAAACGCTGTATGCCAGCGTGGAGCAGGCGTTCAACATGGGCGCGGTTGCGGTTGGTGCGACTATCTATTTTGGCTCGGAAGAGTCACGTCGCCAGATTGAAGAAATTTCTGCGGCTTTTGAACGTGCGCACGAGCTGGGCATGGTGACAGTGCTGTGGGCCTATTTGCGTAACTCCGCCTTTAAGAAAGATGGCGTTGATTACCATGTTTCCGCCGACCTGACTGGTCAGGCGAACCATCTGGCGGCGACCATTGGCGCGGACATCGTCAAACAGAAAATGGCGGAAAATAACGGCGGTTATAAAGCGATTAATTACGGTTATACCGACGATCGCGTGTACAGCAAGTTAACCAGCGAAAACCCGATTGATCTGGTGCGTTATCAGTTAGCTAACTGCTATATGGGCCGGGCTGGGTTGATAAACTCCGGCGGTGCTGCGGGCGGTGAAACTGACCTCAGTGATGCAGTGCGTACTGCGGTTATCAACAAACGCGCTGGCGGAATGGGGCTGATTCTTGGACGTAAAGCGTTCAAGAAATCGATGGCTGACGGCGTGAAACTGATTAACGCCGTGCAGGACGTTTATCTCGATAGCAAAATTACTATCGCCTGATACGCCTTATACGAACAACACCACCCCGTAGGACGGATAAGGCGTTTACGCTGCATCCGGCAACCTATGCCTGATGCGACGCTGAAGCGTCTTATCATGCCTACATAGCACTGCCACGTATGTTTACACCGCATCCGGCATAAAAACACGCGCACTTTGCTACGGCTTCCCTATCGGGAGGCCGTTTTTTTGCCTTTCACTCCTCGAACAATTTTCATATTGTCGTTTTTGTGATCGTTATCTCGATATTTAAAAACAAATAATTTCATTATATTTTGAAAACGAAAACAAACGACAGGATATGAAAATGTACGTGGTATCGACAAAGCAGATGCTGAACAACGCACAGCGCGGCGGTTATGCGGTTCCGGCATTCAATATTCACAATCTCGAAACGATGCAAGTGGTGGTAGAAACCGCTGCCAACCTGCATGCGCCGGTCATCATCGCCGGAACGCCTGGCACATTTACTCATGCTGGTACAGAAAATCTGTTGGCGCTGGTCAGCGCGATGGCGAAGCAATATCACCATCCACTGGCAATTCATCTCGACCATCACACGAAATTTGACGATATCGCTCAGAAGGTTCGTTCTGGCGTGCGCTCAGTCATGATTGACGCCTCGCATTTGCCTTTTGCGCAAAATATTTCACGGGTCAAAGAGGTGGTGGATTTTTGCCATCGCTTTGATGTCAGCGTCGAGGCGGAGCTGGGGCAACTTGGCGGCCAGGAAGATGATGTGCAAGTCAATGAAGCCGATGCGTTGTACACCAACCCCGCTCAGGCGCGTGAATTTGCCGAGGCAACCGGAATTGATTCCCTGGCGGTCGCCATCGGCACGGCTCATGGGATGTATGCCAGCGCACCGGCGCTTGATTTTTCTAGACTGGAGAACATTCGCCAGTGGGTGAACTTACCGCTGGTGCTGCATGGCGCGTCAGGGTTATCGACTAAGGATATTCAGCAAACCATCAAACTGGGGATATGCAAAATCAACGTTGCAACGGAGCTGAAAAATGCCTTCTCGCAGGCGTTAAAAAATTACCTGACCGAGCACCCTGAAGCGACCGATCCCCGGGATTATTTGCAGTCGGCTAAATCCGCAATGCGCGATGTGGTGAGCAAAGTGATTGCCGATTGTGGCTGCGAGGGCAGGGCATAACGCACCTGCCATTTAACAAGGAAAAAACATGAAAACGTTAATTGCCCGGCATAAAGCTGGTGAACATATCGGCATATGTTCAGTCTGTTCTGCCCATCCGTTGGTTATCGAAGCGGCGCTGGCATTTGATCGCAACAGCACGCGCAAAGTGCTGATTGAAGCAACGTCAAACCAGGTCAATCAATTTGGCGGTTATACCGGAATGACACCGGCAGACTTTCGCGAATTTGTTTTTACGATTGCCGATAAAGTTGGGTTTGCACGCGAACGCATTATTCTCGGCGGCGATCATCTGGGGCCAAACTGCTGGCAGCAAGAAAATGCGGATGCGGCGATGGAAAAATCCGTCGAGCTGGTAAAGGAATATGTTCGTGCCGGCTTCAGTAAAATTCATCTTGATGCGTCAATGTCCTGCGCGGGGGATCCCATACCGTTAGCACCAGAAACGGTTGCGGAACGAGCTGCTGTGCTTTGCTTTGCTGCGGAAAGTGTGGCGACAGATTGCCAGCGTGAGCAACTGAGCTATGTCATTGGCACCGAAGTTCCGGTTCCGGGCGGTGAGGCCAGCGCCATTCAGTCAGTACACATCACCCATGTTGAAGATGCCGCCAATACTTTACGTACGCATCAAAAGGCCTTTATTGCCCGTGGGCTGACAGAGGCGTTAACACGTGTGATTGCCATCGTGGTGCAGCCGGGTGTGGAATTTGATCACAGCAATATTATCCATTATCAGCCGCAGGAAGCGCAGCCGCTGGCGCAATGGATAGAAAACACCCGAATGGTTTATGAAGCACATTCTACCGATTACCAGACCCGGACGGCTTATTGGGAATTAGTCCGCGATCACTTTGCAATATTGAAAGTCGGTCCCGCATTAACCTTTGCTTTACGCGAGGCGATATTTGCACTGGCACAAATTGAGCAGGAACTTATCGCCCCTGAAAATCGCAGCGGTTGCCTGGCGGTAATTGAAGAAGTGATGCTCGACGAACCGCAATACTGGAAAAAATATTATCGTACGGGTTTTAACGATTCATTACTGGATATTCGTTACAGCCTGTCGGATCGTATTCGTTATTACTGGCCGCATAGTCGGATTAAAAATAGCGTCGATACGATGATGGTGAATCTTGAAGGCGTGGACATCCCACTGGGCATGATTAGTCAGTATCTTCCCAAACAATTTGAACGCATTCAGTCCGGGGAATTATCAGCAATACCGCATCAGCTGATTATGGATAAAATTTATGATGTTTTGCGCGCCTATCGCTACGGCTGTGCGGAATAAGGACGGTATATGACTAACCTGTTTGTTCGTAGCGGAATTTCTTTTGTCGATCGTAGCGAAGTTTTAACCCATATCGGTAATGAGATGCTCGCCAAAGGTGTGGTTCATGATACCTGGCCACAGGCATTAATTGCCAGAGAAGCAGAATTCCCTACCGGGATAATGCTTGAGCAGCACGCTATTGCAATACCGCATTGTGAGGCGATTCATGCTAAGTCGTCAGCCATTTATCTGTTAAGGCCAACAAATAAAGTTCATTTTCAGCAAGCGGATGATGATAACGACGTGGCGGTATCGTTGGTTATTGCGTTGATTGTGGAAAATCCGCAGCAGCAATTGAAACTTTTACGCTGTTTATTTGGCAAGTTACAACAGCCCGATATCGTCGAGACACTAATCACTCTTCCTGAAACCCAGTTAAAGGAATACTTCACAAAGTATGTTTTAGATTCAGACGAATAAATCCCTCTGTAACAATAAAAAGGACTATTTATGAAACGCAAGATTATTGTCGCTTGCGGAGGCGCGGTTGCGACCTCTACGATGGCGGCGGAAGAAATTAAAGAGTTGTGTCAGAATCATAATATTCCTGTTGAATTAATCCAGTGTCGGGTTAATGAAATAGAAACCTATATGGATGGTGTGCATTTGATATGCACCACTGCCAAAGTGGATCGTAGTTTTGGCGATATTCCGTTAGTTCACGGCATGCCTTTTATTTCTGGTATCGGTATCGAAGCATTACAAAATAAAATTCTGACTATCTTACAGGGGTGACCTATGTTTTCAGAAGTCATGCGTTATATTCTCGACCTCGGCCCTACGGTGATGCTGCCGATTGTCATCATTATTTTTTCTAAAATATTAGGCATGAAGGCAGGCGATTGCTTTAAAGCGGGTCTGCATATCGGGATTGGCTTTGTTGGCATTGGCCTTGTGATTGGCTTAATGCTGGATTCCATTGGCCCGGCGGCGAAAGCGATGGCGGAAAATTTCGACCTGAATCTGCATGTGGTCGATGTTGGCTGGCCGGGCTCTTCACCAATGACCTGGGCGTCGCAAATTGCGCTGGTGGCGATTCCGATTGCGATTCTGGTTAACGTGGCGATGTTACTGACCCGTATGACGCGGGTGGTAAATGTTGATATCTGGAATATCTGGCATATGACCTTCACCGGCGCGTTGCTGCATCTGGCAACCGGTTCATGGATGATAGGGATGGCAGGTGTGGTAATTCACGCGGCGTTTGTTTATAAGCTCGGCGACTGGTTTGCCCGCGATACCCGAAATTTCTTTGAGCTGGAAGGTATTGCTATTCCGCACGGTACGTCGGCGTATATGGGGCCGATTGCGGTGCTGGTCGATGCTATCATCGAGAAAATCCCAGGCGTTAACCGAATTAAATTTAGCGCCGACGATATTCAGCGCAAATTTGGTCCATTTGGCGAGCCTGTCACCGTGGGTTTTGTGATGGGGCTGATTATCGGCATCCTCGCGGGTTACGATGTCAAAGGTGTATTGCAGCTGGCGGTAAAAACGGCGGCAGTGATGCTGCTAATGCCACGGGTGATTAAACCCATCATGGATGGTTTAACGCCCATCGCTAAGCAGGCTCGTAGTCGTTTACAGGCGAAGTTCGGCGGTCAGGAGTTCCTGATTGGCCTTGATCCGGCGTTGCTGCTGGGACATACGGCGGTGGTATCGGCAAGCCTGATTTTTATCCCACTCACCATTTTAATTGCTGTTTGTGTGCCGGGTAATCAGGTGCTGCCGTTTGGCGATCTTGCCACCATCGGCTTCTTCGTGGCGATGGCGGTCGCCGTGCATCGTGGAAATCTGTTCCGCACCTTAATCTCGGGTGTCATCATTATGAGCATCACCCTGTGGATCGCGACGCAAACTATTGGTTTGCACACCCAACTGGCGGCTAATGCTGGGGCGTTAAAAGCCGGGGGTATGGTGGCTTCAATGGATCAGGGCGGTTCTCCCATTACCTGGTTACTGATTCAGGTTTTCTCCCCGCAAAATATTCCCGGTTTCATTATTATCGGTGCAATTTATCTGACCGGTATTTTCATGACCTGGCGTAGAGCGCGTGGCTTTATTAAACAAGAGAAAGTCGTTCTCGCAGAATAATTTTTACCTGAGGGGGAGGTTATCCCCCTTAACAATCAGGAGTTTTTATGAAATCAGTGGTGAATGATACTGATGGTATCGTGCGCGTTGCAGAAAGCGTCATTCCTGAAATTAAACATCAGGATGAGGTGCGGGTAAAAATTGCCAGCTCGGGCTTATGTGGTTCCGATTTACCTAGGATATTTAAAAATGGTGCACATTATTATCCAATAACGTTAGGCCATGAATTTAGCGGCTATATTGATGCGGTGGGATCCGGTGTTGATGATTTACACCCTGGCGATGCGGTTGCCTGTGTGCCGTTATTACCCTGTTTTACTTGTCCAGAGTGTCTGAAAGGGTTTTATTCCCAGTGCGCAAAATATGATTTTATTGGCTCGCGGCGTGATGGTGGATTTGCTGAATATATTGTCGTTAAGCGAAAAAATGTCTTTGCTCTACCCACGGATATGCCTATTGAGGATGGGGCTTTTATTGAGCCGATTACCGTTGGTCTGCATGCTTTTCATTTAGCGCAAGGTTGTGAGAATAAAAACGTTATTATTATTGGTGCCGGAACCATTGGCCTGCTGGCTATTCAGTGCGCTGTCGCGCTGGGAGCAAAGAGTGTGACGGCTATCGACATTAGCTCAGAAAAACTGGCACTGGCAAAATCTTTCGGTGCGATGCAAACATTTAACAGTAGCGAAATGAGCGCGCCGCAAATGCAGAGCGTTTTACGCGAACTGCGTTTTAATCAGCTTATCCTCGAGACGGCTGGCGTACCGCAAACTGTCGAACTGGCGGTAGAGATTGCCGGTCCTCATGCCCAACTGGCGCTGGTGGGCACGTTGCATCAGGATCTGCATTTAACATCGGCAACGTTTGGCAAAATATTGCGTAAAGAGCTGACGGTTATCGGCAGTTGGATGAACTATTCCAGCCCTTGGCCGGGGCAGGAGTGGGAAACGGCGAGCCGGTTGCTGACAGAACGTAAGTTAAGCCTGGAGCCATTAATCGCTCACCGTGGAAGCTTTGAAAGCTTCACCCAGGCGGTGCGTGACATCGCTCGTAATGCCATGCCGGGCAAAGTGTTGCTCATTCCATGAAACCGCGGGCCAGCGTGATGCTGGACCGGTATTGTGCAAAACAGATCATTCACCAATGGTCCCCCTTCGTTTACACTAGCCACAATTGAATATGGGTAAATGACGATGAATTCATTCGAGCGAAGGAATAAGATCATCCAATTAGTGAATGAACAGGGAACCGTGCTTGTTCAGGATCTGGCGGGAGTATTTGCTGCCTCGGAAGCGACAATCCGTGCCGATTTGCGCTTTCTCGAACAAAAAGGCGTGGTTACGCGCTTTCATGGCGGTGCGGCGAAAATAATGTCCGGTAATAGTGAAACCGAGACCCAGGAAGTCGGGTTTAAAGAGCGATTTCAGCTCGCCAGCGCGCCAAAAAACAGAATAGCGCAGGCGGCAGTCAAAATGATCCATGAAGGGATGACCGTTATTCTCGACAGCGGAAGTACCACAATGCTTATCGCCGAAGGATTAATGACCGCTAAAAATATCACGGTGATTACCAACAGTCTCCCGGCAGCGTTTGCCCTTTCCGAAAATAAAGACATTACTCTGGTCGTCTGTGGTGGCACGGTCCGCCATAAAACGCGCTCGATGCATGGTTCCATTGCCGAGCGTTCATTGCAGGATATTAATGCCGATTTAATGTTTGTCGGTGCTGATGGTATTGATGCGGTTAATGGTATTACGACCTTTAATGAAGGTTATTCGATTAGCGGTGCAATGGTCACCGCCGCTAATAAAGTGATTGCCGTTCTCGATTCATCGAAATTTAACCGTCGCGGTTTTAATCAGGTACTGCCAATCGAAAAAATTGACATTATTATTACAGATGATGCTGTGTCAGAGGTGGATAAACTGGCATTGCAGAAGACACGGGTGAAATTAATTACGGTGTAGTATTGTTCTGTATGCCGGATAAGGTGTTTACACCGCATCCGGCATTACGGATTCTCCCTGGTTCAAGAGAGAATAGTTTGATTAACGCAATAATGGACAATCCGGTGGTAATCGACAACGCAACGCCGCCGGAAGTATTTCAATATGGAAGTTTTGCCCACTCAACGGTTCGCCATCAAGATTAAAAGTGATTTCGTGTGGGGCTTGTATATCAAACCACGACGAAGCGCCTTCGATAATATTCGGGTTATCTTCGTCAGATTTTAAGGTTGATACGAGAGCCGGAAGAATTTCATCGCCGGTAAAAATGCGCAGTTGCAGCAAGCCATCGTTAATTAACGCGTTCGGACACAATTGCTGACCGCCACCGGCCTGACGCCCGTTACCAATACCAATGACCAGGGCGTCACCTTGCCAGTGAAAGTTTTCACCGCGGATTTCACAACGGTCCGGTTGCAGAGTATCCATGCGCATTAAGCCATGAATGATGTAAGAGACGCCACCCAGCGCGGCTTTTAATTTTTCCGGCGTTTCTGTGGTAATACGCGTCCCAAATCCGCCTGTCGCCATATTAATAAAACAGGTTTGTTTGTTGACCTGCGCCATATCTATCGCAATGGCGTTACCGGCAATTGCCAGTTTCAGCGCCTTATCCAGTGCCTCAGGAATCCCTACACTGGTGGCAAAATCATTGGCGGTTCCTAATGGCAAAATTCCCAGCGCGGGTATGTCATCCCCCTCACACTGAATCAACGCCGTAGAAACTTCATTAATGGTGCCATCGCCACCACCGGCAATCACCGTTGCGACGCCCAACTTCCGGGCCTCCTCTACATATCGTGCGGCATCGCCTTTCTCCCAGGTGACCCGCACATGGATCGTCATTCCTTCCTCACGCAACAGCATAATTGCTTCGCGCAAGGGTAAATTGTCAGTACTTTTGCCATTAAGAATCAGTAAGCTGGCGGGAAATTCTGCCATGATCGTATGTGCCTTTATGATTGGTCTGTAGATAGTGTAGAGCAGAAAACAAAAGGTGGAGTCAGAACAGGATGAAAGTCGGAGGATAAAAGTCAGTTCAAGTATGGAGGATTCAGTGGTTACCACCAGGAGCTTGCAATGGGGACAGCGAATACTAACGGCAGCCACCGATAAATTTCAAAAAAGAGAATATACCTAATATTCAACTAAACGGTGGCATCTTCAATATAATATATTAAAGCCCTCATGGAGTTACCCGGAAGGGCCTCCATGTTCGTAATTCCTACTTATGTAGGAAATGTTGTACAGAACATTTATTATAATCCTATTCAATTATAATAATCATGCCATTATTATATTTAAACACTAGAGAGTGTCGTTGGTATTTAATGGGGGAAGGTGAGATGAAAAAGATAGCTGCTATATCATTAATTAGTATTTTTATTATGTCTGGTTGTGCTGTGCATAATGATGAGACAAGTATCGGTAAATTTGGTCTTGCATATAAAAGTAATATTCAGCGTAAACTCGATAACCAATACTACACCGAAGCCGAAGCTTCTTTAGCCAGGGGCAGAATATCTGGTGCAGAAAATATAGTAAAAAATGATGCAACTCATTTCTGTGTTACTCAGGGCAAAAAAATGCAAATAGTTGAGCTGAAGACAGAAGGTGTAGGATTACATGGTGTCGCTCGTCTGACATTCAAATGTGGAGAGTGAGAATATTTTTTGGTAAGCGTCAAATATGCGCGTTCTGGCTGTGCGTAGCCGGAACCTGTGGGAGCACGATGCCGATAAGTGAAAGGCATCGTGCTATGAAGGAGGATTCTATCGATGTGGTCAATGGAAGACGGTTACCAGAGATAGGGCTTATGCATAAAAAAATAAGCCCGTGTAAGGGAGATTTAGGGTGTCACCAGTAGGGGCTTTCAACGGTACAATGCGGGTTTGAGCGGCATAAATTACCACTGAAAGCCCTTAAACGTTACTCTACTGTGGACACTGTGTGGACACTCTCGGCCTCAGTACCACCTCTTAGCGGATTAAGAGAAATGGCGTCCTGAAGGTACTCTGGCGCAAAGTGAGCGTAAACCATAGTTTGCTCAATCCGTGTGTGACCTAGTATCCGTTGTAGCGTGATAATACTTCCTCCATTAATCATGAAATGAGTGGCAAAGCTGTGCCTTAGTGCATGTGTGGCTTGCCCCATTGGCAAATCCGGTTTTATTGCTTTCATTGTTCGTCTGAAGCGAGGGTAATCAGCATCAGGGAATAAAAAACCTCGTTTGTTATCCGCGATCATTTTGGCAACAGCCTCTGAGATCGGGACGGTGCGTGGTTTGTTTGTTTTCGTTTTAACAAACGTGACGCGGTTATGGATGATATTTTCTGCTTTCAAACGAGCTGCTTCTCCCCAACGTGCTCCAGTACTCAGGCAAAGAATCGCAATCTTTTTATTGTCGCCGTCAAGAGCAGCAAGCAGTAAGGCAATTTCTTCCTGCGTGAGATAGCCTGTGTCTGGTTTTTCCTCCTTAAGCCTTTTTGTCCCTCTGATAGGGTGCTCACCAAAGAATAACTCCGCTTCAATCAGGGCTGTAAACATGCCGCTAATACATGTTAAATCACGATTGATACTCGAAGGTTTAATACCCTGACTTCTTCGGGTGGCGCAGTACTGGCTGATAAGCGATTTCGTAATTTGAAATGCGCATGGGTCATTCGTTATTTTTGTGAAGATTTCAATTTTTCCAAGATTAGATTTCCCATGCTCTTCGTGTTTACCCTTTAAATCCCACCAGATCTGTGTCAGCTCCGACAGACGTCGCTTGTCTGTTGGTTTTGATAGCCATTCTTTATTGTGGTGGTTGTACAACGTGTATTTCTCGAAAGCGACAGCTTCGCTTTTCTTATCAAACTTCCTACGGATGCGTTTTCCATTACGTCCAGTAGGGCGGATGTCCACTTCATATCGACCATCATCGAGTTTTTTGATTGCCATCAGAAAACCCTCCGAGTGGTGTGTTTTTTGGCGACTACTAATCGCTTTTTTCGTGGTGGCTGAAATTTAGCCACCAATAGTAGGCACTTGTGATGAATATATTCACGATGAATTGTTAACCAGTCTTTTGACCGGAGTGGGGCGACGTTGTTTCGTTTTGCCCAAAGTGTGCGAGAGCGGGCGCAATTTGCCCGGACTCAGGAGCGATCTGATTGGTCATGAACCATAAAGTGTATTTGGTGAATTGTGGGGTCTGCAGGATGTTCATCATGACATCTGTTGGAGGTGTTGAACGACCACTTTCATAGTAACTCAGCGTGCCATACGGAACCCCTGTTAAATCAGCAAGTTGTTGTCTGCTCAAATACTCTGATTTTCGCATTAAGACTATCTTCTCGCTTATCGTGTTTGACATGGTGTTTAGATCTCAATAGTATTTAGTTTAGATGTAGATTGTTTAGTGCTTGGATGTGGGCACTAAAAGGCATTATAAGGCATTAAACGCAATTCATGAGGGCTGGAGGACGACATGAGCAAGCAAGTAACACTCATGACTGATGCGATTCCTTATCAGGAGTTCGCAAAACTAATAGGAAAATCGACAGGAGCGGTTCGTCGGATGATCGATAAAGGAAAGCTAACAGATGTTACTGACCTGTCAGACTGGCTGGTAGATTATGTCTTGCTAAGTATTGAGCTGCTTAATACAGGCGCATATGAGATTGTGAACTGGAAAGAACTTAGTGAGCGTGGTCTGGTATTCAGAATTAATCATGAAATTATGCATCAGCTCGGCCTTGCTGTTATGTATGAACCAGAGACGGGGATGTCTGGCGGGGCAATGGTTGCCACGGATGGAGCATGGAACTATTCAGATGAACAGGTGGAGCGTGCAAAGCAAAATGGGTGGCTTGGATAATGCACAGAATACCAGGCGAGATACCGCACCATAAAACTAAAAATATCAAGCTGATGGCCATTGTTCACCGTCTACAGCAGATTATGGTCAACGAAAATCTGACGCCCGATGAGCTAGTCGGGTGTGCCGAAATAGTCCGGGATAATTACGGGCGGTTTAACTATATCGGTCAGTCCAGAGTTGCGCCACCACCACGCAGACGATAGAGAGCGCCGCCAGTCGTGAAACTTGTTTTCAGGGTTGGCGGGGTGAACAACTCATCTGCGGAGGCGTTAGCATACTAGGTGATAATCTTGAGCATTGAACCTTTTGCATAGATCCCTTATTGTTCTGGGGATTTTTTACCGCTTCGTAGGGAAAGTGATGGAAACTGGAATCGTTACGTTCTTTGATATCAAGGCTTGTGGTTTTTACAGACTGAAGAAAAACGCAGAAGAATTAGAGCATAAATTCGGAACACTTGATGAGATCTTTGACGCGTTGCAGGCTTGGCTTGATGACAAAAGCGTTGAGGAGTCAATTCCGTGGGATACGGGAACTCATCCGCTAAGAGCCAGAACTTACTCACGAGGAGTGGCTGTCGATCCCGATACAAAAGATCGGGTGATGGTAATGTATCGCGCATTAGGTTCCGCGAAGGGACGTTTGCACGCTGTTAAAAAAAACGCACCTGTTGGTGCTACAGAAAATGATACAGTAAAGACAGAAACGAATGGAAAAGACTATATTTGGGTTGAGCCATGTTATTATTGGATAATTCCTGAATATAACAAGATTGCATCCATTATATTTCCTCATTCAGGTGCAGATACACCGAGGTTAAGCAATTATATTTTTAATTTTGTAGTAAATCACGGTGATTTTGGTAGGGAAAAGGATACTACCTCATTTACTAGAGCTCGTTCTTCATGTTCGGAAGATGACATTCTTATTTCTAAAACAATTTTCAAGCATGTAGATGAAAATGGACGCAAGTGTAATTGCGTTTTTAAATTTAAGGCTGAAGTGACGAAGGTTAATAAACCAGGGACGAATATTCTTGATGTACGAGATAAAATTGTTCAGACAATTATTCGTGATACTACGGTCGCAAAAGTTGAGGATACCCGGCAACCGTTATTACGTCTGGTGAGTAATGTACTATCGGATTTCTTGGGAACAGAACAAACCAAGTTTACAAAACCTAAAAAAATTGAGGTTCGAGTAGATGGTGCTCCTTCGGAAGAGGAGATAAAACAACTATTGGATAGAAATGTAGATGATGTTGACTGGGTTGATGTTGGCTTTGTTCTTAAAGATTCATCTCGCCCATTATGGTTAAAAAAATATATGGCGAGAACTGCATTAATTGTCAGCGATTCTACCGGAGATGAGCATTTCTCTCCAGAAAAACTCCTTCATGAAATAAAGGCTGTTCGTGATGATTTACTCCAAACAATCCTTTATAATGAAGAGGTGGAAGAAAAATCTTTAAAAACGGCGGAGGCATAAATGTCACCTCAAACAAGTAAGGATTTAAAGGCATTGATAATACAATGGAAATGGAATTTGTTAATTCTATTTCTAATTGCTGTGGCCTCCTATTGGCTGAAAGCTTATGTTAACTATAGTGATATAAAAGATATACTGGGTGTTTTGCAAAACATATCTGCTGCAATTTTTACCATAGTTGGATTATGGATTGGTTTTTTATATCCGAATGCAATTGCAAGCATTGTCAATGATGATGTTGATTACATAAAGAATACGAAAGATGCACCTCGAATTGAAAAGCTAATTTACGTTGTAATTACTTCAGCAGTAGTAATGCTTTCGATTTTGTTTGTTTATCTGTTTAAATCAATAGGCTCTGTGCTATCGAGTTCAGTGGTGTATTCTGATCTTATTAGAATGATTGGAATCACCTTTGTTTATTTTATGTGCTGGTTACAAATAAAGTGTGTGTTTAGTGTTATTTTAAGCAACTTATCATTTGCAAACAATCTTCACTCAAGAATAGTAAATGCTAGGTTCTCTCATCATGATGATTGATTCCATCACTAAAATCATGCGTCAAGTTAATGCATGATTTTGCATGCACTAGGTTTCCTTGTTATAGCTAAGAGTAAGCAGACCTGGCGGAAACCTAGAGTGGTCATGCAACTGCATTAAAACCGACCCATGAAGCGGGCGGGCGAGGCGGGGAAAGCACTGCGCGCTGGCGGTGGTGCTGATTTTATTTTTTTAGCGTCTCAGCGTGTCGTGATGGCGTTTAGATTGTGCGCCGGGGCGTTGGTGTGTCTGCGGGGTGTTTTGTGCGGTGGTGAGCGTGTGAGGGCGTGATGACGGGTTGTAAAAAAGCCGCCCGCAGGCGGCGATGTTCAGCCGTTGTCAGTGTCCAGTGAGTAGTTTTTAAAGCGGATGACCTCCTGACTGAGCCAGCCGTTTATTTCCCGAATCCTGTCCTGTAACGGGATAAGCTCATTGCGGACAAAGACCTTTGCCACTTTCTCAATATCACCCAGCGACCCGACGTTCTCCGGCTTGCCCCCCATCAACTGAAAGGGGATGCGGTGCGCGTCCAGCAGGTCAGCGGCGCTGGCTTTTTTGATATTAAAAAAATCGTCCTTCGTCGCCACTTCACTGAGCGGGATAATTTTAATGCCGTCGGCTTTTCCCTGTGGGGCATAGAGAAACAGGTTTTTAAAGTTGTTGCGGCCTTTCGACTTCACCATGTTTTCGCGAAGCATTTCGATATCGTTGCGATCCTGCACGGCATCAGTGACGTACATGATGTATCCGGCATGTGCGCCGTTTTCGTAATACTTGCGGCGGAACAGCGTGGCCGACTCATTCAGCCAGGCAGAGTTAAGGGCGCTGAGATATTCCGGCAGGCCGTACAGCTCCTGATTAATATCCGGCTCCAGCAGGTGAAACACGGAGCCGGGCGTGAAAGGTGTCGGCTCGTTGAAGGACGGCACCCACCAGTAAACATCCTCCTCCACCCCACGGCGGGTATATTTTGCCGGTGAGGTTTCCAGTCTGATGACCTTACCGGTAGTGCTGTAACGCTTTTCCAGAAACGCATTACCGAACACCAGAAAATCCAGCACAAAGCGGCTGAAATCCTGCTGAGAAAGCCACGGATGCGGGATAAATGTCGAGGCCAGAATATTGCGTTTGACGTAAATTGGTGAGCTGTGATGCACGGCAGCACGCAGGCTTTTTGCCAGACCAGTAAAGCTGACCGGTGGCTCATACCATCTGCCGTTACTGATGCATTCGACGTAATCCAGAATGTCACGGCGGTCGAGTACCGGCACCGGCTCGCCAAAGGTGAATGCCTCCATTTTCGGGGCGCTGGCGGTCATTGTTTTTGCCGCAGGTTGCGGTGTTTTCCCTTTTTTCTTGCTCATCAGTAAAACTCCAGAATGGTGGATGTCAGCGGGGTGCTGATACCGGCGGTGAGTGGCTCATTTAACAGAGCGTGCATGGTCGCCCAGGCGAGGTCGGCGTGGCTGGCTTCCTCGCTGCGGCTGGCCTCATAGGTGGCGCTGCGTCCGCTGCTGGTCATGGTCTTGCGGATAGCCATAAACGAGCTGGTGATGTCGGTGGCGCTGACGTCATATTCCAGACAGCCACGGCGAATAACGTCTTTTGCCTTGAGCACCATTGCGGTTTTCATTTCCGGCGTGTAGCGGATATCGCGCGCGGCGGGATAGAACGAGCGAACGAGCTGGAACACGCCGACACCGAGGCCGGTGGCATCAATTCCGATGTATTCGACGTTGTATTTTTCGGTGAGTTTGCGGATGGATTCAGCCTGGGTGGCAAAGTCCATGCCTTTCCACTGGTGCGTATTACCGTGAAGGAGATCGGTGAGTAACATCGATGGAGATCGGTTCGT